>OBEQ011467801.1_pt1 | contig 220137 bp, 207 predicted proteins | sample 1670901 | NCBI WGS metagenome assembly OBEQ01 (sample SAMEA104232315, study PRJEB22302) | groundwater metagenome | biome: forest; feature: aquifer; material: groundwater | place: USA | collected 2011-08-07 | depth 5.4 m
CTTGAGAGGTGAGGTTGGAGGCCATGAAGTTCACGTTGTCGGTGAGGTCTTTCCAGGTTCCCGAAACCCCTTTCACCACCGCTTGCCCGCCGAGTTTTCCTTCGGTACCCACTTCGCGGGCCACGCGGGTGACTTCAGAAGCGAAAGAAGAGAGCTGATCCACCATTGTGTTGATGGTGTTTTTGAGCTCTAAGATTTCGCCTTTCACCGCCACGGTGATTTTTTTCGAAAGATCGCCTTTAGCCACCGCGGTGGTCACTTGAGCGATGTTACGCACTTGGTTCGTTAAGTTATTGGCCATCAGGTTCACGTTATCGGTGAGGTCTTTCCAGGTGCCCGCAACGCCTTTCACCACGGCTTGCCCGCCGAGTTTTCCTTCGGTGCCCACTTCGCGCGCGACCCGGGTGACTTCGGAGGCGAAAGAACCGAGTTGATCCACCATGGTATTAACGGTTTTAGCGGTTCTTAAAAATTCACCTTTGAGAGGCCGATTGTCGAGTTTGAGAGAGATATTTTGAGAGAGATCGCCGGTGGCCACTGCCCCGATCACCCGTGCCATTTCGGAAGTGGGCCATACCAGATCGCCAATGAGCGTATTAATGGATTTGACCCAGTCCATTCGAGAACCGCCCAAATTCGTTAAATTGATGCGCTCCGTGATTTTGCCTTCTTTGCCCACCACTCGGCTAATTCGTTCGAATTCTTGGGTCATGGTTTGATTGAGTTCGGCAATGTGATTGAAGACTTCACTCATTTGCCCATCGATTCCCTTCAGATGAGTGGGAAGACGAAAGGAGAAGTCTCCTTTTTTGAGGGCGAGGAGTGCCATCAGAAGGTGCTTTTTATCAAAACCTTCTTCTGGAACAAAAGACATGACGGTGGCGAGTTGGCGTTTAGACATTTTATCCTCCTTCACGAAAAGCGGGTGAGCCTATTTTTAAAAAATTTGGCAAGAAGGCAAGATAGAAGTGTTGAAAAGGCGCTTTTATTTTTGAAAAAATAATTATTTGAAACAATAAATGGGAATTTTTGCCCGGTTTTAAGGAAATTTTTTTCTAAAGGGCCTTTAAAAAGTGATGAAAAAAACTCTTTTAAAATTTGAGAGGAATGATAAGGCAATGGGTTGTGGGGCACTTCAATTAAGGAAAGATTATGATGCCGGAAAAAGTTCAACCCAGCGTTCTTATTGTGGATGATGATGAGAATTTTTGCCGAATTCTGGCCAAACTTATTTCCGCAGAAGCCTACCAAGCGGTTTGGACTACTGATTCTTCCAAGGTAGTGGAACTGCTAGCCACCGTGAACCCAAGCTGTGTTTTTTTGGATCTCAAACTTGCAGATTTAGACGGCATGATTGTGCTCAAGCGGATTAAAAAATTCGAGAAGCATCTTCCGGTTATCATTCTCACAGGCTATGAGAGCATTGAAACAGCGGTGGAAGCCATTCAGCAGGGAGCTTTCTATTATATGCCCAAGGTCAACTTGGGAAGAAAAGAGCTCAAAAAGGTTTTGGCGAAGGCAACTAAATACCATCAAATGCATCAGAAGCTGCCCATTTTAAGAAAAGATTTGAATCAAATCGAGAATTTAGATGATTTCGTGAAATTTTCGGAAAAGCTCCAAGAAATGGTGCATCTTGATTTGCTGGGTTCTGCAGAAGAAGGGGCGGCCTTAGAAAAATCTTCCGAAGCCAAGCCCTCTTTTCATTTGCCCCTCGACCTGAGCTTAAAGGAAGTGGTTCGCCGCACGATCGAGCATATCGAAAAAAAATGGATTTTAAACAGCCTCATCCGCTCCCAGTGGCAGCAAGGCAAGGCCGCAAAATTGCTCGGCATCGATACTAAAACTCTCTATAACAAGATGAAGACCTACCATATTCAAAGAGAGTAAAAATCCCTTCTTGTTTTCGCATCCCTAGGCAATTCCCACTTCCATTCGATAATCAGGCTAATTTTTTTCGTGTGCTTTATGGCATTCGGGTTTTGGCTGCCGGTGTAATGGTATTTTGATTTCCCGGCATATTTCCTGAATCTAGGGGCTTATTCTGCCGAAGTATGGGATTAGGCTCTTGAGAATGGGGGCTCGCTCCCGAGAGAGGGCTGCAACCACAAGCAGAGATACCAAGGGGGCATCCGCTGGCACGCAAATTTACGCAGAATCTATCTTTTCCACAGGGAGAATTAACGGCCTTGCCCATGCAAAGCCCGGCGCTCTTCACAACATCACAATCTCCACACACTTGAGCTTGGGCGATACCAAAGCTTGTAAGAATGGCAGCCAGAAGGGCAAGGGAGAAGATGCCGGAAAGAAATTTCTTAGACATATTTATTTTCTCCTTTTATTTACTTTAAGAGTTTAAAGGAATTAAAAAATTTTTCAACGTCTGGAGTGATGAGCGATTCTTTCGAAGCTTCAATAACGACAATCATCTGGTAGAGGCGCGTTTTAACGAGTAGGAGGCGGATGAAAAAAACGTCTTTGGCTTTTGCCATCACAATTTCACGGCCCGGATAGCCCTCTACATTAATTTCTTTTTGGCTTTTTAATTTGCCTTCGCTTCCGAGCCCCCCCTTTTGGGCTCCCTCGAGGAGTCGGGTGGGCCCCACTTTAGCAATGTGGGCTGCTGGATACTGGTTTGTCATCGTTACAAAGCCAGCGCCTGCTTCGGTATCTACTGTCCATTCGTGGGCTTCAATAGGGCCTAAGGCCGTTTTGATATTTTCTGATTGAAATTTAGCTTCCCCCGGCATTGAAACGGAGAATTGGTCTTTCTTCGAAGAAAGATCTTTCCAGACTTGATCGGCACTTGCAAGGCTAAAAACAAAGCTTATTCCCCACAAGAAAATAAAAATTTTGAGGAAAGCCTGCAGGGAATAGACGAGGCTATTTTTTGCTCTTGAGAGAGAGAACATAAAGACTCCTTTGGCCACGCCATCAATGAATAATGGATTAATTTATTTAAGATGAGTGGAGATGAGTTTTGTCATCTCAAACATGTTGACTTGTTTTTTGCCGCCAAAAACAGCTTTAAGCTTTTCATCCGCATTGATGTTGCGTTTATTTTTAGCGTCTTGAAGGTTGTGTTTCTTGATGTAGACCCACAGTTTTTTAACCACTTCTGTGCGGGGCAGGGCTTTATCTCCCACGATCGCTGCCAATGCGGCATCGGGCTGAAGGGGTTTCATGAATGCGGAAGTTTTCTTTACCGTTTTTGCTGCCATAGAGGGTCTCCTTATTGTGGTTAATACTTATAAAAAGCGTTTGAATAAGAATAGCTAACAAAATTTTTGTGCCAGGTATACTTTTAATTTTTATGCTACTTGTATTCTCACGTAAACACCGAGAAGGGGGCGGTTAGAAGGATGGGGGGAAACAAAGTCGCTCACAAAGCCTTCGAGCGTGCGGATTTCTACATGGCCGGCGCCGTTTCCGCCGTAAACCAAAATGGAACCGATGGGAGCTTCGAAGGGATCTGTCAGCTCAAGTTTTTTGAAATCAAATTTTTGTTCTAATTCTTCCCCGGCCTGCTTGGCATATTTACTGGTGGGACGCGAAGCCACCAAGTTTGCTTCAAAGAGCGCATTTTTTACAGCTCGCCAGCAATGCCGATGCGAATATTTGTGAGCGCTCAAGGTGGCGATCTCGGCTGCCTCGAGCATGCGATTATCATAGCGGAGGGGCTTCAATTTCGGCAAGAAATAGAAGTCGGGTTCCTTCTGAAGGGTGCTCGCTGCAATAGGAGAGACAATAGTAAGCGCCCCCATGAGCAAAAATAGGATGTGGAAGAGTCTTTTTTTCATTTTGGGGGACCCTATCGTTTTAGGCTTAATAATCAAGCCTTTTTTTGGGGTCCTCCAAGGCCTTTAATCACACCATTTTCGAATCTGCTCGTAGACTCGCGCGCTTCTTTGCAAATGAGTGTGGGAAATTCCTGGAATGATTTTACAATGTTCTTCCAAAAAAGGGATGGGATTTAAGGTAAATAAACTTCTGCCTCTGGCACTTGCCGGATGAACCAGGCCATCTCCAAACAAACGCCCCATTTTCGAATCAGCTACTTTCGAAAGGGTGCCACAAATTAAGTAATGGTTCGCTTTTTTAAGGAGAGGAGTTTTGTTTTCATGCCAATAGAACAAACGATCCGCGTTTTTTTTCTTCCAATCTTCATCGACGAGGTATCCATGCCGTAAGTCTTTAATGCCCGCACTCCTTAAGTCGCCTAAGAAGACAAGCGCTTTTGTGATAGGGTTTGGAATTTGATTTAAAAGGGTTGTAGTGAGTTTGCCAAGTTTTTCGAAATGAGTGCCTAAGTGAGGCGAACCCAGATAAAAAACTTTTCGAACGAGCTTTACCCATTTTTTGTTTTCCTTTTGTCCATAATGGCAGGCACTGCGAAAAACGAGCCCTCCCATACTGTGGCCCACCAACACTATTTCACGTATTTTTCTTGGGTAAGAGAGAATAAACTTTTCTAATAGGTCTGATAATCGTTTTCCATTAGTGGATATATGCAGGCCCGAGTTGTAGCGCAGGAAGAAGGAAGTAAAACCCCTGTCCTTTTCAAGAAGAGAGCCATAGTGGATGGATGAATTGTCTTTAAACCCCCATCCTTTTTCGGAGCCACAACTGCCATGAGCTAAGATGCAGATTTTTCCGTTCTCTGGCAGATTGATTTTACGTAAAGATCTTTTGGCCATCGTAAGGGGTTTATCCGCGATGTAGAGTCTCATCTTCATCGCAAGAGCGGCATTTCTTTTTTCTAAGGTATCTCCCAATACTCCATTGAGTATGCAAAGGGATCGCTCTGTTACTTTTGAAAGCGAGGCAAAAATTTTTGGAATTTTTTTCAAGGATTTCCCCTGAGCAATGAAAATCATTTTAGGATGCTTAAGATAGATTATATTAATATGCAATATGCCAAAAAGCTCTCTCCTTATTGTTAGCAATTTTTTCGAATATTAGTTGGGAGATGCTGGAGGAGCGTTTAAATAAGAGGCACTACGCGCAAAATCATGCGGCTTAAGTCTTTTAACTTGCGGATAAAACTCTATTACGCCCTTGTTCTTTGGCTCGATACAAAGCAAGGTCCGCGGCTTCATTGAGCTGTTGAGAATTTTTTAAGGTTGGAAAAGCGGCCAAGCCGCCGCTAAAAGTGGCTGAAAATTCTCCTGTCGCATGAAAGTATTTGATTTTCGAAAAAGTTTCTCGAATTTCATTTAAAACTTGTGTGGCCTTTGTAAGGTCTGTATCGGCCAAGATAAGAGCAAACTCTTCGCCTCCGTATCTGCCTATAATGTCGCTTTTTCTTAGGCGTTGCCTTAAGAGGCGGCTTAAGTTTTTGAGCACGATATCTCCAGAGCTATGCCCGTACTTATCGTTGATTTCTTTAAAGTGATCGAGATCGATCATGGCAAAAACGAAAGAGGAAAATCTTCGTTTGGCTCGTGCAATTTCGATTTCCAGTTGATCTAGTAAAGCGCTGTGGTTCAATAAACCCGTTAGGCCATCGTGAATCATATGAGAACGAAGGATACGCCCGCGTTCTGCTCGGTGTTTTACGGCAGAGACGAGATGTCCGGCATCGATGGGCTTAGTCAGAAAATCGTCGCCTCCCTGTTTCAAGGCGTTGCCTTGTTTTTCCAAATTGGCTTCGGTCGAAAGAAAGACGATCGGAGTGCCCGCATAAGCTTCTTGTTGGCGGATCACTTGGGCAAGATCAAATCCATTGCAAGAATCCATGTAGAGATCGAGGAGGATCAGGTCTGGTTTAAATTCCACGAGGCTTTGCATAACAGCTCGAGGATCTTGAATCTGCTGGGTTTCCATGCCGGCTTGCCTTAAATTTAAGGCATAAGATTGGCTCAGCGTAAGGTCGTCATCAATCAAAAGTATGCGATAAGGATCCGCGTTTTGGATATTGAATAAATAATCCAAATGGTCGAGCAATTCGGTGATATGAAAAGGTTTGGTAAGATAGGCAAACCCACCCGCACGGGCGGAAACCAAGCGGCTTTTGAAATCTCCGTGGGAGGAAATGAACATGGTTGGCAGATTTATTTCCGATTTGGCAGGAAATTGATCTAAATAATCCAAATCTAAAATGAGGCAGTCAGGTGAGCTTTTCAAAAGTTCTTGCTTTATCTGCATCCAGGATGAAAAGAAATGGGGGACATAATCGAAAGTTGAAATTTGAGTTCGCACGTTTTTAATGAAGGCTTCATCTTTGCTGAGCAGAAAAACGTTCTTTTTAGAGGAAGAAGCCTGTTTTTCTTTTTCATCAAAGAGAATGAGGCCGCCTTCATTTATTTCAGGTTCCTTTTTAACTTCTCTCACATAAAAGGAAGGTTCGGTAAGAATATCGAATTCGGTTAAATGTTTTTGAATATTTTCTATTAAAACAGGAGTGGGAGATGGAGATTCTTGATTCAGGAAAGGTTTCAATGAAAGCTCCAGGGAATGGGCAGCTTCGCCCAATTCTGTATACCCAAAAGAACCCGCCGATCCCGCGAGTTTATGGATGGGTGCATAAAATTTCTGAAGCGTTTTTTCATTCCATTCTTTTTTGAGCTCTTGCCAAGCATTTTCAATCTTAGAAAAAATGAGTGGCAGCTCCTGATCGTATTCTTGGCGAATTTTGTCGAGTTCTTTTTGAAAGGCCTCAGGCAGCATTTTGTTTCCTCCATATTTGAGTGAGAGTGGTTGCAAGGGTCATGGGATCAAAAGGTTTGACGATCACGCCGATGGCGCCCAAGGCTTTGTATTGTTCAATCTCATGAGTTTGCGCTTTTGCCGTCATGAAGATAATCGGGGTGTGTTTAAGCTCCGGAATTCTTCGCAGGGCTTGCAAGGTGCTGGGGCCGTCCATTTCGGGCATCATCACATCCAGTAAAATTAAATCGGGATGAAATGCTAAAACATTTTCTAAGGCTTCTTGCCCAGAGCCACACATAAGAGAGGTGAAGTTTCCTACTTTTAGGGCCAGTTCCGTGATCGCACGAATCTTATCGTCATCTTCCACACAGATTACTCTCTTGAGAAAAGTAGGGGTGATTTCTTTTGGTTTCTCAGGAATATTTTGAGAGGTAGACGAAAGCTCTTCTTGATCTTCGCTTCGTGGCAAATCGAAATAAAAGGTGCTTCCTTGCTTGGCTTCACTTTCAAAGCCGATTTTTCCTCCCCAACTTTCAACAATGGCTTTGCTGATGCTGAGTCCTAGGCCGCTACCACTTCGTGCTCTTGGATCGGAGGGGTTGGCTTGAGTGAATTTCTGGAAGATGCGTGTGCGAAATTTTTCGGGGATTCCGGGGCCGGCATCTATAACAGAGATGCGAACCGTTTCATGCTTGCCGGGAGAGGGAGATAATTTCACCGATACGCCATGGTGGCGAGGCGAAAATTTTACAGCATTTGAAATAAGGTTGGTGAGAACTTGCGTGAAGCGGTCTGGGTCTATTTTTGCACAAGTGAGCGGATCTGCTTCATTGGCAAAATGGAGCTTTACTTCAAATTTTTGTGCATAGAGGCGATTTGCTTCCAGAGCCTGTTCAATTAAGGGGGCAAGCCGCAATATTTTCAAATTGAATTCCATTTTTCCGGATTCGATTTTTTCAACATCTAATATGTCGCTAACAAGTCTTCCCAGGCGCTCACAGCTTTCTAGGGCTGGATCGATGAGTGTTTTGGCCGCTTCGGGAAGGAGCCCAGTGGCACCCCCCTTCATGAGCCCCAGTGAGCCTTGAATGGAAGTGAGAGGGGTGCGTAGCTCGTGGCTGACGATGGAGATGAATTCTTTTTTCATCTGTTCAATTTTTTTGCGCTCGGTGATATCAGAAGCCACACCCAAAAAACCGCTGATGGCCCCATCCGATTGACGGATGGGCGTAACCGATAAGAGAACCGGAAACCGGCTCCCATTTTTTCGGATATAGGTCCATTCTAATTCTTCCGGGACACCCTGTTTGGGTTTAGCGACAAATACTTCAAATCCGGGTTTGATTTCTTTTCCCAGCTCTTGGCTTAATTCTTTGGCGCGATTGAGCACTTCGCTTAAGTCGTGAATAATTTCGGGGGTCTTTTTTTCCACCACTTCCTCAGCCGAGTAACCCAGCATACGCTCTGCTGCGCTATTGAAAGACTGGATCGTGCCGTTTACGTCTGTGGAGATAATACTGTAGTTGCTTCCATCCAAAATGGCTTTGCGCATGGCGGCAACTTCCGCAAGTTCTTCGGTCATTTTTTTTGCCATTGTTTGGGCCCGCGCGCGCGTGGAGCTGAGAGCGTGCACTAGGGCGAAGAGCAAAACACTTAAGATAAAACCGCCTGCTAAGACGATTTTGGGCTTTGAGCGATCCATCGCGCTCATAAAGGAAGCACGAGTCGTAAAATAGAGGGTCCACGTTTTTCCTCCAATCGGAAGCGTGGAAATATCAGTAAAAAGAGGATGATAATTTTTATCAATGGCGTGCAGTTCATGATCATCGTCATACAAAAGAGTTTCGGAATTCATCTGAGGGCCGTCGAAGATCTCAAAATCAATCTCGGGAGAATGTTCCCCTAAAAGATCCTTCATTAGATTTTCGATGTTAAAGGCCCCCACCACCCAGCCTTCTAAGGCCTGCCGCCTTTCTTCTAGCGTTTTGTGAGGAAGACGATGCTGATAAATGGGAAGGAAAAAAAGAACGCCTGTATTTTTGGCCTTGTCCATTAGTTTGACTTTTCGAGTGATGCTTCCCTGTCCGGTGTCTCGAGCTAACTCTGCCGCTTCAGCTCTTGCTGCTTCGCTTCTTACGTCAAAACCCAAGACCGATCGGGTGGCCTCAAAGGGTTCGGTATAGGTAACTACCCAATCATCGGGGTGATTCGTTAAAGGCCAAACATGAAAATCAGGAAAGCCCTCTTTTTTGATGGTCGACGTGAATTGAGGCAAATCGTTTTTAGGAACCGAGCGCACATAGGCAAGGGCTGCAAATCCGGGATAGTTCTGAGATAGTTCGAGGGTGTTTACATATTGGGTCCACTCTTCGCGTTGAACATTTTGAGAGGCTCCAAAGAGAGCCCGCGCTCCCTTTAAGACTGCTTTGTAGCCACTCATGCGATCTTGCATTGCCTGGGTTAGCTTTTGCACTTGGCGCCCAAAATAGGCGCGTTCCTTTTCTTTTAAACCTTTTTCAAGATCCCAAAAAAGGAAACAAGACAAAAACAGCCCAAGGATGAAGATACACAAGCCAAGCCATCGGGATTTAAAAAATGAATTCATCGTTTTGAAAAATTTTATCATCTTAAAGAGCCTTCGCATACCAAAAGAACTAAAATACATTTTAAAGTCTGATGGAGAAGTAAAACTTCGATAAGAAAAGTTAAAAGCAGAACAAAGAATGAACAGTTTTTCGAGAAACCCTTGAAATGATTTTTTAATCTAAATACAGATCTTTTGTTCTCCTTCGGAACAAAAAGTGAACAGTCTTTTTGAGCTTACTTCCTCTCTTTTGAAAAACCTAAGTTATTTCAATTTCTTATTTTATTGGCCTCTTCCTTGCTTTGCTTAAGGGGGTATCCATTCATTCAACCCTTTTTAAGGAGACTTATGAAAAAAGAAAACTTCAAAAAATATCTCGTAAAATTCGGCAGCATGGGGCTACTTTGTTTCTCTTTGAGCTTGAGCGCTTGCGGACTACGAACTCATGAAGGCACAAGCGTAGAAGGCGCTGCTGCTTTGGAAGAAATTGTTTCTAATGAGGCGAATGGCCAGACGGCTTCAGGGGATTCCACTATGAATCCTTCCTCTCCCGTTCCTCCCAAGAATTCAGATTCCCAAAAACTTTCCCTTTCTCCTAAGACTGATTCTGATGGAGATGGAATCGTAGATGCTTTGGATAATTGTACGCTAGTGGCAAATATTGATCAGAGGGATGCCAATCAAAATGGCATTGGCGATCTTTGCGAAGCCGTAGCTTTGCCTATAGGCCAGCCGGAGCTTGTGGCAGGAAACAACACGGATATTTCTGTTTCTGTGGGTAGTGGAAATAATCAACTGAATGTTTCAAATTCTGCAGGGACTATATCGGCTGATGCGGGGAATATCGTGGATACGAATTCTGGAACGACTACAGTCGAAGTTTCCGCCCCTGCGAATGGCGCCCCGCTTGCGCCTGCCCAACCTCTCATCTTAAGCATTAGCAATGCGGCTCAGCTCGATCTGGCTTCGGCTTTGATTCAAGCTTCTAATTTTATCTCTGAATCGGGTGCCGCACATCTTTCCAGCGATTGGGAAATTTATAATGCGAATGGCGGGGAGGTGATCTGGCAGGCCCAAAATGACAACACTCATTTAACGAGTATCTCTTTGAATCAAGGAAGCTTTGTGAACAGCTTGGCGGGTCTTACGGCCCTGCAACCGGGTACTCAATATAGGGTGCGTGTGCGATATCAAGACGGTAATCATCAATTCTCGGCTTATAGCGAACCCGTGAGTTTCACGACGACCCTGCAATTGGAGACTCCGATTGTCGATACGACGCTGGAAACGGAGCTACCTCAAAATCTCTCGGATGCCCCTCCTGCGGGAGGTGTCTCGGTAGACTTGAATTCTGGAATGGGCTCGAATGATTTGACCGTCAATGCTGGAGAAACTCAAGTGACGGCGGACGTGACTGAGCAAATCAATGCTCCTCTTCCTGAAAACACTTCTGTCACTGTTTCGGAACCTACTCCTTCCGCAAGCACTTCCGGCAGCATTACCGTGGGCTCTTCAAATGGTAGCGATACTTCGGTGAGTGTGAACGACCAACCTGTGGTGACTGTGACTAATGCCGAACCTATTGCGGAAGCTCCTTCGGCTAACGTGACTGCGGCTAGCCCGACTTCTAGCAGCCATAACACTGTGACAGCGACCATCAGCACTGGCACTCAAATAGGCTTGTAATCTCTGTATTCCTCTCCACAAAAAGGCCCTGCTTAAGGCGGGGTCTTTTTGTATTTGAGAAACTTATTTAAGTCTTAACAATTTTTACAAAGGAGTTTTGAGCTTACTTTTAAAGCAAAATCCCTTACAATGTGGAATCACTACTTATGAACTCACATATTCTCATCATCGATGACGATGTTCACTTCTCAAGCCTCCTTGCCACTCATTTAAGATCTAAGGGCTTGGAAGTATTGCTTGCCCAAACGGGGGAAGAAGGGCTTCAAGTTCTTCGCAAACATCCTGACATTGATTTGATTTTTTTGGATGTAATGCTTCCCGATGGGTTTGGAGTGGATCAAGTGGGTGCTCTCAAATCGATTTGCGAGGAAGTTCCTATTATGATGGTGAGCACGAGCGGCGATGCAAAAAATGTAGTAGCAGCGATGAAGGCAGGTGCTTCGGATTACCTTCAAAAACCTATTCAGGCACAAGAAATATGGAGCAAGATTCATCCTCTTTTGAATATGCATCAAGCTCAATCGACTGAAAAAGAAATTCGCGGTTCCGAAGCCAAGATCATTGGTGAAAGCCTTCCGATTCGTCAACTCATACGAGATATCAGCAAAATTGCGTGTTCGGATGCTTCCGTTCTTATGCGAGGAGAAAGCGGCACCGGAAAAAGTTTAGTGGCCGAGGTGATTCATGCTCATTCCCCTCGCAGAGCAAGGCCTTTTCTGACAATCAATTGCCCTGCCATCCCCGAGAATTTACTCGAGAGCGAATTATTTGGGCACGAGAAGGGTGCTTTTACGGGCGCCATTCGTGAAAAGCCTGGTAAATTTGAATTAGCAGAAGGCGGCACTGTCTTCTTAGATGAAATCGGCGATCTTTCGCTTGAAATGCAAGTAAAGCTTCTGAGAGTGATTCAGAACCATGAGTTTGAAAGAGTAGGAGGACTTCAAACGTTAAAGGCCGATATAAGAATTATTGCGGCCACCAACCGAAATTTAGAAGAAGCGATTCAGGCGCGTCGTTTTCGAGAGGATCTTTTTTATCGGCTCAATGTTTTGCCTTTGATTATTCCCCCGCTTCGAGAGAGAAAAGAAGATATCCCATTACTCGCGGAACATTTTTTTCAGTATTACAGCCGAAAGGCTGGCAAGAGTTTTGAGAGCCCCAGTGCCGAGCTCTTGCAATACCTCTCTGAGTACGATTGGCCCGGCAATATTCGAGAACTTCAAAATGTGCTAGAACGGGCCGTCATTTTGAGCCCGGGGCCTTCTCTGAAGTTTTCGGATTTCATCATTCCCCCTCGCTCGAATCCTCATTCGGGTAAGATTTCGGATTCTCTTTCTCTGCAAGGCATGGAAGAGAAACATTTCATTCAGGTGCTCCAACAATCTCAAGGTAATATTACGCAAGCTTCCAGGCTGCTCGGAGTGAGTCGTGGGGCCGTCTACCGCCGACTCCACAAATATAAGGTCGCATTAAAAAGAAAGAGCCTAGATTTCCATTAAACAGATTGTTCCATGCTAGAGCGAATGTTCTCTTACAGTGGAACAGTGCATTTAACTTCTCATTGTTTTTACCCCCTTCATTTCTCTACATCTTTTGCTGTTTCTTGACAGGCCTAGTTTGGTCGAGCTCTTGCAATACAAGAGGGCATGCGGACCCTTCGAAAAATTTTAAGTGTGTTGATTCTTTTTTCTTTGGTGGCTTGTGGGCAGGCAGATACCCAGAATATTTCTTCCGGGCCCACCGATGTTCCGGTGCCTGCACCTAAAAATCCGGAAACCCCACAGATTCCAAAAAATCCAGATTCTTCTCGCCCTGCTTTTAGGTCTATCGATGCTGCTAATCAAATCTACGGCTCAGAAAATTTTAAAGGATATGGGCATATTCGCTCGATGATGGGCTCTAAAACTTCGAGCGCTCACTATTCGAGCATTACACCTGATTTGAGCGAATCTTTTCTTCCTCTTCATTTCACCTCAAAAGGGGCTTTATGAAAAAATTATTCCAATTTTTTTTGTGTCTATTTTTTCTTGTGCCCAGCTTTGCGCAGGCTGCCTATCGCGATGTTTTTCTCCATCAGGGTTTCATGGTGGATAAAGATGATAATCCTCTTCAAGATACAAAGAACATGACTTTCCGTCTCTACGAGGTGCCTACAGGGGGGGAAGCGCTTTGGCAACAAAGCCAGGAGATTAGTTTCAAGGACGGAGTTTATACAGCAGAGTTGGGAGAGACCGAGGCATTTCCGGAAAATTTTTTTCAATATGGAAATCTCTATTTAGGCATCCAAATGGAAGGTGATTCGGAAATGTCACCCCGATTGATTCTCTCTAGCGTCCCCTGGGCACAGTGGGCCAAGGTGGCGCAGTCTTTGTCAGAAGATGCAAGTCTCTCTCACATTGCCATCAAAGATTTTGGAGAAGTGATTGATAAAAACGGAAATTGGGTGGGTCCTGCGATTGCCGGATCGAAAGGAGATAAAGGAGACACAGGCCCTCAAGGTGCCACCGGCGCGATAGGTCCCGTGGGACTTCAAGGCCCTAAAGGAGATAGCGGAGCAACGGGGGCACAAGGTCTTCAAGGTTTGCAAGGTCTCAAAGGAGATAAAGGCGATAAGGGTGCTACGGGAGCTCAGGGTTCTATGGGCATTGCCGGACCTCAAGGTCCGGTAGGTGCTACAGGAGCTCAAGGCCCTGCAGGAGCAAATGGCCTGAATGCCATGACCCTTATTGTTAAAGCAGCTGATCAATCGAGCAGCCTTACTAATTATTTGGATATTTCCGATTTAAGTTTTCCCGTGGCGGCAAATACCAATTACCGATTTCGTGCGATTCTTTATCATACTACCCTGGCGACGACCGTCGGAATTCGTTTTGCCGTGAATGGCCCCGCTTCCCCCGTAGGATTGCGCGCCTCTATCTTGGAACCTACTAGCATTTTCACCGTCAGTCCGGGGACAGTGACCAGTTATGATACCGATTTTGTGGCCACCACCTCGGGACCCGGCTCTACAGCTGAAATGGCCATTATTGAAGGCATCTTTAGAAATGGAAGCAACGCGGGCACCTTTACTTTGCGCTTCGATTCGGAAATAGCCTTGAGTTCAGTAACAGTCTTAAAAGACAGTTTTTTGGAATATGTAACTTTTTGAGAAGGATTTTACTTCACCCGCGTATATTCCATCGTCATTGGCTTTTCTTTTTCATTTCCTTTGCCGCGGCCTTTGCAAGTGGTGGAGAGATGATCTTTATCTTTAAACTTAATCGTAATGGCACCCATGCTGGGTTCGTCCGGAGATTTTACACCTTCCACTTTTACCACATCCAGCGTGAGGCTGTTTTTGTTGCTACTCGCCAATTCCAAGGTGGGCCGGTTGCGCATGATGCAGTAGTGGGTCATGGCCAGCTTGCCTTTATCATCATCATAATAAACCGAGATCATTTCTTGGGGAGTGCCGGGAAAGATTTTTTCCAAAACAGCGCTGCCATTGGAGGTGACTTCATATTCGGTGTAGACTTGTTCATTGGGTTTTCCGAACATCGACGTGGTGCTCGTCCAACGTCCCGCCAAGCTTTTGATGCGATTGAGTTCCACTGAACTTTTATCAGGAGGAGGTTGTGGCTGAGACTCCGATGTAGCCGCATGAATGAGGGGAAATAAGCTGAAAGTTAAAATCCAGCTTGTAAGAATAATTTTAAATATTTTTTTCATAAAGACTCCTTATAATTTTGTCATAGAAGATTTTTAAGTGAGAGTAGAAGGCTTGTCAACCCTTTGCGTGGCGGGTAACTTAAAGAAGATCTTGTTGATGTTGTAGAGAACTATGATTTAAGATTTCGCGATGAACATGGCGAGTGACGAAAAAAATTTGAGCAAAGTGCCAGAAGTCACCTTCCTTTTTTGGATCATCAAAATTGCAGCAACCACCTTGGGAGAAACCGGAGGGGATGCCGTCTCCATGTCGATGAATTTAGGCTATCTCGTGGGTACGGCAATCTTCGCAGCCATCTTTTTAATGATGGTGATCATCCAAATTAAGTCTCCTCGTTTCCATGCTCTTATTTATTGGGCCACCATCATTGCAACTACCACGGTTGGAACAACCTTGGCTGATTTTGCCGACCGCTCTCTAGGTATGGGTTATGCGGGGGGTAGTTCATTGCTTTTTGCTTTATTGATGGGATCTTTAGCACTTTGGTATTGGACCCTAGGTTCCGTTTCCGTCGACACAGTCAGTAATCCAAAAACCGAAATGTTTTACTGGATCACCATCATGTTTTCACAAACTTTGGGAACTGCCTTGGGCGACTGGACTGCCGATACGGCGGGTCTTGGCTATCGTGGAGGCGCCATCATATTCAGCCTTTTATTGTTTGTTGTGGCTGCTCTTTATTTTTGGACGCGTGTTTCTCGCACCTTTCTTTTTTGGGCGGCATTTATTTTGACTCGGCCCTTAGGTGCGGTAGTGGGTGATTTTCTAGATAAGCCCATTAGCTCTGGAGGTTTGGCATTAAGTCGTTATTCTGCATCTGCGGTGTTGTTTGTATTTATCTTAGGCTGTATTTTAATTTTTTCACATCGAGCGAGTGAAAAGGTTCATTAAATAAAAAAAGGAAGCCAAAGCTTCCTTTACGCGAAGCTTTTGAGGGAGCCGATTTACTCGATATTCAAGGTTCAGATTCCTGAATATAAGGGATCCAAGAAGTAAAACCGTTAATAGCTTGCATTATTATTAACGATATTATATGTATTCGTTAATAAATGAATATCTTATTATCGAATCGCTCATATGGCTAAGCAATCGAAAATTCATGGGAAAAAGGTCAAGTATCCGGAAGGCTATCAGGCGTATGTCCCTGATCCGCTTCCTCCACCGATAGAATGGAATGACCGGTTGGCAAGACATCTTTCTGATGCCGATCGACTCATCGGTCAATTGGCCTCAATCGGGACCGCTTTACCCAACCCTCATCTGTTAATTCGTCCCTTTGTCCGACGCGAAGCCGTTTTGTCGAGCCGTATCGAAGGGACCCAAACCTCACTGGCGGAATTATTCGCGGATGAGGCTGGTGTGGAAACAGAGCGAGATCGTTCGGATCTCAGGGAAGTCGAAAACTATGTCAAAGCCTTGGAATATGGAATCAAGCGTTTGAAGACCCTTCCAATTTCACTGCGTCTAATTTGCGAGCTCCATGAGCATCTCATGAAGGGTGTTCGAGGCAATATGGCTACCCCCGGAGAATTCCGGAGATCTCAGAATTGGATTGGTGTTGCTGGGTGCACGTTACAGAATGCAACTTACGTTCCGCCGCCGCCGCATCTGCTCATGGATTGTCTGGGAGCTTTGGAAAAATTCTTTCACGAATCCACACTGCCGCCACTCGTGACTATTGCCCTCATCCATTTGCAATTTGAGGCGATTCACCCGTTTCTCGATGGGAACGGTCGCGTGGGACGCCTGTTGATTATCCTGTATCTTGTGGAGCGCGGTATTTTGCCATCGCCAATTTTGTATCTCAGCGCCTTTTTTGAGGCCAAGCGAAACGAGTATTACGCTCATCTACGTGCCGTAAATGAAAAAGGAGATTGGGAAGGTTGGATTGAATATTTTCTCAATGGAGTAGCCCGTCAGGCAGAAGATGCCTTGAGGAGGATCAAGCAAATGCAGGAAACCGTCGCGAAGTGGAAACAATCCTTTACGGCTAAGGCTGACAAGAATTGCTTGTTGTTGATTGACAACTGCATGGCAAATCCATTTATGACCGTGAGCGGCGTAGCCAAAAAAAACAAGATCGCCTTTCCGACTGCACAGCGCGCCATAGATAAATTGGAGAAGGTGGGTGCCCTAAAACAAACCAGTGATGCGAAACGAAATCGGATTTATTGCGCCCGGCGGTTACTGAATATCCTGGATGAACCCGCCAATATTTAGAAAAGTATATGACAAGAATTCTTGTTTTTGGAGGTGCACGGTCATCTCAACAAGATGATTGAGGCAATGCAAGCCGACACCAAAAAGGTATGGGATTTTTATTGCGTCCGCAGCGATACAATTGTCGAATATTTTATCTAAACCCGTAATTCTCGATGCCTACTTCGAGTGGGGTATCCCTAAGCGCCTTCAAACGGACAAAAATATTATCTGAATAGGTCGCCCAATGGGTGACCTATTCACTTTAATCTATTCCCCAATAGGAGGCACTCAGTTCAACCCGTGACAAAATGTCACGACCTCATTTCTTCTCTGATTTCGAATTCGTTTATGGTTTGACAAGGCCAGTGCGTATCTTCCGCTGAAACTAAGTGCAACTTCGAATTTTCTCCACAATTTCATTTAAATATTCAGCTTTTAAAACTGTTCCATCTTTGAACTTGCCAAATGACCACTTAATTTTTCCAAGCCCCAAACTATCAAAAACTTGCTCTAAATCTTCCAAAAAACTGTTAAGTGAATCAGCAGTTAAAACTGAGCCTAATTTCCATTGAGGTCTTTGTCCTATTTTAATGTCAGCCTGCTTGGCAATTTGAGAAAGAGCGTCATACATATTATTTAAATCATCGGCAGATAGTACCATGCCAGATTTAAACTTTTTTAAATTCTTAGTGGAGCTTTTACTGTTCATATATTATCCCAGATTTGCGTAACCCACCTGTGAATATGATGTTTGCCCGAGCACAAGTAATGGAGCACTGAACTTAAAGCTTTTTGATGCCTCATAAATATCAACAGCTTTCTGGGCATTCAGCCAGAATTCCGGAGAGGTATTGAGCGCCGCCGCAAGTTTCAATGCAAATGGAGCCGTTACTCCAGTACGGCCATTAATCAGGCGATTAATCACCTTCACATCGTAATCAATATGATCAGCAAGTTCCTTCTGGGTAAGCCCCAAGGGAGTGAGATATTCTTCCTGAAGAATTTCTCCAGGAGTTGTCGGTTTTCTTTTAGCCATAAAAGCCTCCCATTAATGATAGTCCATAATACGGACCTGTGCGGGACCTTGATCGGTCCATTCAAAAACTATTCTCCATTGATCATTCACTCGAACGCTGTGTAACCCTTTCAAATCTTTTTCCAAAGCTTCCAAATGATTTCCCGGAGGTGATTTCAAATCGTTCAGGACAGAGGCATAATCCAGCATGTCGAGTTTCCTGGCCACGATCTTTTTTACCTCCTGCCACTGGGCTTTTTTAGGAGCTTTTCCAGTCTCAAAGAATTCTTTTAGTTCCGATTTCGTGAAAGATTGAATGGCCATTGAACATTTTATACCTTTATAAGGTATACCATATCAAGGTATTTATAACAAGATTTGGATTTGAGGGAGTAAAAAACTTTTTCCAGCAGGGTTAAAAGCAAGAAGTCATTGATTTCTCAAGGGTTTCCAATTTGAACTGTTGCAAATTTTGCAACAACTGAGCTCGTGGATATCTATTGGTTTAGTTTGGAAAGAGAAAAGTAAGACACGTCGAGAGATTAGATTTTACCCGTTCATCCCAAAAGTCAATTTAAAGAAATACAAACTCTCTGCACAGGCTCGCCGAGAAAATTACTGGATGTTCAAATATATTGGATTGAATCGATTACCTTATTTTGTAATGAGCGCTGAATAACAAGACCAGATTTGACTCACACTACGCAAGCTTTTTGAGGGAGCCGATTTATTCTGAACTATTTTTTCAAAAAAGTTACGAGCACATTTAAGAATGTAGTTACACCCACGACAACAACCGACCAGAACATATATCTCGTATATCGTTTGGTGTATTCGGCAGTTCCTTGAGCAGCTTCTGTCTGACGCAAATAAAATTCCGCTTTTGCCATTCGATTATTTACGGAGTTTTCATCGCAGCCAGCCATGACATCAGCTACATATTCAAGTGGTTTGTCTTTGAAAGTTTTTGCACGCCTTGTTTCTTGATCACTCATTAATCTAGCCTCGAAGAATCCCCCTCTGGTTTTTTAGCAGACAGGGTTCGACCCATTATACCTATGCGTCCCCGAATTACAGGACGAAGTACTACTCAGCAAGCCTTTTTGCATACGAATTGTCCCCCCACCTAGCACTACCAAAGCTAAAAAGAAGGCAGGTATGCCGTGAATACGCCATCCATGAGAGTTTTGTCTGGCTATAAGGACATCGCTTCTTTTTTGGGGGTATCTACCAAAACCGTCCAAAGATATTTAAAGCTTATTCCGGTTTCTAGGCTTGGACGGAAAGTTATTATTTTAGAATCCGACTTGATGTGTTGGGTTAAGAATCAGAAGAAGAGAAAACCCCGTAAATAGGAGGCAATAAAGGATATGTATTTGTTAAGGAAAGCATAGGGATTTGGCCCTAAATCTTGACTTTACAATGATATCGCAATATTGCTATAATCAATATGCCAAATGTTGAGGTTATATTTTATCAGGAGCAAGACGGATCTTCTCCTGTAAGAGAGTGGATTAACGAGTTGCCGAAGAAGATTCGCGCTAAAGCTAGGATGCGAATTGAACGTTTGGCAGACCTAGGACACGAGTTGAGGCGACCAGAGGCTGATTATCTTCGAGATGAGATTTACGAACTCCGATGGAGGGTTCAATCAGTCAATTATCGTATTTTGTATTTTTTTCATGGTCGTGAAATTGTGGTGTTAGCCCAAGGTTTGACTAAGGAACGGGAAGTTCCTTCTAGAGACATCGATTTGGCAGTTAAAAGGAAGAAGGAGTTTTCTTTAAATCCGAAACTCCATACTTATATTATCGGAGATTAAAATTATGGCTAAAACAAGAAATGCAGTAGAAATTTTAAAAAGAGATTTTGATAAAGATCCCGAATTACAAAAACTCTATGAAGAGGAAAAGATCAACTTCTCTATCGCTCTAATAATTCGTCAATCCAGAGAAGCCGAAGGAATTACTCAGGCGGAACTCGCTGAACGTGTAGGAACGACCCAATCTGTTATTTCAAGGCTCGAGGATTCTGATTATGAAGGCCATTCTTTAACGATGTTGGATAAAATTGCACGTGCCTTGAACAGACGTCTCAGTATCGAGATGGAGACTGAAAAACAAAGTCGTCGTTCCCGCGCGATGGAATCTGAAGGAAATCCCTCGCATCTCTAAAAGAATTTTTTTGTCAGATTTTAGAAAATTCCTGTTTCACCCTTAAATTCCAATTCTGCAGGAAATTACCTGTAAGAGGATCTAAGTCGTTTGCCTTATCAGTAGCCCAATTGATCCAGTTCTCTATATCAAAAGATTGAGGATCGTTTAATTGGGAATTCTTTATTTCTTCGATGAAAGTCCGAATGATTTTTGCAGTATTCCAGTACTCCGCTTCTCTGATAAGTAAGTTGGTTTTTAATTTTTCTTGTTTCATTCGCTTTTCATATTCTTCCTGTTGCAGCCTTTCTAATTCCCACTTTTGATGTAGTTCCTCTCGCTCTTTTCTGTCCGCCTTTATCTTTTGTGCTGCTAAGTGAAGACAAATAATGAAGTCGTTTAGTCTGTCCTCCAATAGTTTTTTGGAGTTATCCGTGAACTCTTTAAAGGGATCCATCATCCCGTCATAAATACGAATAGTAAGCATTCCGGTAGGCTTATATTCGTAATTCGGTCCCCAATAGTATTTATCCTTCTTTTTAAGTGCTTCCAATTCTTGGGTACTTAGCCTGCGCTGATTAACTTTTTCTGAAAGACGAAAGTTGAGAGTCTCTCCTTGAATTAAAATACAGGTGAGCTTTTTTCTATGCTCATTTGTGGGAGATATCTTTATTTTACGTTTTTCCAACTCCAGAAGAATCGTATTAAAAATTCTTAAACCTCGATCTAAATTAGTGGGAGAAACATTAAGATCAGGACAATCTTGGCTAGGCTCTAAGATACCCATGTGGTTTGGTTTTCTCTTTTTAAAATGTTCTTTCGCTATTTTGATGAGTGGATGAAAACGGCTAATAATTGTAGGAACAGCAATTCGATTCTCTTCCAGGTTTTCAAAGGCAATAAGTTTTTCTACTTCAGGATTTATAGCTGGTTTAGGTTTTTCTTCTTTGAAGCTCTTATAAAATTCATAAGTGTTTAGGTGAGAAGAATCCTGCGGTAAAAGCGTTTGTGTTACTTTTTTACCATGTTGAACTTTAGCCCAATACCCTAAGGGAGGAAAAGGGATTCCCATTTTTTTACAGATTTTTCTAAGCCCATTGTCTGATAGTCCATATTGTTTCGCGAGTAGTGTCATGGGATTCGCCCAGACTTCCTTGTATAAATCTTCTCTTCTAAGAGTAATTTTTTCTCCTGTCATAAGTATCTCCATCATTAATTAATAAAATGGCCCAAAGAGTCCTTTTAAGTCCTGCCTTGTCCGTTGAGCAACGCTCTTCTTTAGGCGATTCTCCTTGAAGTTTTAAACCACAAAAATTCAAACAGGAGCCTTCGTGAATCTTCAGAAAAAGACCAACCATATCTATTTTGCTTTTCTGCTGTTTCTCCTCTGTTCCGTTCCAAATTTTGCTTTCGCTGCCCCAGCCTGGGAAGGCGCCCTCAAAACCATCGTCGATTATGTAACGGGAAGCACTGCTCGTTACATCGCCATTTTGGCGGTGGTGGGATTTGGTTTTGCAGCCTTCTTGGGACGAATTGCTTGGAGGAGAGCTTTGGAGATTGTCGTCGCTATTGCCGTAGTCTTTGGCGCGGCAAAGATCGTCGACATGTTTGCGGGTTCAGGTGGGCCCTAAATCATGAAGACTGAATCGGCTGATCTGCTTTTTTTGGGATTAACAAGACCGACAATGTTCCTAGGAGTGACGCAGTCTTTTTTTGTGATCAACGGTTTGATCAATACGATTTTGTTTTTAGCTCTGAATTCATTTTTACCGCTGATCCTGCTTCTGCCGCTGCTTCATGGACTTGGATACATCGCTTGTTTGAAAGACTCACGAACGTTTGACCTTTGGTTTACTTATGCAAAACACTGTACAAAATGTAAAAACAAGAGATTTTGGGGCGCGAACAGCTACGACGCTTTTTAATTTGAAGCTGAAGGCAAAGCAGCCAGCTCTTCAAAAAGTCGCACAAGCGGAAGCGAGAGGTGCTGACTTCATCCCCTACGCTTGCCATTACGATAAGAATACGCTTCTCACGAAGTCTGGAGATCTCATCCAAATCTTAAAGATTGGCGGGCTTCCATTCGAAACCAGTGATCCTGATTTTTTAAACCTTCAGAAAAACCTGAGAAACACTCTTTTCCGAAGCATTACTAAGAGCCGCTATGCGGTTTATGTGCATATGGTTCGGAGAAAACAGAATGTCTATCCCGAGGGAAACTTTCCTGAAGGATTTTCTAAAGAACTTAATGAAACGTGGAAGAAGAAACATTCGGGTTTAGAGCTTTACGTAAACGATTTCTATTTGAGCGTTATTCAGAAAACTCGATCGGATGGAATCAGTGGCCTTAAAGAAAAACTAAAATCATTTTCAAGAAAGAATAGCCAGGTTCAACAAGATGTCGAAATCAAGCTTGCTCATAAAGAGCTGCAATCCATTAGCCAACGCTTTTTAGCCAATCTCAAGGATTATGGCACAAAGCTTTTAGGTATGGTCGAAAGTGAAGCAGGATTATTCTCTGAGCCCATCCAGTTTTTAAGCTCTCTCGTCAATTTGGAAGACCGTCCACTTCTTACTCCTTCCATGGATATCTCGAAATATTTGTGTTCCAAAAGACTCTTCTTCGGAAGAGACGCTTTGGAAGTTCGAGGAAATACTGGAAGTAAGCTTGCTGCACTTCTTTCAATCAAAGAATATGCGGATTCTACGCATGCGGGTTTGCTCGATTCATTTTTAGAAATACCAGCCGAGTTCATTCTGACTCAGTCATTCGTTTTTACAGATAGACAGGTCTCTCTTCGTAAAATTCAAACTCAACAGAGAAAGATGCTTCAAACGGAAGACTTAGCTGTTTCTCAGATCGAGGAGATTGACCAAGCTCTCGATGATACGACTTCCGGCCGTATTGGATTTGGGCATCATCACTTAACCGTGCTTGTGATGGGAGACACACCCAAAAAGCTCGATAAAGCTTTGGCTCATGTCGAAGCCGCTTTTTTAAATCTTGGGATTGTCGCTGTACGAGAAGACTTAAATCTAGAACCTTGCTTCTGGGCTCAATTACCCGGAAATTTTTCTTTCATTGCTCGCGATGCCCTGATTAGCACGGCGAACTTCGCAGCCTTTGCCTCTCTTCACAATTACCCCTGTGGAAAAATAAAAGGTAATCATTGGGGTCCTGCGGTTACTGTCTTGGAGACCTTTTCCGGTACCCCGTACTTTTTCAATTTTCATGTGAATGATGTCGGACATACGACGATCATTGGTCCTACAGGTACCGGTAAAAGTGTTTTACTCAATTTCTTAGTTGCCCAGTGCTTTAAGTATAAATGCAAAATCTTCTTCTTCGATAAAGATCGAGGTGGAGAAATCTTTATCCGAGGAATGGGCGGTGCCCATTCTACTTTAGGACTTTCTCATTCCAGTGGATTCAACCCTCTAAGATTGCCGGATACTCAAGAGAACCGCGCTTTCCTGACAGAATGGTTACAGCTTCTCTTAAGCTCCTACGGGGAAACGCTTAATTCTGAAGATCTTCTTAAGATTTCAGAGGCTATCGAAGGTAATTACAAACTCGACTTCAATCATCGCACTTTGGAGAACCTGGCTCCGTTTCTGGGGTTGGGCGGAGCCGGGTCACTCTCCAAGCGGTTAGCCATGTGGTACGGCAAAGGTACTCATAAAAATCTCTTCGGTAATACGGAAGATGTTTTGAAATTTGAGCAGCCTTTTTACGGCTTTGAAATGGGAGAAATCTTGGAGGATAAAGTTGGGCTTCCTCCGGTACTCGCTTATCTCTTTCATCGGGTGAATCTGGCCTTGAATGGCGAGCCCACACTCATTGTCTTAGAAGAAGGCTGGAAGCTTCTCGATAATCCTTATTTTGCTCCCCGCATCAAAGACTGGCTTCAGACCATCCGTAAGCGCAATGGCTTCGTCATTTTCCTAACTCCCAATATTGAAACAGCAATTCATTCGAGCATTGGGGATACGCTTGTTCAGCAATCGGCCACTTCCATCTTTCTTCCGAACTATAAAGCCACCGCAGAAGCTTACCAAGGCGCTTTCAAACTTAGCGAACGAGAGTTCGAATGGATTCGTGGAATGGGGCCGCAAGAACGCTGTTTCTTGATTAAGCACGGTCAGGACTCTGTGATTGCCCGGCTCGATTTAGGCGGGATGGAAAAGTTTATTAGGGTGCTTTCTGGAACCTCCAAAAACGTGGGGCTTCTCGACGATATCCGAAAGGAAGTCGGAGATGCACCGGAAGCTTGGCTTCCTATTTTTCAAGAAAGGACGAAATGATTATGAAGAAAATATTTATTATTACGGGGCTAGTCCTCAGTGTTTATTCTGCTTCCCTCCATACGGCCTATGCCGCCTGGCCGGTTGTTGATGTGAGCGCCATAGCGAAACTAGTTCAGCAAATCGAAGAAATGAAGAAACAGTACGATATGTTGAAGCAGCAGTACGATGAAATGGTAGCGACCAAAAATGCAGTAACAGGTTCTTATGGAGTTAGTCTTTTGGAAAATAGCCCATTGGATATGCAAGGAAGACGAGAGCTTCCGGGAACCTGGCAGGAAATCACAAGCCTGCAAAGCAGCGGTGTGTTACCAGGAGTTTTTAGCAAATCTCAAGAAGCTTTCAAGAATATGCTTCCGAATGTAGATGTGAAGCTATTTTCCCAGGATCCTAAGAATCGAAACGCCGCCAGTTATAAGCTCTCCACAGACAACACACGCGCCGCATTTTCGGCGACCGATGCTATTTATAATAAGATTCAGGATAGGTTGAAAACTATTGAGACCTTAACGCAGGAAATCGACAAAACGGCGAATGTCAAAAACGCTACAGACCTCAACAGTCGAATTGCCGCGGAAAATGGCTTCCTAAATATAGATATGGCTCGCTTGAGCTCTCTTCAGCTCTCCCTACAAACCGCCATGCAGAATAATCAAAATCAAGCGACGGCTAATCATGCTGAGTTTTTTGGCGATTCTATCGTTCCGGTAAAAGCGAGTTCTTCTAAATCCATGAAGACCAACCCTTAAAAATACAAATACCATGGCACTTCCTAGCGACATTTTAACTCAAGTAGATCAAGTGACCCTTGGCTATACGGCCAAGGCCTATCAAGCGATTGTTAGCTCTCACATGACTGAGCTTCGCCTGATGCTAGTCATCTATATTGCCTTTTTCGGTATTGCCGTTTTGCAAGGAATGCTTTCGATGTCACTGCGTGATGCGAGTAAGCATATCTTGAAGGCCCTAATTATTTTTCAACTGGCAACGAATTGGGGCAGTTTCACGACTTTCTTTTATAACGTTTTCACTTCGGGTCCTGAGAAAATAACAACGGCACTTATAGGAGGAACCAAGCCTACCGAGCAACTCGAAGAAGTCTTTGTCACGGGCGTAGAAGCCGCGCGCAATATCAATCGCAAGGCGGGCACTTTCGATGTCGCACAAATTGTTTTGGCTGTTCTTGTTTTGCTCGGAACTGTCTTCATGACCGGAATAGCTTTGTTTTTGCTGATTCTCTCCAAAATGGGACTCGCTATTCTTTTATCCATAGCACCCGTCTTTTTGGCGATGGCCCTCTGGAAAAGTACCCAAGGTTTGTTTCAAGGCTGGATCAACTACCTCGTGAACTACGCGATGATTCCCGTAATCACCTTCGCCATGCTGGGACTCATCCTTGCCATTATGAAAGATCCCGTAAACACGATTAAACAATCGGGAGAAAACCTTACCATGGTTACCATCATCCCTTATTTGCTCATGGGAGCGATTTCGATTCTTCTATTTTCTCAAGTGCTTCGTATTGCTTCTGCACTTGGAGGAGGTATCGCGCTTTCGACATTGGGCGCTTTATCCCGTTATGTGGGAGGACCGGCGACAGCGATGACTCGCTTGGGATCCCGACAACTCTCTATGGGCAAAAGCTCTTCGGGATCCCGCACTCAACGATTTACTGCTAAGGACAAAAGCTCCACTTCCTATTCCGCTCCCAAAACGACTTCTGTGATCCGGGAAGGAAGTGCGGCATGAGCCTTTTGCCCAAACAAACTCTCCAAGATGAGCCCATCGTTGCAGAATGGTATCAGGATCTCTACCAATCGACTCGCATCAGCCGAAATCGTTGGTTTCTTGTGGGAGTAGTGGCCCTTATTCTTGCAGGGATTGAAGGTCTTGCTCTTGTCTTTCTCACTCCTCTGAAAACGGTAGAACCTTACGTTCTTCAGGTCGACAATAAATCCGGAATGACCACCGTTTTAAAACCTCTTCGCGATAATCAGGAAAATGTTCTGACTCAGGAAGAAGCGGTCACTAAATCGTTTATCGTCAAATATGTCATCGCTCGGGAAACTTACGACCCCCAAGATTTAAACCGCAATTACGACCTTGTTCGACTGATGTCTTCTGGAGATGAATCCGGAAAGTTTAACGAGTCTGTTGCCAATGGGAACCCGCAAAGTCCCGTTGAACGCTATAAAACCAATACTGCCCGAACGGTAAAGATCAGTTCAGTTTCTTTTCTCGATCAGAAAAAGAAAACCGCACAAGTCCGGTTCATGACGACTGAAGTCACTCGCCATGAAACTAAAGAAGATTACTGGGTAGCCATTTTAACCTTCCGTTACATCAATGCCCCAATGGATGAAACCGATCGACTCAATAATCCATTGGGATTTCAGGTCATATCCTACCGAGTCGATCAGGAGATCGTAAAATGACGAAAAAACAAATAATGCTGGCAGCAATTATATTTTCTCTTATGGGAAATGTAAGTTGGGCGAAACAGACTCCTCGGCCCTTAGGCGAGGATAATAGAATTCAGCACGTCGCCTATAACCCCAACGAAGTCTATGAGCTTAAGGCGACTTACGGATTTCAAACGACGATTGAGTTTTCCGATCAGGAAACCATTCAAGTCGCATCCATCGGGGATTCTATTGCCTGGCAAGTGATTCCTGTCGCTCACCGATTATTTATAAAGCCAGTCGAACAAAATCCTAAAACCAATCTCACGGTGATCACAAACAAACGCAGCTATTATTTTCATCTGACTACTACGAATGCAAAAACTCCAAACACGATTTATCTGGTACGTTTTGAGTATCCTACCGGAGCACCCAATAATCAGGGAGCATTTAAGGCGAAATCTCCTGCGGATTATAATTTCAGCTATGAAATAAAACGCGATAAGAAAAGTGGTCTCGTTCGTGCTTTTGACAATGGAGAATTTACTTATCTTCAGTTCAAGGAGTTGAGCGATCTTCCCGCAATATTCAGTTTGGATGACAAAGGCCAAGAAGCAGTCGTCAATTACCGGATTGAAGGACCTTATGTAGTCATCGAAAGAATCTCAGAACGCTTTCTTTTTCGCAGAGGCAAAGTCGTAGGCCAGCTTGTGAATAAGAGCTTTGGGAAGAATTCAAAACAAACGCGAAATCTCAGCCAGGAGGTTCCTCGTGGATAATTGGGAAGAACAAAATCCCTCTCCTGAGGAAACTCAGTCTTTGAATCGGGAGTCCATTCTTCAAACACCGGCTATGAAACAAAAGAAGTTTGGAGTCTTTGGGTTCATTCTCATGGGTGCGGCTGCCATCCTTCTTTTGTTTTTCTTTAATGGGAAGGAAAAACCCAAAGATGGGCTTCAGAAAGAGTCAGTGGAATTCGAACCGGCGGCTAAAAGAATCGTCACCGTTCCAGAAGCACCTGTGGTTCCTATTCTTAAAGAAAGAGGGCCAACGGATGCGGATCTTGCCAAAGCGGCTCAAGAAGAGGCTATGCGACAAGCCCGACTTAAGTCCGCTATTCTCGTTTATGGAAGCCATTCGGATAAAACTACAAACTCCGGAGACGCTAACAGATTAGATGCATCGGGGATTCAAACTGGTAGTTCGAATCCTAATAGCCGGTTTCAAGAGAATTTGGCTTCTAGTACTACTCCAAATTCCAAAGCTTCTTCTTTGAGCAATCTAGGCCAGACAATCTTGCAAGGTAAATTAATCGATGCTGTGCTGGAAACAGCCATTCATTCCGATCTTCCGGGTATGATTCGGGCCATGGTGAGTCATGATATTTACGCAGAGTCCGGCGATAGTGTTTTAATTCCCAAAGGCTCTCGTTTGGTGGGGCAGTACAATTCGGAGTTGGTTAAGGGGCAGTCACGAATCTTCGTCGTTTGGAATCGGCTCGTTCGTCCGGATGGAATAGAAGTCGCTTTAGGCTCGGGTGGAACAGATCCTCTGGGAAGAGCGGGTCTTAGCGGCAAAGTAAACAATCACTTTTGGAAAATCTTTGGAAATTCCCTTTTGATGAGCATTATTGGTGCAGGGACAGCCAATGCCGGTGTTGATACGACCGATCCTTACAATTCAACAGCAGCATACCGCCAGCAAGCCGCGGAAGCCTTTCAAAGCAGTTCCGCGCGCATCCTCGAAGATGCAATTAATATTCCTCCTACCATTACGGTTAAGCAGGGAGTGCTCATTAAAGTATTGGTAGCCCGTGACTTAGATTTTTCTGAAGCTTTAGGATCATCCAATCAATCCGGATGGGTGATGCTGCCATGAGTGATGTAGCCATCCATACTTTTCTCAGGCCACTAGCTCCTTTTCTGGATCAATCGGGCATCAGTGAAATCTCGATTAATAAACCGCAAGAAGTCTGGGTGGAAAAATCCGGAGAAATGGAATGTCATCACGTTCCAGAGTTAGACTTCGATCATATCCGTACCCTATCCAACCTCGTTGCTAAATATTCGGAACAACAAATCAGCGAAGAAACGCCTCTGCTTTCAGCGACGCTGCCCGGAGATTATCGTGTACAGATTGTGTTGCCCCCAGCCGTAGAAACAGGACTGGTCGCTATTTCCATTCGTAAGCAGGCTTTGCTGGAGATGAATCTCATCGACTATGAAAAATTAGGGGCTTTTGAGCAGATCAATCAACAATCGGCCAAAACCCTTAGCAGTGGAAAGAAAATCGATTCACTTTTTAAACAGCATCAATATCGAGAATTTATCGAAGAGGCGCTGCTTGCTAAAAAGAATATTCTGATTTCCGCGGGAACTTCCACTGGCAAGACAACATTCTTAAATGCTTGCCTGAAAGCTATTCCCAAAGATGAAAGAATTCTCACCATTGAAGATGCTCGAGAAGTGAAGCTCTCTCATGCTAACCATGTGCACTTGCTTTCTTCCAGAGGAGGGCAAGGGCTTGCCAAAGTCACTCCTCAACAGCTTTTGGAAGCCTGTCTTCGCTTGAGACCAGATCGCATCATTCTAGGTGAACTGAGAGGCATAGAAGCATTTTCTTATCTGAGAGCCATTAATTCCGGTCATCCAGGCTCGATTACGACTATTCATGCCGATAGCCCTCAGCTTGCTTTTGAACAGCTAGTATTGATGGTGATGCAGGCTGACCTGGGTATGGAAAGGCCCCAGATCTTAGAATACATCCGAAGCATTATTCCTATCGTGGTTCAGCTGAAGCGTGGAGAAAAAGGTCACCGTTATATTTCGGAGATTTATTACAGTGATGCCGCATAAAATATTTTTTCTTATTTTAGGAATTATTCTTCATTCGCAATTTGCTCAAGCCGATTGCAAAGACCCTGAACTCCGTCAGAAAGTAGCTGAAACGGCAAAGTCTGAAGGCGTGAATGAAAGAGAGCTTCTTTCAATTATTGCTCATGAGTCCCATTGTCATTATTACACGATTGCTTGGAATCAACCTGGCAAGCCCCAGACGGCGAAATCAAAATTCCTGAATACTCTTGAGGACGCCAAAAATCTTGCGGAAGAACTAATTTCAACCCGGCTTTATCGGGTAGATGTTGGAATCGGCCAGATCAATAACGAAGCGCATCTAAAGCCCAAGGGCTGGACTTTGGATGAAGTTCTAAATCCAGCAACGGCTTTGAATAAAGTTTCCCAAGTTCTCAAAGAAAGGAGTTGGGCAAAGTATCATTCGAGTAATCCGGCCTTAGCCAAGAAATGGCAAGGCTTGGCTTTAGCAGCGTTAGATCAGTCGCTTTCAAGTTCTTCTCAAAAGAAAATTATAAAAAAAGACGTGGTTACTAATCCTAGAAGAAACGATTTGCTCGTTTATAACGTTTCACCTTCAGCCCTTATAAATATTTCCAAAGAGCCAAAGCCACCCAGACGGCGTGGCGATTCACCGTTGTTAGTCTTTCTTAATTAAGAGTGTAATTCTATTTCTCGACCTTTCTTTTTGTCCCGATCAACAGGTGTTCTCACCTCTAAAGCGCTTTCCTTCTCATTCTTTCTATTCATCGATTCCGGAAGTTTTTCCTTATCGTTCGTATAAATCTTTGCCTCATGCCGAGCGCGGCTAATAGCCACATAGTAGTTATCCCGAGCGCTGGTTAGGCTTTTCGTATCGGCATCAATCATTACTCGGTCACAAGTCTTTCCTTGGGAAGCGTGAACGGTAGAGCAATATCCATATTCTAGGTGTTGAGGCTTGGAAGCCTCTAGCTTGAAGGTTTTCCCATCTTCTTTTTGAAGATACATGTTCCGGTGTTCATCGATTTTAATGACTTTCGCTCGATCTCCATTGTTGAATTTCTTTTCAGGATCGTTGCGGGTCATTCGGATAGTTTCTCCAGAGGAAATCTCTTTACCTGAGAGCTGGTAAACGCTCACCTTGTTATTTTTGTTAGGAATCCATTTTACCTGAGAACCATCTTCTTTCTGAAGAAGGATGTAGGCCTTTCTGATTTCTGAAACTGTAGCTAAACTTCCTTTTTGAAGTCCCAATGATTTATAATGTCTTTCCGTTTGAATAAAGTCGCCAGGCTTATAGCTCTGAATTTGCTTTAGCTGTGCTTTGGTAAAATTCTTTTCTTCGAGTGTGGGAATATGAAAGCCTTTATTTTTAAATCCCAGATTCTCTCGAACAATATGGTTAATGGACTTTCTCGCTTCATTTGTCCCTGAAACAATAAGTGTTTTACCGCGCTCCTCGTCGGTTAGCACGGTGTAGTCTTTGGCAATCTGAGTGTATCGAGCATCAGGAGATTGAATTTCCTTCACCGATTTTTCAAGCAAGGAAAGCGATTCTTTAATTTCACCCAAGGCTGCAAGTTTGACAGCTTTTCTCAGTTCGGGATTTTTCTGTCGCTGAATTTCACTCATTCCGGCCGTTTCCATCCCATGAGCCTGAAGTTGAGCAAAAGGTTTCCCAGCCTCTACAGCTTTCAGTTGCTGGGTATCTCCAATCAAAACAACTCGAGAATGGGATTTTTCCGCAGTCTTCAGGATAAATTCCATTTGTTTGGAAGAAACCATTCCCGCTTCGTCCACAACGAGGATGTTTTTTGAAGATAAACAATGTCCTTTTGAGTTTTGAAAAGAGGCTATGGTCTGACTTTGGATTCCGGTTTTAGCTAGTTCCTCTGAGGCAGAGGCGCTGGGTGTAAGACCGATCATTTCATAGCCTTCTTGCTCAGCTAATTTGCGGGCACTTTGGAGCATGAAGGTTTTTCCAGTACCAGCTAAACCTTGAACCCCGACAATTTGATTGGGACTACTCAAAATCAACTGGGCTGCAAATCTCTGATCTTTGTGGAGAGATATTGTTTCTAAAAGACTATGTTTTTCAATGGATAAGATGGCATTATTTAATCTTCTACCTTTCTTCTCAAGACTCAGGAGGTTTTCCTCGGTTTTGATTGCTTCGGGAGTAGTAAAGCGTTCACCCGCTTGAATGACAGTGCCATTTGTTATCCGTTTTTTGATTTCGAGCTGAATCTCTTTCAAAGTTGTTTTGCCCACTCCATGTTGAAGGCTTTCCCTGAGAAGTTGAGCTTCGGTAAAAACGGATTGTCTTTCCAAGAGGTGTTCTAAGGCAAAATGAAGAGATTCAGCGGTGCCAAATTGGGTTGGGAGCTTGGACTGCGGCTTTAAATGAGCCGAGTACTCAATTCGAGCTTCCTGGCTTTTTTCCTGCCAATATTTTCTTAAAATATCTCGATCTACATCAGTTTTCTTCGGACGAGTCGCAATCGTGATGATTTGTTTTTCCTGGGGAGAAGCTTCTTCGCGGGTTTTACCTTCTCTCTTTAAAGCTTCTTCAATGGCCTGGCTTCGTTGACTAAAGACTTCAATTTGCTTCTCGGTAATGTGAGCCAACTCAAATCTGCCATCCGGGTGAGTGAGACGAACCTCATAGCCCAGCTTTTGGACCTCTCGGGCAAGCTCCGCACGATAAAGGGCACCCATCAGCATCTTTTGACGATAGAAAAGCTCATTGTCCATGGCCCGCCATTTACCATCTTCTCGTTGAGTGAGATTTAAGACCACGCAGTGGGTGTGAAGCTGAGGATCACAAGCGCGACTGAGCTCATGTCGAAAGGTAGCAACAGCCATGTTTTTGGAAAAGACTCTTTCTTTTTCTCCTTCTTTCATCTGGCGATAAGCAACCAAGCCCTCCGCATATTTAAGAGCCTGTTTTACTGCACGGTCATGAGCATCAATGAGCGTAAGATCTCCGGCAATGAGAGCCTGCATAGAAAACGATTTGGGAGCACTGAAGGTCAGGTCGCTTCCTCCCCGATGTCCTGAAGCCGCGACTTGAATTTGTTCCCCGTTGGGAAGATTACCTTCTAAAAGGTTCTGAAAGTCTTCGAGCTTCACTTCTCCTTTAAGCCCCAAGGTTTCTGCGGCTTTGCCTTGCCACTCACTAGGGCTTCGGTCTTTCGTATAATAGTCGTCGGCTTTCTCATAATAGCGAGCTGCGTCTTGTCCTCCATTTACATTGGCAATACTCAGCATTTATTCCTCAAAGGCCGAAGTGAGCTTAGGAAGTGAAATGGGCTTCAATTTGATTCGAGCAATCGGCAAGTCTCCCGCCAAGCTCAGATAACCCGAGAGATCGGGCAAATTGGTGATTTCGCTGGGGAGGACAATTCTCTCCTTAACCCGTTGCTTCACTTCAGTGCGTTGGCGTCCTTGACGGGTTTGAGTGGTAGAAACTTGAACCCGATCTAAATCCTGTTCACCCAAACCTCGACTAAAATCTTCAGCGGTTTGAGAATCGCTGGAAGTTCCACCCAAGATCAGGAGGTTGCTGAAGCAAGAACGCAACACAATGGCTTTCTCGCGGCCGTAAAGGTGGTCTAGTTGAGCGGTAGACTGGAGACCCGTGACAATACGAAGGCCATGCTTTCGTCCCTTGGTTAAAGCTGCCTCAAGGCTATTTAGCCTTTCTAAAGAAGCCAGCTCATCGATAATAATCCAAATTCGTCTATTCTCACTTGGAGGAAGACTTAAGATTGATGTGCAAAGGATATCCAGCCAAGTGGAGATAAGAGGGCGCAAGGCTTCGGCCATGTCTTCACGCCAAGTAATGTACAAATTTCCAGCCTTTTCATTTTTCAGCCATTCCTTCAGAGAGAAAGCACCGGCTTTGAGATATTGATGGGGAGCAATGTAATTAGCGATAATGAATCGAGTGGAAGCTAAAGCTTTCGCGGCACCCGGATCAAAGAGACCACCGGCTGCGGTTCCCGCAAGAAATGCGGCTAACTCTTCAACAGGCTTTAGGGTGAGCCAGTCTGCAAGCTCTTGAGTAACGTATCGTTGTTCTGAAAAAAGCTTTTTAGTCGTCTCAGCAAAAAGAAGCTGAGCATAAGAATGCCATTCGGCATCATGAACTGAGCGAGAAGGCGGAATCACCGATTTTGCATAACGTTCATGATCGTAAAGAGAACCCAGTTCGTTAAAAATGCTCCAACCTTTTCCACGTTGGTCGAATGGATTCAGAATAGAATCTCCCTTTTTATAAAAATGAGAAAGAAAATCCCCATTGGGATCAGTTACAATAACTCGATCACCTCGAGGGATGATGGAAGAAAGCATTTCTTTTATGGCGACAGTTTTTCCTGTGCCGGTGCGTCCTCCGATCATGAAATGGAGCGTTTCCAGTTTAAGAGGAATAGGAACTGAAGCGAGAGTAATCTGCTTTTCTTTCGGGCTTGATACCTTTCTTTTGAGTTTTGTTGCGGGAATGATTTGCGAGCCCCGAATATGAGAGCCCATTCTTGCAGGAGAGTAGTTGAAGTAAAGCCAGAACAGAATTCCAGTAAATGAAAATCCGCCTAAAATGCTTCCCAAAGCTATCCAGATGAAATTTCCAGTTTCAAAAATAAGCTTCAGCGTGGGAATGAATAGTTTCGAAGTAATTTGAGGAAGAGCGAAATTAGATGAAATGAGCAAACAGCTAAAGACTAAGCTCAAGGTAAGAGACAGTAAGAAATAAGCAATAATCGTCTCAATATAATTTTTGTTCATATAAATTTCTTCCGATCTTTGCCGAATCTCTTTTCTAATTTCTCATCGACCTTCCTTAAGATTTGAGCATTTCGTTCAAAGAGAAATTCCCGAAGCAAAAGGAGTATTTCTAAATTTAAAGGATTATCTTCAGAAGACTGATTCGCTGGCTGTGGGGTACAAGCTACGGAATTAGATAAATCGTTTTTGAATCTTTCAGGTCTGGAAATTCTCTCCCGAATTAAATCAGAAATAGAAATTTGATATTTCAAAGCCTCTGTTTGCAGATCTTCAAAAACATTCATGGGTAAAAGAAAGCTTACTTTTCTTTGCATAAAATCATCCGATTTTTTCTGACGGAAAAAACTATAAATCTTCACTACTTAAAAATCATCGGACAAAATCGGACTCAAGTGGACATCTATAGAAAGAGGGGTGAAATCTGAAATGTTTAGAGATAATAATGGCTTAATGAAAGTGCGACACTTGCGTCAGGTGTGTCGTCCCTTTCAAGGGGGCGTAGCCCAGGGTAGTTCAAGGCTAGGAGAAACGAAATTAAAAGAAATGTATTAATCGAAGAAAGGAAACTCGAAGATGAATACCACAAAAAGTAAAATTCTAGAGAAAAGAAAACGATTAGAGATTCAGAAAGAAAAGAACGAAGCAAAACTAAAGGCCATTCAGATGAAGCTGAAAAAGACTTCTCAACGAATAGCCAAATCGGAAAAGAAAGATGATCTCAAGCGGAGAATGGTTTTAGGAAATTTCATGCTGGAGAAAATAAAATCAGACCCTTCCTTCAAGTCATGGCTAGATGGAGAGATTATTTCGAGTAATTTGACTTCACATGAAAAAAGCCTGTTCGGAATTTCCGAGACAGGCCTTTCCTGATTATAAATCAGAATCAATACTCACTTGGAAGCATCACAACGAATTGAGCTTCTCCGCGGACAATGAATAGTTGAACTTTATCTAAAGGAAAATCAGTGTAGGGAATATGTTGTGAGGCAAGAATGTTTTTGTTTCCATCATCGAAGGTGAGTTTCCCGACAGAGTCTTGGACTTTCAACTTACAACTAATAAAATCTTCTTTGCCTAACCAGCGCTTCGAAGAGGAATGAGCCCAAAGCGCATCCATCAGCCAAAAGCAATTGGCCACTTCTGCCAGGTAATAGGCTCCATCGGTTAAAAGCAGGTTGTGATAACGGTAATAGTTTTCGGTGCCGGTGAATTGAGCTAATTCATTCTCGATTGTGATTATTTTGTTTTCCATTTGCTTTCTCCTTTTTTTGATTTTGTTTGTAACTTCACAAAGACCAGTTACAAAAAAGTCAAAAAAGTTTGGTGATCTTGGAGTAGGGATGAGGTCATGTCTCTCGAGGAATGTGACACCTGAAAGGTGGCGCAGACCTTGAAGTGACCCCTGACGAGAAGAATGAGCCAAACGGAAGAAGAAATAGAAAAAAATATTTTTTAGAATATTTTAGCCAGTGCATTTAGGTGCAAAAATATGGAGACATCAATAGTCTATTATAAGAACTCATGATAAGAGCTAAATACAGAAAAGTAGAGGGAATGTTTTATGGAATATTTATTTAATGGATTTGATTCTTATGAACTCAAGGAACATCAAAAAAGAAAACTATTGGAAGCAATAAATGATATTAATGAAAAACAACTTTTAAATACTAAGCTGGAAGAATGGAGTGAGCACTTTGAAAGCCAGTATCATTTAGATGTTCCTTCCCTTCATGAAGACAAAATTCAAATGGATCATCAGGATACTAAAATTGATGCTCGAGGTCTGCCCAATCGGGCCATTTTTGATATGAGTAGACCAGTTATGATTGATGGAACGGAAATTTCATTTTTCGTGCCCTTTGATGGTGATCCTCAGTTGTTTAAATGTTGTCCTCATGCGTTTAATACAAATCCACCTAGAGCAAGTATTATAAATAAAGAATTAGTTTTTACGTACTATCTGGCTGATCACAATGGAGAAGAAGCGAAGAAAGAATTTACTCAACAATTATCTAGTATACGCAGTTATCTACATACTCTTAGAACAGATTTTCAGGAGTTTAACGAGTCCATTAAGGGGCTAGTTCATTCGCGTTTACATCAGAGGTTTGATAAATTTAAAAAAGATCAAGAAATGGCTACTGCCATTGGTATTCCGCTTCGCCGTAGAGATAATGCTCCTACAACTTATGTGGTTCCTTCAGTTCAAAGAAAGATTGTTTCAAAGCCACTTCCTTCCCTAAGAGTCTCCGCAGAACCAATTCTTATTCTAGAAGAGTATAATTTTATTTTGACCATAATGAAAAATATGGCGCTTGTTATGGAGCGTAGCCCTTCAGCATTTAAACATATGGAAGAGGAGCATCTTAGAGACCATTTTTTAGTACAGTTGAATGCTCAATATGAAGGAAAGGCTTCTGGCGAAACCTTTAATTTCCAAGGGAAAACAGATATTCTTGTGAGAGAGGACAATAAAAATATATTTATTGCTGAATGTAAATTTTGGACAGGGGGAGTTGGATTTATTGAAACAATTGATCAGCTTTTGAAATATTTGTCTTGGCGTGATACAAAAACAGCTATTATTATTTTTAATAAGAATAAAAATCTCAGTAATGTACTTCAACAGATTCCAGACCTTGTTCGGAGCCATCAAAATTTTCTGAAAGATTGGATCACCCAATCGGGTGAAACAGAGTTTCAATATATTCTTCACCATAATAATGATAAAGAAAGAGAGCTTTATTTAACAGTGCAGGTCTATGATATTCCTATTTAAGGCCTTTTAATTAAATCAATGATAAGGATGTTCTTTTCTAAACTCACAAGGGAGTGTTATTGATTTCTCAGCCCAAATAATAAGTTTAGCAGCCTGTGCGTCTTTTTCGGCATTTACGTAAAGTCGCGGGTCATACTCGTAGAGTCGTTTATTTTTAGGATAATCTCGACATTGTGGTCGATAGTAGAAGGCGAATCCTTGCTGAATCATAAAGAGAGAAACATCTTTTCCTTCAAAGAAAACTTGTCCTAGAATCCGATTATATCTGTCTAATCCTCTTCCTATTGGTTTTATGACTATTTCTTTTCCTTCGATAAGCTTTGTGAGTTCTGAAGTAGCTTGTTTACCAAACGCCTGTTCAGATTCCGGAGCATCCATCCCAGCAACTCGAATTCTAAACGTTATTTGACCATCGGTAGCATCGAAAGTATCGCCATCCACTACGTTAATTACATGATAATGTTTGTCAGTTTGGCCACCCTGAGCTGTAAACCAAGGAACAAAGATGAGAAGAAGTACGAGAAGTAAACTTATTTTTATCATTTATAAGAACTATTTATTTTTTGAGACGAACAATGGCCGATGTAAAACACTCTGTATCAATAGAACCTTTTTGTAATTTAACAGCATTTCTGGCGGCCTCGTTTACAACCCAGGCAACATCACTCATTGGATGATTCTCTAAAAGATTGCCTACTATAGTTAAATTTAATTCGCTCGACAGAGGCCTGTCTTTTAAAAGATTTCCTAGTGCTGATATAATTTCTTCCTGGCTAGGAAGTCCTACTTCAATGACATGGTCAAAGCGGCCCTTTCTAACGATTGCATCATCAATAGAGTGGTATCTATTGGTTGTGGCAATAACTAAAATCCCTTGTTTTGAAGCAGTTTCAATAACTCGAAGTAGTTGAGAGACTTCTTCTATTTTGTGTTCGTGTGCATCTCCTGAACGACTTCCACCTATCGCATCAAATTCTTCTAATAATACAATGCTTGGGGCAGTGCTGGCTGCTTTATCAAAAATGTCTTTAAGAAGTTTACTTGTCTGATGAATGTATGGGCTGCCTACTGATGCAATATCAATATCGTATACAGGCCATTTTAAGAAGCTTGCCAGCTGCTGAACAGCGTATGATTTGCCAGTACCTGGAGGGCCATAAAGAAGGATGCCATTGGGAGGCTTAATACCCATCTTTGAGTATTCAGAAATCCTAAAAAAATAATCTATAACGTATTCCTTGAAAAAATCTTCTAGTTCAGGTCTCCCAGGTAGGCTGAATTCAGTGGGGTTGCTAACAGATACCTGCAATAAGTTTCGGATTAAATCTTCATCTTCAAACCCGAGAATAGAAAAGAATTCTCTAATTTCGGTTAGAGATAATTTTCCATTTAACTTTTTAATAGTTTCAATTGATAAGCCTGAATCGCCAACGTGCCCTACAAGAAGTTTTACTGCTAATTCTCGTCGTGAACGTATTGGGTAAGTACCTTTTTCAAATTGAATTGCTAAACATTCTTTTTCACTAGGGAGATACAAAGCTTCGCCCCATATTGAATTGCTGAAATTGTTACTCATCTCACGAAGTCCATATGCTAATTCTTTTAGAAACTGGAATGAATGTTGGCTGGATTTTTCTATGAGATTTCTAATTTTAATTGGCTCGTTACCAATGACGAATACTCCAATCCAAAAAGAGTCTTCACCAAAAATATAATCTACAAGAATTTTAGATTCAATTAAGTGGGTTAGTTGATTAATATCTGACCCTGAAGGGGTGATCCACTCAGCGCCTTTAGCAATTATTATTACTTTTTGATTTGTTTGATGGGATTCAGAGATTTGATAACCAGCATCCTCACTCGTGACTCGACCGACAGTTGCACCTTCAACTAGCATAGTTCCAATTGGTAGCCATGAGAATGCAGCTTTCATGTATTTATGACCTCATAATCGAAGCAAGTTCTGTTACAGATTCTTCTGCAGTTCCTAATGAAACCATAGTATCCATAAGTTCAAAAATAATGCGTCTTAATAGATTAGTATCATTTCCTTCAATAGCTTGAATTCCATCACGAAGTAACTTTTCGAAAAGTTTTTTATCTGTCGCTAAGTATCCTTGTTCGGATATTCTTTTGAATTTAGCAAAAAGGAATTCTGGATCTAACCAAAACTGACTCCAGCATATACTAGAAAGTTCATTTATGTGAACAGCCGCCTCTTTTATTGATTTGATATCCCCATTCTTGATATTTTCTTTTGCCTTTTCTAAATGCAAATCAAATCTAGCTTGAACTTTTGCATCAGCGGATTCCCTACAATAAGTATTAAATAGTTCTTCCTGTCTGCTAAGTTCCTGAACAACTACTTTACTCTGATTTTCAGGTAAATGTTTAATGTGGGAAGCCGACTGTCTAATGCGTCTTACGGATTCAGTAACTGCGCGGGTTACGTCCGGTTCGCTTGCATCTCGAAGAACTTCTTTTTGCTTTTGAATTTGTTCTTCTAATTTGGGGATACTGTTAGCCTCATCTGAGGCAAGACTTTCTTTAATTCTTTCAAGTTCTTTTTCAGCATCTTCAATGACGGCAGATGCAATTTTAAAACCGTTTGCTAAATCGTAATTTTGGTGTCCCGATTGAGGTGTATAATAATTTTTTGTTTCAAAAGTTTGTCCAATGGAGGGAACCTCTATAGTTGCTCGAATTAAACCGCTATCAGTCATTTCCCAATGAAAAATAAGCTCATCACCACTTTTTATTTTGACGCCATCAGTTAAATCCCCACCACTTATCCTGAATGCTCCTACGCATAAGTTAAGCTCTGCTTCTTTAGCTCCTTCATCCTGATAAAGTTCAAAGTTTAGGTGATCAGTATCTTCAGATTCAAGATCTCTGGCTGCTCTAAATTTCTTAATACCCTTGGCTGGCAACATCGTTCCTTTAACTACTAATGATTCTAGTATGTTTAGTTGACTATCTAATCCTTCTCGAACTTTTATAGAAATTGTCTGTGTGGCAGGAATGCCAACAGAGCTTGCATATGTACGCATGATAGAGAATTGTGTAGAACCATCAGCTATAGGTTTTCCTGATGAATCAAATAATATAATGCGAAATGCATTCTCTCCAACTTCTGTAAGCGGTAGATCCAGAATACAATCTTCTGAAATTGATTTTCTACCCGAAGTCCATCCTAAATTGTTATCTACTTGGAGTTGATAACCTTTATTAGTTGATTCTGATCCTACTTTAATTCTCAACCGTGCTTTTTCATCAGAAGTTCTTGTTGGATAATCATATTTAATATCAATCTCATTATTAACTGTAGAGGATCCTCTTGATATTTTTCGAGCGGTGGCAGCTGAATTAGACCAATCGCGACTTTCGCAGTATATAGCAGCTCCTATAGCTACGGCTGTCATTGGATCCGTTTGTAAATCGGAAGGTATGCCTAGCTCATGAGGCACTCTATTGCGAACTATTGGCATTTTAGTGGGACCACCAATGAAAACAATGCGGTCAATATCTTCATGGCTGTAGCCGTTATCTTTTAGAATTTTTTTGGACAGTTCGATCGTTTTATCAATCTCTCCTGATATTAATTCTTCAAGATCAGTTCGATTAATTTCAATTTCAAAGTAAATATCTTTACCATCTTCGTCTTGGGTGCGGATGTCTTCATCGGAAGCAAAGATAATAGAGGTCTCTTTACTAGAAAGTTCAATTTTAGCTTTTTCAGATGCCCATTGAGCGATTCTTAAAACTTTTTGATACTTTGGAGTTTTTTGAAAATCAGTAGGAAGCTTAAAGTTTTCAACTAACCAAGGCCTAACAAAGTTATTTAATAATAACCGATCAAAGTCTGTGCCCCCCAGCATGTTAATCCCCTCGTGAGCTAAAATATTAATTGCTCCTGAGACGCTTTGCACCAGAGCTAAATCAAAAGTTCCGCCACCAAGATCATAAACCAGAAATTGTCCATTTTTGTTTTTACTTTGGGTCATGGCCGCCATGGCCGCTGCAATTGGCTCTTGTAATAAGGCAACTCTTTCAAATCCTGCAATTTGTGCGGATCTTAGCGTTGCCTCGGACTGCATTTGGTTGAATGCAGCTGGAATTGTAATTACAGTTCCAGATATATCTGAAGTGCCTGATTCAGTGAATGCTTGAGCCATTAATTGTTTTAAAATATCGGCGCTACATTCCTCGGGGGCTAATGAAATATTAGCGGTCTGACATTCTATCAGAGTAGAAGTGCCCATTAATCGTTTAAATTTTGAAGCAACATTTTCAGGAGAAAGTGCAATTTGGTTATAAGCTCTTGCACCATAAAATCGGTGTCCTCTTTTATCGATATATACGGCCGAAGGTAAGATATCTGCTCCATCAGCAGTCTTAAAAAGCTTTACTTCTGAGTTTATGATTCCTGCTATGGCGCTATTAGAAGTGCCTAGATCAATACCGATATACATTATAAATTCCCCTTCTTCTTTAAGACTGCTTTGCCGACAACTAATACACGGCTATCGAGAACAATTGTCGGTTCTAAAGTATTGCCAATGATTACTTCTTCTTCTGAATTAAACTCATCTGTATTAATGATTGTGACTGCTAAATTCGGGCTATAAATTTGCCCGTCATATACAACAATCTTCATTCCAGTCTCTTCTAAAATGGAGGTCAATTTTCTTTCCGAGTTCCTTAGAATACTAGATGCTTTATTATCTGGAGGCAAAGACGACAATGTTCTATCGTAAGATTTTAATAATCTCCAAAATTCAGCAGTTATTTTTGCAAGAGCAAGATTTAGATCTGGGCTTTCATTCATATTTTACCTAAAAATTAATTTCTTATTTTCTTTTGATAGAGCCGATTTTACTTTTTCAAGAATGGCTGCTCGTTTCTGGTTTAATTCTACCTTTATGTCGGCCATATCTTGTTTATAATATTTTGCTTCAGAGCATCTGCTGTTAAAGTCATTAGTTGCTTTATCTATGCTGTCAGCCAAATCTTGAGTTAGTAACTTCGTATTTCTTATTTGTATTTCATCGGGGTTGTCATCTTTAGAAAAAAGAGAGAGAATATAATCCAGTCTTGCTCCCATAAATTCGCAATATCTTACTTCGCTTTTAGATAAAACATTCCCTTTGCCGACTGGCGGCTTTATTTCTTCGCCATTGTCAGGTATAGAAGCTTGTTGATAAGTAGAAGTTTTTGAACTCTTTCCAGAATCATTCATAGCACCATAAGTAAGAAAACCAATTATAACGAGTGCCCAAATCCATTGGTTTCGCCGTTTTTTCTTTGCGGCTTCAATGCCATGACTAATGTTTGAAATGTTTGTTATTTCTTCTTGATCAGTAAGAAGAGGTAGGAGTTCTTTAGTTAGTTTAGCTGCACGCTTGAGCTGCCTTGGTTTTTTATTTAGCGCATCATTTATATCTTTCCATAGTTTGTTTTTATAAAGAGTTTTTAAATCATCCTGCAAAAGAGTCTTAATATTGTCGGGGGGGCTTAAATTAAGTACTTCTTTTGTGATGATGTAGGCAGCTTCAACTTGATTTTTTTCATCATATAGAAAGATACAAAAATTTCTCAGTACGAACCATGCGAAGTCAGGCTTTGATATTTCTTTAGATTGTTTCTCAGCTTTTATAAATTCTTCAAATATACTACCAGCAATACCTTTTCCATTTTTTGAAAAATATTGTTTTGAAATTTCCGTGCTTATTAAATCAGTATTTTCCTTGGCCTTCTCAATGACTTCGAGAAAAGATTTAAAATCTTTTCTCAGTTTCTCTTGTTCGAGTAAGTCATTTAAGGCTTCTATATCTTCTTGTGTTTTATCAGCAGCTGAATGTAATTCTGTAAAAATTTCAGCACATGCTTGTGTTAGAATTAATGCAGCCTTATGTAGTGTTTTTTCATTTACTAACCAAATAGCTAAATCTCTCACCTTGTTCCAGAGTTCTTTAGATCTTGGTTCTTCTAAGCCCTTTGCTTGCCAGATTAGTTGTTTGGGTTGACTTAAATTATCCCATTTTCTCAAGGAAGTAATTATTTGCTCAATAGACTTGTCATTACACGAGTCTTTGACCGATTGAATTTCTAAATCTATTTGATCTTCAAGTTGTTTTAGTCTTCCTGTAGCCCAATTGGTAAAGCTCTCTACGAGTTGTTCTACGAAATCTAATACATTCTTCTCAGAACCTGAAAAGGTATTCACCAGTTCCGTCATGAATTCTTCAGGAGTTAATGTTGATGTAATTGCGTTAATGGCTGATGCAATATGTTGTTCCCTTAATTTTTGAAGAGACTGAATAAGAAGTGGTAAATCTACTGAAGGAAATTGAGAAATATTTCTATTTTGATTTATAGTACTTAGTACACTTTGTGGAATTAGAGAACTATATGACTTACAAAGCGCTTCGATTATTTGATGATTGATGATCTTTAAATCACAAAGGTTTGAAGCGATATTGGCTTGAGATAGTCCTTCTAGACTATTCAGTTTACTAGAAAGTTCATGCGGTTGTTTGTTAAGTAGTTGAAGAATCTCTTTTGCTAATTTGGGTGAAAGATCTGGCAGCCAATGAATTTCAGCATCTAAACGGGACTTAGAAGCCATTAAAGCATTTTGAGCCGAAATTAGAATAATTTCATCATATTCCCCGGAAGCTAACTTATCCTCGGCTTGTTCAATGATTTTATCTTTACCATCGCGAGGTGATAGATCCAAAATCGAAAATGGATTATTTAGTAGGTCCATAGTTTTTATATCCAGCATGCAAATTCACACTCGATATCAATCTCAAATGCTTTGTGGTGTGTGAATCAGGCGAATTAGCTGAGACGCCATTAAATCAACCATACAATATTCTTGAAGGTTGAATAAGCATTCTTCTCCAAATTTGTGCCTTTTGCTTGCTTATAGGCCACTCAGTTCGTTCATTAAAAGAACAAAAAATAGCCCACTGAGATATGCAAAAAAACCTTTAAAAAATGCTACTTATAGTCCGTAGACCTATAGTCGTCAATGCTTTTATACCTCTGCTCCATGAAGAAAAACGTCGTCCTGATTGCTCTAGGAAAAAGGATCAGGGAGTTGAGAGAAAAGCAAAATTGGTCACAGGAAGAGTTGGCTGAATATGCCGACTTGGATCGAACCTATATCGGTGGAATTGAACGTGGCGAACGGAACGTTGCTGTTCTAAATCTCTCCTGTATTGCCAAAGCACTAAAAATCTCTCTGAAAGAATTGTTTGAATAACATTCTTCATTTTCTTACCCCCTTACATACGCCTCAAAAATATCCAGCAGTAGAGATTAATCATCACTTTTGTAGAACATCAAGAATTGTGTGTAGTTAAGATAATCTTCATTAAGATAATTGGGGAGCCGCTTCTGAAAAGAATGAAGATTGCTGAATTTCTTCCAACGCCTTCTTTTGCATAATCTGATCGGCCATCACCTTCAAAACTTCTCGTTCAGTGGGACTAAATTTTATCCACATATCGAAAAATTTCTTATCAGTTTTTTTTACAGCACCAGCTTCGTCAGGCTCCACAAACATCTGCCAGATTGGGATTCGTAATACTTCTGCGATTTTAAAAAGATAATCGGAGAGAATAGACTGACTTCCTCTTTCCATTGCGGAATAAGTGGCCTGATTCAGTCCTAATTTCTCCGCAATGTCTTGCTGCGTTAATCCCGCTTCTTTGCGGAGTTCTCTTAGGCGTTGAAGAAATAAATTTATTGAGCGTTGCGTCATAAGCACCGCGTGAATAGCTAAAGTGCGTCATGAATGCAATACTTTTTGCATAGAATATAATCTAAAGTACTAAAAAATAGTGTAAATCTAGTTATTTACTATTGACAGTTGAATTTGTGAAACTATAGAGAATATTGTTATGAACACTAAAGTTTTAACGTTGGGGGAACTTATTAGAACTTTGAGACATAGATCAAAACTTTCCCAGACAGAGCTGGCAAAGTTTGTAGGAGTTCATTTTTCCAGTATTTCTCGATGGGAAAGAGATTGTTCGACCGAAGAGCTGAAGTTTAAACATTTCGTTAAAATTGCTGAAGCGACAAAAATTCCACTGAATGAGTTATTAGAAGCCAGCAAACACTCTCAGGTAGCAGGTCCTGAGGAGGAAGTTTGCGATGAATGAATTAATTTTTCGAGCAAAATTTCTTATCCGAAAAATACAAAGCGAATCCTTCATACTCGAAGAAAATTTCAACCATCGCATTCAAGAGCATGGGTTTGATCCAGTTCACATCCAATCACTTGAAGAAATTCTCGATCAATTAAGGGCGCTCGATGGGACAACGAACTTATGTCGAGATACAGGAAAATATTTGTGAAGATGTGGGGCGACAGTAAGTTTCGAAGTCTTTCAGCTCCTGAAGCGAATGCGCAGACGCTTTGGTTCTTTTTGCTGACAGGCCCACAGACGACTCGAATCCCAGGTTTGATTGCTTCGGGAGAAGCGGGATTGAGTGAAGTAATTGATTGGAACCTCGAAGGGTTCCGGAAAGCCTTTCAGGAACTCTTTCAGAAAGGCATGGTGAAAGCAGACTGGAAGGCTCGTTTGATTTGGATACCGAAGGCAATCTTTTACAACAGGCCTGAAAATCCAAACGTAGTAAAGGGATGGAAAGACACTTGGGATGAAATGCCGGAATGTGAATTGAAACAAGAAGCATTTCAGCAACTTGAAAATTTCATGAAAGATTTAGGGGAAAGCTTTCATAAAGCCTTTCAGGAAGCCTGCTCAAAGCCTTCCGGAAAGACTTTGCCAAATCAGGAGCAGGAACAGGAGCAGGAACAAGAAACTATTTCTCCTTCGGAGGCTGGATTAAAAACTTCCAGCCCGAAATTAGAGTCTGACCCCATGCAGGCTCGAACTCATTCTCGACTGATTCTCTTTGCAGATGAGTATCTATTGGCCAAAGGCCAAAATTACATCGTGGGTAACTACCAGGCCGAAGGCGGTGCGGCTAAACGCACCATGGCCAAAATCCCTGACGATAGCCTTTATCGTCAAGCCGTCCGAGCGTATCTCGCACACAACGAAAAACGACTTACGGATAACGGACATTCGTTTCTCTGGTTCATCCGTGAGCTTAACCGATGGGTGATGAAGGCCCAAGGAGATACGAATGCTAGGAAGAATGCTGTCCACTACGACGAGCTGTGCGAATGAAAGACCTCCGGATGGAGAGTGTTTACAATGCAAGAAAAACCTTGAGCCTTATCTGCGGCCCGCTTTTATGGGATTATCGGCTCGATGGTTTCCGCCTGGATCCTTTTGTAATTCTTGTGAGCAGGAAAAAGAAACTCAGGAAAAGATTTTAGCGGAGCAAAAATTACTCGATGAGGCATTCCGAAATTCCAGAATGTCGCTGAGGTTTAAGCAAAGAATCTTTGAAAACTTTATTCCCGAATCGAATACTCAAAAAGCTTATGAAGTCGCTTTGGAGTTTCAGCCTAAAGGCAATGGACTCTTATTTTTAGGTGCTTGTGGTGTTGGTAAGACCCATCTCGCTGCCGCAATTGCCAATAAGCAGATCGGAAAGATGCCCACACTGTTTATTTCCTGTCCGGATTTTCTTTTTGAGCTTCGAGAAGGAATTAATAAAAAAGGGAAACCTTCTCACTTGTTTGATCTGGCTCGCCGCGTTCAATTGCTTATTCTGGATGATATTGGTGCGGAAAAGTCTTCTGAATGGGTTCAAGAAACTCTCTTTGTTTTGATTAACTATCGCTATGAGCAAATGCTTCCGACAATTTTGACCAGTAATTGCAGTTTGAAAGAACTGGAAGAAAAGGTGGGCGAACGGATTACCTCCCGTATGATTGAAATGTGCCGGTGTATTCGGATGAATGGAGAGGATTGGCGGGTTAAAGTTAGGAAACACAAATTGGAGATTAATCATGACTGAGAAACAAGAAATCGGACTCAGGGCATTTGATAAGGTGATGAAACAAATTCTAGATTTGGGCCAGAGCAGTTTATCGGAGAATCAGTTTTTGGCATTTAGGAAAATGGTAATGGATTTTTTTGCGGATGGAAGAAGGAGCCTTATAGGCGCGAACCAGGGTCGGTGCGGAGAAAGCAAAGAGACGACAAAGGAGGCGGTGAATATGGATGGATGAAAAGAACATCTCCAAACCCTTTGAAAGGTTCATTGATTTTTTAGTCGATCAGATGATTACTTATCACATTAACAAAGGATTATTCGATGGAAAACAATGTGAAGAAAATTCTGCGAGAGTTGTATCCGGAGAAGAGCGGACGGAACCTTTCTGCGGACAGCAAGATCAAAGCTGGGGTCTATCTCAGGCAGAGTACGATTGATGGGCAGAATTATGAAAGCGTCGAAGAACAGCTTGAGTTTATTCGTCATCGTTTGAATTCAAGCCAGATTCGGTCTGCACTTTTTCCACAAGGACAAATCGTCATTGCTGACGAGTTTGTATATTTGGATCGAGGGAAGACCGGAAGAGTCGGACGGGATAATTATGATGCCTTCAAACGAGGAATTCAGCTTGGAGAATTCCAAGTAGGTCTAGTTTATGATTTATCTCGCCTCACACGTGAGCTGGGAAGTTTATTAGATGCCTATAATTTGGCACAAGCTTATAACCTAGAACTAATTTCAGTCTCAGAATCTATCAGCTCACATACAGAAGGCGCTCGGATCCACTTTATAGCGAAAGGTATGGCCAATGAGATGCAGTCTGAATCGACCTCACGACAAACCCGTCGTGGGCTTGAATTGAGAGCCTTGTCTGGAAAGTCTACAGGACATAACCCTTTCGGCTATACCAGTGTATCGGAAAATCCAAACAGACCAAGAGAACCTAATGAGCCAGCAAACCGCATTGTTGTGATCGATCAGGATACGGCCAAAGTCGTGAAGCGTATTTTTGATATATACGATTCCACGAATATCGGAGTGGATAGCATTGCAAAAATGCTTAACGAAGAAGGAGTTATTTCCCCTTGGAACCGTAAATGGATCGGGAGAACGGTTTATGGGATCTTACATCAGCCAAAATATATAGGTGTTTGGATCTATGGCCGCACTTGTACGAAAAGAGATTCTACACGGGACCGTCTCGTGCAAGTAAATAGGCCCCAAAACGAATGGGTGGTGCAGGTCCATGAACATCTTCGGATTATCTCCCAAGAACTGTGGGACAGAGTTCAAGAAAAATTAAAGGGTGTGGAGCTAGTCCGTAGGAAGGCGCGAAATAAGTCGGAATCGATTTGGGGAAAAAATCGAGGGCTTTCCAATCATCTTTTTACGGGAGCCATGATTTGCGGGGAATGTGGTGGAAATTTCATGACGATTTCCGGCAAAGCCGGAGGTTACCTGGGTTGCCGCAGCGCCAATCGGATAGGTACCTGTAAAAATAAGCGAATGGTTCAAATTAACTGGGTTGAATATACTTTGCTGAAAGAACTTCGGGAATGGCTTTCAGATTCCAGTACGGTCGATAGAATTTGTAATCAATACAATGAGCGAATTACCCAGCGCCTTTCGATTATCCCTCAAAAAATTGAAGAAGTGGAAAGAGACCTCTCTAAGGTAGATAAGAGCATTACTAACTTTGTTCACTTTATTTCCGAGGGAAATGCTTCGGACACTGTAGCCAGTGCTTTGAAAAAGGCAGAAGAAAAGAAATCATCCCTTGAGGCTCAACTTTTTAACCTTCGAGGCCGAGAACCCAAAAAATTGTTTGTGACCCCATATTTCATTCAGAGCAGTCTTTGTAATTTAGACGAGATTTTAGTGCAGGACGTATCGAGGGCGAATGCGTACTTTAAGAGCTTATTTGTAGAACCGGTTAGAATGGTGCTTCAGAAGTCCGGCAAGGAAAGCTTCTATGAAGCACAGGGTAAGGTGAACCTCACCAAGTTGATGAGGTTCACCAGTCCTGTAAATAGCGTCCCCAACGGGATTCGAACCCGTGTTACTGCCGTGAAAGGGCAGTGTCCTTGGCCTCTAGACGATGGGGACATTCGCTCGGCCCGGCAAAGCCGGATCCTCGCTAAAGTCAGGGGAGAGATCTTGCTCTCCCCCTGACAACCCCCATCGCTTAAGAGTAGGGATTGTCAGTTACTTTTACCAAATTGTGAGCCGGCCGGGGTTCGAACCCGGGACACCTGCCTTAAAAGGGCAGTGCTCTACCAACTGAGCTACCGGCCCGAAAATTTGTGACAACAAATTTTCCCTCTATTTTTTATTCTTTATTTTCACAATGTCACAAATTTGGACAATCGAAAATAGTAGATGGAAAATAGAGGTAATGCTCAACGGAGCGGCGGTATTTAACAGAGCTCAAATAGCTCAGTCAACTCTTTATCTTTCAAAGGGATAGAAATGAGTTAAAACTGCTTTTATATTTTTAAGGGAAAGCCCCATTGACTTTACTAAAGCTCTTGGCATTTTCAATAAAAGAGTTTCTCCTTCACTTGAGAGTTTTGAGATGCTTTTCAAAAACAGAAAAGAAGCGGGTGTAAAACTTGCCAAAAAACTTTCGCTTTATAAAGACCAAGCGAAAGGAATTGTATTGGCCCTGCCCCGGGGAGGAGTGCCGGTGGCTTATGAGGTGGCTCAAAGGCTTCATTTGCCTTTGGATGTTTTTATAGTTCGAAAGCTGGGGGTTCCCGGACATCAAGAGCTTGCCATGGGAGCCATTGCTTCGAATGGAGTGCGAGTTCTCAATCAAGAGCTAGTGCAGTCCTTTGGAATTACTCCCCAAGAAATTGAGCGGGTCACTCAAATAGAAAAAGAAGAGCTGCTCCGCCGTGAGAAATTATATCGAGGTCAAAGAGCCTTTCCTGATCTTCAGCAGCACAAAGTGATTTTAATCGATGATGGCCTGGCCACGGGTTCTACGATGCTTGCAGCCCTTCATGCCATCCGGGAGAAAAACCCTCAAGCTCTCATGGTTGCCGTTCCGCTTGCCTCTCCGGATGTCTGCAATGACTTCAAAAAAGAAGTAGATGATATCGTTTGCTTGCATACTCCGGAGCCCTTCTATGCCGTTGGAGAATGGTATGAGGATTTTTCGCAAACCACCGATGAAGAAGTGCGAGAGCTCTTAGAAAAGTCAAAAAGGCATTCGCAAAATGGAAACTGAGTGCTTATTTTTTGGGGCGGCTTAAGGTTTTTTCGATACTCGCTGCGGGCGGATTATGCAATAAAGTACGCAACCAATTTTTAGTTTCTGTCGAGAATAAGGGCATCAATACAATTGAATAGTTTTTATTCTAATTCTTCTTGAAGGGGATGAATTTGGAAATTCAACCGGAAGTGATATTGAAAACCTACTGGGGCTTTGCAGGGAGCGCCGCTTTGTCTGTGGCGCTAGACCTCGATTTGTTCACCGCCATTCATCAGCGGCATAATTCGGTCGAGAAAATTTCTAGGCACTTGAAGCTTCCTTTGCGCTCCACACGGGTGCTCATGGATGCCTTGGTGGGCTTGGGCTTGCTGAGTAAGTCGAAACTCGCTTATTTGCTCACTCCAGAATCCAAAACTTATCTTGTCAAAAGCGAACCCCATTATTTAGGGAATATTTTCCATCGGATGAACGAAAACTTTAAACATTGGCCCCATTTAAATGAGGTGGTGCGCAGCGGCAAGCATATCAATGGCGTTGATTATTCTACGAAAGTTCAATTCTACAGCCAGCTGGCGCGAGATATTTTTCCCACCAGCTATGCTTCTTCGATTCAAACCGCCAAAAAACTAGGAATTGGCAAATCCCTTAAAAGTCTGAAAATGTTAGATGTGGCCTGTGGCTCGGGGGCTTGGGGCATTGCCTTTGCGTTGGCTGATAAAACGCTGAAAGTAACTGCTCAAGATTATCCTGAAGTTTTAGAAGTAACTAATCAATATATCAAAAGGTTTAGGCTTGATTCACAATATAATTTTTTATCAGGAGATTTGCAAAATATTGATTTTGCTAAACAGCACTACGATATCATTTGCCTCGGGCATATTTGCCATTGCTTAGGTGAAAACGACGCGCGAAAGCTCATCAAAAAAAGCTTTGAGGCCTTAAGGCCAGGGGGAAGGCTCCTCATCGGAGAATTTGTGCCCAACGATTTAAAAACAGCCGATACGGTGAGTTTATTGTTCGCCCTCCAAATGCTGCTCGATACTCCCTCCGGAGATGTTTTTTCCCTCAAAGAATTTAAGCGCTGGCTCGCACTGACGGGATTTAAGAAAGTAAGCGCTTTGAAAGTGCTCTATCCGGCAAGCGTCGTGGTGGCGGTGAAGTGATTTCGGCCCCCCATTCGTTTCAAGATAATAGCTTTTCTGCGGGCGGCTCTTTTACTCCATGAAGAAGTGTAGAGCAGCGGATTGGGAATAATGGCCGCAAGATAGGCCGCTTCGGAAGCATCGAGTTCAAAGGCAGGCTTGTGAAAATAATATTCGCTGGCGGCTTGAATGCCATAAATCCCCTTTCCCCATTCAATCACATTCAAATAAATTTCGAGAATACGCTGTTTTGAAATCATTCTTTCCATGAGAAGAGCGATGAGCATTTCTTTTGCTTTGCGCCAGGGATTTTTAGAGGGGGAGAGATAAAGGTTTTTGGCGACTTGCTGCGTGAGGGTGGAGCCGCCCCGAACGAATTTTTTCTTTTTCAAGTTTAGCTCGATCGATTCTTGAATGGCTTCGGGGTCAATGCCTTCATGTTCAAAAAAACTATCATCTTCGCCGATTAACACCGCTTCGATGAGGCGGGGAGAGACCTTGGCAAGAGGCACCCAGCTTTGCGTGAAAGGGCAGGGGTTGTTACAAGTTTTAAGGTATTTTTGGATGAAGGCGGTGGTTTTGGGATTATGAGCGGAAAGCATTCCGACTTCTGTCGCAATGCGAAAAAAATCAAGCAGCCCAAAAAGGAGGAGGAAGACAAGGCTAAATCCGAGCCACCGCCGCAAACGAGGTTTAGGCGCATCGGGAAAAGAATCAGAAATGGAATGAGTTTCTTTATCGAGCATTTGACCTTATGGCGTTTCTTATACTAATAAGATCGATTCTAGTAAACAATAGTATGGTGATGAGAAGGAGAATGTTATGATTCCAGCAACCCAAATTCGCCCCGGCATGTTCATTGAGTTTGAAGGGCAGGTGTATCACGTTTTAGAATCGATCCATCGAACACCAGGGAACTTGCGTGCCTTCATGCAGATTAAAATGCGCAATATCCGCACGGGCAATCAGCTTGAACAGCGATTTTCTTCCTTTGATAAGGTGGAAAAAGTAAGTTTAGATAATCAGAAGATGCAGTATTTGTATAAAGAAGGAAACGATTATTTTTTTATGAATACTGAAAATTATGAGCAGATTCAGCTCAATGCCAATGATTTGGGCGATGCGGCGAATTTCTTGCTACCCGATTCGGTGATTCAGGTGCAGTTCTACGAAGGAAAACCGGTGGGCATCGATCTTCCCAAATCGATGGATTTTAAGGTGATCGAAACAGAACCTTCCATTAAGGGGCAAACGGCCACCTCCAGTTATAAGCCCGCCAAAATTGAAACAGGGGTTATTATTAAGGTGCCGCAGTTTGTGAATGAAGGGGATGTGATTAAGGTTGATCCACTCACTCATGAATATTTGGAGAGAGGAAATAAGTAGTTGTCAGGGGCCAGTGCTCAGTGGTTAGTAAGAGAGTAAAAAAAAATTTCTGACCACTGATATCTGGCAACTATTCACTATATTACAATGGCTAAAAACTTCTACGAAATTTTAGGTGTGGCCAAGGATGTGAGCGAAGAAGAGCTAAAAAAATCCTATCGGCGTTTGGCAAAAAAATACCACCCCGATGTGAACAAAGGAGATAAAAAAGCCGAGGAACGCTTTAAAGAAATTTCAGAGGCCTACGAAGTTTTGTCCGATAAAGAAAAAAGAAAGCAATACGATATGTTTGGGGCTTATGGCGCCCAAGCAGGAGCGGGTTACGATTCTTCTCAATGGGCTCGGGGGGGAGGAGGGCAAAGCTATACTTGGAATAGCCCTGGAGGGGGTTTTGAAGATTTGGGAGATTTATTTCGGAAAGCGGGGGCTGGCGCAAAAGGCCGCTCGACCCGTGCGGGTGGGCAGGGTTTTACCCAAGAAGATTTTGGAGATATTTTTGGGGATATTTTCGGCGCAGGCCGAACCCAAAGCACGTATCAAGATTGGAATCGCCCGCGGCAAGACGTGCCCCCCACTCGGGGAAGCGATTTATATTATTCAATCGAACTCGATTTTATGGAAGCGGCCAAGGGCAGCACCTCGAAAATTTCCATTCACCGGGGAAATAAAATTGAAAAAATTGATGTGAAAATTCCTGCGGGAGTGAATAACGGCTCCAAGATTCGCTTGGCGGGGAAGGGGGAGGCTGCCCCCAAGGGAGGCAAGGCCGGAGATCTCTACATCGAAATTAAAGTGAAGCCTCATCGTTTGTTTTGGCGAGAAGGCGATGATATTTATTTAGAGGCCCCTTTAAGTGTGGGAGAAGCGGTATTGGGAACTCCGCTTCGGGTTCCTACGCTTGAAGGACATGCTGAAATGAAGGTACCTGCTGGAACGGCTTCGGGGCAGAAGCTTCGCTTAAAAGGAAAAGGCGTTGCGAGTCTTGAAAAGAAAACTCCGGGAGATATGTATGTGATGATTAATATCGTGCCTCCCAAAAGCATCGATCATCGCTCGAAGGAATTGATCGAAGAATTTGAAAAGCTCAATCCTCTGCATTTGCGCAAAGATTTTTAACCGATTAAAAACTTTTTCCTCCTTTATTTTCATGCTAATCATTGCCCATGCTTGTTTTGATAAACAAGGTTTCCTTATTCTTAGCTTTTTTTTTCTTGGGCAGTACGGCTTATGCCCTTTCAGAGATGAGCGTGGTAGAAGTGAATGGAAAGCAAATCCCCGAACTCCAGGGCAAAGACATTTCCAAAATGAGTGTCCGAGTTTGGAAAGCAGAAAAATGGCAAGCCATTCCCTTTCAAATCGATGAGAAGGCCTCCGATGAAATTTCAAGCAAGAGGCGCTGGGTGCTCGAGAAGGCCTTTTCACGCCGCACAGATTTATCTCATGGAGATGAAAAACTAGATGAAGACGAGCTGATTTTATGGATGGCGAAAGATTTGGGCGAGAAAGCTCCCAGTGTTTTAGGCTTGGCAAGTCAAGTTTTCGAAATGAATGTTTCGGGAGCCTATGCTTATCTTTTCTTTGAGCCCAAGCAAGAGATGAAAAACATTCAGAGCTACGTGAACTATGATCCCCGGCAAGATTCTATCGATTCCCTAGGCTATAAAAACCATTTTGCGAATGGGCATGCCATTATTCAAGATGAGTTGATTCCCAAGAATGCCCGAAATGGAAATCCCCTCAACATTCTCGATCGCTTTAAGGTTCGAGTCTTACTCGCCCTCAAAGGGCTATTCGATGTGAAGGTAGAAGAAGATAACATCACTTCTTTAAAGGTGGCTTACAAAGCCGGCCCCATCCGCTTAATTCGCCGAGTGGCGGCTTATAAAAGCCTGGGTCCTATCCGGATTACTCCTAAAGTGCAGAGCGATTTTTTCTTTTATCCTTATTATGTCCAAATTCCTACTCAGCTCGAAAGCCCCTTGGATGGAAGAAAGTACTTGAATGAAAATTCGAAAGGTTATGCGGGTTTTGATTTTACCCAGTTTTTTTATGGCTCCAAATTTTATTCAGATCGAAATCCAAACTCTGTGATTATCGATGGCCACATGAGTGCTCAAGAGAAAAACTTGGTGACCCACGACGTCACTTGGTGGGTGGCGATGGGAGATAAAGGGATTGTGATGGTGAAAATTAACTGGGATCCTGATCTCGTGAAAGCGGGGGTGACTTGCGATTTATATTATGTAGATGATCGAAATAGTTTGAAGCCCCCCGAGATGGATCCGGGGGAAGCCGTCGTGGGTTTTCAACTCAACGCCGCCCTCATACCTTCGGGCCATTATTATATTTACGTGACCCAAATTTTTCCGCCTTTGCCTTTTCAAATGGGCGAAGAAGCGATTTTGTTCAAGCAACTCACGCTTAAACCCAGCTCTATTCATTAAACCTATTTTCACTGAATTACTGTTCATTTGTGCATTGACCTCGTGCTGAGCATTTGCTACTTCCTCAGGGCTCATTTATTTAAAATTTATCCCTCACCCTGTATGGACAGTTGCCAGTGGCCAGCCGTTAGTTGTCAGTTTTTCTTAACAACTGATCATTGATCACTGAGAACTGAATGATTATGACTTCATCTGTCATTGTTTCAGCTGCAAGAACCCCGATCGGTTCCTTTATGGGAGCGCTAGCCACCTTATCTGCCCCCCAGTTGGGGAGTATTGCGATTAAAGCAGCCTTAGAGAGAGCGGGTGTGAGCGCAGATCAAGTGCAAGAAGTCTTGATGGGTTGCGTGCTCACTTCTGGAGTGGGCCAAGCGCCTGCTCGCCAAGCAGCTTTATTCGCAGGATTACCCAAGGGAGTGCCCTGTACCACGGTGGGAAAGGTATGCGGATCGGGCTTAAAAACAGTGATGTTGGCCGACCAAGGCATTCGCGCGGGCGATGTCGAAGTAGTGATTGCCGGCGGGATGGAAAGCATGTCGAATTCTCCTTATGCCTTGCCTAAAGCGCGCAGCGGATATCGAATGGGCAATGGTCAAATAGAAGATTTAATGGTGAAGGATGGCCTCTGGGACGTGTATAACAATTTTCACATGGGTTCTGCCGCCGAAATTTGCGCGAAAGAATACAAAATCGATAAAGCAACGCAAGATGCCTTTGCAATAGAAAGTTATAAACGAGCTTTGGCCGCGATTAAATCGGGCGCTTTTAAAGAAGAAATTGTTCCTGTGGAAATTCCGCAGAAAAAAGGGAATGCACTGCGGGTAGATACCGATGAAGAACCCGGCAAGGGAAACATCGAAAAATTACCGGCTTTGAATCCGGCCTTCCAAAAAGAAGGAACCGTAACGGCAGGCAATGCCTCGAGTATCAATGATGGAGCCGCAGCAGTGGTGATCATGAGCGAAGAAAAAGCCAAAGCTTTGGGGAAAAAGCCTCTCGCTCGCATTGTAAGCCAAGCTTCGGCAGCGCTGGCACCCGAATGGTTCACCATGGCGCCGGCCGATGCCATGAATTCAGCCCTGCAAAAGGCAAATTTGAAGGTGGGAGACATCGATTTATGGGAAGTGAACGAAGCCTTTAGTGTGGTGGCGCTCGCCAATAATCAAAAGATGGGAATTCCCGCGGATAGGGTAAATGTGCATGGGGGAGCGGTGGCTTTGGGTCATCCTATTGGAGCGAGCGGCACGCGCATTTTAGTGACCTTGCTTTATGAAATGAAAAAACGAAATGTAAAACGTGGGCTCGCTTCTCTTTGCATTGGAGGGGGAGAAGGCGTGGCGTTAATAGTGGAAGCGGTTTAACACAAGGGCTTGGGGAAGTTTGATAATCAAAAGGAGAAATTTTATGTCCGTACAAAAAATTGGAATTATTGGTGTGGGTCAGATGGGAAGTGGCATTGTTCAGATTGCGGCGATGGCAGGCTTTGAAGTGCTTGCCTGCGATCAAAATGCTCAATTGAACGAAAAAGCATGCGCGGGAATCAAAAAAGCTTTTGGAAAATTAGTGGAGAAAGGCAAATTAGATGCGGCAAGCCAAGGGGCAGCCGAAGGGCGAATTAAATGGGCCGTGAATCTTTCTGATTTTGCCAATGTGGATTTGATTATTGAAGCGATCACTGAAAATGTTGCCGCCAAAGAAAAACTTTTTAAAGAGCTCGATGGAATTTGTTCGGCCAAAACTATTTTAGCCACTAACACCAGCTCCATTTCCATTACAGGGCTTGCAGCTGTTACAAAACGTCCTCATCAAGTGATTGGAATGCATTTTTTCAATCCAGTGCCTGTGATGAAACTTCTCGAAGTGATTCGAGCGGTGCAAACCGATGAGGCCACTTATCAAAGCGCGATGGCGGTGGGTGAAAAACTGGGGAAATCTGTGGTGACAGCCAAAGACTCCGCGGCTTTTATCGTGAATAGAACTTTACTGCCTTTCTTAAACGAAGCCGTTTTCACTCTTTATGAAGGAGTAGGCACTGCCGAAGATATCGATAAAGCCTGTAAATTAGGTTTGAATCATCCAATGGGTCCTTTGGAGCTTTCCGATTTCGTGGGGCTAGATACATTGCTTGCCGTGCTAGATGTGATGTACAAAGAGTTTGGCGATCCTAAGTATCGCGCCTGTCCTTTGCTGCGCAAATATGTGGAAGCGGGTTGGTATGGAAGAAAAGCCGGCCGTGGGTTTTATAAATACTCTTAAGAGAGGTGAATCATGGACTTCAAAAATATTCAAATTGAACACAAAGAAGGTCTTTGTACGATTAGAATCAATCGCCCTCAAGCGCTCAACGCCTTAAACCCTGAAGTGCTTTTGGAATTGGCTACTTTTGCTCATGAAATAAATAAAAATCCGGAAATCAAGGCCGTGATCATCACCGGCGCAGGAGAGAAGGCCTTCGTCGCGGGGGCAGATATCGCTGCGATGAAAGAAATGACACCGGTAGAAGCCAAGCAATTCTGCGATTTGGGGCATCGGGTCATGAAGCAAATTCAAAATTCGCATAAACCGATCATTGCTGCCGTGAACGGCTTTTGTTTAGGCGGAGGGCTAGAGCTTGCCCTTGCTTGCGATTTTATTTACGCGTCTGAGAATGCAAAATTGGGTTTGCCAGAGGTAAATTTAGGAATTTTTCCGGGCTTTGGGGGAACGCAGCGTTTGCCGCGCTTGATCGGAAAAAATAAGGCGAAAGAACTTATTTTCACTGCAAAGATGCTTTCGGCGGCGGAGGCAAAAGAGTGGGGCATTGTGAATAAAGTGCTTTCTCAGGCTGATTTGCTCAAAGAAGTGGAGGCTACCGCTCGCGAAATCATGAAAAAGGGCCCTGTGGCCATTCAGCTCGCCAAGCAAGCCGTGAACGAAGGAAGCGATCTCGATATCAATTCGGGGCTTGCCATTGAACAGGCCTTATTTCCCACCGTGTTTTCCACCCAAGATAAGTTCGAAGGAATTTCTGCTTTCTTGGAAAAAAGAAAAGCGGAGTTTAAGGGAAGCTAACTCCCGAGAGGGAGTGATGAACAATTTGTATGAATTTTACTCTCAGCGATGAACAAAAAATGGTCCAAGAAATGGCGAGGAGCTTTGCCCAGAAAGAGCTTGCCCCCGCGGCAGGGCAAATGGATGCAAAGGGCGAATTTCCCACTCGCTTTCTGCCTAAAATGGCTGAACTTGGCTTGATGGGGATGATGGTGCCTGAAACCTGGGGGGGCGCGGGGCTCGATACGATCTCATATGTTTTGGCTTTAGAAGAAATTGCCGCGGCTTGTGCCTCTACCGCGGTGACGATGTCGGTGAATAATTCTCTTTATTGCGGCTTGGTGAACAAATTTGGAAGCGATTCCCAGAAAGAAAAATATTTGAGGCCTTATGCCAGCGGCCAGAAGCTGGGGGCCTATGCCCTCTCTGAGCCTGGCACAGGCTCGGATGCGGCTAATCAGCAAACGGTCGCCATCAAAAAAGGGAATCATTATATTCTGAACGGCCGTAAAAACTTTATCACGAATGGCCCCCATGCCGATGCGATGGTGGTATATGCCATGACAGACAAAGCCAAAGGGGCGAAGGGTATTTCTGCTTTCATCGTGGAAAAAACTTTTCCGGGCTATGCGGTGGGGAAAATAGAAAAAAAATTGGGGATTTGTGCTTCTTCCACCTCCGAAATTGTTTTAGATCATTGTGAAATTCCCGCTGAGAATTTGTTGGGTGAAGAAGGAAAAGGCTTTGCCATTGCCATGAGTACCCTCGATAGGGGTCGCATCGGAATTGGAACTCAAGCTTTGGGAATTGCACGCGCCGCTTTTGAAGCCGCGCGGAAATATTCCACCGAGCGCGAGGCTTTTGGAAAAAAGATTTACGAGTTTGGAGATATCCAAAATTATTTGGCCAATATGGCGACCGAGATCGATGCGGCACGCCTGCTCATTCATCGTGCGGCTTGGTTGAAAGATCAGGGCCTACCCTTTGGGAAAGAAGCGGCAATGTGCAAGCTTTTTGCTTCCGAAGCGGCGATGTATGTCACCAACAAAGCCATTCAAGTGCATGGCGGTTACGGTTATATCAAAGATTATCCCGTGGAGCGGCATTTTCGTGATGCGAAGATCACCGAGATTTATGAAGGGACGAGTGAAATCCAAAGGCTTGTCATTTGTAGGCATTTGATTCGAGAAATTTCTTAAAATAAAATATGAGTCAAGATTTCAAAAAATCTTACCAAGAGTGGGATCATAAAACTCAAAGGTGGATCGAAAAACACCCTGAGCGTGAAAAAGAATTTTCCTCTCTTTCTAACCGCAAAATAGATCGCCTTTATGCGCCCGAAGATGCGGGCGCCGACTATCTCGAGAAAATTGGATTTCCCGGAGATTATCCTTACACGCGCGGCATTTATCCTACGATGCATCGCGGGCGTTTTTGGACCATGCGGCAATTTGCAGGCTTTGGAACCGCGCATGATACCAACAAAAGATTTCATTATCTTTTGAAGCAGGGCCAAACGGGCCTTTCCACCGCGTTTCATTTTCCCACTTTGATGGGCTACGATTCAGATTCAATGCGCGCGCGCGGTGAAGTGGGAGTTTGCGGAGTGGCCATCGATACGCTGGCCGATATGGAAGTATTGTTCGACCAAATCCCTCTTGATCGAGTGACCACCTCGATGACGATCAATCCCCCCGCGTCTGTTTTGCTTTGCATGTATCTTGCGGTGGCCGAAAAGCAGGGGGTGCCTTGGACAAAGGTGGGTGGCACTATTCAAAACGACATTCTCAAAGAATATATTGCGCAGAATTCTTATGTGTTTCCGCCACGTCCTTCGATGCGCCTCATCATCGATACTTTCGAGTTTTGTACGAAAGAAGTTCCTAAATTTCATCCCATCAGCATTTCGGGCTATCATATCCGCGAGGCGGGCTCCACGGCTGTTCAGGAACTTGCCTTCACCCTTGCCGATGGAATCGCCTATGTGCAGGCGGGCATCGAGCGGGGCTTAAAAGTAGATGACTTTGCCCCTAAACTTTCTTTTTTCTGGGATGTTCATAATGATTTTTTCGAGGAAATTGCCAAAATGCGTGCGGCGCGCCGCCTATGGGCTAAAATTATGCGGGAGCGCTTTGCTGCCCAGAAGGAAGCTTCTTGGCAAATGAAATTCCATTGTCAGACGGCGGGTGTTTCGCTCACCGCTCAACAACCCTACAACAATGTGGTGAGAGTGGCCCTTCAGGCCTTGGCAGCGGTGCTGGGGGGAACTCAGTCGCTCCATACCAACTCTCTCGATGAAACCTTTGCCTTGCCCAGCGATGAGGCGGTTCAGATTGCCTTGCGTACCCAACAAGTGATTGCCCATGAAAGTGGGGTGACGAATACGGTCGATCCTTTGGCGGGAAGTTACTACGTAGAGAAACTCACCGATGATTTAGAAAAGGAAGCGAGTGTCTATATTGAAAAGATCGATCAAATGGGCGGTATGGTCCGAGCCGTGGAGCTCGGCTATCCCATGAAAGAAATCGCCGATGCTTCTTTTCGCTTCCAGCATCAGGTAGAGAGAAAGGAAAAAATCGTAGTAGGCGTAAACGATTTCACCGTAGAAAATGAAAAGTCGCTTCCTATTATGAAAATCGAGGATCGAGTTGAAAAAGAGCAGCTCGCTTTCTTAAAGAAAGTGAAGGCAGAGCGTCATCAAGAGAAAGTTTTGCACTTGCTTGCAAACCTTAAAAAAGCCGCCGAAGGCACTGAAAATCTACTGCCTTATATTCTGGCGGCCGTGAAAGAATATGCCAGTGTCGGGGAAATCATGAACACGCTTCGGGAAGTATTCGGGGAGTATCATGACCCCTGTATTTTATAAGCGGGGTATTTTTCCTGAGGGGCTATAAGGCTCGTCCACATTCCAAAATTTTACTCTCATTATATTTTGAGTCGCGGGATTTGTTTTAAAATATTCGATGTTAGATGGAATGGGGCTGCTGAAAATTTTCATGCTTGAAGGGAGTATTTGAGCCAAAGTATTCGCTAAATTAAAAGCTTTTTCGCCGCCTTCCCCATTACTGCACGAGTAAAGCAGGAGAGTGGCGTTGGGTTGCAGATAGTGGGAAAGCTGCTGCCATTCGGGCTTTTGCATATCCTCTGTATCCAAATATTTTTCTTCCAATAAGAGAGCTCCTGTCTGGCTCCTTCTTAAATCTTCTCCGCCGAAGGCCAACACCTTGCGGGTTCCATGCCCGGCCAAGACAAGATCTTGAATAGGCTTCTTTCCGTTTTCGCTTACCCGTTGAATAGTGGCAATGGCTTCAGAGTCTGTGTCCACTTCAAAGTAGAGGGCTCTTACTTTTCCGTTTCGCACAAGTTGATCTGGGAGCTTGCTTCTCTCAAAAGCTACATTCCAATCTTTGCTAGGATAAACCAGGAGGGCTATAGGACGAGGGTCGCTACTTGAAAGGATTTCTTTTTTGTTTTTCCAAAGCGTGTAAATGGTTTGATAGCCTTCAAAGCGGTTAGGAAAGCGGGTGAGGGAAGCCAATTCCCTAAAGAAGCTTTCGGCATCCTGCGTGAATTCATTACCGAAGGGCACACCTTCTAGTCGCATTTGGGGTAAGAGCAAGGCAAAGACTTCTTTTCTTTGCTGCGGATCTTTTACTTGTGCGAGGATATCTTTGTTGGATTTTGAAACTTCAAAAATTTCTCGGGCGGAAAGTATTTTTACGTATTGGGGGTCTAATAAATCCGCCCGATGATTTACATATAAGAGCAGCTCATTAAACTGGATGTTTTCTCTGATGGCGGGGCTAAAATAGGAAAGGGATAGATCTAAGCCTTCTGTCTCAATATATTGAAGATATTGTTTTGCAAATTCGAGATTATTTCTCAAAGCGTACAGAGAAGATTTGGGGTTATGGATATTCGAAAGCAATTGGAGGCTGGGTTTTTGCTCAAAAAAAGCTAAAAACAAATCTTCACTCCACATTTTTTGGGGGATGAACCAGAAAATACGGATATCACGAGCAAGGGCAGTGAGGGCGATGGCAGGGTCTTCTAAAAGCTTCGGATCAAAATAATCAATCAAATTGATATCTTTTTCTAAAGCAGCAAAAAATAAACGACTGTCTTGGGTGTATTTTTTGGGGGCGAACTCGATGAGCGCTGGATGCTTCACTAAAATAAGCAGGCTAAAGCTATCATCCTCCTTGAGGGTGCTCGCTGCATAGGCATAAGCCTTCGGATTAAGTTCCACCGCATGCTTCATGAAATCTTTATCATTATTCAGCGGAGGATCCAGATATTGAAGCGCTGCAGGGGCAAAGATAATCAGGTAATCTAAGAAAGGTGACGGGTTTTCTCTTTGATTTCCGCCATGGGTATAAAAATAAGTGCCACGGGTATCAAAATAAGTAATGAGGCCTTTATCTAAATAAGTAGCAAGATGTGGATTCTCTGCAAGCCCATCGAACACAAAACTTAGATCAAATTTCAAATCGGGATTGATTCGCTTGAAATTGCTGGCGTCATTTTTAATGAGCATTAAGGCGCATTCCCGGTTACTTAAAAATTCATTGGGAGTCGTTGCGGCGAGTACTTCTTGAGCTTTAATAGCGTTGCAATGTTGAAAAATGTTAAAGCCATGCTTCTCGAGAATGTTTTCTGTTTTCCAAAAAACACGGGGCAGCATTTGAGCGCGCACAGCGGCAATTTCGCTGAATTGAACTTTGCCATCTTTGTTCGAGTCGAAAAGATCGAGAATCTCTCGCGCATTGAGTTTTTTATCGGAAAAAGGATTACCGGAGTGGGGAATTGTTTGAAAGGCTTCCGAAAGGAAATGAATTTCCGCCTGAGTCGCTTTTTTATCATTAATAGTAGCCATATGCCCCTTTTCGAAGAGCTAAATATAGCAAGAATGGGGCCTTTTGATAAGGTATGAGTTTTGTTAAAGCTTGTAAAAGTAAGTAAAAGTGAAAAAGGCTCTTTTTGAAAGAAAAAGGGGAAGCCAGTCCCCAAGAGAGGATAAAAAGTCCTTGTGCCTAGGCTTTTATTTCTGTAATTCCAATAGATTAACAAATAAGAGGGCTCGAAATGGAACGTAAAATTCGAATTTTAGTGGGAAAACCTGGCCTCGATGGGCATGATCGCGGAGCCAAAGTGGTAGCACGGGCGTTGCGCGATGCGGGCTACGAGGTGGTTTACACAGGCTTGCATCAAACTCCTGAAATGATTGTGAACGCCGCGATGCAGGAAGATGTGGATGCCATCAGCCTTTCCATTCTTTCGGGGGCCCACAATTTTGTGTTTCCGGAAGTGATTCGGCTTCTCAAAGAAAAAGGCATTGAAGACATGTGCGTGTTTGGAGGGGGGATTGTTCCCGATGAAGATATTATCGAACTCAAGAAAAAAGGGATTAAAGAACTATTCACCCCCGGAACTCCCATGCAAGGGATACTCGATTGGGTGAAAAATAACGTAAAACCGAGGGCTCTTTAAAGGCAGTGCTTAGTGGCCGGTGCTCCGTTGTCAGTAAAGAAAAAACTGGCAACTCACATCTGACTGCTGACAACTGAATTCCAATGAATTCTGATCCAACAGGTTTGATTTTCGGGATGATGGGAATAGGCATCATGTGCGTAGTGGGGGTTTTTGTTCTTGCCATTATTGCCTTTTGGGTTTGGATGCTGGTGGATTGCATTCAGCATGAGTTTCCGCCGGCAGAGCAAAATGCAAAAATTGTATGGATCTTGGTAATTATTTTTGCAGGGTGGATTGGGGGCTTGATTTATTTCTTTGTAGTGAAGAAAGCAAAACCGGCAGCCTCTTAGCGCCCCAGTTCCCATGGCCTGCTTCAAAATGACCTGCAATGGCAGTTTGGCAAAATTTGCATTTTCCATCGGGGCTTAAGTTCCATTCACTCAATTCATACCAATCTCGTCCTATCAAAATTTCTTTGCAAGAAGGGCAATAAGTGCTGGAGCCTTGGGGGTCATGCACATTTCCCGTATAGCAATAATGCAGGCCATTTTTAAGGGCGATATTTCGCGCGCGGGTGAGCGTGCTCGCAGGGGTAGGGGGCTTATCTGTCATTTTATAGTCGGGATGAAAGGCCGTGAAATGGAGAGGCACCTCGGGGCCCAGATTTTCAACGATCCATTGCGTTTCTTCTTCGATTTCCTTTTCGGAATCGTTTTCTCCCGGAATAAGGAGCGTGGTAATTTCGAACCAAACTTTTGTTTCATGCTTTAAATATTTCAAGGTTTCTAAAACAGGCTGAAGTTCGCCGAAGCAGATTTTTTTGTAGAAATCTTCGGTGAATCCTTTGAGATCCACGTTCGCGGCATTCATATAACGATAAAATTCTTGGCGAGGGGCCGGGCAGATTTCGCCGGCCGTAACGGCAATAGCTTGAATCGCTTTTTCCTGGCAGGCTTGAGCGATATCGATCGCGTATTCCATGAAAATGACGGGGTCGTTGTAAGTAAAGGCTACGCTTTTGCAGCCAAGCTCTTTGGCCGCTTGCGCGATGGTTTCAGGAGAAGCTTCGTCGGCGAGGGTATCGATTTCGCGCGATTTGCTGATATCCCAGTTTTGGCAAAACTTGCATCCCAGATTACAGCCCGCCGTCCCAAAGGAAAGAACAGAAGTACCCGGAAAAAAATGGTTGAGGGGTTTTTTTTCTACGGGATCAATGCAAAAACCGCTGGAGCGCCCATAAGTGGTGAGCACAATTTGATTATTTTGACGAGCCCTTACAAAGCAAAAGCCCCGTTGGCCTTCTTTCAAGCCGCAAAAACGAGGGCACACATCGCATTGAATGCGGCCATCCTCTAAAGGATGCCAATACTGGGTTGAATGAAAATAATTTTCCATTTCTATATTATGGACATGAAGAATAGATTCGGCAAGGGGCTAGGGGGTTTTTGTGACGGCTTGAAGGTACTTGCTGGGCAAAGTTCGATTTAAAGATTTTGCGATAAATTTCGAAGCTTCGACTAATTTTTCTAAGTTCACTCCCGTTTCAATGCCCATTCCATGCAGCATATAGACAAGATCTTCGCTGGCAAGATTGCCGGCAGCCCCTGGTGCATAAGGGCAACCCCCCAGCCCCCCTGCGGAGCTATCAAATTTGAAAATGCCCGATTGGAGCCCTGCGAGCACATTGGCCAAAGCTGTTCCTCGGGTATCGTGAAAATGAAGCGCAATTTTTTCTTTGGGGCATTTTTTTGTGAGCAGATTCATGAGATGAGTGACTTGATTGGGGCTTGCGACACCAATCGTATCTCCAATTGAAATTTCATCAACCCCTAAAGCGAGTAATTTTTCGGCCACAGCCACTACTTTTTCAGCGGCAATCGCTCCCTCGTAAGGACAGGCAAAGCAGGTAGACACATACGCTCTTACCCAAATGCTCGATGCTCGCGCGGCTTCCATCACAATTCTGAAAGCTTCGAGAGATTGGGCAATGCTCATGTTAATATTTTTTTGGGTAAAAGATTCCGAGGCAGCCGTGAAAATAGCAATCGATTCTATTTTATATTTGAGGGCTTCTTCCATTCCCTTCATGTTGGGGACGAGCACAATGTGCCGTATCCCTTTTTTTCGATGGCTTTTCTTGTAAACCTCCCAAGCATTGGCCATTTGAGGAACCCATTTGGAGCTGACAAAAGAAGTCACTTCAATTTGCGGAAATCCGGCATCGGTGAGCATATCTACAAAACGGGCCTTGATTTCAGGGCTCAAAATTGTTTTTTCATTTTGTAAGCCATCTCGTGGGCCCACTTCGGTAAGGGTTACTTTTTTTGGGTAGTTCATAAAATTTCCACCAATTCTTCTCCCTGAGAAATTCTTTCTCCTTCTTTAAAAAATATTTTCTGAATACTTCCATCCTGAGGAGCGAGGACTTTATATTCCATCTTCATGGCTTCCAAAATAAGAAGCAAGTCACCTTTTTTTACTTTATCTCCCGTTTTCACAAAAACCTTGATGATTTTACCTGGCATGGGAGCTTGAAGCCCTTCTTCATGATGAGATTTTTGGGAACGAGGTTTCTTTACCTCCGAAGGAATACGAAAATTTCCCATGGGGAGATGAAGATCGATAAAGTTTTTTCCGATATAAAAAAGCCCTTCAAAAATTTGTTTGTTCCACTCAATTCTAATACTTGGATTTTTCATTTCCAAAATTTTCATTTCACCCTCTCCCTCGGATTAAACATTTCGGAATCCTTTTAATGATTCTGGCAAGTCATATTTTCGCTTTGCACTGAGAATAGTTCGAGATGTTTTAAAAAGAGGGGCAAGCGTTTTAAGCTTTTCAGCCCAAGCTTTTCTTTCTTCAATATAAGCTTCTATCACTTGGCCCACCGTATGAGTGTGATAGGTGCCTTTCATGAAAGCGGGGGTTTCCAATAAATAATGAAGCGCATCTAGATTATGTCGAATGCCAAGTAACACGTAATCTCGAAGGAGTTTTTGCATTTTTAAAATGGTTTTTTTGCGATCGGAGGCCCATGTAATCAGTTTGGCTAGCAGAGGGTCATAATAGGGAAGAATCTCTTTTCCTTCTTCTAAAGCAGAATCAATGCGAATTCCTTCACCCTGGGGTTCGCAGAGCAATGCTGCTTTTCCTTCGGAGGGCAGAAATTGGTTTTCAGGATCTTCTGCGTAAAGGCGGCATTCAATGGCGTGCCCTTTTTGTTTAACATCTTTTTGTTTGAACCAAAGTTTTTCTCCAGCAGCGATGCGTATTTGAGCTTGCAGTAAATCGATGCCCGTCACCGCTTCTGTCACAGGATGCTCTACTTGCAAACGGGCGTTTACTTCTAGAAAATAAAAATTTCCTTTGGAATCCAAAAGAAATTCAGCCGTACCCGCTGAAGAATAATTGGCTTCTTTCGCGATTTTTAAGGTAGCTTCACAAATAGCTTCTCTTAATTTTGGGCTCAGAGAAGGGGAGGGGCTTTCCTCAATCATTTTTTGATGTCGACGTTGAATGGAACATTCCCGTTCATAAAGATGAACGAGGTTTCCGTGCTCATCTCCTAAAAGTTGAACTTCGATATGTTTTGGATTGGCGATGTATTTTTCGATGAAGAGGGTTTTATCTTTAAAAAAGGCAAGGGCTTCGCGTTGGGCTCCTTCCACTCCTTCTTGAAGTTCTGAAGCTTTGTGGACAATTCTCATTCCTTTGCCACCCCCACCCGCCGTTGCTTTAAGAAGAAGGGGGTAACCCATTGCTTTTGCCAACTCTTGTAGGGGTGCGTTGCTAGGTGCCCCTATATTTGCCCCTGGAATTATAGAAACCCCTATTTTTTTTGCCAGTTCTTTAGAAGCGACTTTACTGGCCAGTAACTTCATGGCCTTTACAGAAGGCCCTATAAATTTAATTTCGGCTTTTGCACAAGCCTCTGCAAATTCTGCATTCTCTGAAAGAAAACCATAACCCGGGTGAATGGCATCTACTTTGGATTTTTGGGCGATCGTGATTATTTTTTCGATATTCAGATAGGTTTCTTGAGATTCGATACCCTCGAGAGAGTAAGCTTCATTGGCTTCTTGAACATGAAGAGAAGAAGAGTCGGGATCGGAATAAATGGCAACACTCTGAATTTTCATCTGGCGGGTGGCGCGCAGGATGCGTCGGGCAATTTCGCCGCGATTGGCGATGAGGATTTTCTTGAACATTAGCCCACCCAATTTGCTTTTCGTTTTTCAAAGAAGGCGGCAATTCCTTCTTGCCCTTCAGCACTGCTTCGGCGATCTGCCAGCTTTTTAGATGTAATTTTCCCAATGTTTTTTAAGGAGATAGAATCTAACTCCTCAATCAATTTCTTGGTTTCAGCCAGTGCCTCGGGCCCCGCAGCTTTGAGGGCATTTACTTTAACGTCGATCCAATCTTCAATTTCTTCAGGAGATCCCGCATGCTCAATTAATCCAAATTCTTTGGCTTGAGTGGCAGAAAATCTTTCTGCGGTGAGAGCCAGCTCTCGAAAGCGGGCGGCTCCTAGCTTTCGAATCGCGAAAGGGGAAATCACCGCAGGAATTAAGCCGAGTCTTACTTCCGAAAAAGAAAATTGTGCGGTTTTATACGCAAAAGCCATATCGGCGGCGGCCGCGAGCCCTACGCCTCCTCCCATGGCTAGCCCATTTACCTTCGCAATCACGGGTTTTGGATTCAAAGTAATTGAACAAAGCATTTGATGAAGTGCTTGGGCCTCTTCGATATTTTTTTCGTGTGTATAGGAGGCTGAACGCTTCATCCAATTCAAATCTCCTCCCGCGCAAAAACTTTGTCCAGCGCCTGTGATGATAATGGCACGAGTGTTAGAATCTTTTGCGAAATGTTCCATCGCTTGGTGAATTTCAGAAATGAGTTCTTCATTGAAAGCATTGTGAAGCTCAGGGCGGTTTAAGGTGAGAGTGCTTACTTGGTGTTTAGTTTCGATTAAGATTGTTTTAAGGTTCATGACATCCCTTACATTCTATATATTCCAAACTTCTGTTCCTTAAAAGGTGCATTGAGAGAGGCAGAAATTCCAAGTGCAAGCACTTTTCGTGTGTCGACCGGATCGATAATGCCATCATCCCAAATTCTGGCCGTGGAGAAATAAGCGCTAGATTCTTGATTGTATTTCTCAAGAGTGGGGGCTTTGAAGGCCGCCGCTTCCTTTTCATTCATTATTTTTTTACCTTCGCTTTTCAATTGATCTTGTTTCACGGTGAGTAAGACGTTAGAGGCCTGTTCTCCGCCCATTACGCTAATGTGGGCATTGGGCCACATCCAGAGTTGCCGAGGGCCATAGGCTCGGCCACACATGCCATAATTCCCCGCGCCATAAGAGCCGCCGATAATAACCGTAAACTTGGGAACCCGTGCATTGGAAACCGCCATCACCATTTTGGCACCGTCTTTGGCGATTCCCCCATTTTCATACTGTTTACCCACCATGAATCCGGTGATGTTTTGGAAAAAGACGAGAGGAATTTTGCGTTTATCGCAAAGCTCAATAAAGTGGGCAGCTTTTTGAGCAGATTCCGAGAATAAAACCCCATTGTTGGCAATGATTCCAACCGGAAATCCTAAAATTCTTGCAAATCCACAAACGAGCGTGTTGCCATAATTTTTTTTGAATTCATGTAATTTGCTGCCATCCACCAGGCGAGCAATCACTTCACGAACCTCGTAAGATTTTTTTAAATCTTTCTGAATAATGCCATAAATTTCTTCTACAGGATAAAGAGGTTCTTCAGGAGAGTGCATCTCTATTTCCTGTTTTGCAGGGCGGTTGAGATGAGCCAAAATATCTCGACTTATTTCGAGAGCGTGTTCTTCGTCTTCGGCAAAATGATCTGTGACTCCCGATTTAAAGCAATGAACCTTGGCTCCTCCCAAGTCTTGGGCACTGACTTCTTCACCGGTAGCGGCTTTGACGAGAGGGGGGCCTCCTAAGAAAATGGTTCCATTGCCTTTTACGATGACAGTCTCGTCGCTCATGGCCGGAACATAAGCACCACCCGCAGTACAACTTCCGAGCACCACCGCGATTTGAGGAATTCCGGCAGCACTCATCTGCGCTTGATTATAAAAAATCCGGCCGAAGTGATTTTGGTCAGGAAAAACTTCGGATTGAAGCGGCAAAAAAGCTCCTCCCGAATCGACTAAATAAACACAGGGCAAATTATTTTCTCGTGCAATTTCTTGGGCTCGAAGGTGTTTTTTAACGGTTATAGGATAGTAAGTGCCGCCTTTTACCGTGGCATCATTGGCTACAAACAACACTTCTCTTCCATGCACCACTCCAATGCCCGTGACCATCCCTGCGCCAGGGGCATCATTATTATACATACCGTTGGCAGCGAGGGTCGAAAATTCAAGGAAAGGAGAAGAGGGGTCGATGATTTTCTCGATTCTTTCCCGAGGAAGCAGCTTGCAGCGTTTGCGATGCCGCTCCACACTCGAGGCTCCGCCCCCACTCTTCACTTGCGCAAGCTCTTTGCGAAAAGCTTGGGTTAAGCCTTTCAGATGAGACGCATTCTCTTTAAATTCCCCACTCGAACTATTGATATGAGATTCTATGATTTCAGACATTATATTCGGGATTGCAGCAAGCCGCACCCCCGCTCCCCATTTTTTATGCAAAACTGCGCAGCAAGTCCGAAGTTTTGCATAGCTTGAGTGAATGAAGTACTTTTATCGCAGAGGAAGTGCCGGGGATCAATCAGAAAGTGAAAAAAGGAAAATGAGATTTTTTTGAGATTTTACAAAGATTCTAAAAATTCCTCTACAGACATGCCGCTCTGCCGAATGATATTTCGCAAAGTACCTTTTTTGATATCATGGCCTCCATGAACAGGGATGGAGACAATTTTTCCTGAATCAGAGTGTTTAAAAATGTGATGACTACCGGAAGTGTTTCGTTCGATAAAACCTTTTTTTAAAAGCACATTAATAACTTGTCTGGGTTTTAAGCTTGGAATTTTTGGCATTTAAGCTGGGACTTTTACAGGAATGTGCACTTCAATCCATTCGTCTTTTTCTATAGGGATTTCTTCCCCATCTTCTTGAAGAGTTTTTAAATAAAGACTAATAGCGTCTTTGGCCATTTTCTTGGCGCCTTCAAAGGTTTCCCCTTGGGTGATACAACCAGGAAGTCTGGGAACCGTAACTACATAGCCCCCTTCTTCCGCAGGTTCAAAAATGGCAGTGTAGGTGCAAATTTTTTTGTTTTTAATTTGTCGTGTTTTTCTTTTCATATCCTCCTAGAGGTTAACTGAAGCATTTGAGATTTGTAAACCATTACTTTTTTGTTTACAGAAGAAAGGATAAATACCTTTGCTAAAGAAGTAAAGAATTAGTCAGAATTTTGAATAAAATCGAGAGCCCTTTTCTCCGACCAATATTCATTTTCCATGTTGAGGCTCACAAAGCCCACATGCCCCCCTTGTGTGGGAATTTCGAGGGTAAAATGCGGGTTGCGTCGGGCTTGCTCAAGAGGAAAGCATTCTTTAGGAAGGAAGGGGTCATCTTGAGCATTTACGAGTAGGGTGGGAATTTTGATATTCTCCAGAAAATTTTCGCAACTTGATTGTTTCCAATAATCTTCCGCGTTTTTAAAGCCGTGATGAGGGGCCACGTAGCGATCGTCAAATTGTTTGAAGTTGCTGATTTCGTGAAAATCAGAATCATCAATTTCGTCGGGGAAGGATTTCATTTTAGATTGAATGTAATTTCGAAGCAGCATTAAAAAACGCATTAAATAAATTTTATTTGTTAGCTTTGTGAGATGCCAGGCGCTGGCGCTTAAGTTACATGGAACCGAAAAGGTAATAGCCTTCGCAATGAGGGGATCAATGCCTTTGCCCTGTTCTCCCAGATATTTGAGGGTGATGTTTCCTCCTAAACTAAATCCGATCAGCACCACTGCCTTATATTTTTTCTTTTCGAGGGCGTGCTTTACCACGGCATCTAGATCATGAGAGGCACCCGCATGCGTCATTTTAACTGTTTTGTTGGGGCTTCCCCCAAAACCGCGGAAATTCCAAGCCAGCGCATCAAAGCCTTTTTTGTTGAGCGCATGCACCATCCCTGTAATGTAAGGTCGATGGCTATCTGCGCCGAGCCCATGGGTAAGAATTGCTAATTTTTTGGAGCCGGGCACTTTGCACCAATCTAAATCTAAGAAATCCCCATCGGGCGTAATCATTCTTTTACGTTGATATTTGGGTTTGCTTACCATCCTAAAGATATTGGCATGAATGGTTTGAAGATGACCATTTGCAAATAAAAAAGGAGCCTTGTATTCTGATTTTTTGATAAGAGGCATATTTAATTGAATGAATCTTAAAGATAGCCGAAATTTTTCAGGGGGCTTTAGTAATTACTAAATATTAATAACTTAGAGGCATCATGCAAACAAAAAAGATAGAGATTAATGGTTTGAAGCATCAATTTTATTTTTGGGGCAAGCCCTCCAAGCCGAAGCTTTTTTTATTCCACGGTTGGCTCGATGGGGCGGCAAGTTTCCAATTTTTATGTGAATATTTACATGAAGAATACTATTGTATCGCACCGGATTTAAGAGGTTATGGAAAAAGCGAGCATGCCAAAAGCCCCTTGGGTTATTTTTTCTATGAATATTTGGCAGATTTGCATGAAATCTTCAGGCATTTTTCTCCCCAGGCGCCCGTGAAGGTATTGGGGCATTCTTTTGGGGGCGCCATCACATCCTTTTATGCGGGAGCTTTTCCGAAACGTGTCAGTCATTTCATTAATGCGGAAGGCTTCGCCTTCAAAGATAATCCGCCTGATCGAGGCCCCGAAAAACTAAAAACTTGGATCGAGGCGCTTCAAAATCAACAATTCAATGTCTTCAAAGATTTGAGGCATTTTGCCCTGCGCTTGGTGAAAAATAATCCGCGCTTGCCCTTTGAACGGGCCCTTTTCATTTCAAAATATCTTTCGAAAAAAGTGAGGGGAGGGGTGAAGATGGCGGCAGATCCGCTACATAAAGTGGCCGAGCCCTATGTGTTTACCAAAGAGCTCTTTTACCCTTTCTGGGAAGCCATTAAGGCCCAATGCCTTTTAATTTCCGCGGAACTCACCGAAATGAATGCTTGGATGAAATCAGAGGACCTGAAAAAGGAAATCCAAGATCGTTTGGCACATTTTCCTCCCCATAGCCTTCGAAAAGAGATGAAGAACTGTGGGCATATGATGCACCATGAGAAGCCGGCAGAGCTCGCTGAGCTTGTAATAAAATTCCTTTTGTGATTTATAGGATTATCCTTCGCCTTCTTATGCATTCATCTTTTGTGATTAAAAAATCGTTTCTTGTTTTTTTTCTGCTCTTCCCATTTTGCCTCCAAGCCCAAACGAATAAAATCAGCCTGCGCGAGTGCTATGAGCTGGCTCTCAAAAGAAGCGAAACGATTCAAATTTCAGATGAAGCGATCGTGCAAGCTCGGGCTCGTTATGCACAAGCCTTAAGCCAAATACTACCCAAGGTGAATATTAAAGTTTCTGAATTTCTTCAGGATGATTCTGCCAATACCAGCAATAACACAACCACAGGACAAGTGGTGAATACCTTCACCCGATTTAGCCGCCCTGAAGTGGCCCTCAATATCAGCCAAAATTTGTTTCAGGGCTTTCGCGAAATAACGGCAATCCGTTTGGCGGGGGTGGATGAGTCGCAGCAACGATTTAGCAAGGAAGATGCCCAAAGGCTTCTCTATAAAGATGTGGCTACGGCCTTTGTGACGATTGTGGAGATTGAACAAGATATTCAAAGTAGCCAAAAAATTTTAGCCTCCCATCGAAATAGAATCCAAGAATTAAAGAAGAGAATTTCTTTGGGTAAATCGAGGGAAAGTGAAGAGCTGGCCCAAGAAGCGGAAGCAAAACTGCTTGAGGCGAGCCTGCAGCAAAAGAAGGGGGATTTGAAAGTGGCCTATGAGATGCTGTCCTTTCTCACGGGCCTTGATCCTCAACCCTCGATTCATTGGATAGACCCCAATAAGCTTCTTCTTCGTCCGCTGGGCGATTACGTTCTTTTGGCAGAATCAAGGCCAGATGTGATGGCAAAAAGGAAAGCCGCTGAAATTGCGAAGGGAAATATCAAGATCACGCGAGCCGATCTTTTACCCAATGCCAAGGCGGAAGCCAATTTTTACCCTTATCGCGTGGGCTTTCAAAAAGATATCCATTGGGATGCCACTTTTACCTTGAATATTCCCGTCTTTAATTGGGGATCTTACGGGCTCATTCGCGAAGTGAAATCGAAGGCGAAGCAATCGGAATTGCAAGTGCAGCTATTGCAGCGCCAGGCCGTGACAGACATTAAAAAAGCCTACGATACTTATCGCTCTTCGATGGAGGAGTATAGAAAATACAATGGGGCCGCTCAGAAGTCGGAACAAAGTTTTCAGAAACAATTGGAGGATTATAATCTAGGGCTGATTACAAATCTCGATGTCTTGCATGCACAAAGTACCTGGCTCGAAGCGCTTCGGCAAAGAAATGATTCTCGGATTAGAGTGTTATCTCATTGGGTGGCGCTTCAAATTACGGCAGGAATCAAACCATGAGGCTTCAAAAAGCTCACCCCAGGCCCAGTTTATGGAAGTGTAAGCTATGACCACGCTTTCAGATATTTCGATTAAAAATTCAGTGTTCGCCTGGATGCTGATGGCGGGCCTTATTTTTTTCGGATGGATTTCATTTCGTGGCATGGGAATTAGTGAAATGCCAGATGTTGATTTTCCGGTGGTGACCGTTCAAATCACCTATGAAGGGGCCTCTCCCGAAGTGATGGAAACGGATGTGGTAGATGTGGTGGAAGACTCTGTGATGAGCGTGCAAGGCATTCGTTCGATTTCCTCCAGCTCCCGTCAGTCGGAAGCGGTAGTGAGCATTGAGTTTGAGCTCAACCGAAACATCGACGTCGCTCTTCAAGAAGTTCAAACCAAAATTGCCCAAGCCCAAAAACGCCTTCCGAAGGAAATTGAGCCCCCCGTTGTTATTAAAACCAACCCCGAAGATCAGCCCATTATGTGGGTTTCTCTTTCTAGCGATCGTCCTCTTCGTGAAATGATGGAGTATGCGCGAGATCATTTAAAAGACCAGCTTCAAACCGTGGAGGGAGTGGGCGAAGTGATTTTAGGAGGTTATGTAGAACCCAATTTGCGCGTGTGGGTAAACCCCCAGAAGCTCGATCAATACGAGCTCACCGTAAAAGATGTGCTCGATGCCATTCAAAAGCAGCATGTCGAAATTCCTGCGGGTCGCCTCGAAACCCCTCTGAAAGAAATTAATGTGCGCACGATGGGGGAGGCCATGACCCCCGAAGAATTTGGGAACATCCTCATCGAAAAGCGCGGAGGGGCCTCTATTTACCAAGCAATTCGAATTCGCGATGTGGCACGTGTCGAGAAGGGCCTCGATGATGTTCGCCGCCTGAGTCGCACCAACGGCAAGCCCGCGATCGGCCTGGGCATCAAAAAACAAAGGGGTTCTAACGCGGTGAGCGTGGCGGATGGAATTTATAAAAGAATGGAGGCCATCAATAAATTTCTGCCGCCGGGTTACAAATTACAAGCCAACTTCGATTCTACCAAATTTATTCGAGACTCCGTTCATGAAATGAATTTCAACCTTTTGCTCGCGGCCCTTCTCACAGGCCTTGTGTGTTTGTTGTTTTTGGCCTCGTGGGGCTCCACTTTCAATGTGCTGCTCGCCATTCCTACTTCCATTATTGGATCTTTTATTTTTCTTTATTTCTTTGGCTTCACCCTCAACACCTTCACTTTGCTGGGCCTCATTTTAGCCATCGGTATCGTGGTAGACGATGCGATTATGGTGCTTGAAAATATAGTCCGCCATCGCGAAATGGGCAAAAGCCCGATGCAAGCTGCTCTGGAGGGAGGACGCGAAGTGACTTCTGCCGCCGTGGCAGCCACCATCGCCATTATTGCCATTTTTATCCCGGTGGTTTTCATGAAGGGGGCCATTGGAAAGTTCTTCCTTCAATTTGGGCTCACCATGGTGGTGGCCGTTTCAATTTCTTTGCTGGAGGCTTTAACGCTTACTCCCATGCGTGCTTCGCGTTTTTTGGGGCAGTATAACGAGGGTCGTTTCGAAAGGGGGGTGAATAAGAGCTTCGGAATTTTAAGTTCCTTTTATTCGAAGGCTTTGAAACTTTGCTTGGATCATCGTTGGCTCGTGATTTTTCTTGCCCTCTTGCTTTTTGCCGGCTCTTTTTCGGTGTTGCCGAGTTTGCGCAAAGAATTCGTGCCTCCTCAAGACCAAAGTATGTTTCTCGTTCGCTTTCAAACGCCGCTGGGTTCCTCCATCGATTATACCAGTAACAAAATGAAGGAGGCGGAGGCGATTCTCTCCAAGTATCCTGAAGTTCTTCGCTATTACAGCGCTATTGGGGGTTTTGGAGGAGGGGAAGTGAATACGGGGATGATGTTTGTCACTTTAAAGCAGCCCAAAGACCGTCCTCTGAATCCTCAAAAAGGAAAAAGATCCACTCAGGGCGAGATCATGGCTCGCTATCGAAAAGATTTTTCTAAAATAGAGAATCTGACCGGTTTTGTACAAGATTTGTCTACGCGAGGTTTTACGGCTCAACGGGGCTTTCCCATTGAGTTTAGCGTTCGAGGACCCGATTGGCAAAAGCTTACCGAATATTCTCGGGTGCTCTTGGAAAAGATGAGAAAAGATTCTAGCTTAAGCGATGTAGATACCGATTATCAAACAGGCCAACCCGAAGTTCAGGTAAAGCCCCTGCGGGAAGAGGCTTTTTTAAGAAAAGTGAGTATTGAAGATATTGGAACCACCGTGAATGGAATGATCGGGGGAGTGAAGGACGGTAAGTTTACGGAAGGAGAGCATCGCAACGATATCCGGGTGAGAGCAAGCGAAGAGGATCGGCAACTGCTTCAAGATATCTCTAAGCTGCATGTTCGCAATCTCAATGGAGAGATGATTCGTTTGCAGGATGTGGTGAGTTTGAAGGAGTTGAATACCCTCAAAAGCATTACCCGAAAGGACCGGGAGCGGGCGATTGGAATTTTCGCAAATATGGCCCCCGGCGAATCTCAGGCAAAAGTGATTCAAAAAGTAGAGGCACTTTCTAAAGAAGTGCTACCGGAAACCTACCGGATCGTATGGAGCGGTTCCGCCCAAACCTTCCAAGAATCATTTCAAAGCCTGATCTTTGTTTTGTATTTGGGAATTGTGGTGGCTTATATGGTGCTTGCTTCCCAGTATAATAGTTTTATTCATCCCTTTGTTGTTTTACTTGCCCTTCCCTTTAGTGTCTCGGGGGCCTGGGTGGCCTTGAAGCTTTTTAATAGTTCCTTGAATATCTATAGCTTCATTGGAATTATTCTCCTCATGGGCATTGCCAAAAAGAATTCCATTTTGCTCGTTGATTTTACTAATCGACGTCGTGGAGAGGGGATGGGGGTGCGCGAAGCTTTGGAAACGGCATGCCCCCAGCGTTTGAGGCCGATTCTCATGACCAGCATTGCCACGATTGCGGCCGCCATTCCTCCTGCTTTGGCTTTAGGAGCTGGTTCGGAAACACGGGTGCCCATGGCGATTGTGGTTTTGGGTGGAGTCGTCGTTTCAACCTTTCTCACCTTGTTTGTGGTGCCTTGTGCTTATAGTTTGATGAGCCGCCTCGAAAAAAAGAAAGTGGAATTAGCTTAAGAAATAATATTGGGATGATTTTGAAAAACTTTAAACCGCAAAATAAAATAACGAAAAGTTCATTTTAGCAAGTTGAAGGATTTTAAAGTTTTGAAAAATCTGTCCCAATATTATTACTTAGAAAAGATTTTATAAGAAAGGAAATAAAATGAATGCTCCCAAAGTTCTTGCTTTTGCGGGCTCTGCTCGAAAAGATTCCTTCAATAAAAAATTACTCAAGATCGGGGTGAAGAGTATTATTCAAAAAGGGCTTCAGGTGACCTGCCTTGATTTGCGAGATTGGCCTTTTCCTCTCTATGATGGCGATTTAGAAGCCGAGAAGGGAATTCCTGAAATCGTTGCGAAATTTAAAGAGCTCATGAAGTCGCATCAGGGGTTTTTGCTCGCTTGCCCTGAGTATAATAGTTCCATCACTCCCTTGCTTAAAAATACCATCGATTGGGCGTCTCGACCTGCGCCGGGAGAGCCCGACTTGCTATGCTTTCGAGGCAAGTTTGCAGGCCTGATCAGCGCCTCCCCGGGTGCTTTAGGTGGCTTGAGGGGCTTGGTTACGGTTCGGTCGATCTTAGAAAATATTGGGGTACACGTGATTCCTACTCAAATGGCCGTTCCCAAAGCCCATGAAGCCTTTGATGAGAATGGAAATTTAAAAGATGGCAAAATGCAGGCGAACGTCGAAAAAGTGGGAATTGAACTGGCGCATCTTATCTCGAAATTTCATACTTAGAAAAAAGGAGGCGGCACAAAATGGCTGCATGGCATCGGGTGGCAAAGATTCAAGATCTTCAAGAAGGGCAAGGCGTGCTTTGCACACTTGAGGGAAGGGGCATTGCCCTCTTTAAGAGCGGGGGGCAATTTTTTGCGATGGATAATCAATGCCCGCATCGGGGAGCTTCTCTTTCAGAAGGCGAAGTGAAAGAAGGGGTGCTCACTTGCCCCTGGCATGCTTGGCAGTTTGAGGTGAAGAACGGATGTTTGCTCGAGAACCCAGAAGTGAAGTTACAATGCTTTCCAGTGAAAGTGGAAGGGGAAGATATTTATATTTTAGGGTCCGGAGAGGGCTTTGCATTGAGGAGAATATGGAAAATAATTTAAAAAATAAAACGGCGCTCATTACGGGTTCCTCTCGGGGAATTGGAAGGGCAACGGCCCTCAAACTTGCTTCCCAAGGGGCCGATATCATTTTGCATTATCGTAAGAATAGAGAAGAAGCAGAAAAGGTAGAAGGCGAAATTAAAAAAACAGGCGTAAAAGTTTGGAAATACGCGGCCGATTTATCTGAACTCGATGCCATTAAAAATTTTTTAAGCCAAATTGTTTCCAAGCATTCTCAAATTGATATTTTCATCGCGAATGCGGCGGCCACTGCCTTCAAGCCATTGCTTGAGATTCGCGAACACCATATTCAAAAAACCCTTCACATCACCGTAAGCACTTTTATTTTGGCGATGGCGGCGTTTAAACCCCTCATGCCTGCCGGATCTAAAGTGATTACGGTTTCGGGAATTGATACCGAAAAGTATTGCTTGAATCATGGTTTGCTCGCGGCGGCAAAATCGGCTCTTGAAACGCTCACGCGCTATTATGCCCAGGAGCTCGCGGAAGATAAGATTTATGTGCATGGCTTGAATCCGGGCATTGTAGATACCGATTCGATGAAGCTTTATTTTGGCGCGCATTATGAAGATTCTAAAAGAGAGATGGAAAAAATGATTCCTTCAGGGGCCTTGATGAGTTGCGAGGAAGTGGCGTCGCTCATCGCTTTTCTTTGCTCTGCTGCCGCCAATTCTATGAGCGGCCAAACTTTACTGGCCGATGGGGGGCTTGCCTTTAAGATGCCCGTGTTTTCTTAAGTTTCAAGGGTCTGACAAATAAGCTTGTAAGGCATCATTTAGTTTGTCAAGAAATTCACTAGAAGCCGTTCCTATCATTTCATGGAATCTTTTTTTGCTGACTTGGCAGATTCCTGGCAATACAGCATAAGATTTTTTTCCTTTGGATAAGATCAATTCGAGTCTGAGTGGCCAAATTTCAGGACTTTGAGTGGAGAGTGGAACGATCACCACACTCGTTAAACGTAAATTTTGTTCGGTGTTTGAAACCACAATGCCTGGCCTGGTCTTACCGAATTCTGGAGGGGAAGCAGGTTCTAAGTTGACCCAATAGATGCTGCCTCGTTTCATGATTTTTCAACTTTCTTTTTTTTGGAAGTGATTTTGGGATCTTGGGCTAAATTTGCTTCTTCCCATTCATTGAGCCATTCCTGCTCAGAAGGATTTTCAGCTAGAAAGCGAGCGTAAGTTTCCGCCGCCTCAATCATTTTTCGTCGTTGAATATCTTTTTCAAGAATCTCACGAATGAAAGAAGAAAGACTTTCATTTTTGGGAGAATATTTCTTAAGCTCATTGAGTAGAGGATTTTCTATTTTTATAGTAGTAGCTTGCATGCTAAAATAGTATAACTTATTATACTAATTTATCAAGTAAAAAACTCTCTCTCTTGTTTCCTCAGGGCTTGCCTTTAAGATGCCCGTGTTTTCTTAAGTGTTTTTACAAAAAAAAGCCGTCCAGGTGGACGGCTTTGTCATTAAAAAATATGGAAGAGTCTTATCTAAACCCGAATACAGGGGGATCAAGGTCGCAGGAGCTCTGAGCCCCACTGATTTTATTGGTAAAATCGGTGAAGAAAGTGCCGCTGGTGGTTGCGGTAACCACTAAGGGGCTTGAAAGTTTGATTCCTTGGTTACGGTTGGAAGCGGTCGGGGCGGCAAACTCGTTACCTGAACCCCCGTTAGTAATATCATTGGTGGAAAAGGTGCTGATGTAAATTGTAATTTGGTTCACCGCTGGAACTCCGTGGGTTCCCGTACAAGTCACGGTGTTTCCATCGGGGTCTGTGCTGCTTCGATTCTCCTCTGCTCTACAAACATCAATAGTATAAGAAGCTCCTGCAGTGCAGCTTCCTTCACTTGTTTGAGGAGAAAAAGTGATATTATCTGACATCTTGGCGATAATACAAGGATAGGTTCCTTGCGCCACCGAAGTAGAGCTAATCGTGGGCGAACTAGCCATATTGAATGTCTCTCCGGATTCACTATGAAAAACTTTTGTCGGGTTTGCACAGGTTTCGCTTGTTGAAATCCAGGCATCGTAGATTTTAATACTTACAGAGGAGGCGCTCACGGCAGGATTGATAAATTCACTTTCAGAACTGGAGGCGCTTTGAGAAGAAGATCCTCTAAGGGTAAAAGTTCCGGTTTCACTAGAAGTTCCCGCACTTCCACAAGCGCCGGTGTAAATAAGCGCCATGAAGAAGAAGAGGAAGCTAAAATAAGAACATTTTCTCAAAGCATTCGCATTCATAAGGCCCCCTTTCAATATTATTTAGAAATAATTGTAATAAAAAACGATTCAAAAGACAAAAAATAACTTCAGCTATTTTAATCACTTATGTTGAATTTGCAGTAAAATTCATTGACTTGTTAAAGCTTGTAAACGAAACAGTGTTTTATCATGACGGTAAAAGTATACTTCGATCATAATGCGAGTAGTTCTTTGGCCCCAGAAGTAAAAGAGCTTCTGCGAGATTTTAATGATGTTTGCTTCGGAAATCCTTCGAGCATTCATGGGGCAGGCCAAGAGGCCCGAAAAATTTTAAATACTTCGCGCGATCAATTAGCCCGTCTTTTGAATTGCGAAGAAGAGGAAATTATTTTTACGAGCGGCGGAACCGAAAGTATTAATACTGCGATTTTGGGGCTTGCCGAACTTGCCTCCGGAGAAAAACGAGAAATCATTAGTTCTCCCATCGAGCATTATGCCACTTTAAGGAGCCTTGAATATCTGAAATCGAAGGGCTTCGCGGTTCATTTTCTAAAGATAGATCGCCAAGGGCGTTTTCGGCTCGAAGAACTCCGAGAAAAACTCAGCGAAAAAACTTTCTTGGTCTCTTTGATGTGGGCCCATAATGAAATTGGAAATCTTTATCCTGTGAGAGAAGTGGCTAAACTCTGCCAGGAGAAAGGCACCTTGTTCCATTGCGATGGCGTACAAGCCGCCGGAAAATTGAAAATAGACTTGAGGGCTTTTCCCATCGATTTGCTTTCTTTATCTGCCCACAAATTTCATGGGCCCCAAGGGGTAGGCCTGCTTTATTTAAGGCGTGGGGTGAAAATAAGCCCGCTCCATTGGGGAGGCAAGCAAGAGAGGGCTTTGCGCGGGGGTACCCCTAATTTAAGCGGAATTTACGGCATGGCCAAGGCCCTGGAAATTTGTGTGAAGAATATGGAAGAGTCTGTGGCTCACCTCTTGAAGCTTCGGCAAAAATTGGAAGAGGGAATCTTATCGAAGATAGATGGAGTAGAACTCAATGGCGACCCTGAAAATAGATTATGCAATACTTCGAACTTCACCGTGAAGGGGGTAGATGGGGAAAGCCTGCTCTTTAATCTTGATTTGCAAGGCGTGGCGGCGTCAGCCGGGGCAGCCTGCGAATCTGGATCGATCGACCCTTCTCATGTGTTGCTTACTCTGGGGAGATCTGTCCGAGAAGCCAAGGCCTCGCTGCGCTTGAGCTTATCGAAATATAACACCGAAAAGGAAATTGATTTTGTATTGGAAATTTTACCGAAGATAGTGGAAAGAATAAGAAGAAGGAATTAAAAAACCCTTTACTTTAGGATGTCATTGCGAGCCCAAAGGGCGTGGCAATCCCCCGAATACACTTGGGAGCTTGCCACGTTACGTCGTTTCTCGCGATGACATGATATTATGAAACGAGTGGTTTGCGCGATGAGTGGGGGAGTAGATTCATCCGTCGCGGCCGTGCTTTTAAAAGAGCAGGGCTACGATGTGATTGGCATTTCTATGAAGCTCTCCGAAATGCCAGAAGGGGGAGACGCAAAAGTTTCGGGTTGTTGTTCGGTGAAAGATTTTAACGATGCCCGTTCTGTTTGCGATGCTTTAGGCATTCCTTTCTATTCGATGAACTTCAAAGAAGAGTTTAAGGAAAAAGTAATCAACAGCTTTGTGCGCGAATATTTATTGGGGAGAACGCCCAACCCCTGCGTGCTCTGCAATCAAGAGATTAAATTTGACGCCTTTTTAAAAAAGGCCCAAGAATTAGGAGCCGATTATGTTGCTACAGGACACTATGCTCGAATTGAACAAACGTCAAAAGGTCGCTTACAGCTTTTACGTGGGAAAGATCCGAATAAGGATCAAAGCTACTTTTTATTTTCCCTCAAGCAAAAAGACCTTTCCAAAATTCTTTTTCCGGTGGGAGGTCTCTGCAAAAGTGAAGTCAGAGGCTTAGCTCGCCAGTATAACTTAAAAACTAAAGACAAGCCCGAAAGCCAGGAGATTTGCTTTGTGCCGAACGACGACCCGGGGGCTTTTATCGATCATTGGATCCAAAACTCACCGCCACCCCAAGCCTTCGATAAGCTTAAGGCAGGCGCCTCTCCCCTCGAGGGAGAGTTTGTCGATCGTGATGGCAAAGTGCTGGGCCGTCATCGCGGCATTCATCATTACACGATCGGGCAACGCCGTGGTATTCAGGTGGCCATGGGCACACGTTATTACGTTCAGCATATCGATGCGAAAAATAATCGCATCACTTTGGCCCAAGACGCTGCCCTTTATCATGATAAGCTGCTGGCTGCGAAAACCACTTGGGTGGATGAAATGCCTTCTGAAGAGGAAAGCATTCAAGCAAAAATTCGCTATCGAACCCATCCGGAGGCTTGTCGTGTGAAAAATTTGGAAGCAGGAAAAATGGAAGTGAGTTTTGGGCAAAGCCAGAGGGCCATCAGCCCAGGGCAGGCGGTGGTGTTTTATCAGGGAGAAGAAGTGCTTGGCGGCGGATGGATTGAGGCGCCTTTATGAAGAGAACCGTTGCCATTGCCTCTATGGGTTGCAAAGCCAACCAATATGATTCGGCGGTGATCGAAGGAATGCTGGCTCGTCAAGGATGGCACTTGGTAGACTATCATTCTTCGGCAGATGCCTATATTGTAAATACTTGCACGGTGACCCACGAGGCCGATAAAGAAGCCCGCTATCTTGTTCGGAAGGCGCATCGGAAAAATCCGGAAGCCTCCATTTTAGTGACAGGCTGCTCTGCGCAAACCAATCCTAAAGCTTTTGCAGAGCTCGCCGGGGTTTCCTTTATTTTAGGAAATTCTCAAAAGGCGAGCTTGCTTGATTATTTAGAACAAGCAAGGCCCCTCACTCCGCAAATTGTGGTGGAGGATATCTTTCAGGAAGAAGAATTTTTTGGCTCCAGTTTTACGAGCTACTCCAAAAACACTCGGGCCTTTTTGAAAATTCAAGAGGGTTGCAATCAAATGTGCAGCTATTGTGTCATTCCCTTTGCGCGGGGCAAGAACCGGAGTTTATCCCCCAAGCAGGTGATCGAAGAATTGAGGCTTCTTGCCGAGAAGGGTTTTCACGAAGCAGTGCTCACGGGAATTCATATTGGCACTTATGGTTACGATTTAACTCCCGCGACGAGCCTTTTAGATTTGATGAAAGAGATCGAAGCATTAAAGCCCATCCATCGGATTCGGATTTCTTCGATCGACCCCGAGGAAGTGAGCGAAGCAATGGTAAATTTTCTGGCGAGCTCCGAAATTTTTTGCGAGCATCTGCATATTCCACTTCAAAGCGGGGATGATACCATTTTAAAGCTTATGCGGCGCCGATACACTGCACAGGAATTTAAAGACTTAACCTGGAAGCTCAAGGAAAAAATTCCGAATATTTGTTTGGGAAGCGATGTGATGGTGGGCTTTCCTTACGAAGAAGAAGCTCGCTTCGAATCGAGCTTTAAGCTTATTCAAGAAAGCGCCCTTGATTATCTCCATGTATTTCCTTTCGCTGCCAAGAAGAAAACGAGGGCGGAGAGATTTTTGAACCAGGTATCCCCCCCACAAAAACGAAAGCGCATGGAAAGATTGACCGATTATTCTAAGGGGCTGCGGGAGAAATTTTACCGAAACGCCTTAGGAAGCCTTGCCGAGTTGGTGGTAGAAGATCCTCGCGAAGGCTTGGGAGGGCTTTATCGGGGGATGAGCCGAAATTATTTGCCGGTCGAGTTTATTTCGGAGCAAAATTTAAAAGGAAAACTTGTCTTGAGTGAAATCAATCGCTACGATGGAGGCCATGTTTTTGGGAAAATTATCGAGAGACGAAAAGAAAAGACTTAAAAGACTTGAGAAAAATCTTGGTGCAAGATTCTGGAACCTTGAAAATCTCAAATCGGCCCTGACGCATAAATCTTACGCCAATGAGAAGAGAATTCCCTCTTATTGTCATAATGAACGGCTTGAATTTTTGGGTGATGCGGTGTTGGAACTCGTGGTTTCTCATACCCTGATGGAAAAATATCCTGAAGCCCCCGAGGGAGATCTTTCTAAAATGCGGGCCGCGATGGTCAATGAGAAAACACTCGCCTGGCTGGCTCGCTCGCTTGAGCTTGGAGAACTTCTTTATTTGGGTAAAGGCGAGGAAATAGGTCAGGGGCGCGAAAAACCCTCTTTGCTGGCGGATGCCTACGAAGCAGTCTTGGGCGCCCTTTATCTAGATCGGGGTTTCCGCAAGGCTTTCAAGGTGGTGAAAGAGCATGCGAAGCTTCTTCTCGAGCAAGTGAATAACGATGACTTTTATAAAGATTATAAAACCCATCTTCAGGAAACGGCTCAAATTTTATTTAAAATGGTTCCTAAATATCGAATGACCGATGAATCGGGGCCGGATCACAATAAAACTTTCCAAGTCAATATCTTAATCGACGGCGAAGTTTACGGCAGTGGCAGCGGGAAGAGTAAAAAGGAAGCGGAGCAAAATGCGGCTCGGGAAGCCTTGGAGAAGTTAGATCAAAAAGCGGGCTAGGATTTTTAGAAACTGAATTAATTTTTTAAAACTTTAAGGCGGGTCTGTTTGGAAAGAGAATCTTTATTTAAAAACGTAGCGTCTTGAAGTTTTCAAAAAATTAACTCAGTTTCTCAAATATATTTCTCAAATATATTTATGATACCTTTCAAGTCTGGATATATTGCGATCTTGGGCCCTCCCAATGTGGGAAAATCGACCTTACTCAATTCTATCCTCGGAGAAAAAATATCCATTGTCTCAGAAAAACCTCAAACCACCCGGCAGAAGTTCTTAGGCATTTGCCATCTTAAGGATGCACAACTTTTGTTTTTAGATACGCCCGGCCTGCATACGCCCCATAAGAGGCTCAATGAATGTATGATGGAAGAGGCAAAATCAGCCATTGGCGATGCGGATTTAATTTATTACATGGCGGAGCCCAAAAAGCCTTCAGAGATGGATCTCTCTTTTCTGAAAGAAATTGAAAATCAGAAAAAAACTTATTTTATATTAATCAATAAGGTCGATCGCGTGGCGAAATTAGAATTACTTCCTTTGCTCTCGCTCTGGCAGGAAAAATCTAAGGCCCGGGAGTATTTTCTGCTCTGCGCGAAAAGTGGAGATGGAGTGAGTGATCTGATCCAAAAATCGCTGCCCTATTTACCCGAGGGCCCTGCTTATTATTCGGAAGAGGAGCTGACCAACCGGGATATGCGCTATTTAGCCTCCGAAATCATTCGCGAAAAGCTTTTTAGCCTCACCCATGAAGAAATTCCTTATTCCATTGCGGTGGTCATCGACGAATATATTGAGAATGCAAAACCCAATCTCGATAAAATCTCCGCCACCATTTATGTGGAAAAGGAATCTCAAAAGCCCATTGTGATTGGAAAGGGCGGGAGCCTTCTCAAAGAAGTGGGCAAGCAAGCAAGGGCAGAGATTGAAAAGCTCAGTCAGAAAAAAGTATTTCTCACCCTTTTTGTGAAAGTGGTGAAAGACTGGACGAAGAGTGATTTTCGATTGCAAGAATTAGGATATAAATTTTAAAAAAAATGCAAAATAGCAGTTCCAATCTTACCCCCATGATCCGGCAATACCTGGACATCAAGAAAAACTACCAGGATGCCATTTTATTTTTTCGCATGGGGGATTTCTATGAGATGTTTTTTGAAGATGCGGCGCTGGCTTCGAATCTCTTAGAAATTGCCCTCACCAGCCGCAACAAAGGGGAAAAAGATGCGATTCCCTTTTGTGGGGTTCCTCATCATTCAGCCACCTCTTATATTGCGAGGCTTATTCAAGCGGGCCATAAAGTGGCCATTTGCGAGCAACTAGAAGATCCTCAAGCCGCCAAAGGAATTTTAAAACGGCAAGTGACTCGAGTGATCACCCCGGGCCTTATTTTGGAGACCGAATCCCTCGATGCCAAGCTCAATAACTACTTGGCTTCCCTTTGTATTCATCATGAGGATGTGGCCCTGGCTTATCTTGATATTTCTACAGGAGAAATAGGCGTTGGTTTATTTCATGATGAAGCCTCCCTCCTCTCAGAACTCGATCGCCGCAATCCTAAAGAGTTTCTTATTTCGGCGAAAGATCAAGGCCATCCTGGGGTTCTTAAAATCCGGCGGCATTTTCCGGCAGCCCTTCACCAAATTTACGAGTCCGACGAAAAAAAAGATCAAATTTTATCCTCCTTTTCAGATGCCTTTCGCCATTCCTGGGGCAACATTGCCCTCGAAAAAGTGGCCCCCTTGGCTGAACAAGCCGCTTTGCGTTTGCTAGATTATGTTCACGACACCTTGAAATCTGACATCCCTCACTTGGGCGAAATTCACTGGAGCTCTGAAGGCTCTTTTCTCACACTGGATGCGGCCAGCGTGAGGAATTTAGAGCTGGTGCGAAACTTACAAGATGGAAGAACTTGGGGGACCTTGCTCGATGTGCTCGATAAAACGAAAACGGCCATGGGAGCCCGAAAATTAAAACTTTGGATTTTATACCCTTTAGGCAATGAGGGAGAAATTCGCATACGCCAGAGGGGCATTGCGGAGTTGCACGAAAGTTTCCAGATTTCTCAACAACTCGCTCAAATTCTTTCCCGAGTGGCAGACTTAGAGCGCTTGAACAGCCGGGTATCGGTTGCGGTTGCAAACGCGCGGGAAGTTTTATTGCTCGCTTCTTCTCTCCAAAGCTTGGCCGCCCTTCGCCAAGAGCTTCAAAAATTAAATTCGCCTTTTTTTCAAGGCCTTTTGGAAGGCTGGAACGATCTTTCTAAAATTGCCACTCACGTGCTGGCGAGTTTGAAAGAGGAATTGCCCTTAGGTGTTCGAGAAGGAGGCCTGATTCAGGCGGGAATCCATTCGGAATTAGATGAATTGCATGCCATTTTACAAGATGGAAAATCGATGCTTGCCCGCATGGAAGAACAAGAGAGGGCTCGCAGTGGTATTAGCACCCTGAAAGTGAGGTATAATAGAATATTTGGCTATTATATCGAAGTGCCGCAATCTAAAAGCGCTAAAGTTCCCTCGGACTACATTCGCAAGCAAACTCTCGTAAATGCAGAACGCTTCATTACTCCGGAACTTAAAGCTCATGAGGAAAAAGTGCTGGGTGCCGAAGAACGAATTCGGCAAATTGAGTTTGAGCTGTTTTGCCAATTGCGCTTGGAACTGGCTTCTTTCTCATCCGAGACCATGAAGATGGCCCGAAAGCTCTCAGAGCTCGATGCCTTGCTCTCGTTGGCCCTCGTGGCGCAGCAAAATAATTATGTCTGCCCCGAATTTGCGGGCGGAAATCTTTTGCAGATTGAAGAAGGCCGCCACCCTGTTTTAGAGAAGCTTTTTCCGGCTTCGCGCTTTGTGCCCAACGATATTTATCTTTCCGAAGAAGATTGCCGCGTCATCATTCTTACAGGCCCCAACATGGGCGGAAAATCAACTCTGCTTCGGCAAGCGGCTCTCGTTGCCTTGCTTGCCCACATGGGCTCTTACGTGCCGGCCAAAAGGGCGAAGCTTTCCCCCTTAGATCGCATTTTCACTCGCATTGGGGCTTCCGATAATCTTTCGAAAAACCAATCTACTTTTTGGGTGGAGATGGAAGAAACAGCCAATATTCTTAAATCGGCCACGTCTAAAAGTTTGGTGATTCTCGATGAAATCGGCCGTGGAACTTCAACCTACGACGGCCTTTCGATTGCTTGGGCGATTGCGGAGTATCTTCATGATTCAGGAGCCAAAACTATTTTTGCCACTCACTACCATGAATTGATCGAGCTCGCTAAAAGCAAGCAGGCCATTCAAAATTTTAGCGTGGCCGTCAAAGAATGGAAGGGAGAAATCCTTTTTTTATATAAAATGGTGCCGGGGGGGATTTCACAGAGTTATGGCATCCAGGTGGCAAGCTTGGCCGGAATTCACCCCCAGGTGATTGAACGCGCCCGTAAAATTTTGCTTGAACTGCAAGATAAGGCATTGCAAGCCCCGCCCGGTTATTCTAAGCAGAACTCAGAGCAGATACCGCTTTTTGCCTCCCTTCAGGGGGATGTGCTAAAATCTCTTCAGGAACTCGATCTTAACGATATGAGTCCCCTCACGGCTCTACAGGTATTGTATGATTTTCAAAAAAAACTCGGCGCTTCCAAAACATAAGCTTCTCCTCTTAGAAGAACCTTCCGAAGATTTAGCACCTTATCGGGTTCCATTTAAAATCGGCGAGCATCCCACCGAGTCGGCTCGCAAATATCTGGAAGAGTGCCGCCTGCAATTGAAACGTCTTCATGCCGAACATTTCCCCAGCGATAAAATGCTTCGCTTAAACGCCCTTTATATCGACGACTTGATTCTTACCTTGTATCAAAGAGCGGATTGGCTTTTTCAGGAATCTCATCCCCAGCAGTCTACTCGTTGCGCGCTTTTTGCCCTCGGAGGCTATGGCCGCTCGGAAATGAATATCCGCTCCGATATCGACCTTCTTTTTGTTTATAAAGATAAGCCTGAAGAATATGTAAGCGCCCTCACGGATTCTATTTTGTATGTTTTGTGGGATATTGGCTTAGATGTAGGATCGGCCGTGCGAAGTCTAAAAGACTGCAAAGAAATCATGCATCAAGATGTGGCGAGCCAAACCAGCTATCTCGACGCCCGTTTTTTAAGCGGAGATCGATTGATTGCCCAAGAATTCCATAAACTCGTTTGGAGCGAATTTTCCGGCAAGGCGGGGGCTCAGGAATTCATATCGAAAAAGAACAAAGAAAACGAAGAACGCCTCAAGCGTTTTGGGGGTTCCGTTTATATTCTGGAGCCGAATCTCAAAGAGAGTGAGGGAGGGCTTCGCGATTTTCAAACTTTACTTTGGTTTGCTAAGGTTTTGCTCCACATCACGTCGCTTGAAGATTTAGTGGAAAAAAAAGTGCTCACCGAAGGAACCTTGAAAGAATTAATCGAAGCCCGAAATTTTTTGTGGGAACTGCGCAATGCCCTGCATTTTCGGGTGAATCAGAAAAATGATCAGGTCACCTTTCAATTTCAGGAAGAGATTGCCAAAGAGTTGGGCTTTCAGGATCAGGGAGGCATGCTCGCCGTCGAGAAGTTTATGCAGACTTACTATCATCATGCGGCCAACATCAAGCGAATATGTTCTTTGGCGATTACGGCAATGATCGAGCCGCCCGAGAAGCGCTTGAAACTCATCAGTAAAAAAATCTCAGAACACCTCGATGAGAGTTTTGCAGTGGCCGATGATAAAATTTTTGCTAAAAAAATGGATTGCTTCGAAAAAGCTCCCCTCAATTTAATGAAGGTATTTCATTGGGCCCACAAGAAAAATATGGGCATTGAGGAAGAAACCCGTCGAGGCATTATTCAACACCTTTCTTTGGTGAACGAAGAATATATTCAGCGAGAGGATGTCAATCAAATCCTTAAAACCATGTTTAGCGAACTCCGAGGTTTGGGGCGTATTTTGCATTTAATGCACGAGTTGCGCTTTTTAGATCGCCTCATTCCTGAGTTTGGAGAAGTTCTTTACCGCGTGCAGCATGATGTCTACCATATTTATACGGTAGATACGCATTCGATTATCGCCGTGGAGGAATTAAGCAAACTCAAAGAAGGGAAGTACGATGAACAATTTCCTCTTTTCAAACAAGTTTTAGGCGAAACTCCGCGCCATGATTTGCTCGCGTGGGGCGTTTTTTTTCATGACGTGGGAAAGGGAAGAGGAAAAAACCATTCCATTGTGGGCGCGGAGATGTCGCTCAGAGCCACCGAAAGAATGCAGTATGCGGAAAAAGACCGCGAGGCCGTCGAATTTTTAGTGAAAAGCCATTTGCTGATGCCTCATTTGGCCCAACGCCGTGATCTAGACGATGCAAATCTCGTTATTCAGTTTGCCAAATCCATGCAGCATATGGATAACCTCAACATGCTTTTTATCCTCACCTGGGCTGATATTCGCGCCGTCGGGCCGGAGGTGTGGACTCCTTGGAAGGGAACTTTGCTCTCGGAGCTTTACAATCGAACCCGCCGTGTTTTGGAATCAGGCAGCTTCACCCGAGAGAGGGTGAATCAATTGGCCCAAGAAATACAACGGGAAGCCATCACGCTGATTGGAGAAAAAATTCCGCCCGAGGTGCGCGACGATTATTTTCGAAGCATGCCGGTGAAATATTACTTGGGTAACCATCCTTCCGAAATTGCGCAGCATTTGGAATTGGCCGAGGAGGCAAGACAGCAAAAGCATTTGGTTTGCCGATTTCAAGTGCTTGAAAAAGATAAAGTCAATGAAATGGTGCTTTACACGCTTTCGACTCCGGGTTTGCTGGCCAAAGTGGCGGGAATTTTATCGGCCAATGATCTGAATATTTTGGAGGCGAAACAAAGCATCTCTAAAGAGGGTTGGGCCTTGCTTTCGCTTCGCTACACTGATTCTCAAGGGCAAATGATTCGAGAAGCTCGCCGCTTCGAGCCCGTGATGAAAGATTTAAACGATGTGTTAGAGGGCAAAGTAAAAGTCGCCCGCCTGATTGAAGAGAGAAAAAAGCCTTTGTGGATGCAGAAAAAAGTAGCGCGTCGCTTTCCCTCTCGAGTGGAAGTCGATAACGATGTTTCGGCCTATTATACGGTCATTGATATTTACAGCAACGATCGGATGGGCCTGTTGTACGAAATTTTGACCGCTCTTTCCAATTTAGGGCTTTATGTAGATGTTTCTAAAATTTCGACCAAAGTAGATCAAGTAGCAGATGTTTTTTACGTGAAAGATATTTTTGGCCAAAAGATCACACAATCCGAAAAATTGAAGCGCATCCAGGCAGAGCTTCTCAAGGTGGTAGAAGGGGCCAGTGTATGACTATCCTCGAAGCCTTGGCCGCTTTCTTTTTTGCCTTGGGGGTGATGGTGTTGCTCATTTTTTTGAGGCTGCGTGAAAATAAATATTTGAAAAAAACCACCCAAGAAGCGATTTCTAAAAAGCTCCGAGAAGAGATTGAATATGAAACAAATGAAGTTTTGCGAAAAAAAGAGAAATTTGAACAAACCTTAAAGCAATTTTCGGGAGATTAAGTGGTGAATTTTATAAAAAATGATAACTTTTTGTAATTTCACAACTTTTTCGTTGAAACCTTTTTAAATCTTGTGCTACGGGGGCTTATCGAGGTGTATTCACCCACGAGGTTGAAAAGTTAAATATTCTATGTCCCCTAAGATCAAGATTTGCAAAGAAGATAATTGCATGAGCGAGCAAACGACCGATGGATATTGTCGTCTTCATTACTTAAAAAACTGGAAAAAAGTAAAAGTTGAGAAAAAGAAAAAGGCCATTAAAACGCTCAATAATTATGTTGAAAATATTATTCGCACCAATCCCGAAAACTATAAAGCGAAGGTACAAAATAGCTTATTTGCAGAAAGCCCCAGCGGTAATGGCGGGGACACTCACAGCTATTTCATGAAGGATGATATTGACAGCGTGATGGAAGATTTGGGTTACCGTGAAGATATCGATCGCCTTCTCGATAATATTAAGGTTGATAAAGATTTTTGAAGAAGGTGCCAGGTACACGCCTAAGTTTTTGAAAAATAAGAGATTGATTTATCGGCTTGTCAGCTTTCCTTGAATTTCCTATGTAGTTTGCATGCATCCCAAGAAAGTCTATATCGAAACCCATGGTTGCCAGATGAATGTGGATGACTCCTTGCGGATGGAGAAAAGCCTGGCCTCTTTATCTTACCAGGCTACCTTGCGCCCCGAAGATGCGGATTTAATTCTCATCAATACTTGTAGCATCCGAGAAAAAGCCTCCCACAAGGCGCATTCGGCCGTGGGCCGCTACTATCCTTTAAAATCTCTTAAACCCTCCATGATTTTAGGACTCACGGGTTGCCAGGCTCAAATGGAGGGTCAAAAAATCCTGCAGCGTTTTCATTATCTCGATTTCGTTTTGGGGCCCGATCAACTCGCTTCTCTCCCCCAGTTGATACAAAAAATTGAATCAGGCAAGGAGAGGCAGCTCAATCAAACGGCTCGCATCAAGCCTTCCGAGTTTGAATTCGTCGAATTAGCGCTGGCTGGCCAAGAAACGATGCGTTCTGCTTTTGTCACCATTATGAAAGGCTGCGATAATTTTTGTTCTTTTTGCGTGGTTCCTTTTGTAAGGGGCCGAGAGGTGTCGCGCCCCAGTGGTGAAATTATTGAAGAGATTAAGCGTCTTATCGATCATGGGGTAAAAGAAGTGACTTTGCTGGGTCAGAATGTGAATTCTTACGGCAGCAAAGGGAGCGCTGAATTAAGCTTTCCGGAGCTTTTAAGGAAAATCGCTAAAGAAAGTTCGATCGAACGCATTCGATTCACCACTTCTCATCCCAAAGATGTGAAGCAAGACCTCATCGATGCCTTCAGAGATTTGCCGCAGCTTTGCAAGCATTTGCATTTGCCGGTTCAGGCGGGCTCTAACAAAGTATTGCAGAAAATGTATCGAACCTATACTCGCGAAGAATATCTTTCGATTGTCGAAGGTTTGCGAAACGCATGCCCCGATATTGCCATCACAACAGATCTCATAGTGGGTTTTCCCGGAGAGAGCGATGAAGATTTTGAACAAACATTAAGCTTAATGGATGAAGTGCGCTTTGATGCGGCATTTTCATTTTGTTATTCTCCTAGGCCCCATACCACCGCGGCTCGTTATTTTTTGGAGGATGTTCCTAGCCAAACGAAAGAAAATCGCCTACGATTGCTCCAAGAAAAACAAAGGCGATTCACTTTTCAGAAGAATGAAGGCTGTGTGGGAAAAAATTATAATGTGCTGGTCGAGGGGGCCTCAAAATGGGGAGAATCTCTTCAGGCCCGCACAACGCATAATCGGGTGGTCCATTTAAATTCAATGGATGAAACCCTCGTGGGAAAGGTCTTGAAAGTGAAGATTATGCAAGCAAGCCCCACTGCCCTGAAAGGGGAAATTCTGAGTTCAGATGAAGGAGATGTATGGGGAATGTAAATCAAATGATTCAAATGAAAGTCACCGGCCTCACGATCGATCCATTTACGAACATGCCGATTATTATTCTCAAAGATCTTGAAGAAAAAATGGCTCTGCCCATTTGGATAGGGCTCATCGAAGCTTCTTCGATTGCAACAGAGCTTGAAAAAATTCAATTGGCGCGCCCCATGACCCACGATTTGATCAAGAATCTTTTAAACGAGCTTGAGGTGAAGGTAGATAAAGTAGAAATTAATGATTTAGCCGACAACACTTTTTATTCGACGGTTTATCTTTGTAGTAGTGCCGGAAAAAATCTCTCGATGGATTCGAGGCCCTCGGATGCCATTGCCATTGCCCTGCGCACGAATGCCCCTATTTATGTAGATAGTAAGGTGATGGAAAAATCTCGGCGCATCGATCTTTCTAAAACCGGCGATGAAGAGAGCGGTAAAAAGCAAAAGTGGGCAGAGATATTAGAGAACCTCTCGCCTGAAGATTTTGGCAAATACAAGATGTGAACGGGTAAAATTCGTTCATGGTGAGTGTCGAACCATCCCTATGAGAAAATTTATCCTTTATTGGCTTCCCCCTCTTTTATATTGTGTTTTGATTTTCAACCTTTCTGGCCAATCTTCGGTGGGGGTTTCCCATGATAAAATGGCCCATATTGCCGCTTATGCGGTGATGGGTTTTCTTTTTGCGAGGGCCCTCAGGGTGCAATGGAATCCTTCTTGGGCCCAGCTCATTTTTTATAGTGTTCTCATTTCCACCTTGTATGGAATGAGTGACGAAGCCCATCAATATTTTGTTCCGGGGCGCCACTGTAGTGGCTGGGATCTTCTCGCTGATTTCGTGGGCGCTTCACTCGGAGGTTTTGCTTATGTCCTCTCTCGTCGTTTACCAAGGCTTAAGTCCTCAAATTAAAAAAAATGTTTTTATTGCCTTAGGTGCCTATGTGATTGGCAATGTGGAAATTGAAGAAGACTCGAGCATTTGGTTCAACACCGTTATTCGCGGCGATGTCCATTGGATCAAAATTGGAAAACGCACCAACATCCAAGATCTTTGCATGGTCCACGTCGATTCGGGGGGCTGGCCTGCGCAGATTGGCGATGATGTCACCATCGGTCATCGCGTGATTTTGCATGGCTGTGAAATTGCCGATCGTGTGCTCGTGGGCATGGGCTCGGTGATCATGAATGGCGCTAAAATCGGCGAAGATTCGATAATTGGTGCCGGGGCTTTAGTAACCGAGAATACGATTATTCCCCCGCGAAGCTTGGCCTTGGGCAGCCCCTGCAAAGTGAAGCGAGATTTAAAAGAAGAAGAAATTCAAATGATCAAACTTTCAAGCCTCCACTATGCCGAACTCGCCCGAAAGCATCTTGCTTAAAAGCCACCTCATTTTAGCAACTTATCTTAGCTTTCCTCGATAAGCTCCGCAGCATCGAATCTATAAAATAAAGGGTGTTTTTTCCCATGCGCCTAGGTCTTTCGCCATCATTAGATTCTTCATATCATACTTCCAATCTCTTGACTCGTCCCACGAGAATTCGAGAAGGCATTTCCTTTACGGCGTCTCAAGTTCAAATGGATTCGATCCTTGGGCATTTTGCAGGGGAAGCAGGCAATGTAGGCAACTTGCTCGCCATGAGCGGCGGTGCTTTTGCTTATCGCCTCGCGCGCACGGGATTTTTATCGGCGGGATTATGCCGTGGGCTCGCGAGCTTAGGGGCTTTGAGTGCGGAGGTTAGCGCCTTTCGGGGCGCTTCCAACCTTTTGGCAAGTCTGCAAGGCCAGCCCGTTTCCGAAAGGATTTTCGATTCTCGGGGCTGGTTTTCTACCTTGATTAGTTTTGGGATCTTAAAAGGATCTGCTTTTTTTGCCCAAGGGCAAAATCTTGTTTTCACTCATGCGCTTCAATCTTCTGCCATGGTGGCCGGAAATCAAGTGGCCTATTCTTTAAGCCTTACTTATCGCCCCCAAGGCAGTTTGCTCGAGCAGTTAGTGCATGCAGAATCCACCAACTTAGCCTTGAGTGCGGGTTCTAGTTTCATGGGCCTTGCGACAGGCCATCGTTTGGCGGCCTTAGAAAAATCTTTTGAGCTTCGAAGCGAGGCCATCATCGAGGCGCCTTCTTCATCCCCCCAAAGTTTTCATCCGCCATGGGCTTGGGCCAATGCAGGAACGAATCCTTTACACGAAGTATCGAGCCGCTCTCCCATTCGTTTTCAAAACTGGATGGCCATGTCGGCGCAAGTTGCCAGTGTGGGAAGAATTCCTGGGGGAATAGGGCGGGTAGAAGTTCTTTCAGAACCCGCTATCAATGATTTTTGGAGAGAGCATTTAGAACCGGGCAATATCGCACATAACTATTTACACTTACATCCCGAAGCTGCCCGGCTTTTTCGGGCCCTTCAACGGGCTCAAGAAACTTTAAGCAGCGCTTCTTCTCAGCGTGATTTTCTCAATGAAGTCTTAAAAAATCTTCAAAGCTCACAGGGAGTGGCGGGCCGAGAATATAAAACTCGCTATGCGGTAATAAGTGCCGTCGAAGTTTTTGATCGTGAGCTAGATAAAATCATTTCTCAAAGAAAGGAAGCGGGAGCTTCTCCCGGCCTTTTCGAAAGGCATTTGGCCCGCTATGAGGTAGATTTTCGAGGAAGAATGGAATGGGGCGTGAATGTAAATGAGGGTCGTCCCCACCAAGCGCTAGAATCTGCGCTGAGCCTGCTTCCCACCCATGAGACGGGTGAATTGCTAGAAGAGCATGAAGGGCGAAGCTTAGCTTCCCGTCTCGAAGAGGCGAGAGCCCTTCTCGCCCGAGAAAACGTAAAAGTAGTGGCGGTATGGGGGGCGGGAAGGCATGGCCTGGCTTTGGGGGATTGGGTGCGCCAATCCGCGGGCAAAAAAGAAATGATCGATGGGCATTATATTATTCCCATTATGCTCGGGCATCGGCCTGATTTTACCTACGAGTTGAATGTAGACGGAACCAATGAAAAACAACTGCCCGGAATTCCCATTAACGAACCCGATCATCTTGCCTTGCGGGCAGCCCATCCTCTACGAAATAGCGCTTACCTTTCTATCGCAGATAGTGTGCTTGTTACCTTACCTTCTACCGAGCTCAAAAAAGAATTCACGCCTGAGTTTATTCAAGGCCTTGCTCCCCAGGCCCAGCTTATCTTTGCGATCAAATCAATTTTAAATGAGGGAGAAAGCGTTCCGGGTTTTGTTTGCCATACTTTGGCCCGCGTAGGCCGCCTCGATTTGTTGCTGCATGTGGCTTTTCAATCGGGGCTTGGATTTCCCAAGGAAATGTTCGGCAGAATCGCTCCCGATGCCCCGGTAAATTTAGCAGTGGATGCCTTAAACTTAGATGCGGCCCTTCGAGCCGCGAAGTTATTCATGGGAGATCAAAGCACTCTTTCGGCAGTGAGCGAACACAAGCGTATTTTAGTGGCGGTGAATAAGCGCATCGACGCGGGAGTGCTTATTTTTAAAGGAGCATATGGCGGTTTCATCAAGAATTTTATTGCACCGTGGGTGGGTTATCGTTTGATGGAACATTATATTTCTCATTTGGCTCGTATGAGTCCGGCTCAAATGAGATCTAGGCTGGCCGAGCTTCAAGAGGAAGCAAAAGGGCTTGCCGAACGCATCTTTGTGCAACATGAAAGGCAAGCGATTCTTCGTGAAGTGGGCCAAATTGAGCAGGTAGTGAAAGATCCTCGCAGCACAACGGAGGAAGATTGGAAGGGTTCTTGGAAACCCATTCTTGATTGGATCGCAGGAGTACGAGAACGCTTGGCTCACTACCGCGAGCGCGATACGGCCACCGAAGATTTATTAGGCTGCACGCGCATTCGCGACATGGATGTTTTTTTAAGAATCGTGGGGGATTTGCTCGATCCCAAAGCCAAAGGTTTGGTCTTTGAAAGGCGTCTCGATGAGCTCACCATGAGAGCGAGGTCGCAGGCTTCCAGCACTAATTTTGCTTATGGCCTTCTCGCGCGCGTTTATCTAGAACTGGTGCATCGTCATTTAATTGTCGAAAGGCCCCCCATAAATTTCACAGCGGAAGGAATCAATGGCTTGCCCAATGTGGCCAAGCATTGGCAAGGCGAACCCGACTTCGTAAAAGAAATTTTAGCCTGGATCAATCCTAGCCCTGAACCTCGCGGACGGCCAGCCCTTCATGCCAGCGGCTTGAGGCGGCATGCGCTGCGCGTGACGAGAGATTATATTGATGCGATGGAAGATAGAACCCATCCGATTATTTTAAACTCGCTTTCGGCCAAGGAACAAAAACCCATTGTGCGGGAAATATTAAGACAGGGAAAAGAAATGGTGCTGAGGCTGCGCCGGGAAGAGGAACTCTTCCCTCCCGTGAGTGCGGAAATAAGATCTAGAATAGATGGCACGCTGGTCGATTTCGAAAGATTCGTGCTTTTGAGCGATAGATTTTTATCTAGACTCGATGATTCCCGGGCAGAAGCAAATCAAGCGATCAAAAACTATATAAAAGAATATAGGCGAATTTTAATTGAGGTTCGCAATCAACTCGAAGGGGCAGAAGAATGGATGACGGAGGATGTGATGGAGAAGATACGAGAAAATATGGCACTCGCTCTCACTTACATAGAGCCTCCTTCGCCCCCGCCTTAAATAATGTTTTTCATTTCTTTTAACTCTTCGTAACAACTCTAAACTTTTTATATTAAAGGGCTGATTTTGCAGAACTTAATAAAGGATAATTACTGACATCATTTGTGCTTCTTGGTAAAATTTTCATTCTCGAAGTCAAAAAAATGAAGGAGTTTTAAAGGATGGCAAGTGGGGGTGGCGCAACGATTTCTTCAGGGGCAGAATCAAACGGGCTTTTGCAGGTTTTTTTGGCGCCTCTCGCTCCTTTTTTATCCTTGCCTCTTACTCCATCCATTCCTGCCAAATCGATTTCTCCTACAGAATATCAAAAGATTCAAGGTTCCCTCAAAAGTTTAGGCATTCTTCTAGACCCAAAAGATCCACAGTGTTCTCCTGCCGATCGTCAACAGCTTGTGCTTTTTTTGTGCTCGAAAGCCAAAAATTTTCAAGCGAAGGGAGAAGTGGCGGGAGCGGCACGTCTTTATCAGACTGCGCAGACTCTAGATCCTTCGAATAAAGATCTTTGCCTCGATGCGGCACGGGCTTTGAAGAGTTGGGCCGAAAAAGAAGTGGACCCCGCAGTGAAGATGCAACTTTATCAAGAGGCTTTTTCTCCTATCGCGGCTTCTTTGAGCGAAGATAAGCTAGATCTTAGCCTTGCAGAAATTTCAAAAGATATTTTAAAAAACTTGGGAAGCTTGGAGCTCGAGCAAACCTCTCACAAAGCAGAAGGCGTTATCCATTTGCAGTTTTATCTTTCCTTGGGGGGTACTTTAGATCCTGTCCTTTTAGATCAGGTGATTGGGGCCTGTGTGGAGCTGGGCGATTACGCCAGTGCCGTGAAGATGGGAGAAGAGCGGCTCAAACTTTTTGAAGAACCGAACAGGAATTATGAAATACAAATTGCCCAATGGGCGATTTTAAATCACGATCCTCAAAAAGCTTATGATATTTATAAAGGGAGTGATTCGGGAATCGCTGTGTTTGAAAGGAGATCAGAAGACCCTTTAGAGAAACAAGTGCTCGAAATTTTTCATAGCGACAAAGTTTGGGTAGAAGCGGCGCAAGCCTATCTGCAGCGGGGTGATTTTTTTCGGGCAAAACAGATTCTCGAATTTGGTGAGCGAGTGCTTCGGGTAGATTCCGATGCGCACCAAGGCGGCAGCAGCCTTCATTTTAATTCAGATGCTTCTTGGAAGGGAGAGCATTATAACGGGCCTTCCATTGCCGAAACCAAAAGTAAAATCGATGAAACCCTGAAAGCCTTGCCTGAACGCTTGAAGGGCGAAATCCAGAAGCTTCAGGAGGAAATTCTTACTTTCAAATCTTCAGATCTTGAAAAGGCTGTGGGGCAATTGGAATTCCTCGAGGGGGTTCAACACAATCTGCAAATTTTGGAGGAGCTGAGTGGTAAAATTAAACTCTATGATGTGAGTAAAGAGGCTAGCCAGATCCGCAGCCAAATTTTAACAGGCGTGTTATATGGAAATGCCGAGTTTTATGAAAAAGGCATGCATGGCTTAGAGGTGTTGGCGCGCTATCAAGCCGTGGAGGCAAGAAAACTCGCCGCTTACGAAGCGATCCGTTCGCAATATCCTTCGAATACCCGCTTTGTGTTTGAAACAGATTTTACTTCGGCGAATCCTCGTGTTCGCCCTTTTTTGAATGGCGAGAAAAAACTCCTGCCTTATGAAATGCCCATTGATGGAGTTTCTCATATTGCCTTCGTTGAATCTTTTTCAAGCCTAGATCTGATGGGGACGATGGGTAATGTGATGGAGGATCTGCGTAATACGAGAATTCCTCAAGAGGGGCAAAAGCCAGTGGCTCCCTCTTTGGAGGCTGATGAAAAAAGAGAAGCCTTGGCCAGCGACTATGCTCCTAACATGCCCCCGGGCGCGATGGGGGGCCTCAGTTTGGAGGCTGAGACCGAAAGATTAGAGGGGCTCTATGGGGGCGAAGAAGTTCAAACATTTTTGAAGAAAGTGCAAGAACGCGAGGCCCAAGAAACTCCGCCCAATGAGGGCGCTCTCATCCGCCTCCAATTGCAAAAGCAGCTGGGCGACTTTCAGGCTTTTGTTTCCCAAGTTCGAGATTTGGAAAATATCGATTTGGCTCTGCAAGACCCCGAAGATTTGGAAACGCTCCGGGGTAAAATTATTTCCACTGCCCAAGATTATAAAATATATTTAAAAGCGAAAGCCGAGCGCTTTGCCTCAGAAGATGAAAAGGATCGACCCTTGCTTGCCCCTCCCGCCGATGGCAAAAGCCCGCCTTTTTTGCAAAAAAGCAAGCATTGGGTGAGCCCACGTGTGGCAGAAATCTTAAAACAAATAGAAGGCATCGATTCACGTCTGGAAAAATTTCAGGCCTTAGATCTTAATCAAACCAAAAGCCTTGCGAACTTTACAAGTTTCGCCCAGGACTTACTGCGCTTCAAAGAAGAGCATGTAAAAGCTTTGCTGGGAGATGAAATCAGGGTGATGAGAACTGAAGATAAAGCCAGGCAAAAAGAAATGGGTTCCGATGCCCATTTGGTTTTTGCTTCTCTTCAAAGTTCCCTCGATGCCATCGATCTCAATCAAGCTCAGAGCAATGAAGAAGTTTTGAAGGCTTATGCGGCTCTTTCCACTCAGGTGGATGATGCCGCTTTTGTGATCGCAGTGGATAACAGGATCACGATGTATGAACAGATGCAAAAAAGTGTGCACAGCACCGATCGCTTGTTTAATGCAGGCCTTGCCATTGCAGAATTAGGCTCAGATCATAAAAGCGGCCTCTCAAGTAACATGGCCGGCGATTTTAAAGAACTCATCGAAAAATATCAGCAAGTGAAGCGCCTCTATCAGGAAGGCAAAACAGAAGAAGCTAAAAAGATTTTTTTTGTTTTAGAAACAGCAAATCTTCATTCCTCCTTGCAACGAGATTATGAATTTTCCACCCAAGTAAAATGGGTCAGCACATTTGGCGTAATCATCGCGGCCGCTGCTACAGGAGGTATCGCCGCAGAGCTCGCAGGCCCCGAATTGATTGCAATGCTGGGGCCAGGGGCCGCCGCCGAAACAGCAGGCCTTGCGATCAATGCCCTTGTTTTCACGGCAAGCTCAAGAGCATTGAATGCCGGCCTTTCGGGGGATTTGAATGATTTTTACGATAGCCACAAATCTTTTGGCAGCAATGTGTTGGGTTTTGTGGAAGAGGCCGCCCTCAACTTTGGCATGTTTAAGTTTTTGGGAAAATCGCAGCAATTGTTTGCGAAATTTTTCGAACGTCGTTTGCTGGGCATGGCTGAAAAACAATTGATCAAGGAAGGTATTCTAAAAAGTGGCGAAAAAATGATTGCAGGTTCTGCCCAAGAGGCAGCGCTCTTAAGGAGAGCAGCCCTCTTGGGAGAAAAACTGGGCTCGAAAATTGTTTTTACGGCGGGGGCTTTTGCCACGGAACTAGGCGCCTTTGGTGCCTGGGATTTTATCGCCCTGAATTATCAGTTGGCCAAAGAGGGGGAATTTGATCCCCTGGGGGCAGCGAAGCAAAGTCTTTTTACGGCAAAGGCTTGGGAAGATCGCTTTGTTTTTCTTATTGCCCTCAAAATAGGGGGGGCCTTGGCCTCTCCTATTACCACTCCCTTGCATGAGTGGGCGGCGGATGTAGCCCTCGGGCCATATCGGGGGCAATTGGCAAAACTCGATGCGCAGATTTCAGAGACTTCCCAAAAATTGCAGGCCTTTTTTGAAGGGAAGGGAGGCAATGTTTTCGAGCTTGCGGATGTTTATAAAAAAGCCCTTCTTACCCAAAAAGCCATTCTTGATAAAATTCCGCAATATCGAAACCCCCAAACTTACGCCTTGAATGATTATCTTTTGAAGCAGATCGATCGTTTTGAAAAAGAGTATAAGACTTACAAAACACTCAGCGATTATGGAATGAACTTGACGGCCCTTCATTCGGGCACTTATCCGCTCGCTCGTGCCCAAAAGATTATCAAAGAACTCCAGGCTAACCCGCTTTGCTCGGTAGAAATTGCAGACAATGGCTTGCTCACGATTCAATTGCCCAATCCCTCCACAGGAGGGGATGCAAACGAAAGGCTCGTTACCTTGAGATTGACGCCTGATCGAAGCCCCACGCCCGAAGAAGTGGCGGCGATGAAGGCTGTTCCCAAAATGGATCCTGCTTCAAATCCTCCAGAAACTCTTACCTTAGGGACTGCCTTGGGAGCTGTTCTGGATGAAGTGAAGAGAATTTGCACTAAATTTGCGAACTATCCCGCTGACAAAGCGGCCGAAAAAGAAAAAGAAGCCATTCGGGTAGCAGTTTTTAACTTTTTAAAAGCACAGGGCTCCTTACCTTTAGGGGTGAGAGATTGGCGGGATCTTTCTTATAAGGAGACCGAGAAATATTATAAAAAACTGCAAGCGCTTCATGAATATCAACAAAAGTATCCAGGGAAAATTAAAGAAGATCTTCCTTTGGCAAAACAGATAGAGAAGTTTGAAGCATTGCAGAAAGCAGCGCAAGCACCTGCTTCATCACCGGCCGAAGCCCCGCGCATGGCGGCCCGCGGCAGCGAAGCGCCGCTGGTTAACCCCTCTTCGGGCCTGCCTCCGAAAGGTTCCCCTCAACATCAAGCGGCCATGGAAAGTGCTGCAAGATATTATGCAGCCGCAAGAGCGCGAGGCGAGCTTCGGGTGAATGGAGAAATCATTCGTGATCCGCAGAAGATTGAGGAAAGAATTCAGCGTATTTTAAGCCTCATTCGAATAGGTAATATCGAGATTAATACTCGAGCAGAAGATCCCAGCAATCCCTTGCCCCGTGAACTAGAACCTTATTTTAAGAAAATGGCGGGAGAAGTTTCGCCTCCCACAGATTCTCCGCGGAAAATGCCCGGGACTTCTGCCGTTGGAGATACCGGAGATCTCTTTCCAGGGCTTTCCGAAGCTCAAGTGAGGAAAGAGGGTGGGCTTCCAGGAAGTATTCCCTGGGCTGAAATTGCCAGGCGTTTGCGCTCTGGAAAATCTATGGAGGAGATTGCCCGGGAAATCAATGGAACAGAGGTGATGGCGAGAGTGGATAATTTGGAAGTGGCCCGAGCAGTGGTTGCCATTGCCGACGACATCGAACAGGCTCGCTTACATCCGGAAATTGTAGCAAAGCGCCAAGCACGCCTGATTGAGCGTGTGCAGGCCGCCATAGCAAAAATAGCAAGCACAGGTGCCCCCTTAGCATTGGGTGATTATCTCAAGCTCCTGGATTCTTCGCCTGTCGATGCTGAAGATGCTGAACATTATAATATCGATCCGGCTTATTTTCTGATCAAAGCAATCAAAGAAGGCAAAGTGAAGGCAGTCATTTTATCGGATGCTGAATATGACGCAACAGAAGAAAAAGAAGCAGGGGATACACTCCATTCCTTTGGCTTTTATAGAAATAAAGATACAACTATTTTCGTACGTCAGTTGCCTCACTTAGATCTCAAAACTCCTGAAGGCCGTGTTGAAGCAATGAAGGAAATCTATAAGCGCTTGGAGGTTTTCATTCATGAAGGAGAACATTGGCGGCATTTTAATGATCCTAAAATTTCATTGGGGGAAACAAAAAAGGATATCATCACTGCAGCAGAAATGTTGGCTTTTATGGCGCAAGCCCGTTGGCGGGCGGTGAATTTCGATTCTCGTTACGTGGACGATGCGGCTTCCAAAGGCCAAAACCTTGCCCAGTATTGGCGAACTTTTATAGATTCTCATTATTTGAAAATTTTTCCGCAGCGGGCGGAAGCCGCTAAACTTGGAACCTTAATTCTTGCGGGTGAAACCTGGCAGAAGGTGGGAGAGGATATAGCCCGAGCTAGCTTGGGTGCGGGTGCGGCCATTCTTCAGGGCGCCGATGCCCTTGGCAGCATGGGAGCTGCCTTGATTGAAAGGCCCGAATCCTCGGCCTCGGTGGCAGATCTCTTGAAGCAAGCCCATTCCGAACGAGTTCAGCTTACGGAAGCCCAAGATCTTGCCCGCGAAGAACTCGCTCGCCGTGATCCTGCCACATTCACCGAAGCGCATTTAGACTACCTCGCAGAAGAGATGGAGGCCGGGCAGGCCTGGGCCGCGGAAGTGTTCGTGCATTTGCTGGAAGCTGGCGAAGGCAAGAAGAGGGAAGAAATCTTGGAGCGGGTGGATAGTATTGCCATCGCTCCGGCTGTTTTTAAGGCTCAAATCAAACCAAGCAAAGAATGGCGGGCAATTTTCGAACGCTTGGCGGAACAGGGAAGCAGCACGGGCTCTAATAATTTAGAGAGAATGGGCCCGCCTTCGGCCCCCCCTACTTCTTCTGCTACATCTGCCAGGAATATCCGAACCGCGAGCATTGGGGAGAGTGCAGATGAAAGCGCAGAAGAAATAGCTAGTGGAGCTATAAGGTATGCCGAAAGAAAAATGGCTAATGTGGGAGGCAACTTTGCCGGGCATATCTTGGAATATGTGCGAAACAACCACATTAAAGATCAGGACATTTTGGTGAAAATCGCGGAGCGTTCGGCGGTTCAAGATGGATTTGGAACCTCCAAGCTCATTCAAGAGTATGGAATTCAAGATCAAGCCGCTCTCATTGAAATTGCCAAGATTGCCGCCAGGCATGGAACGGTGGAAGAGCATATCCAGAACTATAGCATCAAGGATGAAAAGGCGAGGATTGAAATTGCGAAAATCGCAGCGGATCGAGATGGGATTCTGCTTTCACAACACATTAAAAACTTCGGAATTCAAGATCCAAACGCTCTGATCGAGATCGCCAAAATAGCCGCTCAGCATACGGAGGAGTTTTCCGATTACATTCAAAACTATGGCATTCGAGACCAAAAAGTCTTGGTAGAGATTGCTAAGATTGAGGCCGCCGGCGCCGAAAGCGATATTTCACTACATATCAAAAACTATCGCATCACCGATCCAAGGGATTTGCTTGAGATTGCTAAGATCGCTGCACGAACGGATCAAAAACTTCTCAAATATATTAAAAACTATGGAATCAGCGACCCAGCCGACTTGATCGAAATTGTCAAAATTGCCGCAGCTCGTTTTCCTACAGTGGTTTCAAAAAATATCAAAGCCTCTGGGATTCAAGATCAAAAGGCTTTAGTGGAAATCGCTAAGATTGCTGCTCGCTTAGATGGCACTGCCGTATCGGCTTGCATCGCCGATTACGGAATTGAGGATGAGAAAGCAAGAGTGGAGATCGCCAAACTTGCGGTGTTCGAAGATCCTGTGCCCACTTCCATTCATATTCAAAACTATGACATCCAAGATGAAGCTGCTCGAGTCGAGGTTGCGAAGCTTGCAGCGGCGCAAAATGGCGGAGAAACTTCGAAACATATTAAAGGATACAGTATCAAAGATGCTGCATCCTTGATTGAAATCGCCAAGATTGCCGCGGCCTGCGATGGGGGTGGCACCTCCAAGCATATTCAAAACTATGGAATTAAAAATCAAGCAGCCTTGATTGAGATTGCCAAGATGGTTGCCGCTCAAGGTGTTTGGTCAATTCCTGCGGACTACGTTAACAGATTTGGATTTGGAATAAGCGATTCTGATGCTTTAGCAGAAATTGCCAAAATTACTTTGTTGAATCATCCGGACTACAATCTTTTTAGGCACCTTGTTTACCATCATTTAGTTTTGCCCTGGATTTCTATCGATGAACCTTTCACGATTCAAGCCCTTACGGGTGCTTACTTGAAAGAATTAAAATTTGATCCCGAGCTTGCAAAAGTTCTGGCTGCCGATGTGCAAAAGGAAGAAGTAGCCACCGTCTTGGCCTTCAGCCTTTTAGATTTAGCAAAGAATCATCCCGAAACTCTTCGAGCCTTAGCCCAAAAAAGTCTTCAAGACCAATCACGCTTTTTGTTAGCTCAGTTAATCGGCTTAGATCCTGCCTTACTCGAGAATAGAAGTATTTCTTCGCGGGCCTTGGGGGATTTTTATGAATACACCCTTCACCTTCAGCAGGGCTTTGTTTTACCAGCCTTTGAAGGCCTTCGTTTCTCCCAAGACTTGTTCAAAGATAAAAAATTAACCGCACTTTTAGAACTCATGCATTCTTTTAGCCTGGTGAAGGGGATTTTAGGGCCCCAAGCCTTTCAAGATTGGCAACTAGCGCTTCGGGAGATTAGGAGAGGGGAAGAAAGTATTCATCCTTCTCATATAAAGAGTATTCAAGAAAGGGCAGAACAATGGTTTTTGGCAAAGTTCCAGCAAGTTTTTCAAATCAAGGGGCGTAAAATCAGCATGCAAGAAATTCATGATTTGGGAAGCAAGTGGGCAAATCTCGACGTGTTTTATACCTTGATCGCTCGTTTTACGGGAAATGCAAATTGGAGAGAGGAAGTGCCTTTACTAGGCAGAGTGGTGGAAGCGGTGTTGGCGGGCCGCTTTGAAGAAGCCAAATACGAGGGTTTGCAAGGAGATGAAGAAGACCTCGAAAAAGCAAAAGCCCAAACAGCGATGCTGGATGATGCAGGCAAAGCCGCTTGGAGAGAAGAGGTTCAAACGATTGGTATTTTTAACACGCGAGAGGCGGCCTCTGCCAAGAGCCGAGATCAATTGTGGCGCAACTCAAAACCTTTGATTGCCCAAACTCTGGGGCATGTGCGTGAATTAGATGCTAAGGCCAAGCTTGAACGAGAAAAAATAGATTCCATAAAAGGAGAGATTCAAAAAGAGCCCAAGACCCCCACCGTACTGAAATTTAAAAAGGCCCCCGAGCCTCTGAGGCAAGCTCTCTTCGAGCTTTTAGCGGAAGCAGGTAACGAAAAAGATTATCAGCAGATTTTAGGCCTTATTCGAGCCAATCGTTCTCTTTTAAAATTAAACACCCAAGTGGAAGACGATTTTAAGGCTCTCGATGCTGCCATGAAGTATGAGGGAAGTGGCAATGAAGCCATTGTGTTCACCACCACGACCGATGACCCCAAACTTTTATTGATGACGGGCGATTTAGTGAATACCTCTTCGTGCCAGAACTATAAAACAGGCACTCATATCGAAACCCTTTTGGCTTATGTGATGGATGCAGGAGTAAAGTTGGTTTTAAGTTATGCCTTGCAAGCCAAAGATTTTAAATCGCCTAAAGATTACGAACGCGCTAAAGCCCTGATCAAAGCCGGAGCAAAAGTAGAGTTTGTCGCGGCTGCTCAACAGTTGAAGATAGGCGATATCGTGATCGATCTTCCGAAAGCCTACAAGAGACGAGTCATCAAGCTGGGCAGCACTCCAAAAGGAAAAGCAGGGCTCAGCATGGAGCCGGAGTATAAGCAGAACCATTTTGCCGAAGGGGAAATGGGTAGGCAAATGGGGGAAGTGTTTTTAAAACTTGCCCAAAAGATTCATGCGCACACCGATAAAACCATTCGCATTCCCCCTTCTCGTAATCCGGGCGGAATTTATAGCGATTCGAGCGGTGGAATTCAAAGAGATAGTTATCAGTTGAAACCGGTAGAATAAAATCCGGTGCCAGGTATTCGTGGAATAAAATCCGGTACCAGGTAGGTGTGGAAGATACTGTAAAATAAGGCGAATCAATAGTAGGAAAAGCTGCCAGGCTCCTTAGCATCGTCTGTTGAAAAAGTAAAAAATCTTAAAATATTTACCTACCAAATCCCTAAAACCTCATGCCTTTTAGATAAGCTTATGGATTGAGGTTCCTCTCTCCCAAAAATTCCACGCAACGTTTTAAATCCCAAATTTCGCATCTGGCCTTGGGATAAAATTTGGAAAATTTCTGCAATCCGCGAGCTTCATTGGTTTTTAAACCCGATTTTACTTCGATGGCTAACAATCCTTTATGGGTTTTGAGAACGTAGTCCACTTCGTCAGGCCCCTCCCTCCAATAGTAGAGAGTACTCTCCGGGATTTGCACCAAATGTATTCCTACTAAATTTTCCAATATAAAACCGTACCAACGCGGATCTTCCTGAAGACGCGAAGAGGCCTGATAGGCGTGAATCAAGGCTTGGTTCAACACTAGAATTTTTGGGCTGGAAGACCGGGTCTGAAAAACAGAGCCACTATATTTTTCAAGACAACGAATCAAAAAACTTTTTTCCATTAAATCTAAATAATGCTTGATGGTGCTTACATTCCCACGATCCTGCAATTGGCCCAGAATTTTTTGCAAACTAATCACTTGAGCAGGGTAGTGCATGGCCAGTTCGAAAGTTTGTCGAAAGAGGGCAGGTTTGGAAATGGGACTTTGGCCCAGAATGTCTTTTCCCAAGACAGGTTCGATAATGCTGTGGAGAATATAATCCTTCCAACGGGGTGCATCCTCTGCAAACTGAGCTGCACCGGGATAAGCTCCCCATTGGATATATTTTTCAAAATTCCAGCTGAATACTTCCTTGAAATCGGCATAGCTCCAATGAGGGGCAAGTACGACTTCAAAACGGCCAGCCAAACTTTCTTCCAAGCCTCTTTGTAAATAGAGACTCGAAGAACCCAGGAGCAATATTTTCAGCAAAGGTTTTTTTCGGGAACCATCGAAGAGCATTTTGATTTGCTCGCTCCAGCCGGGAACTTTTTGGATTTCGTCAAGAATGAGAAGTGTTCCGGCTCCTTTCAATTCGGCTTGTTCCCACTGGAAGCGAATCCATTCGGCTTTGGGAGGAGAAGGAGAATCCGCGGAAGCTATCAGCTTGGGGCCCGCCCAAGCCTCAGAAATCTTTTCTGCGGTGGTGGTTTTCCCCACCTGACGAGGCCCCAAAAGCACCTGAATATAAGGCTTTTTTTCGGAAAGGCGCTTTAATAAAATTGAGTAAATTTGATGAGTTACAGCCATTTTTTTATTTTAGGAGATCTATCTCCTAAAATCAAGAGGTAAATATATCGAGCCATTGTAAGAGTAGCAGGCCCCTTGCCCCATCGATGTACAGATTGATAATAAAATCAATTAGTTAATAAAATTAAAGAAAAGTGGGAAATCCCACTTGATAAAAATCCCTATTTGGTTATTATAGAGAGCAGAGGTAATGATGAATTCATTCTCACAAACTGATTTTCAAGAAGTGGCTGAAATAAAGGCCGACTCGAAGAACCGTATTTCTTTGGGCCGTAAAATAAACTCTAGCGCAAAGCACTATCGTGTGTATCAAGATTCTTCCACAGGTAGAATTCTTTTGGAGCCTTTGCTGGTGCTTCCCATTTCCGAACCTTGGTTGAATAAAAACCCAAAAGCTAGAAAATCGGTGGAGCGTGGCCTTGCTCAGGCAAAGGCTGGAAAATTAATGAAAGCGAGCGAAGATTTTTCAAAATAACTTGATGACACCGAATGAATTTCAACCTCCATTTTACTCTAGAAGCTCAAGAGCAATATCAAGCCCTTCCTGAGAAAAAATTGAAGAAAGTGCGTAAAGCTTTGGGCTATCTTCAAAAAGATCCTCGCCATCCTTCATTGAACACTCATGCCTATACTGGTTATTTGAACCCGTTTGATCCAAGTGCTTTTATTTTTGAAGCCTATGCGGAAAATAAAACACCAGGTGCTTATCGTATTTTCTGGTGCTACGGACCCGGCCGCGGCGATGTTACTATCATTGCAATTACCCCACATCCCTAAAAAACCCGGTGCCAGGTAGGTGTGGAAGATACTGTAAAATAACGCAAATCAATAGTAGGAAAAGCTGCCAGTGTAGATTCTACGTATTTTTTATGCCCATAGAACTTCTGGTTTTGGAAAGCCCCGTCTGAGATTTATTTATGCTGCATTCTTGAGTTTGAACTCAACCGTTTTTCCTAAACGGGAAAGATAAGTAATCAAAAGATCCACGCTAAACTTTTCAATCCTGCCATTCACAATTTCAGAAATACGCGGAGGTTTTACTCCAAGCAAATTTGCGGCTTGAGCTTGGCTAAGCCCTAATCTTTTTATTTCTTGTTCCAAGAGAATCATGAGGCGGCTGCGAGCCTCTAAGTTAGCCGATTCGGTATCTGAGAAGCCTAATTGCTTAAACATATTCTTTGTTTTAGTTTTCATAGATTTTTCCTCCTTGCGAGCATTGCTTTATAGGTTTGCCTCGCAATTTCTATTTCTCTTTGAGCTATCTTTTGAGTTTTCTTCTCAAAAGCATGCAGTATATAAACAGCTTCCCGAAACTTGGTCACATAGATTACTCGATGCTCATAGGGACGATGAAGTCTGATTTCGAAAACGCCTGCTCCCATACTTGGCATCGCTTTAAAGTCTGTAGGAACATGATTTTGTTGAAGACGATAAATCTGATAACCCGCTTCTTTTCGAGCTTCCGTAGGAAATTTGCGAATAATCTTATTTGAGTTGCCTAACCAAGTAACAGGCTTTTCCATCTATGGATGTTACGTGATAACGTAAGTATTGTCAATGAAGGATTAAAAACTCCGTGCCAGGTAGGCGGTCCCTCTTCTATTAAGGGGGCGGGTAAAAAGCCTAAAAAAACTCTGATGAATTTAGGAGAGATTCAAAGGCAACCTTTCCAAAATTTGGTCGAGAATAAGAGGTAATCTGGTGAGAAATGAAGGGGGACACATGGCTGCTGTTGAAGTGAAGATAGAATACGCTCGCATTACTTCTTTTAGCGAAACTTATCGCGTGATAGTAAATCAGAAGCATCTTCTCCTAGAAAAATAAATATAAATACCAAGCATTTCTTCTAACTTATTGAAAAACATAAATTTATCTTAATATAAAAATATGTGCAATTTGCACATTAAATTGACATTCATTTTAAAAAATGTTTAAATTTAAACAGTTATGCATTATTGTTTAGACCCAAAAAAGTTTAAGAAAGCCCTTTTGGAAGCGGGGTATGGTAATCTTTCTGATTTTTCTTCTAAAAGCAAAATTCATCGCAATACTTTGCAAGGTCTGCTAGCCGGGAGAGAAATCTTTGTTTCTTCTTTTTTGATGCTTGCCAAACAGCTCCAAAAAAATCCCCTGGAATTGTTGTCGACGAAAAGCAGCCTTCCAAACATTCAACATGTGGATGAATTGGCTTCTATCCTTGCTCAATTGTCGCAAAAGGACAAAAATTTGGTTATTGTGTTGTTAGGATCACGGGCACGAGAGAAAGCAAACACTTATTCCGATTGGGACATAGGCCTGTTCCGTTATCCGAATTCTTTGTCTGGGCGCGAATATTTGCGCTTAAAACGAGAGGTTGAAACTTTGGCTGAAGAGCAAAATGTAGTGAGAAAGATCGACTTGATCAATTTGAATCAAGCCCCCCTTTGGTTTTTAAAAGAACTGAAAAATGAAGCGCTTTTACTGGAGGGGTCTAAGCAAGCTTTTTTATATTTGAAAGGAATGTTGGATGGAATCCAAAAAGAACAAGTTGCCTAAGGCGGTGAAGCATCTCGAAGCAGCCATTAAACTTTATAAAACTAACAAAAGTGAGCTCTATTTTTTAACCTTAGCGAAGACATTTGAGACAGTCGTGGAGTATGTTTGGCGAGAATTGAAAAGATTGGTAGAGGATCAGGGCTTGGAAGCTCCCGCACCCAAAATGGCGATCAAAGAAGCGGCCCGATTAAAATTTATTTCAGAACCAGAAATATGGTTGGATTGTATTGATGCCCGCAACAACAGTGTACATGATTATTTTGGAATTTCGGAACCCGAATATTGTGAGCTTGCTGAAGACATTCTCCGTCTGATCAAAAAATCCACACTGGCAGATTTGTTATAGAACTTATTTTCATTTTCATTCGGCAATGTCATTGAATCTTCTGAAGACTCTCCGTTGAAACCGCCGCCTCAATGCCATCTTCACTTTTTACGCGCGTATAGCTTCCCATGTTTTGAAGGAGGATGACTTTTGTGCCAGGCTTAAAAGTTCCTTGGGGTGGCATGGCCTGTTGCGGCCCTTGAAGGTAGTAGCTTGTGGCTTTAGGAATGACGTGGGTGTATTGAGTAAGTTTTGTTTCTCCTGCCCTGCCTAAGGAAGTTGAGAAAAAAACAAAAATAAAAAGAATAGAAAGCAATAAAGATCGCATATTCGATAAAGTATAAGAATACACTTCATTTGACAAGCATCCCTTGAAACATTATTCCCTAGTCATGTCAGGGAACCACCGTCTTTTTTTGCTCGATGCTTCTTCTTATTTATTCCGTGCGTATTTTGCGATTGGGCCTTTGTCTAATTCGAAGGGTATTCCCACCAATGCCACTTATGGTTTTACGCAGATGTTGATGAAGCTTATCAAAGATCAAAAGCCAACGCATTTTGTGGCGGTGTGGGATAGGCCCGAGCCCACCTTTCGCAAGGAGCAATTCGAGGCTTACAAGGCCCAGCGTGAAGAAATTCCCGCAGATCTACCCGAACAAATTGATTGGATCAAAAAAATCTTGAAGGCCATGCATATTCCCACTTTAGAGAAAGCGGGTTTTGAAGCCGATGACATTATCGGAACCATCGCGAAACATTTGGAGAAGAAGGGTTACGAAATCATCATCGTAACGGGTGATAAAGATCTGATGCAACTGGTGAACGATCAGGTTTGTCTGCTCGATACGATGAAAGATAAATGGACCCGCCGCGAGCAGGTGATGGAGCGCTTCGGGGTAGGGCCCGAGCAGGTGATCGATGTGCTAGGGCTGGCGGGCGACAGCAGCGATAATATTCCCGGTGTGCCGGGCATTGGCGAGAAAACGGCAGCCGCTTTGATCGGCCAATATGCTTGCATTGAAAACCTCTATCTTCATTTGGATGAATTAAAAGGGAAAAGAAAAGAGACTTTAGAACAAAATAAAGAGGCTGCGTTTTTATCTAAAAAATTAGTCACGATTCACTGCGATGTTCCCATTGAATATCAATTAGAAGACTTCGATTTGAGCGAAGCGAATCAAGAAGCATTGAATGCGATTTTTAAAGAACTCGAATTCACGCGCTTAATCGATTATTCTAAAAGCCCTTCTCAGAAATCTTCTATCGATCGGGCTCATTATCAATTGGTGAACACTTCTGAGCTGCTTCAAAAATGGGTTTCGAAACTTTCTCAGGCAAAAATATTTGCATTCGATACAGAAACCACCTCTTTAAATACTCGCCATGCCCAACTGGTGGGAATTTCTCTTTCACTTTCGAAGGGGGAGGCTTGTTATATTCCCATCGGGCATATATGTCATCGCGAGGAGCTCGAAGAGCGACGTGGCGATCTCCCAAGTGCACTCGGGGGATTGCCACGCTCCGCTCGCAATGACAAACTAGTGGAAGGACAACTTCCCAAAGAAAAAGTTCTAGAGGCTTTAAAAAAAGTATTTGAATCCCCATCCATTGGCAAAATTGCTCAGAATTTTAAATATGATTATGAAATTTTAAAGCAGGCCGGTGTGGAAGTGAAAAACTTGCTTTGCGATACGATGATTGCCTCTTATCTTTTAGATCCCGCTGGCACCCATGGGCTTGATTACTTGGCTTCTCAGTATCTTTCTCATGCCATGATTTCTTACAAAGAAGTTACCGGTGCTAAAAAAGATTCTTCTTTTGCGGATGTTTCTATCTCTAAGGCCCTTGAGTATTCGGCCGAAGATGCCGATGTGGCTTTTCAAATTTCGCAAATCCTGCTTCCCAAAATCAAGGAGCAGGGCTTAGAAAAAGTTTTCCACGAAATAGAACTTCCTTTGGTAAAAATTTTGGCCCATATGGAATTGGCCGGCATTAAGATCGATCGCCCCTATTTGCAAATTCTTCAGGCCGATTTTTCGCAGCGCTTGAAGATTTCAGAAAAGAAAATCTACGAGCTTGCTAATAAGGAATTCAATGTGAATTCGCCTAAGCAGTTGGGGCAAATTCTCTTTGAAGAGTTGAAACTCCCGGTTCAACGCAAAACCAAAACGGGCTATTCCACGGATGTGGATGTCTTGACGGAACTCGCTAAAATTCATCCTTTGCCAGAAGAAATTCTTGTTTACCGTTCGCTCACGAAGTTGAAATCTACTTATGTGGATTCTCTTCTCGAACTCGCAGACCCCCAAACCGATCGTATCCATACTTCTTTTAATCAAACGATTGCGGAAACAGGGCGTCTTTCTAGCTCAGATCCGAATCTTCAAAACATTCCCATTCGAAGTGAAGAAGGTAAAAAAATCAGGAGAGTATTTATCGCAGATCGTGGGCATGTGCTGATGTCGGCAGATTATTCTCAAGTAGAGTTGCGAGTACTCGCCCATTTGAGCGAAGACCCTCAGCTCTTGAAAGCCTTCGAGCAAAATATGGATGTTCATCGCCTGACCGCTTCTTCTATTTTTGGGTTGGCAACAGATGAGTTAAGCCCGCAAATGCGTGCTGCAGGAAAAACCGTGAATTTTGCAGTCATTTATGGGCAGACCCCTTACGGTTTATCCGCTCAACTGGGGATTGCTCCGGCCAAAGCCAAGGAATATATTGAACAGTATTTTGCAAAATATCCGCGGGTGCAAGCTTACCGGGAGAAGGTTTTAATTCAAGCCCGCGAAAAAGGCGAGGTGCGTACGCTTTACGGGCGTCGCCGCCTTGTGGCAGATTTAAATAGCAAAAATCAAAATGTAAAGTCTTTTGCCGAACGTATTGCCTTTAATACCGTCATCCAAGGAACGGCGGCTGATTTAATCAAGCTTGCGATGATTCAAATCGCCCGAAAAATTAAGGAAGCCAATTTAGAATCGCGGCTTTTGTTGCAAGTTCATGATGAATTGGTGTTTGAAGTGAAAGAGTCTGAACAAGAAAAAATGAAATTACTCGTTAAAAGCTGCATGGAAGAGGTGGCGCAATTTAAAATTCCACTTTTGGTAGAAGTGGGAATAGGTAAAAATTGGGATGAAGCGCATTGAAGAATAGTGTCGCATACTAATAGGCAGTGATCAGAAAAAACTAGCCACTAGCACTTAAAAGCTGCTAACTAAATAAACATGTCTGTTGCCATCACTCATGGAGTCAAAATAGAAGTTGAAAGTGAATATCTTCCGGATCGCTCGGATGTGGAGCGGGGCTATTATTTCTTTGCCTATCATGTAACAATCTCCAACGAAGGAGAAGAACCCGTGCAGCTCTTATCCCGCCATTGGATTATTACCAATGGAAATGGAATGGTCGAAGAAGTGAAAGGCCCGGGGGTCATTGGCGAACAACCCTTAATCGAGCCGGGAGAATTTTATGAGTACAGCAGTTTTTGCCCTTTAAATACCCCTGTGGGAACGATGCAGGGTTCTTATCAAATGATTACAGAAAGTGGTCAATCTTTTGAGGCCGAGATTGCGGCCTTTCGGCTTGCCTTCGAAAAAGAGATGTTCCATTAAGGAGTTTTTTTTAGCCTTCACTTTTTAAAAATTGATTCTCAGCCCAAACTTAAAGCCTTTGCCGATTCCGATGTGAGTGTGTGAATTGGGGCGATAACCGAGGCTTTCCTTCAATTTGATTACACCCGTATTGAAGGGAAGTGCCGGTACGATAATGATTTTAGTCGTGTTGTTTAAGGAGGAAATTTTTTGATTTTCGTTTTCTTGGGCTTGTAAAGAAAGAGAGCTAAAAATAAGGATGAAAGCCAAAAGGATTACATAGATTCTCATGCCTGTAAAAAACAAGCAAGTTGAGTGCCAGCCTAAAAAATATTTAACAATGCTTAACAATTTTATACAAATGAGTGGCTTTTAAAGAAACGCTCTTTCTTCATATCTCATTTATTTGACGCTTCTTTGAGGCATTTTTTACCCGTTCATTTGACTTTTATTCATTTCTTGTTAAAAAAGCTCATCATGCGCAATTTGAAGGAAAATTTGCTTGAACTCATTCGAAAAACTTCCACGGAGCTTCCTGCAGATATCATTCGGGCCATTGAACAGGGGCTCGAAAGAGAAGAGCCGGGTTCTCAAGCTCATCACGCCCTTGAAATTATCCAAAAAAATATTAGTTTAGCCCAAAACCATTCGCAGCCCTTGTGCCAAGATACGGGAGCGATTCTATTTTACATCGATGCACCGCGGGGCTTCGATCAATTAAGCTTCGAGCGCGAAACTCGAAAAGCGGTGGTGATGGCCACTAAAAAAGGTTATTTAAGGCAAAATTCGGTTGATTCGATTACGGGGCATAATTCAGGAAATAATTTGGGGCCGGGAACTCCTACTTTTCATTTTCACCAAAACACCCGAAAAGATGTGACCGTCAAGCTCATTTTAAAAGGCGGAGGTTGTGAGAATGTGGGGGCCCAATACTCCCTTCCTCATGCGGCGCTCCAGGCAGATCGTGATTTAGAAGGAGTGAAAAAATGTGTTTTGGATGCAGTGCTGCAAGCGCAAGGCAAGGGTTGTGGTCCTGGAATTTTGGGGGTGACCCTTGGGGGAGATCGCGCGACGGGCTATCTTCATTCGAAGGAGCAATTTTTAAGACCCCTTACTGATATCAATACGAACGCGATCCTCGCTCGCCTCGAAGAAGAAATAATTCGAAAGGCCAATCAACTTGGCATCGGACCCATGGGTTTTGGAGGCAATACCACTTTGCTGGGATGCAAGATGGGTGTCTTGAATCGCTTGCCCGCTTCATATTTTGTCACGATTTCTTATATGTGCTGGGCTTTTCGACGCCAAGGCTTTGTGATTACGAATCAAGGAAAGATAAAAAAATGGCTGTATTAAAATACAAGGAAGGAAAATAAACGATTTTTCAAAACTTCAAGACGCTACATTTTTAAGCAAACGGTCTTCTTTCCAAAAAGAACCGCCTTAAAGTTTTTCAAAATCATTTACTTTCCTTCCTAAAAGGATTGAATATGAGTATTCGTTTAGAAGCACCCTTCACGGAAGAAAAAATTCGTTCTCTCAAAGTGGGAGACATGATTTTAATTTCAGGAGTTTTATTTACAGCGCGGGATGCGGTTCATCAATATCTTCATGACGGTGGAAGTTTGCCTGTTTCTCTCAAAGACCAAATCATTTATCACTGCGGTCCGGTCGTCGTAAAAGAAAAAGACCAATGGGTCGTAAAGGGAGCAGGCCCCACGACTTCTTCACGAGAGGAACCTTATCAGGCAGAAATCATCGAAAAATTTGGGATTCGGGCGGTGATTGGAAAAGGTGGAATGGGTCCCAAAACTCTCGAGGCACTTAAAAAATTTGGCTGTGTTTATTTTCATGCGATTGGAGGCGCTGCCCAAGTGTTGGGAGATTGCGTGAAAAAAGTTCGGGGGGTATACTTGCTTGAAAAATTTGGCAGTCCGGAAGCTGTTTGGGAATTAGAAGTGCAAGATTTTCCCGCGGTAATCACCATGGATAGCCATGGGCATTCTCTGCATAAAGATATTTTCGAAAAATCAAAGCATAAGTTCGAAGAAATTATCGAGCAGGCTTAGCGCGCTTTGGCACGTTTGATTTCTTCTTCCACTACTAATTTCAAGACCGCCGGATTATACCAATCTTTCAATAACCTGCCGTTGACGATCACCGTAGGGGTTCCTTGGAGATTGATTGTTTTTCCGGCTTCAATATCTGCTAAAACTTTAGTTTTAGTTTCTTCTGAAGAAAGACATTCTTCAAATTTCTTTAAATCGAGCCCTGCGCTTTGGGCATAACCTTTGAGTTGTTCGGCGCTGAATTTGGGTTGATTGGCAAAGAGAAGGTCGTGATAAGGCCAAAATTTCCCTTGCGCCTGGGCGCAAATGGCCCCTTTTGCTGCATCGCAAGCGTGTTCGTGCAATTCATGTTGCATGTAAGGATTACAGCTTTTGTCGAGAGGGTAAGTAAAATAATAGAAAGCGATGTCCTTTTGATATTCTTTGAGGCGAGGCTTTAAATTTAAAGCCGCTTTCTTGCAAAAAGGGCATTCGAAGTCGCTGAATTCTACGAGGGTGACGGGGGCTCCTTCTTTTCCCCACAGCGGTCTGCCTTTTACTTCGAAGGGGGCTAGCGGCTTTGCCGCGTAAAAGAAATCTAAATAAGCTTTATGGTCGAAATCTTCGAAGTCAGAGGCGTATTTCACTTCGTTCGAATAAAGGATGAAAAGGCAAAGCCCCATGACAATAAGGGCGAACAAGAAATGGCTCATCCAGTTGGGCTCAAACGGCAGAGCACTCGGTTTGCCCCTTATTTTCTTAAGATAATTCATCATAAAAGTTCCTATCTGTAAAAATTTGATTTCGAGCAATTGAGCCAGGAGCCACAAGTTGAAGAAATTGAGAAGATAGAGTGAGACACATAAGAGGCACCAAGTTCCTAAAATAAAAGAGCTGACTCCTGCCAAATAAATCGAAAAGCCCAGGGCAGGGATTGAAAAAAGGAGAGGCAAGGCTAGCGTTGCTTTTGCGGATTCTTGGGCGATACGGGCATAAATGGAAGCCAGGCTAAGATACAAAAAATAAACAAGGCCCAGGCCTGCTACGGGGAAAGGCCCTAGTTTAGAGTAACTGCTCATGTTGACAATGTCACAATCGAATCGATCGCCCAAACTACAAAAACTAGGGCCCTGAAAACCATGGGTGAGAATTTTAAAGTAATGGAGGCTGAGGTAAAGTGAAATACCCAATCCTATCAGAGAAGACAAAATAAGGAGGTTGTTTTTTAATTTTTGCATGCTTTGCAAGGTTACACAAGCCATCCGAAGGAGACAAGAAATTTAAACCCGCTTCTTTTAAAAAATTACCTGGATTTCGTGAAAAGCTTGGGTAGGATAGCCGCATGTCAAAAAACGACCTTGTTTCTTTGAGAAATCAAATTGATAAAATCGACCGGCAAATTTTAAAATCTCTCTCCCAGCGTGGAAAGGGCGTCGTAGAGATTGGTAAACTTAAACGAAGCGAAGGGAAGCCTTTCCATGTACCGGAACGAGAAAGCAAATTATTAGGCGCTTTAAAAAAAGTGAATGCGGGGCCTTATCCCAATGATGCCTTGGAAAGCATTTACCGAGAAATTTTATCTGCCTCTTTGGCCTTGGAATCCCCTTTGAAGGTGGCCTTCTTGGGGCCTGAGGCTACTTTCACGCATTTGGCGGGCATTACCCGCTTTGGCTTATCTGCGCAATTTCTTCCGCAAGCGAGCTTAGCGAAGGTGTTTCAAGAGGTGAATTTAGGCAAAGCCGATTACGGAGTGGTGCCCATCGAAAATTCCACGGAAGGAGTGGTGAGCTATACGCTCGATCTTTTTGTGGACTACCCGCTGAAAATTTGCGGCGAAGTAAAAATTCCGGTCGTCCATCATTTACTATCGAACTTAAAATCACTGACGGGAATTAAGAAAGTTTATTCACACCCCCATGCCTTAGCTCAATGCCGCTCTTGGCTTGATTCGAATTTGCCGGGGACAAAAACGGTCGAAGTGGCGAGCACTGCCAAAGCGGCCGAGATTGCTAGCTTTGAAAAGGGAGCCGCGGCAATCGCCTCCGAATATGCGGCCAGTCATTATCATTTAAATGTTTTGGCGAAGCATATTGAAGACCATCCCAATAATTTCACCCGTTTCGTTGTGATTGGCCGGAAAGATTGCGGCCCTACGGGGCATGATAAAACCTCCGTGATGTTTTCTGCCAAAGATGAGGTGGGCATTCTACATCGGCTCCTTTCCCCTTTAGCCTTGGCGAAAATTAATCTCACCAAAATCGAATCGAGGCCTTTGAAGGGAAGGGCGTGGGAATATATTTTCTTTGTCGATATGGATGGCCATCGAGAAAACCCTAAAATGAAAAAGGCCCTCGAAAAAATGACGAAAGGTTGTGCCTTTATTAAGATTTTGGGCTCTTATCCGAAGGGAAAATGATTAAAAATCCGCATCACTCACCGAGGTATTTTTTGCGGAATATTTTGTTAAGGGCATGGGGTTTGAGCCGTCTGCATTCATGATCCATAAATTTTCCTTAGGCTCGATTTCTGTTTTATCGCTGCCATCTAGATGGCGCGTCGATGCGGTAATAATTTGAGCGCCATTCTTAGACCACTTCGTGCTCGCGAATCGAATATTTTGGTCCAAAAGCCTTGTGATGGGTTTTCTCTCACTTCCATCCGATTTGACAAGCCAGAGATTGTTGAAAAATAATTTGCTAGGATTGAGAGGCATGTCTTGACTCTCTAAATTTTCATTGGAGTAGTAGGCAATCCACTGATTATCTGGCAACCACTGGATAAGATTGATAGAGGCGTTTTTGAGTTTCGTAAGGGAGCTTAGATTGCCGTTTTCAACATTCAGCAGCCATAAATTGTAATTTTTTCCAAAACTATCGCTTCCATTCAAGTTCATGTTTGTGAATAAGGCTAAATTTTTGCCGTCGGGCGACCAGGCAGCCGAAGCAATATTGGCAACATTCCATTTGGTGAGTGCCTTCAAATTCGATCCATCTGCGTCGATGATCCAGAGATTTTCGTTACTGTGTATTGGATCGTTGTCGCTTAGCGACTGCTGCGACAAAAAAGTAATTTTTCCGCCGTCAGGACTCCACGCCGCGTGGTCTATTTTTTCCGAGTTTTTCAGCTTCGTGAGCGGCTTAAGATTGCTTCCATCGGCGTCTAGTATCCAGAGATTAGCGCTTCCGAGTGGGTCGGTATCCGATCCGCTCAAGTTTCGGCGGCTGATGAACAAGATTTTATTCCCATCCGGTGACCATTGAGGATAAAGATAAAGTGTTTTAAAATCGGATTCTTCTACTTGAAGATGAGTGAGGGGTTTTGCTTCGCTTCCGTCGGAATGCATGATCCATAAATTGGTGGGCCCTTTGCTGGCGTTGCCATTCAAGGAAGCGTTCGAAACAAAAAGTATTTTCGTTTTATCCGGAGAAAGCTTGGGCAAATAAGGGGATTGCAGATTATTGACCAGTTTTAATTCGCTGCCATCTTTTTTGATTTTCGTAATATTCCCATAATCTAATTTGCTGGGATCTGAGGGGTTTATATTACTGTGAAAGACAATGAATTCTTCTGGCAAGGCTTGCGAAGTGCTGCCATTAACCGTAGAAGCAGTGGAAGATGAGGTGTCTGTGCTGCTGCCTTGCTTGTCCAGTGGGTCGCAAGTGTAGAAAGTCCCTGTTGTGGCAGTGAGTAATAGTCCGATAAGTAAGTAGCTTTTCATGCCCCCCCCTTTAATTTTTATTATCATTGAAAAAGCCTAGAAAGTTAAGTTTTTTTAGGCCTAAAATCGTTTATCCTATTTTAAGAACTTTTGAAGAAAGGAGTTATACCATGATTAAAAAAATAATATATTTTATGTTCTTGTTGGCATTACCTTTGACAGCGCTTGCTTTAGATCCGGTGGCTCCGCGCTCAGAAAGAGCGTTTGGTTTTTTTAAGGTAGAGAGCCCTCAACCTCAAAGCGATCAATGCACTTTGTCGCGCCTGATGCCGTCTTCTCTTACACTGAGTTGTCAGCCGAATACGATGATAAAAATTCCTGTGGGGGAATATCAAGTGACCGTTAAAATGCAAGGAGGATATAGTTGGACAAGCCGGGTGAGTGTTCGCCCAACGGAATACACCTCTGTTGCGGTTTTAGGCTATGGTAACCTTAAGGTCACCAGTCCGCGCGCGAGTGATATTGTGCAGGTGCTTAGTTCAGATGGAAAAGAAATTGGACAATTCCAGGCGAATACTGTTAAAACCATTCCTACCGGTATTTACGATGTGAAAGTTAAATCGAATAATGGCCAGTCTTCCTTAAATAATGTGAGAATTGTGACAGACACGACACGCGAATTGCTAGTTTCTTACGAATGAGTAAGCAGAGTGAAATTTTTAACCAAGTGATTGTCATAGGTTTAGGATTGATAGGCGGTTCCTTGGCTTTGGAAATCAAAGCCAAGGGGCTCGCCCGTCAAGTGATAGGAATTTCCCGTTCTCTCAAAAATCGGCGGGAAGCTTTGCGTCAAAAGGCAGTCGATAGTGTTTATCCTAAAATCGGCGCATTTGTTTCGAAGGCTGATTTGATTATTATTGCCACGCCCGTGGAAAGCATTTTGTTTTTTCTCAAAGAATTAAAACCCCTTTTATCAGCCCGCAGCCTATTAACCGATGTAGGAAGTACAAAGCAAAAAATTGTTGAAGAAGCGAAGCGATTAAAAATCGCTCAATTTGTGGGAGGCCATCCTATTGCGGGAACCGAAAAATCGGGCATGCAGGCCGCAGAGCGGGGCTTGTTTGAGAAAAAAAATTGGATTTTAACCCCTTCCGGAAAGAAATCGTTTGGAAAATTGAAGCAATTAATAAAAAAAGTGGGGGCGCGAGTGCTTGAAATGAGCGCTCAAGATCATGATCGGGCCTTTGCGGCCCTTTCTCACTTACCTAATATTTTATCCTATGCTCTGGCCAGCACGCTTCTGGCCACCCAGCCGAAAAAAAATTTAAGACTTGCCGGTTCGAGTTTGAAAGAGATGACCCGTCTGGCCTCCAGCCCTCCTGAAATGTGGCGGGATATTAGCCTTGCGAATGCCTCTGAAATTGGCAAGGTTTTAACCAGCCTTCAAAATGAAATCAAAAAATTTCAAAAGGCGATTCAAAAAAAAGAAGGAAAAAAGCTGACAGCCTTTTTTGAGAAGGGAAATCAATTTCGCAAGGAATTGAAAAAAGAGTTTTTAACATGAAGTCTGTGATTGTTGAACCCGTTTCCCATCCTCTCCAAGGAAGCCTCCAAATTCCCGGAGACAAATCTATTTCTCATCGTGCGCTTATTTTCGCTTCTTTAAGCGAAGGAACTTGCCACATACAAAACTTGCTCGAAGCGGAAGACGTGCTTTGCACCGTCGATTGTTTTCGAAAGATGGGAGTGAAAATCGAAAAAGAGGGTGAAGAGTGGCTTGTGCGAGGGGTGGGTTTGAACGGCTTAAAGAAGCCTTCTGAAGTTTTGTGGTGTGGAAATTCCGGCACCGCGATGCGCCTTCTCTTAGGGGTGCTCGCTGCCCAAAATTTTGATAGTTCTCTCACGGGCGATGCCTCTTTGAACCAACGACCCATGAAGCGGGTGACAGAGCCGCTTTCGCAAATGGGCGCGAAGTTTTCTTATTCGAAGGAGGGAAGCCCTCAACGCATTATTCATGTGCGGGGGAATCAAAGGCTCAAAGGCGCCCACATCAAAAGCCCGGTGGCTTCTGCCCAAGTAAAATCAGCTGTTTTACTGGCGGGCCTGTGGGCGGAGGGAGAAACTTTTTTTCAAGAACCTACTCTTTCTAGAAATCATAGTGAACAAATGCTGGCCGCGGCAGGGGTGTCAGTAAAAAGAAATAAAAATTCTATCACTTTGAATTCCCCTTCTAAAATTTTATTTCCCTCTCCATTTTCGGTTCCAGGCGATATTTCTTCGGCCGCATTCTTTTTGGTGGCCGCTCTTTTGGTGCCAGGCACAAGTATAAGTATTGAGAATATAGGCTTAAATCCTACTCGAACAGGCATCTTTGATGTTCTCAAGAGTATGGGAGGGGCTCTCCAGATTGAAAATGAAAGAAATATCGGGGGAGAAAAAGTGGGAAATATAAAAATACATTCTTCAAATCTTCAAGGAATTAAAATTGAGGGTGATATGATCCCACGCCTCATCGATGAAATTCCCATTTTAGGAGTGGCGGCTTCTTTCGCCAGTGGGAAAACCGAAATATCCGATGCACAAGAATTGAGAGTAAAAGAGAGCGATCGGATTAAGGTGTTAACCCAATTGCTGACAGCCATGGGTGTAAAAGTGACTGAAAAAAAAGACGGTTTAAAGATTGAAGGACTCTCTGGAAAACCTTTTCATTCGACTCAAGTAGAAAGCGGGGGAGACCACCGCATGGCCATGAGCATGGCCATTGCGGCACTTGTCGCGGAGGCTGCGATAGAAATCTGCGATATCGATTGCGTGAATACTTCCTTTCCCCAATTTTGGAATTGCCTCCAGCAACTGGGCGTTTCCTTTCGATTACTTGTAGCTTAATTCCTCCTGGCTTATGGCGGAAGAAAGAAGAAAACCTTGTAGAAGCTCTTGGAAAGTCGTTATAATAATACGTTGCGTCATGGGAAGCGCTTTGAAAGCGATAAGGGGCAGAAGGCTCGAAGCGGTTGATATTTCTAGAAAAAAGGCTTTGACAAGGTAAAAAATTAAAGACTATATTGCCGGCCTCATTTGCCCTGAGGCAAAAATATATTTTAAGGAGGAACCGTTATTCCAATGAATGTTACAACCCAAGATTTCGAGAAGTTATTCGAACAAAGTATGAAGGTCGCCAAGCCTGGCGAACTCGTGAAAGGAACCATCGCCAAGGTTCTGCGCGATTATGTGCTAGTCGATATTGGTTTTAAATCAGAAGGGCAAATTCCCATCGAAGAATTCCAAAACTTTGATGGCGAAGTGAGTATTCAAGCCGGAGACACCGTAAGCGTGGTGTTAGAAAGCCTCGAAGATGATAATGGCATGGTGGTGATTTCCAAGGAAAAAGCCGATGCTTTGGCTGCCTGGGATAAGCTCGCCGAGGCAGAACAGCAAAACCTCTCCATCGATGGCATGATTATCAATAAAATCAAAGGCGGCATGGTGGTGAATGTGGGAGGCGTGAGAGCTTTCCTTCCGGGTTCTCAAATCGATCTCAAGCCCGTGAAAAGTTTAGATAAGCTCGTCGGAAAAAAATTCAAATTTAAAATTTTAAAACTAAACCGGGCCAAGGGCAATGTGGTGGTTTCGCGCCGGGCCGTTTTGGAGCAAGAAAGAGAAGAAGCCAAAAAAGAACTCCTCTCTCATTTGCAAGAGGGGCAAGTTGTGGAAGGAATTGTTAAAAATATTACCGATTACGGTGCCTTTATTGATTTGGGCGGAGTGGATGGCCTTCTTCACATCACCGATATTAGTTGGGGCCGCATTGGGCACCCTTCGGAACTGCTGCAAGTAAATGCCAAAATCAATGTGCTTATTTTGCGCTATGATGGAGAAACCCAAAAAGTTTCTTTGGGCTTAAAGCAGCTTTCTCAAGATCCTTGGGATACCGTAAAAGAAAGATATGTGCCAGGCACCCGAGTGAAGGGAAAAGTGGTTAACATCACCGATTACGGCGCCTTTGTAGAGCTAGAGCCAGGAGTGGAAGGCTTGGTGCATATTTCAGAAATGAGTTGGACGAAAAAAGTGAAGCATCCCTCCAAGCTTGTCAATTTAGGAGATAGCATTGATTCGATTGTTTTAGATGTAGATGTCCCGAGCCGGCGCATCTCTTTGGGCATGAAACAAATCGAGCCCAATCCTTGGGATGAACTCTCCGAAAAATATCCCACTGGCACTCCCATTAAAGGTGAAGTGAAAAACATTACCGATTTTGGCCTGTTTATTGGCATCGATGAGAACATCGATGGTTTGGTTCATGTTTCCGATATTTCTTGGACTAAAAAAGTGAAGCACCCTTCTGAACTATATAAGAAGGGAGATATGGTAGAAGCGATTGTTTTAAACATCGATAAAGCCAATGAAAGAATTTCTTTAGGAATTAAGCAACTGGAGGCAGATCCTTTTGCAAATGCCTGCAATGCTTATCCTCTGGGAAAAGTGGCCGAAGGGAAAGTAAAGTCGATTGAAGCTTATGGTGCACTGGTCAACTTAGGAATAGATATCGATGGCTTCATCAATGGTAAAGAATTCGAAAAAGATTCTCTCAAAGAAGGCGATACGGTTGAAGCCGAGGTAGTGGGGCACGACGATAAAGAGCGAAGAATTCATCTTTCGATCCGGCGATATAATAAGAATGCCCAAAAGAGAGACTTCGAAGAATTTAAGGCGAAACAAGGCGAAAGCCGAGCGACTCTTTCGGATATCATGAATCAGAAAGAGTAGTTTAATGATAAGTTTTATCCTTTGAAAAAGAAAACTATCTGGATCATCGCTGGATGCTTATTCTTATTTCTTTGTTTTGGAGGAATGAGCTTTGCGGGGCTTTGGCTTATTTTATCGAGTTCCGGAGATTGGCCAGAGCCCAAGGGTGATATTGCAATTGTGGAAGTGAAAGGTCCTATTTTTGAATCGGGGCCCGTGAACGAGAAATTAGAGAAATACCGCAAAAATCCTTCGGTAAAAGCGGTGGTGTTAAGAATAGATTCGCCGGGGGGTTCGGTAGGGGCTTCACAAGAAATTTATAGCGAAGTAAAAAAGCTCGCTCTGAAGAAAAAAGTCATCGTTTCTATGGGAGCGGTGGCGGCTTCAGGCGGGTATTATATTGCAGTTCCCGCTGCAAAGATTTTGGCAAATCCTGGCACAGTAACCGGAAGCATTGGCGTGCTGATGGATCATGTCGAGGTGGAGGAGCTTTTAAAATGGGCCAAAATTTCGGCGGAAATTTTAAAGGCGGGCAAGCTTAAAGATATGGGAAGCTCTCTTAGAAAGATGTCGCCGGAAGATAGAATCGTTTTGCAGGGTTTGCTCGATAATATGCACGAACAATTTTTGAAGGCGATTTCCGAAGGCCGGAAAATTCCATTGGAGGAAATGAGAAAAATCGGAACGGGTCAGGTTTATACGGGCGAACAGGCACTGGCCTTGAAGTTAGTTGATCAACTAGGAAATTTGCAAGATGCCATTGAGGTCGCCAAAAATGAAGTGGGTATCAAAGGGGAGCCTACACTGATTAGGCCTCATAAGAAAAAACCTATGTGGGATATTCTGATGGGGAATGACACGGAAGAAAAAATTCAGTCGATGATAGGAAATTTGTTAACACCCAAAGCAATGTATTGGATGTCTTTATAATTTAACGAGGGAGCTATGAATAAAAGTACTTTAGTTGATTTTGTTGCGGAAAGGGTGAAGAGCTTATCTCATAAAGAGATCGATGTGATTATTGATGCCCTCTTCAATAAAATGACCCAAGCCCTTTCCACGGGTAAAAGAATTGAAATTCGTGGTTTTGGGAGTTTTGAGTTGAGAACTCGCAAATCTCGTCAGGGGAGAAACCCAAAAACAGGCCAAACTGTTTTTGTGGAAACCCGCCGGGTACCTTTCTTTAAGGTTGGAAAAGAACTCCGTGAGAGAATTAACAAACCCGAGTAATAAAATTTGATGGATGGCTCCTGCCCGATAGGCTCTTTTTTAGCTTCATGCTACAATCCTTGAAATTTAAAGGAAGGTTCCCTTATGATCTGGAGATTTATTAAAGTATTGTTTGGAGCGATCATTATTTTCGTGATCGGTAATTTTCTCATCTCGAATTTAGATAACACGACCTTAGGTTATCCCCTGCATTTTCAATTTAAAGTTCCGCCTTTTTGGGTTTTTGAATCGATGGGCTTTCCCGTGGGCTTTCTCATTCTGGCGGCTTTTTGTTTGGGGATGATCTTCGCGGCCTTTATTGGGGCGATTAGCGTGTTTTATCGATCTCGAGAGCTGAAGTCTAAAAACAGAACCATTCGGGAACTAGAAAAAGAAATCGAAGAACTGAGGGCCCTTTATTCTGCTCAAAGAAGAGAACAGGGAAGCGCCATGGAGGCTTCCCTGCCTAGCAATCTTGAATTAGAAGAACCGAAGATAGAGTAAGGCGTTCTATATAAGAACGCATGGGATCTTAGTGTTCATGAGCTGCTATGGAAGTAGTAGCGGCTGCATTTGAAGCCGAAACATTATTTCCGGAGCCATTCACAGTCACATTGTTGGTTTGATTAGTGGTGGAATTTGCTACTGCGCCCTCGGCAGCCTCTCCAGCGCCTTCTCCACCTTTTGCTCCACCAGCGGCTCCACCAGCTGCTTTGAATCCAGATTCTGCAAGACCAATGAAAGCTTGATCACTTTTTGCTCCTGCTTCTTGGGTTTTTTGCACATTTGCATTTGTATCCGCAGCAGCAATGGGTTGGGGAGTTGAATAAGTATTAACGGGTCCGGCCATAAGAAATCCTCCTTTTCATAAGGAACTTATCGGGAAAGAAAAGCAGATAAGTTGCCTATCTAAAATAGATTTTCCTTCATTTTAATATTTAATGGGCGATATTTCTATAAGAAAAATAGGGGGGTTAGGGTTTGAACCTAAATCTGCAGGCTTATGAGGCCTGGGCTTTACCTTTAAGCTACCCCCCACTCATTCTATATTTGTAGAAATATATCCGTGAAATAACTCGTGTGAAGCTTTCATTAAAAAGAGAAGAATCGTTAATGCTTGTAAAGAACTGCAAACATAGAAGGAGATAGCTAATATCTAATTTGTAGTTATGCTTTAATTGAAAGCCTTTTGTGAGGTGATGGGTTAATTTCTTAATCTGTTTTTTTTCTGTTTTGTTAATAAAAGTATCATCAGCCTTCAAAAGGCAATTTAAAGCCTGCATTATTTGTTCATACTCCTGCTTTGGGAAGCGATGCCATAAACTTTGCTTCACTTTAAACCCCTTTTAAATTTCTAGCGCGCATTTGATTTGTTTTTTTTATAAGTTTAGAAAGATCTACTTTTGTGGTAGAGACTATTTTTGAAACAAAAGGGATCAAACACCACTCGAAAAAAGTAGTATAAATTATTTTAATATTTTCTTTTTTTGCTAATTTAAAAAACTCGAATAAAATTTTAGGATATAATTTATAAAAGAGAGAATTTCCAAGTAATTCCATAAAATAAAAATAGTTTAAGTGGCCAATGAAAGTATTTACTCCAATACAAACCTGGTTGGCTTCAATTGTAAAGAGCCGGTAATTTTTTGTGAAAATGCCTTGAAAAAGATCAAAATCACGATGGATCATACTAGGGAGATTTTTTATCTTTTCAATATTTTTCGAGTAAAAAGATTCCAATAAGGTTTTTCCCTGGGAGAATGTAATTTCTTTGATTGTGATATTCCATTTTTCTTCTGTAATTTTTTTCCTTTCATCCTCTGGAAACCAAGCAAAAATTGAGAAAAGAGATTGGGAAGATAAGGCCCAACCCATCGGAGGAGCTTGATATTGAAAGTGGTAGCCTGCTTTAGCAATGTAAGATTTGAGTAATTCGAAATCTGTAGGCGCCCATTTTTTTTTAAAAATTGCATCTTTTAAGGATTTAGCCGGAACTAAGTCTAGATTTTTATTATTATGGATTATGCGCAATATGGGAATATAGCCTAATAAAACTCCTTTTTTTGTTTGAAAGGTTAAAAAAAACGGCATAATTTTTGCTCCTCCGTAGCCCGAGTTTTCTAGAAGGTGAAAATTATGTTGGAGATGAGCAGCACTTAGCAAAAGAAATTGAGGATGTTGAGATAGGGGTATATGGTTGAGATTTTCATTTTCCAATAATTCAATAAGTTTGCTGGGAGATGAAATGTTAAATTCCATTGAATTCCCCAAGAGACTTATTTCTTGCAATGAGGTTTGCGAAAGACATTTGAGTATTTTCTCCTTAAATTTTTCGCGCTCTAATTAAATAGTAACCCACAGATTTATTTTGAAAGCCGCAATAGCGAATATAAAATATTGTTAGGATTGTGAGTAAAATATCAGTTTTTGCGTGGTGCGAATGGTATTTTTTTAGCATTTTTATAATTTTATTTTTAATGACCGGATAAAAACCAGAGATATTTTTGCTAATATTCTGAGTTGCCTCAATTGAAAAACCAGATTGGGCGATTAGTTTTAAATATTGCGGATAAAACAGGTTATAGTATTTACAAGTTCTCATAAGTTCCTTTTCTTTACTTAGGAAAAGGAGCATTTTTTCATGCAACGTATTTTTATAAATCTTTTCCAAATTGTTTTGCCTAATAATTTCATTTTGAATGAATGAAATTGAGTCCTGATTATAAGCAGAGTCATTATTAAGAATGGGTTCTGCAATGCAAAGATAAGTATTTTTTTTTAGCGCATTGTGGGCGTTCTTAAAGAAGAGTTCTTTATCTTCAAGATGGTATAAACACTCTAAAGCAAGAATTCTATTGCAGGCTTTTTTATAACCACCTAGCAGATCGAGACCTTCGCCTAATATAAATGAGATTTGGGAAGCGTATTGAGGGTTTTCTTTTCTTTCTTTTTCGGCCATTTTGATTTGAGCTTTAGAAATGTCAATTCCTGTAATGCGTTTGCATTTGAAGTGATGGGCGAAATAGAAAACTTCTTTTCCTGTGCCGCATCCAATATCAATGACTTCTGCTTCCGAATTCAATTTACTAAATTTTCCGAATACTTCCTCAAGATTTGTTTGGGCTTTATAAAATGTGGTAGTTTTTTTATTCCAATATCCAAGATTGAGATAGGGGGAATCGAATAATTCTAACAGCAAAGAGGATATAGAATCATAAGTGCTGCTGATTTTGCTCGAAAATGACATTAAATTAATACAGCGTTTTTATAGCATTAGGAGGACTGTTGATGGCGTCTAATAATTTATCATGAGGCACGTTAAATTTTTCGCTGAGCGTAAAAAGCTGGCTTTCGTCTAACGTCACAAAGTTTTTGAAGGCCGCAAGTTCTTTTATGAGAGATTTGGAATCAATACCAAGTGCAATGGCCATCCTTTCATAAGCCCATTTTGGGGATAAATCAATATTCCAATAGGCAGACCAAAGATCATAAGAGTCAATTCCCTTATGATTTTTAAAGAGGGGTGCTGCTAATAACTCCGCAGTTTCTAAGAGAAGGGGAATATCGATAGATATTTTATAACCTTCTTTTTGCAAAAGAAGAACAATGGCTTCAAATTGTGTGTTCCCCGCTTGACGGCCCACTCCTAGCAAGCTTGCATCAATCCATTCGCAACCCGACTCTACCGCTTGTAAACTATTAGCAATTGCCAAGCCCAAGTTGTTATGGGCATGAAATCCAATGGGCACGTTCACCTTATCTTTAATTGCCTTCACATATTCTTTAACTTTTTGAGGTGTTAGGCTTCCCATGGTGTCGACAATATAAACTACATCGGCACCCATTTTTTCAGCTTTTTTAGCTGCTAGCGCGGCTTTGCTGGGAGTGAGTAGGGTGGTTCTAATTAATTGGAAAAAAGTGAATAGGCCCTGTTTCTTTGTTTTTTCAACCCAGGGAGCAGCACAGGACATTTCATGGATATTCAATCCAATTCTGATAAAGTCTAAATGAGGGAGAAGATAATCAATGCTTGATGTATCTGACGATTGAGGGATTAATAATGCACCCAGTTTAGATTTTTTACTTACTTCTTTTGCTGCTTGTATATATTCAAGATCGCTTGTTTTCATTGAGGCAGCGGGATCCGCAGTGGCCACTTCAATGTATTGAATATTAGCGTGATCAAGATAATCAACAATATGAGCCGCTTGATTAGCTTTCAGGTTGAAGTCGATGGTGTAATTACCTTCTCGGAGTGTAACATCCACAAAATGAACGGTGGTTTTTTTCTTCAATATAGATTCCAATCAAAGGGGTTGTTTTTTAGTCTTACTTTTCTTTTTTAGATCCTTTACTGACAAAGTAGAAGGTTTTTCTGTAGTCTTAGGATTTATTTGGGAGTTTTTTAAAAGAGCTTCGCTTAAATTTTTCTTTTCTTTTTCCCCTAACCTTTGGCCCTTTTGAAAAGTAGTTTTTACGATAGGAGATTGCGAACGCTCAGCTTCGGCGGCCAACCTTTTTTGATGAATGTCTGCAACAGCTAGTTCTCGGTGCCGCGCGGGAGAAGGATAATTGTTAAGCACGTTCAGAAGCCGTAATTTGAATGTCTTATCAACGAGAATTTTACCATTCGTAATGAGGCCTTTTTCTTTGTAAATTTTTTCTGACTGAACAAGTTCTTCAACAGTTGCTACTGTGGAAGGTAGAATGCTTTTCACACAAAACTCGTGCCATGCATTGATATCGTACCATCCCTCTCTAATTTTCATGGGGTCTAAGGGGTTCTTAATGGGGCCTGAATATTTATATTTGCCTAATGAGATAAATTTTTCTTTTGAGATTAAAAAGGTAGCATCTGCTTGCTTGCAATCCGCAAATGCTGCTTCCCATTCTTCTATCTTAAATCTTTTTGTATCCACAAAACCAGTAAGATAGAGATATTTTGGATCGGTATGCGTGTAGCGAATATATTCCCCCGAAAAAGAAGGAGGAAGATTGTATTCTTTGGGGATTTCTGCCCAAATTCTTTCCATCACAAGTTTGTTTTTTTCGATATCAGAATCTTTTGTCATAGGTAAAAAGTGCTGTAAGTTTAATCTTGCTAATGCCTTACGTCAAGTAAAACCCCTTTTCTTTCATTCAGACTATAGGGCAAAGCGAAGGGGCCTTTTTAATTTTAAATGGCTTGTTTTTTTGTGCTCATCCCTTGGAGGATTGCGAAACAAAACAGGCCGGTAACCCGCAAGATAATTTTCTTTGTAAAAATTTTCTGTGTCATGCAGTTTTTGAATTTCTAAGTTTAGGTTCCACATGCTTTTAAGCATGGAAACAAAAAATGGCGTTGGAATTTGCGCTGCCACATAAATATAACGATTTAAATCGAATTCCACTAAATGGGCTGCATCGCGGAATATATTCCAATCGATTGTCTCAAGATCGGGAATTAAGTTTTTTTCTATCGCATAGTTCCATAAATCTGTTCCTGGTAAAGTGACTGCAGGATTTATTTCTACATCGAATACTTTCTCTCGATTCTTCACTATAAAATCATAAGTTTGTTGTAGGTCGGTAGGAGTTTCTTTGGGTGTGCCCACCACAAAGGAAAGCCCCACTCGAATTCCCTTTTCATAAAAAAGGTCAATGGCCCGTTGGTTTAAATCCACTGTAGAATTGGGTTTAATGGTCTTTAAAACATTTCCAGATCCGGAATCTGCTCCAAATTGAACAAAAATGAAGCCCATTTTTTTTAAGAGATCTACAATTTCTTCGTCCACGAGATTTGCGTGGATAAAACAGGAAAAGCTTACTTTTTGAGGAATTTTCTTTTCTATAAAAAGATTGCATAGTTCACGCATTCTTTTTTTATTTACTGGGAAAATATCATCGTAGAATCGAATATGTTTTGTATTTGGAAAATTTATTAAAATATTTTCTATTTCTTCTACAATCCGAAGAGCGGAAGAAGCACGAAAAGATTTGAAAATCGTGGGTTCCGCACAAAAGAAACAACGATAGACACATCCTCTCGTTGTCATTATATGTGGAACCCCCAAATTATAAACCCATTGCTTTCGGTTCGGCAAAGGAAGGCTGTTTAAATCTTCCACTTGCACCGCACGGCCCTGATGAATGATTTGACCTTCTTCTTTCATTACAAGGCCGGGTATTTTCTTGAGATGTTTCTTTGATATATCCTTTTGAAGAAACACTTGAATGATTTTTGCCAAGGCAATTTCTCCCTCTCCCACCACGCCCACGTCAAAACAGTCAGGCAGAAAGCGAGGTAAGGAGGTAAAGTGCGGCCCTCCAATGAGGGTAAATGGGCTCATTTTTTTCTTTAATTGTATTGCAATACTTTGTGCATAGCCAAAATTTTCTGAAACGCAGGAAAAACCCACCACATCAGGCTTAAAATTCAATACTGTTTCAATTTGATCATGAACTAAAATATCAATAGGTAAATGAAGCGATTCTAAATAAGACGCTAAATAAAGAGGCCCGAGTGGGACCATGAATCTTTGATAGCCAGTTTGAAAAACGGACTGATTTTTAGGGAGGAGCATCGGAACAATGGCAACTTTTAAACTCTTCATGGTTCATGGCCATTTTTTAAAGATTAAAATATTCCGATTTTTTAAGAGAAGCTCATTTCATCATCTGAAATGGGTTGAGGGTATTCATAGTCTCCCCACACATCGACGCTTTGTCCAGAACCTCTACTTCCTCTACGATCTACCCTTGTCGATTCTTCGGTTTGGATATCGTCCACCATCCCAAACATTCTCATCATTTGGGCTTCTTCGCTTCTTTCTTTATCATTGAATTGAACGCTTAATTCGCGGTCGGCTTGCTCTGTCTTGAAAAGGAGATCTGCTTCATGGTCTTGTGCGGCTCGTTGTTGTTCTGCACTAAATTTCTGGGCTTCCGCTTGACGATCTGCAGCATACTTTGTGGCATCGGCAGTTTTACTTGCAGAAATAGTCATTCCTATACCCACGCCCGCTGCGACTATTACTGCGCCAACAATTATACATACTCCTACTACTCCAATCATAAAATTCTCCTCTTTCAATTAAACATCGGACATCAATTTGTAATATCGTTAGAAAAGCTTTGAAAAGTTGCGCGAACTTAAAGATTTAAGTCGAGATAAAATTGTAGGGCCGCTTATTTTTAAAGTAAAGTTTATTTATAAGAAGAACTTTTTCTAATATTGAACTCTTTGATTGCCTCTCTTTTCTCGTTTTGCTACAGCCCACAAAGCTATGCATCCCTTAGCAAAAAAAATGCTTTCTGGCGATCGGGCGGCCTGGGTGTGTTCTATGGCAACAAGGTTAACCAACGATCTGCGCTCATGACCCAGTGAGCCCCCGATTTTTTTAAAAGCCCATGTTTTTGAACTAATTGAATGGCAGGAATGCGAAGCTTTTCTGCATAACTGATCAAGGATTCAGACATTTGGGTTTCTGAAACTTTTGTTTCCACGAGAAGCAAGGGTTTGTGATCTTTGGATATCAAAAAATCCACCTCTCTTCGATCTCGATCTCTCACAAAATAAAGCCCAAAATTCCCAAAGCCCAAGTCTCTCCAAAAATGAATTGCCTTGAATAAGTGGGCGGCCACCATATTTTCAAATCGTGCTCCTTCATCCTTGATTTGAGCCCAATCCCAAAGGTACATCTTTTTTTCTTTATGAATACTTCTTGAGATTTTTTCTGTCCAGGGAGGCAAAGTGAAGAGAATGTAAAGTTTTTCGAGGGTTTCAATCCAGGATTTCAGCGTGTTGTAGCTTACCTGTAGATCTTCGCGGAGCGAGTTGATGCTGAGCAGTCCTGCAGCACGATGGGGAAGAAGAATCAGAAGATGTTCAACCAGGCTTAAAAGCGAAATATGGGTCAGGTCACGAATATCTTCACGAACTAGAAGTTCATTTCTCTGCAAAGTCCAACGCTCATATTCTTGCCTGGAACCGCTTAAAAAAGGGTGAGGAAACCCGCCCAACTCCAATAATTGCAAGAACAATTCGCTCTGTTCCTGAGAAGGGGCTTCTTTCGAAAGGATAGATTCTGGGTTTGGAATACACTGAGGCTTACTCAGTTCGCCCACGCTAAAAGGATGAAGATGGAAAAGATAGTATCTTCCCAACAAACTATCACCTCCGCGACGATAAATATCAAGACGCGCACTCCCCGTTACCAGGATTTTTAATTCTTCATGATATTTATCGTAGACTCCTTTCAAAAAATTTTTCCACCGGTCATACTTGTGAAATTCATCTAAGACCACATAAGGTTCTTGAATAAAAGCTTTCGATAAAATCACTTGCCGGTCTTCCGCCAAATCCCAGTTGTAGTACTGCCCCTGCAATGATTTCATTAACTCTTTTGCAAGATAAGTTTTCCCAACCTGGCGGGGTCCTGCGAGGAAAACGAATTTTTTCTGAAGATCTGCAAGAATAGGGGTGTATAGACTTCTCATGAAGAAAGGATATAACCCTCACTGAAAAATTGGAAGCCAAAATTTCAATGGGGTTCATAAGCTTATTTCTTGTTTTTTAACCCTCTTTTGTTTAAAAGGGTGGCCTCTTTATGCACCCCTTAGCAAAAAAAATGCTTTCTGGCGATCGGGCGGCCTTGGCCCGTTTAATTACGCATATAGAAAGTCGTGCGGCGGATAGCCCTGAAATTTTAGCGAGCCTTACTCATCATTTGGGCCGTGCCCAGATTATTGGGATTACAGGCCCTCCCGGGGCGGGGAAATCAACCTTGGTGGATCAGCTGATTGCCCATTATCGCAAGCAAGGCCAAAAAGTGGGCGTGGTGGCGGTGGATCCCTCCAGCCCTTTTTCAGGAGGGGCATTGCTCGGAGATCGCATTCGCATGATGAATCATGCAGAAGATTCAGACGTCTTCATTCGGAGTTTAAGCTCTCGAGGGGCTCATGGCGGGCTTTCGCGAGCCACCCGCGATGTCGTGCGCCTTTTCGATGCTTTCGGCATGGGGCTCGTGATGGTAGAAACAGTGGGAGTGGGGCAAACTGAAATGGATGTTTTGGAAGTGGCTCATAGTACCGTTGTGGTTTTAACCCCAGAATCGGGAGATACCATTCAGACACTCAAAGCAGGTTTGCTCGAAGCCGCGGATGTGTTTGCGGTGAATAAATCCGATCGCGAGGGGGCTTTAAAAATTCAACAAGAGTTGATGTCTATGATTGAAATGGGCCATGTAACCCATCATGTGGAAAATGCATGGGATGCTCCTGTGCTGAGCCTCCAGGCCAATAAAGGCGTGGGGGTGAAGGAATTAGCCGATACTTTAAAGAAGCATTACGAATATGTAGTAAAGAGCGAGGCCCATCAATTGAAGCAAGAAAAAGTCCGTTCAGAAGAATTCGATGAAGTTTTGGAAGAAATGTTGGCAGCTTCTTTAAAAGAAACTTTTGAAAAAGAGCCTTCGCTCGCCGCGCTCCGGCAAGAAGTAAAAAAAGGCTCTCGCAGTGCTTTCGATGCGGCTCTTCAGATAAAATCAAAAATGAAGCTGCTCATTCAAACTTAAAAAATAGCGCTATTTAAATGAGATAAGGCTTTTTCTTCAAGTGAGCCTTAAGGAAGGGTTTAAATTCCTTCCTAAATTAAGTAGTTTTTTTGTCTTGACGAAGCAGTCAGCTTTGGATACCACTCCAGACTTAACTCTTTGTCTTTACTCAAGAATCACCCTCACCCCGACCCTCTCCCGTCGAGGGAGAGGGAGAATTAGGAAAAAAGTTTGAGAGAGATGGGGTTCGTCAAGGGGAGAGCAGGATCTCCCCTTGACTTTAGCGAGCGGTGGCTTTGCCACGGCGAGCGAATAGGCGCGTAGCTCAGCTGGTTAGAGCGCATGCTTGACATGCATGAGGTCAGCGGTTCGATCCCGCTCGTGCCTACAGGAAAGGCAGGTTTTAGTGTTTAGTGTCTGGTGTTTAGTGAAGGTACTTCTACATAATGATAAGTACATTCACTAGTCACTAAGCACTAGTCACTCATCACTGTATTACTCATGGTTTGTCGAGCTGGAAAAGAAAACGATCCGAATGAAGTTCTTCGCCATTCTGTTGCGCACATTATGGCGGATGCTGTCCAGCAACTATTCAAGGGCGTGAAGGTTACGATCGGGCCCACCATTGAAAATGGTTTTTATTACGATTTCGATAGCCCCAAGGCTTTTACTCCTGAAGATCTCGAAGCCATTGAAAAAAAGATGCAAGAAATCATTGAGAAAGATTCCCCCTTTCTTCGGGAAGAGGTGAGCCGCTCTGACGCGACCCAGCTTTTTAAGAAAATGGGGGAAAATTACAAGGTGGAGATTATTCAAGGGCTTCCTGAACAAGAGACCCTTACGCTTTATCGCCATGGGAATTTTGTCGATTTGTGCCGGGGGCCCCATGTGAAGCATACAGGAGAGGTGAAAGCCTTTAAGCTTTTAAGTATTGCAGGCGCTTACTGGCGAGGGGATGAAAAAAATCCCATGCTGCAAAGAATTTACGGAACGGCTTTTACCGATAAAAAAGCCTTAAAAGATTATCTTGAAAAGCTCAAAGAAGCCGAAGCGCGAGATCACCGTAAAATCGGGGCCAAGCTAGATTTATTTTCTACCCTCGAAGAAGAAGGGCCGGGCCTCATTCTTTGGCATCCGAAAGGGGCTCGCATTCGAAGTTACATCGAAGATTTTTGGCGAGAAATCCATCGCAAGCGTGGCTATGAAATTGTTTTTACGCCTCACATGGCTAAGCTTGATATTTGGCGCAAAAGCGGGCATGTCGATTTTTACAGCGAAAATATGTATGCCCCCATCGATGTGGAAGGCCAGGCTTATGAAATCAAGCCAATGAATTGCCCTTTTCATATCATGATTTATAATACCCGCCTGCGCAGTTACCGTGATCTGCCCATTCGAATGGCAGAGCTGGGCACGGTTTATCGCTATGAGAGGAGCGGTGTTTTGCACGGCTTGCTACGAGTGAGGGGCTTTACGCAAGACGATGCCCATATCTTCTGCCGGCCCGATCAAATCGAAGATGAAGTGAGCAAGGTGCTCGACTTGGTTCTCTTTTTTATGAAAACTTTTGGCTTTCATGATTATGAAATTTTTCTTTCCACCCGGCCTGAAAAATATGTGGGAACCGACGCAAATTGGGAGCTAGCCACTCAATCTTTAAAAGCGGCCTTGGAAAAAAAAGATTTTGCCTATCAAGTAGATCCCGGTGAAGGGGTTTTTTATGGGCCCAAAATCGATTTGAAGATTAAAGATGTTTTAGGAAGATCATGGCAATGCTCTACGGTGCAGGTCGATTTTAATCTTCCGGAGAGGTTTAATATTCAATACGTGGGAGAAGATGGCCACAAGACTCAACCCATTATGATCCATCGGGCTTTAATGGGATCTTTAGAAAGATTTTTTGGAGTGCTTATTGAACATTATGCGGGTGCATTCCCTCTTTGGCTTTCCCCCACACAAGTGCTAATATTACCCGTTACTGAGGCTCAAGTGCCTTATGCCCATGAGATTCAAGAAAGGCTTGCACAAGAGGGTCTTCGTGTGGAAGTGGATAGTCGTTCCGAAAAGTTGGGCTTCAAAATCCGCGAAGCCCAAATGCAAAAAATGCCTTATATGGTGGTAGTCGGGGAAAAAGAAGTCACTGGAAAATTATTGAGCGTGAGATCTCGAAGGGGGGAAGACAAAGGCCAACTCACATTGAAGGATTTCTCGCTGCTCTTAAAAAAAGAAATAGAAGAAAGACAGTAACTAAAAACTAGTAAAAACAACTGCATTTTAACCTGGAGGTGTAGCATTAATAAAGATGTACGCGTGAATCGCCGAATTCGAGTGCCCGAGGTAAGAGTCATTGCTTCTGATGGACAACAACTGGGAGTATTATCTACCGACCAGGCTCTTCGAATGGCAGAAGATCAAGGTCTTGATTTAGTGGAAATTGCTCCCAACGTAAAGCCGCCGGTCTGTAAAATAATTGATTATGGCAAGTACAAATACCAGCAGGCTAAAAAGCTACAGGAATCTAAAAAACACCAAACGGTGATTCATGTGAAAGAAGTAAAGTTTAGGCCGACCACCGACGATCATGATTTTGATTTTAAAGTAAAACACATTTTACGATTTGTAGAGCAAGGGGATAAGGCCAAGGTGACCGTCGTATTTAAGGGAAGGGAAATGGCTTACCTGGTTCAAGGAAAGGCAATGTTAAACAAAGTTTTAGAGAAAGTTCAAAGTTCTGTGAGTGTGGAGATTTCACCGAAGATGGAAGGAAGAAACATGTTCATGGTGGTAGCGCCGAAAGGTAAGTAGAAAAAATAAAATCAAGGTGCTACCCCTGAAATGGGGCGACGCGAGCCCCTGACAATAGAGGAAATAAAATGCCAAAAATGAAAACAAAAAAAAGCGTAGCGAAGCGTTTTAAAATTACCAAAAAAGGAAAAGTGAAGCGATCGAAGGCAAATCGCCGCCACATTCTCACGAGTAAAACCAGGAAGGCGAAACGCCAAACTCGCCGAGGAAGTATTTTAGGAAAAGCGGACGAAGCCAGAATTCGAATTTTGTTAGAAAGCTATAGTTAATAAAGGCAGTGGCCAGTGGCAGTGGCTGGTTATCGATAAGGCATTTTTAAGCTTTACGGATAACTAACTTCTCACAACTGGCAACTGAAAGATATGCCAAGAGCAAAGCGGGGCTTTAAAGCCCGTCGAAGAAGAAAGAAAGTCTTAAAGCAAGCATCGGGTTATCGCGCGGGGCGCTCTAAATTGATTAGAACTGCGCAAGAGGCTGTCGATAAAGGCTTGCAATATGCTTATAAAGATCGACGTCTTAAAAAGCGCGATTTTCGGGCCCTTTGGATTCAAAGGATTTCAGCGGGTGCCAAGCTTGCTGGGATTTCTTACAGCCGTTTCATGAATGGGCTCAAGAAAGCGAAAATTTTACTCGATCGTAAGGTCATTTCAGATATGGCTATTACAGATATTCCAGGTTTTAGTAAGTTAGTTGAGATTGCAAAAGGTCTTTAGCGAAATTGATGGATGAAGTGCGGAGGAGGGGCTTTTTAAGCCCTTCTTTATTTTTACTTTCTATATGTCAAGCCTGCTCGATAAAATTTCTGATTTGCGAAAGCTTGGGGAAGCAGAATTGAAGCAAGTGTCTTCTGAGAAAGAGGCTTTTGAGCTGAAAGTAAAATATTTAGGCAAGAAAGGCCTCCTCACGAACTTATTAAAAGGGCTCGGGCAATTAGAAGAGGCTTTGCGTCCTCAAGTAGGGCAGGCGGCCAACGAGTTTAAGGTTTTTTTCGAAGGCGCCCTCACGGGAGCCATCGCTCATCTTAAAAAAGCGAACTGGGCCGAACAACTCAAAAAAGAAAAAATCGATATCACCCTTCCCGGTAGAAATAGGCAAGGGGGGGCTTCCCATCCAGTGACCCAAGTGCTTCAGGAAATTAAATCCTTTTTTTTAAGATTTGGTTTCGATGTTTATTCGGGCCCCGAAATCGAATCGGATTATTATAACTTTGAAGCACTGGCGATTCCGGCAGATCATCCCGCCCGTGATATGCAGGATACTTTTTACTTAAGGGAGCTTTTTGATTCTAAAAACACTCCTTTATTGCTTCGGACCCACACTTCTCCCGTACAAGTTCATGTGATGGAGAAAAAACAGCCCCCCATTCGCATGATTGCCCCCGGGGTGGTTTATCGCCGTGATTCCGATATTACGCATACTCCCATGTTCCATCAAATAGAGGGCCTGCTTGTTGATCAAAACATTAGTTTTGCCGATTTGAAGGGGGTACTCAGCGAATTTTTGCATTTTATTTTCGGAAAATCGGTAAAGCTTCAGTTTAGGCCGAGTTATTTTCCCTTCACTGAACCTTCGGCTGAAGTGGATATTGCCTGCGTCATCTGCAAAAGTGAAGGCTGCCGTGTCTGTAAAAATAGCGGTTGGCTTGAAATTTTAGGATGCGGGATGGTAGACCCAGAAGTTTTTCAATCCGTGAAATATGACCCCGAAATTTATACGGGCTTCGCTTTCGGCATGGGCATCGAGCGCATCGCGATGTTGAAGTGGGGCGTTCATGATTTGCGCCTCTTTTTTGAGAACGATGTGCGATTTTTAAGGCAGTTTTAACCCTCCCAAGCTCCCCCCTCTCCGCCAGAGGCGGATCAGCCTTTGGCTCAAAAGGGGAAGATAAAGGTGGGGCTTTGTTACTATGAAAATTTCTCTTCAATGGTTGAAAGAATTTGTGGAAATCGATCTCTCTCCCCAAGAGTTGGCGCAGCGCCTCACTCATGCAGGCTTGGAGGTGGAAGAATTTTCTTACCTTGGAAAAATTCCTGAAAGTGTGCAGGTGGCCCAACTCCAAAAAATTGAAAAACATCCCCAAGCCGATCGCCTTACCGTGTGCGAAGTGAGTTTGGGAAAAGAAGCTCGAAGCATTGTTTGTGGCGCAAAAAACATGAAAGTGGGGGATAAAGTTCCCTTAGCTTTTTCAGGGACTCTTTTGCCCGATGGCAAGAAGATCGAAAAATCTAAAATTCGGGGAATTGCCAGTGAAGGCATGCTTTGCTCGGAAGTGGAACTGGGCTTGTTTGAAGATTCTACGGGTCTTTTTATCCTTCCTTCTCATTTAAAGCAAGGCTTGCCGCTGGCTTCGCAAATGTCTTTGGAAGACGTGATTTTTGAAATTAATGTCACCCCCAATCGCGCCGATTGTCTTTCTGTTTATGGAATAGCGCGTGAAATCGCAGCGATTCTCTCGAAGCCACTTCAAGAGATTCGGCCTGTGTTGCCCTTGGGGAAATTTTCTTGCGAGGGAAAAATCAAAGTAGAAGTGAAAGATGCGGAGCGTTGTCCGCGCTATACCGCCCGTATGTTGCGAGGAGTTCAAGTGGCTCCTTCCCCCTTTGAAATTCGCTTGCGCCTTCATCGGATGGGATTTCGCAGTATTAATAATGTGGTCGATGCCACTAATTATGTGATGATGGAATTGGGCCAGCCGCTTCATGCCTTTGATGCCGAAAAGATTCAGGGCGGCAAAATCATCATTCGCCGCGCAGAGGCCGGTGAAAAATTGAAAACTTTAGACGAAGTAGAGCGAAGTTTGGCAACTCAAGATCTTTTAATCACAGATTCCAAGCAAATTTTAGCTATTGCCGGAGTGATGGGAGGAAGATCTTCCGGAGTGGGAAGTGAAACCCACGAGCTCATTTTAGAATCGGCCTATTTTCAAGCTCATTCCATTCGAAAAACCTCTAAGCATTTAGGCTTGCAGACCGAATCGAGTTACCGTTTTGAAAGGGGCGTGGATCCAGATGGAATTTTACGCGCTTCAGATCGTTTGGCGGAATTGATTTTAAAATGGGCCGGAGGAGAACTTTCCTTAGAACAAACCGACACGGCTCCCCAAGCTTTTCCGCCGAAAAAAATTCAACTGCGCCTTTCTAGAATTCATCAGCTTTTAGGAGTTCGTTGGGAAAGCAAAGAAATTTCCGAACGCCTCCATTCTTTGGGTTTCAAGCCTCAATGGAATCCTTCTGGAATCTGGGATTGCACCATTCCTTCCTATCGCCACGATTTGAATCGCGAGGTCGACTTAATCGAAGAAGTGGCTCGTTTGGTGGGTTATGAAAAAATACCGCCCCAACTTCCTTTGACTTCCCTTGCCGTGGCCCACGATTATTATGATTCTCCCCTCGAAGAAAATTTTCGCTCCCTTCTGTCTCATTTGGGCTTTATGGAAGTGATCCACTATAGCTTTGCTTCCGAGAAAGAATTTGGGAAATCTGGCATTTCAACCGAAACACTCCTGCATTTGGCCAACCCTCTTTCGGAAGATTTAGCCGTGATGAGGTCTTCCCTCATCCCCGCGATGCTAAGCTGCTTGCAAAGAAACATGGCCCATCAAGCTGAAGACTTAAAGCTCTACGAGCTAAGATCGGTTTATCAATTGCTTCCTGGAAAAAATCTTCAAGAGGCTAAATCCCTATGCCTGGCTTTGAGTGGAAAGGCTTATGGGAAAGAATGGAATTTACCCGTAAGAGAAGTTGACTTTTTTGATCTAAAAGGAGTAATTGAAAAGCTCATAACAAATTATGGGCTTCCAGCTTACGAGTTAAAGTTAAGCTCGAGCCCTTATTTTCACCCTGGAGCCTCGGCGGAAATTTTCATTCAAGGCAAAAAGATAGGGGAGATAGGTCAAATCCACCCGCAGCTCTTGGAGGCTTTTGATCTCAGAGTGCCGGTGGTGTTAGCAGAACTGAAGATAAATGAATTACTCTCTTTTTCAATTCCCTTCAAGGCCTTTCAGGAGATTTCTCCTTTTCCTTGGGTGGATCGCGATTTGACACTGATTGCATCTGAAAGTATGGAAGCTCAGAAAGTGATTGATGAAATTTGTAGGATGCAAATCTCTTTGATTCGAGAAGTCAATTGTGTGGATGTTTACCATGGAGAGCCTATTGAAAGTGGAAAAAAAGCACTCACGTATTCAATTATTTATTTAGATGAAAAAAAGACCTTAACCGATGTAGAAGTCAACGAAGTACACCAAAAAGTGTTGGAGCATTTAAAAAAAGCGTTACCCATTGAATGGAGGTAGTTATGAATGAAGAGAAAGCAGAAAAGCTTGAAGGCACAATGACGAAGGCCGATATCGTGGAAACCATCTATGAAAGAATTGGTTTCTCCAAAAAAGAATCCGCCGATATTGTAGAATTGGTATTCGATACCATCAAAGAAACTTTAGAGAAGGGCGAAAAAATTAAAATCAGTGGTTTCGGGAATTTTGTGGTTCGTTCTAAACGGCCCCGCATTGGTCGAAATCCTCAAACCGGGCAAGAGATTGAAATTTCTGCAAGGAGAGTATTGACTTTTCGGCCCAGCCAAGTTTTAAAGGCGGCTCTGAATAAGTAGAAAAACTAAAAAAAATTATTTTCTTTGAGGTGATGAGTCACATGGTAGCTAAACAAATTCAAACAGTGATTCCGGAAAAACTTTATTTCAAAATCGGAGAAGTCGCAAAAATCATTGGGGTAAAGCCTTATGTGCTGCGATATTGGGAGACTGAATTTTCTGATATTGCTCCTTCTAAGAGTAAAACCAATCAACGACTCTATAAGCGGAAAGAAGTAGAGAAAATTTTACAAATCCGAGATCTTCTTTATAAAGAAAAATACACCATCGAGGGAGCACGTAAGCGTTTGAAAAGTTTAGGCCGGGGCGAAAAGCTTGAAGAAGTCTTGCATCCTTCTCAAATCCCGCTCTTTGATGCTGGAAAACAAAAAGATTTTTTAAAGCAGCTCAAAGTAAAGCTCGAAGATATTTTGGGTACGATAAAACATTAAATTTTAAAAATTCATCCCCTGATTTTTGTTCATTTGTAGTAAAATAGCCGTTTGTTTTGTATGAGTGAGGGAGGAGAAATTTACTTTCTCCGAACGAACAAGTTCGGGGGTGCGGGGGGCTGGTGAAGCTGGCCCCCCGATCTAATCGGGGCGTAGCGCAGCCCGGTAGCGCACTCCTTTGGGGTGGGAGTGGTCGCAGGTTCAAATCCTGTCGCCCCGACACGGCGTACCCCAAAAGGCCTTTTTGCAGTCATGCGAAAAAAGGCCTTTTGAATTTTGAGATAAAAAGACGACAGAATTTGAACAGTGTTCATCCACTCGTAATCGTGTATAATTTAATTTCATGCGGATACTTGTCTCGAATGATGATGGCGTTTACTCAAAAGGGATTAAGGCCCTCTCGCAAGCTTTAAAATCGATTGGGGAGGTGACCATTGTGGCTCCTAATCGAGAAAGAAGTGCCGCTTCGCATTCTCTTACTTTGCACCGCCCCCTTCGCGTTCAAAAGATATCCACTCGCGTCTATGCGGTGGATGGCACCCCAACGGATGCGGTCACTTTGGGTATTTTTGAAATTATGAAACAAGCCCCTGATTTAGTGATTTCAGGAATCAATCAGGGGGCTAATTTAGGAGACGATGTCCACTATTCGGGAACAGTTTCTGCGGCGATCGAAGGAGCTATTGCGGGCTTTCCCTCCATTGCGATTTCGCTCATGGGCCGCGAAAAATTAATTTTCGGGCCCGCCGCCAAATTTGCTGTTCGCATCGCCAAAAAAGTTTATCGAGAGGGTTTGCCCAAAGGCATTGTACTCAATGTAAATGTGCCTAATCTTCCGGAAAAACAAATTAAGGGTTATGAATGGACGAAAATTGGCAAAAGAAAATATGGCGATATTATTGTTGAAAAAATCGATCCACGGGGCAAACCTTATTTTTGGATAGGAGGGGACGAAAACGGTTTCATTGATATTGCCGATTCAGATTGCAATGCGGTGCTTTCAAAAAAAATATCCATTACCCCTTTGAGGGTAGACCTTACCGATCATGCCTATCTTAAAAAGTGCAAAACTTGGAAGTTCTAGTTCATCCCCTGGGGCTTTTCCTTTTAGCGGTGAATATAGTGTGGCGCGAAGGAAAATGGTAGAAGAGCTGCGCCTTCGGGGTATTCGCGATGAAAGGGTTTTGGAGGTCATGGGCAAGATTCCTCGGCATCGCTTTGTGGAAGAGGCTCTTATTTCGCAGGCTTACCAAGACACGTCTCTTCATATCGGTTTTGGGCAGACTATTTCCCAACCTTATACGGTGGCTATTTTAGCCCAGTCCCTTCATTTGAGGGGGCATGAATCTATTCTTGAAATTGGAACAGGTTGTGGTTACCAAACGGCCATTTTGGCCTGCCTCGCCAAACAAATTTATTCGATTGAGCGTTTGCATTCTTTAATCCTCAAAGCGCGGAGTAATTTAAAGCGACTCCACATTAAAAATGTGATATTAAAATATGGGGATGGAAGCCAAGGCTGGCAACAATATGCTCCTTTCGATTCAATTGTTGCAGCGGCCGTTTCTCCCCAAATTCCGCAACCCTTGCTTCATCAATTGCTCGAGGGGGGGCGCTTGGTGGTTCCCATTCAAAGAGAGGAAAAGCAAAATCTGCTTTGTATCGTGAGAAAAGGGGATGAATATCACGAACAGATTTTAGAATCTTGCCGCTTTGTAAAAATGGTAGGAAAGCATGCTTTTCATGATCAGGCTCATGAATCGCACAAAAAAGAAGTTCATTCAGGGAGGAAAATATTCAGGCCTCACAGCTCAAATCGCAGGGGCCAGGAGCTTCCTCTTCCCAACCGGAGGAGAGGCCATCCTTAAAGGCAGAATTGTTTTCGAAGAGAGCACTCTTTCTTCGAAAGACCTTGGCTATTTTTTGTCTTTTATCTTTAAGTGCATGCACCGACTTCGCAGCGATTTTTAAAAACAATTCATCCCGCTCTTATAAGCCCTCTAAACATAATGAAGGAAAAAAAATTGCGGGGACCAAAAAGCGAAATGGCAGAGGAAAGGTGGCCAAAGGCATTTTTATTTGGCCTGTGCAAGGGGAGGTGAGTTCTCCTTTCGGCGAGAGAGAGGGCAGGCCCCACGATGGCATTGATATTCGTGCTCCTGAAGGCACGCCCGTGGAAGCGAGCGCTTCGGGCGAAGTAGTGTACGCCGGTAATATGAGCGGTTATGGGAAATTAATTGTATTGAAACACGAAAACGATTATTTCACCGCTTATGCCCATAATAGCGAAATAGATGTAAAAGAAGGAAAAAAGGTAACTCAAGGAGAAGTGATCTCAAAGGTAGGTGATACGGGCCATGCAACGGGGTATCACCTTCACTTTGAGCTTCGTCAAGGCTCTACCCCCATGGATCCCTTGCTTTTCCTGCCCTAAAATAATTTCCCCACCCCCACACTCTTCCCTCGAGGAGAGAGGGTGCCCTGAGCGCGGCGAAGGATGGGTGAGGGGGAGATGGAAATCAATAGAGAGGAAATTTTATGGAAGAGTTGAAGCAAGTGATTCGGGATGTTCCCGATTTTCCAAAGCCCGGCATTGTTTTTAAAGATATTACGCCTCTTTTGCAAAATGCAGATGTTTTTCAAAAAGTGATTGCGGCTTTGCTGGAGCGATATCAATTAAAATCCTTCGATAAAATTGTGGGAATAGAATCGAGGGGATTTTTATTTGGCTCTGCCTTGGCTTATGCCTTGAAAAAAAGTTTTGTATTGGTGCGCAAAAAGGGAAAATTGCCTTGGAAAACGGTGAGCATGGCTTACGATTTAGAATATGGGACCGATACCATTCAAATGCATGAAGATGCAATTCGCTCGGGAGATTGTGTGTTGCTTGTGGATGATTTGCTTGCGACGGGAGGCACTTCTCGTGCCGCCTGTGAATTGATTCAAAAGATGGGAGGCAAGCTTCTCGAATGCTGCTTTGTAGTGGAACTCGATTTTTTAAAAGGAAGAGATAAGTTGAAAAATACTGAAGTTTTTTCATTGATTCATTATTGAAAATTTTCGCCCCCGTAGCTCAGGGGATAGAGCAGCGGTTTCCTAAACCGTTGGTCGGACGTTCGATTCGTCTCGGGGGCGCAAATGAAGTAAGCGATAGCGATTGAGGGGGAGGCTCTTTTTAGCTTTGCTAAAAAGAGGGGGCGACGCAAGCCCCTGTGATAAACCAGCGGTTTCTTAAAACCGTTGGTCGGACGTTCGATTCGTCTCGGGGGCGCAAAAAGAAAAAAATAATTAAAAGATATAATAATATCATATATTTGAATGATTTGGCCTTTTTTCGCTTTTCAGGCAAAGGTTGACACCCCGTCGTATTTTTATAATAATTCTAAAGAGTTATCTGTTTTTACACCTAGGTTAGAAGAGGGGGTGTTATGAACAAGTCCGAACTGATCGAGATTATTGCAGAAAAAGCGAGAGTCACTAAAAAGAAAGCAGAAGATATCGTGAATCTCATTTTTGATTCGATGACGGATGCATTGGTCAAAGGAGAGAGAATTGAAATTCGGGGACTCGGAAGTTTTGTAAGCCGAAGTTATGGGGCTTACACGGGTCGCAATCCCCGAACTAACCAATCGATAGAAGTCAAACCTAAACGGCTTCCCTTCTTCAAAGTAGGGAAGGAACTCAAAGAACGGGTGGATGGAGAAAATACTTCGAAGTCTCAGTCGAAGCCAAATCCACCTACGAATCTTACTTAAAATCTTTAAAGATAGGGTTTTATGAATTTAACGAGGGAGGAAAAACTAGCCTTACTGAGGCTTCATTTTGCTCCGGGAATTGGAAAAAAACATCAAAGAAAACTCCTGGAACATTTTGGGTCTGCCCAAATGGCGCTTTGCCATTCTTGGAAAGAGTTAAATTTATCTACAGAGCTTGAAGCGAAGGCCCATGAAGAAACGGTTTTAGAGAAAGCAGAGCAGGAACTCACTTGGTTAGAAAGCCAAGAGGGCAGGCTGATTTCGATTTTAGATGAAGCTTTTCCTCCTTTGTTGCGGGATATTCATGGAGCCCCCGCCCTTCTTTTTTCGCGGGGGAATTTTAAGAATTGGGAAGAAAAAATTCCCATCGCTTTTGTGGGAACTCGTCGGGCTACAGAATACGGCAGGCAAGTGGTAGAAAAAATAATTGCCGATTTGGCCTCTTATCCGGTGGTGATTGTGAGCGGTTTTGCCCAAGGGCTCGATACTTTTGCTCATCAGGCCGCCTTATCTGCAAAAATTCCAACTGTGGGAGTGCTCGGAACGGGCCTTCAATATATTTATCCCAAAGAAAACGAGGCGCTTTTTTATCAAATGTTGGAGCAAGGGACTTTCTACACTGAATATGAACGCAATGCGCCGCCCCATCCTGGGCATTTTCCTGAAAGGAACCGAATCATTAGCGGCATTTCTCAAGCGGTGATTTTGGTTGAAACCCCCGAAAAGAGTGGTGCGCTGATTACCGCGGAGTTTGCTTTGGAGCAAGGGCGTGAAGTGATGGCCGTGCCCGGCTCTATTTTTTCAAAATTGAATCACTCTTGTCATCACTTGATTCAACAAGGAGCAAAACTAGTGGGGAGTGCAGAAGATATTTTAGAAGAATTGGGTTTAAATCTTTCAAAAGAAAAAAAGGATATACGAGATGAAAAGATCGAGGTTGATTTAGATGATTTAGAAAAAAATCTTATTTCTAAAATTACCCATGAACCTCTTCACATTGACAAAATTACTGAAATCAGTAAGCTCGCCGCCTCTTCGGTGGCGGGGAGTCTTACTTCCCTTTTATTAAAGGGCCTTGTGAGTGAGCTGCCTGGAAAATATTTTATGAGGAATTGAACTCCTCCTAAGCTCCGTTGAATCAAGGGAAGGCGAGAGAGGGGTTGGAAAAAATATGTCTAAAAAACTCGTCATTGTTGAATCTCCTGCGAAGGCCAAAACCATTGGGAAATATTTGGGAAAGGGCTTTTCTGTGAAGGCTTCGGTGGGCCATGTGAAGGATTTACCAACCCGTAGCTTGGGCGTGGATATCCAGAATAATTTTCAGCCGACTTACGAAGTGATTAAAGGCAAAAAGAAAGTGATTGATGAAATCAAAGAAGCGGCGGCCAATGCTGAAGCCGTCTTTTTAGCCACAGACCCCGATCGTGAAGGCGAAGCGATCGCTTGGCACATTGCCGATGAAATTCAGGGGAAAGCTAAAAAAGCCAAGAGTGTTTCTAAGAAAAAAACGGGAGCCAAAAAGGAAAATAATGGAGGGCCTTCTGTTTACCGAGTTCTTTTTAATGAAATCACCAAAAAATCTGTTCAAGAAGCAATGGAGCATCCTCAAGCATTAAATGAAAAACTCTATGAGGCCCAACAAGCCAGGCGCGTGCTCGATCGTTTAGTGGGATACCAAATTAGCCCCCTGCTTTGGGATAAGGTTCAACGGGGGCTTTCCGCGGGTCGGGTGCAGTCGGTAGCCGTGCGAATTATTTGCGAACGCGAGCAAGAAATCGAAAAGTTCGTGCCGATAGAATATTGGAGCATTCAGGCAAAGCTCGAAGGCTCTACCCCTCCTCTATTTATTGCCAAGTTTCTGGGGAAACAAGGCGAAAAAATGGAAGTCTCCAAAGGAGTCGAGGCAGAAAAAATTAAGGGAGCACTTGAAAAATCGGACTTTGTTTTAAAAGAGATCATCAAAAAGGAAAGAAAACGACATCCAGCCCCTCCTTTTATTACGAGTAAACTTCAGCAGGAGGCCGCACGTAAACTCGGCTTCACGGCCAAAAAAACCATGATGCTTGCGCAAAGGCTCTACGAAGGCGTGGAGCTAGGAGAAGGAGAAATCGTAGGGCTGATTACCTATATGCGTACCGATTCTACGCGTTTATCAAATGATGCTTTGAATGAAGCCCGTGAATATATTGTCAATCGTTTTGGAAAAGATTATCTGCCCGATCACGCCAATATCTATAAAACCAAAAAAGCGGCTCAAGATGCGCATGAAGCCATACGTCCTACTTCGATGGCCAATACCCCAGAAAATGTGGCGCCTTTTTTGGAGAAAGATGCCTTGAAACTTTACGATCTTATTTGGAAGCGTTTCGTGGCTTGCCAAATGACCTCCGCGATCTTTGACCAAACCACCTTTAATATTACAGCTTTCCCCTCGAAGCGAGAGGGTCTCCGAAGGACGGGTGAGGGTGAATATGATCTGCGTGCCACGGGTTCCGTGATGAAATTTCCGGGGTTTATTTCAGTGTATATGGAAGGCAAAGATGAGTCGACCCCCGAAGATGAAGAAGATGCCGAGGGAACCTTACCCGATTTATCCGAAGGGGAAAAATTAAAATTACACGAGATCATTCCTGAGCAGCATTTTACTCAAGCTCCGCCGCGCTTCACGGAAGCGAGCTTGGTAAAAGAGCTCGAGGAAAAAGGCATCGGCCGGCCTTCCACTTATGCGAGCATCCTTTCAACCATTCAAGATAAAAAATATGCCATCAAAGAAGAAGGAAAATTCAGGCCCAGCGAACTCGGAAAAATCGTGAATACCCTGCTCACTGATAATTTCCCGGAAATCTTAAATGTGCAATTTACCGCCAAGATGGAAGAAGACCTCGATGAAGTGGAAGAAGGGCATCTTCCCTGGACAAAAGCCCTCGCCGATTTTTATGGCACTTTTGATCAAACTCTCAAAAGAGCCAAAGTGAATATGAAGGATATCAAGCGCCAAGAGATAGCGACCGAGTTTAATTGTGAAAAATGCGGCAAGCCCATGGTGGTGAAGTGGGGGCGCCATGGCGAATTCATGGCTTGCAGTGGTTATCCGGAATGTAAGAGTACGAAAGAAATTCAAAGAGGCGAGGGCGGTAAAATTACTCCTCAAGAAAGCCCCACGACGGATGAAAAATGCCCCAAGTGTAATTCCGCGATGATCGTCAAACGGGGGCGTTTTGGAACTTTTCTAGCTTGTTCGGCTTATCCCGCTTGCAAAAGCACGAAGGCCATTTCCATAGGCGTTAATTGTCCGGACTGTGCTTCGCCCTTGGCAGAACGGCGCTCGAAGCGCGGCAAGGCTTTTTACGGCTGTACGGCTTATCCGAAATGCACCTTTGCCTTATGGGATAAACCGCTCAATGAAGCTTGCCCGCAATGCAACTCTCAATATCTTCTTCAAAAATATTCGAAAAAAGAAGGGGCAAAGATTAAATGCCCGAATAAAGAATGCGGCTATGAAAAGGCTCCTCCCGAAGCGGCCACGGCTTAATTTTGCAGGGTGATTTTGCTTGGTCGGGGGCTTGAAAATCAGAAATAAAAAGCCCCGTTCGTTTTTTAAGCGAACGGGGCTTTGTTTTTTATAGCCTCGAGTTACTTTTTATCGCCGCTTCCCGTGGCAGGAGTGGGAAGAGGCACTGGAACAAAATCATTCCCAGCAGGAGGAGGAGGCGCTACAAGAGGAGGCGGTTCCGTGGGAGGCAGCGGTTCTGTAGGAGGCGGCGGCGGTGATCCTCCAAGAGGCACAAGAGGAAGCGGTTTAGTGGCATCCTCTGTTGCCGGTGCTAGCACAGGTGCAGGTGGCGCTACTTTCACGGGAGCAGGCTCTGCCGCGGCGGGTGTAATGCCTTCGGCGGCTTCCATTTTATCGAGATCGACCAAAAACATCACGCGCCGGTTTTTTTCGCGAGCCCAACTCAAGTTTTTCACTTTCTTTCCACCTTTGCTCCAATCTTCGGTTTCGGGAACAATGGGTTCTGCTTCGCCTTTTCCTTCAATGCGAAGCCTCGCCGGATCCATTCCCAAAAGAATGAGCGCAATTTCGACGGCTCGAGCCCGATTATCGGAAAGCACTTGATTCTTCTCGGTTGTTCCGTCGGTGATGCTCACATGGGCCTGAATGAGAAGCGGAATCTTTTTAGCCATCGCTGTTATTTCTGCGGCGGGCACTTTACTAGTTTTCACACCCCGAAGCGGTTTTTCTCCATTTAATTGGAGGACCACATCTTGGAAGGCCAAAAGTTCATTTCCGGCGAAAATTCCTTTGAAGGCTTTGTTGAGGCTTGGATCTTTAGGAGTAAAGACCTTACCTTTATTGGCTTCATAGAATTTTTCAAGCGCATCCATTTTAGCACCGCGTTTGCCAGGGCCTTCGTTTTTAATTCCATAATCGGGTTGACCTGACACAAAGTTTACAGGAGGAAATTGAGTGAGCGCCATGCCACCTAAATTATTCATAATGTGGCGCACCGCTTTATTGCCTAAGGCAAAGAACATCCACTTGGTGCGTTCTTCAATTCGGGTTTTGGTGATATTGAGGGTGATGAGCTCGTCGTTGAGGCGTTTCGCGAGATCTTCTCTCTCTTCGCAATCGGTGGGGATTTCTGTGCCAGCAATGTCAATCCCTTGAGGGGTATCGATGTTGTAGTGGTTGTAGTCATCTGGAATTTTTTTGGCAGCTTGGGCTTCGAATTCGGCCTTTTTAGCATCTAAAAGACCCATCACCACTTCTTCGCCCTTTTGAATCACTTCGGGGTTGGCCGCTTCTGCTATTTTTGCGTCTTCGATGTATTTTTTCTGGGCGGCTTCATCTTTGGGATATTTTGCTTTTGCTTCCTTTTCAAAGGCTGCTTGTTTTGCGGCGACGGCAGCGGCAATGGCTTCTTGCTTTTTGCTGGCGTATTCAGGCTTGGCTGCCTCTTCGGAGCGCAATCGATCGACGATGCCACGCCGGATGGCGTCGCGGATTTTTTCAGGCGTATGCCCCTTCGATTGTAGATACTCAGTGAGAAGCTTGTAACCGGCAAGAGCCGTGCTTACTTCTTCGCGAAGATCTGCAATCTTTTCTGCTTGGGCATCGAGGCTGTTTTGATCTGCGAGGCAAGTGGTTTCGCTAATTACTTGATCTTCTCGTCTTTCCACACGAATGGATCCGGGCCATTCTAAAGGCACCGTGATACGCGGGCCCGTAAACCAATAGGGATAATCAGCATCGCCGCGGGCATTAGGGATAACGCCTGTTGCAGCACGCCAAGTGAGTTGAACAGAATCTCCCGCCTGGTTAATTTTAAATCCAAAAAGATCTACATCTGTATAAAGACAATAACCGAAGCCACTGGTGTCATCGATCGAAAAATGATTTCCAGCCGTGGTTTTTCCACTACCGTAGAGTCCGCAAGCTCCTATTCCCAGGCGAGAAGGGGCCGAAACCGACCAGCTTGCCATGCTATTTTTCCAATCCAAAGCTAAGCCAACACCCAGTTTTCCTACATTCATGTATGAACCGCCGGTGCTGAGTTGGCTGCCATGGTTCTCATAGCCGGGAGAAAGTTGAACAAAAAGAGAGGCTTTATCGCCAAAAAGGCGGGCCAGTCGAATGTCGAAATCGAGGCTAAGATCTACAAAAGTCCATTTTCCATTTGCATTGGCAGGGCTAGAATCAAGTTGAAAAACATTTCCATTCGGGCCGCCTACAGAGCCGAGAGCGCCTCCAAATCCTCCTAGGCCGATGCCCGGTCTTAAAACAAAGGCATCATTGGGAGGGGTGACGCTTGTCTTTACTTTGCCGAGCTCTGTATGAGTGCGAACCCTTCCATTGGGTGTTTGGGTTGAGGTATCTGCAGGAGCTTCTTCTTGGGGAGCCTCTTCTGTTGGGGCAGTTCCAGTCGTTTCTTCAGGGGGTGGAACTGCGTCAGCGGGGGGCGCTAATTTTTTAGTTGGGTCGATTGCTGGAGGTGCCATGGTCCTCTCTCCTTAAAAAACTTGCTTCATAAGCCGCACGCGCTGGCGACGCTTCTTTGAGGCAAGTTCACTATTTAATTTCAGAAGAAAGACCAGAAACTGGTAATTTGGGTGGGATTTCGTGTGCCCCACTCAAAACTCTTCTGAAAAAGTTTTGTTTACGATTCATTTCGAAAAATAGTCAGAAATTTTCGATGTAATAAATATCGAAGAGTTTTGTAGCAAGTTGCTTAAAAAAATAGGGGGAAGTTCATTTTGCAAATAAATTAAGAAAATCTAAGGAAGCGAAACGTTCATTTCTCCGCCAGATAATCTCTCAAAATCATTGGTGTTTAGCGCCAGAGAGCAGACTTCTCCTTGAGACTCTTTTAAGCGAAATGCCTGCTAGGTAGCTTCTGCCGCATCAGAGCTACCCGCATCGTCGGGGGGTGGCGGAATGGTTATGCGAGGCCTTGGCGCGGGTGTCGCAGGGGCCGGCGGCGGAGTGGCAGGTCTGGGTTGAAGAGGCGCTGGCGCTGTCGGAGCGTTTGCCGGAGCCGGAGAAGTTCTGCTTGCGGGTATCGTTTGCACAGGATGAGCCGAAGGAGGTGTTGCAGAAGCTGCATTGGAGGCTTGCTGCGCCGCTTGAAATTCATGGGCAAGCCCTTCGCAAACGGCATCCTCGTGATTCGTGGGGCTGCAAATAAACATCTCCACTCGGCGATTGGTAACCAATCGGAGGGCCACTTCGTCGTTGAAAATGGGGCCACGGATGCCATCCCTTCTGAGCATGCTGATTTCTGCCCGGGTAATGCGGTGTGGGTCTCGAGGGGCATTGGGTCTTTGATCGTAATAATAGACCGTATTTGTTTCTCCTCTTCCTAAAGCATGGAGCCTTTCCGGATTCACCCCAAAGAAAGTGAGGGCGGCCCGAATCGCTTCGGCCCTTCGGAGAGATAAACGCCCATTCATGGCATCATTTCCACGGGTATCGGTGTTTCCTACGATGTAAAAATGAAGGCTGCGTAAATCACCCGATCTTAAATCTTCGGCGATGCGCCGGATCACTTCTACGCTAGGAGAAAATTCGGTGTTGTCATCATGGCGCCGCGTTCTTACAAAAATGCCTCGAAAGGTATTTTCGATTTCGTTGAGCGCGAGGGGCTGCCGGTTTCCGTTGGCATCTGCTGTATGGCTCGAAAGATAGTTTTGCACGGCCATTTGAATGTTTTCAATATCTGCTGCTTGGTCACTCACGCGATCGGGAAGGCCTTGGGGGCGAGCGGTGGCAAAATGAATTTCTTGCAGGCGCGTGATGGCACGTGTGGCAGTGGGTATTGCCGAAGCAGGGGCATTTCCCAAACCATAACGAATTCCATCCAAACGGGCATTTTGTTCTGCCAATTGGTCGGCACGATTTTCTAAGTTGTTCAGAAGATTGTTTAACGAATCGCAGTCTGCGGGAATAGTTCGAGTTTCATCATTTTCAGAGTCTGCAATGGCTTCAAATCCGGCGATTGTATCCAAATTTAGAGTGGGATATCTCTCGTGGATTGCAGTTCGCAGGCGGGTATTTTCTTGTCTGAGCCCGGCTATTTCGGGACGAAGTTCTTCAATACGAGCTCGCATGCTTTCCGGAGTACGTCCTGCTTCTGCACAAATGGTGGCCCCGATGACTTGTATAATACTTGCTTGCTGAGGAGGAGTAGAGCTTGGAGTATAAGCAAAGCTTAAACCTCCTCCCACTCCCAAAAAGGTATTATCGAAATTTTGATGGAAGGCATTTTGTCCTTCCGAAGTAGAATTAAAAGAAAAAAGTCCATGGGGACCAAAGCTAAAACCCGAGGATCCTAAATTGAAAAGTATTCCCAAAGAAACGTCCACACCCCAGGTGAGTCCGCTGATATTAGAACTATAGGGAAGACCCGGGAGCTGGTTAACCCCGTCGAAATAGTGGGCTGTGAGAGCTGCTGCTGTGTCTAGGTTGGCGAAATTATCCAAACGGATTCGAGTTCTCAATCCGAGCCCAACTCCTATGCCGTTGATGTCGGCGATAGAAGTATAACTACGGCCTCCAATATGAGTAAATCGGGCGCTTCCAAAAATTCCTAAGCTAGCTGCAGATCCACTGGCCAAGTCATAAGCAGCCCCTGCCTGAAAATTTGTGCCCACATAGGTAAAGCCACCGCCATTTCCTGATTGTCTGAGAGCCGCCAGGGATAGGTTTGAAATTAAATTCCAGCGGGATTGGCTAATAGAGGGAGCAGGATTTACTACAGAATCCGGGTGAATACTTCGAGGCTGAGCAAAAAGAATATTTAAAATACCCATGGGACATCTCCTTTAAAAGGAGGATCGCCGGCGTGCTCGCCTTCAGCGTCCTCGGAGTGTGCCCCACTTATGTGAGTTCTTTTTTTCTTATCGGGACCTCTTTTAAAAGGTTGCTTAAGAATTGTGAAAACTATCTTTTTTAAGCAACCTTTTATTTTAGGGGTCGATACTAGGCAAAAATACACAGCTTGGTTGTGTTTTTTAAGATTTAACATAAGAGGGCACACACATGAAAAAGGGCATACGTTCTTCCTTATTCATTTTTTCATTCACACTTCTTTCCCTGCTTCCGGGAATCGTTCGAGCGGCTTGCGGCCTTCCTCAAGGGGATTGCCAAGTTCGTACGACCGATAATTACGGGCAAGGTTCTTTGAGGCTTTTACTCGAAGAAGCTTGTGCAACAGCGGGAGATGATCGAATCGAGTTTGGGCGTTTTTCAAGCGACACCACCATTACTCTCGACTCACCTCTTATGATCCCCCAAAATTGTAAGGGAAAAATCGAAATGGCGGGTCGGGGAGATGTGAAGATCATCATTTCCGGACCCCATGACAAAAACCTGACAAATCTAGATCAAGTAGCCCTTCGAGTGATTTCCAACAATAACATTATCCATCATTTGTATTTTGTAGAGGCGTTTACGGCGATTCACTTGGAAGGGGCTCATAATCAGGTGAGCGATAACAGCATCGGTTTTGTGCCGGGCTCCAATGCTAAGGGAAATGGAATCGGAATCGAGATATCTGGCAATGATAACCAAATTTTTAACAATATCATTTCTAAGAATACGAGCGCGGGCATTCACTTGTTTAATGCCAGCAATAACCTTATTCAGGCGAATTTCATCGGCAGTACTTCCGATGTGAATCAAAATGTCGGAAACGAAGGAGCCGGAATCTCCATTGCAGATCATTCGGATTCTAATCTGATCGGTGGAACTATCAATGCTCAAAAAAATATAATCAAATTCAATAAAACCGGCATTTCCATGGTGGGTAATGCCAGCATCAGAAATTCGATTCGGGGAAACGATATTTCTTTTAATAAGGGATTGGGCATCGATTTGGGCGCTGATGGGGTGACCATTAATAGTAATAGTGCGAATGGGCCGAACCATCTTATCTCTTATCCTGAACTTCGAGCGCTGCCCGCTGTGAGTGGCAATAATCCAAACCGCTGGTTTATTACAGGAAAAGGCATTCCAGGAGCTGTGATCGAAATTTTCAAGGTCCCTTCAGGAGATGTAGATGATTCTTCGAATCATGGGGAAGGATCCCTCAAAGTAAATTCTATTCTGGTTCCTTCGGGAGGCAATTTTTCGCTGCAAGTGGCTCAAGGAGTGCTAGCTTTTGGAGACAAAATTTCTGCCACTCAAACTACAGTTGCAGATGGAACTTCCGAGTTTTCGGCGAATGTTACTCTTACCAACCATCCCGATCCCGATTTTACCTGTAATCAGACCATTGATGCCGATTGCGATACGGTTCCCAATACCACCGATAACTGCCCAACGAAGGCCAACACCGATCAAAAGGATAGCGATGGAGATGGAGTAGGGGATGTCTGCGATAATTGTAAAAACACCGTAAATGCGGGCCAAGAAGACAGCGATGGCGATACCATTGGCAATGCTTGTGAAGATAGCGATGGTGATGGCGTGCCCGATCCCACTGATAATTGTGTGACTAAGCCCAATCCCGATCAGAAAAATAGCGATGGGGATAAATGGGGCGATGCCTGCGATAATTGTAAGGATGCAGACAATCCCGATCAAAAAGACAGCGATGGAGATGGAATAGGCGATGCCTGCGAAGCAAATCCTACGGTGGAGGCCCCCATCGCTTTGAGTGCGACGGCCCTTTCTCAAACGAGCATTGTTTTGGCATGGACGGATAAGTCTACCAATGAAGATGGCTTTAAGATTGAGCGTTCTCCCGATGGAATTGCCTTTGTTCAAATCGCAACGGTAGGGAGTAATGTGGGCACCTATACGGATTTAGGCCTTACTCCGGCGACGAAGTATTTTTATCGAGTAAGAGCTTATGTGGGAAGCACAAACTCAGCTTATTCTAATATTGCGAGTGCCACCACCTTGCCTGCGGATAATCCCACTCCTGGCATTCCTACAAATCTTAAAGCCTTAGGTATTTCTACGACTGAAGTGCTCGTAATATGGACCGATAATGCGGCCAATGAAACCGGCTTTGAACTAGAGCGGGGAGATGCCAATTGCGCCAATTTTGTGAAGATTAAAGATTTACCCCCTAATACCGTGAACTATACGGATTCAGGCCTTCAAGCGGCTACTACTTATTGTTATCGCATACGAGCAGTGAATGGAAATGTGACTTCAGATTATTCAAACACCGATCGTGCGACCACCCTTACGCCGCAAGCGAATAATGTGCCGCAAGATCCCACTAATCTTTTGGCAGATCCCACGGGGCCTCATTCTATTGCTGTGAGATGGATCGATAACGCCAACAATGAAGATGGCTATCTTATCGAGCGCGCCGATGGGCTTTGCTCGGCTACTTCTATCTTTGTCGCTATTGCGAATGCTGCGGCCGCTCAAGGCAGTGGTTCCGTAGTGACTTATATAGATAATAGTGTTCAGGCAGCTACTTCTTATTGTTACCGGGTGAGGGCCTTTAACTCTCAAGGGAGCTCGGCTTATTCGAATGCCGATGATGCCACTACTCCTTCGGAATCTACTCCCAATACTCCGACGAGCCTTACGGCAGATCCCAATGGTTTAATTTCCGTGGTGGTGAGTTGGACAGACAATGCAGATAATGAAAGCGGCTATGAAGTGGAAAGAGCCGATGGTTTGTGCTCTGCGAATTCCGTGTTTGTTCAAATCACAACCGTGAGCGCCGTGGGAGGCAGCGGAACCAAAATTATCTTCATCGACAATTCGCTGCAATCGGCCAAAAGCTATTGTTACCGGGTGAGGGCTACTCATGACGGAATTCCCTCTTCTTACTCCAACTCCGATGATGCGACGACTTTAAGCGATACAGATGGCGATGGCGTGCCCGATCCCCAAGATAATTGTAATTTACCCAATGCGAATCAAAAAGATGCCAATGGAAATGGCATCGGGGATGTTTGCGAAAAGAGCAATAGCAACAATAATAATCCGGGTACGGATTCTGGTGTCAGCCCAGGTACCAGCACCCTTGGTACAGATACTTTTGTAGAAGGAGGGGGATGCTCGATGTCTCGTCTCGCTCCTTCGAATGCTACGGGAATGTTAATGGTTTTAAGTTTATCTTTGATTGGCTTGGCATTAGGCCGAAGGAAAATCAGAGCATAACCCTATCAATTGATTGCGAGAAATATTTTTAAAAGCCCTCCTTCATCTAGGAGGGCTTTTTTGTTCTTCATTAATTTTAAGCAACTTCCTATTATTCTTCTCGATAATTGAGCTGAAAAACATATTCGGGGGCATACAGCGATTTCATAAGGGGAATTACCATGAAATTCAACAGGCTGTTTGCCTCTTTTATTTTTCTTTCACTATTGACTGCCTCATTTTTTTTCAATCCAACAAAATCACTTGCTTATCCGCCACCAGGCACCTGCGATGGAAGATTTTGTCACGCAGCCGTTCTTAATAATGAGAATAGCGATGTTCCGGGTTCGTTGGTGAATGCGATCAAGGGCGCTTGTCAAACTAGCCAAGACGACTTAATTAGTTTTCAGTCAGGGTTTTTCATTGATAGACCCACCATCACGCTTTCTCAACCCCTGGTCATTCCTGACAATTGCCATGGGAAGATAGAAATCGCTGGCCCTAGCGATGTAGAAGTGATGATCGATGGAAGTAGTTTGGCTCGAAGTGCTGCCGATCCTACAGTAGAACCCGCACTTTCCGGAAGAAACGATTTATGTGCTTTGTATGTAAATTCAAACAGCCATAAAATCCACCATCTCACCTTTGTGGGGGCTCCTTTTGCTGTCTGCGTATACGGCAATGACAATCAAATTTCAGACAACAATATTGGCATCCACAGAAATTTCAGACCCGATCCTAATGCGATTGGCATTTATGTTTCAGGCGCTAGTAATACTATTTTAAACAACGTGATTGATCTCAATATTTTCCATGGAATGGTCTTAAAAGGCTCCCAAAATAGGATCCAGCAAAATAAAATAAGTGCAAACGGAGGAGCCGGAATCTATTTAATCGAGGGGGCCTCCTTGAATCTCATAGGAGGAACGAGTGTTTTGAATGGCAATACCATTCGCTCCAATGCTCGAGGCGGAGTGGTGCTGACGGAGAGCGCTGGCAATGGCAATCTCATAAGTCACAATCAGTTTTCCCGCAATATCGGTTTGGCCATCGATTTAAAAAATAATGGAGTGAGCTTGCCCACGAGCGGCGAGACGGGCCCGAATCAAATGATTTCGATGCCTAGCGAAGTTCAAGTGGTGCCGATGCGCACGGAGGCGCCTTACGATACTTATCTTTTTCGCGGTCGCGCGCCTGCGAATTATTTCATCGAAATTTATATCGTAGATCCTGAAGATCTTTTGGATGTCCACCAACTTTTGGGCACTCAAAGTTACGGAGAGGGGAATTATTTCCTTACTTCACAGCGGGTGCTGCCCGCCCGAGATGGAAAGTTTAGTGTGCTCATTAGTAATTCTCTGTTGGGTTTAGGCAGCTATGTTTCCGCCATTATTCGGGATGGCGCGGGCAACACCTCTGAATTTTCTGCGACACTCGAATTGCAAGACTTGCCCAATCCCCGCAATCCTAATTGCGGCAATGGGGTTCTCGATGCCGGAGAAACTTGCGATGATAGAAATATTATTTCCGGAGATGGTTGTAGCTCGATTTGTAGTGTGGAGCCCGGCTTTCATTGTGAAGGTTCTCCTTCCCGTTGCAGCCTGCCTGTTTCTCTTTGTGGAAATGGCCATCTCGATGCCGGTGAAGCTTGTGACGATGGAAACCGTGCCGAAAGTGATGGTTGTAGCGGAACCTGTGGGGTCGAAAGCGGCTGGACTTGCACCGGAGAACCGAGCCATTGCACGCGCCCTCCAACTCCTACGGAAATGCCTCCTATCTCGCCAGAAACTCTCATTGCAGAGGCCACAGGGCCTCGAAGCATTGATGTTTCTTTTAAAGATCAATCCCTCGATGAAAGTGGTTTTAGGATTGATCGTGCGGATGGGGAGTGTGGTGCCGGACGCCGAGAGGCTGAATTTAACCAACATTTTACGCTTCCTGCCCAAGCAGGCATGAGTTTGATTCATTATACCGATAATGCCGTGGAGCCCGATCACACTTATTGTTACCGAGCGGTGGCGTTGCGGGGAAGTCTTTCTTCGAGCCCCACCAATTTAGATGATGCCCATACCCTGTCTTTAAGCTCTAGCACTCTCACTCCTCCGAGTGATTTAACGGCGGAGGCCACTGCCCCGAATAACGTGCGCGTGATCTTTAAAGATAATTCCGATAACGAAACGGGCTTTAAATTAGAGCGGGCCAATGGAGCTTGCCGCAGCGATAGTGTTTTCACCCTGCTTGCAACGATATCACCTGCAGCGGGAATTCTTTCAAGAGTGACTTATGAAGATGCTTCTGTTTTGCCCGGAAGCACTTATTGTTATGAGGTGAGGGCAACCCATTCGACAGGAGAATCGACTCCCTCAAATATGGATGATGCGACCACTCCGGTGCTGGGAGTCAATTGCGGAAATGCCCATCTGGATGCGGGGGAGGCCTGCGATGATAATAATACTGCGAATGGGGATGGTTGCAATAATAGCTGCCAAGTAGAAAGCGGTTGGACTTGCTCTGGAAGCCCCAGCCATTGCAATCGCAATAGCAACCCACCTTCGAATTTAAGGGCAACGCTCCTAGAGCCACCCAGCCGCGTGAGGGTCACTTTCACCGACAACTCAGATAATGAAACAAGTTTTGCCATCGACCGCGCGGAGGGCGAATGCAGGGCAGATAGCAGTTTCACCCAAATTGGAACCGCTCCCTCCCTTGCAGGCACAGGACAAACAGTGCTTGTTGAAGACAGCACGGTGCAGGCAGGCAGAACCTATTGTTACCGAGCGCGAGCTTTAACACCTGCCGGTAGCACGGCGCCTTCGAATGCGGCTTCTGTGATGATTCCTCTTCCAAGCACTACCCCAGATCCTGGTACAAGTGCCGGAAGGAGTGGTGGTATCGCCGATAGCCTCGAAGGGGGAGGCTGTGCCTTAAACCCATCTCCTTCTAGCCCTTTATTGAGTTTCATCAGTTTTGGGATTCTCTTGCTGGGCTTGAGTATCTTAAGAAAGACAAAAAAAGTCTCGTGAATGCGAGATCATCTGAAGCAAACCCCCTCTTTTGTTGAAATGCTAAAAGAGGGGGTTTTTCTTTTAGATTTCCTTCTTCTTTTCTAGTATTCTTTTTTAAATGAAAGCCCAGTTCTTAAAATATTTAGAAATGGAGAAGGCGGCTTCCCCTCATACACTCAAGAATTATGAGCGAGATTTAAATGAATTTGCCAATTATTTGAAGGTAGAATTTCCAAAGCTAATCGAAAAATCAGGGCCGGCTTGGACGAGAGTGAAAAATCGGCATATCCGCACCTTTCTGGCAGCTTTACTTCAAAAAAATAAAGCCTCTTCTGTAGGCAGAAAGCTTTCGAGTCTAAAATCTTTTTACCATTTTTGCGTGGGAAAAGGTTTGCTTCAAAAAAATCCGGCGCGCTTGATTCTCACTCCCAAAAAGCCAAAACTACTCCCTCGGTTTTTATCGGTAGATGAGGCAGAACGCCTTCTCGCCACGGCCCACAAGCTCACAAAACCTTTTTCCAAGCGAGATGCGGCGATTTTAGAACTCCTCTACGGTTGCGGTTTACGGGTGAGCGAGGTGGAGGGGCTTGATTTTGCTCATCTAGATCTTTTCACTCAAACTTTGCGAGTTCGAGGTAAGGGCAACAAAGAAAGAATAGTGCCCATCGGGCAAAAAGCCTTGATAGCTCTTCAAATCTATTTAGAGGAAAGGAAGGCCTTAAAAACCCCAAGCAAAGCGCTTTTTCTAAATAATCGGGAGGGCCGCATTCATGTGAGGCTTGTGGAGCGCCTGGTGGAGGAATATCAGCTCCGAAGTGGTTTGGGCCGAAAAGTGAGTGCCCATGGTTTGCGACACTCTTATGCGACCCATTTACTAGGAAACGGGGCCGATCTGCGTAGCATTCAACAGCTTTTGGGGCATGCTTCTTTATCTACCACCCAAAAATATACGCATCTGAGTATTGAAAAACTCATGGAAATCTACGATAAGGCTCATCCAAAGGCTTAAAAATTAATTCGGACCATTCCTTGCATTTTTTAAAGAACAGACTAGTAAGTAGATCTTTTAGGAAAAATTATGAATCATTATGATGAATCTAAATTTCGATTTGAGGGAACCACCATCATTGCAGTCAAACGCGACGGGAAGGTGGCTATTGCAGGCGACGGGCAAGTGAGCTTCCAAAATACGGTGATGAAGCATACGGCCAGAAAAGTCCGCCGCATGAAACAAGATAAGGTCATCGCGGGTTTTGCAGGGTCCACCGCCGATGCGTTTACTTTGTTTGAAAAATTTGAATCCAAGCTCGATGAACATCGCAGCAACTTAACTCGCGCCTCGGTGGAGCTTGCCAAAGATTGGCGAACAGACCGCGTGCTTCGGCGTTTGGAGGCTTTGCTCATTGTGGCCGACAAAGAAAAAATTTATACTCTTTCGGGCAATGGAGATGTGATAGAGCCAGATGATGGCATTAGCGCCATAGGCTCGGGAGGGCCTTATGCCTTAGCGGCAGGCAGGGCGCTGCTCAAAAACACCTCTCTTTCTGCCAAAGAGATTGCGGTGGAATCTCTTAAAATTGCTTCCGAGATTTGTATTTTTACAAACGACCAAATCACCGTCGAAGAGGTATCTTAAAGCAATGAATTTTACTCCGCGAGAAATAGTTCGTGAATTAGATAAATATATCATTGGCCAAGGCAACGCCAAGAAAGCGGTGGCCATTGCCTTGCGTAATCGTTGGCGACGTCAGCAAGTGCCCAAGAATTTGCGGGATGAAATTGCTCCCAAAAATATCATCATGATTGGCTCGACAGGGGTGGGTAAAACCGAAATCGCCCGACGTTTGGCGAAACTTGCCCAGGCGCCTTTCATCAAGGTGGAAGCTTCTAAATTTACCGAGGTGGGTTATGTGGGTAAAGATGTGGAATCGATTATTCGAGAACTCACCGATCTTGCCATCAATATGGTGAAAGAAGAAGAAAAAGTGAAAGTGCTTAAAAAAGCCCAAGATCATGCAGAAGATAAATTGCTCGATTTGTTAGTTCCCGCCAAACAGCCTTCCGAGGGTGTTTCAGAAGCCTCCCTCACAGACACTCGTGATAAATTTCGTAAAATGCTTAAGGAGGGAAAGCTGGAAAATAGAATGGTGGATGTTGAAATCTCTGTTCCATCTTCCTTGCCCATGGTGGAAGTGATTAGCGGTGCGAATTTGGATGAAATTGGGATGAACATTAAAGAAATGTTTCAAAGCTTTATGCCGAAGGGAAATAAAAGGCGGAAAATGAAGGTGGAAGAGGCAAGGCAAGTGCTGCTTCAAGAAGAAGCGCAACGCCTCATCGATATGGATGTGGTGGCGAAAAATGCGGTGGAACGGGTAGAGCAAAATGGCATCGTTTTTTTAGATGAAATCGATAAGATTGCGGGGCGTGAGTCTTCTCAAGGCCCTGATGTTTCGCGGGAAGGAGTTCAACGTGATATTCTTCCCATCGTGGAAGGCTCTACCGTGAACACAAAGTATGGCATGGTCAAAACAGATCATATCCTTTTTATCGCCGCCGGTGCTTTTCATGTTTCAAAACCTTCGGATCTTATTCCAGAACTTCAAGGGCGTTTTCCGATTCGAGTGGAGTTGGATTCCTTAAATGAGCAAGATTTTCTAAAAATTTTAGTGGAGCCCGAAAATTCTCTTACCAAACAGTATGTGGCCCTTTTAGAAACCGAAGGGGTGAAGGTGGAATTTAAGGAAGATGGAATCCGCGAGCTTGCTTCATTTGCGGCACTTGTGAATGAGAGAACGGAGAATATTGGGGCTCGCCGCCTCCATACCATTTTAGAGAAAGTGCTCGAGGATATTTCTTTTAAGGCTCCTGAAATGCGGGGAGAGCAAGTGGGAATTAGCGCTGCCTTTGTGAGAGAGCGCTTGAGCGATATTGCAAAAGATCAAGATTTGAGTCGCTATATACTCTGAGGAGAAAGACATGAACGAAGCATTGCAAAAGGCTTCCATCCTGATGGAAGCCCTTCCTTATATTAAGAAGTTTTATGGCAAAACCATCGTCATTAAATATGGTGGCCACGCGATGGTCGATGAAAACTTAAAAGAAACTTTTGCGAAAGACATTGTTCTGATGAAATATATTGGCCTCAATCCCGTGGTGGTTCATGGGGGAGGGCCTCAAATTGGAAAAGTGTTAGAACAGATGGGGATTGAATCAAAATTTCATCGGGGGATTCGAATCACCGATGAAGCAACGATGGATGTGGTAGAAATGGTGTTGGTGGGAAAGGTGAATAAAGAGATTGTGCGGCTCATTAATCGAAATGGTGGAAAGGCAGTGGGGGTTTCTGGCGCCGATGGAGAGCTTGTGAAGGGCAAACAGCTTCCCAAGGAGAAAGTAACCTTCGATCAAAAAGTGCATGAAATTATTGATCTGGGACGGGTGGGAAATGTAACCGAAGTGAATGCCTCGGTGCTAAATGCGCTCGATAAAGATAATTTTATTCCTGTCATTGCTCCGGTAGGAGTTTCGGAAAAAGGCATCGTACTTAATATTAATGCAGATCTGGTGGCAGGAGCGATTGCGTCTGCCATGCAAGCTGAAAAAATGATGCTCCTTACGGATGTAGAAGGAGTGAAAGGTCAAGATGGAAAATTGATATCCAATTTAGGGGTGACAGAAGCCAAACGCCTGATGAAAGATGGCATTATCAAAGGAGGCATGATTCCCAAGGTGGAGTGTTGCATCAAGGCAATGTCCAATGGAGTTAAAAGCACCCATATTATCGATGGCAGGGTGGAGCACTCTATTCTTCTCGAAATTTTTACCGATCGAGGGGTTGGAACCATTTTAAGTTAAAGGTTTTTTTCTTTTAAATCATGGAACGATTTAAATTTTTTTAAAATTATCTCATGCTTTAAAAGATGTCTTTATGTCGAAAACGCAAACTTACATTGAAAAATCCTCCCAAGTTTTCATGAATACTTACGCTCGATTTCCACTGGTTTTAGAGCGGGGAGAAGCTTGTTGGGTCTGGGATGTAGAAGGGAAAAAATATCTTGATTTGGTGGCCGGCATTGCCGTGAATTGCCTGGGGCATTCGCATCCTCAAGTGATTGAAGCCATGAAGGAGCAAGTCTTAAAGCTCACCCATATTTCCAATCTTTATCACAACGTTCCTGGCATTGAGCTTGCCCAGCTTCTGGTTCAAAGCTCTTTTGCAGATAGAGTTTTCTTTTGCAATTCGGGTGCGGAAGCCAATGAGGGGGCCATCAAACTCGTCCGAAAATATTTTAAGAAGAAAGGCATGCCCCATCGCACAGAAGTGATTACGATGCAAAATTCTTTTCATGGCCGAACTTTGGCGATGATAAGCGCCACCGGACAGGAAAAAGTGAAGAAAGGGTTTGAGCCTTTAGTACCCGGTTTTACCCATGTGCCCTATAACGATCTTTCAGCCCTCGAGAAGGCGATCGCTCCCCAAACGGCGGCCATTATGCTTGAGCTGGTTCAAGGAGAGGGAGGAATCGTTTTTGCGACGAAAAAATATCTAGAAGGAGTGAAAAAACTTTGCCAAAGACAGGGCTTGCTTTTGATTTACGATGAAATTCAAACGGGAATAGGGCGAACGGGGAGCTTATTTGCCTACGAGCACACAGGAATTGCCCCCGATATTCTCACCTTGGCCAAAGGGCTCGCCGCAGGATTACCCATGGGAGCGATTTTAGCCTGCGATGAAGTGGCCAAAGCCTTTGAGCCTGGAGATCATGCGGCGACCTTCGGGGGAAATCCCTTGGTTACTCACGTGGCCAAACGGGTGATTGAAATTCTTCAAAAGGGGGTTTTAAAATCATCTCAAGAGGTAGGTGTCTATTTTATTAGTAAGTTATTAAAATTAAAAGATAAATTTAAAATCATTAAAGAGGTGAGGGGGCAAGGTTTGATGTTGGGAATGGAGCTTGAAATTCCAGGAAAAGAAATTGTCATGAAAGGTTTGCAGAAAGGCTTGCTTTTAAATTGCACTCAAGAAAAAGTTTTAAGATTTATTCCGCCTTTGATTTTGTCAAAAGAAGAAGTCGATATTGCGATTGAAAAGTTAGACGAAATTTTTACGGAGATTTCATGAAAAAAGATCTTCTTTCTCTCCTTGATTTGAAAGCCCCCCAAATTGAAGCACTCTTAAAAAATGCCCGTCAATTTAAATCTCTTCGCGGAAAAAAGAAGCATCCCAAACCCCTTGAAGGAAAAACGCTTGCCATGATTTTTGAAAAAAGCTCCACCCGAACCCGAGTTTCCTTTGAAGTAGCCGTGTATGAATTGGGCGGGCATTCGATTAATCTTACTTCTCAAGAAAGCCAATTAGGAAGAGGAGAATCGTATGAAGATACGGCCCGGGTGCTTTCTCGTTATGTCCATGGAATTATGATTCGCACCTTCTCTCAAAAAGATATGGAGGTGCTTGCTCAATATGCCTCGGTTCCCGTGATTAATGGCTTATCGGATCTCTTTCATCCAGTTCAACTTTTGGCAGATCTCATGACCCTTCAAGAGGAAAAAGGAGATTTATCTTCTTTGAAGGTGGCTTATGTGGGCGATGGAAATAATCTTGCCAATTCCTGGATAGAAGCTTCCGTTGTTTTAGGCTTCGAACTCAATGTGGCTTGCCCAAAAGGTTATGCCCCTTCAGGCGCCTTACTCACTCAGATAGGCCATCATCCCCAGGTTTCTATTTTAACGGATGCGATGGAAGCGGTGAAAAGCGCCGATGTGATTTATACCGATACTTGGTTTTCGATGGGGCAAAAGGTAGAAGAAAAGAAACGGAAAGCTTTTGAGCCTTTTCAAGTGAATCAAGAGCTTCTTTCTCATGCGGCTTCCGACGCGATTGTCTTACATTGCCTGCCCGCCCACCGCGGCGAAGAAATTACGGATGAAGTGATCGATGGCCCTCAATCTCGAGTATTTGAAGAGGCAGAAAATCGTTTGCATATTCAGAAGGCGATTTTGGCCCATTATATTAAGTAAGCCTTAAAAATAGACCGCTATTTTCTAAATCTCTATACAAAATTCGTTTGAGTTACGCTAAACTACGCCTATGTTTTTCAAAGGGAGGCCGAAGCATAATTGGAAAGAAGTTTTTGTGAAATATGGCTCCCGCCTGGCCTCCTTATCTAACCATGAAGATGTTTATAAAACTCTGCTTGTTACTTTAGTGGAAGTGAGCGGTGCGGAAGGCGCTTCCATATTACTTTTTGATAGCAGCCTGAATCAGTTTACCTTGAAAGAACATTTAGGGCTTGCCCCCCTTTCTTTTTCGCTTTCTTCCAATCATCCCCTTATTTTATGGCTGCGTCGAGATGGCTACCCACTTTCTCGTCACCAGCTGGTGAGCGATTCAAAGTTGGTCGATCTAAGATCTTCGGCTCTTACCTTTTATTCGGAGTGGAATTCTGAAATTGCCTTCCCTTTGATTGTCGAGAAAAAATTCCTGGGCATCTTTAATTTAGGGCCTTGCGAGGAGAAGAAGGCCTACGATCCTGAGGATGTTGAACTATTTGCCACTTTAATTAACATGGGTTCTGTATTTATCGAAAATAGTAATCTTTACGACACACTCCTCAAGCAAAATCTTAAGCTCTCTGAAGTGGCCCGCCTCAAAACTCAATTCGTCAGCAATATTACCCATGAGCTAAGAACTCCTCTCCATGGCATCTTAGGCTTAGCCGATGTATTGCTTGAAGACGGGGAGCATCTCTTAAATGATAATTACCGTCGCTATTTGGAAATGATGAAAAATTCGGGGAATGCCTTGCTTGAAATGGTGGATCATATTTTAGATCTTACGAAATACCAAACGGGCATGGTCCATTTGAATGTAAAAAAGATCAGTCTTAAAAAAATGATTTTAGACGTGATGGAGGAGTTGGCCCCCAATATTGAGCTTCAAGCTTGTCAAATCGATTTGGATTGGGCCGAAAACACACCGGACGTTTATGGGGATGAGCGAGAACTTAAACATTTGTTGAGAGATTTACTGGGGAACGCCATTAAATTTGCTCCTCACGGTGTCATTTCTATTTCTTCGCAAAAAACAGGCGATAAGCTTAAACTTTGCGTGAGAGATAGCGGGGTTGGCATTGATGAGAAAGACCAACAAATGATTTTTGAAGAATTTCGCCAGGCGAGCCAAGACACGACTCGTGAATATGGGGGGTCGGGTTTGGGGTTGGCCCTCGCGAAAAAAATTGTGGAATTGCATGGGGGTCGTATTTGGGTGGAATCGAAGAAAGGCCAAGGTTCGCAGTTTTATTTTACTCTTCCTTTAAATCCTTCTCTGGTTCAAGTGGGTGGAAAAGATTTCTTGAAATAGAAAGCACTCATTGACCCTCAAGAGGGCCTATGCTAGGAGCTCTCCCCTTATAAACTCTTGAAACAAAAGCTCAATTTAGTATCAATGGTATAAACCCGAGGATGGATTTGAGAGCAGGCCAAATAGTTTGGTTCCTAGTTTTTTTGGCAGGAGGGGCGCTGTCGGGGAAGCTCTTTGCGCTTGAATCAATGCCGGCAAGCCTTGCTGCCAAAAAAATTCATTCGAATGCGAAAAAACCTTTGTTGAATTCTGAAAAAGAAGGGCCGCTTCCGGAGGAGATCGAGGCGAGTGAAGAGGCCGCTCTCAATGAGGCGAATAACCCGAATGCCTTTCGTTTTGATTTGACCGACTGTGTCCGCATGGCCTTGCGCAATAACGCAGAAATCAGAGGCAGCGATTACGATATTGAAGAGGCCAACTATAAGCTCAAAGAAGCAAGGCCGCGTGGAATTCCCGTAGTGGAATATGAATACCAAGGGGCTCCTGTTCCGAAAGATGCCTCACGCGCGATCGAAGACTTTTTTACCGGAGATCTTACTTTCGTTCATCGAGTGAAAGTAGGAGTGGGCATTCCCATTTCTTCTTTTGGAAAACTAAAACTTGCCCAAGGCTTGGCAAAAGAAGGGGTAGACGCCGCCAAAGAAAAGAAAAACCAAAAATCGAGTGAAATCGTCTTAAAAGTAAAGCAACTTTATTACGGAATTATTTTTGCGGGTGAACTCAAAGCGATGATTGAAGATGCCTTAAAAAGAATTGATCAAGAGATTAACAAGCGGGAAGCCCAAAATACCCCCTCGGATCCCGTCGATCTAGCGAAGTTAAAGTTGACACGCTTTGAGTTACTCAAAAAATTAGGGGAAACTTCCAGAAAGGGAGAAATGGCTTTGGAGGGTTTGCGTTTGCAAATTGGCCTCGATCGTAATTTTGAATTTGATTTGATCGATAAAAAACTCAAGCCCGTCATATTTGAATTGAAGGAACTCGACTATTATTTGGAAGAGTCAAAACGTTATCGCCCCGAATCGCGTTTGCTCGACATCGCCCTTCAAGCCAAAGAAGGGGAATATCGGGTGGAGAAACGAAAGTTAGCCCCCGATTTTGGCATTGGAGGTTTTTTTGAAGTGGGTCGCACCATGAGCCAGGTAACGGGGGTGGGAGATCAAAATGATTATACAAATCCTTTCAATTATACTCGGGCGGGCGTGGGCCTGCGTGTGAAAGGAGAGTTAAATTGGAATCAAGCCTCTGCACGCATTAAGCAAAAGGAAGTGGAATATTACAAGATGAGTGCCACGAAAGATTATGCGGAGAAAGGTTTAGATCTTGATTTGAGAGATGCTTATTTAACTGTGAAGCAGTCTAAAAAGGATTTAGAAGATTCCGACAAGGCTTACCGCTTAGCGAGACAGCTCGTGTTTCTCACGAAAACAAATTATGACGTCGGGGTGGGAGATAAAAAAGATTATGCAGATGCCCTTCAGGCCTATTTATTAATGAAGGGGCGTTATTATGAATCGGTTTTTAATTACAATGTTGCCGTAGCTAGCTTGATTAGTAAAGTGGGCTACCAGGCGCAACCTTAAAAGGAGTGAGGCATGAAAGTGCATAAAAGAAGTTTAGCTTATGGAATATTTTTGTTGCTCTGTTTAAGTTTTAATCTTCCTCTTTATTCAAAGACAGATTCGACAGTGGGAAGAACCCCTTCCACAGGCTCAGGGCAGGCCCCTTCCACAAGCTCTTCAGCGAATACAAATGCAGGAGAAGTGGTGGTGAGGCAAGGATCCGCGGATGCACCTTTGGGAAGCCCGACCCGGGCGATTCAAGATTTAGAAACGAAAATGGATAATTACAAGACGGGCACCCACTTGAGCGCAGAGGAGCGTGCTAAAAACGCCCAGCTTAAAAGGGAAGCTTTAAATGGCACCTTCGACTTAAGAGAGCTCTGTCGGCTTGCCTTAGATAAACACTGGGCAAGCTTATCTGCAGCAGAGCAAGATCATTTTGTCAATTTAATGACCCAGCTTTTAGAAAAGAAGGGAATTCTCTCTAAAGAGCAGAGTCAAACGCAGGGTAAGAAATTTTTCATCAAGTATACGGGGGATATCTATTTAGATGCCACTAAAACTAAGGCCCGCTCTCGTACTCAAATTACAGTTCCCAAAGAAGATGTTGAAATTTCTATTGATTATAAATTACTCAAAAAGGGAAACGAATGGAAAATTTTTGATGTAGTTGTAGACGACGCTAGCCTAGTCGATAACTACAAGTATCAATTCAATTCCATCATTACAAAGCATGGCTATCCAGAACTGGTTTCTCGAATGAAGAAAAAATTGGTGGATATGGATTCGAAATCCTAAAATGAAATCCTATAAACGATGCATTATGATCTTGGCCGATGGCTCTCGGCCCGATGTGTTTGAAAAACTTTTGCACGATGGCCAAATGCCTCATTGCGAGGCCTTATTCAAAAAAGAAGGGCGCTTTGCGCCCGCCACCTCTGTTTTTCCTTCTACGACGGGGCCTGCCTATCTTCCCTTTTTAACAGGATGTTATCCGGGAACTTGTAATGTGCCCGGAATTCGATGGTTTGATAAAAAGATTTACGGTGAAGGAAAGCCACGCTGGCAGCGATATAGGAGTTATGTTGGCTTTGAAAGCTTTTTGCTGAATCAAGATATTAAAATTAAAACGCCCACGCTTTTTCAATGTTTTGATCGTCCCGTCAATATTTTTAGTGCGGTGAGTAAGGGCACTTCCTTTAAGAGCAACCAAACTAAACAAAGTCGGATCTGGCATTGGTACTATGCCCATTTAACAGACCGTTGGGAATTTGTAGATCAAGCCGCCACCCGAAAACTATTAAAAGCGATGGAAAAAGATTTTGATTTTGCCTTTGTTGTTTACCCTGGCATCGATGAATTTTCACATCTTTCTCATCCGCACAGCGAAAAGACTTTTTCGGCCTATCACTATTTAGACAAGGCATTGGGAGAGATTAAAAATAAATTAGAACAGAAGGGCTGGCTCGAAGAAACTTTGATTGTTTTGGTGAGTGACCATGGTTTGTCCCAAACTCAAGAGCATTTTGGAGTTGCAAGCTTCTTAGAGGAAAAGAAAATCAAGACTTTTTATTACCCCAAAATTTTTAAATGGAACTTCGAAGCGGCCAGTATGGTTTCTGGCAATGGTATGCTTCATCTTTATTTTCAAGACAAACAACATTTAAATGGAAATGCAGGTTGGCTTGCTCGAAGCTCTTTTGAAACTCTTGAAAAGCAGAGGGGGCCTCTTCTTCAAGACTTGCTTGCCCAGCCCGCTATCGATATTTTAGCGAGTGAAGGCGAAGATGCTTCGATTTGGGTGTTGAGCAAAAGAGGCCGGGCCAAAATCAAATGGCAGGAAAATCACATTCGCTACGAAGTGCTGGGAAGAGATCCTTTCGGCTATGCCGCTTTGCCCACGGTGATGAACAAACAACAAGCCCTCGATTTCACTTTTCACAGCGATTATCCAGATGCCTTGCTGCAACTTTGCCAAATTTTCAGGTCTTCTCGCACGGGGGATTGGGTGGTTTCGGCTGCCAAGGGTTGGGATCTGCGTAAACGTTTTGAACACCCTGAGCATAAGTCTACCCATGGAGCCCTTCACAAAGAACACATGCTGATTCCCTTTTATACCAATGCCCCTCTTCCAAACAAGCCGGTGAGAAGCGTAGATGTTTTTCCAAGCGTCTTAAAACTAATGGGTAAAGAAATTCCTTTAGGGCTCGATGGTGAAGTTTTCTTTTGAGTCTTGACACCCTAAAATTTCCCATGTTACCCCTCTGAATGAATTATCATTCATTTGGTTTAATAGGCTTATTTTAGGGCATCATCATCCATTCATTCATGAAAAACGCGGTCGAAAAAGTCCAAAACGACAAATATGAGAGAATTATCCAGGCGGCCACCCGTGTGTTTGCCTCCAAGGGATTTTACAATGCGAAAGTGGCCGATGTGGCGCGCGAAGCCGATGTGGCCGATGGAACCATCTATCTTTATTTCAAGAATAAAGATGATCTCTTAATTTCTATTTTTGAGCATAGCATGGATACTTTCATCCATGCCGTTCAGAAAACGCTGGAAGGGGTGAATGATCCCTTCGAGAAGCTGCGCCGCTTTATCCATCTTCATTTAGAACTTGTTCAAAATAACCAGGATGTCGCCCAAGTGTTGCAAATTGAGCTACGCCAGTCTTCTAAATTCATGAAAGAATACGCCGCCACTAAATTTAAAGATTATCTCGATATTATTTCGGAGATTTTAGACGAAGGCCAAAGCCAGGGTTTGTTTAGCAAAACGATCAATCCCTTAATCGTGAAGCGCACCATTTTTGGTGCCGTCGATGAAATGGCGCTCGATTGGGTTTTGATGAAGAAAAAGAAATATACCTTACAGGAAGTGGCAGACCAACTTTGCATTCTTTTTATTGAAGGACTCAAAGCCTAGAGGATTTATGAAATACGAAACGCTTCTTCTCGAAGAAAAAAATCAAATTCTCCATATTCGCTTGAATCGCCCCGAAGCGTTTAATGCCCTTAATTTTAAGATGATTGAAGAGCTTCATGAAGTGCTGCTCCACGCAGAAACTCGCTCAGAGCTGAGAGTGGTTTTAATGAGCGGCGAAGGAAAAGCTTTTTGCTCGGGCGGAGATGTGAAATCTTTCTATGATGCTTTTCGAAACAAAACAGCTTCCGACCTGTTTCACCATATGCCCACTCGCTTACACGATATGGTGCTTACTATGAAGAATTTAGATAAGCCAGTGCTTGCTGCTGTCAATGGTGCTGCCGTGGGCGCCGGATTTTCTTTAGCCATTGCGGCAGATTTGCTTATTGCCGCGGAGTCTGCTTATTTTATGTTGGGCTATCTTAAAATTGGCCTTTCGCCCGATGGTAGTTCAACCGTTTTTCTTCCTAAAAGTGTGGGGGTGCACAAAGCCTTTGAACTTCTTACCTTGGGCGAAAAATTGAGTGCGGTGGAAGCCAAAAATTTAGGTTTCGTCGCAAAAGTTTTCCCAGATGCCACTTTTAAAGAAGAGGTGCAAAAACTCGCGCAACATTTTGCGGCCTTACCCACTCAGGCCGTGGCGATGGCCAAAAAGTTGATTTTTGAAGGCGTGAATACCCCCGCGGAAGTTCAGTTGAATAAGGAAACACAAGGCGTTAAAAAGATTGCATGCACTCAAGATTTTTTCGAAGGAGTGTCTGCTTTTGTAGAAAAGCGACCTCCGAAGTTTACAGGAAAATAAAGGAGTTCTCATGAAAATTGCAGTCCTCGTTAAACAAGTTCCCGATACTGAAACCAAAATTCGCACTAAAGCAGATGGCTCAGGCATTGAAAGCGATGGGATCAAATACATTGTAAGCCCTTATTGTGAATTTGCGATTGAAGAGAGTATCAAAACGAAGGAAAAAAATCCTGGCTCGGAAGTGACGGTGATTACCCTGGGGCCTTCCCGTTCTGTAGATGCACTTCGAACCGCGCTTGCGATGGGCGCTGATAAGGCCATTCATGTTGATGATGAAGGGCAAGCCTTAGATAGTTATCTCAGCGCTAAGATTTTGGCGAAACTGATTCAAGAAAATGCCTTTGATATTGTTTTCTGCGGCAAGCAAGCGATTGATCAGGATGCGGGCCAAGTTCCTCAACAGGTAGCCGAATTCTTAAATTGGCCTCAGGTGATGATTATCGAAAAAATTGAATTGAACGGAAAGCATGCAGTGGTGACTCGTCGAGTGAGCGGGGGAGCCAAAGAGATTTATGAGCTAGCTCTTCCTGCTGTTTTCGGTTGCGAAAAAGGACTCAACACCCCCCGTTACGCCTCTTTGCCGGGAATTATGAAGGCGAAAAGTAAGCCTATCCAAGCTTTGAAGGCCTCTCATTTAAAAGGAGATGCCACTCTGAAGATTGTCTATGGCAATTTTAGGCAGCCTCCTGAAAAAGCCCCCGGAAAGATTATTCAGGGAGAAGCGGAAGTGGCAGTGAAGGAATTGGTGAGGTTGCTGCGTGAGGAAGCAAAAGTGATTTAAAAGCTTCTCCTAGCCTTCCTTTAATTATAAGGGGAGCTGGGTGGGGTTTAAATTTAAGGAGTAGGTTTATATGGCGAACGTTTTAGTATTTGCCGAGCATCAGAATGGAAAAATTAAGAAATCCGCTTTTGAGTTGATTGGGAAGGGAGCGGATTTGGCCTCTCAAATCGAAGGGCAGGTGGAGGCGGTACTCATAGGCTCTGCGCCTGCCTCGGTAGGCCAAGAACTTGCCCAATATGGAGCCCGTAAAGTTTATGTTTTAGAGCATCCGGCCCTCGAGACTTACAATACCCTCGCCTATGTAAAGGTATTGGCTGACCTCGTGAAGCAAATCCAACCCGAAATCTTCATTGCCTCGGCTTCGTCGGCGGCAAAGGATTTTTTTCCTCGTTTAGCGGCCCGCCTCGATACAGGCCTTGCTTCTGATTCCGTTCATTTAAGCCTCGATTCTGATCATAAGCTCGTGGCAACGCATCCGATTTACTCGGGAAAAGCCTTGGTGGATGTAAAAATTCCTAATTCCAAACCGCAAATGGCCCTCGTCCGTGCGAACTCTCTAGGTCTGGGGGCTCCTGCAGAGGGGGTGAGCGCAGAACTGATTAAAATAGCGGCGGATCCAGGCGAGTTGCGGGCGCTTATGAAAGAAGCACTGAAGGGTTCGAGCGATAAAGTAGATCTTACAGAAGCTGAAATCATTGTTTCGGGAGGTCGCGCCATGAAAGCCGCCGAAAATTTTAAAATCTTAAATGAATTAGCCGATGCGGTTGGTGCTACCGTAGGGGCTTCCCGTGCTGCGGTAGATTCCGGATATGCTCCCCACGATATGCAAGTGGGGCAAACGGGTAAAGTGGTTAACCCAAAACTTTATATTGCCTGTGGCATTTCGGGAGCCATTCAACATCTTGCGGGCATGAGAACTTCTAAAGTGATTGTGGCCATCAATAAAGACCCTGAAGCCCCCATTTTCACGAAAGCTGATTATGGCATTGTGGGAGATTTGTTTCAGGTAGTGCCCTTGCTGACTCAGGAATTCAAGAAAGTGCTCCAGGACTAGCTTTATAATTTTTTGAAATTTCTCAATTCTGGAAATCTCCAGGCCCACAAGCCTACTACCGCAAGGGTTCCGAGCCCTCCTATCACCACGGCAGGAATGACTCCAAACCATGCGGCAGTGAGGCCCGATTCGAATTCGCCGAGCTCATTTGAGGCTCCAATGAAGATGAGGTTCACTGCACTCACTCGGCCTCGCATGGCATCGGGAGTTTGAGTTTGAACTAGCACCCCTCGAACCACCACACTCACCATGTCGGCTCCCCCCAAAATCAGCAGACATATTAAGGAAAAAACGAAATTTTTAGAAATTCCGAAAAGAATCGTAAAAAGACCAAAAATGGCTACGCAAAGCAGCATGGTTTTACCCGCTTTTTGAAGGGGAGCTAGGCGAGTGAGCAAAATGGCGACGAGCGTTGCACCTAAGCCGGGTGCTGCCCTGAGCATTCCCAAGCCAGAAGGCCCTACTTTTAAAATCACGTTGGCGTAAATGGGCAGTAAGGCCACCGCTCCCCCCAAAAGAACTGCGAATAAGTCGAGTGAGATGGCTCCCAAGATAATTTTTTTTTCAAAGACATAGCGCAAACCGGCAAGCACCGTTTTCCAAGAAGCTTCGGCCATTATTTTGATGTCTTGCTTGTATTTTAAGGGGAAAAAAATCAAAAAAGATAAAACTCGAATGAAGGCTACCACTAAAAAAACATCGGTGGCATGGCCTCGGATGGCATAAAGCCAGCCCGCCAGTGCAGGGCCTGCAATGAAGCCTACTTGCATGCTAGAAGAATTCCAAGCCACCGCACGCGTTAAATGTTCTATGGGCACTAAGGAAGGAAGCATGGCTTGATTAGCGGGACCATCGAAAGCATAGACCGTTCCCATTGCAAAAAGAGTGAGATATAAGCTCCAAAGGGGCATTTGAGCGAAAGTGACTAAAGCAATGAGAAGAAGAGTGAGAAGAATTTGGATAAAACGAGTGAAAAGAAGAATGCTGCGGCGGTTTTTTCGATCGGCGATATGGCCTGCGTAAATCGAAAATAAAATCTTGGGTAAAAAAAGGGAGAGGCCGATATAACCTAAGTCGAGGGGGTTTTGAGTAAGCTCAAAAATATATTGCCCCATGGCGAGGTTGAGCATGGGGCCCGAAATGAGCACTAAAAAGCGGGAGGCAAGAAAGAAGCGAAAGTTTTTGATGCGAAGAAGGGAATAAGAAGCCATTTTTTTAGGCTAAACTCTCTGCCAAAATTTCGGCAACATCTTTCACTGGAACATCGACCTGTTTATCCTTGGTGGCATCGGTGATCATCACTTTACAAAAAGGGCAGGCCGATGCAATCGTTTGAGCTTGGGCCGTTTGCAAATCTTCGAGTCGCTTATGGTTCACCCGCGTGCCGATGCGCTCTTCCATCCACATCCTGCCACCCCCGGCTCCGCAACAGCGGCCTGTTTCTTTGGAAAGTTCTACTTCTTTATATTCAAGGCCGGGAATGGCCTCTAAAATCTTGCGGGGTGCCTCATAAATATCGTTATATCGGCCCAAATAACAGGAGTCGTGGTAGGTAAGACTTTGTTTGAGCTCCTTTACGGGCTTCACTCGGCCTTGTTCGATCAGACGAGCAATGTAATCGGTGTGGTGCATCACTTCGTAGTTTCCTCCAAACTGAGGGTATTCGTTTTTGAGGGTGTTGAAGCAATGAGGACATTGGGCAAGCACCGTTTTGAATTTGTATTTATTTAAGGTCTCGATATTTTGTTTGGCCAAGGTTTGAAATAAATATTCGTTTCCAATCCGTCGAGCGGGGTCTCCCGTGCAAGTTTCTTCAGGACCCAAGATGGCGAAATCAATTCCTGCTTCCCGAAGGATTTTAACAATCGCGCCACTCACTTTTTTATTTCGGTCATCAAAAGAACCTGCACAACCCACCCAATAAAGAACTTCCACTTCTGGTTTTTGGGCAAGAGAAGGAATGTTTAAGCCTTTGGCCCAACTCGCACGCTCGTCAAATCCAATACCCCAAGGGTTTCCATTGTTTTCAATGTTGCGAAGAGTGCTTTGAGCTTCTTCAGGAAATTCTCCCTTCATTAACACAAGATTGCGGCGCATATCGACGATGCGTTCTACAAATTCGATGAACACGGGGCAGGCTTCTTCACAAGCTCGGCAGGTGGTGCAAGACCACAAAATATCAGGATGTATCACTTCAGGGACGAGTGGAGTGAGGCCCTTTTGTTGTTCATCGGTTTTTGTGCTGGCCAAGCTATTGAGATTTGCGGTGATGTAGTCTTTGAGGAAAATATTGATTTCCTTCGGATTGAGGGGTTTGCCGGTGTTCCAAGCCGGGCATTGAGAGGTGCAGCGGCCGCACTCCGTGCAAGAATAAACATCGAGGATATCTTTCCAAGTAAATTCATTTAGTTTTTCTACACCGAAAGTGCTTGCATTGGGATCTTCAAGGTTGATGGGGTTCAAGGCCCCGTAAGGCTTTAAGTTTCGAAGAAAAACATTGGGCAGTGAAGTGATCACATGAAAATGTTTCCCGTAAGGTAAAAAATTCAAGAAAAGAAGCACCACCCCGATATGGAGGAAATAGGAAAGGGCTCCCAGAAGAGTTAAAGCTTGGGGCGAACTTCCTTCTAGGCTTCTACCCACCCAATAACTGATAGGCCCCCACCAAATACTCGCAGGAAAGCCTTCATGGATAAAATGGATGCCGTCGTTGACAAAATCGGTGATCATTAAGGTGAGTATGAAGCATAAAATCACCACTCCTTCTGTAGATAAAGTAACCCGCGCAGGTTTTGAGATAAGGCGGCGGTATAGGAAATACAAAACGCCCCCTATCACCAACACTTCGATGAAATCTTTGAAAAGACGGTAAGCGTTCCATAGGCTTTCCGGAACAAAGGGAAAGCTGAAGTGGGCATCGAAGCCGAGAGCGAAAGCGTAAAGGGTTTGCAAGGCCACTGTACAGAATCCCCAAAAGATGAAGGCATGCAGGAGGCCTGGCCAAAAATCTTTTGAAATCATGCGATGCTGGGCGATGCCAAATTTGAATAAAGCCCGAAGGCGGCTGCCTAGATGATCGAGCCGGTCAGAGCCTTGTGCGAGGGACATCACCCGATATTTTTTATAGATAGAATAGGAAAAAAATCCCAAAGCCACTATCAGAATAAGTGCCACGGGAAATGGATACATCTTTTAAAACCTCCCAGATGAGTTTAAGTTTGAGAAAAGCGTTTAGTTGGGGTATCAAAAAAGAAGCGGGGGTTCAACTCTAAAGTCTATAACTTTAGCGACTCTATTTTGTAGGGAGCTGGCCCCGCACCTTATTTTATGAAATCATTGACGGAATATTTATGGTTTAATACTTCTCAAGAGCAGGAATTTATCAACATTACTTCCGAGCTTAAGAAAATTCTCGCCCACAGCCAAGTGAAGGAAGGCTTCATGCTTGTGTCTGCCATGCACATTACGGCGGGGGTTTATGTGAATGATGATGAACCAGGCCTGATCGAAGATATTCAAGCTTGGCTTGCGAAGCTAGCGCCTGAAAACCTAAACTATTTGCATCATCGAACGGGAGAAACGAATGGGCATGCCCATTTGCGGAATTTATTAATTCATCATCAGGTGATCGTGCCCATTACTCAGGCAAAATTGGATTTGGGAAGATGGCAGGAAGTATTCTATGCGGAGTTTGATGGGAAGCGTAAAAAGAGAGTGATTGTGAAGGTGATGGGAGAGTAATTTCAATCATAAGGAGAAAGTATGAAGAAAGCATTATGGATTATCTTAGGTGCCCTGGTTTTGGGTGGATTTTGGATGATGTCTGCTCGAAACAGCTTTGTTACTCAAGAAGAAAATGTGAAGGCAAAATGGTCTCAGGTAGAAAATGTCTATCAACGGCGCTTAGATCTTATTCCCAATCTGGTGAATACCGTCAAGGGCTATGCCAGCCATGAACGAGAGACCCTTGAAGGAGTAATCGAGGCGCGTGCAAAAGCTACTCAAATTTCGGGCGATGCCTTGAAAAATGTGATCAACGATCCCCAAGCCTTTCAGAAATTTCAAGAATCTCAAGCGGGTTTATCCTCGGCACTTTCGAAATTGATGGTGGTGGTGGAGCGATATCCCGATTTAAAGGCCAATCAAAACTTTTTGGAACTTCAAAGTCAATTGGAGGGAACCGAAAACAGAATTGCCGTCGAGCGTAAACGCTATAACGAGGCAGCCCAAGAGTTTAATGTGAGCGTCCGCCGATTTCCGGGGGCTTTGATTGCCAACTTTTTTGGTTTCAAAGAGAAAGCCTATTTTCAAGCGGATTCCGGGGCTAGCAAAGCTCCTGAAGTGAAGTTTTAAGGAAATGATATGAATCGAACAAATCTTCGCATTCTCTTTTTTTCCGCGATCGTTCTGGTCGTTTTTATTTCTATAAGTTCTTTTGTCTTTTCTCTTCAAATCCCTTCTCGCCCGAATGGGAGGGTAAACGATGATGCGAACTTACTCGATGCCTCTTCAAAGGCGGCACTTGAAAGTAAACTTCGAGCCTTTGAAGAAGAAACATCCAATCAAGTGGTGGTAGCCACTTTTCCAAGCTTGGAAGGAGAGAGTCTTGAAGATTTTTCGATGCGTTTGGCTCAAAACTGGAAGATAGGCCAAAAGGGAAAAGACAATGGAGTCATTCTTCTTATTTTTAAGAATGATCGTAAGTTAAGGATTGAAGTGGGCTATGGCCTCGAAGGAGCACTCACCGATGCGCTGAGTCGCAGAATCATTCAAGATGACATCGTCCCAGAATTTAAGAAAGGAAACTATGCGGCGGGTATTTTAAAGGGTAGCGATTCTATTTTGGCTGCCATCAAAGGGGAATATAAACCTAAAGAAACAGCATCCGATGAAATGCCCTCATGGCTGGCTACTCTTTTTACCATTATTTTACTGATTGTTTTTCCGCTTTTCTTGCTTTATGCATTAATTGTTCGACCCATTTTAAGATTCTTTTGGCCTTCTCGCTTTCCTCGTTGGAGTTCCGGCTCTTCTTATTCTTCTTATTCAGGAAGCCACTCCAGTTGGACTTCAGGCACTTGGGGTTCGGGTGGAGGAGGTTTTTCAGGAGGCGGGGGAAGCTTTGGAGGAGGAGGTTCCAGTGGAAGTTGGTAAAAATATAAATAGAAAAAAAGATCCTACCCAATTTTTGAGCGACGAAGAAAAATTGGATTTAAGCCAAGCGATTCAATCAGCCGAAAGGCATACGAGTGGAGAAATTCGAGTTCATCTTCAGCAAAAATGCGAGGACGAACCCATGCAAGAAGCTCAAAGAGTTTTTGAAAAATTAGGCATGACCCAAACTGAGCAAAGAAATGGCATTCTCTTCTTTCTTTCCCTTGAAGATCGCCATTTTGTGATTTTAGGCGATATTGGCATCCACGAAAAAGTAAAAGAAGATTTTTGGCATGTGATCCGAGATGAAGTTTTGAGCTATTTTAATGAAGGAAAATTCTTGCAGGGTTTGCAAGCCGGGATTTTAAAATGCGGAGAAAAATTGGCAAAATACTTCCCTCATCAAAAAACCGATCAAAACGAGCTTACAAACGATATCAGCACTTCCTAACTCCTTAGAGGGGCCCTTCCCTTGTTGTTTTCTTTTTGCCGAAGAAGTAAGCGGCAAGTCCTCCTAATTCATATAAAACAAGAAGAGGAGCCGCCATCAATAATTGAGAAAAAATATCGGGGCCGGGGGTGAGAATGCCCGCTGCGACGAAAATAAAAATAATCACATATTTTCGATAGCGGTGGATGTGAGAATAGTCGATCAGGCCTAGTCTTGCCAACATCAGAATGAGTAGAGGCAGTTCAAAAGTGAGCCCGAAGGCAAGCAGAAATTTTGAACTAAAAGAAAAATAATCTTCCATTTTTGGCATGAACAAAATGGGCGTATCTTTTAAGATCTCTACTATAAATTTAAAACCTGTCGGAAAAACGAAAAAATAACCAAAAAGTGCCCCTCCCACAAAAAAGGCTGCAGAAAAAATTGCCAAGCATGCTATTCCCGTTTTTTCTCTTTGATAGAGGCCCGGAGAGATGAAGCGCCAAATTTGATAGGCAATATAGGGTGCTGCCAGAAGGGCTCCCGCCAAGAAGGCAGTTTTCAAATAGACCATATAAGATTCGAAAGGAGTCGTGGCAATAAAATGACTTCCTTGAGGAAGAGCAAGTTCTAGAGGCTGAATTAAAAGTAAAAAAAGTTCTTTCGAATAATACAAGGTAAGAGCAGTCCCTATGAGGAGGGCAATCAAGCAATGAATGAGGGCTCGCCTAAGATCGGCCAGATGTTGAATCAAATTCATTAAATGACGATTTTCACTCATGACTTTTTTTGTTCAGTGGAGCCCTTGGGGAGAGCAGGGGAGGAAGAGTTTTTATTTTGAGAAGAGTTTGTGTCACGTAGGTCGGTTTCAAACGATTGCTTTATTTCATCGACGTAAGATTTGAGCTCATGGAACCATTTGCCTAAGGTTCGGGCCGTTTGTGGGATTTTTTCCGGGCCCAGAAAAATCACGGCGATCATTAAAACGACTAACATTTCGCCGAAACCCATTCCAAACATAAATGGCCTTTATAAATCTTTGGTGAAAAATTCGGCGCCGCTACTATGACCGCCCCCTGCGCTGCCTCCGGTTCCTGGAATGCTTCCGATGAAGTCGATCGATTCTGTATCACCCTTCACGATTTCCATGGGAGTTTGATATTGAGAGAGGTCAATCCAAGAAGGCACTTTGAAATCTTTCGTAGGATATTTTTTGGTTGCTTCCGTCATGTAGTAAACCCAAATAGGTGCAGCGACATGTCCGCCGGTGGCTCCGTGTCCAATAGATTTTATCTTTTCATCATGGCCCACCCAAACGCCGGTAACAAGGGTAGGGGTATAGCCAATGAACCAGGCATCGGTAGAGCCGTTGGTAGTGCCTGTTTTCCCGGCTGCGGGTTTACCTAAGGCAAGGGCTCGAGTGCCTGTTCCATATTTCACAACATCCGACATCAGTGATACCATGGTAGCGGCCGTGCGAGGGGTAATTACGTAGCCTTCGGGAATATAAGAGCCGTAAAGAATTTTCTTTTCGTATTCGCTTAAATTGAGTTGATCTTTCTTGATCGCTTCATCTCCCTTGGCGATGAGTTGGGAGTTGTAATCCATTTCATCCCAAGGAATTCCTTTTTTAGCTTTGGTTTTTTCGGCCGGTTTCGTTTCCACTTTTGCGACGGGAATAGATTCGGGGTGGCTTTCAGCGGAAGCGGCTTGAGATTCTGGAATGGCCGCTTGCCCCGGAGCGATTTCTCCTTTGCTCGAAACCGAAGAAGGATTGGCCGTAGGTGCCGATTCTGGATGTTTGTCTCCATCCCATGTAATCACAAATTTATGGGGATCCATCGCTTTATTTTCTTCAATCACTTTTCCTGTGGGATCTACGATTTTGCGGATAAAATGAGTATCAGGGAGAATACCACCGTTTGCAAAACTGCCATAAGCCCGAGCCATTTCAGAAAGGTAGACGTCGTTGGCTCCTAAGGCCATGGAGTAATATTTTTGAATATCAGAAGTGAGGCCTAGCTTGCGCATATAAGCAGCGATGTAATGCGTGCCCACATCCATCACGATTCTTACCGTGACAACGTTTCGGGAATGCACCAAGGCATTTCGTAAGTTGGTGGGGCCGCTATAGCCTCCACCATAATTCTTGGGAGTCCAAAATTTGCCAGGAGATTCTTCATAAACAATGGGAGAATCCATGATGACGGTATTGGGAGTGTATCCCTTGTCGAGAGCTGCGGAGTAGATAAGAGGTTTAATAGAAGAGCCAGGCTGGCGTAGCGCTTGTGTGGCGCGATTAAACTCGCTTTTGCGATAATCTACCCCCCCCACGATTGCTTTTACTTCCCCCGTGTAAGGTTCATAAGAATAGAGAGCGCCTTGAAGGCTCGGTTGCTGTTCGAGGGAGAAGAGATATTTGCCTTCTGCACTTACTGCAGGAGTTTTTGCTTCGCTTGCCTTATTTGCTTTCGATTTATCATTCTTGGCGCTATCGGCTTCTGGTTTTACTTTTTTAGTGTATAGTTTTACTTGGATCACATCTCCAAGGCCCAAAGCATCGGCTCCGTAGGCCCAGCCCGTTGAATCTGGCGCGATACTTCCCTTTTCATTACCCACCTGAACTTCGAAACCCCGGCTTCGAGCACCGCCTAAAATAACCGCATCATAATATTTATCTGCAATAAGAGGTGTTTTAAGCTTCAGAAGAGATTCTAAGTTTTTATGTTCGCTGCGGTTGATGGTTCCGCTGTTTTCAAGAATGCTTAAGTGATTTTGTTGGTTGAATTTTTCTATGGCGCTTGCATCTGGCAGCTTTTGATGAGCTCCATGGAAGCCATAAGTTTTTTCGACCTCGCGTACGCCTCGCTCCACTGCTTGCTCCGCGGCTTTTTGCATATCAAGGCTGGCTGTTGTGTAAATTTTCCATCCTCCTTTGTAGAGCGCCTCGTCTCCATACTTATCTTGAATATAACGCCGAACCGTTTCAGTAAAATAAGGAGTGTATTGAAGATTAAAATCTTTATCGGTATCGGATCGGTAAACCTTTAAGGCAAAGCTCTTGGCTTCATCGGCTTCTTTTTTGGTGAGGTAGCCTTGTTCTTGCATTCGATCGATCACGTAATGTTGGCGCACTTTGGCACGTTCTGGGTTTACCAGCGGATTAAAAGTGGAAGGGGCCTTTGAAAGGCCAACGATCATGGCGATTTCGGCGATGTTTAAATCTTTAAGCTCTTTGTGGAAATAATTTCTTGCCGCCGCGGCAACACCATAAGCGCGGTTTCCGAAAAAAGTTTGGTTGAGGTATAAAAATAGGATTTGCTCCTTAGAGAGGTGGGTTTCGATTTGGGTCGCTAAAATGGCTTCTTTAATTTTTCGATCGTAAGTTCTTTCGGGGGAAAGCACCAGGGCCTTGGTAACTTGCTGAGTAATGGTGGAGCCCCCTTGAACGACATGGCCTGCCTTAAGGTTGGTGATCATGGCTCTTACAATGCCCCATGGATCGACTCCGTGATGTTCAAAGAAACGGTCATCTTCGCTTGCCACAAAAGATTCAATCATCTTTTTGGGAACGTCTTTAATAGGAGTGAGAAAACGGCATTCGATCCAAAATTCGCCAATTTTATTTCCATCGGCATCAAAGACTTCCGAAACTAAAGGGGGCTTATAATCTTCTATTTTGTCGAGTTTAGGCAAATCGCGTGAAAACCAAAAATAGGCCGCGGTGCCAAAGGTGAGTCCAAGAAAAAAAACAATTAAGGTGGAGAAAAAGACAAAGCGTAAGAATTTCGAGAGAAAAGACCTCTTTTGAGGCGAATTTGAATGAATCATAGGGGGTAAAAAACACTCCTTTTATGTTTCGCTATTCATACTCGCTCTCTATTTTCTGTGCAACTTAAAAGAAAAATGAAAAAGGCTTGACGCAAGGGAAGCGTAAATATAACAATTTTGATACTTTTTAAGTTCTAATAACCTTCAAGTTTTTTTAAGAAAGGGGTTTGTCATGTTTAGGAAGGGTTTAATGATTTGTTCGGTTCTTGCCTTCATTGCCTTAGGAGCCCAAGCTTGTAAAAAGAAAGAAATGGCTCCTGAAACAGGAGCTGAAGTGAAAAAGGAAGCAGATGTAAAGGGAGCAGCTTCTCCCGAGGTGGCTGTTCCGCTTCCTGTTCCAGTGCCTCCTGTTCCAGTTCCACCACCCCCGCCGCCTCCTACAGGAGTGATTCCTCCGGCTCCTCCCAGTGCAGCGCCTGCTTTACCCACGGCACCAGCACCCATGGGAACTGCTGCCCCTTTTGCAGCCCCGGCTTCTCCTCCGACATCGACTCCACCACCTCCACCGCCACCTCCTCCGCCTCCTCCGTCGATGCCTTAAATGAAGATTGGGGATAGATCAATTTGGGGTGCTCTTTTTAAAAAGAGCACCCCATTTTTTTGGAGCTTTATGATGAAGAAAAAATATTTGATTTTGGGCTTATGTGTGTTGGGCTTCATTGCTTGCCAGAAAAAATTGGAGAAAGAAGAAGTGGAAAAGGGAGAGGCTTCTTCAATTAGCCTCACCCCTCTCAGTGGCTTGAATCAGAATTTAGCGCCTCCCATCCCGCAAACTTTACCAGCACTTCCTGCAAAGATGCCATCTTCCTTGCCTCAAGGCACAGAAGCTCCGGGAAATGCTAGCCAAAAGCCTAGTAGTGCGCCAGCCACTTGGTGAGTGAGAAAGAGGGAGGATGCTTCAAATTCCAAGATGATGAGCGAACAAAGAAATCCCCAGAGGAATGAGAAGATTATCCCAAGAACCGAAGGGAAGAGATTCGAGAAGCATTCCCACAAAAGCGAGGAGCAAAGAAGTGGTAAAAGGAACCCAAGGCAGTTGGATGAGAAAGGCAGAGAGGAAAAAAATGATGCATCCAACATAACTTTTCTTTTTAGAATAAAAAACTTTTTTCTTTCCAAAAAATTTTCCGCTTAAGCAAGCCGCTGCATCGGCAACGCAAACTTGTAAGATCGCACAAGTGGCGATAGTTTCTTTGAAAAACAAGAGAGAAAGGATGATTCCAACTCCAAGAAGAGGAGGGCCTAAATCAAGTTTTTCCTCGCGTTTTAAAAGAAGAGTAATGTCTCCAATGACCGGAAGCCCGCTTCCTTGAAGCTCCTGGAGATAGACGGAGATAAAATAAGCCACTACCAGAAAAGAAAGGACGAGAATAGAGCTCCAATAAGAATAGTGGGCAAGGATTAAAAATAAAACCCCCGGCACATGAAGCGATTTTCGGATAATTTCTTTTTTAAAATTCATGGTAGAGCAGCATGCCGTATCGATCTTTGCCCATATCGGGCATAAGAGAAAAGTTATTGTGGAGGTTTTTGTGAAACCTGGAAGTTCCATAAGCAATGACGGCTCCCAGGGTGGCGCCCATTAAAACATCGGAAGGAAAATGTTTGTAGGAATCGATGCGTGCAAGTGAAACCAGGCTTGCAAAAGCGTAGGCAGGAACTCCTGCTTTCCATCCATACATCATTTGTAATACGGTGGCGGTGCTAAACACTCCGGTGGCATGGGCAGAAGGAAAACCATTTTTACCTCCATCGGGCCGGCGTCGATGGAAGGCATATTTAGCCCCGATTGCAAGAAGCTCCGACCAAAAAAGAGATTCCATCATCGCTTCTCCAGTGGTTTTGAGTTTTTCGTTGTGTGCCCCAACCCCTACAATCGTTGTCAAGATTCCTGCTCCCGCCATGGCGTAAGGAGAGCCTAGATCGCTTATTACTTTATCTCCCGTGCTTCCAAACAGGGCGTGAGGCCGAAAACCATATTCGATGGATTTATCTTTTTGATACAATCCACCGGAAATTCCTGCTCCCACCGCAAAGCCTAAGGCTCCCCAACCCCAAAAGCTCTCTTTGATATCGTAACCTAAATGTTTCGGCAGTTGTGTGAAGGTGAATTTTTCAACCTTTTGGGAACGTTCTGCGAATTGCTCGTCTTCATTTTTTTTTTCAGCGAGGGGAGGGGAATTTTTTTGAACTTCTGAAGAAGCCAGGGCCAGCTCAAGATCATCGAGCTTTCTAAAATTTAAAGAAATATCTTTTGCAAGTAGAGAAGTAGAAAAACACTCTAAAGTAAAAATGAAAATTAAAACCCTCGAAATTTTTTTCATAGTGCTAGGCCGTTATCATAGCTTCTTTGTGATTGCCAAGTTTATAAATGATTGTTTATATGCAAGGCACCATGGCCTTGCTCAAACCTTTAAGCATTCAAGCGGCGAAAGCCAAAGCTTGGGCTTCTCTCTGGACATTCCCTGCCATTTTGTTTTCGGCTTTCTCCATCGGATGGGGAGCGGAGGCCGCCCAATATTTTATTTCAAAAGGGCTCGCCCTTGCCATTTTGGCTTGGCTACAAACTTTGCCTGAGTTTGCAGTAGAAGCGGTGATTGCGTGGCATCAAGATATTCATTTGATGTTAGCAAATTTAACGGGCAGTTTGCGGCTGCTTATAGGTTTGGGCTGGCCCATGATTTACTTCACTCGGGTTCTTTTCATCAAGAAAAAGACTTGGAAGCAAAGATGGGAAGCGATTGAGTTGGAGTCAGAAGATTCTATTGGTGTGCTTTCTCTTTTTTTACCCTTGCTTTATTTTACCTGGATTTATTTTAAAGGGTCTCTTACTTTTTGGGATGGGCTGATTCTCTTTTCTCTTTATGTGATTTATCTTTGGGCCGTCAATCAAGTTCCCCCTGAAGGAATGGAAGAAGTTTCAGACATGCCCTATATTCCCAGGAAAGTGGTGGCCCTTCCCCCTTTTTTCAGAAATTTGTCGATTATTGCTTTATTTTTAGGGGGAGGCCTTATTCTTTATTTTTGTGTGAAACCCTTTTTGGAAAGCATGCTGGGCATTGCCATCGCCCTCGGAATTTCAGAATTTGTCTTCATCCAGTGGCTTTCGCCTTTTCTATCGGAATTTCCTGAAAAGTTGACTGCTTTTAATTGGTCGAGGCGAGAAGGGAAGGCAGGGATGGCTCTCATGAATATGGTGAGTTCCAACATCAATCAATGGACCTTGCTGGTGGCTTTAATGATATTCGTTTTTTGCTATTCGAAAGGAAGTTTGGCAGGTTTTGAATTTGATGTGCACCAGAAGACAGAGCTTGCCTTAACCTTAATTCAGTCTGTTTTAGCCTTTTTGATGCTTCTCGATATGCGCTTTCGTTGGTATGAGGCTATTTTACTTTTCGTACTTTGGTTTGTGCAATTTCTCATTCCTTCTTCAAGAGAACTGATGTCTTGGATTTATGGAGCCCTTTGCCTCCTTTATATTTTTCTATTTTTCATGAATCGAAGGCAAATAGAGGCTTGGAAGGCTTTTTGGCCTCTTTTAAGAGAAGCTAAATCCAAATAAACCTTGTAAATATTGGGCTTTACAAGGAAAATAAAGCTGTGCTAGTGGCAACAACTTCAAAATAGCAAATAAAAGGAATTTTATGTTAGCGAGCGAAAGCAATTTCAAAAAAGACATGATTCAAAAATATCGTACTCATGAAGGAGATACAGGCTCCCCTGAGGTTCAAGTAGCCATCCTCACCCAACGAATCAACTATTTAACCGAACATTTCAAAGTTCATAAGAAAGACCATGCTTCTAGGCGTGGTTTATTAATGATGGTAGGGCAACGAAGAAGGTTGCTTGCGTATTTAAAAAACAAGAATCGCGATCGTTACTCCAAATTGATTGGAGAGTTAGGTCTGCGTAAGTAATATAAGGTATGTTGGATAGTGAATCCGCTTAAGGATGGCTGCTTATAGAAACTGATAATTTTAGTGGGTGAATGATTTTTTTGTTTACCTTCTTAAATTATCAGTAGTTTTTAAAGTCTCCGCCCTTGTCATTCCTCTCCTCATTCCTCTTAATCAAATAATAAAAAAGGCGATGCCGATGGGCATGGTTTTTTACTAGAGGAGCTTCTATGAGTAAAACTCAAAGTGTGTCTGCAGATGTTGGCGGCAAAAAAATTACGATTGAAACAGGTAAGTTGGCAAAACAAGCCACCGGTTCCGTGACGGTTCGTTCAGGAGACACCGTGGTACTTGTTACGGCCGTGGCAAGCGCTTCTCCCAAGGAAGGCATCGATTTCTTACCTTTGACGGTCGATTATATTGAAAAGACTTTTGCCGCAGGAAAAATCCCAGGAGGTTTTTTCAAGAGGGAAGGTCGTCCGAGCGAAAAAGAAACTCTTACCTCTCGTTTCATCGATCGCCCCATTCGCCCCTTATTTCCTGAAAATTATTGCAATGAAACCCAAGTGATTTCAACCGTGCTTTCGGCAGACCCTGAAAATGATCCTGATGTCCTTTCAATGATCGGAGCCTCTGCCGCTCTTATGATTTCTGGCATTCCTTTTAACGGCCCTATTGCGGGTTGTCGAATTGGGAGGGTGAATGGGCAGTGGCTTTTAAACCCTTCTGCCGATCAAATGCTAGGTTGCGATATCGATATGATTGTGGCGGCGAGCAAAGATGCCGTCGTGATGGTGGAAGGAGGCTCAAAAGAGGTGAGCGAAGCAGAAATGATTGAAGCCATCACTCGGGCTCATGAAGCGATTCAAACGATTATTGCCGCCCAAGAAGAATTGGTCCGTTTGGTAGGAAAACCCCGTTGGGAAGTGATCGAGCCACCCCTTGATAGCGATTTAGTGGAAAAAGTTCATTCCATGGGCCGGCAACTCCTTAAAGAAGCTATTAAAATACCAGAAAAACAGAAGCGCTATGAAGCACTCTCTAAAGTCAAAGAAGAAGTAATAACAGCCTTGATTCCAGCCGATGCGCCGGATGCCAAAGAAAAAACAGATAAGGTGAAGTCGATTTACGAAAACTTAAAGAGCCAAGTGATGCGCCATATGATTTTGGAGGAGGGCGTGAGAATTGATGGCCGGGATATGGAGTCGATTCGCCCCATTACTTGTGAGGTAGGTTTACTGCCCCGTACGCACGGGTCTGCTTTATTTACCCGAGGTGAAACCCAAGCCTTGGTGGTGGTTACCTTGGGCACCGATGAAGATGTGCAGAAAATTGATAATCTCATGGAAGAAGGACAAAAGAATTTCATGTTACATTATAATTTTCCTCCTTTTTCGGTGGGAGAGGTGAAATTTTTGAGAAGCCCCGGACGTCGGGAAGTGGGCCATGGAGCTCTTGCAGAGCGAGCAGTGAAGAAAGTAATGCCTTCGGAAGAAAATTTTCCTTATACGGTTCGTATTGTATCAGAGATTTTAGAATCCAATGGTTCTTCTTCTATGGCGAGCGTATGTGGTGCTTCTCTTTCACTCATGGATGCAGGGGTTCCTATTCTTCGTCCTGTCGCAGGGATCGCCATGGGTCTTATTAAAGAAGGGGATCGCGTGGCGATTTTATCGGATATCTTGGGCGATGAAGATCATTTGGGAGACATGGATTTTAAAGTGACTGGAACCGAGAAGGGAATTACCGCGATTCAAATGGACATTAAGATCGAAGGTTTAAGCAAAGAGCTTTTATCTAAAGCGCTTGAGCAAGCCCACCGAGGGCGTCTTCATATTATCTCTAAAATGAATGAAACCATCCGTTCTTCTCGTTCAGATCTTTCTCCTTATGCGCCCCGCCTTGAAAGTATTATGATTCCCCGCGAAAAAATTAAAGATGTGATTGGTCCTCAAGGCAAAGTGATTAAGGGAATTGTAGAACTCACCGGCGTAAAAATTGACATCAACGATAATGGTCAGGTAAATATTTTTTCAAATAATCCCACGGCTTTAGCTCAAGCCAAAGAAATTGTGGTTTACATTACGGCCAAACCCGAAGAAGGTAAAGTTTACCAAGGCAAGGTGGTGAAGATTATGGAGTTTGGTGCCTTTGTGGAAATTTTACCGGGCACGGATGGCTTGGTACATATCTCGATGCTTGATCATCAACGCGTCAATCAAGTAACCGATGTGCTTAAAGAAGGTGACACCGTCATTGTAAAAGTTCTTGAGATTGGCAAAGATGGTAGAATTCGCCTTTCCAGAAAAGATGCTTTGGGGCTTACTCCTGATATTAAGCCCGTGAGGTTTAGAGTGTAATTTTAAGGTTGAATTTATGAGGGAGAAAGCCAATGATCTTTCGAGGTCATTGGCTTTTTCTATTGAGAGGGGAGATGATGACTTTTGAAATTCCCATTATTCGAATTCTTCCCCATGGGGAAGGAATTCCCCTACCCAGTTATATGAGCAATCATGCTTCGGGTCTTGATCTTTATGCTGCGTGTGAAAAGCCGATTATTTTGAAACCCGGTGAACGTGCTTTGGTGGCAGCTGGTTTTGCGATGGCTCTACCCGAGGGCTATGAAGCCCAAGTAAGGCCACGAAGCGGGCTGGCAATCAAGTTTGGGATTACTTGCCTCAATACGCCAGGCACCATTGATGCCGATTACCGGGGAGAAGTGAAGGTGATTTTGATCAATTTGGGAGATAAAGATTTTAAAATTGAACGGGGGGAACGCATCGCACAAATGGTGATTCAAAAAGTAGAAAAAATTCAGTGGAAAACAATGGAATCCTTGCCAGATTCAGAGCGTGGATCAGGAGGATTCGGATCAACGGGAAAAGTTTAAGGGGGTGAGCTTCATTTACAGATTTCTTCCTGGTGGGCGTGTTCTTCCAATTCACTTTTACTATTAAAAGTCATCTTTTGGCCATCGATGCAAATATAACCTGAGACGGTTTCACGTTTTTCTTCTTCGCGGGTGCTATCGTAGTCTCCTTGCATGAGAAATCCCACTTTGACGTTGTCCATTGTAATTCCTGCGCATTCTTCAACAGTGCGATGTATGAAGTTTCCACTCCAGATTCCATTTTGATGACGACCTGTGAAAGTTCCTGTGGCTTGGCCATTCACCTTTTTTAAAACTCCCTCACAGCTACTCATCAGACAATTTGCAAAAGTTTCAGTGAAGCTGTGGGTAAAGGTTTCTTCTTCGCCAATCCGAGAGATTGTTTCTTGGGAAGTCCATTTTACGGATCCTCCGCCTAAGCATTGGCAAGTATAGGAATACTCATTTGCATTATAAGTGCAATTTGAAATAGGCTCCTCGTGGTTATTTTCTAAATTGCTTCTGAGCTGAAGTGACCCACTACTCGAGTCTCCCGTTAAAGTTTTCATTGAGGCGAGGATTAAATTTTTTGTGGTAGTGACAGTGGTAGAATCCGCGGAGATAGAAGGTGATGGCGTATTCTCTCCATTATTATTAAGGCTGCTATTATTTCCTCCTCCGCAATGAGAGAAAATAAAGAGGGTGAAGAGAGTAAAACTAGCTAAATAAAAATCCGAAGAATTTTTTTTAAGAAATTTCATAGTGCCCCTTTAAAATCTTTTTAGAAAAAATCTATATCTTTCAAAGATATAGGTTAATCTTTGAAAGAAGTCAAATTTTTATCCTTCTACTAAAAAAACATCGCTGAGGATGAAAAACTTGGGAGGTTAGATGGTAAGTTTTTCATAAAGGGCTTGCACCTGTTTTTGGGTGTTTTCAAGGGAATGAGAATTATCAATCACATAAGTAGCGAGTTTAAGTTTTTCTTCCAAAGAAAGTTGGGCCGCGAGTCTTTGTTTTGCTTCGTCTTCCTCAAGCCGCTTATATTTTTTTAAGCGTTCAATTTGTTGCGCAGGCGTCGCTTTTACAACGATCAAAGCGTCGTAATTTTTATAAGACCCTGTTTCTACGAGAAGGGCAGCCTCCACCAAGCAAAGTTTCACCCCCCCTTTTTTGGCCTTTTCAATTTCAGACTGGATTTTTTGGCCAATAGCGGGATGAAGAATGTTTTCTAAAATTTTTCTTTTTTGAGCTTCTTGGAAGACAATTTTACTTAAGATTTTTCGGTCAATTTTTTTGCTTTTGGAATTTAAGATTTTGCTCCCAAAGGCCTGAAGAATTTTGTTTTGAATCTCCGTATTGTTTTCATAAATTTCGTGAGTGATAAGATCTGCATCAATAATAAAAGCCCCCAACTTTTTAAAATAATGGCATACAGTGGATTTGCCCGAGGAGATTCCACCTGTAAGCCCTAAGGTTTTCACATTTCTCCTTGCTCTTCTGAGCTGGCTGTTCGGGCAGCCCGGGCAGCCCGGGCCATGGCATCGAGGGCAAGCAGGGTATCTAGAAGCGGTAAGACGGCCTTTTCTTTGCAGGATTTAATTTTTTGCAACAAGGGATCTCGGGTTTCTGGTTCCATCATTAGCATTTGAGCCACGAGCTGTTTTATCTGTTGGTATTCGGGAGAGAGCTTTTCATGAACTTCTTTGATTTCAGGATTTTTGCTTTCCTGCTCCTTCATGACAAGGTCTAGAGATTCCACAAACTGTTCTTCTGTCCATTCTTCTGATTGGCTTGAATTTTTACTCGATTTTTTAAATCGATTCCAAAATTTAAACATTTTGAATAGGCCCCTTTTCCTTGAGGTATTTGATTAATTCCTCCCGCGAATTTTTTTCAGGCTCATCGATGACAAGCTCTACAAGCGTTTTTAGAATTTTACCAATCTCAGGGCCTTCTTGAAAGCCAAAAGCCAACAAATCGTTTCCCTTGAGAGCCAAATCTTTAGGCCCAAAAGGAGGCTTTTTGGCTAATTCTTCCTGAATTTTTTTCTTGAGTTTGGCAACCCCTTTGATGCTTTCGGGGTAGCCCCCGCCTTTTTTATCGGCAATGCGAAGATCGATCTGTTTAAATATTAAATCTTGTCCAATTTTATTAATAAAGCGTCGAATGGCACGATCGGAATAATAAGACTTGGTCTCGAACATGTGGTTATCTACCAAACGGGCAACCCGCTCCCCATCAATTCCAAGCATGCTCGCTTTATATTTGTTCATCCATTTCGACCAAATCTTTTTAGAAATAATTTGATGCCCATAAAAAGTAACCTCCTGCTTATCTGGCGAAAAGGCTATCGTGGGAGGTTTTCCGGTGTCATGGAAGAGGGCGGAGAACATAAGCTCTAGGTCGCCTGCACTTTCTACGTCTGGATTGCTTCGAGCTGCATCTAAAACTTTCATCGTGTGCTCGAAAACATCTCCCCCATGCTTTTTAGGTTGAGGCACCCCGATCATATTTTGCACATCGGGGAAGATATGTTTTAATAAATCTGTTTCTCGCATAATCCAAAAACCCAAAGAAGGTTTCTCAGCGATAAAGAGCTTTCGAATTTCTTCGATGATTCTTTCGGTAGAGACCGATTTAATGAGAGGCGCATCTTTTTTCATCTCTGAAAGGGTTTCCGGATCAATTTTTAGTTGAAAGCGGGCCGCGAATTGTACGGCTCGTAGTAAACGGAGAGGGTCTTCCTCAAAAGTTTTAGGAAAAACCATCTTTAAGATTTTGTTGTTTAAATCCTTTTGCCCGTTAAAGGGATCGATGACTTTTCCACTTTGCAGGTTGCGAGCCATGGCGTTCATCGTGAAATCGCGGCGAGACAAGTCTTTTTCGACAGGAATGAAAGGGTCAAACTGAACTTCAAAATCTCGATGTCCTGGCCCTGTTGATTTCTCGACGCGAGGGAGGGCAATATCGAATTCTGACTCACCATTTTTGGGTCGAAATTTAAGGACCCCAAAAGACTTTCCTACTTTTTGAACGCTGCCATGTTGTTGCAAGAGGGCCATTAAATTTTCCATGGAGAGGCCGGTCACTAAAAGGTCTTTATCTTTATGGGGAATCCCTAAAAGAGTGTCTCGTAGGGTTCCTCCCACTTCATAGATGGATCCCTTTTTTTCTTCGATGGCTTTTAAAAAACTCATGATTTTTAAGAGGGGGAATTCAAATAAGTTTGGATTTTTGCTTCTTTTGAGAGCGCATTGAAAATTTGTTGGAGGATAAGAGTTTGTCTGCGCGTGAGCAATGTTTTTTCGATGTTTTCTTTTTCTTGATCGAACTTGTTCATATCGGGATCTTTTTTGGCAATCACTCTGAAAAGAATTTTTTTGTCTCCGACTAAATAGGATTTGGGGCAATAAGTTTGTTTTTGACTTAACTGCAAAATACACGAGAGCGCTTCCTTGGCATTTGGATCGCCAACAAAAGCAACCTTATCCCTTAAAGTGTGAAAACCCGTCTCTTCGCTTTTAAGCTTATACTTTTTTATAAAGGCATCGAGTGAAGAGGCAAGTTTTTTACCTCCTTTGCCTAAAGGGTCTAACTCGGAGAAGGCTTTGAGTATTTCCTGTTCAATGTTGCTTTGGCCTTTGCTTTCTGGGTTAGATTCTGAAAGGGAACTCTCTTCCAAATAAATTTTTTGAAGATTTAATTCGGTATTGGCGAGCAAAAACTCTCTTTTTACTTCTTCTTCGCTCACACTTACAGATTCCCGAATAAACTTCTCGAATTTATCGGCAAGAATATCTTCTCTTAAGCTATCTTCATAGTCTTTGCCGTTGACCCGCTCGTAATAAGGTTTAAACTGGTCTAAGTAAAATTTTTTATTAAAGACTCCATCTTTATAAAAGTTAGGGTTTGAAGTAATTTCATTCGCAAGTTCTTTATTAGAAACACTCAAGCCCACACCTTTGGCTTGCTCGGCCATTAAGGCCGTATCGATCAGGTGTTTCAATACATTGGATTTTAAATTTTGAGAAAGAGCCGGGGAAATATTTCCTTTGGAGATTTGTTCGTAGAATTTGAGTTGAGCTTCAAAAGCTTGTTGAAGTTGCCCCTCCGGAATGGCGATTCCGTTCACCTCGGCAACAATATTATGATTACCCATTCTTTCTACTTTGGAAGCCTTTCGAAGGCCAGAATAGCCAAAAAATAAGATGAGTCCCGTGGCCATAAAGGCTAAAATGAATTTAATGACCCAGCTTTTAGAATGTTTTCTAATTTGATCGAGCATAAATTTCCTTTACCAATCAATTCTTTGTTGGCTTGTGTTAGGGATCAAAGATCCAATAAATTTAAAAAATCCAGAATGTTTATTTTCTTTAAATTCTCTTTTGGCGACTCGTGCCTTAATTTTTCCTTGGTCTGTTCCATCGACAAATTCTACTTTTTCTAAATCGAGATAATTGAGGTCAATATCAAAAATCTTCCTCGTTCCAAAATCCCCGTAAATTTGTACTTTGTTGAAGTCATCGACTAGCAAGTTTTTATTGATTCTCGAGTTGCGAATTCTAAATGAAAAACCATTATAGAAAATCAGTTCCTTCGCTATTTGACACATTCCTTGATCCCAGGTGACGAATCCCTTTCCTTGGTTCACTGAAAAATGAACTTCTGGATCAGAAAAATTCACCGTGTAATAAGGGTTTCTTTGGGGGTCATCTACTTGCAGATGAACTCTTGTAATTTTTTTAGGAAAGGAAGGATCAGTAAAGACTTTGGCTGCGAGCAAAACTTGAGTAATAGAAGGGGGCTCCACAATCATGGGTAATTCTTGCTTGCTGATATTGTTTTGGATGAGAAAGAGGAGTTGAAAGAATTGTTCGAGCTTGGTTTTAGTGGGAGTCGATTCGAAAATTTTCTTCAATTGAGCTTCATTGGAGGGGCTGTTTTTATAAATTGCCCTCCCTTCTGTATTTTGAACCTTCTCGAGGGCGCTGATTAAGTTTGGGATATCTACTTTCAAAACAGGAGGGGCAGGGGCGTTAGCGCCTGGGCATTTTGATTCTAGCAGAGGGCTAGTTTGGCTTGTAGCCTCCATCTGTTGCTTGGGGCTTGCTTGGCCGCGAGCAAGGCAGGGGCCTAAAATAGAAGCGAGAATCCACAATAAGGAAAAAAGATTTTTGTGCATTTTCTTCTCATACAGCTAATAGAATTTTAGCTTCAACTAAAAAAGGTAAAAAAAAAACCCCTCCGTTTTAACAGAGGGGTTTTTTTCAAAGAATCACTGCTTATTGGTCAACCACGTTGAATTCCACTCGACGGTTTTGGGCTCTACCCGCAGCCGTTTTGTTGGAAGCAATGGGCCTCGTTTTTCCGTAACCCACCGATTCAAGCTTAGAAGCATCGACGCCTTTCTTGACCAGGTATTCACGTACCGAATTGGCTCGTCGTTCGGAGAGTTTCATATTGTAAGATTCTGAACCAATCCAATCTGTGTGACCTTCCACTTTAATTCTCTTGATTTGTGGATTTGCCTTAATGATCGAAGCAACGTCATCCAAGATGCCATAAGAATCTGGCTTGATGTTGTATTTATTAAAGGCAAAATGAATCATTTTATCGATGACGATTTTCTTTGCCGTAATCTTGGGTTTTGCCTGGCCTACAGAATACCAACGTCCTTGAGGCTCCAGGTTCCTGCGGTCGTAAAGCCAAGCGGTTGGATCGGGATTTTCCACAAGCTCATACCAACGCTTGCAGCTTTCACGATTTTTTCTGTCTGCCTGACAAGCAGCAGGGTTAGAAATTTCGGGGACAATCGTATTGTCAGTTGCCCCGATTTGTTTGATGCCTGTCGTAAAAGAAAGAGCACCAAGCAAGGATAATAGACTGACAAGTGCCAGTTTTTTCATTTTTTCCTCCAGTTAGGTTTTAAGAACTTTATAAATAGTTAAAATTTCAATAAATTTTAACAAAGCCGCTATCAGTTATGATTAATTAACTATAATAATATCGCTGTATTAAAATGTCATCAACTCAATTTTTTGCACTTTCAAAAAAAAATCACTAGATTTTTCAAATAACATTTCTTTGTGAAATAAGCTTTAAAGGGGTTTTTAGCCTCTTATTTAAGCCTCACTTAGCATATTTAGCATATTTTTTACAAAATTAAAAATTATTTTTTAAAAGATCTACATTTTATACTTAATTTAGTTAAATTAAGATTCGCCAAATCTTAGATGAATCCGGCGTTTGTAAATCCCAAGGCGACTCAATAGTCAAGCAAACAAAGTTCATTTTTTAAATTTGTTGAAATTTTTGGGCGGGAATTTAATCTTTTGAATTTCTCCTTGCTAGTAAAAAGAGCAGAGTGGTATTGAAGAGCTCTATTTTCTTCCAAAATGTTTCTTGGGGTTTTTTCCATCCTTTTTTAAAGAGAGTTTATTTGTGATTTTAGATAAGATTTTTGGTCTTTTTTCAAATGATTTAGCCATTGATCTTGGTACGGCCAACACCTTGGTTTATGTGAAGGGGAAGGGAATTGTTTGCGCGGAACCTTCGGTGGTGGCGGTTCAAAAAGACGCTAAAGGCATGAAAAAAGTATTGGCCGTGGGAAGAGAGGCCAAAGATATGCTAGGTCGTACACCGGGCAATATCGAAGCGATTCGCCCCATGAAAGACGGTGTCATTGCCGATTTTGAAATCACCGAGGCCATGCTTCGTTACTTCATCCGAAAAGTCCACAATCGAAAAACCCTCGTGCGCCCTCGCATTATTATTTGCGTTCCTTTTGGTATCACAGAAGTAGAAAGGCGTGCCGTTCGGGAGTCGGCTCAATGTGCGGGAGCCAGAGAAGTTTACCTCATCGAAGAACCCATGGCAGCAGCTATTGGAGCCGGCTTGCCTATTACGGAGGCAACCGGAAACATGGTGGTGGATATTGGAGGCGGCACGACTGAAGTGGCGGTTATTTCGCTTGCAGGCATCGTTTTTTCTCAGTCCGTTCGGGTGGCAGGCGATAAAATGGATGAAGCGATCATTCAATATATCAAAAGAAAATATAATCTTTTGATTGGTGAAAGAACTTCAGAAATGGTGAAAATTGCGATTGGCAATGCTTACCCCAATGGGCAAATCAAAACGCTCGAAATTAAAGGCCGAGATCTGGTGGCGGGCGTCCCTCGCGTTTTAGAGGTGAATAGCGAAGAAATCCGCGAAGCCATTGCCGAGCCCGTAAATGCCATTGTGGAAGCAGTGCGTATTGCCTTAGAAAAGACGCCTCCCGAGCTCGCAGCCGATATTGTCGACAAGGGGATTGTTCTAACAGGAGGGGGAGCCCTTTTGAAGAACCTAGATGTTCTTTTACGAGAAGAAACAGGTCTTCCGGTGACCATTGCAGATGATCCTCTCTCTGCGGTGGTGTTGGGCACTGGAAAAGCCTTAGATGAATTAGATACGCTTCGAGGCATTACGGTCAACTAATCCCTCCTAAAGGATGCAGAGGTACGCCTTTGCAGAATCTAAAATTCATGACTGGCTCAAGACAATTTCGATTTTCTTTTGGAAAATTACTCATTCTTATGTTGCTCCTTTTAGGAGTAGGGAGATTCTACGATCCCATTGCAGGCTGGCAGGATAGGATTTTGCATCCTGTTTTAGAACCTTCATTAGCCTTTTTGGCTTCTATTCGCCTCCGCACCCGAGGCTTTTTTGATCGCTACTTTTTTCTGCTGAAACTTCCCGAAGAGAATGAAAGGCTTCAAAGAGAAAGTACAGCTCTACGCGCTCAATTAGCTGATTTAGAGCTCAAAGCGAGGGCACTCGAAAATTTTCAAGCCATTGAAAAGCAGTGGAAAAATACAGCCTATACTCTGCATCCTGCCCAACTCATCAGTTATGATGCGGCCGACCCTGCTCTGGGGATTTTCATCAACCAAGGAAGCGATGAGGGAATCCAAGTGGGTCAGGTAGTGGTGGCCTTGGAAGGTTTGGTGGGCTTGGTGCAAAAAACTTACTCTCATAGCTCGAAGCTTTTGCTTTTAGTGAACCCGCAATTTTCAGTCGATGCAGAACTGCTTTCGAGTGGTATTCGGGGGATTTTACGGGGTTATAAAGTTCATTTAAATCTCAACCGAGATTATTGGATGACTCGCTTAGAATATCTGGGAAGCCCTGAAAAAATTCAAGAAGGGGAAAGCGTGATTACTTCGGGTTTGGATAAAGTATTTCCAAAGGGTCTGCTGATTGGAAAAATTCAGAAATTAAAAAAAGATGAAAAGGGTATGTTTATTTCTGCGGAAGTATTGCCGGAAGTAGATTTTTCAAAGCTCAGCGAAGTGATGGTGATGATCCCGTGAAAAATCCTTTCTTACTATTTGTGATTTGGATTCTCTGTTTTATGGGAGGGGGCATCTTTACTTCTCCTTTGCCTTCTTCTTATTTCCCCTTATACCTTTCTTTTTATGTTTTGGCCTATGTTTATTACACAGGCTCCACTCTCTTTTCACTTTTTCTAGGCAGCAGCGCCTTTTTAATAATGAGCAGCTTTAGTTTTTTAACAGGCCCGCTTTTTATTTTTATTTTTTCTTTATATGGAGCCGTGACTCTTTTTAAAAAGAGGGTGTTTCGCCCCAGTATTTTAGCCAAGGCCCTTTTTACTTTTTTTTGCCTCACCCTTTTTTCTTTGGCTTTGCAGATGGAAGAGCTCGCCTGGAATTTTCAGCTTTTGTTTTTGATTTTGCTTCAAAATCTTCCTGCCCTTCTGGTAAATTTTCTCTTGGGATTGATTCTAGCGTGGTTTTTAGAAGAGAAAGGGGCCATTTTAGAGGAAGCTTTTTTTAAGTTTCAGAACCGCGGAGGGCAGCTCAACTTATTTAGCATTCATGAATTAAAAAAAACCCGCAAAGCTTCTTCCGTGAAATTTCAAGCAAGAATTCGAAAGCGCTTTGGCCTAAAGGAACACTGGTAGAAAACTTTTCATGAAATAATTCTTAAATCATAAATGTTTTTTGATCGATCTAAATTTTTAACGGCAACCGGCATTCTTTTATTTTTTTTTATATTGGTATTGGGGAGGCTGATTTATCTCCAGCTCATTCGAGGCCAAGAATATGCTCAATTCTCAGATTCTTACACCATCAAAGAAATTCCCATTCGGGCGCCCCGAGGCAATATCTACGATCGAAGAGGCACTTTACTGGCTTCGACTCGTCCCTCTTTTAATCTTTTGCTTCATTTGAAGAAAGTGAAGAATCTTTCAGTTTTGCTCGAGCAACTTTCACCTCTTTTGAATACAAGCGTGGAAGATTTAAACCAAGTTTTAGTGGCTTCGAAGGATCTTTCACGCTTTCGGCCCCTTGTTTTAGCTCATGATCTCTCCAGAGAGCAGGTGTCTCAAATTCAGATCAAAAAAACAATTTCAAGCGCTGAAGAAAATAGTGATTGGAATGCCTTGGATGTTCGCATGGAGCCTATGCGGCATTACTTGGGAGGCGAAGCCTTTGGGCATTTACTCGGTTATTTGAGGGAGGTGAGTGAAGAAAAGCTCAAACTTCTTCAAAAAGAGCATCCCAATCACTACACGATTGGAGATTTAGTAGGGGCCCAAGGTTTAGAGAGGCGCTTCGACTTAGATTTACGCGGAGAAGATGGAAAAGAGGAAATGATCGTAGATGCCTTTGGAAGGGAAGTGAAAGGAGAGGTCTTTGGCCTCGAAAAAGGATTAATGCGCCGTCCTGCCCAAGCAGGTTCCGAGCTTCATTTAAACATTGATGCCGATCTCCAAAAAACTGCCTATCAGGCCTTATCCGGAAAAGAAGGTGCGGTGGTGGTGATGGGAACGCAAACGGGACAAGTGCTCGCCTTGGTCAGCGCTCCTTCTTACGACCCCGAAAAGTTATTGGGGAATCTCACCCCATCTTACTGGGCCTCTCTCAATACCGATGAAAGGAAAATTTTACTTAATCGTGCCATTCAAGCCGCTTATCCTCCAGGTTCTACTTTTAAAGTTATCACTGGCTTGGCAAGCCTTGCAGAAGGCCTCGTTCACCCCGAAGATAAAATTTCTTGTCCCGGATATTATTTATATGGCGGAAGGAAATTTGGATGTTGGCTCTCCAAGGGGCATGGCGCAGTCGATTTTTATCATTCTTTAGTACAATCTTGTGATGTTTATTTTTATAAGATGGGTGAACATTTAGGTATCGATCGTTTAGCTCATTACGCCAAACTTTTTGGTTTGGGCAGCGAAACGGGCATTGAGCTAGATTTTGAGCGAAGCGGTCTTATTCCCGATTCTGTTTGGAAAATGAGGGCCAAAAAAGAAGAATGGAATCCTGGAGAGACCTTATCGGTTGCCATTGGCCAAGGATATAATTTGGTAACCCCTTTGCAAAATGCCTTGATGATTGCGAGGGTGGCTAGCGAAGGCTTGGCCGTTCATCCTCGTTTAATTCGATCGATTGAAGAGGCGGGGGGAAAGAAAAAAATCCAGGAAGAGCCCATCGCACAAAAAATAGATATTTCACTTGATCGGCAAGCTTGGGAAACCTTGAAAAAAGGTCTTTGGGGGGTGGTGCAAGAAGCGGGTGGAACCGCCCATAAAATTCGACTTCCGGGCCTTAGCATCGCTGGAAAAACGGGTACGGCCCAGGTAGTGAATTACGAGAAGTTCGGCAGAAAAGCGAGGAGCAAAGGCACTGAAGACCATGCCTGGTTCGTGGCTTATGCTCCCGCGGAAAAACCCGAAATCGCCATTTCGGTATTAGTAGAACATGGAGGCCACGGCGGAAGTGCCGCCGCGCCAATCGCACAAGCGCTTATCAAAAAGTATTTCGAGATTTATCATGATTACGGTAAGACAAAAGTGGTAAATGAAAAAAAATAGAGGTCATTGCGAGAAGTAAAACGACGTGGCAATTCGCGATGACAGAAAGATTGAGATGAAACTCTCTGAAGGACAAAAAGCTCCTGACTTTGCAGCCCTCGATCAACAGGGTCAGCAACACAAGCTTTCTGCTTATAAAGGAAAATGGCTTCTCGTTTATTTTTATCCAAAAAACGATACCCCGGGTTGCACGAAAGAGGCCTGTGCCTTTCGAGATGAATTTGCCGATCTTAAAGGAAAGGTGGAAGTGCTGGGGGGGAGTCATGATAAAGTAGAGAGCCACGCGAAGTTTGCGAGTAAATATCAATTACCCTTTACACTCCTTTCAGATCCTCAAAAGAAAATCATTGAAGCTTATGAAGCGAAAGGTTTTTTCTTTACGAAGAGAATTTCTTATTTAATCAACCCCGAAGGAAAAATTGCCAAAATTTATTCCAAGGTTTCTCCAAAAGGCCATGCGAGAGAAGTGCTGAGAGATTATGCAACTTCCACTTTTCACCGTTAGAAAAAGAATTTTCGGGCATTTTCCTTGGGGATGTTTTGCGCTCTTAATGTTTTGGGCCGTCATGGGGCTTGCGAACTTATATAGCGCCACTTACAAAGTAGACTCGAGCCTTCTAGCCTCCTTGTTTAAATCTCAGCTCATTTGGTTTGGGGTGGGGCTGGCGGGCATGTTTATCATGACTTGTTTTGACTATCACTTGCTCGAGCGCTGGGCCTATCCTTTTTATATTTTTTCACTCATCTTGCTTTCTTTAGTTTTTGTATTCGGACGCAGTGTGGCGGGCCAGCAAAACTGGGTGAGAATCGCCGGTTTTTCTTTTCAACCTTCCGAAATTGCAAAACTTGCCCTTATTTTAGCGCTGGCTCGATATTATTCTTCGCAAGCTCACGATAAAATTTATGGGTTTTCCGAACTTTTAAAACCCTTGGGCCTGATGTTGCTTCCCATGACTTTAGTGCTGCTTCAAAAAGATTTAGGAGGCTCCCTCTTTTTCATCGTTTTATTTTTAACTTTGAGCTTCTTTTTAAAAGTGCGGCTTCGTCTTTTTGGTATTGCAGCTTTGGTGCTCGCGCTCACGGGAGTATTAGGCTACCATTTTATCCTCAAAAATTATCAAAAAGATCGAGTGAAAACCTTTCTGAATCCAGAATCAGATCCGAAAGGAAAAGGCTATCATCTTGTTCAATCTAAAATTGCGGTGGGATCCGGTGCTTTTTGGGGAAGAGGCTACTTAAAAGGTAATATCAATAAGCTCAAATTTTTACCTGAACGACACACCGATTTTATTTTTCCTGTACTTGCCGAAGAGTGGGGCTTTGTAGGAGCTTTTATCATGATTGGCGTGATGGGTCTTTTTTTAATTTTGGGCCTTGATTCTGCCTCGCAGTGTAAAGATTTGTTCGGCGCTTTGCTTGCGGTGGGCGTGGTGGGGCTTCTTTTTTGGAATATCGTGATTAACCTTGGCGGCGTGTTAGGGCTCATGCCGCTCACGGGAGTACCGCTTCCTTTGATGTCTTACGGGGGCTCATCTCTCGTGACTGTTTTAATAGGAGTGGGAATTTTGTTTAATGTTCGAATGCGGCGCTTTGTATTCTAAAGATGCTTCTTGATCATATCTTCGAGGGTCGAACGAGGAACTGCTCCGATCACTTGGTCTACCTTTTGACCGCCCTTAAATAAAAGAACCGTGGGAATACTTCGAATGCCAAATTGAGTAGGAGTGTTTGCGTTTTCATCCACATTCATTTTATAAACACCCACTTTCCCGGCATAAGCCTCCGCGAGGGCCTCGAGGGTGGGAGCTAAAGCGCGGCAAGGCCCACACCACTCCGCCCAAAAATCTACTAAAACGGGGACATTACTTTTTAAGACATCGGAATCGAAGTTTGCATCACTTGCAATTTTAATGGCAGGGGAAGCCATATTCATCCTCCTTATGTAATGATACATGAAGGCTTAACTGAGACTTCTCAAGATTGCAACTCCATTCAGGGTTCACTTTCTTGTAAATAAGCTCCATTGACGTCGCTGCCTTCGTCCCATACATTGCGCCCGTGCGCTATTATCCTATTCATTTAGAGCTTCAAGGTAAAAAAGTAGTCGTCATTGGGGCAGGCTCTATTGCTTTGCAAAAAATAGAAGGTCTCCTTCAGGCGGGAGCCCAAGTGCGGGTAATTGCCCCAGAGGTTTGTGAGAAAGTGGCGAAGCTCGCCCAGGAAGAAAAAATTCATTTGGAAAAGCGCGTTTATAAAAAAGGAGATTTAAAAGGGGCTTTTTTGGTTTTTGGGGCCACTCGGCAAGCAAGCCTTCACCAACTTATTCACCAAGAAGCCAAGGCAGGGAAAATCCTTTTTAATGCCGTGGATCAAGCAGACGAATGTGATTTTATTGTTCCTGCAAGGCTAAGCCGTGGAAATCTACTGATTGCTATTTCTTCAGGGCTGCCTTTTCTTTCTAAAATGCTGCGTAAATATCTAGAAAAAAAATTTCCTCCTTCTTGGGGAGAATTTGTGCTAAAACTTTCCCTCCTTCGAAAAAAAATACTCGCTCAAGGAAAGGGAGAGGCTCTTGCTGCTTTTTTCGAAACGCGGGGAGAAGAATTGATGCCGCTTCTCTTGAAAAATCATTGGAATGAGTTTGAAGAAATTATAAAACAGGAATTCGACTTGAAGGATTTATGAATTTTTTCTTAGTCCATACTAGTTTGTTGATATACGCCTTGGCCACTTTATTTTACCTTTCAAGGTTCATATTCAAAAAAAGGCTCCTTTCTAATCTTGGAAAAAGATTTTTGCTTTTAGGCTTCCTTCTCCAAAGCCTTTCGCTCAGCCTTCAAATGGCTAAAATGGGATACCCCTTTTTGTTGAGTTCGGGAGATTCTTACTTTTTTAGTGCCTGGGTTTTGGCGGCTTTATTTCTGCTCGTTTCGCTTCGTTACCATCTTGAAGTGGCTGGCAGCCTTTTTTTATCATTCATTTTAATTCTTTCCACTTTGGCACATTTTAAAAATGTAGATTATGCCTCGGCAGAGCTTTTGCGATCTCCTTGGGCGGCAATTCACATTGTATTTGCTTTTCTTGCCTTCTCGATTTTTTTCCTCTGCTTTATTTTGGGGATTTTATATTTATTTCAAGAGCATCAACTCAAACATAAAAAAAATTGGACAGAACGCTTGCCTTCGCTTGAAGGCTTAGAACAGCTTCATTACAAGGCTGTGACATTAGGCTTTGTATTGTTGAGCTTGGGGATTGTTTCCGGTTCGGCCTGGGCAAAGTCGGTAAAAGGCGTTTACTTTTTTGATGATCCGCGTCAGTTATGGTCGATCATTGCTTGGCTTGTTTACGCCTTCTTTTTCCAAGTTCGCTTTTCAGCGGGCTGGAGAGGGAGACGTGGAGTTTTACTCGCCCTCATCGGCTTTGCGGTGATTTTATTTACATTTCTTGAGGTGCAACACGTATGAAGCTTATCATGCTGGGGCTTAATCATAAGACGGCTTCCTTAGAAATACGAGAGAAGCTCGCTTTCAGTTCGGAAAAAATACCCTTGGCCCTGAAAGCTTTGCTCGACCAACATATCTTAGAAGAAGCGATGATTCTTTCTACTTGTAATCGTGTGGAGATATATGGAGCCACGGCTCGCCCCGAAACCTCGATTCTTCAAATTCAAAAATTTCTATCAGACTTCCATGGCCTCGCTTTGGAAAATTTTCAAAGTTATCTTTATTCTTATTCGGGGGAAGAAGCTATTTTGCAGGGTTATAAGGTGGCCTCCAGCCTCGATTCGATGGTGCTCGGAGAATCTCAAATTTTAAGTCAAATGAAAGAAGCCTTTCAACTGGCAAGCGAAGTGGGAAGCATTGGAAGCATTCTCCATCGGTATTTAAATCGAGTATTTTATGTGGCTAAAAAAATTCGTACAGAAACAGAAATTGCCGCAGGGCCGGTCAGCGTGAGTTATATGGCTGTAATGCTGGCCAAGAAAATTTTTGGGGATCTTGAAGGCAAGAAAGCGCTTTTGCTCGGGGCTGGGAAAATGGGGGAGCTTGCGGCCAAGCATTTAAAAGGGCAGGGAATGAAAGAGATTTGGGTAGCGAACCGCCACTTTGAAAAAGCCAAAGAAATTGCAGAAATGTATGAGGGCAAGCCCTTGCATTTCGAGGAGTTTTATTTTTCATTGCCGATGGTAGATGTAATTATTACTTCCACGGCCGTGGAGAATTATATCTTAAGGCCCGAGCATATTCAAAAAGCCATGAAGCTGCGTAAAAATGCTCCCATCTTTATGATTGATATCGCCCTGCCGCGCAACATTGATCCGGAGATTAATCAGCTCTATAATGTATATCTTTATGATTTAGATGATTTAGAGAATTTAGTCGAAAACAATCAAAAGGAAAGGGCCGCCGAAGCTCTAAAAGGCGAAGTCATTGCTAAGCAAGAGGCGAAAAAGTTTGCCCACGAACTTGAAAAGCTTCAGCTCACTCCCACCTTACATCTTCTTTCTAGCAAGTTTGAAAAAATCCGCCAACTTGAGCTGCAGAAAGCCTTCGCAAGGCTAAAGAACCTTACTCCAGAAGAGCAGGCCATTTTAGAAGCCATGAGCGCCTCGATCGTTAATAAAATTCTGCATGATCCTATGCTAGCACTTAAGACCCAAAACTTAGAAGAAGAGGGGGGGTATCAGAGCTATTTAGAAATGATTCAGAAGTTGTTTCGGCTCGATGAAGTTTAAAATCTCTTGCGATCTTAAAAACTTCTAAGGATAAATAAACCTAAAAAAATTTTGAGGATCTTATGCCCATTTACGATCGTCTCCCACAAAAAAGAAATAAGAAAGAAGATGAATTTATTTCGTTTTTTGATCGCCTCTACCATAAGGCTTATGCCAATGGCCCTCTGGTGATTGCAGTTCTCGTGATCTGCGTGATGGTGGGGCTAGGAACCGTCTTTTGGAGTTTTTTTCATTCTAAAAGAGCGGACCGCTTGGCCGAAAAGATATATAATGCCGGGCAAGAGGGAAGTCAGACTCGCGATGCCCTTTATCAAGAAATCAAAAAATCAAATTTGTATGCCCCCATTGGAATTTGGGCTTCCTTAGAACTTGCCAATGATGCCATGAAGAAGGGGGCTTGTGATGAAGTGTTGGGTGATCTAGATAAGTATGTTGGGCATGGAGAGAATCAAATTTTAAGAAGCTTGGTCTATTTAAAGATGGGGGTTTGCTATGAAAATAAAAAAGATTGGAAGAGAGCGGAAACTTTGTATTCTCAAGCTTTTTACGATTCGAAGAATTTTTTAAAGGATTGGAGCCAGCTCAAACTTGCGGCCGTTTATCAGGCCGAAAATAAAAGAGAAGACGCCGATAAAATTTTAGAGGCTCTTCTGCGAAAAGATTCAGAAGCAAGCCCCGCCGTGAAAGAAGAAGCCCGAATGCTTATGGGCTATCCTTAAAACAGTTTTTAGCTTAGGATTGAACTCTTTCCAGGGAGCGGACCCGTCCCCTATTTTTTTAAAAAAAAGGGCCTTGAAAAAAGCAAAGAATTCTCATAGAAGTTCTAATGCAGCGCATTATCCCCTTGGTTTTAGGGGATTTTTTATGGGCTTGAAAAAGGAGATTAAAAATATCATGAGTGCTGAGGTGGCGAATATCCCGAAAAAATTTGAGGAAAAAGAAGATGTGGTCATCCGTTTTGCCGGGGATTCGGGGGATGGAATGCAACTCACCGGAACCCAATTCACTAGCACGGCTGCCGCGATGGGAAATGATTTGGCCACCTTACCCGATTATCCGGCTGAAATTCGGGCACCTGCCGGTTCCTTAGCAGGGGTGAGCGCTTTTCAACTTAATTTTTCGAGCCGTGAAATACGAACTCCCGGTGACCAGCCTGATGTCTTGGTTGCCATGAATCCTGCGGCCCTCAAATCGAATTTAAGAGATGTTCCGCCGGGGGGAATTATTATCGTCAACAAAGATGCCTTTATAGATCGCAATCTTGAAAGGGCAGGATATAAGTCGAACCCTCTGGAAGATGGCTCCCTCAATGCCTTTCGTCTTTTTGAAGTGCCGATCTCCACTTTGAATCAAAATGCCTTAAATGAGTTGGCCCTCACGGGAAAAGAAAAGGATCGTTGCAAAAACTTTTTTGCCTTAGGCATGATGTACTGGATGTATGATCGCCCCTTAGATCTTACTATTCAATGGATTGAAACGAAATTTAAGAAGCCTGAAGTGATTCAAGCCAATATTTTGGCACTGAAGTCTGGATATCATTATGCGGAAACCAGCGAAGTGATTTCCATTCATTATCGAATTCCTCCCGCCAAATTGAAACCCGGAAAATATAGAAACATTATGGGCAATGAAGCAACCGCCATGGGCTTTGTGGCGGCCTCCGAACTTTCGAATACCCCGTTAGTGTATTGTAGTTATCCTATCACTCCCGCTTCCGATATTTTGCATGAACTTTCGAAGCTCAAAAATTTTGGAGTTAAAACCCTTCAAGCCGAAGATGAGATTGCGGCCATTGGAGCGGCTCTTGGCGGAGCTTTTGCGGGCTGCATTGCGCTAACGGGCACGAGCGGCCCAGGTCTTGCGCTTAAAAGCGAAACTTTAAATTTAGCGGTGATGGCAGAACTTCCCTTAGTGGTGATTAACGTGCAGCGAGGAGGCCCCAGCACGGGTCTTCCCACCAAAACGGAGCAAGCTGATTTGCTTCAAGCCCTGTTTGGAAGAAATGGAGAAAGCCCCATTCCTGTGATTGCCCCTGCCACTCCCGGCGAATGTTTTCATATGGCCATTGAAGCGGTGCGCTTGGCTGTAAAATACATGACGCCCGTTCTTTTTTTATCGGATGGTTATTTGGCAAATGGCAGTGAACCCTGGCTCATCCCCTCACTCCAGCAACTTCCCAAGATTGAACGAAAGTATGCCACTAAGAAAGACGTTCAAGATAACAAATATCTGCCTTACTTAAGGGATCCAAAAACTTTAGCCCGCCCTTGGGCGGTTCCCGGAACCGCAGGCCTAGAACATCGCATTGGAGGTCTTGAAAAAGAGGATATCACGGGCAACGTGAGTTACGACCCCTTAAATCATCAAAAAATGGTCAAGCTTCGAGCCGAAAAAGTGGCGGGCATTGCAGAAGATATTCCTCTTCTTGAAGTGTTTGGAAAATCACAAGGAGAAGTGTTGGTGTTGGGTTGGGGGGGCACTTACGGAGCGATTACTTCCGCTGTGGAGCACCTTCAAACACAAGGATTAGCGGTGAGCGGTGCGCATCTTCGTTACTTAAATCCTTTCCCCAAAAACTTAGAGAACGTGCTAAAATCGTTTAAGAAGGTGCTGATCCCCGAACTCAACATGGGGCAGCTTTCCTTGCTGATTCGCTCGAAATTTTTGGTGGATGCCAAGAGTCTTTCGAAGGTTCAAGGAAGGCCTTTTAAGATTCAAGAAATTATTGAAGGCGTACAGCGTCTTCTTTCTTCCGAAGGTGAGGTTTAAAAAATGTCAGAAGCTGCGATCGCAAATTTAGGGCAGACTCGAAAAGATTTTATTAGCGATCAGGATGTACGCTGGTGTCCGGGTTGCGGAGACTACGCCATTTTGGCCCAAATTCAAAACATCTTACCTAAGCTCAATATCCCTCGGGAAAATTATGTGTTTATTTCGGGCATCGGATGCTCTAGCCGTTTTCCCTACTACATGAACACCTTTGGCTTTCACACGATTCATGGCCGAGCCCCTGCGATTGCAACGGGCTTAAAAACTTATCGGCCCGACCTTTCTGTGTGGGTAGTGACGGGAGATGGCGATGGTTTGAGCATTGGCGGAAATCATCTCATGCATGTGCTTCGCCGAAACGTAGATTTGAAAATTCTCCTTTTCAATAATCGTATTTATGGGCTTACGAAAGGCCAATATAGCCCTACGTCTGAAATTGGCAAGAAGACCAAGTCTTCTCCCCAAGGAAGCGTCGATTACCCCTTGAATCCTATTTCGCTCACACTTGGATGCGAAGCGACTTTCGTTGCTCGTACGCTAGACACCGATGTCAAACACATGGGGGAAGTTTTCGAAGCTGCCGCGAGGCATAAAGGAACTGCTTTTGTCGAAATTTTTCAGAATTGCGTTATCTTTAATGACAATGCCTTTATTAATATGAGTGATAAAAGCGTGAAAGAAGATAATGTTTTAAAGCTTGTGGCGGGTCAGCCCTTACTCTTCGGCAAAAATAAAAATAAAGGAATCCGTTTAAAAGGTCTTGTGCCGGAGGTGGTAGAATTTGAAGCGGGAAAAATGCCGAAAGATTTGCTGATTCATCAGCCGGATCAAAGCGATATGTTCTATGCTAATATGCTCGCCCGCATGAATTTGCCAGAATGCCCCATTCCCTTGGGAGTATTTCGTTCGGTAGAAAAACCCACCTATGAAGAAATGGTGACCGGCCAAATGGAATACGCCGTGAAAACCTACGGCAAGGGCAATCTTGAAAAATTATTGAATAGCGGAGAAACTTGGACCGTCGCCTAGACTTTGTGTTTTAAATTTCTAAACCATCCTAAGTAGATTCCCAGACAAATGAAGAAAATAAAAGAGGCGAGCTTGTTTTTGTTCGAATGAGGGTTCAAAGAACAGCCTCCGGAGTGTGAAGTGATTTGGGCATCTTCGCTACCCATAGCGGTGCCTGTCTCTTGGCTCGTGGGAAGAGTGCTGCTAAATTCAAGAAGATGTCCTCCTCCTGCAGGAGAGGCTAAAAGCGCTTTGCCCACATTTATTTTTCCTCCTGTTAAACTCTTTTCTGAAAGTTCTGCCACGGGATCAGTGGTTTCGAGTAGTAATCGTTTCACCTGGTTAGAAGACAAGCTAGGGTTAAAGGCCCAAACAAGCGCTGCCGCACCCGTTACATGAGGAGCCGCAGCAGAAGTGCCTGTAAATGAGTTGTAGTCTTTGAACTGATTGGTGGTGAGGATAGAAACCCCCGGCGCTCCTAAGTCAACACTGTTTTGCCCATAATTACTAAAAGAAGCGAGGTGATTTAAAGAGTCGGTGGCTGCAACGGCAATGAGATTATCTTCTGGATAGCTAGAAGGGTAATTGGAACTTTGAAAATTAGTATCATTATTTTGGCCCATGCCTCCTAGGCCATTGCCCGCACTCGTAATGACCAGCAAGCCCGCTCTTTGAGCCCTTTGAATGGCTTCTTCGAGCGCTCGCGAGGGGGATCCATTGGGAGTGTAACCCCAGCTCATATTGATAATTTTAACTTCGTGTTGAATGGCAAAATCAATGGCTTCAATGGCTTTCGAAATGGTGGAGTTGCCGTTAGAATCAAGCACTTTTAAGCACATAATCTGTGCTTGCCAAGAAATACCGCTAATGCCTCTTTCGTTGTTTCCAGCAGCACCGATAATTCCGAACACCATGCTTCCATGGCCAAAGTCGTCGAGAGGATTCGAATCGTTATTTTGGAAATCGTAGCCATAGACATCGTCGATATAACCATCACCTTCATCATCCACTCCATTGCCAGGAATTTCACCACTGTTTCTCCAAAGATTGGGGATAATATCTGGATGAGTATAATTACAACCCGAATCAATGATGGCCACCGTCAGAGGAGAGGAATTAGTAATATGATCCCAGGCCCTTTCGACGCTAATGTTTGAGAGGGCCCATTGCTCGGAGAAACGAGAATCATTGGGAACGGAATGAGCCGAGATGATTTCGTTTTTTTCGACGTAAGCCACATTGCTTTGTTTTTGGATTTCTTCCATCGCTTGCAGGAGGGTTTCTGGAGAGGCAAGTTGTAAGATTTCTGTATTACTTCTAGAAAGATAACGTTGTTCCAAAATGGGAATTTTTGAAGAAAGCTGCTCGCGCAGGGAAGAATGGAGGCTTAGCAAAGAAGAGGGTTTGTATTGTACGATCAAAGAGGTCGTTTGTGCTTCTTGGCTCCAAGCCTTTGAAATGGCAAGGAAGCTAAATAAAATTGCCCAAAAGAATTTCATGAAGCTTGGCATGAGACCTGGTCCGTTTATAAATTTTATCAGTGTGCTTTCTAGATTATCGTCATCATCACGATTTTGTTTCGGAAGACAAGGCTTTTTTATGAAACTTTTTTATGACGCATTGCGAATAGCTAAAAATGAGACTCTCTTGACAGGAAGAACTCTCCCCGCTAGATTCCCAAAATGTTGAATCATATCATTGAAGAAGGCCTTACTTTTGACGATGTTCTCATCGTTCCAGGAAGGAGCAGGGTCCTTCCCAATCAAGTTAAAACGAATACGCAACTTACCCGGAAACTCGAGCTCAATATTCCGCTCTTATCAGCGGCCATGGATACAGTCACCGAATCGAAGACCGCGATCGTGATGGCTCAATGTGGGGGAATTGGAATTTTGCATCGTAATCTTTCGATCGAGAGCCAAGCCCTCGAAGTTCAAAAGGTGAAAAAGAGCGAGAGTGGGATGATATTAAATCCAATCACCTTAGGGCCCGATGAAAAAATCAGTAGGGCCATTCAGGTGATGAGCCAGAATAATATCTCTGGATTGCCCATCGTTGAAAATGGAAAACTCGTGGGAATTCTCACCCACCGCGACCTTCGTTTTGAAAAGAATCCTAATCTTAAAATATCTCAAGTAATGACGAAAAATTTAGTGACGGTCACCGAAAAAGTGACTTTAGACGAAGCCAAAGAGCTTTTGCATAAACATCGAATCGAAAAGCTTCTGGTGGTGAATAAAGCCGGAGACCTCCGGGGGCTCATCACCATTAAAGATATCGAAAAGACTGAAAAGAATCCCAATGCCTTAAAAGATTCTCGGGGGCGACTTTTAGTGGGGGCGGCGATTGGTTCGGGGGAAGAAGCTTTGATTCGTGCCGAGGCCCTCATTTTAGCCGAGGTCGATGTGCTAGTGATCGATACAGCTCATGGGCATTCAGAATCGGTGATCGATACGGTGAAGCAGTTCAAGAAAAAATTTCCGGAGCACCAATTGATTGCGGGCAATATAGCCACCGGAGAAGCCGCCAAAGATTTAATTGAAGCGGGAGCGGATGCTTTAAAGGTGGGGGTAGGGCCTGGATCCATTTGCACCACTCGAGTAGTAGCGGGCATTGGAGTGCCCCAATGGACCGCCATTCAAAATGTCTCCAAGGTGGCCCACGCTGCAGGAATTCCTGTGATTGCTGATGGAGGGGTGAAGTTTTCGGGGGATATTACGAAAGCCCTCGCCGGAGGTGCTGATTGTGTCATGATTGGAAGCCTTTTTGCTGGCACCGATGAATCTCCTGGAGAACATGTTTTATATCAAGGGCGAACCTATAAAGTGTATCGGGGAATGGGTTCTATTGGAGCCATGCGATCGGGTTCGGCGGATCGTTATTTTCAAGATAAGAATGCAGGGCTCTCCAAGCTGGTTCCGGAAGGCATTGAAGGAATGGTGCCTCATCGAGGGGCTTTGGCCGAAAATATCTATCAACTCATGGGGGGGGTGAGATCCGGTATGGGTTATGCGGGTTGCTCCAATCTATCGGAGCTCAAATCGAAGGCAAAATTCATCAAAATTACCTCTTCCGGACTTAAAGAATCTCACGTACACGATGTGATGATCACCAAAGAAGCTCCGAATTATCATTTAGAAAAATAAGTAATATAAGCAGGGTGTGGATAAATTTTTCGAAACTTTAAAACGCTACATTTTCTTTAATAAAGGTACTCTAAGCTATAATATCCGCCTTAAAGTTTCTCAAAATTCACCCACACCCTGCTTAGTCAAATTATGGACAAAATCCTCATTTTAGATTTTGGTTCTCAATACACCCAACTCATTGCCAGGCGTATTCGCGAAAACCATGTATATTGCGAGATACATCCCTTCAATCTTTCGATCGATAAAATAAAACATTTTGCCCCTCAAGCCATTATTCTCTCCGGCGGCCCTTCGAGTGTTTATGATGAAGGGGCTCCTCAGTTAGCCAAAGAATTTTTCGATTTGCCTTATCCCATGCTTGGAATTTGTTATGGCATGCAGTTGATGGCGAAAGTTTTGGGAGGGGAAGTAGAGCCCAGCCAACATCGTGAATATGGCAAGGCCATGCTCAAGCTTGAAAAGGGGGGCTTGTTATTTGAAGGAATAAAGCCCCAAACTCAAGTATGGATGAGCCATGGAGATAAAGTAGTTAAAATTCCCGCAGGATTTTCAGAAACAGCCTCGTCTCATAATTGCAACTTTGCAGCCGTCGAAAATATTTCGAAGAAATTTTATGGAGTTCAGTTTCATCCGGAAGTGGTTCATACGCTCGAAGGCAATGCCGTGCTTAAAAATTTTCTGTTCAAAACTACAAAATGCAAAGCAGATTGGACTATGTCTAACTTCATTGAAGCAGAAATTTCTCGTATTCAAAAAATAGTGGGGAAAGATAAGGTTCTTTGTGCGGTTTCAGGCGGAGTAGATTCCACCGTGGCCGCAGTGTTGTTGCATAAGGCCATTGAGGACCAACTCACCTGCATTTTTATTGATAATGGCGTGCTTCGAAAAAACGAGGCGGAGAAAGTTCAAAAAGTATTTCGCGATAATCTTAAAATAAATTTGATTCATGTGAATGCCACCGATCGTTTTTTAGCCAAATTAAAAGGCGTTGAAGATCCTGAGAAAAAAAGAAAGGCGATTGGAAACGAATTTATTTATTTATTCGAAGAAGAAGCTGCCAAAATTAAGGATGTAAAATGGTTGGTGCAGGGGACCTTATACCCCGACGTCATCGAAAGCGTGAGTTTCAAAGGACCCTCGGCAACCATCAAAACTCATCATAATGTAGGGGGCTTGCCTGAGAAGATGGGTTTGAAGCTCATAGAACCTTTGCGCGAACTTTTTAAAGATGAAGTGCGCCATTTGGGTCGACAAATGGGAATCCCCGATGAAATGATCGGCCGTCAGCCTTTTCCAGGCCCAGGCCTTGCCATTCGCATTTTAGGGGAAGTGAATTCGCAGGCTTTGCATCTTTTGAGGGAAGCCGATGATATTGTGGTTCAGGAAATCAAAAATGCGGGTTTGTATTATAAGATTTGGCAATCCTTTGCGGTATTGCTGCCTATAAAAACGGTGGGCGTGATGGGGGATGAACGCACTTACGAAAACGTGATTGCGCTGCGTGCCGTGAATAGTGTCGATGGAATGACGGCCGATTGGGTGGAGCTTCCTCCCGAACTGCTGGGTAAAATTTCTAATCGCATTATCAATGAAGTAAAGGGAGTCAATCGAGTGGTCTACGATATTTCTTCCAAACCTCCTGCAACGATTGAGTGGGAGTAATTATTATATTATTTAACGGACGAATAATTTTTTTAATTCAGTATTGAATGTCCTTGAGGAATTTCTGTAAGATTATAATAATGATGCATGGCTTCCATTCAAAATAAAGTGATTCGTGGAATCGACGGAAACTGGGATCATATTATTGAAGCCCATGGTGTGACGGAAGCTGAAGTAGTTTCTGTGTTTCAATCTGGCAAATTAAGGCCCAGAAAAAACAAACGAAAGGGTAGCGCTGATTATATGGTGATGGGGAGAGCATTTACAGGACGTAATCTTAGAATTTGTTATAGTTGGGATGATGAAAGAAAAGGGTGGATTTGGGTACATACCGCTTTTTAAGGTAGAGAATTTATGAAAAAAAAATATTCTAAAAAACAACTCAAAAAACTTGAACAAGCAATGAGGAATTCTTCTCACTGGGAAGAAACAAGTCACTCAGTTTCGTATAAAGGACCTACCAGCATCCATTTTTCAAAAAACACCTTAAAAAAACTTCATGCAATTGCAATTGTAAGACATATCCCTATTTATCGACTTGTGAATGAATATGTAAAACCTTTTGTAGACGGCGAATATTCTCTTTTGGAACGAGTGAAATAATTTTATTTGCCTAGCCATTTTCCCTTTGAAAAGCCCTCTCGCTTTTCATATGATTCTTTTAAGTCGGTCATAAACTCCAAATCATAAAGACTTATCCGCTCCATGAAAGCCCAAGACTTTGTCCATCTTCATGTCCACTCCCAGTATAGCCTTTTGCATGGGGCTATTCCGATCGATCGCCTGATGGGCCAAGTAAAAAAATTCGGCATGAATGCGGTGGCCATCACCGATCATGCCAATATGTTTGGGGCCGTAGAATTTTACGAGAAAGCTAAAAAAGAGGGGGTTAAACCCATTTTGGGTTGCGAGGTTTATTATCTCATCAAAGGTTCCCGTTTTGATCGCGAAAGTAAACGAATTGACCCCCATTTAGCCCATTTGATTTTGCTCGTTGAAAATGCAGAGGGGTACCGAAACCTCTGCAAGCTATTAAGTTCAAGTTATTTAGAAGGATTTTATTATAAACCACGATTAGACAAAGAGATTTTAAAACAACACTCAAAAGGTTTATTTGCGCTTTCTTGTTGCAGCAAAGGGGAGATTCCACGAAAAATTATTGAAGGGCACCTGGAAGAGGCGAAGCAGGGGGCCATTCAACTTGCCGAAATTTTTCCGGATCGTTTTTATTTAGAACTCACCGATCACGGCTTGACGCATGAAAAAATGGTGAACGAAACCTTGATCGAATTTTCACACTCTCTTCATCTTCCTTTGGTGGCCACTAATAATGTTCATTACTTAAATCAAAGCGATCGCGAGGCCCACGAAGCTCTTTTATGTATTCAAACGGGGCGAACCTTAAAAGAAGAAGACCGCCTCTCTTACGATGGAGATGAATTTTATTTTAAAACTCCGCAAGAAATGATGGAACTTTTTACTTCCCACGTGGCCGCTTTAGAAAATACCCGCAAAATAGCAGATGCCTGTCATTTTGATTTTGATTTTAAAACTTATTATTTTCCCAAGTTTGTTTTACCCCCTGAGAGTAAAAGCTTGGAGGAATTTTTAAAGGCGCAAAGTGCCGAAGGCTTTGAAGAACGTTGGCCTCAAATTGCCGCTTATTGGGGGGAGAAGGCTTTAGGTATGCGTCTTCAATATCTCGATCGAATTGAAACAGAACTGAAAACAATCAATTCAATGGGCTTTGCTGGCTATTTTCTCATCGTGGCTGATTTTATTAATTACGCCAAATCGCAACAAATTCCCGTAGGCCCGGGTCGTGGATCCGCCGCCGGCAGTTTGGTGGCTTATTGCCTTAAAATTACCGATTTAGATCCTATACCCTATCATCTTCTTTTTGAGCGCTTTTTAAATTCTGAACGCATTAGCATGCCGGATATGGATATCGATTTTTGCATGAACCGTCGTGACGAGGTTATTAAATACGTTCAGCAAAAATACGGAAACGTGAGCCAGATTATTACCTTTGGAAAAATGAAGGCGAAGGCTGTTATCCGGGATGTGGGTCGGGTTATGAATCTTCCTTATAAAGAGGTGGATGCTA
>OBEQ010095833.1_pt1 | contig 212673 bp, 211 predicted proteins | sample 1670901 | NCBI WGS metagenome assembly OBEQ01 (sample SAMEA104232315, study PRJEB22302) | groundwater metagenome | biome: forest; feature: aquifer; material: groundwater | place: USA | collected 2011-08-07 | depth 5.4 m
CGCCGATAACTGATCTTTCAAATCCACCAAAATATCGTCTGCTGAAAGGACTAATTTAGCCCCATTTTGGATGAGATGATTCGTTCCATGAGCTGTAATGGAATCGAGCTGGCCGGGAATCGCATAAACTTCTCTTCCTTCCTCCGCTGCAGTGAGTGCTGTAACAATCTTAGTAACATTATGCTAACAATGAGTTATAAAACCGCTAAAATTACACTTCTCAGGATGGGGGTCTAGAGAAGTTTATGCCGTTTTTAACTGTTAGCTTTTTTTAATTAATGCGTCTTTTTTAATACAGAACAATGAATAAACATTTTTGCAATTTCTTTTAGTCGCCTTTTATTTTCAAATTTATTCTCTCCGACTGTTACGGATTTAATATAGAATACTCGTTCCTTACGTTTTCTTTTTTTAACTTATCCATTTGGTTGATCTCCTTTGGTAGTATCTTAAACCCATTCTTAAAATTATGCTTGTGAATGGTGAAAATTTAGGATCGATACACCTTTTTTGAAATTCAAGCAAACAAAGCGTGCAGAAGTTTGGATGCAGCGATGAGGAGGACGCAAGCAAGAATTCGCTTGAGCCATTTGCCCGAAAAATGATTCGCACCCAGCCGAGATCCAACGATTCCTCCAATAAACGCGGCTGTAACCATATAAATTAAAACCTCGGTTATTTGAAAATGGCCTTGGACGGATCGGCCCAATAATCCCGCGAAAGAATTTACTAAAATAAAAAAAGCAGAGGTCGCTGCTGTTCGTTTAGGATCAGCCCAACGGAAAAAGAGTAAAATCGGGCTCAAAAAAATTCCACCTCCCACTCCGACAACGCCAGAAAGAATTCCGATTGATCCTCCTAATAAGAAAGATGTGAAATATGAAGGAAGACGGCTTGTTTCCTTGGCTTTCCTGCCAAATTCCAAAAGCAGCCGTCCAGCAGCAAACATGAGAACAGCCGCGAGAAGAAAAGAATAAACGGCGGAGGGAACTTTGAGAAAACCTCCAATGAAAGCGAACGGAATGGAAGTGAGACAAAAAGGCCACGTCAGTCTCCAAGAAAAATGAGAGGCTTTAAAAAAGTTCCAAAAAGCCATCCCTGCAACAAGAAGATTAAGACAAAGGGCGCTGGTCGCCATTTGCCCATGTGGAACCTGAAAAAATGAAAGAACCGCGAGATATCCAGAAGCCCCTCCATGACCAACGGAGGAATAGATCAAAGCAACTATGAATGTGAGGAAAGCAAGGATAATGTTTTCTGACAATCCACTACCTCCCCATGAATTAATTTTACGGCGTGGATCAAAACATCCTTTACACTTTCAAAGGCATCTTGAACAGCACCTGGACTTCCTGGGAAATTAATGATCAGCGTCTTTCCGCGCACACCTGCTACAGCACGAGATAATATAGAAAATTTTATTTTCTTTGCGCTTTCTAACCGTATCAGCTCGGCAATACCGGGAATTTCTCTTTCGATGATTTCTTTTGTAGCTTCAGGCGTAATATCTCTTGGACCCAAACCCGTTCCTCCTGTGGTTAAAATCAAATCGCAAAAAATTAAGTCCGACATATGACATAGAGTTCTTTTCAAGAATTCTTTGTCATCTGGAAGTACTCGATAAGCTACGACTTCGGCAGGCAAACCTTCGACTAAAAATTTGAGAATGGTTCCGCTTTTATCTCCTCGCTCGCCACGCCAAGCACGGTCACTCGCCGTTATGATTCCGACTTTTAATAGAATATTCACTTTTACCACCTACCTTTTCAATGAGATGAAGATTCGTAATCACCATCGCTGGATCATGACTCTTAGCCATATCGTAAATCGTAAGCGCTGCTACCGCTGCAGCTGTTAGCGCTTCCATTTCAACTCCGGTTTTCGCTGTGATCTCGACTTCAGACTCAACGAAAATTCCTTGGTCATTCGGCTGATCAAAGAAGCGGATTTCAATGTGCTCCAAGGGCAATGGATGACATAAAGGAATTAATTCTGGAGTCTTCTTTGCAGCCAAAATTCCTGCCATCTTAGCGACTGTAAATGCATCTCCTTTTTTGAGCTTTCCATTTCGCAGTAAAGAGAGAGTTTCTTGTTTCATTTGAATTTCGCAGCCGGCAACAGCGCGTCTTTCGGTTGGCTGTTTTCCGCCCACATCTACCATACTTGCTTCACCATTTTTGTTCAGATGAGATAAAGTCATATCGTTATACTCCTCTATCTTTGGCAGACAAAGCATGGTAATAATCTTCAATTGCATTCATGTTGGTTAAGGCACGAATCATCCTTTTTTCTTGAAGGGGAAGCGGTTTCAATGTCACTACTGCAAGGAAATGCGACATAGAATAGTAACCCTGATCCAAAAGTAAATGGATTAAAGAACGGCAAGAGCGGTCATAAACACCGGGAAAGGGATGAAGTTTTCCATTTGAATCCTCAAGACAAATTGCATCATAAGGCTCTTCCCAAAACTCCATGAGGTCCTCGATCAGAATTGGATCTACAAATGGCATATCACAAGTAAAAACACAATTGGCTCGAGTGTTCGAATAAGACAAACCTGTATAGATTCCACCCAAAGGACCTTTATTTTTAATCAAATCTTCGCGGATCTGCGCTCCCTTTAGCTGCAAATTTTCTACTTTTGTTTTTGTTTCAACAACGACAAAAACTTCATCGAAAAATGGAGAAGTGAGTTCCACAATATGTTCTAGGACTGTCTTCTCTCCAAAGGGAAGTAATGATTTATCTGTTCCCATTCGAAAACTTTTGCCACCTGCCAAAATGATGGCTGTCATTGAAACTTTACAATTCACGAGACGGCCACTCCTTCCTTCTTGAGCATCAATCTTTCAATAAACTGAGCTAATTGATCTAATTCCTCAAACGAAAAAAGAGGTGCTTCAACTTTTCCTTTATCAAAACAAAAGGCGATTACATTTTCCTTTCGATGAACTTCTATTTTGGGAAATTCATTTTGAAAATAACCTTCTAAAAAAACGAGGTCGAAATTGTTAAAAGCACTTAACAGCTCATGAATGGGAATGGATTCACGTAAATTTTCAAAAATGGCAAGCCGTTTGTCACCGGCTAAAATCACCTTCTCGGCTCCTTGAGTACGATATTGATAGGTATCTGTACCTGGTTCATCAATTTCGATATCGGGCCGCGCCAAGTGTTTCAGAACTCCAACTCGGTAACCTTTCGCGCTCAATAGTGCAATAAGCTTTTCTATAACCTTTGCTTTTTGAGAACCTTTTTTTCCCATCATTGAAATAATGGCTGGCATAAATATCTCCTAAAATAATTTTACTGATACACGCTCATTTTTTTTCAAAATGTGGTGCGGCTCTACTTTTAAAATTCCATTTGATGCGGCGAGCGAGCCAATCATGTGAGAGCCCTGACCTTTTAAAGGGGTGACTGTGTATCTTTTTTTATTGCTCTTGCAAAAAACGCGCACGAAATGAAGTCGGGATCCATTTTGAAATGACTGGGTCAAATAACCCTCAATCGTCTGTTCTTTAATTTGGCTTTTGCCCATCATTTTAAAAATTGCCGGCTTTACAAATTCCTGAAACGTCACAAATACTGAAACGGGATTCCCAGGAAGTCCGAAAACCAAAGTTCTATTTTTTACGCCAAAAAAAATTGGTTTCCCCGGTTTAATATTTACTTTCCAAAAAATCTCACGCACTCCTTCTTTTTTCAAAACTTCTTTTACGAAATCATATTTCCCTACCGAAACACCGCCTGAGATCAATAAGACATCGCCAGCGAGACCCTTCCGGATACAAGCCCGGATTTCGTGAGGATCATCTCCTACCGCCGGAAATAGATGTGGCCGGGCGCCGGATTTTTTGACCAAGGCTTCAAGTAAAATCGAATTGCAATCTCTAATTTTTCCAGCCTTTAATTTTCTACCTGTTTTTAGTAATTCGCTGCCCGTTGCCACAATCGCAATTTGAGGAGACCGAAATACAGGAACTTTTTCATATCCAACAGCAGCTAAAAGCGCGAGGTGAGCAGCATCCAATAAAGTGTTTTTCTGAACAATCATTTTCCCTTTTTGAACATCTTCTCCCGCAAAACGAATATTTTCATTTTTTGATAGAGTCTTCAAAAGAAAAACGTGGCCATTCACTCTTTCTACATCTTCCTGCATGGCAACCGCACATGTTCCTTTTGGAACAGCGGCTCCTGTAAATATTCTCATCGCATGAGCAGGCGCCAAACTTTCCCGGGACATTTGTCCTGCTCTTATTTCTCCCTTTACATGAAGCGGCATTTGTCGCTCTTTGATGACGGCAGAAGAAACTACATATCCATCCACAGCTGAATTATCAAAACTTGGAAAAGGTTCCGGTGAAGTCAAATCTTTAGCTGCAACAAAACCCAAAGTTTCTCCCAACTCCACATTTTTTATAGGCAATAAGGATGAACTGTCAAAAATTTTTTTAATTGCTTGTTTGTAGGTCAGCATGTTCTCTTTCGCACATTCCCCATTGGATTGTTCCGTCTAAAAAATATTCTTTTTTCCAAATGGGAACTTTGTGCTTAATTTCTTCAATTAAATAACGTGAAGCTTGATACGCTTCATCTCGATGAACGCCTTTCACTTCAATCGCAACTGCGATTTGCCCTAGCCACACTCGTCCAAGCCGATGAAGGATTTTAATTTCTTGAAGCGGCCATTTTTCAAATGCGGAAGTAATCAATTCCTGAATCAGTTTTTCTGCCATTTCTTCGTAAGCCTCATATTCTAGATATGAAACTTTTTTTCCATTCGATTGATGACGAACTATTCCGAAAAAGAGGACGCTTGCGCCACTTTTAAAAGTATCATCACCATTTACAAATTCAATTGCCCGAATTGCATTTCTTGTTAAATACATTCTTAACCTCCACTGACAGGTGGAAGAATGGCAAGTTCATCTCCCACGGATACTGATACATCTTTATCCACATAGGTTCCATTAATTGCTATGACACACGATTCCAAAATCGAAGAAATTGCAGGAATTTGATTTTGTAATGAAACAAGAATGTCAGAACATGAAATTTCATCGGGTATCGTTATCATTGATTCGTCCCAACCTGCGATTTCTCTGAGAACAGCAAATAATTTTATTTTTATTTCCATTTATCCTCCCACATGAGACATTTGAAAATCGTTGTGCCCCATTTGTGGCTCATTCAAAAAATGCTGCTCCGGCCGAACCCAAACGACTTCCTGAATTTTTCTTTTAATGACTTCGAGTGGCATCTGAGAACGTAAAAGCGATTTCAAATCCAAATCTTCTTTTCCGTGAAGGCAAGTTTTTAATGCTCCATTTGCTTTAAGTCTAAGCCGATTGCAGCGTGCACAAAAGTAATTGGAAATCGGGCTGATAAAACCAACTCGTGCTTGAGTGCGTTGTATGGAAAAAACTTGAGCTGGAGAAGAAAAGTAAGCATCGACAGGAATGAGATCGAACTTTTTTTCAACTTGCTCTTTTGCTTTTTCCGCGCTTAAAAAACGTTCAAGAGGATCTAGTTGAACCAATCCATTTGTTTGCATGAGCTCTATAAAACGAATCTCAATTGATTTTTCAATGGCAAAGTCTACGAGATCACAAATTTCATCTTCATTAATTCCCTTCATCAACACCGTATTGATTTTTAAAGGTTCAAAACCACATTCCAGAGCTTCATCGATTCCGTCTAAAACTTCTTTCAGTCGATCAAATCTGGCAATTTCAATAAATCGATTTCGATTGAGCGTATCCAAACTAATATTAAGCCGATTGAGACCGGCTCCTTTGAGCTTCTGCGCTTGACCTTTCAAAAAGACTCCATTCGTCGACATTGCTATTTCCTTAATTCCCGGAATTTTTTGAATTTTTGAAATTAGTTTTGCAAGATCTTTGCGAACCAGAGGTTCGCCTCCTGTAATTCTCACTTTTTGAATCCCAAGTTCTGCGAAACAGGTCACAAGCGTTGTCATTTCTTCATATGAAAGCAATTCGCCCGAAGCTTCAAAACCAGCTCCGTGTGTTGGCATACAGTAAAGACAACGCAAATTACAACGGTCTACCACTGAAATCCTTAAATAAGTTAACTCGCGTCCAAAACGATCAAACATTTCAAATGCTTCCTTTCGTCATTGCGAGGAGGCTGAAAGGCCGACGAAGCAATCTCAAGCTCAGATTGCTTCGGCTTCGTTTTTGAACGTCGCCTCGCAATGACAGATTAAAATGTAAGAGTCGTTTCAACATAAAAAAAATTGGCATCGTCATGTGCGCCTGTATCTTTAACAAAAGCGCCAGTAAAAAAATGTGAGTAACCTAATAACAAATTAAGTTGCTTCATCATTTTCCAGGCTGCGGTTAAATCCAGCTCCTGACCTACCGTGTGGCTCGCGCCAGCTTGAGCAGGTCGTACAACTGCTTGTCCGGCATTGAACCAAGCACTGTCATTCGTATCGAGGAAGAACCAATGGTAAGCAAAAGCTAATTTCACTTTCGAATGGGGTTTGAGATCGGTGCCCACTTTGATATTGTTCATATTTCTAAGACTGAAAAAATCAATGTAACCGTAATGAATGTGATTTGTCGGAAATAGATTGTCGAAATTTTCATAATTTCCGTCTTTTGAATTACTATCTCCGGAACCGTGGTTGAATTCAAAATCAACACGCGGATCCCAAGGCAAGGAGATAAAGGTATAGCCAAGGTCGTTGTGCCAGGCAAAAGCTCGAATGTCATCGTGGGCACGGGAACCGAATTGCCACGCCCATTCAATTCCATAATCAAAATTCCAGCGCTTTCCTTTGAATCGATTGCCTAAGGTATATTCTTTTAACTGGCCTCTTTCTCCAGGTTTCTCACCGATGATTTCATTATTCAAATTGTGACGAATAAAAAGAAACGTGTCTAACAAATGATCGACGTAAGGGCCGAGCGTGGTATAGAGACCATAAAAATTGTCATTATGATCAGCCGAATCTGCTTGTCCACGATTCACGAGCACAACTTGACTGAACCAAGAATCAGCTTTAAACCAACTAAAAGGCGAATACATCACCTTAACCGCATCAAAAACCCGAGCTACATTGGACCATTCAAAAGCACCCACAAACCGTTGATCTCCATAAGATAATTTCTGACGACCAGCACGAACGCTGACTGGAATTTTTTTCAAAGGACTTTTTACTTCTCCGTAAAGTTGATGAAGATCCAATCGATTTACGAAAACTTCGTTCTTATCCGCTGCTCTCGAGGCAAAACTTTCAGAATCTTGGCCTTCGGCAAAACCTTTTAGGTAAGGCCCTAGAGTCAACTCGATATTGAGACGCGTACGAAGCAAATTGATTGGGTCATCTTCGAAAGTGCGGCTATTAAAATTAAAATCATCCCGATATTCAAATCGGTGCCTGAATTGAGCTCCAACTTTCACCTTCACCTGATCACTTCCTAGTGATCTCGGAATGGGTGCTCGGTCTATCAATTGCTCCGATTTTGCTAACAAAGAAGGCGCTCCATTCAAAAAAGAGTTTGCCTCGGCAATAAATCCAAAATGGGTTAGAAACATAATCGAGAACAAAAAGAAGAAAGAGAAAAATGATTTTTTCATCAATCTCTCACTTTCTCTAAGACTATTCCCGGCTGAAGTCCGGAAGAAAAAGGATTTAGGAATCGCGAAAAAGTCCATCCTTTCTGAACCATTCTTAAAATTACAAGAGCACTCAAACTCGCAACCGCGAAAATGACAAAACCTACACCATAAGATCCTGCCGCATCTTTAAAAAACCCGAGAAGAGTTGGAAGAAAGAAACCTCCCAAGCCACCCGCTGCTCCCACAACACCGGTAACCACTCCGATTTCTTTTTGAAACCGTAAAGGGACGAGCTGAAAAATGGCTCCATTTCCCATTCCTAAACTCATCATGCCCAAAAAAATAAAGAAAGTAGCCAATGGAAGCGGCGGCAAGAAACCGACTCCAAACATGAAGACAGCCACCGAACCAAAGAGGATGGTAAGTATTTCAATTCCACCAAATCGATCTGCCAAAAAACCACCGATGGGTCGTGAGAAACTTCCTGCAAACACACACAGTGCCGTGAAATTGCCGGCCATGATTTTTGTCAGGTTGTATTGATCGTGGAAGAAAATACCCAAGAAACTTGCAAGCCCCACAAAACCGCCAAAGGTAATGCTATAGAAAAAACAAAACCAAAACGTATCTGCTTCTTTGAAGATGGAAAAATAATCCACTATTTTCTTTGGCTTCGGCTGTGTTGGACTTTCTTTGGCTAGGAACAAAAAGATAAAAAGCGTTATAATCACCGGAATTAAAGCCAATCCAAAAACATTGCGCCAGCCCAAATGTTCCGCCAAAAACGGAGCGAAAAGCGAAGCCAATACCGTTCCACTATTACCCGCACCGGCAATGCCAAGCGCCATTCCTTGGTGCTGCGGCGGATACCATCTGCTTGCAAGAGGAAGAGCCACGGCAAAACTGCCCCCTGCAATTCCCAAAAGTAATCCAAAAGCAAGAATCGAATTCATGTTTGAACCAAAAAGCCAGACTCCCATTAACGGCAGAATCACAATAAGCTGTCCCAAAATTCCTGTTTTCTTTGGACCGATATGATCAACCAAAAGTCCGAGCGGGATCCGAACTAATGAGCCGCCTAAAATTGGAATGGCGGCCATAAATCCCTTTTGAGTCGCTGTCAGTCCAAAATCTTTTGCAATAAAAACACCCAGAACACCCATCAGGACCCAAACCATGAAACTAATATCAAAATAAAGAAATGCCGAAAAAAGGGTCGGCGGATGACCACTTTTCAAAAAATCTTTGATTCTCATTTTGTTCTCCTTTTTAAAGCGGAATTTCGGACTTCTCGACTTTTACCGCTGCTTGTTTGTAATTAGGTTCTCGTGAAAACGGGTCGCACGCACTGACAGTCAAATTATTGACGTTGGCTTCCGCAAAATGGAACGGAATAAAAATTTGACCTGGAGCGACGGTTTCCGTCACTCGAAGTATGATCCGTCCAATTGCACCGCGCTGTGATATTACTCGAACGTAATCGCCTTGTTCAATTTTGAGTCTTTTTGCATCTCGAGGATTCATTTCTACCCACGCCTCTGGCGATAAACGATTAAGAAGGGGAATTTGACCTGTCTTGGTGCGGGTATGCCAATGTTCTACAGTTCTTCCCGTATTCAGTAAAAAAGGATAGTCTTCATCAGGACTTTCTGGCGACGCTTCATTCTCAACGGCCCAAAGTTTTGCACGGCCGTCTTCGGTTTGAAAAATGCCATTTTGGTAAAGCAGAACGTTTTGGTGTGGAGCACGATTAGAATTTTTATGGTAAGGCCACTGGATTCCGCCATATTCTTCAATTAATTCATAGGTCATTGCCGAGTAATCACAAAGTCTTCCGCTGGAAACTTGCTTCCATTCATTGAAGGCATCTTCCGGTTTAGTCCAGTTTGGAAAAAGACGTTCATAAACACCGAGCTCTTTGGCAATCATCAGAAAGATTTCAAAATCAGATTTGGCTTCTCCCGGCGGAGGAACCGCTGGATTGACTTTGCTGACGCGCCGCTCAGAATTCGTGTAAGTGCCCTCTTTCTCGCCCCACACGGCGGCAGGAAGTACTAAATCAGCAATGTCGCTGGTTGGAATCGGATGGTAACCATCCTGAACCACAAAAAAATCAAGACGACTCAAAACATCAAGGAGATAATTTTGATTCGGAAAAGAAACCAATGGATTGGTGGCAATAATCCAGAGTCCTTTGATCTTGCCTCTTAAAACTCCTTCAACAATGTCGGGGTAAGCAAGTCCCCGTGCTGTCGGAATAATTTCTTCGTCAATTCCCCACAAAGCAGCGAGCTCGCTTCGATGTTCGGCATTTTCAAATTTTCTGTAGCCTGGAAGACTTGATGTAAATCCGGATTCACGTGTTCCCATTGCATTACATTGTCCGGTAATCGAAAAAGGTGATGCCCCTACACGACCGACATTTCCTGTAATAAGAGCAAGGTCACAAATGGCGTTTACTGTTTCTGTTCCCTGCGTGCTGTGATTAACGCCCATCGTCCAACCAATAAAAGGAGCTTTTGCATTGGCATATAAAAATGCGACTTTCCGAATCTGATCACTTTCAAGGCCGGTGATCTGACTTGCATATTCAGGTGTGTATTTTTCAAGATGAGCACAAAGTGCTTCAAAACCAACCGTGTGTTGATCAATGTACGTTTGATTTACTTTGTTCGCTTTGATAATGACATGCATCATTGCGTTGATCAGTGCAATGTCGCTCCTCGGTTTTACAGGAAGATAAATATTCGCCATCATCGCTGTTTTGGTAACGCGGGGATCTGCCACGATTAATGTTTTGTTCAAATTTTTCTCAAGCCGGTAACAAAGAATCGGATGATTGTCCGCAATGTTGGCGCCGATTAAGAAAATCAAATCAGATTTCTCAAGGTCCTCATAACTTCCGGGAGGCCCATCGCTTCCAAAAGAACGTTTATAACCCGCAACTGCGCTGGACATGCAAAGGGTTGTATTTCCATCAAAATTCTTGGTTCGAAAACCAAGCTGAATTAGCTTTCCTAACGTATAAAATTCTTCCGTAACAAGCTGACCCGTGCTGATCACACCCAAAGATTCCGGACCGTATTCTTTTTGAATCATTTGGAACCTTTCTATCATCGTCCGGACTGCCCAATCCCAACTCACTTTTTTAAATTTTTTTTTCTCTGTTTTAAAAAGCGGCCATTTCGCACGGTTTGGTGCGCTGATCGCATAATGTTCCGCAAGCCCCTTCGGACACAAACGTCCTTCGTTCACCGGATGATCCGGATTTCCCCTGACGCTGACCGCTTCACCATTTTTTACTCCGATGTACATACCGCAGCCGACGGAACAATAACCGCAAGTTGTCGCGACCCAACGATCCGGAATCTTTGCTTTTGCCATCCAACCAAATTGTTCATCTAAATCGTAAGCGTATTTTTCTTTTTGAATGTTGATTCCCAAACGTCGCTTAGCTGAATCAAAAATTTTTCGCATTAGTGATCCCCGCCATTCATTGTAAAAAAAGAGCCGGGAATATTTTTTGGTACTACTGTTACGAAAAAAAGATATCTGCCTAAAAGTTCGCCGGCCAGTGATAAACCAAAACTTGCCAGGGAAAAAACAATTAATCCAACATGCGATAAATTTCTGAGGCTTAAGAAGTGGAATAAAATAAACGGCAAAATAAAAGAACCCAGAAAAAGAAGGCCGAGTCTCGTCAAAAAATGTTTCTTTAAACGATGGATGAGAAGAAAAGTTGAGTCTGAAAGTTCATTGCTTTCATTCCTGTTAAATGAGAAAAGCCTCCAAAAGAGAATGATTAGCTGTAAAAATCCGGCAACGATGGAAATGGCGAGAAAAGCAAGAACAGGTCCCTTAAAAAAAGGAGGGACAAATCCTGGAGACTGCACCATGACATAAAAACTATAAACAACCAAGGCGAATAAAGGGCCTAAAATAAATCCGGTTAAAAAGAAACGAATGGGTGTTCTGATGGTATTCCATGCAGGTCTTGCCGGAACGAGATAAATTTTCGCGCTCGCATATACTCCCGCTAAACCCAATAAAACAACGAGACCGCCCAAAGCGAATCTGAATTCATGAGGAATTGACAAGCTCCATAAATAACTTGCGAAGGTTAAAGCGGCATAACCTGCTCCCATCATTGAAAAAAGTGTGAAAAGAAGAACTTCTCGTGACAGCCAGGAACGCTTCCACATTTTTAAAGCTTTATAGGCATACAAGGGACGCCCGAGATGAAAAATCGCAGCGAATAAGGCAATACCGGCAACCGCAAGCATTCCGCATGCACCAAAAGCAAGAAAGTCTTGAAGTGGTTTTAAAAAAGAAATGAAGTGAGAAAAAAAATCTCCAAGCCAAAGTGTTAAAAAACCTCCGGTCGCAAGCTGTGTCAGCACAGTCATAAAAATTAACGAAGTATGCGGCTGCTCAGGTTCAATTCGATGTCGGTTTGCACTGAACATATTTTCCGGCGCATTTTTAGGAAGCGTAATCCGAGTCGTTGAGATTGTCATATCAGAATCCGGAACTTCAGGCGCATCAGCTTGCGTGTGATTTTCTCGCCACTCGCGAATATTTACTTTTTCAATTTGAATGGCTTCTTCAGGACAAGCCGCTACACAAGCCGGAAGCTCACCATCTTTTAGACGGCTATGGCACATATCACATTTGGTCACAATGTTACGTTCAGGATTAAACTGCGGCACACCATAGGGACAGTTCCAAGTGCAGTAGCCACATCCAATGCACTCCTCGGCTTGATGTTTGACAATGCCATCTTCTAATTTCACATAAGCATCGGTTGGGCAGCCGGTCAAACAAGACGGATCAAGACAGTGATTGCAAGCCATTGACAGATGATATTTCTTAGTATCTGGATAAATTCCTCCTTCGATCTCCCCGACTCGGCGCCAATTGACAGAAGCAGGATTATTATTTTGTTCATTACAAGCAACGACACAACATTGGCATCCCACACAACGTGACATGTCAAAATGAAATCGATATTGTTCGCCTTCCTTTAAGGGCTCAATAGGAATGAGCGGCCTTTCTTTTCGAGAGGTTGGGAAAGGTTTTTCGGTAAGAGGAACGATTACATTTTTTTCGACTGATTTTTGAGGGATGTAATAACCCATTTTATTGACCCGGTTTTTTAATGGGAGATTTGCATCGTCCAATAAATCGATGATAGAAAATTCTTCGCTCATAATTCTTTCTTGATCATAAAATCGTCATTGCGAGGAGCCCGAAGGGCGACAAAGCAATCTACGGTTTGAGATTGCTTCGGCTTTGCTTGGTACGACGCCTCGCAATGACGTAGCGTTTAGTCGCCGAGCGCTTTCCTCACGCAAAACCCATTGTCGAATAATCGTTTCTACGGTTCGAAATATCTGATCCATAATCTCCTCCTCTTCAATTAACATCCGTTGAGTTTTGATTTTCGATTACCACATCTTTATGTTGCAATTTGGACTGATACGCTCCTTCTTCAAAAGCAATGCACACTTTTTGATGAAGCACCTTCACCGGATAAGTTTTCACTTGTCCCTGTCCGCCTAAAGCACAACCATTTTCAAGACTGATTTTTAAATTATGGAGAGGACAAAAAACTGATTTTCCAGAAACAATCCCATCGGAAAGCGGGCCTTGTTTATGAGGACACCGATTGTCAATCGCGAGATACCCGCCTTCCAAATTAAAAAGGGCAACTTCATGTTGATTAAAGGTCACGCGTCTTCCCTCATTAGAAGGGATCGATGTTGCCTCGGTTATTGGATACCATTTAATTTGCTTTAACATCACGACACGCTTTCGATCAATGCTTCTTTTTCTTTGGGCAAGACAAAATCTTGAAATTGATAGGGATGAACCGGTTTTTGTGATTCAACCGCCCAAGGATTAACCGCCTTTGTCTTCGCCTTTTGAAGCCGACCCAGCAAACCTTTTTTTGTTTCATCCGTTGCTAAAATGGTTTCACGTCTAATTTTCTCAAGACCCAAACGCTCTACAAAATCATAAGTTCGTTCCAAGTATTCTCCGTTTTCACGATAGTACTGGAAAAAAAGAAGAGCGGCTTCGAGCGCTTCTTCGGTGGTTTGCACGGTTGCCAAAATATCAGCAGCTCTCACTTTTTTTCCTGCGGCTCCGCCGATCACAACCTGCCAGCCACCTTCAATTCCAACGAGGCCAATGTCTTTCACCGTTGCTTCCGCACAATTTCTGGGACAACCGACGACGCCCATTTTTACTTTGGCTGGTGTATAAAGACCTTCTAGAAGCGTTTCTAATTCGATTCCAGTCGTAATTGAATTTTGAGTGCCGTAGCGGCAAAAATCTGTTCCGACACAGGACTTCACCATTCGAACTGCTTTGGCATAGGCATATCCGGATGTCATTCCAAGCTCCGCCCAAATCTTTGGCAAATCTTCTTTCTTAACTCCAAGAAGATCAAGCCTCTGGCTTCCCGTTACTTTAACCATGGGAACATTATATTTTTCTGCGACGTCAGCAATTTTACGAAGCTCAGTTGGATTTGTAACACCACCGCGCATTCTGGGAACTACCGAAAAAGTTCCATCTCTTTGGATGTTGGCATGAACACGATCGTTAATAAACCTAGCGGAACGATCCTCTTTGTGTTCACCGCACAGGACTTCATCCACAATAAAGCTCAAAGCTGGTTTGCATAAGGAGCAGCCGATCTCATTTCCATAAATATCCAGAATGTCCTGCACGGATTTAAGATTTTGAGTTTGAATCATGGTCCGAATTTGCTCTTTTGGAAAAGGCACACAGCTGCATAAGATATCCTTTTTTTCTTCTTGGAATTCAGCGCCCGCAACTACTTTCAAGATGTCTTGAACCAGACAAGCGCATGTTCCGCAACCGCTGGATGCTTTTGTGCAGGCCTTCACTTGCGAAAAAGTCTTGAGACCGTTTGAGCGGATCGCTTGAACAATTTGACCCTTTGTCACTCCAATACAACCGCAGATCGTATCTGAATCCGGCCGTGACATCACATCCGTGGGCGAGCCTGAAACGGCAGGCGGTTCTTCAAAAAGAAGTCTTTGCCTTTTTTTCCCAATCTTTTCTTTTTTACGCATCATCTCAAGGAACCGATTTGCATCCGAGGCATCTCCAATCAAAATGGTTCCGACGATTCGGTCTTGATGAATCACTAATTTTTTGTAAATTCCAAATTCGTAATCTTGATAAGCGATTACTTCGTGATCCGATTCTTCTGCCTTAAAATCCCCAGCCGAAAAAAGTTCGATTCCCATCACTTTTAATTTTGTTGCAAGAACAGACCCTTTGTAAGTTGGGCCTTTGTCACCGGTGATCGTAGCCGCGAGCACTTTACCTTGATCGTAAAGCGGAGCGACAAGTCCGTAAACTTTTCCCAGATGCTCGACGCATTCTCCAACCGCAAAAATATTTGGATCGCTTGTTTCCATATAATCATTCACCACAATTCCACGATTGACCGTAAGACCGGCTTTCTTTGCAAGTTCCACATTCGGACGAATACCGCATGCGATGACCACCAAATCGGCTTCCGCAATCGAACCATCCTTAAACATGACCCCTTCCACGTTGCCATTTCCCATGACCTTGGATGTGTTTTTATTGAGAAGTACCGTAATTCCCATTTTTTCAATTTCTCTTTTAAGAAATTGACCGCCAACTTCGTCCAATTGAAGTTCCATCAATCGATCCATAATATGAACTACTGTTACGTTAAGTCCTTGATTGAGCAAACCTCTGGCCGCTTCGAGACCGAGAAGACCGCCCCCGATCACCACTGCTTTTTTTGCTGACTTGGAAGCTTCTAAAATGTTTTCGGTGTCTGTCATATTGCGAAAAGTAAAAACGCCTTTCTGATTGACACCTTCGATGGGAGGAATAAAAGGATTGCTTCCGGTAGCGAAAAGCAAAAGATCATAGGTGATGGAACTTCCGTCTGCGGTAAAAATCAGTTTGTTTTTTGAATCAACTTCTACGGCCTTAACGCTTCGACAAAGCGTGATGTTATTAGCGTCGTACCACTCCTTTGTATTGATATAAATTTCTTCGACCGATTTTTCACCTGAAAGAACTGCTGATAAAAGAATCCGGTTGTAATTGTAGAAAGGTTCTTCGCTTAGAACTGTAACTTTAAAATTTGGCTTTCTTTTCAGGATGGCATCCAAACAAGACATTCCGGCCATCCCATTTCCAATGACAACCAAATGTCTTTGTTTATCTTCCATTGGTCTCTCCAAATAAAAAAGGCGTTCAACAAAATCTGTTGAACGCCTTTGTTCAAACTGGTTTGGAAAACGTCTTTGTTTTCTTGGTACTATTTTTCTATTTCTTCTGAAACAATAATGGCATCTGCAATTTCTTTAAGGGATCGCCGCTTTTCCATGCTCTGCTTTTGAATCCTTCGATACGCCTCAGCTTCTCCAATCTGATGACGGCTTATTAAAATTCCTTTTGCTCGATCCACTTTCTTTCTTGTCTCAAGATTTTCAACAGCAGCCACTTTCTCGGCTAGAAGATTCGTATTTTGAATCGCCAGCGCCGCTTGATTGGCAACGCCCGCTAAGATCTGTGTTTCCTCTTCTGTAAACTCATGTTTTTCTGCCGTGTAACAGTTCAGCACCCCAATCACCTGATTTTTGATCATCATAGGTACAGAAATCAGCGACTTTAATCCTTCCGCGTGGGCGATTTCGGGATATTTATAGTCACTTTCTCTGGTGACATCCAAAACCGTGATCGGTTTCTTATAAAGAACAGCTCTACCGCTTACACTTTCACCTACTTTAATCGGCGGTTTGATTCGGTAATGTTCACTCAAACTTTGGGTTGCTTTAATGACAAGCTCCCCGCTTTTTTCATCTAAAATCATCATGGAACAAATCTTAGAACCCGTCAAACGGGCGATTAACTCAACAACGAGCAGAAGAATTTCTTCAAGATATCGTCCAGAAACAACAACTTTGCTGACCTCATATAAGAGCGAAAAACTCTGTTTTGCTTTCTTGAGGTCCTTGTCATTCTTTGTCTCCATATTAAGAATTACCAAAAACAAATCAAAATATTTTTACAAAAATGTAAATAAGATTACAGATATGTAACATTCAGAATTCTAGTTAACTATTATTTTCTAATTTACAAATTTATATCTATAGAGTATTTTCCAGCAACTGTTTACAATTGTCTATAATTTCGCTACATATGTTTAGCAACGTCTATGCCAACTTTCACTTAATCTGAACATGACACAGAATTTGGAACATCTATACATTATAAGTTTCGAAAGTCGTCGAGCAAAAGAAATAGAAACTTTGATTCAAAAAGAAGGGGGGGCAGCCTTTGTCGCCCCCTCGCTTAGAGAGATTCCTCTTGAAGAAAATTCCCAGGTGCTTGAATTCGAACGAAGGCTTTTTTCAGGCGAAATCGATGTTTTGATTCTTTTGACCGGCGTAGGAACGAAATTCCTCATTGAAATTTTAAAAAAGAAATATCCGTTAGAGGAAATCAAGTCGCATTTTAAATCCATTATTCTTGTTGCGCGCGGACCCAAACCAATTGCTGCCTTGGCTCAAATTCAGCTGAAACCAAACATCAGCGTTCCGGAACCAAACACATGGCATGAAATTGTAAAAACCTTGGAACAAAGAAACTTGATCGCCTCACATAAAATCGCGATACAAGAATATGGGGCTCGCAATGAAGAGTTGATTTCGGTGCTTCAAGAAAAAGGTGCACAGGTATCAGTCGTACCTGTCTATCGATGGGAACTTCCGGAAAACTTAGAACCTTTAAAAAAAGCAATCCAAATTATTGCCGAAGGTAAAGTGGATGTCCTTTTATGGACGAGTGCTCAACAATTGATTAATGTTCTAAAGATAGCTCGTGAGCTCGGTCAAGAAGAAGCTTTTCGTCAAGGGATAAAAAAAGCAATTATCGCCTCCATTGGGCCTATTGCTTCCGAGACTCTTATTCGTAATGGCTTTCGAGTAGATTTTGAACCGACTCATCCGAAAATGCCTATCTTGATCAAAGAGCTTGGAGAAAATATAAATCGTCTTCTTAAAACTAAGCGCTCTTAAAATATTTTGTTAATTAACAAGAATATATCTTCCGCCAAACTGTCTCTTCACGCTGCCTTTAAGTTCGAGGTGGGTTAATTTAATCTGTATTTGGTGGGGTTTTTCATTCGAAGAAGCAATTATTTCATCTAAAGATAGCGGCTTTTTTTGTAACAATTGAAGAAGAGGATCGTCGACTTTTGTGTCTTTAGTCTCAGATTTATCTTCAGAATCTTGACAGCCGAGTTCACGTAAACTAGCTTTCAGTTGAGGAGCCAGATCTTCCAATATATCTTCTACGGACACAACAAGTTTTGCTCCTTTTTGAATTAATTCATTCGTTCCTTGAGAAGAATATTGATCAATGGGACCTGGGATAACGTATACTTCTCTTCCTTGCTCAGCTGCACTGGAACTTGTAATTAATGAACCGCTTCTCCGACTGGCTTCGACAACTAAAATCCCTTTTGAAAGACCGCTGATGATCCGATTTCTCATGGGAAAATTAAAAGCTTGGGGTGGAGTGCCCAAAGAAAATTCTGAGATAACTGCTCCATTTTCTGAAATCTTTTCATAAAGTGAAACATGTTCTTTCGGATAAATGACGTCAAGTCCACAACCTAGAACCGCTATGGTTCTTCCTTTAGCCCGCAAAGACGATCTGTGCGCTTCGCCATCGATTCCGCGTGCAAAGCCAGAAACAATCGTGATTCCCTTTTCGGCTAGCTGGGATGCAAATTGTCCACAAATTTTAAGACCATACAAGGAAGCATTCCGGGATCCTACTATGGCAATCGCTAGTTCGTCTTCAGGAATTAAATTACCCTTGATGTAAAGAATAAGCGGCGGGTCATAGATGGTTAATAAATTCTTTGGATATTCGCGATCGAGAATAGAAATAAGATGAATTCCCTGTTGGGTGCAACGTTCATGGGCGCGCTCGAAATTTCCCGCTTGTTTGATTTGCTCAAATTGCACTGCATAATTAGGATCCCAATGCAACTGATGACAAACATCTTCAAATTGAACGGTGTCAAAAAGATTAAAATCCGAAACTTTATTTTGGATTTCCTTAAATCGTTGAATTCCAAAATTGGGGACATTGTTTAAAATCCAAACTGCTTTTAAAGTATTCATTTTATCTATACCAAACCTTTCAATCCCTCTTTAATTCGACTCGAAAACATATGGGCTCAAAGGAGTTTTTCTCTTTATTTTCAGCTGCAGAAATTGGACTGCTTCGCCTTCCTCCGCTGCAATGGAAGCCGTAATCAAAGAGCCGCTTCTTTGGCTCGCTTCTACAACCAAAACACCCATCGAAAGTCCTGTAATGATCCGGTTCCTTTTTGGAAAGTTATATGCTTCCGGCGGTGTCCCGAGCGGAAATTCGCTGATGATAGCTCCGTTTTCACAAATCCGTTCATAAAGTTCGGCGTGTTCCTTTGGATAAATAACATCCAAACCGCAACCCAAAACTGCGATGGTTCGACCTTTTGAACGTAACGCACTTCTGTGAGCTTCGCCGTCTATTCCACGTGCAAAACCTGAAACGATTGTCATGCCCCGCTCGGAAAGTTGTGATGAAAACTGAGCCGCCATCCGAATTCCATAAGTACTCGGCCGGCGCGAACCCACAACTGCGATTGCGAATTGATCTTCAGGAATCATTCCACCTTTGACGTAGAAAATCAGCGGAGGATCATAAATTGCATTCAGATTGCTGGGATAATCTGAATCCAAAATGGAAACGATTTGAATATTGGATTGCCGGCACTTTTCGAATTCATATTCGAATTCAGACGAATTTAGAATTCGACTAAATTCGAAAGAAAAATCCGGACCAAGACCGGCAAGCAAATTCAAAATTTCTGAATCGGAGTATTGTGCAAGATTACCGTGTATTTCTTGAAGGCGTTTAAACGTCTGTATTCCAAATCCCGGGAGGCGATTTAAAGCCCAAATCATTTTTTGAGCTTTCATCGTTTTTTCACCTTTCGTTATCGATAGAATACAATCCAAAGATATTGCGAGCCGAAAATTTTAATCCAATGGGCCAACACAAGCCCAATGAAAAAACCGGCCGTTATCATGACTTTACCTTTCATCGTTCACTCCTGTAATCATCTAAAACTTTCCGGACTAATTTTTCGGGAACATTCTCATAAATCCCGACTTGTCCGATTCGTTTCGGCAATACAAATCTCATTTTGCCATTTTTGACTTTCTTATCCCGCTTCATAAAAGGAACGATTTGCGCACTCGAATAACGATGATTCAGCGAAAGTCCAAGCTTGGCAATTAATTTGATTTGCCTCACTTGAGCTTCCCGCGAAAAAATGTTCATCCGGCAGGCAAGTTCGCCGGCAAAAATCATTCCGATCGCAACCGCCTGTCCATGCGGTAATTTAAATTTTGACGCCCCTTCGATTGCATGCGCAAACGTATGTCCGTAATTCAAAATCATCCGCTTTCCCAACGTCTCACGTTCATCCTGAGAAACAATTCTTGCTTTGGCTTGAGCAGATCGTGAAATAACCGTTTCCAGAAATGAAAAATCTTCCTTGTCGAATTTTCCTATTTCGATCGAGGATAAAAATCCGCTCAACTTTTTCTCAAGTAGTTCAAACAATTTTAAATCTCCGATCATCCCGTATTTAATAATTTCTGAAAACGAATTTTTAAACTCAATTGGTTTTAAAGTCTTCAACACGTCAAGATCAGAAATGACGAGTTTCGGCTGATAAAATGTTCCAATAATATTTTTGGCCGAAGGAAGATCAATGGCTGTCTTTCCGCCAATTGAGCTGTCAACTTGAGCCAATAAAGTTGTCGGAATTTGTATGAGTGAAATCCCGCGCATATAAGTAGAAGCTGCAAAACCAACCACATCTCCGATAACTCCTCCACCCAAAACAACGACTGCACTGCTGCGATCAAGCGGAATCCGTGCCATTCGCTCCCAAGTTTTTCTAAGAACATCAACCGATTTATCCCGTTCGTTTCCGAACGGCAATAAATAGGAATGAGTCTTGAATCCTTTTTTTCTTAAAGAATTTTGTATCGTTGATAAAAAACGAGACGGAATTTTTTTATTTGAAACGATCAAAATATTTGATCCGATTCGAAGCGGTCTAATTAATTGTCCGATTGAAGAAAGCAAATTTCTTCCAATCAGGATTGAATAGCCTTTATGTTTTAAATTCACGTTGATTCTTTTCATTGGAAACAGCCTTGAAAAATTTCTTGGGCTACCGCCTCAGAGGTCTTTTTATCCGTTAAAAAAAATTTATCTGAAATCTCCATATACAATGGAGTTCGTGACTGAAAGAGTTCCAAAAATGTTTGTTTTGGATTTTGAGTCGCTAAAAGCGGCCGGTCTTTTTTTTCTTTGACGCGTTCCCACAAAACATCCACGCTTGTTTTTAAATAAATCACCAATCCAGTTGTTTTCATTGTCATTCTGTTTGCTGGGCTGATCACGATTCCGCCGCCAGTTGCAATCACTTGATTCGATGAACTTGAAACCTTGATTAACACTTCCATTTCAAGTTCTCTGAAATAATGTTCCCCTTTCGTCTTAAAAATTTCGTTAATGGATCGTCCCGCTTTTTCAACAATCTTCTCATCCAAATCAACAAATGGAATTGAAAGAAGTTTTGCCAACGCGCGGCCGGTTGTTGTTTTGCCGGATCCCATCATGCCGATAAGATAAACGTTTTTCATAAAATTTTTCCGTCATTGCAAGGCAGCGGACCAAACGTAGCCGAAGCAATCTCGGAGATTGCTTCGTCGCTCTTTCGGAGCTCCTCGCAATGACGAGTGATCATTATGATTTGGCAATCTGATCCAAATAACTTTTATGATTACGTTTTATTTCAGTCATTGAATCGCCGCCAAATTTTTCAATCATCGCATCAGCAATTTCAAACGCAACGATGGCCTCGCCGATCACGCTTCCAGCAGGAACTGCGCAGATATCGGAACGTTCAAAATCAGCCTTTTCAGCTTGTTTTGTTTTCATGTTCACCGATTGAAGCTCACGGCGCAGAGTTGAAATTGGCTTCATCGTCGCACGAACTGCAATTTCACAGCCGTTCGTCATGCCGCCTGTAATTCCGCCGGCTCGATTGGTTTTGTGATAATAACCTTTCTTTGAATCATAAAAAATTTCATCGTGAGCTTCGGAACCAAATGTTTCTGCTTCTTTCATACCCAAACCAAATTCCACTGCTTTGACAGATTGCATGCTCATAAGCGCTTGAGCAATACGTCCATCCAGTTTTCTTTTGTAATGAACGTGAGAACCAAGTCCGATCGGAACATTTCTGACCCGGATTTCGTAAACGCCGCCGATGGTATCTTTTTCAGCCATGGCTTTTTTAATTTCATCGATCATTAATTTTTCAATTTCTTTTGAAATGCAATTCACTTCCGATCCTTCTCTTTGTTTTAAAATTTGATCAAAGGCGACTTCTTCTCGAAGTCTGGCTTTTCCAATTTGAACCACATGACCTACAACTTCAATTCCAAATTCTTTTAGAAAAATCCGGCAAGTTGATCCGATCGCAACTCTCATCGCCGTTTCCCGGGCACTGGCACGTTCCAAAATTTCTCGGATGCCTTCATTATATTTGATGGCGCCAGCCAAATCGGCATGTCCGGGACGAGGTCTGAACAGCTGCGGCATTTCGTCAATTTTAACGTCTTTATTGGCCAGCAAAAATCCAATCGGAGCACCGGTTGTTTTTCCCTGATAAATTCCGCCGATGAATTCAATTTCATCTTTCTCAATTTTTTGGCGGCCGCCTCGTCCAAAACCCTGCTGGCGTCTTGAAAGTTCATGATCGATAAAAGGTTTATCCAACGGCAGTCCGCTTGGCATGCCTTCCAAAATTGCGCTCAAATATTTACCGTGTGATTCTCCGCAAGTCAGATATTGAAGCATTGTGTCATCCTTTTTGATTAAAATTGAAGTCTATGAAAATACCAAGCGATAAATTGATCACCAAATAAAAATGCAAGCCAGCCGGCCAAAGAAAGAAACGGACCAAACGGAATCATTTCTTTTCTCTTCACAAATCTCAAAAAAAGTCCAGGCGGAAGTGCCAAAACCGGCGCCAAGAAATAAACCATCAACACTTTCTGCCATCCCAAAAATGAACCCAGCATCGCCAGCAATTTAATATCACCGCCGCCCATGGAATCTTTTCGGAAAATCCAATTTCCGAGTGTGCCGGTTAAGTAAATGACGCCGCCGCCGGCCAATAATCCAATAAACGATTGAATTAAGCTTCTCCACCAAATCAGTTCATGATGAAGTGACGGAATAAAAGTGCTTAAAAGAAGTCCAAATATCATGCCGCCTAAACTGACTTCATCCGGAATGATCTGATGTTCAATGTCAACTACCGTCGCCACAAACAGCAGCGAAAAAAGAATTACGGCGGTTAAACCTTTGCCGGTCGGTCCAAAATAAAACCAAATCCAAAGAAAAAAGAATCCACACACTGCTTCAACCGCCCAATATCGGTGCGAAATTTCCGATTTGCAATTCCGACAGCAGCCGCCCAAAATCAAAAAACTCAAAATGGGAACATTGTCATACCAGGCAATCGACTTGCCGCATGAGGGACACTTTGAACCCGGCCAAACAATTGACTGTTCTCTCGGAAAACGGTGAATACAAACGTTAAAAAAACTGCCAAAAATCAGTCCTAAAATAAAAACAAAAGCGCTAACGAGCAGAAAGAGCATGATCAAGCGCCTTTCTCATGTCATGAATTGGAGCGCGCCTCCCGGTCCAAAGTTCAAATGCCCGGGCCCCCTGATGAAGAAGCATTGCTTCTCCATTAATTGTTTTATGGCCCAATTTTGAAGCCAATTTCAATAGTTGTGTTCGCTTTGGTTTATAAATCAAATCGTAAACTAAAATTTTTTTCTTCGGAAAAATAGATCTTGAAACAAGCAATCGATCCGATGATTTTAAACCCACCTTTGTTGTATTTACCATTAAATCTGTTTGAGAAAGAGCAATTTTCAATGGTTTGTCATTCAGCAGATAAATCTTCCAATTCGTTTTCGGAAATTTTTTTTTAAATTGGTCCGCAATTTGTTTTGCATGAGAAAAAGTTCGATTAAAAATCGCAATTTCCCGGATACCGGACTTTGCCAATCCATACACAACTGCCCGGGTTGAGCCGCCGGCACCTAAAATGACAGCTCGTTTATTTTTTGGATTAAATCCGGACTGACTAAAACCTTTCAAAAAACCGTAAAGATCGGTATTGTAACCGATCCATTTTTTTCCTTGCTTTTTTACGGTATTCACAGCGCCCAAAGCTTTTGCTTCGGGACTTAAACCGTCCAAATAACGAATGACTTCCTGTTTGAATGGAACGGTCACGTTAAAACCATCCAGCAAAATCGATTTAAGATGACGCATTAAAAAACGAAACCGTGCGGGAGGACGCTCAAATGCAAAATAAATCGACTTCAGTTTGTAATAATCAAACGCGCAATTCTGTATTGAGGGAGAAACACTGTGTTCAAGCGGGCATCCAAAGATGCCATATATTTTTAAATCTGGATCCCCCGCTGCGCGCATTGTTAACTTAAATGGAAGACTCTGATTTCTTCTCCATATGAGCGCAAACTTTGTTGAGTGCAAACAGATAGGCTTTCACACTCGCTTCAATCACGTCAGTGCTGGTACCCCGGCCGCTCACTTCGCGGCCGTCAATTTCGATTTTAATATTCACTTCGCCCAATGCATCTTTGCCGCTGGTTACAGATTGAATCGCATAATGGACTAATTGAGCGTGCATCTGCGTAATTTTTTCTACAGCGCGGTAACACGCATCGACCGGTCCATCGCCGTCAGACGTGGCAGTGTGAACTTTACCCTGATGAATCAAACGAACCGTTGCGACAGGGCGAACTTTGGTTTCACTTTGAATCTTAAGATAATCAAACTGCCAAGTCTGTGGAATCCGGCTGATTTGATCCTCGACAATGGCTTCCAAATCCTGATCGAATACATATTTTTTCTGATCCGAAAGTTCCTTAAATCGTTGAAACGCCTGATCGAGCTGATCATTGTCCAATTTGATTCCCAATTTCTCAAGCCGTTCGCGAAACGCGTGACGGCCGGAATGTTTGCCCATGACGATTTCGCTTCCCGAAAGACCGATCCGTTTGGGATCAATAATTTCATACGTCTGTCTCATTTTAAGAAGACCGTCTTGATGAATTCCGGATTCGTGGGCAAATGCATTTCGTCCGACGATGGCTTTGTTCGGCTGAACGACCAAACCCGTTAAATGGGAAACCAAGCGGGATGACTTCATGATTTCTTTCAGTTTAATGTCTGTGTAGGCATTCATTAAATCCTGGCGTGTATCGATGGCCATCACAATTTCTTCCATCGAAGCATTTCCAGCCCGTTCTCCGATTCCGTTTACGGTGCACTCTACTTGATTAGCACCATTTTGAATGGCCGCCAAAGAATTTGAAACCGCAAGACCCAAATCATTGTGGCAGTGAACCGACAAATTCACTTTTTTTCCGAGGCCGCGGCATTTCTTAACGAGAAAAGCAATCAGTTCACCGAATTCATTCGGCATCGTGTAACCCACCGTATCCGGAATATTCACCGTTGTGGCGCCGGCTTCAATGCCGGCATTTACTGCATCTACTAAAAAAGATTTTTCCGTGCGTGCTGCATCTTCCGGAGAAAATTCAATGTCATCAAAAAATTTTTTTCCGTATTTAATATTTTGGGCGGCCAGTTTGATAATCTCGGATTTGTCTTTCTTCAATTTGAAATCACGATGAATTTTGGACGTGGCCAAAAAAACATGAAGACGTTTGCGTTTGGCAAATTTCAGCGCTTCGCGGACATGATCAATATCTTTCGGTACCATTCGGGCAAGCGCACAAAGAATGGGCTGTTTGACTTCTTTTGAAATTTTTTGGATGGCTTCGACTTCACCGGCTGAGGCGGCAGGAAAACCGGCTTCGATAATATCGACGTTCAAACGTTCGAGCTGTTTGGCAATCTGGAGTTTTTCATCAGGCGTAAGAGAAGCGCCTGGACACTGCTCGCCGTCGCGGAGTGTGGTATCAAAGATATAAACTTTTCTTTTTTTGTCTTTGGCCATAAATCAAATTTAATCTTAATCGGTACCATTTCCAAAAGTGCCGGGTTCACTATATTCACGTAAGAACCTGGCACTTTTGGAAATGGTACCGCCTTCACAGGGATTAACGGCTAACCGCCTGCTGCGGTTTTTCTAGTGAAGCGCCGATCCAGGGCATCATTTTTCTGAGTTTTTCACCGACTTGCTCAACCGGATGCTGATCAGCTTCCGTCCGCATTTTATTGTAATTGGGACGTCCTTTTTTATTTTCCTCAATCCATTCCTTAGCAAAACTGCCGGACTGGATTTCTTTCAAAATCTTCTGCATTTCTTTGCGCGTTTCATCTGTCACAATTCTTTTTCCGCGGCTGTAATCACCATATTCAGCCGTATCGGAAACACGTCGATGCATTCCGCTAATTCCGGAAGCAAAAACGGCATCGGTAATTAATTTTACTTCATGCAAACATTCAAAATAAGCCAGCTCAGGTTGATATCCCGCTTTGACCAAGGTGTCAAAACCAGCGCGAATTAATTCACTGAGACCGCCGCACAAAACCACTTGTTCTCCGAACAAATCAGTTTCAGTTTCTTCCTTGAAATTAGTTTCAATCACGCCTGCACGCGTTCCGCCGATGGCTTTTGCATGTGCCAGCGCCAACTGAAGCGCTTTACCGCTCGCATTTTGATAAACAGCAATGAGACACGGAACACCGCCGCCTTCTAAAAATTGTGAACGCACCAACGCACCTGGACCTTTCGGTGCCACCATAAAAACGTCAACTTCTTTGGGCGGTTTAATATAACCAAAATGGATATTAAATCCGTGAGAAAAAAGCAGTGCTTTTCCTTTTTTCAAATACGGCTCAACTGATTTTTTATAAATTTCCGCTTGCAAATGATCCTGCGTTAAAATTTGAATAATATCCACTTCCTGCGCCGCCTCTTCAACACTCACCGGATGAAAACCGTCTTGAACTGCTAAATCGTAATTTTTTCCGCCGGGTCTTTGGCTGACAATGACTTCAATTCCCGAGTCTCTTAAATTCAAGCCTTGTCCGCGGCCTTGAATTCCATAACCAACGATGGCAACTTTTTTGCCCTTTAATAAATTTAAATCAGCATCTTTGTCGTAATAAACTTTTGCCATGATAAACTCCAGTTAAACCTTTGTGGGTTTCTTTTTTTTAGACTTTGTGGCACTTTTTTGAGATGACTTTTTAGACTCTTTTGTTTCCGGAAGCTTATCGTCTGTTTGCAATTCAGTTTTTCTCGAAATCGCGATCGTTCCCGTCCGAACAACTTCTTTTAATCCGAACGGCCGCAGAAGCTCAAGCATTGCATCCACTTTACTTTCGTTGCCGGTGACTTCTACGGTAAACGATTTCGGAGTGACATCGACAATTTTGCCGCGGAAGGTATTGACAATTTGCATCAAATCCGCCCGCACACCCGTATCTGCGTTTACTTTGACTAAAACAAGATCACGTTCAATTCGTTCTTCCTCTGTCAGATCTTGAACTTTAATGACATCGATTAATTTGTCGAGTTGTTTTCTAATTTGTTCAATCACGCGATCATCGCCATGTGTCATGATGGTCATGCGGGAAACGCTCGGATCTTCAGTTTCACCAACGGCCAAACTGTCAATGTTAAATCCTCGCGCCGAAAATAAACCAGCCACTCGTGCCAAAACTCCAAATTGGTTCTCCACTAAAACCGAAATTGTATGCTTCATAAATTCTCCTTAAGCCATATCCATGACTTGATCCAGCGCATTTCCTGCCGGAACCATGGGATAAACGTTATCTTCTTTGGCCACTTTGCAATGAACCAGAACTGGGCCGTCGTGAGCAAGCGCTTTTTCGAGCATCGGAACGACTTGATTTTTCTCAGTCACCTTCAAACTGTATACGCCGGCTGCATCAGCAATTTTACAAAAATCAGGATTTGATGGGCCGAGTTGTGAGCCTGAAAACCGGCGATTGTAAAAAAGTTCCTGCCACTGACGCACCATTCCGTGATGACCGTTATCCATCAAAACAATTTTCACCGGAATTTTATAATAAGAAGCGGTCACTAATTCACACATCGTCATTTGAAAAGATCCGTCTCCGTCCACACAAACCACGGTTTTGTCGGGCCGGCCAACTTGCGCTCCGATGGCTGATGGAAATCCATATCCCATTGTTCCGAGACCGCCTGAAGTAATCATGCTTCTCGGAGAAGAGAATTGATACCACTGCGCTGTCCACATTTGATGCTGACCCACACCGGTTGTCACAACCGCTTTATGATCTGTGAGCTCGCCGATTTTGTCGATCACATATTCCTGTCTGATTTCATTATCCGAATTTTTGTACTTCAGCGGATGCTTTTTCTTCCATTCTTCAATTTGACTGGTCCAATCCTTGATTTGTTTCCGTTTGTCACCGACTAATTTATTTAATTCTTTCAAAGCAGGTTTCACGTCACCAATGATCGGATAATCAACTTTTATGGTTTTCGAAATGGATGAAGGATCGATATCGATGTGTACAATTTTTGCATGAGGTGCGAACTTATCAATTTTTCCGGTGACACGATCATCAAATCGAGCACCGACTGAAATTAAAAGATCCGATCCCTGAACTGCATAATTTGCATACACGGTTCCGTGCATTCCCAGCATGCGAAGAGAAAGTGGATGTGTTTCAGGAAAAATTCCGAGACCCAACACTGTGGTCGTAATTGGAATCCCGGTTTTTTCAACCAGTTCAAACACTTCTTTATCGGCACCGGAAGCAATGGCGCCGCCGCCCACATAAAGACACGGCCGTTTGCTTGCCATAATTGCTTTCGCAGCATTTTCAATTTGTTCGGAATCCAACTTAGCAAACTTGTGAAGCCGGTAACCTCTAATGTCTACTTCTTTCGGATAATTAAATTCGCATTTTGCACGGCTCACATCCACCGGAAAATCAATTAGGACAGGGCCGGGCCGTCCGGTTTGAGCAATATAAAATGCTTCTTTCACCGTACGGGCTAAATCATGAACATCTTTAACCAAATAATTATGTTTTGTCACCGGACGCGTAATTCCAATGACATCAGCTTCTTGAAATGCATCGCTTCCAATCGCATGAGTTGCAACTTGACCGGTGATACAAACCATCGGTGCAGAATCCATGTAAGCAGTTGCGAGACCAGTCACCGTGTTGGTTGCAGCAGGACCTGAAGTCACAAGACAAACACCGGGACGTCCCGTTGCACGACCAAAACCATCAGCCATGTGAGAAGCGCCCTGCTCATGTCGGACCAGAATTAATTTGAGTCCTGAATCATAAAGCGCATCAAAGGTCGGAAGAATGGCGCCGCCGGGAAGACCGAATACATACTCGACGCCTTCTCGTTTCAACGATTCAATCATGATTTGTGCGCCGGTTAATTCTCCCATTCTATTTATTTCTCCTCTTTCAATTAACGACTTTGGAACAAATTATCAACCCATTCATAAAATGTTTGTTTCAGACTAAATGATCTTTCTTTTAAATTGGCTTCCCGCTCCGCACTGACTTGGCGGAACCATTCCAAAACATAAGAATTGGTATCTGGATTTTCAAGATCCTTTGGATTCTCCGCTTCGACGGTTTCGAGCAAATAACCTCTTTTTTGAATTTCTTTCAACTGCTCTAACATTTCAGAATCTTTCATTTTCTCATCCGGTTTCACCAACATTAAAATCGGCAGCTGATAAATTTCAGAATAAGAATAGTTAAATAATTTCTGAAGAATTCCTTTAAATCCGTTTCCGATGGAAGCGATGGCCGTAAATTCCTTCGGATATCTCAAACCTAAATAAAACGCATAATGACCACCGTTTCCAAAACCGGTAACGAGAATTCGGTTTGGATCAATTTCATATTGAGTTTGGATGGATCTCTTAAGCCCGATCAATCGTTCGTCATGCTCGAATGGCAATCCATTGCGCGGATATTCATAGGTTGGACAAAGGACGATCATGCCTCTTTTTTTAGCCGCTTCAATCCAGGATTGAATATAGTCTTCGCCTTTTTTGCCTTCATCGTGAAGTGCCAGCACGAGCGGCCACTTTTGATCAGGAGTATAGTCCTGCGGAACAAAAACGGAATAACCATATCGATCACTGGCCACATTTTGAAGTCCGGTTTTAACCTCTCCAAAAAAAGTTGCCGTACTCGTATGAGAAAATGTGCCAAAGAACAATAAGACAAAAAAAACAATCGCAAGCTGTCGAACTTTTACGTTAAAAAAATGCATAAGTCCTCAAATTAGAATAACCCTGGCCCTTAGAGCTTGCCGGTATAAAATGATTGTAAGTACTTGTGGAAAAAGGAGTTAATTCTATCAATAAAAAAACAACCTGTCAAACGTTCATTCGGCTGCTGAGGCTTTGTGTTGCTAACTGAAGGGAAATTCAGCGGTTATGATTACAAGGAAGCTACCAACAGAGGGGGCGGAATCACTATAAATGCTGGATAGTGACTTCAAAATATTTTTTTAAGCGATATTTTTGAGGATCAATGAGGGCAAATTTCGTTTGGCAGAATTTTTTTGATCACCAATTAGAATTTCATAAAGTTCAAGACAAGCTGCAAGATTCATGGTGTAAGCCGTCGCTTCACGGGCTTCATGCGGCGTTTCTCCGTCAAAGATTTCCGAAACAAAACCTAAACCGCGCTCTTCCGTATGAGCGATGAGCGGCTCCAGAAATTTCAAAAACTCGGTCTTTTCTTTTATCGGATCAGCGCTGATTTTAAGACAGGCGTTAAAATAAGGGACCAAAAGCCACGGCCAAACAGAGCCTTGATGATAAGCGCGGCTTCGTTTCAGACGATCCCCTTTTGAAGTTGGTTGATAATTTGGATCCGTCGGGCAAAGAGATCTCAAACCATAAGGAGTCAATAAATTCTGTTTTATAGCTTCGAGAATGGATCGGAATTTGGATGAGTCATCTTCCAGAATCGAAAACGGCAAACTTAAAGCCATCAATTGGTTTGGTCTCAGTGATGAATCATTTATTTTCCCGTTTACAACATCAAATAAATAACCCGAGGAAGAATTCCAAAAAATGGAATTAAAAGACCGGCGCGCGAGCGAAGCCAATTCCTGATAAGATTTTTGTAAAGATGATTTTCCCAAACGTTCTGAAAAATAAATGAGAATACACAGTGCATTATACCAAAGCGCCTGAACTTCAACGGCCTTACCTTCTCTTGGCGTAATCGGAATATTCGTCTCGGTCATTGCATTCATCCAAGTAAGTGGTTTCCCTTTCAAGGCTCCTTCAATTAAACCGTCTTCGGTCATGTGAATATTAAAATGAGTTCCTTTAACAAAGGAGTCGACGATGGATTTTAAAATTGGAAATAGTTGATTCATTGTTTCACCGTCATCGCTGCGCTTCGCATATTCAAAAACTGCATGAACCAGCCAAAGAGGCGTATCTATTTCTGCGACATTTCGCAGCTCATTCTTATGAGATATTAAATCGCTGTCTTCATTCACTAAATGTGAGTTCGGCAGGAGTCCGTCTTTGATCTGAGCAGCATAAAAAGAAAGCACGTCTCGTGCGATTTGGTATTGAGCGGTACTCAAGGTAAGACCATGAAAAGCAATGAGTGCAGCACGAGCTGAAATTTCAAACCAAGGACTTGCTGCAATGGCAGTTTTGGTAGAATTGTTTTTGGATTTTACAAAAAATTTGTGGCCGGAATATGCCAGCAGTTGGAACCTTGAATCGGTAATGGAAATATCTTTTAAAATCTGAGATCTCCTATTTGCCTCTTCAGAAATAAGCGCTTCGGAATTCACGCGTTCCCTTTCGTGTAATGAAATGGAAAGAAAGACATCTTTCTGATTCAAAAAGGTATAAACAAGACGAAAAGGATGGAAAAGATCTTCTTCGAAATCAAGGCCTCTTTCTTTTTCCTGCGAATAATAAATATTTTTATACCAGCCGCCCGATTGATCCAAAATCGCGGCATTGTGATGAAAAAAGAGTCCTGCAAACCGAATACGTTCAGACGCAACTTCTATTTTGGTGTTGAAGCGATTGTTCATGCGGGTTAACGAATCGACTTTTCGAAATGGCGTCAATGGTTTTATTTCCAGCCGCACAAAATCCGGTTCACCTTCCAACAGTTGATAACGAATAATCACCGTTTGTTCGCTGTACATAAAAATAATACTTTTCATCAAAACCAGATCTTCGATGTAATAAGTCCAGGTGGGAAATGGCAGCAGCGTAAATTCATTTATATTTTTATAACCTTCCGGATAAATTGTCCCCGGAAAAATTTGGGTTGAGAGTGGATAAGCAATATCGTCAACGTAGAGAATTTCTTCCACATTGCTGAGTAAAACATGACGACCCAGCGGAGATTTCAGTTCGGGAACAAACAAACCGTGGTGACGACGCGTATTGGCGGAAATGATGGTTGAGGAAGCGTAGCCGCCGAATTGATTGGTTTCAATCCATTCTTTTTTAAGCGACTGCTCTAAATTGTGACAAATTTGGGAGTCAAATGAAATAACCTTCACGATCGATTCTTTGGGTTATTAAAACTGCTTAAAGATTACCTGATGTTTCGGGCAACTGCAAACACCTGAAATCAGGTTAAAAGAAGGAAAATTAGCGGATGACTTTTAAGGATTCGAGCTTTTGCGTAAATTGCCTGGCACGCTCAGTGACTTCAGACCATTGATGAGCTCGGATTAAGCTTTTATCGGAAAGGCTTCGGCCAATCACGCATGCGGTAGCGCCTACTTTGAGGTATTCCAAAAAGCTCTCTAAAGTAACGCCTCCACATGGAACCAGCTTTAAAAAAGGAAACGACCTTCGCAATCGATTAACATATGGAGCTTCGCCCAGAAAATTGGCGGGATAAATTTTAATGAGATCAACCCCGAGGTTATAAGCTTCGATGGCTTCATTGACCGTGGCAGCGCCTTGAATGACGACGGCGTTATTATTTTTACAAACGGTAAAAATATTCCGGTCGGTATAGTGGCTGCTAATGTATCGTGCGCCGGCATTGATTGCGCGGTAAGCCTGCTCACCATCCGTCACTGAGCCCAAGCCGACAATGGCTTGATTGGCTTTGGAAAGTAATTCAATGAGTTTAAAACATTGGGGAACATTCGGAGTTAGTTCGATGATTTTGATTCCGCCATCGATTAAAGCTTTTGCAATGGCATCTGCATCACTGTACTCACTTGCACGAACCACTGCGATAATTTTGTGTTCGTCAAAAAACTTTGCGGGATCTTCCATTCCTTATTTTCTGTCTCCAAATGTTCAGAACAATTTAATTATAATGGAACAGACTCAAATGTCAAACAGGAAGAACGAAATTTTCCATTTTTTTTAATGTTCATGTCCTATTTTTGCGAAAGTTTAATTTTCGAGTCCTTTTCAAGTCCGTAATCGTGTTCCAATTTTCGAATTTCATCCCGAAATTTGGCTGCTTTCTCAAAATCCAGCGCGCTGGACGAGCGCATCATCCGGTCATACAAGTAAGCCAAGTAAGATTTGATCTCATGTTCCTTCTTACTTTCCCCGATGACTTCCTGAACCAACTCCTCCGCTTGCCGCCAGCGTTCAATTCCCATTCGGATTTCTTTTTTAATCGAAGTGGGCGTAATTCCATTTTTGAGATTGTACGCTTCCTGTTTCTTGCGCCGCCGGTCGGTCTCGTCAATCGCTTTTTTCATGGAATCTGTCACTCGATCAGCATACATAATGACTTTTCCATTTACATGACGGGCCGCACGGCCGGTAATTTGAATCAAAGAAACATCGCTTCTTAAAAATCCTTCTTTATCGGCATCTAAAATGGCAACGAGTGAAACTTCGGGAAGATCGAGCCCTTCACGCAGCAAATTAATTCCAACCAAACAATCATATTTTTGAAGCCTTAAATCTCTTAAAATCTCAACCCGCTCAAATGCGTCAAATTCGGAATGAAGGTAATGAACCTGAATACTCGCTTCCTTAAGATAGCGGCTCAAATCTTCAGCCATCCGTTTTGTTAAAGTGGTTACCAGGACTCGTTCTTTTTGTTTTGCCCGTAATTTAATTTCCTTAATTAAATCATCAATTTGACCTTCGGTCGGTTTCACTTCAATGATTGGATCAACGAGGCCTGTCGGTCGGATAATTTGTTCGGCAATTTGATTGGCGCGGCTCATTTCATAACTGCTCGGTGTTGCCGAAACATAAATCACTTGATTCACCATTCGTTCAAATTCGACAAAGTTAAGCGGCCGATTATCGAGTGCGGACGGCAAACGAAATCCATGTTCGACCAAAACCTTTTTTCTGGAAAGATCCCCCTGATACATTCCTCGAACCTGAGGAATGGTTTGATGAGATTCGTCAATTAAAGTCAGAAATCCTTTTGGGAAATAATCCAAAAGCGTATAAGGTTTTGACCCGGGTTCGCGTCCGGACAAATGACGCGAATAATTTTCAACGCCGGAACAATATCCGACTTCGCGCAGCATGTCCAAATCATAACGCGTTCTTGACTCAAGACGTTTTGCTTCCAAATCTTTTTCAAGCTTGGTCAGCTCTTTAACGCGCCAAACCAATTCTTCTTCGATGGATTTAAGAGCGGTTTGAAGACGCTCAGAGGGCGTGACGAAATGTTTCGCGGGATAAATTGCTAATTTACCGAAGCGTTTCAATTCCTTAAACTGAACGGCATCGAGTAATGAAATACTGCCGATTTTATCTCCGATAAATAGAATTCGATATGGATTCTCTCCATAAGAAGGAAACAAATCGATTACATTTCCACGGACTCGAAAAGTTCCCCGGCGAAACTGTGAATCGTTGCGGCTGTATTGAATGCCGATTAACCCAGATAAAAATTGATCGCGAACTATCGGTTGATTTTCTTCGATTTGAATCAACATTCCCTGCCAATCTTCCGGTGCACCCAAACCATAAATGCATGATACGCTTGAAACAACAATGACATCGCGACGGGAAAGAATGGAACTGGTCGCCGCCAACCTGAGCCTGTCTAAGTCTTCATTAATGGAAGCGTCTTTTTCAATATAAGTATTGGTTTGGGGAACATAGGCTTCTGGCTGATAATAATCGTAGTAGGAAACAAAATATTCAACTGCATTATCCGGAAAGAGTTCTTTTAATTCACCGTATAATTGTGCCGCTAAGGTTTTGTTGTGGGAAATCACTAACGCCGGTTTCTCAACTTGGGCAATGACATTTGCCATCGTAAATGTTTTGCCCGAGCCGGTGGCGCCGATTAAGACTTGTTCTTTGAGATTGGATTGAATTCCTTTGACGAGCTTTTCAATGGCTTCAGGCTGATCGCCTTTCGGCTTCATTGAACTAACCAACTTAAAAAGAGACATTCAAACTGCTTTCTAAGCGTTTTTGTTGTTTAATGATTCCCAAACAAAAATAATAAATTTTCCAAGTGCCCAAATGGCCACCAAAATGAGCAGAAATCCGACGGCGATTCTGAGAAAAAATGTGAGCACTAAAAGAAGCGGAAAAAGTAAAATGCCGAACACCGTCATGATTAAAACAGCAACCAAAAATAACAAACCGACCAAAAATTCTTTCATGGATCGACCTTTCTTTTAAATTAAGAATTAACGTTCAAAACTGTGAGCGAAAAATCAATTGCAGGCGCTGAATGAGTCAGTGCGCCAATAGAAATTCGGTCAACTCCCGTTTTTGCAACGGCAGCTACATTGCGAAGCGTAATTCCTCCAGAAGCTTCCAGTAAAATTCCATGCTTTCTCTTCCTTGTCATTTTAACTGCTTCTTTTAAATTGCGCATTGAAAAATTATCGAGCAGAATTCGATCGGGCATAAAATTTCCATTAAGCAAACAGGATAATTCTTTCAAATTTCCAACTTCAATTTGAATCGGCACTTTTCTTTTGCCCAATTTTTCTTTTAATAAAAATGGATTCTTCTGCCATGCTTTTTGAATCGCAACCCAATGATTGTCCTTCACCAATACTTCATCCCACAATCCAAAACGATGATTTTTACCACCGCCGGTGATGACTGCGTATTTTTCAAGTTCCCGCCAAAGCGGCGTCGTTTTTCGCGTATCATAAATACGGGCGCGTGTCCCTTTAATTTTTTGAACATACTGATTTGTGATCGTGGCAATTCCTGATAAATGAGAAAGAAAATTAAGAGCGGTGCGTTCTCCTTTTAAGATTGATGAAATTTTTCCAGAAATGCGAATTATTTTTTTACCTTTTGAAAAAGATGACCCTTCAGAAACTTCTTGCTGCAGGTTTAATTTTGAATCAATAAACCGGAAAACTTCTTTGACAACCAATCCGCCGCATAAAATGCCATTGGCTTTTGCGTCAATCATCGCTTCGCCTTTGAGCTCTTTTGGAACAAGCAGGCGCGTTGTAATGTCTTCACGGCCGATGTCTTCTCGAAGTGATTCATGGATCAATCTACGGGTTTTTTCTGAAATCTTCACAGACTTCTATTCTAACGTTTAGAAGCGGATTCTTCTATCTTAAAGTGGGGAAGCAAAATTCGAGTTTGCCTGTTATACTTTATTTATGTTTCTGTCAAAACATCAAATCCATAACCGAATATTCGTTATCTTCTTTCTTTGTCTTCTATTTATTCCTTCCACCATTGCACAAACCATCGGTTCTGAAAATTCCGCATTACAAAATGAAATTGGCACGAATCAAATTTCTGATTCTGCCACGCTTCATTTGATGGATGAAATCGAAAAAAGAACGCTTGATTATTTTATTCAGGAACGAAATCCTCAAAACGGGCTGATCCGAGATTGGGCGTGGAATAAATCAATCTCTTCTACTTCAATGGCCACAGTTGCTGGAACTGGATTCGCGTTGACGGCTTACGGAATCGGCGTCGAACGCGGCTGGCTGGACCGCTCAGAAGCTATTGAAATGACTAAGATGGCGCTTACTTTTCTGCGCGATCAAGCAGTAAATGAACACGGCTTTTTTTATCACTTCATGAATTTTGAAACAGGTGCGCCCGTTCCTTCAAGCGAACTCTCACCGATCGATACTGCACTTGCTTTAGCCGGAATTTTATTTGCCTCGGAATATTTTCACGACGAAGAAATTACGCAGCTGGCAAATGATATTGCAAACCGGATTGACTGGCCGTGGATGTTAAACGGCGGAAAAACATTTGCCATGTCATGGAATCCAAAAAGCGGATTTCAAAAAGCAAGATGGACCAATTATGACGAATCCACGTTGCTTTATTTGTTGGCATTGGGGTCGCCCAGCAATTCAATTCCCGCCGAATCATGGAAAGCAGTTCATCGAAGGGTCGGAAGTTACGGGATTTTCAAATTAATTCAATGCTCTCCTCTTTTTACCCATCAATATCCGCATTTGTGGATCGACTTTCGAAATAAAAATGACGGCTTCGCCGATTATTTTCAAAATTCAAAGCAGGCAACGCTTGCGCACCGACAATTCGCAATGGATCATCAAAACCAATACAAATCATACGGTCCAAATTCATGGGGATTTACGGCAACCGAAGGCCCGTCCGGTTATAAAGCCTACGCTGCTCCTCCGGGATGGGTACTCCATGACGGTACGATTGCACCAACCGGATGTATTTCATCCATCGCATTTACGCCCAATGAATCAATCGCATGCATGAATTTTATCGATCAAAACTACAAAAACAAACTGTGGGGCCGTTACGGATTTTCAGACTCATTTAATGTTGACCGCAAATTTTATTCGACGAAAGTATTTGCCATTAATCAAGCGCCGATGATGATCATGATTGAAAATTATCGGAGCGGATTGGTTTGGAATACGATGAACCATTCGTCTTGGATCAAACAAGGCCTCCAAAAAGCGGGGTTTCATGAAGGAACCATTCCGCTTAAATGGGACGAACCTCCTAAAATAAAAATTTCATCCGCCAAAAATTTAATTGAAATTGATGGAAGTGCAAGTGACTGGCCTGACACACCCAGCATTAAACTGGATCAGGAATCTCTCGAGAGAGGAGAAATTTCTGATTCCTCCGATTTGGAAGCGACCATAAAGTTTGCCTGGGATTCCAATTATCTTTACGTTTTTGCAGAAGTTCGTGATGACTCGCTTTATTTAATCCGTTCTAAAGATGAAATTTGGCGCGACGATTTGCTGGAGCTTTTTATCGATTCTGATGGAGACGGTTTTTACTGGAAAAACCCGGCCGACTTTCAGCTTGGTTTTCGAGTTGATTCCAAATCAAGTGAAGTGAAAACCTGGTCCTGGTTTCAAGGCGGCAGAGATCCTCAGACCACTCAGGATGTGATTGCAAAAAGTTATGTGATGGGAAACAATTACCGGATTGAAGCAGCAATTAAATGGTCCTATTTAAAAATAACCCCGAAAGCCGGAATGGAATTAAACATAACACCCGCAATTCATGACATCGATCAAGATCAAACGGAAGCAAAATTAGTTTGGTTTTATCGAAATGAAACAAACGAAGGAAAATTTCAACTGGGCAAGCTTGAACTGACGACTTAAGTGTACTTTGGTCCGGATTTTTGCCAAACATATTCCGGATCAATCAAAGGCGCTTTGTGAGAATCCGGAAAATTAAAAGGAAATGTGAACAAATCAATCACGCCCGCTCCGAAACGAAGAAACCCCTGACCCAAACCGCTGATCAGTCCAATGGTCCAACCGTTTAACAAACTTTTTTCATTGCTGGTAATTTGAATCTGCCGCGCAATTTCAACCGGAGAAGTAATGATATTAATCGCTCCTCTTTTGAGCTTATCGCCCCAATGATATTCAGGCGCCGCCGCTTTGAAGTTTTTAAACAATTCTGCATGGCTGGTGGTACTGAATGCAAAAAAGAAAATGAAAAGTAAAGAAACAAACCGTTTATTCATTTTAATTTTTCCGTTTCCTGAACTGTATAGGCTTTAATAGCCAAAGCATGAATTTCAGAGGTTAATTCGCTCAATGCATTGTAAATTTGACGATGGCGTTCGATTAAGGGTTTGTCCTGAAATAAATCCGACACCACAAAAACGGAATAATGTCCGCCGCCTTTCATGGCTTCTTGATGACCCTTGTGAAGTCCGCTTTCATCACTGACTTCAACTTTTGATGCAGATAATTTTCGTCTCAACAAATCCTGAATTCGATCGGCCACATTCATAAATAGGAATCGATGTCATTTTTTATCTGGGACTTCTTCGCTGTCAGATGGTTCCTTGGCCAGAAGAGCTGGATTAGGCGACACTGTCACGGGTCTCATAATCGGAGTTGCCGTAACGATCGGATATAATGGCTTATTAGCATTTGTTTTATCCGACTGCGAATTTAAAGGTTGATTTGCGCCTGCTTGTTGTAAAGCAAGCTTTTCTTTGGCAAGCGCTTCTTTCTTTGCCTTATCCGTAAGGACATTGTCAATATCAACGAGCTCTTTTTCGGGACCACTCGAACAACTAATTATCCAAGATAAAGCCAGCAGCACAAAAATAATTTTCAACGTGTTGAATTTATTCATGGGCATGATTATACTCCAGGTTTTTTGTTAGTTCCACCGGTTAATGCTTCAAGGCGTTCTTGTAAACTTGTCCATTCCCGCTCGTCATCTTCGATCAAAATAGTCAGTTCCTTAAGCCGGTCATTTCGTTTACGAGAAAAATGAAGCGGATTTTTTTTCATTTCCTGAAGAATGTTGTCGCGTTCTTGAACGTTATGGTCCAAACGACGTTCAACTTTAATCATATCCGCTTTAAGCTTGGTTATTTCCGAATTGATTTTCTTGCGTTCGTTTTGATTCGAATGACTTTCACTCTTTTTGGCCTGATCGTTGCTATGCTTTTTCTCGATAACCGGCACAGAACGCTCAAGCAGCTTAAGTCCCATTTCATCCTGCGCTTCAAGTTCCAGATGATAAACATAATCCTCGTAAGTTCCTGGATATCGAGAAATAAAACCATTTTTAATTCCGATGACGTTGGTTGCGATCAAATTAACAAACGTTCGGTCATGGCTGATGAAAAAAATAGTTCCGGAAAAATCTCGGAGCGCATTTGCCAAAGCTTCCACCGTTTCAAAATCCAAATGGTTGGTTGGTTCATCCAGCAAGAGAACATGACTTTTGGTAAGTAAAAGTCCTGCCAAAGCCAGCCTTGCCTTTTCACCTCCACTGAGCACCAATATTTTTTTCCGGACATCATCTCCCTTAAATAAAAAACATCCTGCAATACTCATGATGTCTTCGTTTGTTACACCAATTCCGGCGGAGCGGCTTAAATGCGCAAAAATATCATCCTGCGGATGAAGCATGGAAAGAACATGCTGTGCATAATAAGCAATTTTTAATCCGCTTCCCCATTTAAAAGTACCACCCTTGTTCACAAGTTCACCGGCAATGGTTTTTAAAAAAGTGGTTTTTCCCTGACCGTTATCTCCCACAATTGCCACATGAGATCCGCGATCAATCGTCAGATGAATCTTGCTTGCAATGAATCGTTCGGGATAACCGATGGCCAAATCATCACACGTTAACGCAATGCCGGCTTTATTTTCCACAGCCGGAATCCGAATTTTAACATTGCTCATCGGATGTTTAATTTCAATCGTATCCAAACGTTCAAGTTGTTTCATTTTTGATTTGGCGCGCGATGCGGTGGATGCCTTTGCTCGAAAACGGTCGATAAACTCCTGCAGCTGTTCTTTCTTTTTTTCAACGGTCTTGTTATGCGATATTTTGTGATGAAGCTGAACTTCCTTAAATTCAAAATAATCCTCAATGGCACCCGGATATAAATTAAGCTGTCCATGTTCAACTTCAAGGGTATGATCACAAGTCCTTTTCAGAAATTCCCGGTCGTGAGAGACAATCAAAAATCCGCCGTTGAAATTCTGCAGGAAATTTTCAAGCAAAATCAAAGTACTCAAATCCAAATAGTTGGTCGGTTCATCCAAGATTAAAAAATTCGGATCGTTCAGCAGCATCGCGGTTAATTTCACACGTGTTTGATAACCGCCCGGAAGGGTCGAAATCTTAGTGTCAAGCAATTCATTTCTCAGCTGAAACTTAGCGGCTAATTCAGCGCATTCCCATTCCGGTTCTTCCGTATAACGCATCAGAAATTCAAGCACTGTTTCATGAGCTTGAAACGGATCATGCTGCTCCAGATAACTGAGACGAAGTTCTGAATTTCTGGTGATGGAGCCAGAATCCATTTTTTCCTGTCCGATTATGATTTTGCAAAGCGTCGACTTGCCTGCTCCGTTTCTTCCGATGAACGCGATCTTTTGATTTTCAAAAAAAGAAGCGGAAGCGTCCTCAAGAACGTGATGGACACCATAACGTTTTGAAATGTTATGAATTTGCAGCAAAACTCCCATGCCATAATTCCTTTATAAATAAAAAGTGACAGTCAAAAACTTAAATGACTGTCACTTTTTAGTTTTATGTCATTCCCGCGAAGGCGGGAATCCAGAATTGGATCCCCGACCTTGCCTGCCGGCAGGCAGGTTAAAACATTCGGGGATGACACTTCGTGTCACTTCTTAGGCTTTCTTACAGGCCGGACAAACCATCACGTAACTCGCAAGCAGCACAAGACCTGAAAGTCCAACCAAAACATAAATGGCGCGGGTGATCGTCGATGTGGAACCAAAAATCCGCTCCACCAAATTTATATTGGCTACACCCACTAATCCCCAATTCAGTGCTCCAATAATGGCAAGAGCGCCGACCACTTTACAGAGCATACATGCTTTTTTAAACATATTACCTCCCTTTAGTTGGCATTACGAAAAATTTTGGCAGTGGTTTTTTCATGGTCAGTCTCAATTTTATTTTTTTGCTTTCACCCACCGGACAAACAAACCTTGATAAGTGGCACCGGTTGAGGTTTGTCTGATCCGTTCAAGTTCTTGATTCGCCTGTTCATTAGTTTCGAACATACCGACACAAACTTTAAACAAATTAGTTCCCCTTAAAATGATAATCGGCCGAAATCCCATTTGTGATAATTTTCGAGCTTCCAATTTTGCAACTGCTTCCTGCTGATAAGCAACTAGTTGAACGGTATAAAAATTTTTTTCTTCCTTTAACTCGAGCTTTGGTTGTGTATTAACAACAGGTTTTGATTCCATCGGTTCCGTGCTTGAAAGTTGGAGGGTTTTCTCAATATTTTCAAGAACTGCTGTATTTTGATCGATATTTGACATTTGAGGAATTGGACTTATTGTAGGTGCTTCTACAGTATTAAACTTTTTTGCCAGTCTGGTTCCGCTGTAAACGCCATAGGCATAAATGAGAATCATGAACAATGTGGCCGCGGCAATAATGCCAATGGCATAACTCCGCAAATTGAAACTTGCAGCTTTGATAGTCGGTTGCTCTTGGATTTGCTTGACGCGTTCTTCTTCAATTTTTCGTAGTGCTTCGGTATATTTACCCATCAATTTAAATTATACTAAAATTTTAACCCTTTTGAATCTTCTTATTTTTTGAGTTTGGAAATAAAATCGGAAAGCCCTTTACCGAGTCCTTCAATTGCTGATTGCTGTTTGGCATCTTTCAAAGACCCGTCAGGGTTAAATGCCTCATGAGCACGAGAAGTGGCAACTTGATCAGGCAGCACAATGACACCAATATTGCCTAAAATGGATCTCAAGGTCACAAGTCCCTGGAGACCGCCCAAAGCTCCCGGCGAGGCACTCATCAGTGTCGCAATTTTTCCGCTAAAACATTCAAGCGGTTTCTCATTCGGAACCGGACGTGAGACCCAATCAACCGCATTTTTGAGAACACCGGAAATTGAACTGTTATATTCCGGAGATGAAATCAAGAGCCCATCATTGGCGAGAAATAAATCTTTTAATTTCCGGCCGTTTGGCGGGAGTCCTTCTTTTGTTTCTAAATCCTCGTCATATAAAGGAAGTGGAAAATCGCGTAAATCAATTAAGGTTACTTCAGCGCCTGCCGCTTGAGCACCTTTCGCCGCAATTTTAATTATTTTCTTATTGTAAGAATCTGTCCGGGTGCTTCCGGCAAATGCCAGTATTTTAGGTTTCATTGAATCATCTTTCGTTTTTATCACACATTTTTAGCTAAATAAAATTTCCGCTTGGAATCAGAAAAACGCTCAATTGCATACCGCAGCATCGTACGCGGCATTTTCAAATAATGTTCATTGAGAAATTTTTCTTCCGCAGCCTGATCTCTTTTGCCCACTTCTCTGAGCATCCAACCCGTTGCCTTATAGATCAAGTCATGTTTGTCGTTGATTAATATTTTAGCAATCTTAAAGGTGTTTTGAAACTCACCTTTTCGGATAAAATAAAATGTTGAAACGATGGCAATTCTTCGGGCCCAAAGATTTTGAGAGCGTGCAAGTTTATCCAAAAGCGACTTGTCCTGAGCATGCAAAAAATGTCCGACGATGTGAGAAGCCGAACAGTCCACCAAATCCCAATTGTTAACGTAGCGAATATTTCTGACGTAAAAATCAAACGTTTTTTTGCGACGAGTCGGATTTGCCGTTTGATATTGATCAATCAAAATAAAAAGCGCGATCATCCGCTCTTCATGAAAGGTGGATTTAAGAAGCCGCGAAAGATCTGAAGCGGAAAGATGTTTGAATTGTTTTGAAACGAGCCGCAATTCAGGAACCGAAATTCCAAGAAAGATATTTCCTTCTCCATATTGACCAGGCCCGGTTTTAAAAAACCTCTGACAACCGGCGGCTTCTTTCGGATTTGTTTTTTTCCGAAGCAATTTCCAGAGCTTAAAAATCAAATCTTTCACAAATTATTTACTCGGGGCCTGCTCTTCTTCGCATTCAGCGCTCCGGTGCCGGGGAAATCCCAGATGACCGTCCCAACAGAGGAGAGAACAAAAAGAGAGTGTTAAATTTTTCAATACTCTAATAAACTTCCTTAACCGAACGGGTACATACGCTGATCAAGTTGTCAGGGATTTCCAAATTTTTGCAATCACAAACCGGATCGAGATTCGAGGAGTGACTATAATAACCGGCTGTTTTACCTTCCTGATCGATGACTTTGCAGCTGATGGTTCTAGCAAACAAAACAGGACTCAGAAAAAATGAGATCAGAATAAAAAAAGTGATCCTCAAAAACATTTTCGCAGACTTCATGAGTAAATCTCCCATGTAAAGGGACAGTTTACTCCGAAATCAGAATTTTTGGAACTAGTTTAGGAAGGAGAAAAAATGGCTATCTCGTTTTTGGAGCAGCTCCTGATAACTCAAAACCCATCCGGCGAAGCGGATGATACAAACGTTCAAATGCCTGCTGAGGTGTTTTTCCTTCGGTGAGATTATTCAAACAGATTGCAGCGTAGCCTTTGCGATTTTTTAATTTCAAAATAGTAACTTTGCCGCCTGAAAGTTTTCTTAATTTACCGTTCTTTGCCATCACTATTCCTCCTGTCTTAATTATTTTTTTGAACTCAGATGATGTAATTCCTTTTCAAATTTAAAAACTCCAATCCGCCACAATTTACCGAGAAAGGGACCAAATAAAAAACCAAAGGAGGCGACCATGGAGCCGACGGAGAGAAAAGCCATCAGGGAAACGAAAATTTTTCCGGTCGCGGTGCTGACATTCAATGCCGGAGGTGGTCCCTGGCCTGTGGCAATCATGCTGATAAAATAAAAAGAATCGAGATAGGAAAATCCTTCAATGATGTGCATGCCGATTGTACCAATCCCTAAAACAGAAATGATGAGAAGTGACGTATAAAATCCCCGATGATACGGAGAATGAAGATGATGCTTATGAATGAGTTCAGAATCAGGCTCGTGGTTCATGCTTTAAATCATCGGCAATTTCAAAAAGATCTATAAAAAAACCTGCAAATATTTCTATTTGCAGGTTTGATCATAACCCTTACTTATTACTTCGTGGAGTGACGAGAAGAATAAGCTCCGCCCGAAGATGCTGGAGCGGCGTAACTTTGAGCACTGGTACCGGTACCCGCTGCCGGAACAGCGCTGTAGCCAGGTTGATTTTGACACCGGCTACAACATCCGCTTAAACTGGAGCCGATCAAAACAAAAGCGAGTACGATTAAAATCAAATTATTTTTCATTCTTATTCTCCTTTATTCATTTTAGTTGGATTTAATTATTGTTTAAATAAAACCAGATTTTCACGGTAAGCCGTTAACTTCTGGGCTAAATCTTCCTTCTTTTCCTTTTCTTTTTCAACAATTTCTTCCGGAGCGTTTGCAACGAACTTGGAATCAGACAATCGAGATTCGATTCCGCGAATAACGCCTTCCAATTCAACGATTTTCTTTTTGGTGCGGTCTTCCTCGACTTTTAAGGTTTCAGGATTTAGTCCGGATATAAAAATTTCCATATTTCCATATATTCTAGCAACCATGCCGCGCTTTTTAAAACCTTCTGTGGCAACTCGAATCTCTCCCACATTACCAAGATGAGCAATTATTGATTTATCTTTACTGTTTATGAACCGTTCTCTGGCTTGATCATTTTTTATTATGAATGTGACTAACTTTAATTTTTCAGCAGGTTTTAATCCTAATCTAGTCCTTAAATCACGAATCCCTACAACCGCCTCTTGAAAAAAAGAAAATTCCTCTGCTTCTTTCGAAAACTTGTCGCCAAAGATCGGTTTGGGCCATTCGGCAAGCATGATTGACGACTGAAAAAAGGGGACAGGCAAAACTTCCTGCCTGTCCCCTTTTTTCCCTTTTTGTATTTGAACTTTTTCTTTCAGCAAGTGCCAAATTTCTTCGGAGATAAATGGCATGAACGGATGTAAAAGTCGCATGCTGTGTTCAAGCACGTAAACCAAAACAGATTGAACAATCGGTTTTCGTTCCGGAGATTCCTTTCCCATCAGAACAGCTTTGACGAGTTCCAAATACCAGTCACAAAATGACCCCCAAAAAAAATGATAAATGGTGTTTGTCGCTTCGTTGAATCTGAAATTGGAAAGACATTCATTAATTTCAGAACTGGTTTTGTCTAGTTCCGTTAAAATCCATTTATCGGTCGTCGAAAGTTTAGCGGAATGTTCAATATCCTCCAATTTTTCAAAACCTTCCAAATGAGTCAGAACAAACCGGGTCGCATTCCAAATTTTGTTGGTAAAATTGCGGCCCATTTCAAATTTTTCACGCGAAAGATAAACATCGGTTGCCGCCAGCATCATCAGTGAAAATCGAAGCGCATCAGCACCCATTTCATCAATAATTTCCAAAGGATCAATAATATTTCCGAGCGACTTTGACATCTTTTGGCCGCCTTCGACACGAACCGTTCCGTGAATGAAAACAGAATGAAACGGAACCTCACCCATAAATTCAAGACCAGCCATAATCATGCGCGCAACCCAGAAGAAAATAATTTCTTGAGCAGTCACAAGAACTGAGGTTGGATAAAAATATTCTAAATCTGTAATTGTCTCGGGCCCTCCGGGCCTATCTCTGATCCCGACAGATCGTAGATCCGGGGGACGGCCCGAAAGGGCCGGAGGCCAACCCAAAGTTGAAAAGGGCCACAGCCAGGACGAAAACCAAGTATCTAAAACATCAGGGTCACGATGTAAATTAGCGGATCCACAATGAGGACATTTTTTTGGATCTTCTCGACTGACAATAACACCCCCATCCCTACCTTCCCCCATTAAGGGGGAAGAAGAAATTGCTTCTTGCAAATTCCTCCCCCCTTGTGGGGGAGGACTAAGGTGGGGGGTACAATTTGCACAATACCAAACCGGAATTTGATGGCCCCACCAAATTTGGCGCGAAATACACCAATCACGAATATTTTCAAGCCAGCTTACATAAACTTTATTCCAACGCTCGGGATAAAATTTAACTTTCCCTTCTTTGTGCGCTTTCAAAGCTTTTTCGGCAAGCGGCTTCATTTTGATAAACCATTGTTTCGATAAATATGGTTCCAAAATGGTATGACACCGGTAACAATGTTCAACTGAATGACGATGAGAAATATTTTTTTCGAATAAACCCTTTGCTTCAAGATCGGCAATCACGCGCTTACGTGCTTCGAATCGGTCAAGTCCTTTATACGGTCCTCCGTTTTCATTAATCGATGCGTCCGGATTCATGATATTAATGATCGGAAGTTTGTGTCGTGCTCCCATTGCAAAGTCGTTGGGATCATGAGCCGGTGTGACTTTCACAATTCCGGTGCCAAATTCGGGATCGACGAAATCATCTTCAATGACAGGAATTGTGCGATTTAAAAGTGGAAGAATTATTTTTTTACCGCGGAGATGCTGATAGCGTTTATCTTTTGGATTCATTGCAACAGCCGTATCGCCCAGCATCGTTTCAGGACGCGTCGTGGCGACGACAATATAATCACCCCCATCCCTACCTTCCCCCATTAAGGGGGAAGAAGAAATTGCTTCTTGCAAGTTCCTTCCCCCTTGTGGGGGAGGATTAAGGTGGGGGGCTATTGGGTATTTAATGTAATAAAGAGCGCCTTCAATTTCCTGATGCACGGCTTCTTCATCAGAAAGCGCCGTTTGGCAGCGCGGACACCAATTAATAATGTAGTCGCCCCGATAAATTAATCCGCCTTCATAAAGCGTGACAAATGCTTCACGAACGGCGCGGGAAAGACCTTCGTCCATCGTAAAACGTTCACGCGACCAATCACACGATGCGCCGAGACGGCGGAGCTGTTTCACAATCGTGGAGCCGTATTCTTCTTTCCATTTCCAAACAGCTTCGACAAATTTTTCGCGGCCGAGCTGATGACGCGTCTTCCCTTCTGTGGCCAATTTTTTTTCCACCACATTTTGAGTGGCAATACCCGCATGATCAACGCCCGGTACCCAAAGAGAGGGCTCTTGTTTCATTCGGTGCCATCGGGTCAGAATATCTTGGATTGTATTGTTGAGCGCGTGGCCCATGTGAAGAATTCCGGTCACATTCGGCGGCGGAATGACAATCGTAAATGGTTTTTTGGATGGATACGGCACATGAGCTTGATCCCCCACCATTGGCTTTCTAGTGTCCGGATGGTGGGGGATGAAATATCCGGATGATTCCCAAAGTGAATACCATTTAGATTCCACATCCTTGGAATTATAACGCGGCGGAAGCTCAAGCTCAGGCATTGAAATTAAATAGAATATTTAAAAATGGCGTGATGAATCAAAAAAGCAATGAATAAAAGAAGAAAACCCAAACCGAATGAAACGGCAAAATTCATGTTAAACCATCGATTGAGCACAAAAGGAATGAAAAACACAAGAGAGAGCGGAACCGAAACCAATATTGACGTAGCAAGTTCGTTGATTTTTGTCATGTCACGGTACTGAAGATAAGAAAATAAAATTGTTAGAATAGAAGTAATCGGCAACGCCACAATAAATCCGGCTAAAAAAGTTTTTTGTCCGGCAAGCCGTGAAGTAAACGCGATGATCAATGCCGAAATTAAAATTTTTCCTAAGGACCACATAGGAATGATTATCCTTTGAGGAGTTTGTACTCGATGGCTTCGACTAAAGCCTTCCAAGATGCTTCTATGATATTTTTGTCGACACCAACAGTGGTCCAATCTTCTTTTTCATCCTGAAAAGTAATAAAAACTCGAACTTTTGCTCCTGTTCCTGCTTTGGAATCAACAACGCGCACCTTGTAATCAGTAAGATGAATTTTTCCAATTTGTGGATAGAATTTCACAAGCGCTTTCTTGAGCGCTTTGTAGAGCGCGTCGACAGGGCCATCGCCTTTATCTTCTTTCGTTTCTAATGTTTCATTGCCAACGGTTACTTTTACAGTAGCAGCGGCAGAGGAGGATTTGTCACCAATATTTTCGTTCGGGACGCTCGCAGCTTCTACTTTGAAGAATTTTTTTTCGCGGCCAAGTATGCGCTGGATTAAAAGTTGGAAACTTGCTTCAGCTGCTTCAAATTGATATCCCTCATTTTCTAATTTCTGTACTTCTTCCAGAATCTGTCGTGTTTCAGCAGAATCTTTTTTAAGATCAATGTCAAGACCGCGAGCCTTTACAAGAAGATTTGCTCGTCCTCCCAATTCAGAAGAAAGAAAACGTCGATGATTTCCTATTTCTTTGGGATCAAGATGCTCATATGTTTTCGCATTTTTTTGAACTGCATCAATATGAACACCGCCTTTATGAGCAAAAGCCGAGCGGCCCGTGAAAGGTTGATTTAGTTCCAGCGGCATATTGCAGATTTCGGCAACATAATGTGAAACATGTGTGAGATCAAAAATGTTTAACGTAGGAATATCAGGCTTTTCTTCCATTTTTAACATCAAAATCGGAATGATGCTTGTTAAGTTTGCATTCCCACATCGCTCGCCATAGCCATTGATTGTACCTTGAACCAAAGTAGCTCCTTCTTCCACAGCTGCAATCGAATTGGCTACTGCAAGATTACAATCGTTATGACAATGAATTCCTAAGGGTACTTTAACCGTTTTACTGACCAACGACATAGCTTTTTTGATTTCTGTTGGAAGAGTTCCTCCGTTTGTATCACAGAGCGTAAGATTATCAGCTCCTCCTCTAGCGGCTTCTTTAAGCGTCTGCAATGCATATTCGGGATTATCTTTAAAGCCGTCAAAAAAATGCTCCGCATCATAGATTACTTTGAGTCCTTTTTCTTTAAGATAAGAAACCGTGTCGTAGATCATCTTAAGATTTTCTTCTTTAGTTGATCTAAAAACTTCTATTACCTGAAAATCCCAGCTTTTTCCGAAAATCGTCACCACTTTCGTGCCAGCTTCGAGAAGCCCCCTCACGTTCGAATCCTCGGACACTTTCTTGTCAGCGCGGCGCGTAGAACCGAACGCCACGATCTTTTCGTGATTAATTTTAGCCTTTTGAATTTCCTTGAAGAAGGCCATATCTTTCGGATTTGAACCTGGCCAACCACCTTCGATATAATGAATGCCAAACTGGTCTAATCGTTGAGCAATAAGCAATTTATCGTTCAAAGATAGACTCATGCCCTCGCCTTGAGCGCCGTCGCGCAATGTTGTGTCGTAAATTTGAATCTTCGGCATTTTCTACCTATTTAATTTTTAATTCGGAACCTATAGCACTGTCATTCCCGCACGCTTTAGGCGGGAATCTACAATTGTGGATCCCTCTCCGAGCCTATCGGCTCTAAGAGCCGGAGGCCGATAAAAACCTTCGGGGATGACGCTTCGCGTCATTTTTTTCCCAATCCGAATTCTTTATGGATCGCTTGAACCGCTTTTTTTCCTTTGTGACCTTCGATAACGCACGAAACTTTAATCTCAGAAGTTGAAATCATATCGATGTTGATTTTATTTTTGGCCAAAACGCCGAACATTTTTGAGGCAACGCCGGAATGTGATTTCATTCCAACTCCGACAATGCTGACTTTGGCAATATGCTCATCACAGCTGACGTTAGCCGCATTCACCAATTTGGCTGCTTTCCAAACAGCATCCATCGCACGCTTCAGTTCATTTTTAAAAACGGTAAATGAAATGTCCGTACTGGCCGTTTGAGTTTTATTTTGAATAATCATATCCACATTGATATTGTGATCGGCAATGGTTTTAAAAATTTTTGCCGCAACACCTGGTTTGTCCGGAACTTTAAAAATAGTAATCTTGGCTTCATTTGTATTCAAAGCCACGCCGCTCACAACCACATCTTCCATTTTGACAGTTTCCTTCGTAATCAAAGTCCCCTCCGTATGATTTAAACTGGATCTGACATAAATCGGAACATTAAATTTTTTACCAACTTCGATAGATCGGGATTGCATCACTTGCGCGCCGAGCGAAGCCAGTTCTAAAATTTCATCGTAACTGATCCGGTCAAGTTTGCGCGCGTCCGGAACAATTCTGGGATCGGCTGTAAAAATTCCGTCCACATCCGTAAAAATTTCGCAGTATTTTGCCTTCAATGCTTTTGCAATCGCAACAGCAGTTAAATCCGAACCGCCGCGGCCCAAGGTGGTAATTTCTTCGGTAACGGTTTTGCCTTGAAAGCCCGCAACAATCACAATGTTTCCAGCTTTTAATGCGTGATCGATTCGATTGGTATTAATATCAAGAATTCGAGCCTTTGTATGAGTCTTGTCGGTAATGATTCCGACTTGTGGACCCGTAAAAGAAATGGCCTTCTCACCCAATTGTTGAATGGCCATGGAAAGAAGCGCGATCGATACTTGCTCGCCAGTGGCAAGCAGCATGTCCATTTCACGTTCGTTTGGATGATCTGAAATTTGAGCAGCTAATGCGAGAAGATCGTCGGTTGTATCAGCCAAAGCGGAAACGACCACGACCAGCCTGTTGCCTTTTCGTTTGGTCTCGACAACTCGTTTGGCAACTCGTTTAATTCGTTCTGCATTTGCGACGGAACTGCCGCCGAATTTTTGGACGATCAGTGCCATGACTAATTCAAATCTTTTCCGCTCATGAGCTGGTCAATTAATTTCCAACCCTCTTTAAATCTTAATGGGGAAAGTTGAGCGGTTGCTTCGTTCACAAATTCAATTTCATCTCGCATTACATTTTTTCCGGCAAAAATAAACGGAACGGACTCCTTGGTATAAGTTCTTAGTTGAGTCGGTGTATTCAAAAGCGGTGCAATTAAAATACGGACGTCTTTTTCGGATTCATAAAATGCTTTTGCGGCACCGATCACATAATGATCAATTGCTTCCAGTGATAACACTTTCTGTTTTATGTCTCCTGCCTTGGATGCTTCATCACAAGCACGGGCATGAATACAAACAAAATCTTTTTCCCTGGCCAGCTCCAACATCAGATCAGCCTGACCTTCGTAATCAAAATCAGGAAATGCATGCGTAGATGAAAGTTCAACCACCGTCAATCCAATCAATCTTGAAAATCCTTTCACGGCTTCATTCGTCGAAATGCAGGCACCATTTAAACTTTGAAATCGCGATGAAAATTTCGGAAGGTTTGGCATGCAGCCTTGACCGTAAAGCCAAATCATGTTGGCCGGATTTTCACCGAGATCAATTCGGACCTGATTAAGCTCGTGATCTTGGAGCAAAGATTTGGCATCATAGATCAGTTTTTTGATCAGGTCTTCTCCCGGACCTTTCGGCAAATTTTGTTCAATGGATTTGCCCACAAATGTTTCAGGCGCTGGGCAAGAAGCGGAAAGTGCTTTAAAACCGCGCGCATCTTTAATCACGGCAATGTGTCGATATCCATTGCCCGGAAAAAACCGGACGAAATCACTTGCCAATTTTTTATTCAGAAAATTAATCAGCGCCTTGGATTCGCGCGTGGTAATGTGGCCTGCAGTAAAATCGGCCAAAATTCCCTGCGCTTCGGTAACAAAATTCATTTGAAATGCTACTTCGTTTTCTTCAAGCTTCACTTCCAAATTCGCCGCTTCAAGCGGACCGGGACCGCTTAAATATTGTTTGGGTTCATAACCCAAAAGGGTTGCAAACGCTACGTGAGGCGACGCTTCAAACCAATCCGAAACTGTCTTAAGCGTTCCGAGTTTTCCCATTTTTGTAAAGTAACTCATGTTCGGAATTCGAGCCACTTCAAGCGGAGTTTTTCCGCCGAGTGATTCATTCGGCTGATCGCCGATTCCATCCGGGATAATAATCAAATATTTCATATATAAACCTCTCTTCCCTCTCCCTTTGGGAGAGGGCTAGGGTGAGGGTTAATTTCAGATCATCACCCTCATCCTAACCTTCTCCCTCTAAGGAGGGAGAAGGAATTTAAAGAATGTTTTAGGACACGTTGATTTTATAGTCCGATCGCGGTTAAAACAGCTTTCATGGTTGGTTCAACAGCATCCATCTTATCATCAAAACTCAAAGCAAATTCAGGATCTTTTAAACCGGAACCTGTGAGAGTACAAACGATTCGGCTTCCTTTTTTAAAATAATTTTTCTTCGCCAGTTTAATCACGCCAGCCACAGCCGCTGCTGAAGCGGGCTCGGCAAAGACTCCTTCACGTTCCGCAATGAATTTATACGCCCAGGTAATTTCCTCATCCGTAACCATATCAATAATTCCTCCTGATTCATCGCGCGCCTGAATCGCACCCTGCCAGCTGGCCGGATTTCCGATTCGGATTGCCGTTGCAATCGTTTCAGGATTTTTGACCACTTGATTGAGCACAATCGGCGCAGAACCAGAGGCTTGAAATCCCAGCATTTTCGGAAGTGTCACTGATCGTCCCGCTTTTTTATATTCACTATATCCTCTCCAATAGGCCGTAATGTTTCCCGCATTTCCAACCGGAATCGCGTGATAATCCGGTGCATCGCCCAAATCATCACAAATTTCAAAAGCTGCTGTTTTCTGACCCTCAATTCGGTACGGATTAACGGAGTTAACAATTTGAATCGGATGAGTCGCCGTAATTTCCTTAACGAGTTCCAAAGCGGAATCAAAATTTCCTTTTACGATAATTACTTTCGCGCCGTAACGAAAAGCTTGAAGAAGTTTTCCCTTTGCAATTTTACCTTCCGGAATTAAAACGAAACATTTCATTTTGCAGCGGGACGCAAATGCCGCAGCAGAAGCAGAGGTATTTCCGGTGGATGCACACATGATGGATTTTGCACCGGCTTCCATGGCCTTCGAAACAGCCATCGTCATTCCTCGGTCTTTAAAAGAGCCGGTTGGATTCAGCCCTTCAAATTTAAAATAAATTTTAACGTCGCTTAAATCAATTTCATGAGGAAGCGCTTCAGCTAAAATGAGCGGCGTATTTCCTTCATTTAATGAAATGATCGGGGTTTTGTCCGTCACCGGAAGAAATTCCTGATAACGTTCAATGATTCCAATTTTTTTGACCGGTACTTTTTTAACTTGTTCCATTGCCAACTCCATCGTACAAATTATCCATTCATATTCCCTCTCCCCTTTTGGGGAGAGGGATAGGGTGAGGGGGAAATTCATTTTGGATTTTACCCTCATCCCAACCTTCTCCCCAAAAGGGAGAAGGAGAAAAATAATGCACTTCTACTCTTCGATTCGAATCACTTGAGTTTTATGTTTTAAAATGGGCAAACGGTCAATAACTTGAACAGCTTTTCGGATTGAGTCTTCCTGCGTGCCGTGAGTCAAAAGAATGAGCGGAACCACAGAACCGGCGCGCCTTTCTTTTTGAATCACGTCACTGATGCTGATGCCGTGACGGCCGAGAACGTTTGAAATTTTGGCCAAAACACCGGGTCGGTCTACGATGTGAAATCTCAAATAATAACGCGAAAGCAGTTTGGAAATATTTTTTACTTTGATCGGATTCAAATCCGGCATAAAAATTCCGTCATTTTCATTAATTCTTGAAAGATCAATTAAATCACTTACGACCGCACTTCCTGTTGGTTTGCTGCCTGCACCTTTTCCATAAAGTAAAACATCACCCACTTCATCGCCTTGCATCAAAATTGCATTGTAGGAACCACGAACATTTGAAAGCACATGAGCTTTGGGAAGAAGTGTCGGCTGAACATGGGCTTCGATTCCGTCTTCATTTTTTTTGGCGACGGCCAGCAATTTAATGGTATATCCAAATTCCTTGGCGAAAGCGATGTCTTCACCTCGAATGCTCGAAATTCCACGGACATAAATATCTTTAAAGTTCACCCACCCGCCGAAAACGAGACTCGCTAAAATCGTTAATTTGTGCGCCGCGTCAATACCTTCAATATCCAAAGTGGGATCAGCTTCGGCGTAACCTTTTTTTTGTGCAAGACCAAGCGCATCCTTAAAATCCAAATGTTCTTCCGACATTTTCGTCAAAATATAATTCGAAGTTCCATTGATAATGGAATGAATGGATTTGATTTTATTGGCGATCAATCCTTCGCGGAGCACTTTGATGACGGGAATTCCGCCGCCAACACTCGCTTCAAAAAAAAGATGACGGCCTAATTTTTTAGCTTCACCGAAAAGTTGACGCCCGTGTTCAGCAAGGAGCGCTTTATTGGCAGTAACAACATCTTTTCCGGAACGAAGGGCTTTTAAGATTAATTCTTTTGCCGGATGAATTCCACCGATCATTTCAACAATGACATCCAGATTTGGATTTTGAACAAGACGGCCGGCATTGTACGTGAGAAGACTGTTTTTCGGCGTGGCCAAACGTTTTTTCGATTTATGTTTTACCGCAATGGCACTGATTTCGAAGGAAGTTTTATTTTTGCGGGCAAGAAACGGACCTTTCGATTTCAAAATCGAATAGACACCGCTCCCTACTTGGCCAAGACCAAGAAGACCTATCTTCAGTTGTTTCATAGATTTAACCGTAAAATTGAGGGAGTTAGTATAGCCCAGCGAGAATTAAAATGCAAAAAGAAAACCGGCTTCCGCTGAGGTAACTGATCCTGTTGGAAACCGGCATTTGTGAACGTTATTAAGTGATCGGATTATGTTCCTGCTTGGCTTCAATTTGCTGAACGGATTTTGTTTTGATCTTGATTCTTCCTTCCAGCTTGGCCTTCAGGGTTTTCAATCTTTCTTCGATTCGTTTCTTTCTGACTTCATCTGATTCGTTATTCCAATTTTCTTCTTTATTAACAGAAGAGGAAACGACATTCCCAGATTGAGGAATATTGTAGTCTTTGTCTTTTCCATGATCTTGGTTCAATCCTTGATTTTCCTTTGAAACTTCCTTCGGATTTTCTTTTGAATCTTTAGATTTGTCAGGATCTTCCTGTAATTGAATTTTGGGCGTCTCATTTGGATTTTGGTAATTTTTTTCAGAATTGTTTTTGTTTGAATTGAGACGCTCTTCCCTTTTTTCTTTTAAAGCGGCGATTTTCTGCGGCCCCATCGATTGTTCGGATACTTTACCGCCCGATTTTGATCTAACCGCTGACAATTGTAAAACAGCTTTTTTTTCTCTATTTTTTTCTACTGGTTTGATTTCGCTGGGATTCGATTCGCTGTCTTCTTTTGTGGCACGGCTCAACGCACCTGTATAGAAAGCTTCAGCCCGAGAAGAGCTTTTCGGTAAACTCGGATTAAAAATTTGTCTATCCTCATTGTTGCCTGTCTTATTGGATCCGTCGGTTTCTGTGTGGGGAGAAGCTGCCACTTGAGTTTTAGAAGTTGAAGGCGGAATATCGGTGGCTTTTGAAATTAAAGGAAAAAAAATCGTTAAAAGGAGTAGTGCAAAACTACACCGTAACACTTTTGCCATTTTGGATAGCCTCCTAAAACTTAATCCTTTTCCAAATCGTTTATTAAGTTTAACAGGTAAAAATGGTATTAGCAAGCCTGCTTATGAGTTAGAGCGGGATTTGAAAATTATGAGGATTTAACAGCTGCCAGCACTTCCTCTGCATGGCCTTCTACTTGAACTTTGGGAAAAATTTTCGCAATTTTCTGATTTTTATCAATAACAAAAGTTGTTCTTTCAATTCCCATGTACTTTTTGCCGTACATGCTTTTTTCTTTGTACACGCCATATTTTTCGGCCACTGATTTATCTTCATCAGAAAGAAGCGGAAACGGAAGTTTGTATTTCTTGATAAATTTTTCGTGGGAAGAAAGAGAATCGAAACTGACTCCAAAAATTTCAGCACCGGCGGCTTGAAATTTCTTTTGAAGATCCCGGAAGTAACAAGCTTCCTTGGTACAGCCCGGTGTGTCATCTTTTGGATAAAAATACAAAACAACGGATTTCTTACCTTTAAAATCACTCAAACTAACTTGACCGCCATCGCTTGACGGAAGCGAAAAATCCGGCGCTTTGAGACCTTCTTTTAATTCAGCCATTTCAGCCAATCCTAGGTTTGAAATTCGAAGCATGAAACAAAAACAAATTAAAAGTGCAGCTAAAAAACGATTCAAATTTAAGAGAGTGTTTCCCTGATTTCCTTCGTTGCCTCAACCATGACCTTCAGTTTTTCTTTTGATTCCTCGACTTCACGGGTTTTGAGACCGCAATCAGGACTCACGTAAATTTTTTCCTTGGGAATAAACTTAAGCGCTTTCAGAATCCGCGCTTTGACTTCATCTTTCGATTCTACCCGGTGGCTGTGAACGTCCAGAACACCCAAGCCAATGTCACTGGTAAACGGAGATTTTTTGAATAGATCGAGCAAATCAAATTCATTGTTCGAAAGTTCAAGATCAATTTGATTGACGGGAATTTGAAGCATCTTCGGATAAATTTTTGGGAAATCCCCATAACAAATGTGGGTCAGTGTATAAGCTTTAAGACCTTTGGTCACAATTCCCATTGCTTCGATCGCAAGATCGAGCTCTTCGGGTCGAACCGAAACGGCAGGTTCATCAATTTGAATATATTTTGCCCCAGCCGCTTCAAGATCTTTTGCTTCTTCATGAACGACTTCCGCCAAACGAAGACAGAAATCGCGGCGTGAGGGATAAAATTCATCAAACGACCAATCCATAATTGTATACGGACCGGTCAACATTCCCTTAACGGGCTTCTTTGTTAAACTCTGAGCAAATTTGTACCAATCAACAGTCACTGGATTTACACGTTCGATTTCGTCGACGGCAACCGGTTTTCTGTAATAACGATTCCCGTACGAACGAACGAGGCCGCTAATTTCAAAACCTTTGAAATTTTCTGCGAAGTAAGTCACCATATCACCGCGGTACATTTCCCCATCCACTAAAATATCGATTCCGATTTGGTCCTGAAATTCAATCCACTCACGCGTGGCTTTTCGTTCCAGTTCCGTCAGTTCTTTTTGTGAAATCTGCTTTTTGGAAAATTGAAATCGGGCTTTTGTTAAATATTCCGGTTTTGGAAAACTGCCGACGGTGGTTGTTGGAAGAATACTCATGAAACGCTTGCTCCTTTCAATTGTTTGGCAACGCTGGTCAAAAGTTCAAGTTTTTTTCGAGCGTTCGAACGTGGTAAAAATTCAAGACTATGACTCGTGGAGAGCCAGGTGTGATCCAAATTGACGTGCTCACCCAATTGATGAAGTGATTTGACCAGTTCGGCTTCGGATTCCATTTTGGTATTCCGTGCGTCCACAATTCCAGCCATTAATTTTTTAGTGAATTGAGCGGATTTAATCACGTCCCAATTTTTGTGTTTCGGCGTCAGCTCGATACCGATGCGTTCGACATTCAGATTCAAAATTTTGGGATAAATTCCTTCAATGGTTCCAAAATTAAATTGAACGGTCTTTTCAGCTTTTGAAAGCTGCGCCGTGAGAATTTCAAACACTTGAAGGAAAAGCGGAAGATCCTGCTTGAATTGAAGTAAAGCCGGTTCGTCAAATTGAATGTATTTGCATCCGGCTTCTTCCAGCGCCAGAGCTTCTTTATGAAGCAAATGCGCAAAATCAAAAGCGAGCTGTTTGAATTCCCGGTAAAATCGGTTTCTCGAAAGTTTTGCAATGGTGTAAGGACCGGTTAAAACAACTTTGACGGGTTTTGAGCTGCGTTCCTGCGCAAACAGAAAATCCTGAACCAAAATCGGTTTTATGAATTCCAAACGGCTTTCGATAATGGGCTGACGATAAAATGTGTTGGTATCAAAATAACGAATGAGTCCGCTGATTTCTACGCCCGTAATATTACGGACAATCATTCGCAGCGGATCATCCCACCGAATGAGTCCATCCGTGACAATGTCAAGGCCGGCTTCAATTTGCTGTTTAATGACTTCTTCGGTAACTTCGTTTTTGATTTGTTCCAAATCTTCTTCAGAGATTTCAGATTTATCAAATTGATGAAGACTGCGTCTCAGCTTTTGTTCTTCTGTTGTATCACCGATTTTGGGATACGCTCCTGCAAGTGTGGCTTCGAGTACCATAATGAATTTAATCTCCTTGTTTATCTTCTCCGTCGTTTCCAATACAATCAACGGGACATTCCACTTTTGCCTGTTCGCACTGTTTTTCTTCTTCTGGCGTAACAGGTTGTTTTGATACGAAACTGTAACCTTTGTCTGAATTCCTTGAAAAATTTGCTGGCGCTGTCTGGCGGCATAAATCGCAGTCAATGCAGGAAGTATCGACGTAAAACCGTCCAAGCACGTTCTCAGATAATTTCAGAGATCGATTTGCCATAAGAGTACAGCGAAGTGAAGTATTGTATGGGTTTTACAGCTAATTTGCAACCCAAAAGGTCAATTTATTACGGACCGATTTTTTTAACTATGAGCACAGAAGGAGAGTTAAAATATTCAAAATGATTGGAGGTGCTTTATGCCTTACAAAATCGTAAAACGGAGTGGTAAGAAACCCTATAAAATTGTCAATATAGACAAAGGAAAAATCGTCGGCTCTTCTACTTCAAAAGCTAAGGCTCAAGCTTCCATACGGGCTCGGCATGCCGCATAAAAATAAAATCACACGGCTTAAAGTTTAGGAATGAGGATTAAATTTTATGGATTAAGAGATTCAGAAAATGTATCCTATTGCCATGCAAATTTCCGCTAAACCTCTTCTTGCAGTTTTATTTTTGATTGTTTTTTCGATGGTAAGTTCGCCAGTCTTGGCCGATACGCGGGAACAGCAAGTTCAGATTGAATCCAAGATTGTTGAAGTCAACAATTCACAAGCGAGAGAACTTGGGGTCGACTGGAATCAACGCGATTCAGAAACATCCGACATGCGAAGTCTTGAACATCTGGGACAGCCCGGAAATTTCGCTCAGACGAAAAGCGCATTTGATTTCATTCCGCTTGATTTTTCCGCTCCTCAATCAAAACCGGCCGTACCCAAGGTTTTATCAACCCCAACTAAGATTTTGTCGGAGCCTCAGCTCGAAGTTCAGAACAACCAACAGGTAAAGATCTCAACACCGCTTGTATTTTCGGTAGTGCCTCAAATTCAAAATGACGGGAGAATCAATTTAATCTTCGCGCCAGAGATTGCCTCAATCGCTCCAATTTTAGACGGGAAAACTTCAACGATAGGCGGTTTGATTCAAGACGAACCAAAAGAAGTCAGCAAAGTTCCTGTGATTAGCAATATTCCGGCGCTTGGACATCTTTTTAAGCAGGAATCGAATAAATCAGATAAGAAAAATCTGCTGGTTTTTGTAACGCCCACAATCGTTCAATCTTCCGATAATTAAATCCAGATATTACTAGGCCAAATCGAAAAAGAGGAATTCGGCTTTTCGGTTTGCAGAAAATTTAAGAGTAGTTTCTTTCTCGGCCGAAGCACCGTCTCCGGCTTTTAATATTTCACCATTCAGTTCCAGCTCACCTTCGGTAATTTGAAGCCAAGCTCCCCGGTTTTTGTTTAATTCATAGCTCAGTGATTTTCCTTTTTCAAGGAGTGAGTCATAGACGCAAACATCCTGATGAACTGTCACAGAATCTTGCTCCCCATTTTGAGAAGCAATCAACCTTAACCGATTTGTTTTTCCTTTCACATCAAAAAATTTTTGTTCATAACTCGGCGGAAGATTTTTTTGGGCGGGAAGAATCCAGATTTGAAGCAAATGAACCGGTTCTTTTGGAGAAGGATTAAACTCGCTGTGCGTCACTCCGGTTCCGGCACTCATTCTCTGAACTTCTCCGGGACGAATCGCGGACGTATTTCCCATGCTGTCTTTATGCTCCAGCGCACCTTTTAAAACGTAGGTAATAATTTCCATGTCACGGTGTGAGTGAGTACCGAAACCTTGGCCCGACTGAACGGTGTCTTCATTAATCACGCGCAAGGTGCGAAATTGAACATGATTCGGGTCGTAGTAATCCGCAAATGAAAAACTGTGGTAGGTATTCAGCCAACCATGATCAAAATGTCCGCGTTCTTCACCTTTTCGAACCGTAATCATATATTTTCATTTTATGCCTGGCCGGAGAAATAGGACAGAAGTTTTTTATCCGACAATTGCGAAAGTAGCATTAACAACCGCAGTCACTTTTTTTTCAAGAGACGAAGTATCATTGGTTCCCCAATCTGAAATTTCATAGGAATTTGCTGGCGTAATTTGAAAAACTCCCATTTTGGCTGAACGCATAAAACCAATGTGATTTCCGGTGGCATTGGCCATTTTATCCGCCCGCTGTTTGGCGTTTTCGCTGGCTTTGGCAATCATTTCCACTTTGAGATCAGTCAGTTTGGAATAAAAATATTCTGGAGAACTCGAAATAAACTCGATTCCCTGGTCAATAAGCTCGGTCGACTTTCTTGAAATTTCATCGATTTGTTTGACGTCATAGGATTTAATTTCAACCGACTGAGTAAGTTTATAAGCTTCGATGGTGTTGGTGTCATTTCCTTTTTCATTTTTCTGATAAAGAATTTCTGTTTGGGCTTGAGTGATGATTATTTTACTTTCCTGAACACCCTCGGCCAGAAAGTATTTTTTTACCTTTTCCAAATCCCCTTTCAAATCAGAATAAGCTGACTTAAGATCAAGGTTACGCCTGGAAAAAGAAGATCTCCAGACCGCATAATCCGAAACAATATTCCTTTCCGCAGAACCGGTCACCGTAATCACTTCTGAAGTAAATTTCTTAACCTGAACGAATGTCTTTGAAATAATCACCGATGAAACAATCGTGGCAAGCGCAATGCAAATACCGAGCAGAAAAATCTGTGTGTTTTTTAGAAAACTCTTCTCTTCCATGGAGGGAACTCCTTATGTGGCAGTTGAAAACTTTGTTATTGGGTTAGGTGTATCGGAAGAGGGGAAAAATTCTGAAGCGGAAAATTCAATATTTTTGAAAAATGATCAAAAGCTGGAACTTTAAAACACCGGCCAAGGAACCGCGACGAAAAAGTAATCCTTATCTTCGATAAAAATTTGCGGGGACTGTTGTGGTATTGGAAAAGTATCGATTATTGGAATTAACTTGGAAATTCTGAGATAAATTGGGACGACCGCCAAAACCAAAAGCAGTTCCTGCGTTATAAGTACTTCCCACATTCAGATAAGGATTGTTCAGACCCAGTGGTTTGATGGCTTGACTAATCCAAACGTTTCCAGGGCTCAAAGATAAATTCGTTTGAGGGCTTAAGGGAACATTATAACCACCAATGGCTTGTCCCACTGCTCCATTTGTATCGCCCCGCGCCAAGGAAGTCGCCATATTGACTGCTTTGCCTGTTAATTCATCCGTCAGTGAGGCGAATGAAAGACTGGTCAAAAACATGGGAGCAATTAGGCCGACGACAAAAATAAAACGTTTATTCTGAAACATGCTTTTATTATACTCTCATTTCCACAACTCAGAAATTTTTTATTCTACTCGATCTGATCCTGAAGTTTCGCTGACAGCTCATCCATCTGATTGAGAATAAATGCGGGCAGAAGTTTTTCAGCTTCAAGTTCTTTTCTTGCATTGGAGAGAACTGAAATAAGCCGCTTAATTGCCGCGTTTCGGCGCGTCTTGCAGACTTCGCCGGAATCCTTGATTTCCCGATCCGAGAGAAGACGTTTGACGTGAGCCCGAACTTCTTTCGGCTCCTTCGCACTTTCGAAAACATGTTCTCGAATGGCAGCTACATCGTTTGGCTTCAGCAGCGGATTTTTTCTGGCCAGGCGCAGAATATTAACAGACTCGTAACTGGGAATCATTCTTGGATTTTCTTCAGCAGAATTGTGTGATTGAATAACTTTTGGCTCTTCACGTTCCAAGTATAAATAAGAACGAGTCATCTTAAGCGCCGTGTTGGGTTTGATGCCAAGTTCCTTCGCGCAATAATGATCAAATTCAAGATAGCCCCAATATTTGTAAATTTTATTTTTCTGGATCGTGTGAAGATATTGTCCAAGCTCGATCCACGAAGCTTTATGTCGGCGCGCAACTTCAACCACTTTTTCTCTCAGTTGATCCTGTTCCAAATTTACATTTTGTGTCATGATTTTTTAATCTCCGGCAAAAATTTAATTCTTAGAAAAATAAACCTGATCCAAATAAACGGTGCCGACTTTCGGATTATTGTTGATATCAGCAAACACGACGACAAATTTTTGAAGCGTCGACCAATCCTTGATTAGGAGAAATTCACTCAACGGAATTGTGATTTTCTGCCAGTTCTCCGTAATTCCGTTCACCATGTAAGGCGACGGCTGTCCGTTTTTTCCGATGAGCTCGATTTTAAGCGTCTTTGTAAAACCGGCTGCGGCATCTCCTTTCATATAGAAGTTCAAGGTTTTATAATTCGTCGCATCAAACTGATTCAGGTCTGTGCGAACGCCATTGTAAGCCGGATTTTCTGAATCAACATCATAATCAATGCGAAGTGATTTCCCGGAAACATTTCCCAAGGCATCGTCGGAAACAAACAACATTTTGGAAAATTGCGTTGGATCGCTTCCATCTCCGGCCAGCCACACTTCAATTTTTCCGCCAAGGTTGTTCTGGGTTTCGCCGCTATTAAAATCAGCGATTATTTTATCTCCTTCCGCAAAAGACACTGACGAAGACAACCCGATAAAAATAACTAAAAAAAGCGCCATTGAGAAAAGTTTGTATTTCATTCCGTGCCCTTTCTGAATTGATGAATGATTTTAATTAACCTTTTCGATGCGAATAGCTTTGTGTCCTTTTTTCAAGAGTTGATCGCCGAAAACAGAAGCTTTTTCACCGGGCTTGATTGAAGGCGGAAATGGTTTCTTCTTGCCTTCGGGCATTAATTCATAAACTTCTCCCGTTTTTTCATCGACGATTGCAGTAATTACTTTGCCGCTAATTGTAACATCGTTTCCGTGTGCTTCGATCATTGAAGCGCTCGAAAGTAAAAATAATCCGATCAATGGAAAAACCATGATTTTTTTCATACATCCTCCTTTTGAAATGAGATCGCTTACCAATCAACTGGAAAATAATCCTTGAGGAATTTACCGCACCAATGTTTGCCTGTGAGAATTCCGTCGAAAAAAGGATCACAAACCCGGGCGGCGCCGTCCACAATATCAAGCGGCGGCTGAAAATCATGCATTTGTTGTTTCGCAAGCGAAAGCATAAACGGATCTTCATCGGTGACCCAACCCGTATCAACAGCATTCATAAAAATTCCGTACTTCGCCAAATCACTGGCCGAAGTATGAGTCAACATATTGAGCGCAGCCTTCGCCATGTTGGTGTGCGGATGCCGGTCGGTTTTTGTAAACCGGTGAAACTTTCCTTCCATGGCTGATACATTGACAATGTGTTTTTGTCCGGTGAAGTCTCGCTTCATCATGGAAGATAATTTATTGCACAGAACAAACGGAGCGATGGCGTTGACAAGTTGGAGTTCAATCATTTCAGCCGTTTGAATTTCACCGAGTCTGAGACGCCAGCTGTTTGTCTCGCGAAGATCCACTTGCTGAAGATCAGCGTCTAGTTTTCCCGTTGGAAAAACTTTTTCCGCTGCGAGTGTCTGATCGTGAACATAAGGAATTTGAGAAAGCTCAGCGGACGCAAGCAAACCCATTCCCTGTAATTTTCCGTTCCAATTTACCGCGAGCTCTGAGTTGTCCCGAAGCTGCGGTTGAGCGCCAGACAATTGTCTTTTACATTCTTCAAAAGGTCGAAGCAGCAATTGAACGCTTTCGGGCAAATCTTCAAACGGAATCGATTCATTCGCCATTAAATGAGCGTAAAAACCCGGCGGGCGTCGAACGGTTTGAGCAGCGTTATTAATTAAAATGTCCAGGCGGTCATATTTTTGTTCGATGTAATTACAAAAAATTTCAACACTGGGGGTATGGCGAAGATCCAAGCCATATATATGAAGCTGTCCCTTCCACTGTTCAAAATCCTCTTCGCGCGAGTAACGAAGCGCTGAGTCAACTGGAAATCGAGTCGTCGCAATCACATGAGCTCCGGAACGGAGCATTATTAGCGTTGCCTGATAACCGATCTTCAGACGCGAGCCCGTAATTAAAGCGAGCTGCCCATTCAGTGACGCTGTCTGAAAACGTTTTGCATAATTAAACTCGGCGCAAGAAAGACACATGGAATCGTAAAAAAAGTGTAAGCGCGTGAAAGCGCTTTTACAAATATAACAATCGCGGGGATTGACTAATTCCTTGGACGCACTTTCAACTTTTGGATCCGTAATTTGTTTGGGTGCTGTAAATTGAGCTACTTCTCGGGCACTTCTGATTCCAGTTTCTTTCCGGGCGCTGCGTTCGTAATTAAAATTTTTTTTCCGCTTCAGCCGAAGCGTATTTTTTCCTCTTAGCCGAATTTGATCACGGTCCGGACGAGAAAGCTGACCGGTCACTTTTAAAAGCGCAATCTTCTGTTCTTTGGACAGATGCGCAAACTGAACGCTGTTTTGGACCAAATTTTCAAGCAGTGCGATGCACGAGCGAATTTCTGCCTCAGAATATTTTGCAGCTTCGATTTGATCCGTGCTGGATGCGGCTTCCTTCATAATTTCGTGAATTATATCAGAACCTGCCTCACGGGGAAATGATACGTTTATTACATTTCATTTATAAATGTAAGGTAATAGCCGACGTTTAATTAAGCAAATCCATTCTTATGTTATCACTTGCAAATGTTATGCTATCGCCAGTCACAACAGGAGGTTTCCATGACAGATGAGAAGAAGAAAATATATTTGGTGCTGAGAGAAGTCCTCGAAGAAGAATTAATGAGTGAAACCGAGGTAGAACTTTATGTGGCCAAAATATTAAATCAAGAAGGACCGGAAATCGAACCTGATGAGGAAGATTTAGAGCTTATCCCTGCCGCGTAGTTTTCTGCCGAAAATTTCAATTATTTGCGACTTATTTACCCGGGAAGTGCCCCTTACTTTTTTGGCGGCGAAAAAAAGCTTTTCTTCCCCGTTCTGGTCCGCGGTTTTTATTTTCAAACGGTTTATCAAATTGACGTTCGCGAGAAAAATCCCGTTCACGCGGTGCACCTTCGCGGTCTCCCTGCTGATTGCCAAAATGAGGGCGACCAAAATTTCCTCCTCCGCCTCCGGGACGAAACGGTTTTGAAAAACGCCTGTCCTTATTAAAGGAAGGCCTTTCGGAAGATTGGCCCATTAACTTATCTACCTTCATTTCCAAAAAGTTGAGCTGCTGTTGAATTTTTTTAAGCATGTCAACAATGCCGAGTTCAGCATCCGCTGAATTTGAATCCTTTTTAAAATGTTCGTTCATCTGATTCCTTTCAATCTATTTTTTAGTTTTTAATGAGTGTTCGTAAGATTATTGACTGCGGGTTGGTCCGCATTCGTAGCGCCGGTTTGAGCTGGTTGTGTCGGCTGAAGCGTAAGCGCTTGCGGACCAGAAATTGGCGGATTGATCGCACAACCCGTGAATAATAAAATAAAACCCAGATAAAAAACCATCAACTGTGTGCGCATAGTCACTCTTCCTTTAGACTATTATACTCTTGTATTGCAAAAGGTGACAGTCACTGTTTTGGAAATTTTTTTATGAATGAGCGGAGCGAATGACTCTCGAATCCTGCTGAACAAGTTCAATGACTTGAAGTTCATGGTAACCCTTCTGAGCATATTCCCGGCCGATCGTGTTATTATTAGTATCCATTTGGTGATCAGATTCGGTTTCTTCGTGGTCGCCTCGTTCGTGAGCATCTGTGACTTCGAGCGCAAAGCCAGGACCAAATTCTTTTGTTAATAAATAACTCCAAAGCACGTGACGATAAGCATCTTCAGGAACGGCCGGATTTTTTTTATGCGCTTCGTCGGCAGCGTCTTGAGCATAGACACTAATTCTCAGAAGCCGCGGCGCTTTTAAGGGATTTTCGGAAAGGAGGTTAATTTCAATTGGATTGAGTCTTTCCTCAAGCCGGGCTGAAATTTTCTCAAGGCTCGCCGGATCAAGCATCAGCACGGATTCATTTCCTCTCCGCTCCACCCGAACTTCGGCTTGCACGGGTCTGTCGTCCATTGTAAAATTCATAGCTCCTGAAAATTCGACGAAGGTAGAACATCTGCCATTGAAGAAAAGTCCCGCCAAATCCTGCGCTAAAGCTGCAGCCATCGGAAGAATTTGAGAGGGCTGTGAAAAATCAAATTGAAATCTCGTCTCAAAATAATGAACCACCAAATGGTCGCCTTCCTCGGGAAGCTGGCTTGAATATTCTTTTGGCCGCTCTTTAAGAAGCGCTTCCAAATCTTTTACTTTAATGAAAAACATTCGCTCCCGGAAACTTTCAAGGCCGATTGTGAATTCATTGACGGTGAAAACAAATCGCCGGCCGGAAAGCGGAAGATCTTGAAGAACGACTTTGCCGCTCAGAAGAAGTTTTCTCCAACTCGCTCCATTCGGAAAGTGAAAGGAAGCACTCTTGAAATCCGCTTGATCAATATGGACCCCGCGCTGTTCCACTTCAGCCGTAACATATTTAATCGCGGTTCGCGAAGCAACCTCCAGAATCTTTCCGGCCGCAAAATAAAAACCAACCGCAATGACTGCAAGAATAATTAAAAAAATGATCAGCGCTTTTTTCATTAAATTTTCTTTTGAGAAAACCAGTTCTGGATTTGATCCACTTTATCACCCTGAATTTCAATGGTGCCGTTCTTTACGGTTCCACCCGAGCCGCACATTGATTTCAGGGCTCTCGTAATTTCATTTAACCGTTTCTTACCGTAAGTATGAAGACCGGAAATGACCGTGACATTATTTCCGGCCCATTTTCAATTACAAAATAAATTGTAATGGGCACAGTCCCGATTTCCAATTATTTCTATGAGAATCGGGGCCGTTTCTTTTTTCCAGCCGGATTTTGGACGCCGGTGATTTTGAATTCATGAAGCTTTTTTACACAACTTTAAATTTCTGCAAAACCTTCGTCACTGTGTGAAGGTTTTGGCATATTCCAGCATTTTGGTTTCTGCTTCTTGGCAAGCGGCCTCAAGTCGTTGGGTGTCCAACTTAAAGAACGTAATTCTCGGATCAAAATTCCGGTGCAAGTAATAATTGGTATTTCTTCGGATTTCAAAAATAGCATGCTTCAACTGCTCTTCAATGGATCGCTCTGAGAAATAAAGCCGATCTTCGCCTCTCGGAACCAAAGGCAGCTGGCCAATGTTGGTGTGATAATGTCCGCGATCTTCGCCGAAACAATCAAATTTAAAAATTTCCTTATCATGCACATACAAGGACACGCACGGGCCTTTTCCGATGGGAATATCTTTCCAATAAACGGCGAGGTAAGCGTGGTCTTGGATGTGATAAATAACAACGTCGTTGAGCTTCCGCTCCGAAGGAGAAGGCGTGCGCGCAAACATCCACTTCAGTTTGGTCTTAACGTTCTTAAATACATTCATTCGATTTTTAAGATTATCTTTTTTATGCTAATCATCATCGTGAGAATGGCCGTGACGATTTTCGTGCTCCTGTTGACGGTCTCGATCCTGGCCTATGTCCATATCACGTGCCTTCGGGCTTTCGCCTTGCGCGAAACCAACTGAATCTGATTCTTTGAACGAGTCATTCATGCTGGTTTTTTTCGGATAATATTTTTCTTGAAGCTCTTTTATTTTTTTCTCGTATTCTGCTTTGGTTATTTTCCCTTTGCTGAACTCGCGCCAAATGTCACCGTAAGCAGTATCGTATGCGCTGTTGTGCTCGGGTTCCGTCGGCATTTGTTTTTCACCCTGGTACGTGCCGTCTTCATTCTTGTGCGGCGTCCACGGGCCTTCGGATTTTGGAGCGGTATAAGCCGGAGGAGTTGGTTCCGGTTCTTTTTTCGGCTCAGGCTGTGGCTGTGGCGGAGGCATATAAGTATTCGTAGCATTTGTAGCAGGCGTTACGGTTGTTTGGACCGGAGGTTTTACGGCAGTGCCTTTGCCCCAAAATGAATCATCCACTTTTCCTTTTGAACCGTCTGGGTGGGTCACGGTCACATTGATATCCGGAAATAATTTCTTGCGGATTTCACGGGCTTCATCTTTCGGAAGCTGTTTTAATTGATCATTCGTCGGACTTCCTGCTTTGACAGAGTCGGTGCCGGGCGGAAGATCGGTTGTTCCACCTTTCGGAATAAAAATATCCTGCGTGGAATCGTCTGATTTGGTGACTTTAAGATTAATCGGAATATCGGAATTGTTTGTCACACTTCCATTATTAGCCGGTTGAGTCGGCGCAGGAGCATTGTCGGCGTGAAGCTGATAACTAAAAACCAAAATTAAAAATCCAATGTACCATGCGAATCGTTTCATTCTACCCTCCGTTTTGAAATTACGGAATTATAACAAATTCCACGGGCAGGATAAACGATGTTTTCGAGAAATAATTTTAGCTCTCAAGTGCAAGAATATTTTTAAGCCGCGACGAACTCATCGGCGGTAAATATTCATCGACAAGCGTTCGTTTCCACCAAGCTCCGGTCTTCTTCCGCTCTTCTGAAGTTGTAAATTGATATCGGTAAAACAGCGCGCGGACAAAATGAGGAGGCTGATCGGTAAATGGGTTCACACGTAAAAGTTTTAACGTCTTTTGATCCCCTTCCAAAAGTTTTTCGGTAAATCTCAAAAACCAAAGTTCATAACCGGGATTGACAATGCCGCTTTCAGTCACCTGAACACGAAACGGAAGAAACCACATGAGCCAATCAAGCCGAAGATGATAAGGCGCCAGCTGCGGCGGCCGTCGTTTGATGTCGCCGGGTTTTCCTTTGAATTCATATTCTTTCCATTTCGTTGCCGGATTCACAACTGCGTCGTCAGTACCTTCGAGCACAATTTCATACCGTTCTTTTGTCACGGTCCCGAACGCACCGTAGACATTGACCAAATGCACGGGATTGTAACTGTAATTCATCAGTTGACGCGTCGAGAAAAAATTAAGCGTCGGTTGAATGCTCAGAAAAAGTGTTATAGCAGCGAGCGCGTACAAGACTTGATTATAAAAAAAAGAGCGTGCTCCAGCAGCAGGAACATCCAGAGGAAGAATCCGTTTCAGAATAGAATCACTAAAAGCAGTGATTCCCAAAACCACGGTCAGCCAATTAAGCCACGAATAATTCCCGCTGATAATTAATACAAGTTGATGGAAAATAATTAATCCTCCTGCAACGGCGGCAACTCCCTGCGGAGCAAACAGCCCGAAGGGTGCAATCAATTGAACAAAGTGACTGAAGAGTGCTGAGAACCGATGAACAAATTTTGGCAAATGATGAAAATACGAACTCAGTGAATTTGGAATCGGCTGTGTTTCGTAATGATAATAAAGACACGTGAGATTCCGCCAGCATTCGTCACCGCGCAATTTAATGAGGCCGGATCCCAACTCCACTCGGAACAGCATCCAACGCAGAATTAAAATTGGAATCACAGACGGCATCATTCGAGTCGATCCGAGAAAGGCCGTGAAAAATCCAGCTTCAAGCAGCATCGTTTCCCAACCAAAACTGTAAAAAATTTGTCCGACATTGACGATTGAAAGATACAAAACCCACAGCGTGAGCCAAACAGCTCCAGAAATCCACCAAGGACCTTTTTCCGGAAGACCGACCAAAGCAATGGATGAAAGTGTAATCCCAATCCATGCGACGATCGTAAAGAGTCGGTCTGAGTAAGAAAAATAGAAAAGACTCGGCGTGATTCTAAAAGGGACGTTTCTGATAAATTCAGGAGCCGGCAGAAAACCGTGTTCGCCTAAAAGTACGGGAAATTGTTTGAGCGCTGCAATGAATGCAATGAGATAGAGTGTGGCCAATGAACGTTGGAAGATTAATCTTCCAATTTGGAAATCTCCGAAGTATGTTTCCATTTCAGCGCTCCCCGATTAGACTTTACTACTTCATGGTAGTCTCTCAGGAAGCCTTCGGCAATAAAATTTTCTAGCGAAGACGAACGGAAGAAATTTTTGAAGAGAACTTTATTTTTGAAATTTCCGAGTGGCTAAGCCGGCAATTCCTAAAGCAAAAAGTGTCAACGTAGCAGGTTCTGGAATCGTTGTTGAGGAAGGTGCGGTTTCGAGAATGAGACGTCTCGTAAAAGCAGTAGCTGAACCATTTAGATCGCTCATTCCACCGAAAACAAATTCACTCTCTCCACGAAACCGGTTCCAGGTACCTATATACTTATAAAGCTGCGGCTTTTCTTCGCTTATTGATCGTACGCTTTATTTAAGGTTTCGATCTCGGGCTTCTTCATTTGAAGCATGGCTTTCATGACTCGATCGGATTTCTGGGTATCTTTGTCGATCATCATCTTCGGTAAAATAGTGGGAACGACTTGCCACGAAAGACCGAATTTGTCTTTGAGCCAACCGCATTGCTGCGATCTTTTATCACCGCCTTCTGAAAGTTTCTCCCAATAATAGTCCACTTCCTTTTGGGTTTCGCAAGGGACGGTAAACGAAATGGCTTCTGTAAATTTAAATATCGGCCCGCCGTTTAAGGCCAAGAATTTTTGCCCGTCGAGTTCAAACTCCAACGTCATGACCGATCCCGGTTTCTTTCTGTGAATTTCCTGTCCTTCTTTTCCGTAACGGGCGACGTTTCCAATTTTTGAATTCTTGAAAACGGACGTATAAAATTTCACCGCCTCTTCAGCGTTACTGTCGAACCATAAGCATGGCATAATTTTTGGCATAAAATTTTTCCTTCTTTAAAACATTCCGTTCTGATTCGGTGAATCCTGAGGAATAGGCTGGGCCACATCCCAAAATTCGACAATCTTGTCTTTTTCAAATCGAAAGAGATGAACCACGATAAGTCCTGGCTCATTCGGGTTAAATCTAAGATGTGAGTGAACCGCTATAAAATCTCCATCGCCCAGTATGTGTTTGATCTCAAAAATTTTATTTGGAAACTTGGCGTGATTTTCTTCCATTCCCTTCTGAAGACTTAGCGCATCACCTGGATAGTAGGCGTTGTGGTGACGCATCTTGGAACTGACATAAGTTTGATACGCCTCAGCAATTTTTCCGGCAATGACAAGATTGAGGAAGAAGACCGCCGCTTCTTTTGGTGAACTGTGAGTAGTTGACTTCATACTTATAATTTTATAAGCAATTCGTCTTTTTGTGCAGAATAAATTAAATTTTTAAAAATTTTTTATGGCTATAAATCTTAATTTTTTTCATTGCTAACTAAGCAGCTTTATAATGTGAAACATATCGATTAAGCACCTGGCGAATCATCCGCTGATATTTGGTCTTGTGCTTCCGGGCTTGCTTCTGAAAAAATGTAACCGTATCAAGATCCAGGCCAATGGTAACCTTCACAATCACCTTCGCTTTTGCAAGCTCCTCAGGCGGCGGTAAAAAATCCGGAACCGCTCTCAATTTACCGACGGGAAAATCCTGATCTGTTGGATCATCATCTTTATAGAAATCTATCTTAGCTGTTTTTTTCTTTTTCATAGTAATCTTTTCCTTTTCTCCAATAACCAGCTCCAAAAATTCGGATCTTATCTTCACGATATGCAAATCTAACGGTCAAAATGCGCTCTTCTATTTTGCCTACACACATAAAACGTTCCTCGTCTTCACACTATGCTTTTGATCAACAAAAATGCGTCGGTGCGGATCAAGAAAAACTTTTCTGGCTGTTCTGAAATCTACACCGTGCTTCTCAATATTCCAGCGTTCCTTTTCAGGATCCCAATCGAAATGTAACATATCTCCCCCAAATAAGCAATACTTTTATATGTATAATTATACATACTATTTTAGCGGGAAATTGTTGTTAGATTTAGTTTTCAACCAAAATGCGGGAGTTACTGTTTACGGGTGGAAATATTACTTATGCGGCACGAGATAAAACCTGTGTCGTGGCAAATTTTTCTTTCTTCGTTTTCGGCTTAATAATGATTTGCACGTCCCGGTCCAAAGCATTAAGCAATTCAAATAAAAGATTGAGTGAAAACATGCTGAGTTTACCGTTCATTAAACAAGAAACTTCGGACTGAGGAATGCCAAGCAGTTTAGACGCCTCCTTCTGAGTAAGAGCGCGGACCTTAATGATTTGAGAAATTCGAGACATGACTTGCGCTCTAGCAAAAATCCCTCCAGGATATTTGACTCCTATGTCTAAGAAAACATTTCCAGTCTTCACGACGTCGGGATTTACCAATTACTTGCTTTCTTTTTTCTTTCCATAATAACGTTTTCTGTTGAGAATTTAAGCGGCCTTCGGTCTCGATTTTGACAGGTGGTGTTCGATCTTACGAAACTGATGGGAACTCAAAGGAACAGCCTCCATTCGAATGGTGTAGCCGATATAAAGTAAAATTTTTTCTACGGTTGTTACATTCGAAAAATCACCACTTTCCACCTTGGAAATATGCTGCTGAGTGACGCGTGCTTTATCGGCAAGCGTCCGCTGACTCATATTGTGCTTGATACGAAAATCAATGATCTTCTTTACGATTTCAAGTTTTTGCTGGCTGAGCGCATGCATTTCCTTAAAATAGGGGTCTTTAAGTTTTTGTTTCAAATGTTGATTTACTTTTTCAAGTTTCATGAATCACCCAATGCTTTCTGACTTTGAAGAAATTTCCTTCTTCTTTCAACCGCCATCAATTTCTCATTTCGTGGCGTCTTATTTGACTTCTTAACGAATCCGTTTGTAAAGATCGCTCGACTCCGGTGAAAAAAGAAATACAAAATTCGTACGGCACCTTCTCTGCTTTTAAATCTAAGTTCAAAAATCTCATCCCCGATATACTTCGCATGGGGATTAGGCAATCTATGCCCAAATTCCTCAAGTAAACTTTTCACAAAGAAAAACTTCTGCTGCGATTTTGAGTCTAAGGCATCAATAAATTCTTTGATTGGCGAACGACCTGACTCGGTCACATAATAGAAGCAGGTTATTTTTTCCATAAAACCTGCCAAAAGAAGTATACAACTAAACGGTTGTTAATGCAAGAAATCAAAACTTCTCGTCTGATTGTTGGTGTAGGCATGCGAAGCATAAAAACCCTCCCGTAAACAGATGTCGTAGTCTTACTGTTTTTGCGGGAGAGAAGGGATGGAATTTTGAATTGCGGACGTATTATATCAGAAAGTTAGAACTTTCCAATACCGTTCTAGATTTTTTCTGTTCCAAAATTGCCGGGCTTAAAATTTTTACATCTTGCCTTCTGCCGCCAATTTACCTTCAGGGCTATATTGTTTCCATTCTTTTTTATCGTAATTATCCTCGCGCATGAGCTTGCCGTCTTCGTAATAAGACTTTCCAATGCCCGACGCCTCACCATTTTTATAATCGATTTGAGACATGAGCTGGCCATTTTCATAATAGGTTTTCATTCCCTGATCACTGACTTCCATTTGAACTTTACCATTTGGAAAATAAGTTTTCATATCCGCTGCCCAAATCGTTGAGGCAAACAGCAGGACAAACAACATTGAAACCAATAATATTTTTTTCATTCTTTCTCCTTGTTGGTTTAACTTAATTCGTGTTCACACATATCAAAATCAAAATCAACTTGGACATAACCTGTCTCTCAGAGAACCGGTACTGTTGAATGATTAGCTCCTTACCTTTTTGGAACTATTACATTTTTTGGAAGATAAAGTTTCGGAATTACAATTAGTTCGGGCGCTGAATCTTTTTTACCTAACTGTTTTTCACTTTTCTCTAGTGCTTCATATCTTCTTTTTAAGCGGTCAATCTGTGAATGAATCATTTCTGAAACAGCCTTGATCACAGACGTCCTGCAAGCGGACAGACTAAAAAACTTTTGTTTACTGTTGAAGCTTCGGGGATTATAGCAGACAAGAACACTTGAGATCCATATCTCAAGTACCTCAGTTACTTTCCCCTCTCCCTCTTTTTCAAAGAGGGAGAGAATTAGGGTGAGGGTGTAACAACTGTCATTTCGGTACTATCTTAAAAAAAAATAGAAAAATTTAACTCGGACTGCAAAATAAAAAAGGCGGGTTTTGGCCCGCCCCTTTTTTATTTCGGAATTGCGAATTGAAGTAGTTTAGCGTTTTTCTTTGCGCTTTGAGAAACACTCCTTACAGTAAACCGGACGGTCACCGCTCGGCTTGAAAGGAACTTCGCATTCCTTTTGACAACCCGCACAAGTTGCTTTGAACATTTCCTTTGGTCCGCCAAAACCCACTCCACCACCACCTTGAAAACCCATGTGAACTCTCCTTTGTTATTGCGCTTTTCGCAGGCGCAATTATTGCAACGGCACTACATTAAAGTTATGTATAAATGATTATCGGCAAAATTAGCGTTTGGATGAATAGCGAAAAAAATTCTCGTCCTTAACTAAGTGATTCGTAATACTCCCACTTCTTATAAGACTCCAGGAGAAGTTCCATGGTTTTTTGCAGCTTCGCTTTTGTCTCGGCAATTTCTTGGGGGTCTTTTTTGTAAAAATTCCGGTCGGCGATCAGATTGATCAGACTTTCCTGTTCGGATTCAAGTTTTTCAATTTCTGAGGGCAGATTTTCCCATTCCTTTTTCTCTTTCAAGGAAAGATTTTTAACGGACACGGGACGTTTGAGCTTTGTATTTTCTTTTTTCGCAGGCTCTGATTTTTTTTCAGTGGAGGCTGCAATTTTCCGCTGATTAAGCCAATCATCGTAACCACCGGGATATTCATTGATCACACCATTGCCTTCGAGAACCATTGTACTCGTCACAACATTATTCAGAAACGCCCGGTCGTGGCTGACGAGTAACAATGTGCCAGTATAAGCGACGAGAAGTTCTTCAAGAAGCTCGAGTGTTTCCACGTCAAGATCGTTTGTGGGTTCGTCCATCACCAGTAAATTGGAAGGCTTCGTAAACAGTTTCGCCAGAAAAAGCCGGTTCCGTTCACCACCGGACAAAACTTTGACCGGAGTCCTCGAACGTTCGGGTGAGAACAGAAAATTCTGAAGATATCCCAGCACATGCCTTCCCTTCCCATTAATCGTAACTGTGTCTCCGGTATCACACACATTTTCCGCCACGGTTTTTTCTTCGTCAAGCTGCTGACGGTGTTGATCGTAATAGGAAATGTCTGCATTAGTCCCAAGGTGGACAGTTCCACGTTGGGGTTTAATTTGACCGAGGAACAGCCTGAGCAGCGTCGTTTTTCCGGAGCCGTTTGGGCCAATGACCCCAATTTTGTCACCGCGCATAATTTTCGTGGTGAAATCTTTGATTAAATAAAGGTCATCATATAAATGATACAAGTGATCGATTTTAATGACGCGCTGACCTGAGTCTAAAGATTCCTGCGCTTTCATCCGCACCTGGCCCATCTGCTGACGCTCGGCACGTTTTACTTCGCGCATTCGTTCAAGTGCTTTGACGCGGCCTTCGTTCCTGGTTCGTCTCGCTTTAATTCCCTGCCGAATCCAAATTTCTTCCTGCGCCATTTTTTTCTCAAACCGCTCCCGCTCGGAAGCTTCTGCGTTTAAAGCAATTTCCTTACGCTCAAGAAAGGTTTGATAATCGCAGGACCAGCTGTACAGTTTACCGCGGTCAAGTTCCACAATTTTTGTTGCCAAATGCTGCATGAACATCCGGTCGTGAGTCACGAAGATGACCGTTCCGGGATAAGTTTTAATAAATCCTTCAAGCCAGTCGATCGCTTCAATGTCCAAATGATTGGTGGGTTCATCCAAAAGTAAAATATCAGGCTTTGTGATGAGCGCACGTCCCAGGAGCGTTCTTCTTTTTTGCCCGCCCGAAAGTTTCGTGAATTCAGCTTCCGGATCCAGTTTCATTTGAGCGATGACTTCGTCGACTTGTCGATTTGTTTCCCAACCGTTTGAGTAGTCCATCTCCGCTTGGAGATCGCCCAGTTGTTTCATAAGCTCCTCAGAATATTCCGTCTGGAGCCTGTGGCTGACATGATGGTAATCGCTTAAAAGTTTTACCCGACCACCGAGACCTGAGAGCACGATATCAAAAACCGTTCCTGAAATATCAGACGGAACTTCCTGAGGAAGATGAGCGGCCTTAAATCCTTTTTGATAAACGACGGAGCCCAAATCTACTTTCACGGTTCCCGCCATCACTTTCATTAAGGTGGTTTTGCCGGCGCCGTTTCTTCCGAGAAGAGCTACACGTTCGCCCTTCTCAAGTTGAAGCGACATCTGATCAAAAATGAGAGGCCCGCCAAAAGCGAGTGAAATTTCCTGTAAACTAATGAGTGCCATAGGAAGAATTATAACACTGATGCCGATGCATCAGTGTTGCAACGGCACTTCTATGAAGTGAGGTGTCCATTGCTGCATTTACGCAATTTGTTTTTGAAATTGTCTATGACGTCCTCGTCCTTAGCACCTGAGATTTTATATCTCAGGTGCCTGCGGCGAAAACTTAGGAAGTTTCAGCACTTGAGATCCAATATCTCAAGTGCCTGCGGCGAGGACTATGATGTCCTCGTCCTTAGGAAAAAAATAACGAGTTCGGTTTTTTCGAATTTGCCGACGGTTAATCGAATGGGTCCTTCGAAACGAGGATCCTGTTCAAGACGCCGAACAAATTCAGCGTTGTATTGATTATCAAAAGGAGCCTTACTTTCTTTGGTACCAATAAAATTTGGAGCCGTCACAATCACATCACACTGAGCCGCTTCTCTCATCAGAGTTTCCCAATTAATGGGCCCCATTTCATATCGCCACAGCAAACGCACGTCGGCAGTTAAATTTCGCATGGCCCAAGGATAATTAATGATTGTCGGATTTAATGAAGACCCCAGCCCCAACTCACCGATGACGGGACTTTTAAATCCGCGCTCGGAAATAATTTTCCAAACCGGTTCCCAATCCCATTGCTCATAGCGGCGAAACATATTCGTGTAATTGGCGAGAAGGAGTGTTTTGGATTCATCTCCTTTTTGATAATGCGGGTCTCCCGGTATGGGCCAAACTTGTACCGCAAGCTGCCAAATAATGAAACCGGCGAGAAATAAACTTTTTTTCCATGAAGTAAACCATCCGGTCACGGATCCAATCATTCCGAGCGCGAGTGCTAGCGGAAAAAGCGCGGGCGTTACAAAACGTGGATTATTATTGGTTCCGCAAAAAGTAATCATCAAAGTTGGAAGAGCGCTCAAAAGAAGCAATCCGATTACGGATTTTTTCTGTTTGTCAAAACTTTTCCTGCGAAACACAAAGGTAATGAGAAGAATCAAAGTAATCCAAAAAAGTGCGGGGCCTAAAACGGTCCATCGAACGAGCTTCGTCCACGTCAGAAATTTTCCGAGTGAAATCCCGTGGCCAAGCGAATGACGTTCAAAAGTTGCTGCGGTAAAAAATAAATAAACGAACACCACCTTCCAGTTGGCAATCCACCACGGAGAAAACAGAAGTGAGCCGAAACCAAGTGAGGTTATTAAAAAAAGCGGGCTCGGTTTGAAATTTTTGTCCTGCCAGCCGAAAAAAAGTAAAATGAGCGAGAACGGTGCCAAAATAAAGAAAAAAGAAAATTTTGCAAGACCTCCCAACGCCACACAAGCGGTAAATCCAATCCAATAAACGGGGCGCTCACGCCTGCTTATTATCATTTGGGTTACAATCCAAAACATACCTGCCATTGCAAAGAAGAAAGGATATTCGGTGTAAAAATGCTGAGTTGCATTAATCACCATCGGAGACATCGCAAGATAGATCACAGCAAAAGCTCCGGCTTCCGGTCTCGCCAGCGACTTACCTGTCAAATAAATTAACCAAAGACTCAAACACCAAAACACAAGCGAGTGAGCACGCAGCGCAAACGGATGAACGCCAAAAATCAAATTCCACGGAAGAGCCAGGATTCGGTAAGCCGGAGGATGATAAGTATCTTCGTAAAGTAGAGCGCCGAGAAGTTTATGGAAGCCGGAATTATGAAACACATGCCAATCGTAAAAGGCGCGGTTGAAATAAATGGCTTCGTCCCAGCCTTTTGGAAAAGGATTATCCAAAACGAAAAACAAAATCGCGCTGAAGATAACGAGTGAAACGCCGAACGCAAAAGCAGGCCAGTAATGAAAAGGGTCTCCGGAAACGGCGTGTGTTTTTTTCATTTTTTTAAAATCGCTGGGCTCCATTCTACCCTCTTGAGGGATCGCTCTCAACCACAATGATATCAATCAGAGCCAACAAAAAAACAAAACACCGGGCATTTTTGATATCATAATCCCTAAAATTTCGCCTGCAGAACTAAATTTTATCGCAACTTTAAATGTGAAGATGAATAGATGACTCGAAAATTAATTTTCTTTCGCTTATCCAGTCTCGTCTTAGGACTTTTGATCGGACTTGTATTGATTGAGCTGCTGACTCGAATCTTATTTTTTGTGGGAATATGCCCCAGTTATACTGCCTTCGAATTTATAAGACAATCCCCTCACTACGTCTGGTCTCAATTTACAGGTCCAACGTTTGTGCGAAAAGAAAAAATTTATAACTTCTACGGAAATAAACTTCGGATTAATCGATATGGCTATCGAGGCAAAGCTGTCTCTCCTGAAAAAAAAGCCGGCGCTTCCCGGATTATTTTTATGGGCGGCTCTCAAACTTTTGATCTGGCGGCAAAAGAAGGAAAAGACTGGCCAACTCTGGCAGGCAATTTGCTGAATCAATCAGCGCATCAAGTTGAAGTGCTGAACGCAGGCATGCCTGGACATCATTCCTGGGATTGTTTGGGAAAACTCTACTCTGAGCTTTATATGTGGAAGCCGGACGTGGTCGTAATTAATGAAGCTTGGAATGATATTAAATATTTTCAAAATTTATCTCCTGAGAATTCTTTGATGGCTAAAAATCTTTCTTCCACCCAAATTTCCAATCTGAATCATTCACCCAATCATCTCAGAGTACTGGATCTTCTAGGCTGGTCATTAAATTATTCAAAAAATACCCTTTATCATCCAGAAAGACTGCCTAAAACGAATCAAGATCGATTAAAAAATAATTTTAGCGAGTGGGGGCCGAAACAATACGCCTTACATTTGGAACTGATTTATCATTTATGTAAACGAATAAACGCAAAACTGGTGATCATGAAACAACCTCGTCTTGTTTCAGAGTCGAATAGCGCGGAGGAAAGAAAAACGATCGCCTATCAATGGATAGGCTTGGACCATACAACTTTGATCAAGGCATTTGAAGCTTGCGACTTAGAGATTGAGAAGCTAAAGACGATTTATCCGGATATTTCAGTTCTCGATGCTTCTTCAATCATGACAGGTCATAAAGAATTCTTCATTGACCATGTCCATACCACAGAATTGGGCAGCGAAAAACTGGCTTCTATTGTTGCGGAACGAATCAGTCCTCTTCTCTCCAAACTGCCAAACCAAAATAAAGAAAAAGAAAATCTGTAGAGATTTTCGTCTGTTCAGAAATTAGGGCGTTGGGTTTCCCTTCATGTCATAATTTCCCGGCTTTAAACAAATAATCCCAAAACAAGTGCGTGGCTCTGAATTGGTAACGCAACCTCCAAGTAAAGCTGTCAACATCACCAAAAGTAGAATCTGTTTTATATTCATAATTCCTCCGGTTAATTGGTAAAAGTACTGGATTATATTTTACCTTCTATAAGGACAGCTCTCAACCACAATCATATCAATCAGAAGTTGACAACGATACTGACTTTCAATGGATCTAAATCAGGATTGGCTTTTTTGGGACGGTTTTATTTCACCGGTCAGAGCATAAAAAAATGCCAGAGCGGTAAACGCAAGGAGACTCACAACCACATTAAAAAAAGCCAACACGAAGGTTAGAAAAAATAAGGGCGGACCAAACATGTAACTTTTTGTAATTTGATTGACGCAAGCCACGGTTGCAGCACGGCTCAAAAGACGCCGCTTATAAATTGCGTAATGCCAAAGTGCGTTGAAGGCCAATGCAATTAAAACATAAGTTCCGGTATAAAAAGCCGTGGCGGTAACGGCGTAGCGGTGCTGAATGTGTCCAGCCAGCACTTGCGTTGGAAAAGGAACGAAAGCCACGAGCATCAACAAAAAACCATTGAGAAAAAGAAATACATTATCAATGCGTTTGATGTAGGCAAAAATTCGGTGATGATTCACCCACATGATCAGAATGGTAAAAAAACTAATGAAGTAGGCTAAGTAAGATGGCCACTGCTGGAAGAGCGCTTTAGCAAGATAAGTTGCGCTTTCCAATTCATATAACCGCGGAGGTTTAAATTCCAGAACGAGAAGTGTAATGGCGATTGAAAAGACTCCGTCGCTAAAGGCTTCGATTCGTCCTGTTTCTTTTTCGTCTTGCGTCGTTTCCATTGAGTGTGAAAATTCCTTTTAGACTGGATTATCGGCAACAACCGATAAATTAATAAATTGGTAATTTGAATCTGGTACTTGGGTGGGAGTGGACGGCGGAATTTAACCGCCGTCCAGAAATGATTTTAAATCGGCGTTCCACTGCAACTATTACTAGAAACCGTAGAATCCGATCTTAAAACTCCTGTGTGATCAATACAAAAATCTGAAGCAGATGATCCCGTCTGTGAAGCCGCCGTCAACGTATACCCTGCCGAATTCGTCGCAAAGGTCAACGTGTGACCATGCTTCGTTGTGGTGTCAGACCACGAAGAATCCAAATATGGAGGTGTGGCACCTGTCAATGCAGCGACATTGGCTGGGTAAGCCGGAGGCGCTTGAGCAGAGCGGTAACTTTCAGAAGCGGTGCTGAAAGCACGCATATCACCTTTCACAGAACCATCATTTGCATTTACCCGCGCACGAAGCAGGTTCGGAATTGCAATGGCAGCCAACAGGCCGATGATCGCAACCACGATCATAACTTCGACAAGGGTAAACCCCTTTTGTGTAGAGAAGCGAATCATGCAAATCACTCCCTTTCGCTTCTATAATTATCAACAAATATGCCAGAAAAGAGAATAAAAAAATAAGGGGTGGAAAACAGCTAAGGCCTTGAAAAAGTAAAAAATTCTTTACAGGTGTAAAAAATTCGAGCTAAATCGAAAAATAAAAGAGATTTGCAAATAATCAATTCTTTGCACCAAGCAAACCTGAAAGAGAAGCGCGGGTCTGTTCAGCGAAAGAAGCAGTCATCTTACTCACTTGAGACGTGACCATTTTCATTCCGATTTTCTTAAGCGTAATCGCAATCACCTGCTCCGTAACCCGGCGGGGATTGGTCACATCTTCAAGTGAAGCATTGTAGACATTCAGAAAAAAAACTTTCGTAATCGGCGGAGTGAACCCATAGTCAATATATTGGGCTCGTGTCATGGTGAGAGTCACTTTGTCAATTTGCAGAGGCGGAGGTGGAACGCGGGGTTTTTCGGCCAATTTTTTCTGCAGTTCGTTGAGATTAATTTTTCCATTCGTATCTCGTTCCGCCACAATTTCTTCAAGGTTTATACGAATTTGGCGGACATGAATTTTTCCTTTGAGCAAGTCAAACGGCTCGACGCTGATGAAAATTTCGGGAATGGAAGCTACCTGGGATTTGAAATCACCAAATTTCCGGACGTGAATGTCGTAGAGTCCGACTTCGATGGGAAATAATTTCAAACGCATTTTTCCCAAACTGACAGGAACACCGATCGCAGATCGAAGAACACCATTTAAAATAGCGAGGCCGAACAAATAAACGCTTAGAACAATGATTACAACTGCACCCAGAACGGTGAGCAAAAACTTGTGTTTCTTAAGAAAGTGAAGGAGCATAATTGTCGCTGACGAGATTCCAAAACTCATCCCTATCAATTACATAACGGCGGAGTCTCTTGGGCGCTTTTTTCCAATCCGTGTACTCGATGATCATGACAACGGTGGATTGTGCAAGTCCTTCCTGAAGAGGTCCAAACTTCGGCGTTTTCCGGAATCTCAAATCCGCAGGAAGTTTATCCCCATTCAATGCGAGTTTCCAATCTTCAAGTGAAGCGATTTTTAGATGTTTCGCCTTTTCAAAAAATTTCCGGTTCTGTTCATAGACTAAATAATCCATTTGAACATAAATCGGAAAATGTTTGTTTGCGCGGCTCCGCTTGACCCTGACGATTTTACTTAAAGGCTTCTCAACTTCTTTAATGAGGCGGGAACCGGTTCTGACCACTATTCGATTGACAACCCGCAAGCCGGAAAAAATTCTTTGCCTGAGAAACTCCACCGTATCTGCTGCATACGCAACAGATTTGATGTGAATTTTCTTTCCTTTTATTTCAGTGACTGCCACGTCAAGAGGAAGCATTACCCAGAAATCCGCATCATAAATAATGTCCTCGCCAAAAATAATAAGTTTTGAAATCCGCGTCTGCATAATCGGAGTCAAACCAGCAATTCCCCCGCCGGCAACCGTCGCCGCAAAGCGGGCATCCGATAAACTGAATTGACGAATCTGTAAACCATCCATCAACTGGCCGAAACGCCGGATGATAAAAACTTGAGGAAGCTTCTGATAAGAATTTGAAATGTGATCGGCTGTTTTTTCAAACGGCTGCTTCTTCGTTCCCAAAAGAAAAGAAACTCCGTGATCGCCCAAGCGGAGAAATTCAAGTTCGGTCAGGGCAATGACGGAAGCAGCCCAATTGTGGAGGTCGCAGCGGTTTTTAAGATTGTGAATGGTTGCCGGCGGCTGCCAGAAAAGATCTTCCGCCGAGTCAGGTATCGGCGTTAATGCAAAGAGTTCGGAAGTTCCGATCAAGACAAGAAGCAGAAATAAACTGAATAATTTCCTAGCGTTCATAAATATCCTGTATTGGTTTTTCGTCAAAATCGGTTTTGCCTTGATATCCGATGATTTGAAAAACAGTCGGTGTTAATTCAACCATACGATGAGGGGTTTCGACAACTCCTTTTTTAATGTCCGGCCCTGAAATCATCAGGGTCGCCCGGAGAGAGCCTTCTGATAAGTAACCGTGATCTGCTCCGTTAACATTCTCAATTCTGAAATTCCAACCTGGCATCGCCGAGACGACAATATCCGGGTCTTGCGACTTCGCAAATGCAGATAACTTTTGGTTCCAATGAAAAGGTTTTACGAGGGCAAAAATCGCATCGGGATAATGAGTTTTGTAGGTTGCGCCAAGCCACTCTTTGTCATCATGATATTCGCCAAGAAATTTTTGAATTGATTCTCGACTTCCTTCCAAATCTTGTAAATAATTGAACGGATCAGCTTGAGCCGTTTCCGCGTAGGAAATTTTTCCATTCTCGTCCTCGTCAAACTGATTGACGGGCATGTATCGATAAAGATATTTTCCATCTTTCTGTTTGATCCAGATCAACGCCGTGGTTCCGTCCGTATTTCGAACGTAAATGAGATCCTGCGAAACTTTGACGATAATAAATTGAGCGGGATGCGGATTTATGTCGTTAGGAAATACGTTTCGTTTTTCCAAATTAATTTCGCCAATCGCTTTGATCAGATTAACCGGCTGTCGGTTCGGACCTCGTCCATAATGTTCCAACTCGTAAAATTTATTCGGCCGGTTCCAGTTCCCCGAAAAAATATCCTGAACGGGAAAATAAAGTTCGCATTGGCCCCGTCCCATGTTGTCGATAAACACATACGCCTCAGAATCGCTGCCGGGATGCGTAATTGAAAAATCAGGCCCGCGCACATTCATTTTCAATTCTTTGTAAAAAAAATTGCGGCCGAGATAATAGGGTTGATTATAAATTCCGTTTTTGCCTCCAATCGCACCGTGGTCTGAAAAAAGCATGGTATAAATCCGCTCATCCTTGTTGTTTTCCAGCATGGTCTGATAAATTTTACCGATCCATACATCTACATCTTCAATCATGTGCCGCGCGTTTCCGTATTGTCCCCACTCGTTGCGGTGCTGTTCTTCATCCATGCCCGGAAACCAAATCAAAAAAGCCCGGCCGCGCCTGTCGTTTGCCATGTACTTTAAAGCGTAAGTGCCGTTAATCTCATCAATTTTATCCGCCGCTTCACTCGTCACAAAATAAGGATGATCAACCATGTTAGCAGCCACGTGCGGCCACGCCGTTGGCGCAACGGAAGAATTGATCGGAGAAACCGCCGAATGATATTGATCGCCTAAATAATTATAAAAGGCGCGGATCTTATTTTCTTTTAGAATCCGAGGTGCGATGTCTGTTTCCGTGAGAAGATTAAAATATTTTGGAAACCGTTGCTTCTTCCATCTGAGAAAAAAATTTCGTTTGCGGACTCGGAAACGCTGAAACAAAGCCTGTGTTTTGATGCCGGAATTTTCAGGCCATTTGCCGGTCATCAACATACCGTTGGCAAGAACGGTATTCGATGGAAAAAGCGTAAAAAAATGTTTAAACCGAAGTCCTTGATCATAAAAAAGTTTTTTGATGTTGGGAAGCTTTCCCTCCTGAACCATTTCATCAACCGTGTCGGGCCTGAGACCATCAATATAAAAAATGGCGACCTTCGCCTGAGACGGATGAGCTACCATTTGAGCTTGTAAGCCCGGAGTTGAGAAAAATATGACGCCCACAAGGGCGGCTAAATAAAGCGTTCTTTTTTTCAAAATAAGTTACCTTTTGGGCGATATTTTAAAGGAAGAAAACAACTCTCGCAAGCGAGGACTGGAAACGCTTTTGACATCATTGACAGGTTGTTTCAGTAAGGAAATTCTGTATTTACAATTAATTTGTCAGAAAATCTCTGACATTTTGAACCTTGCTTTTCTTTTGTTGGCTTTTCCTTTAAAATAAATCTCTTATGAACAAAAACATTCTGCCCATCTGTGATTTTAATTTTTTGATCCATCAAACACGGCTCATTCTTTCAAGCTACCACCACTGGATGGGAAAAAATCTTTGGCCAGAAGATAAACCAGACGACATTTTGACGAAAGAAATTTTTTTCGCACCGTTTATTCTATGCTCTTCCGGAAAGGAAACCGATCCGATTTTAAATTATGGAAATCAAAAAGCGCTTGAGCTTTGGGAAATGGACTGGGATAAATTTACGCATACACCTGGCCGTCACACAGCCGAAGCGGCTGAACGTGAAGAGCGTGCACAGTTTCTTGAGACGGTTCAAAGACAGAGCTATATTGACAATTACAGCGGAATTCGAATTTCAGCGAGCGGTCGCCGGTTTAAAATTGAACGGGCAATCGTTTGGAATTTGATTGATGCGAAAGGAATTTATAAGGGACAGGCCGCCACCTTCTCGGCCTGGAAATGGATATAATTTAATTACGAAGAAGATTTTCGGCGGCGGACCAAATAGCCGAGGACATCTTTAATGATGACGAGGCTGTACGGAGTTCCGTCTTCTGCAAGAACCGGAACATGACGACAAACTCCCATCGCCATTTTATTGACGACATACGCAATTGGAGCATCGGCAGTTACATATTCGGGGTTCGGTGTCATTACTTCTTTGACTTTAACTTTTGAAAGATCCTTGTATTTACCGGCAACACGAAGAAGTAAATCACGGTTGCTTAAAATTCCAACCAGCTTTTTATTTTCGTAAGCAAGAATACATTTTTTTCCTTCTTTTTGAAAAATCTTGACGACTTTTTGAATCGTGTCATTCGGACTGCACACGAGCAAATCTTTTCCGGTTAAAAGTCCCGCAACGGGATCCTGCATTAAAGCGGATTGAAATTTGTCGTCTTTTTTCGGCTGAGGAAGTCCGGTCTGCATTAAAGAATGAAGGCATTGCTCACACCGGTCATTTCCCAGGATGTTTTCCGCACCGCAGGAAGGACACTTGATGGTTTTATTATTTAACTGTCCAGGTATCTGAGCCATAAATTAAATCTTTGAGATTTCCTTTTCCCTTTGTTTTAATTGCCTGCTGAACCTGTCCTTCCAACATTTCATCGTAAGTGGGTTTGATAATGTGCCTGAAAATACCGAACGGTACCGGCATTGCCGGATATTCCATTCGTGTCAAAAGATAAGCATAACTCGGTTCCGGATCATTTTCATTGTGAATGAGAAGATCTTTCGTATCCATTCCCTCTTTGTAATCAGTGACTTCAAGAGTAAGACCTTTTAACCGAATAGCTTTGTTTTTTTCTTTTCCAAAAACAAGCGGCTTTCCGTGTTCCAGAATCACCATCCGGTCGTCGCGACTGTCGCGGCCGGTCACCGGTTCAAATGCTTTGTCATTAAAAATGTTGCAGTTCTGATAAATTTCGACAAACGAAACTCCTTTGTGTTTCATCGCCCGTTCCAAAACAGAACCCATGTGAGTCGGAATGCTGTCAAGTGTGCGCGCAATAAAAGTGGCTTCGGAAGCAATTGCAATGCAAAGAGAATTAATCGGATAGTCAATCGAACCTTCCGGAGTTGACTTGGTTACTTTTCCGATCGGCGAAGTCGGTGAATATTGTCCCTTCGTCAAACCGTAAATCCGGTTGTTCACAAGCAGAATATTAAAATTAATATTCCTGCGCATGGAATGAACCAAATGATTTCCACCGATACTCAAGCCGTCGCCGTCGCCGGTAATCACCCAAATCGAAAGTTCAGGATTAATACATCTGAGGCCTGTCGCAATCGTCGGCGCGCGGCCGTGAATGGAATGGAATCCGTAGGTATTCATATAATATGGAAAACGGCTTGAACATCCGATTCCGGAAATAAACACATATTTTTCTTTCGGCAAATCAAACTTTGCTAGAGTTCTCTGCATCGTGGCCAAAATAGAATAGTCTCCACATCCCGGACACCAGCGAACTTCCTGGCCTGAAACAAAATCTTCACGTGTGTATGGTAATTTAGTCGTATCCACTGGACTCATTGAAAGGACTCCTGCAAATAAACTGAATCATATCCGAATCTTTTCTTTCCTCCCCCTTGATGGGGGAGGACTAAGGTGGGGGTGTAATTGTTCTGCAAACCCCCCATCCCTGCCTGGCCGGCAGGCAGGCTATCCTTCCCCCACAAGGGGGGAAGGAATGAAGAGACTGCGTTATCGCTATTCATTGATCTAAATTTCATTTATAAAATTTCCTTAATCTTATTCACAATTTCTTCAACTTTAAACGGCTGACACTGAACTTTATTTAATCCGATCACATTCGTTCCCGGAAAAGCATTCCGGATCAACATGGAAAGCTGGCCCGAATTAAGTTCAGGAATCAAAACATGTCTGAATTGGCTCAACACTTTTCCCAAATTTCTCGGAAACGGATTCAGATAATTCAAATGTGCTTGTGACACTTGAATTCCCTGCGCTTTTAAATCCATGACCGCTTGATAAATTGGGCCGAAGGTTCCACCCCAGCCCAGCACAATTAATTTTCCCAATTGAGGACCATGAACTTCCATTTCCGGAACGTCATTGGCAATGCGTCTGATTTTCTCGGCTCGATAATTCACCATTTTCTGATTGTTCGGACCATCGTAACTCACATTTCCCGTAAGATCGGCTTTCGAAAGTCCTCCGATCCGGTGCTCGAGTCCCGGTGTTCCCGGAATGGCCCACGGCCGCGCGAGTGTTTCCGGATTTCTGGAATATGGAAGAAAAGGTTCGTTCGACGCTTTTGGATGATTGGCTTCGATCTTTGGCAATTTTTCAATTTCAGGAAGTTTCCACGGTTCCGCAGAATTAATGACATCGGCTTCGGTTAAATAAATGACTGGCGTCATATATTTGATCGCAATTCTCACAGCTTCAACCGCCATTGAAAAACAATCGGATGCAGTCTTTGGTGAAACAACTGCAATCGGAGATTCACCGTTTCTACCGTACAAAACTTGCAGCAGATCTGTCTGCTCTGTTTTGGTCGGCATTCCCGTGCTCGGACCGCCGCGCTGAGCATCGATAATCACAAGCGGAAGTTCGGTCATAACCGCCAAATTAATGGCTTCTGATTTTAAACAAATTCCGGGACCGCTCGTTCCCGTCATTCCAATTTGACCGCCGAAAGAAGCACCGATGGCTGAGCCGATGGCTGCAATTTCATCTTCAGCTTGAAATGTTTTAATGCCAAAATTTTTGAATCTTGAAAGTTCGTGAAGAATATTGCTGGCCGGCGTGATTGGATAGGAACCGTAGAATAAAGTTTTATTTGCAAGTTGCGCTGCAGTGACAAAACCAATCGCAGCTGCTTCGTAACCCGTAATTTTTCGGTACACTCCGGGTTCCAAATCTGCCGGCTGAATGTGATATTGAGCCGGCAACGCTTCAGTGATGTCAGCGTAATTATATCCAGCTTTCAGAGCCGTAATATTTCCGTTCACGATTTCCGGACGTTTTGCAAACTTTTTTTCAATCCAATGAATCGTATGATCCATCGTCCGATCGTAAAGCCAAAACACTATTCCGAGCGCAAAAAAGTTTTTGCAACGTTCCACTTCGGAAAGTTTAAGCGGCAGATCTTTCAATGCATTTGCTGTCAGTGCAGAAAGTGGAACTTTGATGAGTTGAAAATCTTTTAATGTGTTGTCGGTCAGTGGATCCGTTTTCCAACCGGCCTTTTTGACGTGCGCTTCATCGAAAACACTTTCATTCACAAAAATCAAGCCGCCTCTTTTGACATTTGGAATGTTGACTTTAAGTGCAGCCGGATTCATGGCAATGAGCACATCGCATAAATCGCCGGGTGTAAAAATAATTTCCTTCGAAAATTGAATTTGAAAACTGCTGACTCCGGGCAACGTTCCGGCAGGTGCGCGAATTTCAGCCGGAAAATCTGGAAGCGTGGCAAAATCATTTCCCATCACGGCTGCCGTATCGGTAAATTGATCACCCGTCAGCTGCATTCCGTCTCCAGAATCTCCTGCAAATCTAACTGTAATTGAATTGGCTTGAAGAACTGGTTTTCGTGTCATTGTTTTGGTTGCAAAATTTACTTCCACCATAACTTCCTTTATCCTCCCTCCGGCGTCTCCATAATCTGATCGGGGTGAGGCGGTAAATTATATATTTCAGTAGGGTAAAACTCTCCGAGGAATCGAATGAGGGTGCGCACAGAAAGGACGTTCACCAAATCTCCGTTATCATCTATCAGCGGAATATGATAAAGACGTTTCTCACCCATCAAATCAATCGCATCGCCAACCAAATCCGTAGGTTTTAAACACAGCGGATCTTTGGTCATGTATTTACTGATCGGATCATTCCAATTAACGTCTCTTTCCAGAATTTTTTGAACGACATCTGATTCAGTAAAAATTCCGACCACTTTTTTATTTTTGGCAATGACCACATAGCCCGCACGATTTTGCTGCATCAGTTCAATAGCCGCTTTAACGGATATCTCTGGGGTGGCTTGAACCAACTTGGGATTGGTGATCTCGTAAATCCGCTTTGCCTTTAAGACTGTTTCTACTGATTTAACCGCCATCACGCTCTCCTATAACTTATGAAAGTCACACTTTATCTTAATATATTAGCAATAAACGTCTGAGGAGTAAAGAGTTGCCTGTGTCGTCATTGCGAGCGAACAAAGTGAGCGAAGCAATCTCAGACGTAGATTGCTTCGCCTTCGCTTGGATTGCTGCCTCGCAATGACGGAGGAACTACGGCTTGGGCTGGGTAAGCTTTTCGGGAGATAAAATGTCTTTGAGCTTTTCTTCCGGAATTAATCGGCGTTCCAAAATAATTTCCCGAAGTGTCTTTCCGGTTTTAACCGATTCCTTCACAATTTCCGCTGCTTTGCTGTATCCAATGTGCGGATTGAGCGCCGCGGCAATACCGTAACTTTTTTCGGCAAAATCAAAACAGTGCTCGGAATTGGCTTTAATCCCGTCCACACAAAAACGGGTAAATACATCGATTGCGTTTTTCAAAATTTCAATCGACGTCAGCAAATTGTAAATCACTGTTGGAATCATGACGTTCAGTTCCAATTGCCCTGCTTGTGTCGCCATGGATACCGCAAGATCATTACCCACTGCTTGAAAACAAACCATCGTCAACATTTCCGGCATCACGGGATTAATTTTTCCGGGCATAATCGAGGATCCGGGCTGTCTTGCCGGAAGTTCAATTTCATTAAATCCAGTTTTTGGGCCGGAGTTAAGAAGACGAAAATCATTACAAATCTGAATCAAACTAAGCGCTAGAGTTTTCAACTCACCCGAAACGGAACTAAAATCAGCGGTGCTTTGCATCAGTTCAAATAAATTACTTCCGCTTTTCAGATCAAAGCCGGTGATCTTGCTTAAATTTTGAACCAATTTGTTACGATACGAAACCGTTGTGTTCAAACCTGTTCCAATCGCTGAGCCGCCGATTCCGAGTTCATGTAAATTTTTTTCTGATTCCTGAATCCGTTTCAATCTCTTTTTGACAACGCTCGCGTAACCGGAAAATTCCTGACCGAGTGTAATCGGCGCGGCATCTTGCATGTGCGTGCGGCCAGATTTAATGACTCGTCCGAATTCGTTGGCTTTGGCATCCAAAGAAACACCGAGTTTTTCAAGGACTGGATAAAATTCATGAAGCAATTTAATCGCCGCAATTCGAAGTGCAGTCGGAATCACATCATTCGTTGATTGACCCATGTTCACATGATCATGAGAATGAACTTTTGAATGATCGCCTTTTTTGAATTTCAAAATTTCAAGTGCGCGGTTAGTAATCACTTCATTCGTATTCATATGCTGAGACACACCGGCACCGGATTGAAATGCGTCGATGACAAATTGATCGCTGAGTTTCCCTTCCATGACTTCTTCGGAAGCCTGAATGATGGCTTGTGCAATTTTGGAATCAAGACGCTTGAGGTCGGAATTGGCTTGGGCCGCCGCTTTTTTAATGGCTGCCGTTGCCCACACAAAGACAGGATGAAATTTCAAACCGCTGATGGGATAATTCTCGATAGCGCGTGCGGTTTCAGAACCGTAATAAGCAGCTTCCGGAATTTCTTTCGATCCGAGAGAATCATGTTCAACACGAGTTTGCATATTGGGGAGAATACCCTTAATTTGAATTCAAATCAATCAAGAATTAAGAGGCTGACGATGAGAATATCCTTGGCTCGTTTCATGCCAATAGCTGATTTTGGATTCGCCAAGCCGCCAGCATAAATAAACCACGCGGTCTTCGATGATGCCATAAAAATCAATCAGACCAACTTCAGCGTCCTTCAGGAAGCAGCCATGTTTGTGAATTTGATCCACGATAGAATAAAATTCACCTACGACTTGATGGTGTTCGGCAGCCAAGTGATCCAAGTCCGCAGAAGATGAATCTTCGCCATTTGAAATTAATTCAGTCGCATCAATCTGTACTTCAATTGCCATTACCACTTCCCGCTTTTTTTTAAGCTTATGAATCAATTTTGTTAATGCAGGAAGTAATTGATTTGCCTCTTCTAAAGTAAAAACTTTAAGTTCGTTCATCATTTAGCTCGCTTTACAATTTTAATTTAATTAGTAAACAAGTGCACCGCCGAAATAGGCGGTAATCACAATAAAAATATTTCCCGCCAGCGAAAAAAGAATTTGGGTCATCCGGTAATGAGCCTGTTCCTGTTTTCCAAAACGCCAGAATAATGCTCGCGAAGACTGCACAATCAATACACTTATCGCCGCAATAAAATGCGTTTTAACACGGCCTTGAATTCCATCAAAACCGCCGGCATCAAACAAACCGGCACAAATGGCAATGATCATTCCAAAATATCCGGCTTTAAAAACGAACGAAGCAAAACGGAGATATTGAGGATCATTTTTTCGAATCCAAACAAAAAGTAAAATGAGTTCGAGAAAATAAAACGCAATCGGATAATGGATTGTGATCGGATGAATTAAAAAATTCATGCGGTGTTTGCTTTTTTAGTGATTCATTCTTGCAGAGGGCGGAGGAGTTGAATTAATGTATTTTTCTGGATTCTTCTTAAAATCCTTCAAACACTTGCGGCAGCAAAAAGAATAAGTTTTTCCCTGATAAATGTAAGTCACTTTACCGCTCGCCTTATCACCGCTGACGGGACAAAATTGAGAGGATTTAATAGCCACTTGTGTGGGTGAAACAACTGATTCGGCAAAAATGGGAGCACTGATCGAAAAAAGTAATATCAAAACGAGAACGATATTTTTTTTCACTAGGAACTTCTCTTTCCGTCATTGCGAAGCCAGCTTTCCAACTGCGGGCTGAAGCAATCTCAAGATTGCTTCGTCGTTCCTTCGGAACTCCTCGCAATGACACTAGAATTATTATACCAAACAAAACAAATTACGCGCTTTGTTTTTTGGATCGTTTGCGGGCGGTGGGATCAAGCAGTTTTTTTCTCAAGCGGATGCTTTTGGGCGTAATTTCAACCAACTCATCGGGGCCAATGTATTCAATCGCAAGTTCCACATTCATTTCTTTTGGAGGAGTCAGGATAATGGCTTCATCGGTTCCAGAAGCTCTCATGTTGGTCAGTTTTTTGGTTTTGCATGGACTGATCACCAAATCTTCAGGCCGCGAATTTTCTCCGATGATCATTCCTTCATAAACTTCTACACTGGGACCAATAAATAATTCGCCTCGTTCTTCGCAATTATTTAATCCATAGGCGTTTGACGTTCCATTTTCCGAAGAAACTAAAGAACCATGCGCAAGCGGCTCGAATCCGTTTTCTTCCATATTTTTATATTCGTCAAAAACGTGATGAACAATCGCAGTGCCACGTGTCTTCGTCATCAAAACACCTTTAAGTCCCATGACACCACGCGTTGAAATCTGATATTCCAAATGAATTTCACCCGTGGGCGCCTGAATCATATTTGTTAACATGGCTTTTCTCTTTCCGACTTCTTCAATGACGGCGCCCTGATATTGTTGCGGCACATCGATAATCAAAAATTCAAACGGCTCCTGTTTTCTTCCGTCTTTTTCATGAAGAATCACTTCCGGCTGGGAAACTTGGAGCTCAAAACCTTCGCGCCTCATCGTTTCAATTAAAATTGCCAGATGAAGCTCGCCTCGTCCGGCAACCAAAAAAGTATCGGGACTGTTCGTCTCAAATACACGAAGTGAAACATTTGTTTCAAGTTCCTTAAACAATCTTTCTCTCAACGTTCGAGAGGTCACATGTTTTCCCTCGCGGCCGGCAAACGGACTTGTATTCACGGCAAAAGTCATTTGAACGGTCGGCTCATCAATCGTAGGAGGTGGAAGCGGTGTTGGATTCTGAAGATCTGTAATCGTGTCGCCAATCCCAATTCCGTCAAATCCGGAAATAGCCACAATTTCACCCGCCGAAGCTTCATTGATTTCAACGCGCTCAAGACCTTGATAATTTAAAATGCTCGTAATTTTCGCCGGAACTTGTCTTTGGTCTTTTTTAAATAAAATGGCGTTGTCATTTTTATGAACTGAGCCGGCTGAAATTTTTCCGATTCCCATGGTTCCTTTGTATGCATCCGCCAAAAGAGCCAGCACCAAAATTTGAAGCGGCGCTTTCAAATCAATTTGCGGCGGTGGAATGTGTTCGATAATCGCATCAAGCAAAGGTGTAATGTTATCGGATGGTTTATTTAAATCACGGGTTGCTGTTCCCTGAAGTGCTGAAGCATACACAATCGGAAAATCGAGTTGATCTTCATGAGCATTTAATTCACAAAATAAATCAAAGGTTTTGTTGGCGACTTCATCCGGACGTGCATCGGGAGTATCAATTTTATTAATGACGACAATGGCTTTGTGACCGAGCTCAAGGGCTTTCTTCAAAACAAAACGGGTTTGCGGCATCGGGCCATCTTTGGCATCCACCAAAAGCAAAACGCCATCTACCATTCGAAGCGTGCGCTCGACTTCGCCGCCAAAGTCTGCATGACCAGGTGTATCCACAATATTAATTTTAATATTGTTATGGGTCACGCTCGCATTTTTTGCGCGAATCGTAATGCCCCGTTCGCGCTCCAGATCCATGGAATCCATAATCCGCTCACCCATATCCGCAATATTTCTATGGACGTGAGTTTGCCTTAAAATGGCATCGACGAGCGTGGTTTTCCCGTGATCAACGTGAGCGATGATTGCAATATTTCGGATATCTTTTCTATACGATTTTTCGGACATGGTAAAAAGTCAAAAATTATAGCATAAAAGCAGCCGTCATTGCGAGGAGCCCGAAGGGCGACGAAGCAATCTCCGACCGTAGATTGCTTCGGCATTGCTTGGAACGCTGCCTCGCAATCCCATTTATGAATTTTTCCTTAGGATCGGGATAGCCCCTTTGTGGGGCAATGACGTCGTTTTCATGCGGGGCTAAACATTTCGATCAATAAAAGTTTTTTCTCGCGCGGCAAAGACTTGACCGCAAACTCGCGAACCAGTGCCTGCGTCCGGCTTTTGCAGGATTCCTGATAACGCAATTGAACCGGACGGCGCGTTCTCGTAAAACGCGAGGCTTTTCCGTTCATGTGGGCTTTGAACCGGCGTTCGAGATTATTCGTAATGCCGGTGTAAAGAGTCTGATCGGCACATTCCAAGATATAAAGAAACCACGGCTCGCGTTTTTTGCGCCGGGATTTTTTTTCCTTGGCCTGCATGCCGTCCAGCATGCGTTTGTATTTTGCGTTCATGATCCTATTCTATTCCTTCCCCCCTTGTGGGGGAAGGTCAGGATGGGGGGAATAAATTAAATTTTTCACCCCCACCTTTATCCTCCCCCATAAAGGGGGAGGAAAGATACTATTTGCAAAAATAAATCATTCCATCTATTTTATTGATTATGCACAAAACAGATGCCGGTTCAAAGGAATCTAAAACAGCTTTACTGACCGTTTTCCTGGCGGTGTTAATCGATTTGATGGGCTTTGGAATTGTCCTTCCCCTGCTTCCTTTTTATGCTACCACCTTTCATGCATCGGCAATTCAGATCGGACTCCTTTATAGTATTTATTCCTTTGCGCAATTAATTTTCTCGCCCATCTGGGGCAGCCTCTCAGACAAGTATGGAAGAAGACCAATTATGCTCATCAGTACGTTCGGAGCTTCTTTTGCCTATCTTCTTTTTGGATTGGCTCACACCTTGTGGCTCTTATTTCTTTCGCGCCTCATTGCAGGAATCATGGGAGGAAATATTTCAACCGCTCAAGCCTACGTCGCCGATGTGACAACGCATGACGATAGAGCAAAAGGAATGGGACTCATCGGAGCTGCATTCGGAATTGGATTTGTCATCGGTCCGGCGGTTGGCGCACTTTTGATTCATCCAAAATTTTTAGGACTCTTCCATATCCTTCGAAGGAATGAATTTGCTCTGCCTGGATTTTTCGCGTCTTTACTTTCGGTTTCAAGTTTTCTGCTCGTCTTATTTAAATTACCAGAAACCGTCAAAAAACAAGAAGCCGATAGCGAAAGAGTGATCAGATCAAGCGTCTTCACAAAAACGTTCTGGCAATCCATCATCAATGAAAAAGGTGTAAGCGGGAGAGGTCTTTTCTCCATGTTTATTTTGAGCATGTTTCTTTTGTCATTTGCGCAGGCAAGTCTTTATAGTTCATTTCCACTTTTCTGCAAACATTACTTAAGTTTATCGGCCGGACAAGTGGGCGTGCTGTTTGCTTACATGGGAATCATCGCTGTCGTTATTCAAGGCGGGTTGATCAAAATTTTAACCAAAAAATTTGCTGAAGAAAAATTGTTCCTCATAGGTAGTATCCTGATGGTTTTAGGATTTGCTTTAATTCCCTTTGCCGCTTCAGAAAATTTACTGATTCTCTTTCTAGGCTTGCTAAGTATCGGTGGAAGTTTAAATGGTCCAACGCTCAATAGTCTCATTTCAAAAGAAGCAGATCCCGCGAAAGTCGGGGCCACGATGGGAACTTCTCAAGGAATCGCAAGCTTGGGGAGAGTCATCGGCCCGACGTGGGGCGGCTTCGCTTATGACCTTTGGTTTCGGCTTCCATTTCTCACTACGGCTGCTCTTCTTTCCATTACGATTGCCGTCGGATTTAAACTCAAACGGCGCTTACAAAAATCCATCTTTTTAACAAAATAATTCTTTAAATAAAATGAAAACCTTTGTTGTTCAGGAAAACAGCCAATTGCTTGATTACTTATTAAAAACTTTGGCTGGTTTTAAAAAGACCAACGTCAAAAATCTCTTGAAGTTTAAGTCTGTGCTTGTGAATGGTGTCGCTATAACACAGTACAACCATTCTTTGACGGTTGGTGACAAAATTTCCATTCTGACGGACAAAAATGCCAAAAACCAGAAGCGTTTGCAATTCGGAATTCAAATTGTCTATGAGGATGATTCAATTATTGTCATCGATAAACCTGCCGGACTTCTTACCATTGGAACTGACAAAATAAGAGAAAGAACTACTTTTTACCAAACATTCGAATATGTCAAACAAACGGACCCTCGCAAAAGAGGACGAGTTTTCATCGTGCATCGATTGGACCGGGAAGCTTCTGGCCTTCTTGTACTTGCTAAAAATATGCTGGCGAAAACTTTCCTTCAAAACAACTGGCAAAAATTCAAAAAGAAATATTTCGTGATCGTTTACGGAACGCCGAACCAAAAATCCGGGACGATTTCAAGCTTTTTGGCTGAAGATAAATTCTTAAGTGTTTATTCAGGCAAAAAAACAGAAGAATCAAAATATGCAGTCACAAAATATAAAGTACTTAAATCAAACGAAAAATATTCGCTGATCGAAATCACTTTGGAAACCGGAAGGAAACATCAAATCCGTGTCCATTTAAAAAACTTGGGAAACCCAATTATTGGAGACGATCGTTACGGCGGGAAAATGGAAGAAACTCTGAAAAATCCTGCGGGAAGATTGGCTTTGCATGCGTATTATCTTGCTTTTGATCATCCCGTCACCAAAAAACATATGGAATTCAAAAGCGACCTACCGAAAAATCTTGAAAAACTGATTCAGTGAATAACACTTTAAAAATTACTTTTGAGAATCAAGGAACCGGAACCGTTTTATTAAAACCAAAATTCAAAAGCGGTCAATCTCCTGCATCATCGAACGAAAGAGGCGGATAAGCACTTGATCGAAAACTCACGTCTCCGCCAAATAGCTTACTTTCAGTGGCCTGAAAATCGTTATATCTTGTGCGGAAAGCGTCTCCGGAGAGAGTCGCTATTAAATTAAGCTCAGGGTAGGTTATCCTTACATTAACATTAGCTCTCTTCAGCGGCTTCAATTCCCACTCCCATTTAATGTTAACAAATTGTTGAGGATCGGTGCCAGATCTAAGTAGGAGACTCTTTGGCAAGCCATTATCTGTATATTCTGTCTCACGAGAAAAAGATTCCTTAAGCACGTTATCTATCGAACGTGCAAATGATCGATAATCATGAAACACTCCACCTGTATCCATATCTAAGGTGTCGTCAACCGTAGTTTTAGATTCCCGAAATTTGGGACCTCCTTGGGGTGTTCTACCTATAACAGTATTTTCAATTGTAGTTTTGTTGAACTTTATTCTCACAGTCTTAGAAGGTTGGCCCTTTAGAGTTTCAACTGTGTCAATAATTTCCTCTTCTTTTGATGGTTTATCATAAGTTAGCCCAGAATATATACGGTTCAGTCGCTGCGTTTCTTTCGTTATACGATCGTTGATGCCAGGAGTTGGAAACGTTTTAGATATCGTCTCGGTTTCTTCACCTTTTATGAGGGCCTTGTTTTGTTTATCAAACGTCATAGTTGTATTAATCAAAGCATCAATTGTTAAGCTGCTATCAGTGTATGTGGAGTTCATTTTTTCTACTTTGGATGTTAGTATTTCATCTACCTTTTGCTCCACCAATATAAATTTATATGTTAACACAGTTTCGCTATCATACTTTTTTCCCACCTCTAGTCCTTTTCTTTTTTCAGTTATTTTATGGATACCGTCTACGGAAGTGGTGCCGCCATCTGGACCAAGTTCCATTATTTTATAAATGTAATGCTCGCGTGTTACTGAAGTTTCGATGTTGATAGTCCCTTCATACAAAGGAGTCATGTCTGAATCTTCTTGCTCGACAGGTTCCGTATATATTTGTTGAAAACTTTTTCGAATCAATTTCCTTTTTGGATTGTCAGAAGGGAGATCGTAATATTTGGTTTCTGTATATGGACCGTTTTCATCTTTTAAATCTTGAGGTTCTGGAAAAACGAAATCTTCCGCACCCAAATAAGCCAAAAATTGCGTTGTTTCCAAACCTGTATTTTTTAGTCCCGGTTCTTGTGGTTTTTTAGTACCCTCATCTTTTTCGACCGTTGCCGTTTTAAATAGTTTCGAAATTTTGATTGTGTTCTCTAAAAATAGCTGCAATTCTTTTTTTTCGATGTCCATTTTGATCTCATCTACCGTTCTTATAAACGCATGTGCTATTTCCAATGCGAATTTGAACAAGTTTCGCACATCATCCATATGGTCAGGAGATTCTTGGTAACGATCGGCAAGACTTAGAATGACAGGAAAAATTTCTTGATTCATTTTCGCCAGATTCTGATTCATGTACTCCAGATATTTAGGACCTCCAATATCTCCACGAATAAAATCTATTTGGATTTTATTAACATCCATTCCAATTTCTTGTATTTGGTCGCGAAGAGTTTCATAAGAAGACGCAAAATCACGGCTTAATCCTGTGTCGGGATCTCTAAAACTGTCCTCCTTGGGTAATACATCGTCGACGGTGATAGAAGTCGTTGATGTCTGCGTTGATTGAGCTGTTGACGTATTCATTGCCGCTCTATCCCAACCCAGTTCAGCATCGAATGGTTGATTTGTTGGTGCCGCTGTCGGCGTTGAAGATGAAGTCGGAGGTGTTTGCGTTGGCGTTGTTGGAGCAGTAGATGGTGTTGGTGGAGTTAATGGGCCTTCTGTTTTTGGTCCAACGGTTGCGGCAAACGGAACGGATGCTTTTGGAACAGCAGATGAAGAGGACGCTGGAACTTGATTTGTTGTTGCTGACACTGTTGGAGGTTGTGGAGGAGACATTCCGTCAGCATCAAAACTTTCCGCATAAACTTGAGACGTAAACTGAGGACTCATCATTAATGTTAGAATTAAAATACTCACAAACTGTTTACTCAACCCATTACCTTCTCTTTTCATTTGATTTCCGCCATAGAAATTTAGATTTGTTAAAAGGTAACAGAGATTTAAACCTTTTTCAAATTACTAAACGTTTTAGAAAACGCAAGTCTTCTAATAGACTTGGATTAATAGGAAGTTAATAAAGTAAATTAAAAAGATGAATTGAGAAGTTAGTGGAGAAGTGCTGGTGATTGGGATTCAGGACAGTACTTACCTCTCATTAATTTAAATTGGAAGGTAAGTACAGTCCCAATTTCAATAGATTAATTAATTGTTAATTGGGATAGTCTCAACTTTCAATTAATTTATTTTTGAGAGTTGAGGCAGCACTTCTTATATTTCTTCCCGCTGCCGCACGGACAGGGATCATTGCGACCGATCTTGGGACCGGAATGATACGTAGCGGTTTCTGAAACAACCTCTTTTTTTTCGACATGACCGTCGTGAGGCGTTCGTTCTATATGTTCTTCCACTTTTCCTTTTAAAGTTTTATGACTTTTTAAAGTTTTTTCAGCACGTGATTGAATTATTTGTTTTTGCCGATTATCCGTTTGTTTCATTTCATGGCCCCCCAAAGAGCGACAGCAAAAGTGATCGCACTTAAAATAATCATAATCAAATCGGGCATGATCCTTCGATTTCGAATCCATGTTGTTAAAAAGCGAATTCCCAATATGAGCGAGATCAAAGCGCTTGCATAACAGCTGAGAATAAAACGCCCATCCATTTGATAAACACAAATGAACAGCAGAATCCCGGCGCTTCCTCCGGCAATCAATGAAGCTTTGCTTTTGGCTTTTACAAATCCACTGATTCCGCCCACCAAAGTAAAAAGACCGTAAATGGCAACGACTGTCTGCGCTAATACCATTATTTTTTCTCCTCAATCTGTGAAAAAAAACAATTCCTTCCCCCTTTTATGGGGGAAGGATAGGATGGGGGTTCATTCCGTTTTACCCCCACCTTAGTCCTCCCCCACAAAGGGGGGAGGAAAGGGTTAAATTTTATAAATCATCACAAATCAATGATAATTCCGACTGGACAATGATCCGATCCTAACACTTTCGGCAAAATAAAAGCGTCTTTTAATTGAAACCTGAGTGACTTCGATATTAATACATAATCAATCCGCCAGCCAATATTTCTTTTTCGGCAATTGTTCATTTGACTCCACCAGGAATAATGTCCGCCTTCATCCGTAAATTCACGGAAGGTATCCAAAAATCCGGCTTTAATAATATTGGTAAATCCTGCACGTTCTTCGTCGGTAAAACCATGGTTTTTTCGGTTCGTCGCAGGATTCGTTAAATCAATTTCTTTATGGGCTACGTTCAAATCGCCGCAAAAAATAACCGATTTTTTTTCTTCTAAATTCTTAACATGGTTTAAAAAATCAACGTCCCATTCTTTTTGCCGATAAGGAAGACGTGATAAATCCCGTTTCGAATTTGGTGTGTAGACATCGACCATAAAAAATTTTTCAAACTCGGCAGTGATCACACGTCCTTCACTATCGTGTTTTTCAATTCCCAATCCATACGTTACCTTCATGGGTTTATGTTTGGCGAACATTGCCGTTCCCGAATAACCGGGTCTTTTGGCTGAATTCCAGAAATGGTGATACTTGGGAAGACTCAAATTGACCAGTGTTTGCTCGGCTTTCGTTTCTTGCAGGCATAAAATATCAGGATATTCGGTGTCCACAAACTTCACGAACTCCTTTTTAATCACCGAACGAATTCCATTCACATTCCAGGACAGAATTTTCATAATGACTTTTCTCTTTTACCATTCTCGAATCGTCATTGCGAGGAGCCCGAAGGGCGACGAAGCAATCTCAGATTTAGATTGCTTCGACTTTGCTTTGGATCGCTGTCTCGCAATAACGGGTTTTGAGAAGGACTACATTATATCTCATTTTTAGCCGAGAATATAAGGTCAATCAATACTAAAAACAATTACTAAAATGATACCATGACTCAATCTATTTATGATCGATTGGAGATGCCTGAAAAATTCAGGGACGTGTCCATTCGTAAATACAAAGCAGAATTTATCGCTCAGTTGATTCAAAAGCATCACTTAAAGAAAACACTGGAAACCGGCTTCGCATACGGTTGTTCGGCAGCCTATATCATTGACGCAACGAAAAGCAAACATATTGCGATCGATCCTTCGCCGGAAATTTGGGGAAATCTGGGATTTAAGAATTTAGAAAAACTTGGGTTTGAAAAATATTTAACGTTTATAAAAAATTTTTCTCATCTGGCATTGCCTCGACTGCTGGAAGAAGGCACTCGACTCGATTTTGCATTCATCGATGGCAATCATATGTTTGAATACATCATGGTAGATTTTCATTTCGTCGACAAAATGTTAGAAATTGGCGGTTATATTCTGTTTGATGATGCGTGGATGAGAGCGACACAGTTAGTAGCTTCGTTTATACGAAACAATAGAGAAGATTATAAAGAAATTAAACCAAAACCTGAAAATTACACCATCCTGTTCCAGAAAATCGGAAAAGATGAGAGAAAGTGGTACCATTTTAAAGAATTTTATACGCTGAAAGGTATGATTTGGTATTGGAGAAATATTTGGAAATTTAAGAAACGGTGGGATCAAGAATTTTATGATAAAAAATTTTAATTTATGAATCTCAAAAATAATTTTTTAGAACCTTTGAAATCTGAAGGCATTCAGATCAAAATGGAACTAACGCCTGCTTTTTCTGAAATTTTAACGCTTGAGAGTTTACGTTTTCTGGCACTCCTTTCCAGAAAATTTGAAACGACTCGAGTCGAATTATTAAAGAAACGCGAAATCCGGCAGAAAGAAATCTCAAACGGAAAAATGCCAGACTTTCTTCCGGAAACAAAATCAATTCGCGAATCCGAGTGGAAAGTCGGACCAATTCCAAAAGATTTGATTGAACGAAAAGTAGAAATCACCGGGCCGGTTGAGCGGAAAATGATGATCAATGCATTTAATTCCGACGCTAGTGTATTTATGGCAGATTTTGAAGACGCCCACTCACCTACTTGGCAGAATACAATCGAAGGACAAATAAATGTCCGAGATGCCGTCAATCGAAGGATTTCCTTCAAAAGTCTGGAAGGCAAAGATTATAAACTGAATGAAAAAATCGCGACGTTGATTGTCCGGCCGAGAGGCTGGCATTTGATTGAAAAACATCTGCTGATCGATGGCAAACCAATTTCTGCATCTTTGTTTGATTTTGGTCTCACCTTTTTCATGAACGCCAAAACTCAAATCAAAAACGGAACGGGTCCTTATTTTTATTTACCGAAAATGGAAAGCCATCTTGAAGCCCGGCTTTGGAATGAGGTTTTTGTTTTCTCTCAAAAACAATTGGGAATTCCAAATGGAACGATTCGCGCAACCGTTCTCATTGAAACCATTTTGGCAGCGTTTGAAATGGATGAAATTTTATATGAACTTCGCGATCACTCCTCCGGCCTAAACTGCGGAAGATGGGATTATATTTTCAGCTTTATCAAAAAATTCAGAGACAAGCCGGAATTTCTCCTGCCGGACCGCGCACAAGTCACGATGGATCGTGCTTTTCTGAAAGCTTACGTAGAACTTTTAATTAAAACGTGTCACCACCGCGGAATTCATGCTATGGGGGGAATGGCACCGCAGATTCCAATTAAATCAGATCCGACACGCAATGAAGCTGCGCTTGAAAAAGTAAAAGCCGACAAACTTCGTGAAGTAAAAGCCGGACACGACGGAACTTGGGTCGCGCATCCCGGACTCATGCCCGTTGCGATGGAAATTTTCAATCAGCATATGAAAGGGCCAAACCAATTATCTGTCAAACGAGAAGACGTTCACGTGAATTCAAAAGATTTGCTTTCGGTTCCAACCGGAGAAATTACGGAAGCAGGGCTTCGGACAAATGTAAACGTTGGAATTCAATATATTGAAGCTTGGCTAAACGGAATCGGCTGTGTTCCCATTTACTACTTAATGGAAGATGCGGCGACGGCTGAAATTTCCAGAACGCAAATTTGGCAATGGATCCGGCACGGTGCAAAAATGACAGACGGCAGAAAAATTATGGCGGAGCTCGTCAAAAAAATGACAATTGAAGAACTGACAAAAATTTACAGCCTCGTCGGTGCTCAAAAATTTGATTCCGGAAAATTTAAGCTTGCCTCAGAATTATTTCTGAACATGTCAACGGCAACTACTTGCCCAGAATTTTTAACGCTCATTGCATACGATTATATTGATTGAGAATACCATCTCCTCCCCCTTGATGGGGGAGGACAAAGGTGGGGGTGAAAAAATATTTCCATTACCCCCCATCCTAACCTTCCCCCACAGGGGGGGATAATCCTTGGAGGAATTATGGATAAAAAAGAATTTGTAACTCGCGTTAATCATGAATGGAAAAATTCGCCCAGGTGGAAAGGGATTAAAAGAAGATACACGGCTGAGGATGTTTGTAAACTAAAAGGAACCATTCATCGGGAATATTCTTTGGCCAGATTGGGCGCAAGCCGTTTATGGAAATTACTAAATGAAGAAAAATATATTCACGTTTTGAGCGCGCTAACAGGAAACCAGGCGATCCAACAAGTCAAAGCGGGCCTCAAGGCGATTTATATCAGCGGATGGCAGGTCGCCGCCGACATGAATAATTCGCTGAGAATGTATCCGGACCAAAGTCTTTATCCTTCAGACAGCGTGCCCTATCTCATCAAACGAATTAATAATTCACTCATGCGAGCCGATCAAATTCATCATTTGAAAAACGATGACAGCATTTATTGGATGGCACCTTTAATTGCGGACGCCGAAGCGGGTTTCGGCGGTGCGCTTCATACGTTTGAAATTATGAAAGAGATGATTGAAGAAGGAGCGGCGGGCGTGCATTTCGAAGATCAACTTGCATCGGTCAAAAAATGCGGACATCTCGGCGGAAAAGTATTGGTCCCAACAAGTGAATTTATTACAAAATTAATTGCGGCCAGACTCGCTGCTGATGTTTGCGATGTCGACACACTTTTAATTGCACGGACTGATGCGGACAGCGCTTCCCTGCTGACAAGTGACATTGATGAGTATGACCGACCGTTTATTCATGGGACGCGGACTCACGAAGGTTTTTATCAAGTGAAAGCAGGACTCGATCAAGCAATCGCAAGAGCGCTTGCTTACGCACCCTACGCTGATTTGCTCTGGTTCGAAACTTCGAAGCCAAATATGGAACAGGCAAAAAAATTTGCGGATTCAATTCACCAAAAGTTTCTGGGAAAATTGCTCGCTTATAATTGCTCACCTTCGTTTAATTGGGCAAAAAATTTAAAACCTGAGGAAATTACAAAATTTCAGTCTGAGCTGGGCAAAATGGGATACAAATTTCAATTCGTGACACTTTCCGGATTTCATATTCTCAATTACAGCATGTTTATGCTGGCCCGTGATTACCGGGAAAAAGGAATGGATGCTTATTCAAAACTCCAAATCAAAGAATTCGAAGCAGAAACTTCCGGTTATGAAGCAACGAAACATCAAGAGTTTGTCGGAACCGGATATTTTGATGCCGTCACTGAAATTGCAAGCGGCGGTGCTTCGTCAACTTTGGGACTGAAAGGTTCAACGGAAGAAGAACAGTTTAAATAAACGCAAACGCCGTCATTGCGAGGCAGCATTCCAAGCTTAGCCGAAGCAATCTCAAATTTGGGATTGCTTCGTCGGCCTAAAGGCCTCCTCGCAATGACGTGAGAATTAGTGGGCGATCATTTCTTTTTCTAAAGAAGCAGCCTTAATCCATTCTTGCATGGCGGGAAGAAACAGGATGGCTTTCATATAAGCCTCAGAAACGGAATCAACCTTTACACCGTACGTTACAAAACGGGTTACGACCGGTGCAAACATGGCATCCGCAATCGAAAAATTTCCAAAAAGTAATGACCCACTTTTACCGTAATTTGTCCGGCAATCTTTCCAAATGGCGGTAATGCAATCGATGTCCTCTTGAACATCTGACGGAATATTTTTGGAAATTCGTTCCCGGATATTCACCGGAAGATTTTTTCTTAAGGCCATAAAACCCCCGTGCATTTCATTGCTGATGGCACGCGCAAGCGCGTGGGCTTTTGCATCAGCCGGCCACAATTTTGCTTCGGGAAAACGTTCGGCCAGAGACTCCCAAACTTTAATGTCACCATCGATCAGACATGGGACCCGGCCTGAAGGTGAATATTTTAGAATTTCCTTGAGGGAATTTTCCTGGTGGATCGGAATTCTGATTTCTTTAAATGGATGACCTGTATGTTTGAGAGCAAGCCAGGGCCTTAAAGACCAAGAGGAATAATTTTTATTGCCAATAATTAAGATGATTTCGGACATTTAAAAAAAGTAAGGGCGAGCAAAGCTCGCCCTTACTGTCATTTTACTTATGTTTTGGGAACAACGGTAGCCGTCGTGGAAGTATGAACTTCTTCTTCAATCAGTTCCATACCGCATTTTTTACATTTGCCGGGTTTGTCAGAGACAAAACCGTCCATGGGACAAAAATATTTTTTAGCGCCTAAATTTTTGGCAGCCGTTTGAACGGGAGTTGGCCATCCGCTCGTCGATGTCGCAGAATCAGCGGCATAAGCAATTGAAGCAAAAAACAACGAAACAAGAAACACAACTACAAACTTCTTCATTTATACTTTCTCCTTTCAGGTGTGATTACTCGATAAAAGCAGGTCCCTGTTTCCCTGCTTTCAGTTCATAATTCCATTTCCAAATTGCGTATAATACAGGATATACCAAAAGTTCCAAGATAAAAGATGTAACCAAACCGCCAACCATTGGAGCAGCAACTCGTTTCATCATATCAGCTCCTGCACCCATAGACCACATAATCGGAAGAAGACCCATGAAAGCCGCCATCACCGTCATCATTTTGGGTCTTACCCGTTTCACAGCCCCATGAATAATTGCTTCTTCGAGATCTTTTTGGTTCTGCATTTTACCTTTTGTCTTGGCTTCTTGATAAGACAGATCCAAAAACAAAAGCATGAAAACTCCGGTTTCGGCATCAAGACCCATCAGCGCAATCATTCCAACCCAAACTGCAATGGACATATTATATCCAAGCAACCACAAAAGCCAAACCGCACCGATTAAAGAAAATGGAACGGCTAAAAGCACAATCCCTGTTTTAACCACTGATTTCGTATTCATATAAAGCAAAATACAAATAATAAAAAGAGTGAGCGGCAAAACAATTTTAAGCCGTTCTTTCACCCGAATCATATTTTCATATTGTCCGCTCCAAACCAAACGATAACCTTTTGGAAGCAACAATTCTTGAGTGACTTTTCGTTTTGCCCGTTCCATATAACCGCCCAAATCTTTTCCGGAAATATCAATGTAAATATAACCAGCCAACATTCCATTTTCATTTCGAATCATGCTCGGTCCTTCAGCAAATTCAATGTCAGCGATTTGCGCAAGCGCGACATAATCACCGGTCGGAACCGGAATTAAAATCCGTTTTAATTTTGAAAGATCATCCCGAAAATCCCGGGCAAAACGAACATTGACCGAATAACGTTCACGATCTTCAATGATGGTAGAAACATTTTCACCTCCGATGGCCGACATCACAATGGTCTGCGCATCGTCAACCGAAAGACCATAATGAGCCAATTGTTTCCGGCGAATCACAAAATCCAAAAAATATCCACCCGCTACCCGTTCCGCGTAAACATTTCTTGTGTCCGGAATTTTTTTTAGGATTTGCTCGAGATGCTCGCCGATCTTTTGAATTTCTTTTAGATCCGGACCCATCACTTTGATTCCGATGGGAGTCCGAATTCCGGTTGAAAGCATATCAATCCGGTTTTTAATCGGCATCGTCCAAATATTGGGAATTCCCGGAAGTTTAATTTTTTCGTCCATTTCATTGATTAATTCCTGATACGTTATTTTCCGATGTCCAATATTCCGCCATTCGGCCTTGGGTTTTAATAAAACCGTGGTTTCAATCATGGAAAGCGGAGCGGGATCGGTTGGCGTTTCAGCGCGGCCGGCTTTTCCAAAAACTCGTTCTACTTCCGGAAACTGACGAAGTATTCGGTCCTGAATTTGCAGAATTCGAAAAGCTTCTGTCACCGACATTCCCGGAAATGCCGTCGGCATGTAAAGAATTGTTCCTTCATTTAATGGCGGCATAAATTCCGAGCCGAGCTTGAAATAAATTGGAACTGTGCTTAATATTAAAATTAGCGCAGCCAAAATTGTGCTTTTCCGATGTTTTAGAACAAATCTTGCAACTGGCTCATAAATCCAAAAAAGCAAACGGCTGATCGGATGTTTTTCCTCCGGATAATATTTTCCCACCAAGATTGTGTTGATGATTTTATTAAGCGCATTTGATGCTGTCATTCTGAGCAAAGCGAAGAAACCAAAACCTTTGTCATCCCCGAATGTTTTTACCTGCCTCGCCGGCAGGCGGGTCGGGGATCCAGATTTTAGATTCCCGCCTAAAACGTGCGGGAATGACAGTTTGATCGGATCCATTCGGGTAAAAAACATTCTCAAGGCTGGATCAAGGGTTATTGCCAAAATAGCGGCAATGGCCATCGCAAAATTTTTACTGAAAGCTAAAGGCTTAAAAAGCCGGCCTTCCTGATCAATCAGCGTAAAAATCGGAATGAACGCAACAGCAATGACCAGAAGCGAAAAGAAAACAGAGGGGCCCACCTCTTTAAGCGCAGAAAGCCGGACGTCATGATAATTGCCGACACGACCGTGTGAATTCCAATGTTCCAATTTTTTATAAGCATTTTCCACTTCGACAATGGCTCCGTCCACCAAAACACCAATTGAAATTGCAATTCCAGCCAGGGACATGATATTTGACGTAAGACCCATCAAGTACATCGGAATAAAAGCGAGCAGCACCGAAACCGGAATCGTAATGATCGGAACAATCGCCGATGGAATGTGCCAAAGAAAAATAAGAATCACAAAACTCACAATGGTCATTTCCTCAATTAAAGTATGTTTCAAAGTCCGGATTGAATCTTTAATGAGTTGAGAACGGTCGTAAGTTTCTACAATCTCAACCCCTTCCGGAAGAGTTGGTTTGAGTTCCGTCAATTTTTCTTTTACTCGGTTAATCACATTGAGCGCATTTTCTCCGTGACGCATAATAACAATGCCGCCCACCACATCGCCTTCTCCATTCAAATCAACAACTCCCCTTCGGATTTCCGGCCCGAGTTGAATCAAGGCCACATGTTTGAGTAAAATCGGAACGTCAGTCTTCGGATCTTTTCCGACGACAATATTTTTGAGATCGGCCATATTTTTTGCGTAGCCACGGCCGCGAATCATATATTCCACATTGGAAAATTCGATGAGTCGGCCGCCGACTTCGCTATTTCCCTTTCGAACAGCATCAATCACTTGAGTAAATGGAATTTTATAATGAATCAGTCTGTTCGGAAGAATTTGAACTTGATATTGTTTGACGAAACCGCCGATCGAAGTAACTTCAGAAACGCCTTGGACGGATTGTAAATTGTAGCGCAAATACCAATCTTGAAGAGATCTCAATTTCGATAAATCCTGTTTTCCGGATTTATCCACTAATGCATATTGATAAACCCATCCGACACTGGTTGCATCGGGACCCAATTCTGTTTTTACACCTTCGGGAAGCTGGGGCAGTATTTTACTCAAATATTCGAGGACGCGGCTTCGGGCCCAATAAAGATCGGTTCCGTCTTCAAAAATCACGTAGACATAAGAAAATCCAAAATCAGAAAGTCCTCGGACGGCTTTAACTTTTGGAGCACCTAAAAGTGCAGCGATGACCGGATAAGTCACTTGATCTTCAATGATATCCGGGCTCCGGTCCCATCGTGAGTAAATAATCACTTGAGTGTCGGACAAATCCGGGATCGCATCTAGTTTTACATTGTGCGTGCACCAAATTGCGATGACAACCAAAACGAGAGTCAGGAGCAATATCAAAAATTTATTTTTTGCCGAAAATTCAATGATTCGTTCGATCATATTAGTTTTCCATTTCTGTCATCCCCGAATATTTTTATCGGGGACCCAAACTTTGGATTCCCGCTTAAAGCGTGCGGGAATGACAAGTTTATTTTTTCTTCGTTCATAAACATTAATGAACGTGAACAGGCTGTTCCATCTTCGCCTGATCACCGTCTCCTTGATTATGATCTGATTGAAAACTTTTAAGCGCAGCACGTAATCTGGATTCTGAATCAACCAGAAATGTTGCTGAATCGATCACTTTTTCACCTGCCTTTAAACCCGATAAAATTTCATACTCACCGTCAGCTTCAGAACCTGTACGCACTTGGCGCGGTTCAATTTCTCCGTTGCCTCGGTCGACAAAAACAAGTTGTGTTTCACCAGTATTAAAAACAGCATCGAGCGGAACTGCGAGTTTGGTTCCAAGCGGAATATCAATTCCAACATCTGCTGTCATGCCTGGTTTGAGTTTATTGTTGTGCAGAACTTCCATTCTCACTCGTGCAATCCTTGTCATTGCGTTAAAAACCGGATCGGCTGTTTTCACTTCACCGTTAAAAACTTCTCCGGGAAGAGCAGGAGCTGTGATGCTGACTTTTTGACCGGTCTTCACCAGTTCAGAATCTGGCTCATAAATATCCGCATTGACCCAAACAGAATTTTCACTGAGTTTTAATTCGGGAGGAGCAAAAACACCGCTGGAAAAATATTGATAACCCCCGCTTGCAAACACGACTTGATCCATTTGTTCTTTGCTGAATCCTGCCAAACGAAGTTTGAGCTCCGCAAGTTTTAGAATTTCCTCAGCACGTTCACGAGCCGTTTGGTTTGAACTTTTACGGGTTCTCCGGTACGCTTCAAACGCTTCGCGATATTCTCCGAGCGTGTTGTAAAGATCGGGATTGTAAGCAACGTGCCCCGCCACATGAAGTGTTGTATGGATTGGTTTTTCTTCGGCGATCGCGGTTGTGATTCCAATTAACTGACGGCGTTCTGGAGAAACACTGATGGTGGAATGATCTTGCAAAACGCTTGTTTCAGCAACGTCGCCTTGTATTTTCGTAAGCCTCATGCCGCAAATCGGACAATTTCCAGGTTTGTCTCGAATAATACTTGGATGCATCGGACACTGATAAAGTGTTTTGGATTGGCTTTTTTTCACCACGGATTCAGAGTGCTTGGAATGATCCGTTTCCGAAAAAGCAAATTTCGGAAACAACAAAATTAAAAATAAACCGAATATAAAAAATGGTTGATATAACTTCATAAATTTCTCCTTTTCAGTTGCAAATGAATTCAAAAAGACAGACGTTGTCTATTTGAATTTAAGCTGAACGAGAAATTTCAGAAGCGCAAAACGAGATTGGAAAGGTAAAGCGGAATTTCTTGGAGATGAGGCGAGATGTCTAGATTTTTTGTTAATTGAGCACCGATTGAAATCGGGCTCGCAAAATCTGAACTTTGAAATAAAAACGGTTTGGTTAATAGATTCCGAAACGATGTGAAATCAAAATAATGAGTTTGATCCAAATAGGCTTGTTCCTGCTGAATAAGCATGGTTGAGCAGCAATTGTGCTGAGGATTTACAATTTGCGCGCTCGCTGATATTTGCAAAGAAACGGGACAGCATGAGCACATCGCAATGCTGGGACCCAAGATTAAGAGAATCAGTAAAATCACGCTTATTTTTTTAAGCATAGGGAAAGTATAGCACAAAAAGTCAAATTTGGTTTTTTCTTTCTCCTTCTTGAGAGAGAGATAAAGAATGACGCTAATGATCAACCCTTACCATAACCCTCTTCCAAAGGAAGAAGGGGAAATGATGACATTAAACTTTTAGCGGTTCCTGGCCGGGCTTCCATTCACAGCCGGTTAATTTTCCAGTTTGGAAGGCTTGAAGCGTTCTCAAAGTTTCTTCAACGCTGCGTCCGACAGAAAGATCATTAATGGTAGCACTTTTAACCACACCATTAGGATCAATAATAAAAGTTCCGCGTAAAGCAACTCCCTTTTCTGGAAGTAATACACCGAAACCTTCTGAAATATTGTGATTGGTATCACCAATCATGGGAAATTTAATTTGGCCGAGACCGTGCTCAACCCACGCTTTGTGGGAATAAACACTGTCTGTGCTGACGGCAACGACTTCCGCGCCCGCTTTTTTAAATTCCTCATAACGTTCGTTGAAACCACGAATTTCGGTCGGACAAACGAATGTGAAATCGAGCGGATAAAAAAAGACGACCAGCCATTTTCCCCGATATTTTGTCAGGTCAATGGATTCAAATTTACCGCCGGGCATGAGCGCTTCGGCTTTTAAAGGGGGTACTGTATCTGCAACTCGAATACTCATTTCTTTCCTCGCTTGTTTAAAGTTTAATTAATGGCTTTATTCTACAATAATCAAACTTAAAATTCAAACCTCACATCAACCCTGGTTTCGGCGGTAAAATCCGGCAACGAGGACGAGTATGGAGAGAGCAACCAGTGCGTAAAGACCGGTTTCGGGCTGGATGGAAACCTGCTGGACAAAATTTTTGGCGATCGCGCCAAACGGTGAATCAGAAACTTTTGCCAACGAACTTGAAAAAGCCTTCTGCGCTGCCGCAGATAAATAATAGGTCCCGAGCAAAACATAGACTGCGCAGCCTGCAGCAATTAAAGAAGAGCCGATGAGTGCCGAACCTTTTTTAATCGGCGCTAAAAAGAGGCTGATCACGAGAAATAAATAAGCGCCAACAAGAGCAACCGGTATTAAAGCGCCAAAAATAAATTCAGGCGAAACTTTTACGGCCGCATTGGCTTGATTCTTGGGTGTTATTTCTTTGACGAAATCCATAAAATCGAAATTCACTTTAAATGATTTTCCCCTGCTCTCTTCTTGCGCTTGACCTTTTTTCGGTGCACTCTTTGGAAGCGTTTTTACAACATCTTTTACACTCCAGCTTTTTTTACCGACCGCAGGCAAAGTCACACTTTGAAGCGGTAAAAAGTACGTTCCCAAAGCGGCAGCTAAAAATAAATAAATGACAACTGTCGCGGATTTATAACTGTTAGAAGCAGATGATTTCATCTTGGCCATTGAGGTCTCCTTTTGATTAAAGATCGGTCTTTTTAGGAATTACTTAAACTTTCAAAAGCATCTTGATAATTACGATGCGTTGATTCGTCAAACAGAACGAAACGGGCTAATTTAATTTCAGGATGATCTTTTAAATAATCTGAAACTGTTTTCAGCGCCACTGAGGCAGCTTCTTTAACCGGATAATGATAAGCGCCAGTACTGATTGAAGGAAAAGAAACTGTTTTGATTTGATACTGCGAACAAAGCTCGAGACTTTTTTGATAAGCACTCGCTAATAATTTTGAATCATTTGGCCGACCGGAATAGACAGGCCCGACGGCATGAATGACATACTTGGCTTTTAGTTTGCCGGCTGTTGTAATGACTGCGCTCCCAGTAGGACAGTTTTTGTATTTGGTTTTCAATTCAGCCATGATTTCAGGGCCACCGCGCCGGTGAATCGCTCCATCCACTCCTCCGCCTCCCGCCAAATGACTGTTTGCTGCATTAACAATAGCCTCGGTAATTTCTTCTGTGATATCACCGACGATGAGCTTAAGCGGCATCTGCTTAATTGGTTTTGTAGAATTCTGCAAAATCTCCGGAATGGGTTTCAATCCAGCGCTGAGCTGCTTCTTCTTCGGAAACAATTCGGCCTTCTTCTTTCGAAAGCATTTGCTGATATTCATCAATTTGACGAAGCTGTTCGGCCATCTTGACTTTGAAAACCTGATCGGCTCTTGGAAATTGAATTCCGATCCGGTACAGTGACAACTCCGGATCGCGGCTCACGTACATTACTTTTCCCTGCATGGTAAAAATTTGACTTTTGATGGGAAATGAAAGTTCAAGAACGGTCCCAATCGTAAAACGTTCTGAGGAGAGAAAAAGAAGTCCGTTGTCACAAATATTTTTAGTTCGGCAAGTCGGAAGAGACGCGTGTTTTTTCTTGGTGTCATCGATGATGCGATATTTAATGGGGAGTTCGATGACATGCCGCTCAGAAGACCGACGTTCCCGCCAAACCATCTTATTGAAATTTGCCCGAAGATTGATCAGTAAATTTAATCATGCGAGCATTATACTCCCTGACCTGAAAATTGGGAATTAACCTTTATTTGAGTTCTTTCGTGATTTTCGAGTACAAACTTTGAGCGAGTTTGATATCCGGAAAGAGATTCATATTTTTTCTGGCTTGAACGCGGATGCGAACACTTTTTTGAGAGACTTGTTCTGCGGAAAAATTAACTTTAGAGTCATTCACAATGGCTTCAATCTTGGCGTGGTCCTTATCCGCAAACTGAACCGCTCCTTCCCGATTCAAAACATTCCATGCTGCCTGCCAAGTTTTGGTCAGAGAGCTGTCGCTAAAACCCTCGATTTCGTCTTTGCTGATCGCATAGCCTCCTGCCGCTCCGGCGCCGAGCGCCAAAACAATACATCCCGAACATAAAAACGAAATTAATAAAAGTGCGCACAAACTAGAAGCTTTATTCATCAATACTCCTCGCATGTATATTTTTACTCTCGAACAGTTTCAAGTTTTGAATTACTTAAAAATTTGTTAACGGTTCCCATTAATTTATCAAAGTCAAATGGTTTGCTAAACAAAGCGTATTTGGCGTCTGATTTTACTCTTTTTGGGGACTGCTTTTCAACTAGTGTCGAAAATTCATGAATGGTCTGATAACGGAAAGTAAGACCAAAATTCCTCCGAAACAACATACGATCGTCGCGCCAGTTGGAAGATCTAAATAATATGAAGTAAAAATTCCAAGAAAACTGGCAGCAACTCCGATGGCCCAGCCCAAAAAAAGCCGAGTGGATAATTTTTGGGAAAATAAAATAGCCGCTACCGCGGGAACGATGAGAAATGAAAATACGAGCAAGACTCCTGCGATGTGAACCGAACTGGTGACAATTAAACCAAACGTTAAATAAAAAACAATATCCCACCATTTAACCGAAATGCCCTGTTTAAAAGCATCGTCGGGCTTGGTTGAAATTAAAATGAATTTCTTTCGGAAATGCCAATGAAACAAACCAACTAAGCTATAAAGAACAGCCATTGTCATAATGTCGTGAAGATCAACCAGCAAGATATTCCCCACCAGCATCTGTCTTATTTCTTCGTCACCTTCTGAAGAACGGCTTAAAACTAAAACCGCGGCAGCCGCAGAAATTGCGTAGACAATTCCGATAATGGCTTCCTGCGGAATTTTTTCTTTCCGCATACGCGTAATGGAAAAAATAATCGCACCGATAAAGGTGGCGGTCAAAGAAAACCAATATGTGGCTTGGCCGTGAAGACTATATCCAAACAAATATGCGATGACGGCGCCCAACGCGGCAATTTGTGCCAGCGCAAGATCCACAAAGATGACTTTTCGTTCAATCACATGAACACCCAAGTACGTGTGAATTCCCGTCAAAATCAGACAAGCCAAAAGCGGTTTCCACATCAGCAAAATAAAATCATTCATAATGAATTCCTATCTTTTTGTTCCTTCTCCCTCTAAAGAGGGAGAAGGTTAGGATGAGGGTGATAATTATAAAGTTAATTAAATTAATCCTCACCCTAGCCCTCTCCCAAAGGGAGAGGGAAATCTATAAATAATATCCTGAGGCGAAGTCGAAAAATATGCAACTCACAGATTTTTTTATTTTTTTCCAAAAGCTTCCGTTAGCTTCTGTACATTTTCTTCCATCATTGAAATATAATCTTTCTCTTCTTTTGTTTCTCCAACGTCTTGAGACAAGGTAACCACTTTCGCTCCTGTCGCTTCCGCAATCTTTGTCGGAGTTTTATTTTCATGAAATGCTTCCTTGATGATCACCTTTGTATTTTTTTCTTTCATCGCGTTGATCAACTCAGCCATATGTTTCGCGGTCGGCGGAATGCCCGGCTTAGGTTCAAGTTCCCCCAAAGTTATAAGATTGAACCGTTTCAAAAAATAAGGCCAGCTCTTGTGATAAGTAACCACAGCGGTTCCCCGATACGGTTCCATTCGCACAAGCCAATCTTTTAATTTTTCGTCAATTTTGCGATTTAATTCGGCTGCATTTTTTTTGAACCGATTAGCATCAGCTGGAAAAAGCTCTGAAAGACCTTCTGAAATATTATTCACCATGATCTTCGCATTTTCAGGATCCATCGAATAATGAGGATTTCCATAAGCATGTTGATCGCCTTGACTTCTTGAAAGACTGGTAGGAATTTCCAAAAGCTGAACCCCTTTTGAAACATCTATTTGTTTTTCACCGGCCGGCCACATTAAATCCGTTCTTCCCACTGCATCCAGAAGAGGGCCGCGCCAGGCTTCCAAATCAAGTCCGCCATGAATAAAAACTTGAGCTTTTTTCACTTTCAACACGTCTCTTGGCGTTGGCGCAATGAAATGAATATCCCGTTTCGGCGATGCAATGTAATAAATATCCGCCTGATCACCGACAATTTCTTGCGTCAGATTCGCAATCGTACTCGTTGTTGTGACAATTCGAATTTTGTCCGAGGCAAAAAGTTTGCCGGAATTTAAAAATAAACTCAGGCAAAGAAAAATAGAAAGAAAAATCATTTTCGTTTTCATTTTGAGACACTCCTTAATATTTTTGTCATTGCGAGCGAACGAAGTGAGCGAAGCAATCTAAGACTGAGATTGCTTCGTCCCCCTACGGGCTCCTCGCAATGACGTGCAATTATTGAACCGGATGTTTGTGTGCGCCAATCAGAACGTTCGCTTTTAAATACAAAGCATTGTCTGGCTTTTCGCTCGCAGACGCAGGATCCAACCTGGAATACTGTAAACGGAAATCAGCAAATTCACTTTGCCAGAACGTCAGATAAGGCGAAATTCCGATTGTGTGATGGTGTTGATCCACCACATCAAGCGGCTCAAGATAATCAAAGCGCACGCCCACGCTGAACTTTTGTGAGAACTTATAATCCAGCAATGAGTAAAATCCCCACGGATCGTTGTTCGCATGAACGCGATTGGTTCGATTCTGAAAGTAAATTTCATTTTGAAATTTTACTTTTTTACCTTCAGGCAAAAACCAATTGAGCGTTGCATCTGCACCAAACACTTTCACGCCGTAACGATCCTGACCTTCGGGAGGTCTAACCCCATTAATCGGCGGATTTTCATCGCCAAACAAAGTGGTCCATCCCAGCTCGAGATTGGCGTCATCCGTCACATCGAAATAAGTTTTGACGTGTGTGTTGAAAATCGGCCGGCGTGAAATTCTGGAAAAACTGTCGCCATTATTTCCGCGCAGAATTTCACCCGTAATTTCAAAAGGAATATCCCACGGATTCGGAATCATATTTTGAAGACGAGCGCCGGAAGAAGCCAATCCTTCCTCGCCAAAAAAATTCTGGATCACGAGCGGATAATCAACGGTGTCCAATTGATGGGAATGAAGCAGATTCTGTTTTCCAATTTTGGAACGGAATTTACCGATCTGTCCCGTAAATCCAAACGGAAGTCCCCAACGCGTATAATATGCTTCTTCAACATTCGCATTCTGGCTTTCAACGCTGTCATTGAAGCTAATCACGGAATCAAGGCGCGAAAAAGGATCAACCACTTGCGCTATGTTCAATTCAAGTTCCTTCAGCGCAATGGTATTATTACCTTCTCCGTCCGTTTTATTTTGAGTGAGTTTGCCTTGAATGCTGCTCGTTAGGCCAATATCCGGATTAAATCCCATTACTCCGGCAAGTTTTGGAGCAGCGGAAGGCATTTGAACAACCGCACCGGTTTGAGGAGCAGATTCTCTTCCTTGTTCCAGTGTTGAAATTCGAACAGCTTGTTTTTCAATTACTTCATTTTGATTTCTAACGGTCGAATTTAAATCTTTCACTGTGTCCTGAAGACTTAAAACACTTTGATGCAAGAAACTGAGTTCTTTTTGAACTGAATCACTCATCACATCAGCATAAACAAAAGTCGAAGAACATGCCCAAATAAAAAAAATAAATAAAATCGAAAGCAATAAGCGCATGGCTTATCCTCCTTTTAAAAGTTAGTGATTAAAATGAAAAGACTAAAGAGGAAGTTTTAGGCAAAAACAGGAGGAGCGCGACCTTGGATATTTTCAGGAAGTAAAAGCGAAGAAAGTTTTTTGATCGGAACTGCAGAAAAAATGCGGTTTAAAGAAACAGGAATCAACGTGAGGATTGGAACAAAAAGAATGACCAACAGTTGGATAAGGCGACAGACAGGACAGTCCAGATGATCACCGTCCGGATGGTTATGAAAAACAAGAAATGACACGGCCGCCACAAGCAGCAGGGATAGGATAAAAATTAACTTTCGATTTCTGATACAGAGGTCCATTGCGGATTACTTTAACATGCCTATAAAATCAGTGCAATAAACGATTTATTTAAGGAAATAGTGCAAAGAAAGGTTCTGCTAGACAAGAAATTTCATCCAGTGTAGTCTAATTTTCCTATGTCAAAAGAAAATACAATTTTTGATGTCGCCATCATTGGCGGTGGAATTGCAGGCGCAGGCATTGCGCGTGATGCTGCTTTGCGGGGCATTAAAATTGTGTTGTTTGAAAAAAATACATTCGGATCAGGGACAAGCAGTAAAAGTTCAAAGTTAATTCACGGCGGAATCCGGTATCTGGAACTTTCTTGGATCGCGTTAAAAAAAGCACAATTGTCTGAGGCCTGGAAAAATTTTAAGTTTGTCTTTTCTGCGTTAAAAGAAAGCGCTGTGCTGGAAAAAATTGCGCCGGGACTTATTCAGCCCATTCAATTAGTAATTCCGATTTATCAACGAGCCGGTCAAAATATTTGGTCTGTTTACTTCGGCTCCCTTCTTTATGGTGTTCTTGCCTTCCTGACCGGAAACGGTCGCTTTCCTAAAATCTTGCCCGGAAAACAGGCTGTTTTAAAATTAATTCCCAATTTAAATCCAAAAAATTTGGCCGGTGGAGTCATTATCTGGGATCATTTGACGGATGATAAACGACTGGTCGAAGAAACCATCCGATCTGCCGAGCAAGTGGGAGCTGAAACCATCGAACATGCGTTTGTAAAAAGTTATCAATATGATTCAAACGAACAAATTTATACGCTTGCCGTGGAGCAAAAAAATCAAACACGTTCTTACTCCGCAAAAAAAATAATCAACGCCGGTGGCCCATGGGTGGATAAGATTCGAGATTCAGCTCATGAAAAAACCGAAGAATTTATCGTTCCGGTTGCCGGTTCTCACATTATGCTCAAACGATTCACCAATTATTCGGTCGTTCTCCAAGCGGATGATAAACGCATTTTCTTTGTGATCAATATCGGAGATTCAGCAAGAGTCGGAACCACTGAACGAATTCATAATGATCCGGATACAGTTAAGCCAATGGCTCAGGAAGTAGAATATTTGCTGTGTGCGCTTGAGCGATATTTTCCCGAGATTAATATTCATTCAGAAGACATCATCAGCAAAGAAGCGGGAATTCGGCCGCTGGCAAAACCCAAAGAAGCGCTGAGTCCTCATTCCATTTCCCGGGAACATGAAGTTCGGATTGGACCTACCGGAGTCATTCACGTGTTGGGGGTAAAATTAACTGATCATCGCCGCGCCGGTGAAGATGTAGTGAATCGAATCGCAAAAGATTTGAACGTAAATACAAAATCCTCTACGGACCGAATTCCTCTTTAAGCAACGGATTTGAAAAAATTAACAGCGGCTAAATTAATCGCGTAAAATTTCAGTTTCTGAACGAACTGATTCGCTCGATTTATTCTTTTCAGAATGAGGATCATTAATCTTCAATTCAACGATCAGCGGATAATGATCTGAAGCTACTCTATCCAATTCGGTTCTCGGCACCAAAGCGTTCATCACTTCAAGATCTGGACTAATAAAAATATGATCCACTCGCGCTCCAAAATAAGTGCTGTGAGGTCTGTGTGATTTAAGAATGGTTTGCGCATCTTTAAGTTTACATCCCATTCGTTTACAAACAATAGACCGAGGCTGCGCATTAAAATCACCGCAGATGATGACGGGCCCGTGACAAGAAGAATTGCCAATCCAATCATCGCCGAGCAATGCTTCAGCTTGGAGCAGTCGTTCGGCGGGCCATAAACTCAAATGACTGGTCACCATGTTGATTTTTGTTCCGTTGAAATCCAGTTCCACCCATAAAGCGCCGCGTGGTTCAAATAAAATTTGCGCCTTGAGTCGCGGAAGCTGAGCCATTCGAATAATTCGCATCGGAAATCGGCTGAGAATCGCATTTCCATATTTTCCGTCTTCTAGAACAAACGATGGATGAAAATGAAAACTCATGTTCAGTTTTCGCGCAATGGTTTCGGCTTGATCAATACCGCCCGAACGTCCTCGTCCAACGTCAAGCTCCTGCAAGGCCACGACATCAAGATTGTGCCGGGCAATGACACGCGCAATCCGATCAGGCGAAAGTTTTCCGTCCATTCCAACACAGCCATGGACATTGTAAGTCATCAAACGTAAAGTTGGAGTAAAAGATACAGGTTGAATATACGCGGGCATTGGAACACGGCCCAAATGGAGAAGCGCTGCTTCTCTAATCATGATCGGCCTTAAATAAGGACGGTCGTTGAACGTAATCGGAGCATCAGCAGGAAGCAAAGCAAAACCGTTCGTTTCTTCAGGCGCAAAACCGGCGTGAGAACCATTTTCAAGAGGATAGGTTCGAGGTGGCTCTCCTTTACGCCAGCCGCTAAAAACAATTTTCCCCGCGCTTGGGTGCTGGCATAAATGGATCAAATCCTGCGTGGCTTCATTTAAAAATGGGTGAGCATCGCCTAAAACTTCAGCGGCATCGTCAGGAAGTGTATAAGTTTTATCCGGTGTCCTAGCCTCAATCTTACCACCTTCTTTTTGTGTCAGAACCAGCGGAATTTTCGCAGTATTTAATAATTCCAAAATCACGCGCTCTTTTTCTTCAGCGCTTAATTCCGCTGCCGGATAAATATGCCCGATCGGACCCATTCCGGTAATGGTCACTTTTGGATTTTTCTCCTCCAACACTTTTGAATGGGCAACCGGAAAAAATTTTTGTGAATAGTTTCCGCCGCAGCATGAAATAATTTCCCTGCTGGTTCGTCTTCCTGGAATATTAGAATTTTCCAATTCTCCGAAAATGTGGGCGATCACATCTTTAATTGATTTGTGATATTCAATCGGATAAGGAATTGTGTCTTCTTGCCCATGATCCGAGTAAATCCAGATGTCATAGTCCCTCCGATCTGCGTGTCTTGCTTCTTTCCAAATTCGAGAAATGGCATCGTCAATTCCTCCCAAAGACCAATGAGCGAATTTGGAGGAGGGACCGCGCCGGTGAGATTGTTCATCATATCCGAAAAAATTAAGGTGAATGATCGGAAGTCCTCTGGCAATATCAATCTTGGCACCAATGACAACCATTTCGCGCAATAAAACGCAGACAAAAACGCGCGCGGCAATGAATGCAATTTCGATTGAAAATTTTTGACCGGAAATGATTCCACGAATCGAATCATAAAAAGCAAAGAGCAATTCAAGAACCAAAAGAAAAAAAGTACGGATAAAAATATTCAGATGAAAAATTATGAAAATGGGCCAAACAATGGGATTCAGAACTTTAAAAAGACCGTTCCAACCGATGCTGGCAGCGCAAAAATGTGATTCTTTCGCGCCGCCGGTAAAAATATTGGAATAAGAACTTCCGTCTTGAAGAAGTGGGAGGTTGTCTTTGGCAAGCCGGCTTTCGATTTGACCGGCTGATTTAGGCTCGAACATAATAAATGTTTCGCCAGTTTCATGATCGATAAAATTAAAAGCTGGAACGCAGCCTTTGACGCCGTAGAAAAGTTCTCCCTGCACAGCCGGCGTTGTCGAAGGAACTCCGGAAAAATGTGCATAATCCTTATATTTTTGTCTTTCAATGAGATATTTAAGGAATGGGAGATGACCTTCTTTGATCCCGCGCTGGAATTGTTTTTGGGAGAGTCCGTCAATTTGAATTAAGACTAGGCCCGGAGTTGTGGCAGTGCCTTCAGATTTCGATAAACCCAAAAGACGAATCGACCAATAGGACCTGCTGAACCATCTTTTCAGTCGTCTGATTTGAACTGCAAAATGAGTAATCATTTATAGATCACAAGAAAAATGTGAGTAAGTTTGATAAGTTTAGCACTTTAAAATTGTCGTGGCAAGGTATAGGGATGATTTAAAAATAGTTAATTTTTGAAAAATTTAAAAATGGCGTGCTCGAGCCATCGATTCTGATGAAAAGGGATTTTTCCCGAAACAAATCCCAAATGCCCGCCGTCTGAAGTTAAAAGAAGTTTCAAATATCCAGACTGTTTGATTTTCTCAAGCGGAAGATCCTGTTTCGGTAAAAATGGATCATTGGCGGCGTGGATCAACAAAACCGGAATTTTAATGCCATCCAAATAATTGACGGCGCTTGATTTTGTCCAATAATCATACTCATCTTTAAACCCATTGAGTCGGGCAGTGACTTCCCGGTCAAAGACTTGAAAGGTATGAGCATGCTTTACTTTTTCAATATCCAAAATTCCGGGATATTGCTTTTCTTTTTCGAGAGCTTGTTTTCTCAATCGTTTCAGCAAAAGTCGGGCGTAAATTTTTTGATTGAATCCGTGATCCAAATTGTGAGCCGCCCGGCTGAGATCGTACGGAACTGAAACAGCAGCGGCTTTTTTCACTTCTTTGGGAATCAAACTTCCTTTTTCACCGAGCCATTTTAAAATAATGTTTCCACCGAGTGAATATCCGACAAGATAAATTTTTTCCGGATGTTCCGTTTTAATCAAATGACTCAGAACAAAATCCAAATCTTCGGTCTTGCCGCCGTGATTCATTTGCTTAAGCCGATTGAGTTCCCCGTTTGAACCACGCGCATTAATCGCAATCGCTCGCCACCCCGCCTCATGAGCTTCACGGAGTAATGAATGTATATAAGGAACATTTGCGGAACTTCCGAGGCCATGCAAAACAATCAAAACGGGAGAGTTTTGAGGACCGTCGAGTCGGTCAAGATTCAGAAAATCACCGTCCGGAGTTTCCAGTCGTTCACGTCTTAACGGTAGTTTAGGATTGGACCTGAAAAGCCCGCCATAAATCGTTTGAAAATGCCGGCCGCGGCACCACCAAGCCGGTTTGAAATCATTTGAAATTTCCTGTGCTCTTAGATTTGACGAAAATAAAAAAACAAAAATTAAAAAAAATCTGAACGATTTCATCGATTATTTTAAAATCATGGAAACGCCGATAATCACAAGTAGAATTTCAACCAAAACCAAAAAAGTTTTAACTGACAGTTTTTCGAGAATTTGCCGGGCTGTATAGGAACCCAAAGACATGATTAATCCAAAGCTGATGCCCGCCGCCAGTTCCTTCATTCCCAAAATTCCCAATTGATGATACGTAATTGATTTCACCAAATGCATTCCTACCGCGCAAAGCGCTTCGGTCCCGACAAAAGCTTCCTTCGTCAGTCCATACGCCAAAAAAAATGGTGACGACACCGGCCCCACTCCTCCGATTAAGGCGGATAAAAAACCGGTAATGGCTCCGAGGGGTGTAAAGATCCATAATTTATGGAGCTTAAAATTTTTATTGAAACGATGGAAAATAACCGAAACGATGAGAAAAATTCCGATTACTTTTTTAATCCAAATTGCCGGCAGCGACACATAAACAAAAGATCCCAAGATGGCAAACGGAATGGAACCGATCGAAAAAAGCAAAACCAGTTTCAGATTGAGTTCTCTTTTATTAAAATAAACGCGGGAGGCGTTACCAAGAAGAACGGAAACCGTAAGAATTGGGACCGAAGCTTTCACTCCATAAATGGCAACGAGGAACGGAATGAAAATCATGGCTCCTCCGAAACCAACGACTCCGGAAAGCACGGAAGACAGATACGCAATAATGCATGTTAGAATCCACCACAAAATTTCAGCCATGAAAATCTTGTTTATTCTTTTACTTGATCAGCACGATACATGATCACGTTTGCTTTCTCAAGCGTAATGAGTCCTTCTTTAACCATCTCATCCAGCTTTGGAAGAAAAGCGTTTATTTTTTCTTCGCCGTCCACAATTTCAATGATGATTGGAAGATCCTCCGACAAACGAAGAATTTTTGCCGTATGCATATGACTTTTTGCGCCAAATCCCATAAAACCCTTAATCGCGGTTGCTCCTGCCATTCCAGTTTTCTTTGCCAAATAAACAATTGCTTCATAAAGAGGCTGACCCTGCCATTTGTCCTGCTCACCGATAAATATTCTTAGCAGTTTTCCGTTCGCCGGTATTTTCATCTGTTTCTCCTCATGACCAAATTAATTTAGGAACCAGCAATCCGATCCGAAACAAAACGAATCCGAAAAAGAGACTGGCAGCAACATTGATCGAGGCATACAATGTTTCGCCGTCTCTCATTAAATTTCCTGTCTCGAGCATGAATGTCGAAAACGTCGTGAACGCGCCGCAAAAACCGATCATCAATAACAACCGGCCGTTTGACCCCAGCAAAAATTTATCTTCCGAAATACCGGAAAAAAATCCAATCAAAAAACATCCGATTAAATTGACGGCCATTGTTCCATAAGGAAAATTGCTTCCAAAAAAACGATGAATGAAACCGCCCAGAAAATAACGGCCCAGTCCTCCGGCAATGCTTCCGATCACCAACAAAACAATTTTGTCCATCGGATCTCCTAAAGTAAAAAAACTCCTACAATTAAATACAAATTGTAGGAGTTATCAGCCGTTCAACGGCGGTTTTTGGCGAACTCCATCGCCGCAAATATCTTTTAAAAAACTTTATTGCCAACTCTCTAGAAAAAGGTGGGTACCGGAATAGAGCTTTTCACGCTGAAACGTTTGAGAATTTTTCGATTCCAGGGCTTATGAAAATATTCTTCGGTATGCTTTCCGTCAATCATGAGTGATTTTTGTAAAAAATTTTCGGCGGCCATTCCATCCTCTTTCATAAATGACGTCATGGCAAGCCCCGTATAACCCTCATACCGTTTGGGGTCAATTTCGATTGCTTGATGAAAAAAATCTTCAGCGGTTTTTAATCGTTCAGTTCGATCGTAACGCCAAGAAGCGAGCCGAGTAATCCATCGACCCGTTGAATACGATACTTCAAACATTTTTGACTGATCGAGTTGAAAAATCTTCTTCGCTGTATCCAGCGTAAGAGGTTTCAACTGATCCTGGGACGATCCAAATAGAGAGTGAATCTTATCCGCGATTGCTTCACCGATCAAAAGATAACCCTCCAAATTTGGATGCACACCATCAATGATCAGACCGTCATCTAAAAGAGCGTCGGGAAGATGTTGCCGCAAATAATCAACCGAATCAATAACGTGTACGTGATCACGCTTAAGAGACAATATAAAATTATTCTGAGCAGAGGAGGCGCGGATTGGCATTCCATCATAATCAATTGCCTTTTGATATGCATCCCATGCTTTTCCGAATTCATTTAATGATTGATAGACTTTGCCTTCCCTGAAATAAACTTCCGCAAACTCATCACAAATCGACAAAGCTTTCTGATAAGCGGTGAGAGCGGAAGAATAATCCTGCTGCTTCTCAGCCTTCATTCCCATATTAAAGTCTTGCGAAAACTGTTTTTTCTGGGCTAGAGCCGCAGACGAACTGCAATAAACGGAACGATTTGGCTCCCAAGTTGAATAATTACTAACCAAGGTTGAAATTAAAATCTGAATTTTTTCCTTTTCGGCTAATTTAACCATCGATAGAAAATATTTGCGGTATCGATTGATTACTTTTTCATAACCGTGAGGGTCAAATGGAAAAATACTTTTATCGGAGAAATCTCTTAAATCCATCTCCGAAATTTCACCTTTACTTCTTGCAATCAAGGTAAGCAGTTCCCGTGCAAGTTCGGAATGATAGGCCATCCATCGAAGAACGCTCTGGTGAAAATCCGGTTCAGCAGGATGAAATTTTAAAAATTCGTTGTGTCCGCTATAAATAACAATGAGGGAAGGATGAAATATTTCTTTCTTGCGCAGCAGCAATTCAAAAACAAAATGGACATAAGCAGAATCTTTTGCAGGAGAACTTAAATTGATGACACGAACCGGCCGGCCTGAGAGGGTTCCACCCAAACGATAATCAACAATGCTGGGAAGAGACAATTGGGGATCATAAGGCACTCCCCACACCGTTGATTCGCCAAGAAAATAAATATTAAATGTTTTTTCAGTAACGTGAAAATTTTTTGCGTCAGTTATAAATTTTTCTGAGTAACTAGAAACCTTGTTTTTCCGAGACATTCCGCTTAAAAAAATCCGGAGCTCGACTCCGTAAAGACGCAGTAAAAATTCGCTAAGAAGTAAGAGGCTGAGGAGAGTTGCAACCAAAAGTTTTATATTGGTACCGCGGGTTGTCATTTTCGTTGGTTATTGTAATATAAAGAGGAATTTTTAGAAACACCTATGTTTTTGCTGCTTCAACTTTATTCAACCGCAGAGAATTCAAAATAACCGAAACGGAACTGAAACTCATTGCCATCCCGGCTACGGCAGGATTCAGCAAAATTCTGAAAAAAGGATAAAGCATTCCGGCTGCGATTGAAACGCCAAGAATATTATAAATAAAAGCAAAAAATAAATTCTGTCTGATATTTTGCATAATCATTTTGCTTAAATGTTTTGCGCGGGCAATGCCTCTCAAATCACCTTTTACCAACACAATACCGGCGCTTTCCATTGCCACATCCGTGCCAGTTCCCATGGCAATGCCGACATCAGCTTGACTTAAAGCAGGTGCATCGTTAATTCCATCGCCCGCCATTGCAACCAATCGGCCTTCACGCTGCAGCTTGGCTACGATTTCACTTTTTTGAATCGGTAATATATCCGCATACACATTCTTTAAATTTAATTTTCGTGCAACTGCTTCTGCTGTTGTTTTATTATCTCCGGTTACTAAAATGAGATCGACATCCTGAGATAAATCTTCAATCGCTCGTTGTGTCGTAGGCTTAATTGGATCAGCTACTCCAATGAACCCGGATAATTTTCCGTTTATAACGAGAAACATCACGGTTTCACCTTCTCTTCTTAACCTTTCAGCTTCGTCACGAATTAAATTGGTATCAATTTTTGAATCTTCTAATAGTTTCTGATTTCCCAGCATGACGGATGAATCGCCGATAGTTCCGACAATTCCTTTTCCGGTAACAGCATTAAAATTCTTAACTTTAAGCAATGCTAAGTTTCGATCTGTCGCAGCAGAAACAATCGCGTGCGCCAGAGGATGTTCGCTATTTTGCTCAAGGCTGGCCGCGAAGCGCAAAATTTCATCCTTATTTTGATGATCCAATGAAATGATATCAATTAACTTCGGCTTGCCTTCCGTTAAAGTTCCTGTTTTATCAATTACGAGAACATTGATGCGCTCGAAGGTTTGCAATACCTCCGCATTCTTCACCAAAATACCGAATTGAGCAGCGCGGCCCACGCCGACCATTATAGACATCGGAGTTGCCAAACCAAGTGCGCACGGACAAGCAATAATTAAAACAGAAACAGCGTTGACGATGGCATAAGCCATACGTGGCTCGGGTCCAATAAAAAACCAGATGATGAACGTAAGAACGGCTGTCAATATTACAGCCGGAACAAAATAGGCTGAGATTTGATCCACCAAATTTTGAATCGGAGCGCGGCTTCGCTGAGCCTGATTCACCATGTTAATAATTTGGCTTAAAACAGTATCAGCTCCGACTTTTTTTGCTTCCATGATTAAACTTCCGGTTTTGTTGACAGTTCCACCCGTTAAAATAGAGTTTTTTTCTTTTTCAACCGGAATGGCCTCTCCCGTCATCATGGATTCATCAACCAAACTTTTCCCTTCCAAAACCAAACCATCCACCGGAATACTTTCACCGGGCCGAATTCGTATGCGGTCGCCAACATGAAGATGTGAAACCGGAATGTCTTTTTCGTGTCCATCGGAAAATATTTTTCTGGCATTCTTTGGAGCAAGCTTGAGCAGCGCTCGGATTGCATTGCCGGTTTTACTTCGGGCATGAAGTTCAATCACTTGACCCATCAAAACTAAAGTAATAATAATTGCAGCAGCTTCAAAATAAACGGGAATATCGTTGGGTTCTTTAAAATTTTCTGGAAAAATCTTGGGCATTAAAGTTGCGACAACGCTGTAAAAATAGGCTGTTCCCGTGCCCAACGCAATCAACGTAAACATGTTGAGACTTTTATTTAAAACTGAGGTTTTCGCCCGTTCAAAAAAAGGAAAGCCGCCCCAAAGAACTACAGGAGTAGCCAATATAAGTTCAATCCAAACGAAAAATTTTCCTGAGAGGAAAGATTCATGAGCAAACATTTGCACCATAACCAATATGGCAATTGGCGCAGTTAGCGCAGTGCATACCCATAAGCGCTGCTTCATCTGCTTAAATTCTAAATTTTCTTCCGAGGCGCGCGTAATGAACTTTGGCTCCAAAGCCATTCCACATTTGGGACAGTTTCCAGGAGTATTCTGAATCACTTCTGGATGCATAGGGCAAGTGTACGAAGAATGGTTTAGATCGGATTGCTTGTTCTTCGAAGCGGACTGACAACAATCATGACTTTGCATAATGACGTGGCATGAGAGCGCCTAAATGATCTTCTAACTGCTCTTGGTAATTGATTCCCTGATCAGAAAACGATTTGGCAGAGATTATCAGTTTTTTCATTTTTTCGTAGAAATCAATCACTCCTTTAATCTTCCAAACTCTTTGAGACGATTTCTGAAGCTGATATAAAAGACTGAGAATCGCATCAACGTCCTTCAATTGTTCGATCTGTTCACCATGTGATGATTCTTGTACCGGAGAAACACCAAAACTGAATCCAAAAGAATTCGCGAGATCGCGCATTTCAATCAACTCATGGTAATTGCTTCGCATGATGGTGAAAAGGATCATCACTTCAAAATCGCGCTTCTTAAGATCAGCGAGTGCTTGCAGTTTCAAGAGCAATGTGGTCCAAGATGCGCCGACGCGAATTTTTTCAAAGGTTTCTTTTGTCGCGCCATCTACAGAGACGCCCACCCAACTAAAACGTCCGGGCATCAAATCCAAAAATTGATTATCCAGCAGCAAACCATTCGTCAGCATTTGGAGTCTGCAGTCCGGATATACGGCGGAATTAAAATCAGCAACAAACTTTCGGAAATCAGCGCTCATCAAAGGTTCGCCACCGACGGCTTGTATCGTTTGTAAATAAGGAATCAGTTCATCAACTCCATATTCGCTCATGGGACGATCCCATTCCTTATTCTCATGATCCTGTAAGCACATAACGCATGCAATATTGCATCGTTCGGTAGGAAACAATCTCAAATTAAGTGGTAGAGATTGAATGATCGTTCTTCCCTGTTTGATTTCAGAAGCCAGTAGTTCTTTGTTGCGCTGATGGATGGAATTGGAGCTGACGGGAAATAAATTAATAGATGTATACCATTGTTCTTTAAGCGCGGGGCACCAGCTGCGGCAAATGCTGTCGAGGTTTCCTGCGAGCATATTGTGGCGCATCATTTGAATTTGTTCGCCATTCCAAATTTTCTTAAGAGACTGCTCTTTGATATTCCCGATATTTATTTTTGACCAGCAACAAACTTTTACTTCACCCTCTTCATGAATTTCAAGAGAATCCCAGGGTCGTGTACAAGCAACGGGCATTTGCATTTTTTTTCTTCGCCCTTTGCGAATCTGGGAAAGGAAAAATATGCCCATCGAGATCAAAATGATAATAATCGCTGCGGCTTCTATCATTACGCCACTTCTAAAACGCACTCATTTTTTCCCAAATGTTTGGCTTTGAGAAGTGCTTTGTCCGTTTTTTCAATCAAGTGAATACTATTGAGATGATTAAATCCTAAAGCAAAGATAATTTTTGCTCCATTTCATTATTTACTATTTTATGACTGGTGAATTGATTTTCCAATACGAAATTTTTGGTTCACCTTATTTGTGCTGCAACTTTGCTGGAAATTTCCGACATTATTTTTTTCTGGAGGGATGACCAAACCAGGCCCGTTGATTGGTGGAATCCAGAGGATATTTGCGTTTGATCAATTCCGTCACATCTTCCATATTTCCATCGGCCGCGACCCATTCTTTGATATCGGGAAAATCGATTTTACAGTTTTCACATTTTTTATCCTGATAGAACCGGATCGGACACCAAAAAGATTCAAGATTCCTGAGCATCTCACCGCCCAAAGCATAAAGTCCCGTCATCCAGTCACAATAAAGACACCAGACAAGATCTGCCCCAACCAAGCCAGAAAATTTCTGACGAGAAACATTAACCCATTCATCGTGCCTATAAGCTGGAAACTTCATCGTCCAGATAAGAAACGGATACAAAAAAATTTCGGCGAAACGAACCATCAAGAAAATAGGCAGCGCAGGCAGCGTCATCAATAGACCGAGTTGATTATTCATACGACCTACGATTTGATTTGCAGTCTTGTGAATGGTCGGCCCTTTGTGTCGATGCCATGTGGAATGCACATAGAAAAAACTATAAAGACAACCGAGTTGACCAATGAAACACCCTAATAATCCAAAGAAACCGAAACAAAAAAATGCCGCAAACCACGGAATCCAAGTTAGGAATGCAATGACCCAATCAAGTGCCGGTGCATGACACAACCAATCATTTTTTTTTGAGAATGCGACAAGAAGACAAATAAAAATTAGCTCAAAAAGATAGGCAATCGCAGCAATGGATAAGAGCTGATTCATATTTTATTTTTAATTTTTGTTATCCGCATTTTTTTGTTCATCCATTGCTTAATAAGTTGAGAGCCGGCTTGAGTCAAAACCCTTGGTTTTTATATCTGTCATAAATGTTATCTTAATATTTCTTCCAGTTTATCGGCCTCATTTTGGATGACATCTTGGGCGTTATGCCGGCTTCCATCAGGAAGAATGATAATATAAGGTTTCCCGGTTTTTTCAGAACCTTTCGTTACTTTAGAAACAAAATCACGAAGTGTTTTTATTTTTGTATGGTAATGGTCTTCGTACCAGCCGATTTTCCAGCGTATAAACTGTGAAGCAGCGTCACCGTCTGTTTCTTGCCCATTTCGAATGAACCGGATTTTTGAAGAACGAATTCGCGAAAGAATATAATCAATTTTTCCTTCTTCTGTGGTTAATTCTCTGGTAAGTTGAAATTTTTTCACGGCTTTTGGAATTTCGGGAGCATCACTCAAATAAACCGGTGCGCCTTCAGCGGTAAAACCATTTATTAATTTCGCTTCAGCGGAGAAGGAGAAAAAAAAGGACAAAATTAAGAGATTGGAAATGATGTTGATAGATCTCATAAAAATAGCTGCTTTAATTTGCTTTAATTAAGGGAGGCGAGCTTTTTCATTTTGATGTGTGGGCTGAGCCTGAACATCGATTTTGATGGTATTTTCAAGCCAGTCCAATTCATTGATAAAAATATGATAAGCTAAATGAATAGAGCGATCAGTAAATTGAATTTTAGCCGGACTTGTTTCAAAGTCCAAAGCTTCTCTACGAATAAAAGAGAGAGCGCTTTCCCCTTTTTTGTAATCGTGCCACTGAAGCCAACAGGCAGCTGCATAAGCTTCCATCCAGTTATAATGATTGCCTTCATAGATGTAGACGAGATCGCGCGCTCCTTTAATTCGATCCAAGAGATAATACAACTTTGAACTTTCGGTTTTCGGACTTAACAGAAACGCTTGATAGGCAGGAGTGTTTTGAGTCGGCGGTGACCCAAAATAAACTTTTTCACCTTTTGAAGATACTCCTCTTAAAGGGACCCAGCCAAATCCCATAAAAAAAGGGGCACACAGAATAAGCGTAATCGGAATGAAATGTCGAATCTGTTTCAAGCTCATAATTCCATATTCATATGAATGTTCAAAATTAAGCTTTACCAAGTAACATTATATAAATCTGGAGTTTCATTCAAGTAAAAAAATAGGGGTTGAAAAAAACAAGAGAGCAGCTTACACGCAGTAGGCTGCTGCTCTCTTGAAGTTATAAAACAAAACTAAATCGAATTACCGCCGGCGATCATGGCGTTTTTCTGAGCGGTCGCGCCATCTTTCATGTCTGTCTTGATTGCGTTCATGCCAGTCTTGCCGCAAATCCTTTCGATCTTTAAAACGGTCTGTTTTATCTTCTCTTAAATCGCGACGATCATTCTTGAAGTCTTGCTTGTCACTCCGAAAATCTTTTCTGTCGTTGTAAATTTCTTTGCGTGCGTCCTTAACTCCAGCAAGATCGCCCTCTTTCCTCTCTTCTTTCAATTGACGATAATCTTGGCGGAGATCTCGTTGATCACCTTTCACTTCTCGATTATCTTTCGTCAAATCCCGCTTGTCTTTCCAAACGTCTTTATTGTCATGCCGCAGTTCATTTCGATCATGTCGAATCTCCCTATTGTCATGATGAATATCGCGGTTATCCCAACGAAGATTCTGATTATCCTGTTTCACTTCGTTAGTATCAGCTGCCCAAACAGCTCTGGCAGTGACAAAAAACATCGCTAAACCAATGATGGACAATAGCCCAATCAATTTGAACTTCTGAGTATTTAATTTCATTCTTAGTTCTCCTTTTTTGTAAAGTCAGTTACTTATTGCTTATTAGACGAAAGAACCCTGAAAAAGGTTTAGTCCCTGTTTCGATTCCTGGTTGAGGACTTCTCGATACACTTCTTCTATTTTTTGTGACATGACTTCAATATCAAATATATCTCGTGCTCGCACTTGAGCTTGACGGCCAAACTCTTGAGCAGCAACTGGATCATTCAGCAATTTCTCAATGCCTTTTGCCATCTCTAAGGGATCATCGACGGGGACGGTATAACCATCTATTCCATCCCGGATAATTTCCGGAACTGCACCTACCCGTGTCGCCAAGATCGGTTTGGCAGCGGCCATGGCTTCAACCAAAGTAAGTCCAAATGCTTCCGGCCATCTGGAGGAAAAAACAAACACATCCATTAAAGCCAGAGGAATCCGGATGTCCTGAGTTTCTCCCACAAAACGCACGGAACGATGAACGCCCAGGCGCTTTGCCACATCTTCTAGGAATGGGCGTCTGGGTCCATCACCTGCGATGATCACTTGAATTTCGGGACACACCTTCTTTAATAAACGAGTCGCCACTAAAAGGGTATCGAAACCTTTTACACGCCCCGCAGCTAAACGGCCGATTCCTCCAATAACAGGATAATTATTCAGTTGCCATTTTTTCCGATATTCATTTACAATTTTTTTATCGGGAAGAACAGCATAATATTTCGTATCGATGCCATTATAGATACTTCTAATACATTTTTCCTGAATTTGAAAATCCTGAAGAAGTTGTTCTCGAACAGGACCGCTGATTGCAACGGTAAGATCACCGACGCAAGGCCAGATCCTTCTTCCTAAACGAGCTTTGTAGATGCCGTGCCATGTGGTGATGTATGGAATTTTTAAACGAGAAGAAATAAAGTCCGCTGAAATTTGTCCCACTCGTGTATGGGCATGAATCACGTCCACCGGCTCTTTACGCAGACGTTTGATCAAACATTGAATTCCCCACAAAACTTTAGGACTGAATTCGGCACTGGTATCAAAAGGAAAACGCCAATGTGTCGCATTGATTTCACCAAGCTGCAATTCTGCCGTTCCGCGATCTGAAGCTATAATGACCGAATGACCATGCTCCACCAGCTTTTTGGATAGGGATAAAATGTAACGGGTAATTCCTCCCATTTTCAAGTGAGATGTCAAATGAAGAATTTTCATGAGCCTCAAACAATGTTGGAAAGAAGAGCAACGGTTAATATGATCAGCACCAAGCCGGAAAAAGCAACATATTTCCAATTATTTTCTATGAATGCAAAGTACAACATTGAGACGAGCACGCGTACATACGGTGTCAATAAGAGGACCGACACGGCCAAATGAATCAACAGACGGGGCACCATTTCTGGATAATGGAATTGCTGCAAATCAATCCAAAGCAACTCCGGAATACTTTTGGCATGAAGGTTTGGACCGAAATCATTTTCTTTTAAAAACCAACTCGTAATCATTCCTGCAAAGATCAAAATCACACTCAAAATCATTCCGGTTCTTAGAATAGAACTGATTAAAGGCTCCATATCAAAATTGGCAATCCATTTTGCTCTATGAACCCCTTTCATAGTGTCCCTCTTAATCCGTTGATAATCATTTCTAATCCCAATCCCAAAAGCATCACAAAGAAAATCCCTCGAATAATTTCATTTGTAAAATAAACAATCAGTTTAGATCCGATTAAAGCCCCGATGATGATTCCGGGAATGATTGAAACAATTAGGTTGGGATTGATGAGTCCGACTTCCAAATATACATTCGCTCCGGCAATGGCAATTACACCAACAATCAAATTGCTAATGGTTAAAGAAACTTTAGGCGGTAGTCCGATGACCGAATTATTAATGATCACCATCAGCGCGCTCCCGCCAACGCCCAATAATGTCGATATAATTCCCGCTCCACATACGAGCACACTCGCCAAAGCGGCTTGACCACCTTGATAACTGATTGTTTTTCCTTCAACTTGATCGTAATAACTGCCTTCCCATCCAAGTTTTGATGACGGTTTATGATGAACAGACAACTTCCAATTTTCCTTTGGTTGTTTTTTGATTAAAAAACTAATCATTAAAAAGAAAATTCCGCACAGGAAAAAAAGAAGTCTCTTTTTGAGCATAAAAGTGATCAAAGCACCGCCCAAAGCACCAAGAACGCCAAACAATTCTAAAAAAGAAACTATTTTTAAATTTGGCATGTGTCGGCGGACATTTCCCTGAGCCGCACTATTGGATAAAGCTACGAGAGATACGCTGCTAAGCGCAATCGCCTGTTTGATGTCTACGCCAAAATAGGTCAAAACGGGAATCAAAACAATTCCCCCGCCCATTCCGCTTAACGAGCCGGTCAAACCGGCAATGATAGAAATGAAGAAAAACAATCCAAACGGCATAAAATTATTTTCCTTTTTGGACAAACCTGTGAAATAAGAAGGCCCCGGTTAAAATGAATGAAAATTTAATTGATGGTCGGAACAGCACCGCTGATAATTTAAAGTCTCTCATGATTATTCATTTGAAATCAATACAGTTCCGATTTCCAATAAAAATCAATTGAGAATCGGAACGGAGAGATTTGAACTCTCGACCCCACCCACCCCAAGGGTGTGCGCTACCGGGCTGCGCCACGTTCCGAACAATTCGAAAAATTAAAATCCAAAAATCAGAATGACAATGAGATCGGAAAAATTAATTGATTTCGAATTTTAGATTTGAGTTTAGAATTTTTAATATTGCTTCATTTCCTCACGGGCTTCGCGGCTCATGAGATCATCCAAAGCTTGCTTCGGATTTTTGTCTTCAAACAACATTTTATAAATCTCGGTAATAATGGCTGCAGTTACTCCATATTTTTGCGCGAGCTGATAAGCACTTCGAGTTGTTTCCACTCCTTCGGCCACCATTTCCATGCTTGAAATAATATCTTTGATTTTCTTTCCTTCACCGAGCTCGCGGCCAACGCGAAGATTCCGGCCGTATTCTGAAATACAAGTCGTAATTAAATCACCCAATCCGGAAAGTCCAAAAAAAGTATTTGGGTTAGCGCCCATCCGAACGCCCAGCTGCGTAATTTCCAGAAGACCTCTCGTCAAAAGTGCTGCTTTTGTGTTCGAACCCAGCTTCAAACCATCGCAGACTCCGGCGCCGATCGCAATGATATTTTTTAAAGCGCCCCCAAGTTCAACTCCGATAATATCGTTTTGAACATAAATGCGGAATCTTAAATCGCGAAACGCATCTTGAACGGTATCAGCGGCTTTTTTGTCATTGGATGCCACAACCACTAAAGTGGGAATATTGCGGGCAACTTCTTCTGCATGGGAAGGCCCGGAAAGAACAACTAAATTCGCTTTTCCCAAAACGGAAAAAATAATTTCAGACGGCCGGGCCAGGGTTTTTGCTTCGATTCCTTTTGCAACACTGACCAGAATTTTTTTTGAAAGATCGAAACTTTTAAGTTTGAATAGAATGTTGCGAAGATATTGCGCGGGAACAGCCAGAACCAACAGATCTCCAAAATTCACGGCTTGATTTAAATCTGAAGTAATCGTAATTTCTTTTGGGATCGGAATTCCGGGAAGAAATTTCTCATTAACGCGTTTCTGATCGAGCACTTGAGCATAATCCGGAAATGCGCTCCACAGAAGCGTCTCGTTTCCTCTGCGAGCATTCACGAGGGCGATTGCCGTGCCCCAGCCGCCGTCCCCTAGAATAGAAACTTTGTATTTTTTAGACATTGAGAGGTTAGTCTAACATGATGAAAAATGAGGGTCAAATTAAAAGACCTGCCGGAAAATGAAAAAGGGCAGTGTTCCAAACACTGCCCTTTAAAATGATTGGCTTCGTGATCTGAATTCTTAAAGCGGCATTGTCATTCCAAGAGAGACAACATTATTTGTGTAGTCAAAGTTGGAATTATTTGAATTGCTTCGTTCATAACGATAATCAAGATTGGTAATGAGCCAAGGACGGAAAGCATAATCAAATCCGACAAATGTGCTGCCAACAAGATCACGTCTTAAAATTTGCACCGCACCGATTGTGGAAACATTATCAAAATCCCGGCGCGCAAGCCAAGCACCCACCCGGCCGCGAAGTTTTTCGTTGAACAAATAATTGGCAGAACCCTGTATTAATTTTTCATCCATTGCACGATTATTGGTAAATTGAGATTCTTGCGTTGTCCGGTGGCCGTAAAAATCGAGATTCGTACGTTTGGTCAGCCGATGACGCAATCGAAAATCTCCAGCAAGAATGTCATAATTTGTATCATGCTGCCGATAGCTACGTTCTTGATATCCGATACGGGCAAGAATATCAGTCCGCTCAGAAAGCTGGCCTTTAAAACCTGTTTTAATGTCATTTAAATGTCCGGTGCGCGTTGCATCCGAGTGATATTCATAAAAAGAAAATGTATATTCCGCGAGCCATCTGAAATTAGGGGCAATGTCACGAAGCAGACGGGTTGTTAATGCATTGTTGTCATATGAAAAAATTTGATAGATTGTGTTTTGAAAATCGCGAATCGCATTTTTATATTCACCTTCAACAGTCCAGTTGCGCCAATTATAAACGATGTTCGGAGTAACAATCTGATCGACGTATTCAACCCGTTTTGCCGAACGTGTACCGGCTCTCGCCGCATCTTTTACAAATTCTTCTGTGACATTGAAAAAAAGATCGTCTCGGAGTTTAAAATTTCCAACCGCACCCAGCGACTGTCCGACGTCATCATGCGAATCATATTTCGTAAAGTCGGTGACACGAGCTTCATAAACCGCGCCGATGCGATATCGATTATTTTCTCCAAAAGGATAATTAATAGAAACGCCCGGTGTCCAAAGCCATAGAACTTCATCGCGTGTTTTGGGTGCTTCCGGCTCATAAAATACGTTGCTGTCATATTCAAGGCCGCCTTTTAAATAAGGCTTGATCTTGACATCGGTTCCTTGAAGAACCTGCTGCGTAAAATCCTGCAACCAAAGTTTATGTGCCACATCTTCTACGGTATCTAGCCCTCGATTGGTATATTGATCTATTTTCCAATCGCTGAGCCCTTTACCCATTCCGCTTACGATGTTATTTGAAATGGGTCCGAGCTGAGCTTTATCAGCTGCAATCACCAAACGGTCAAAATACCAATCAACTCCTTCACCGACCATTTTGACGAGCTTCTCAGCAAACACGAAAGTGCCGGGTTTCATTGCCGCATTAACAAATTGTTGGGTTGTCGAACGAGCAGAAGCTGTGGTGCTTTCTAATCCGCCTGCGTTAAGAATTGAGTTTGCGAAGAAAAATGTTAGGGAAAATAATACAGAAAAGAAAATAGAAATTCTGCGCATTGCACCCCTCCCCTTTTTTTCGTTAAACATTATCGACGATTGCCGATAATTACATTAGAAATTTATGATCATTTCTCTTGCAACCGAACGTACCATAATATAAGATTTACTTGTTTTCAAGCTTTTTTTGAGAAATAATAATAATTGTTTGCAAACGGGAGGGTAATATGAAAGTATTGCGCGCATTATTTGGGATTATGCTTTGTATCACTCTCATTTCTTCTTTTTCACCTTTGTTCGCATTAAGCAACCGACCACAAACACAACATGACGAACAGGGAAATTTTATTCCCAATCCATTTGCCGAAGGTGACGCGCTCAGATACGGTGGTCTTTTTGGACCTCTGCCCGATCCTTATGAGGATAGCAGCATTCAAGGTGCGCTTTCTTTTTATGATGCCAGAGTCGGATTTCGTAAAGGAATTTTTGTTCGAGACATGGGCTTTGAAAAGGATCCGGATCATTACATTCCAATTACAAGATCTCGTTCTAATTAATTTCTAATAAAAAAAGCGCTTGTCAAAACAAGCGCTTTTTTTCTATCCTCTTATTTTCACTTTCTAATTACTCAATCATTAAATCCTTAACATAGATAATTCCATTCGCATTTAAAGGGCCTACTCTTGAATTCTCAAATACAAAAACCATTTCAGCAATCAAGGTTGATTTGGTCGCATTTAAATCAAAACTATAATTTTTCCAATCCTTTGCAATTGGTGTTACGGAAAAACCGCGGACAATTGTAAACTGGTCTTTAAGCTCAATTCTAAATTGCTTGGGTGCAGGCTTCTGGGGATCTGATTTAACATTCAAACTGATCCGATGAACCTTTGATAAATCAAGATTTCTGATTTTGAAATACACTCCGGAAAAAGAACCGGGAGGAAAAACATCATAATCAATCCGAAGTACAATTTCTTTTGATTCTGGATCCTCGTAAAATTCGCGTTCAGCATAACCCGAATTCGGTTTGAAAAATACGCCTTCATCAAAAACATATTTAAAAAAATTCCCCGCTTTTTTTCTCAAATCAACTTGTTCCGCTATCTGCTCTATGGAAACGTCGGTCAAGTCACGCGCTTCACTTAGCGTTTTCCATTCCTGGTAATTCACTCGTTTTGGTTTCGGTTCAATTTTTTTATCGTCTGTCATTGTGAATATTTCAAGCGGAGCGACAGTAAATGTTTTCTTTGGTTTCCCCAACTTAACGGTTATTTCGCCGGTTAATGCACTGGCAGCGCTATAAACTTTTCCGGTCTGAATTAAGAATGAAGCGTTTCGAATCAAAGCGGTCAAGCGTGGTGTTTGAACTTCGATCGAACGATTTCCAAATTGATCGCTTGTTAATCCCAAAAGTCCGCCCTTGTTGAGTTTAAATTTCAGTTCTTCTTCATTTTTGGGCCGCACCACTTCAAGCTCGGAAGATGCCTTCAGCCTTAAATCCAAAACTCCAGGAATTTTAAAATCAAGATCCGAATCACTTTGAGTTTTGATTTTATCCCGCACATTCAAAACAATTTGCCGATGACTTCGGCGTGTAATGGTTGTCAATTCTTTGGTTTTGTGAGAATAAATTTCGGCTGTCCCTGAAAATCTTCCGAGCTCAAACGGATAAGAGGGGTGGGGAGACGGAGCCAATAAAAAAAGCATGAGTGAAGCAGAAAATATCAGGATGGGAACTAAAAAAAACAATATGAGAAAAATATAACTCCGACTTTTTTCAGAAATCTCCGTTCGTTTCGGCGCATGATCGGACGGCCGTTTAATTCTGATTTTTTTCGGTTCATACTCCATAACCATTCCCATTAAAGAATACCCCGATTTGTATCATTCACCAATTATTTTTATCAGGATTCTTTTTTTTCGCTGTCCGTCAAATTCAGCATAAAAAATTTGCTCCCACGGTCCAAAATCCAGCTTTCCCTGAGTAATCGCAACCATCACTTCCCGGCCGAATAGTTGTCTTTTTAAATGAGCGTCGCCGTTGTCTTCCCCGGTTTGATGATGTCGATATTTGTTGATATCATAAGGCGCGATTTTTTCAAGAAACTCATCAAAATCCTGAATCAGTCCTTGTTCATCATCATTAATATAACAGCTTGCCGTAATGTGCATCGGATTCACTAAAACAAGACCTTCCTTCACGCCGGACTTTCGGACCGCTTCTTCAACCTGGGGTGTAATGTTCGTGTATTCACGTTTCTTTTTGGTTTGGATCCATAAATATTCGGTAAATGATTTCATCAGAACCTTCCTTTTTGATATATTAGTGTATCGCTAAGAAAAGACAATGAAAACAGGTTTCGCAGATTCACCTCTTCACTACGCAAAAGCCTCGCGCTGGCCTTTCGACCGGATGGTCAAATTGTCCCGTGAAATTACCAAAACATATTATGATCAAGGCGAATTATGGGATCACAACAGCCAAGTTTAGGACCGGAGCTTTACAATAAAGATTATTATCTCAAAAGTTTACCGGGTCTTGAATATATACAAAAAGATATCGTCGATCCGGCAATTTTAGAAACAATTAAATTTGGGGCGATTCTTCCCGAAGATCGCGTGCTTGATTTTGGATGCGGACGCGGAAATTTGGCGGTTGAACTTGCGAAACGCGGATCTTATGCGGTTGGTGTCGATTTCAGCAAGGATGCAATTGAATATACCCAATCCTATTTAAAACGTTTTCCGGAAGAAATTCAAAATCGCGTTAAGTATTATCAGCTCACCATAAATGAATTTAACTTTGATCGAGAATTTGATGTCATTGTATTCAACCAAGTTTATGAACATCTCCACGATTGGGAATTAAAAATCTTGATTGAAAAATTTAAGCGTGCGTTAAAGTCGGGCGGCCGGCTTGTAATCAGCACACCCAATCTGAATTACATCCGGTTTTGTTATCCGATTAAAAGAATCTTGGAGCTGCCTTTTAAATTGATTAAGGAATCACTCAGAGTTCTGCGTGGAAAAAGCAAACATGCCTCTTCCCTTCAAAAGTTTTTAAAAGAAATTTTTAAAATCAAATATCCAGAAAGTGAACATACGAAACTTCACATTAATTTACAAACGCCGAAATCGATTTTTCGATTTATCAAGGAGCAAGGATTTTCTGCAGAAGTGACGTGCATTGATTATCACACCAATTTAATCAGTAAAGCAACAGAGTTGTGGTGGGGCGAAACAATCTGGGTTTCTTGTAAATTAAGAAAGATGCTCTAAGGTTTCCTGAAAAACAGGATTTTTAGCCAAGCCTTCTGCGGCAACACGATTTCCTTCCGGTGTAAAGTGTCCATCATAAGGAAAGAAAAGCCGTTTGTCTCGGTTTTGAATAAAATCATCCAAAAGATTGACAAATGGAATTTGATTGCTGGCAGCAAATTTCCGGACAAGATCAAAAGCAAAATAATCGGTGTATACTTTATTTTTCTCAAATCCCCAAAATATTCTTCCTTCATTCCATTGATCAGCTCCAACATAAATTCCGTAAGGATACATCACCAAAACAAATTGAGCACCGTTGGCTTGCGCAAGATCTCGATTCATTAAAATATATTTTGCGGTCCTTGCAAAATGTTTTCGAATCTCGTCCGCCTTCGTTTCGCCGCGCATGAACAAGCGTCCATCATATTCAATGGTGTCTCCTGACTGATAGGCAATCACCGCTTTGGCCCGTTTTCCCTCCACACGGATTCGAATATAATTGACCAATCCCAATTGACGGATTTTTCGAAAGGTTCGGACAATTTTGTCATGAAGGTATTTACACAAAATACTTTTCGTCCGCAAGAAATTCCAAAAGTGAAAGCGGCCATTTTCATAATAAGGATTAGCGCCTACGATTTTTCCGGCTTGATCATAAATCAAATTTTTTTCAACGTCCCAGTCATCTCGTAAATCAGAAAAATCCAGCAGCATCACAACCAAATCCGGTTTGAACTTAGGAATATCATCACGCAGTTTAATGTAATGGGTGAGCGGCGAATAGGAAGGAATTCCGGCATTGATAATTTCAAAAGATTGATTTTTTGAACTTAAAAGATTTTGTAGAAGGACTGCGACCGTTTCTTCATCTTGACATCCAACTCCAAAAGTAAACGAATCTCCGACCAAAAATATCCTTTTCAGGCCGCGACTTTTTTCGATATCAAAATCTCGGCCGCGGAAACCGTAACGATTAGTATGGGCAAGAACGTTATATTCTCCGGGAATTGATGAAATGAGATGATAAGTATTATTAATCTTCAGAGAATGATGATATCGGGCATCCACCTGGCCCATGGAAAGAATTTGAGTATCCTTGGCTCGAATAAGTCTGAAGGCAAGTTCAAGCGCAGCGAAGCACAGAATACCCGTAATGATCAGAATTAAAACATTTTTAAGTTTAAGAATCAAAGTTGGCTAACTCTACTTTTGAGCGTAAATCTTCCGGAATGCGGATGGGCTTTAAATTTGGGCCGCTAAAAACGTGAACGGTGTAACCGACTGCAACCTTTTTATTTTCTTTATTTTTAAATACTTCATATTCAAATCGAATGGCACTCTGTCGCATTTGACTCACAATAGTTCGAACTGTAATGAGATCGTCATAAGAAGTTGGTTCGACATAACGACATTGGGCTTCGGCAACTGGAAGAAAAATTCCTTTTTTTTCAAACTCGGAATAAACAAGTCCTAAAGTGCGAAAATATTCGGTTCGGGCCGCTTCAAACCAAATAAAATAATTGGCATAGTAACTGATTCCCATTCGATCCGTTTCCGCATATCGAACACGCGTTTGGTAATCGAAAAATTTCATTTTACTCCACCGTCATGGCGAGGAGCAAAGCGACGAAGCCATCTCAGAATACGTAGATTGCCCGCCTGCCGGCGAGGCAGGCTTCGGCTTTGTTTTGAATGTTGCCTCGCAATGTCGTTCATTTTTGGGATTGAGAATTGGAAGAAGGAGGAGGCGTTAAAGTAGAATCCGTTTTTTGATTCGAATCAGATTTTTTATCCGATTCCGGTTTTTTCCCTTCTGGTTTATCAGTCTTTTTAACCGGAGACTTTTCCGCTTCGGCTTTCTTTTGATAAGAAGAGGAACGATAATCCGTTTGGTAAAAACCGCTTCCTTTAAATATAATTCCGGCGCCTTTTCCAATCAAACGCCGGACCGTTCCTTTGCAAACAGGACAGATTTCAATCGGTTTTGCTTTCATGGATTGAAATTCTTCAAATCGATGAGAACATTGAGTGCATTCATACTCATAGGTCGGCATAAAAATTATCTTTCAATGTGCCAGCGCGTAAAAATCGGTTTGCTACCGGATCCGTCACGCTGCTTCGCAAATTCTTCAAGAAGTTTACGCTCGGATGAATTTAAGCGCTCCGGAATGTCCACATTAATTCGCACCAATTCATCTCCAATCCCGTGAGATCTTAAATCAGGAACCCCTTTTCCTTTAATACGAAACACTTTTCCGGGCTGAGTAGCTGGCGGTATTTTAAGAACAACTTTTCCGTCTAAGGTTGGAACTTCGATTTGAGAGCCGAGCGCCGCTTGATGAATTCCGATTTTGGCTTCAATTAATAGATCCGTTCCCACACGTTCAAAAATAGGATGACGCTTGACGGAAACATGCACGTAAAGATTCCCTCGATTTCCTCCGCGCTCACCAGCTTCTCCTTCGCCAGTAATTTTTAATTGCGAACCATCGTCAATCCCGGCTGGAATTTTGATGCTTAATTTCCGATTTTTTCGGACGCGTCCGTTGCCGTGACAACTTTTACACGGCTTTGAAATTTGTTTTCCTTCTCCACGACACTTTGGACATGTTCTGCGCATCGTGAAAAAACCTTGGGAAACTCGTATTTCACCATGTCCACCGCAATCTGAACAGACGGTCGATTGACTTCCCGGCTCAGCCCCGCTTCCGTGACAAATATCACAGGTTTCCGCTCGAGGAAATTCGACGGAAATTTCTTTTCCATGAACGACATCTTCCAAATTGATTTCGGCGGAATATTCCAGATCGGCACCGCGAATACCGCTTCGGGAACCGCCGCGTCGAGTTCCAAAAAAATCTTCGAACAAATCACCAAAGATATCTCCAAATCCTTGAAAAGCCCCTTCAAATCCTTCGAAACCTTGAAAGCCTCCACCACCCAGTGAATGACCGAACTGATCATATTGAGAACGTTTTTGCGGATCGCTTAGCACCGCATAGGCTTCGGCTGCTTCTTTAAAATGGTCCTCGGTTTCTTTGTTGCCTTTGTTCCGATCAGGATGATATTTAAGTGCTAACTTCCGGTACGCTTTTTTGATTTCCTCTGAAGAAGCTGTTTTGGAAATACCAAGGACTTCGTAGTAATCACGCTTATTTGTACTGGATGCCATTTGTTAAGTCAGTTCTTCCGTTTTTTCTTCTGAATTTTTGCTTCGGGTCGAAATTTTCACTTTGGCGGGACGAAGTAATTTACCGTTTAGTTCATAACCGGCTTGGACTTCTTCAAGAATAGTTCCTTCCGGTTGTTCTGGATCGAAAACACTGCTCACCGCTTCATGAATGTGAGGGTTGAAGTGTTTACCCGTTAAAGTTTCGATTGGTTTCAAACCCCGTTCAGAAAGAACTTGAAGCAGCTGTTTTTGAATCAAAAGGAATCCTTCCCGCATCGAGCGGGTTTTCTCATCATCACCGACAATATGAGAAAGCGCAAAATTAAAATTATCAAGAACTGGAAGCAAATTATAAATTAAATCTTCTAAGGCAAATTTGACAAATTCTTCGCGTTCTCGTCCAAGTCTTTTTTTAGCATTTTCAAAATCAGCAGCCGAACGCAAGAAACGATCTTCTAACTGAGCCAATTCAGCTATTTTTTGTTGCAGCTCCATTAATTCAGCTTTTTTAATTTCAACCGTCTCGGAATCATTTGTTTCGACTGAGTCATTTTTTTCAGATTCGCGGGCAGTTTTCTTTGCTTCTTTTTTTTCTTCTTTCATATTTAAAACCATTGCTCCAAAGCTTCTCCAAAACGTCTTGAAATATAATCGACGAGGGAAATGACCCGCTCATAGGGCATGCGTCTTGGGCCTAAAACGCCCAAAGCTCCGACTATTTTTTCATTGACGCGGTATTGCGCCGTTACAAACGAACAATCCCAAATATCTTCGCAATGATGTTCCAATCCAATTTGCACACTGACTCCGTCATGATGTAAAGTCGATTGAACCAAGTCGGTTAAAAACTCCCGTTCTTCCAAAGTTTTGAACAACCGACGCGATTTTTCCCAATCTTGAAATTCCGGCTGATCCAAGATATGGCTGGATCCTTCCAGGGCAAGCCGTTTTGATTGAGAAGTCGGCATGCATTCTTGAAGAATAGCGTGAGCGTGTTGGTAAAGATGATGAAGTGAGTTTTCGATTTTTAATTTACGGATCAAACGGTTTCGAACCTCAAACATCAAAGCACCGCTGAGTTCTTCATTTAATACCCGATTAATTCTTTCAAATTCAATTTGAGGAATCGATTCCTTTAAACTAATCATTTTATTTTGAACAAATCCATTCGACGTAACCCAAACAACAAGCAAGCGTTGATTGCTGAGCGGAGTCAATTCAATTCGTCTTAAGGTGAGACCTTCAAAATTTGGAAATACAACTAGACCTGCTTGTTCGGAAAGTGATGATAAAATTTTGGAAGTCCGTTCAAACAAAGTTTCAATATTATCCATTCGCTCACGGTATTCACGCGCTACCAACGCCGCAACGTGCGGAGGAAGAGCGGTCTCGAGTATGAGGTGATCGACATAATAACGATAACCTTGATCCGTCGGAATTCTTCCAGCCGAAGTATGCGGTTGCTTGATGAAACCTTTTTCTTCCAAATCGTGCATTTCGTTTCGAATCGTTGCCGGAGATAAAGCGTCCTGATAACTTCTGGCTATAGTCCGAGAACCGACGGGAGTAACCGTTTTGACATAAGTGCCCACAATGATTCGCAAAACATCATTTTGTCGATCTGTTAAATGTGTCATCATTTTTGTCCTAAATTAGCACTCAAAGTCTGGGAGCGCTAAGTGCATTTTAGCATGAAGCTACACACTGATCAATCGTGCTATTTTAGAATGGAATTCTCAATCTTAAGGAGCTGAAAGAAGAGCGGGATTGTGACCGAGTAAAGTTGAAATATCCATTTTATGCTGACGGAAAAGGGCAAGTCGGCGGGGTTCCAGCTTTAAAACCGCTTGAGAACCTGCCGGTTCCCATATGAGTTCTAAAAAATCATAATTTTCAAATCGATAACTTCGGACCAAATCTGCAAATTCACGCAAAATTAGATCCATCAAATAAAGTACATCCTCATCCGAAATAATGTCTTGAAGTAATCTTGTTTTGTTCATTCCCTTGGTAATGAAGTCAAAATATAAGGAAAAATGCGGCCGATTTTCAGGTGATGAATCTGATTGTGAACGGAATGCAAAATTGACCTGAGCATGTCTGATCGTATGATGAATTCGCTCGTCAGTTAGCAGTAACGATTGAATACGGCGATTTAATTGACGGGCAATAAAATCGCCCAGCGTAATTTCTTCAAGACTGAACCGCTCAGGCCAAGCATCTAAGTTGCGGTCGAGGTCAAGCTCCGGAGGCAGCGGAACTTTTTTCAAGGTCTTGATTTCATCAATATAAAAAAAAGGAACAACTTGAGCAATTTTAAATTGCCGCTCAGAGGGTTCTACAATAAAAACATATTCCAATGTACTTCCAGACGGATAAAGATAAAACTGTGAAGTTCCGGCTTTCGGATGAAAGCTTTCGCTCAGTTTGACATATACCAGTGATTGATTATTTTTGTAGGCTCTGCTTTTTACCTCTTGCAAATTAACATGAAGATTTTCCTTTGTGTTCATGCTGGTCAAAAAATCATAAAGAAGGGGCGAAACAGTTTCGGGCGTGATTGGACCCGTAAAAAATCGTTTTGCCGATTCCAAAGTAAGCTTTCCTTGTGAAGCGGAGAGAAATAATTCTCTTACAGGTTTTTCCCAAAGAACCGATCGATTGAATTTTAATTCGTGAAGCACGCGCTTACGGTATTCGGTTCTTGAAATATCCCACAAACGGACCCGTCTGACGTCCGGAACATATCCCATAAGAACAAGCTGCAAGCCGGTCGATTCAATATCCGTTGCCTGAAGCACATAAAAATCAATTGGTTTGTCGGAACTCAGAAGTACTCTGGAAAGCGTGAATAGAACATTTTCAAGTTGCTCCATTGCTTCCGGCTCAGGCTCAAAAAGCGATTCAAGGTTGGCTACGTTTCCGGAAAGAAGTTCCTGACGAACGTCCATCGTAAACAATTTTTTGAGCGGGAGGAAAACACCGATGGTTTTTCCTGCAAATTTAACTTCCACATCCTCGATCTTATATTCCTTTAAACAAATTTCTTTAATCGAGGAGGCCACTTTTTCTTCTGGATAACTTGCCTTGCATCCACTTAAAAGATGGAGGGTAAAGAAAAATAAAATTAGAGATTTGATAAGAGATTTAGTTGTCATAGAAATCAATCTTGGAAAAAAATAGCGGAGTTGAAAAACACTCCGCTATCGATTTTGAATCATGAGATTCAATTGCTATTCGCTTGCGCCGTCATTTTTTTCTTGAAAAGATCGAGGATTGGCTTTGCCGTACTCTGCAAAAATGGCTTCGATTTCATCAAATTCAAGTTCCTGACGAACGAGTAATTCATGAGCAAACCGTTCGAAGATAACAGATTCGCGTTTCAACAGTTTTTCAACTTCGACCATGGATTCTTTTAAAATGGCATTCGTATCTTCGTTCAGTTGCGTTTTGACTGTCTCTGAAAGTTCATGCTCCGGAATGGAACTATAATCTCCGATATAACCGGAGGGGCCCATACCCAGTTTCCACACCATGAAATGAGCAACCCGCATTGCATTTGTGAAATCCGCGGAAACACCGCTCGTAGTTACACCTTTCTTCACTTTTTCTGCAACATAACCTGCAACAGCACATTTAATATCGGCCATTAATTTTTCGCGGTCCTGCGAAAAATATTCTTCCCTTGGCTGATGATGGACAACGCCCAAACTGGTTTTTCTGGGAATAATCGAGGCTTTAAACACGTCATCTGTTGGATGTAAAAAATAAATCGCCAGTAAATGTCCCGCTTCATGAAAGGCGGTCATTTGTTTTTCAGAGTCCTGCATTTTAATTTTATTTTTAACACCGAGTTCAATTCGTTCGATGGCTTCCGTTATCTCTTTGTATGAAACAACATCATTTCCATTCCGAGTCGTAATCAAAGCCGATTCTTTAATAATGTTTTCAATTTCCGCCGGCGATTTTCCAACTGCCTTACGGGCCAGATGACCGATGTCAATTGAAGGATCGTGTTTGACTTTGCCTAAATAATATTTGAATAGCTTTTCACGGCCGTCAAGACCGGGACGTGTGACATAAACTTTTCGGTCAAAACGACCGGGACGCAAAAGTGCTGGATCTAAAATATCTTCTTGAGCATTTGTAGCACCGATGACAATCACGTTTTCTTCCCGACCTTGAAGACCATCCATTTCAACCAACAACTGATTTTGAGTCGTATTGCCCTCACCGCTCCCGAATTGATTGAATGTTCGGCGATGACCCATTGCATCCAATTCATCAATGAATACAATACAGCCTCCAAATCCATATGCTAAAGAACGCGCTTTCTTAAAAAGTTTCCGGACACGCGACGAACCCACACCAACAAAAATCTCATTAAATTCGCTAGCCGCCATCGAAATAAACGGCAGACCTGCTTCCGTGGCAATCGCTTTTGCTAGGTAAGTCTTCCCGCACCCCGGAGGTCCGATCATTAAAATTCCGCGAAGAATCTTACCGCCGATTTGTTTTAATTTCGCGTGATCCTTAATCAATTGAACTACTTCCCAGGCTTCTTCTTTAGCTTCATCAATACCGACAACATCAGTGAAGCGAATGTTGATATCACTTGCTTTTATGCTTTTTTTATTCACCTCGGCAAAACCGCCACGCATAACACCCATATACAGATAAACGAAGATAATGGCATTAACGGCTACCATCAACATTTGCAAAGGCATGGTGGCTAACGTAATATTTCGGTAGTAGGATTCAAGCGACATCATGCCCCAAATCGCCAGGCCAATTAGAATAATAGCGGCAAGAGTAATGAAAATTTTTGCCCGGTAATTAAGATAATGCATTTTGAGACGACGGTAAGGATTACTCATTGAGACACTTCACTTTCTCTATTTAAATGGGAGAAAACTAGTTGAAATAAAACCTTATAAAGAATACAGCTAAAGGGTTGAATTGTCAAGAATGCCATGATGGGTTTCCCTACTTAAGTTCTTTTTGCTCAACCGCTTCCGTTGATGATTCAATCGTCTCATCGCCTAAGCTAAACCAATCTTCCGAAACGTCAATGGATGAATCAATTTTAGAATCTGATAAATCTTTATCGAGGTAGTCATATGGCTTCCCGGAAAAAAAAATTGATGTGTCTGGCATCTTGAAAGTTGGAGATGCCGGTCCTGATTCCGATTCACGATTCAGTAGTTCCGGAGTCACTGGAACAGGATCTGTTTGAGTATCTTTGATCGGAGTTCGATCGCCCACCGTTCCATAAACAATTGGGATCGAGACGAAACAAAAAAATAAAAAGATCATATTTTTAACCATTGTCTTCATATCTAAATTAAAACTCCCAAATCGGGAAATGTCAAACGACATAAGCTTTTGGTTTCACAGGATTTAGGTAATTCTTAAGAGCACGGCCTGTGTGAGAATGTGAAGTTTTAAGCAAACCCGTCAATGGTCCTTGATAAATTACTTCACCTCCGCCGGATCCGCCTTCTGGACCCAAATCAATAACATAATCGGCACATTTAATAATTTCCATATTGTGCTCAATCACGCAAAGTGAATGGCCGCGCGCAAGCAAAGTTTCAAAAGCAGTTAATAAAAAAGTAATGTCATAATAATGAAGTCCTGTGGTCGGCTCATCGAACAAATAGAGGAGATTATCACCTTCGCCATGAGATAATTCGGCAGCTAATTTTAAACGCTGAGCTTCTCCTCCCGATAATGTTGTGGCCGGTTGACCAAGTCTTAAGTAACCCAGACCCACTTGAGCAAGAATCGAGAGTGAATTTTTTAATTTATTTTCATCTCTAAAAAAATCAATGGCTTCATCGACGGTCAGGTTCAGCACCTCTTGAATATTTTTCCCGCGGTACCGAACGTCTAAGATATGAGATTGATACCGCGATCCGCCGCACGCCTCGCACGTGACAAAAATATCCGCCAGAAAATGCATTTCCACTTTAACGGCTCCCTCTCCTTCACATTTTTCACATCTGCCACCGGGAACATTAAACGAAAAATGGCTGGCAGTTAATCCATGAAGTTTTGCATCACGCGTTTGAGCAAAAATTTTTCGGATATGATCAAAAGCTTTGATGTAAGTCACCGGATTTGATCTCGGCGTTCTTCCAATCGGTGATTGGTCGATGAGGAGCAAATCCTTAATGTGATTAAAACCCTCGATCTTTCCGACTTTTCCAACATCCTGAATCGGCCGGCCACGAAACCGCTGATAATTTCCATAAAGAATGTCGTAGACAAGTGTGCTTTTGCCGGATCCGGAAACACCCGTAATGACGACAAATTGATTGAGCGGAATTTTAACCGAAATTCCTTTCAAGTTGTGCTCTGTGGCATTTTCCACTTGAATAAATTGAATTGGATGTCCATTTTTTCGTTTGTGGAAATCTCGTTCGATTTCAAATTCTTGACGAAAATATTTGGCCGTGTAGGAATTTGATGCTGTCGTGAGTTTTTCAAACGGCCCGGAAAATGTAATTTGGCCGCCGCGTTCACCACCCAAAGGTCCCATGTCAATCACTTGATCAGCCGATTCAATCATGGCTCGATCATGTTCTACCACAACGACGGTGTTGCCAATATTTCTTAACTTTTCCAGCAGACGAATTAAAAGCGAGTTATCCCGCTCGTGAAGTCCAATGCTGGGCTCGTCCAACACATAGAGCGTGTCTACTAAAGCCGACCCCAAAGATGCGGCCAAGTGAATCCTCTGCGCTTCTCCTCCCGAAAGTGTTCTTGAAAGACGGTCTAAGGTTAAGTAGCCGAGTCCAACTTCAAAGAGAAAAGTTAAACGGTTTTTAATCTCAAGCAAAATGGATTCGGCAACGCTAAGATCATGAGGGCGTAAAGTCAATTCATTGAAAAATTCTTTGAGAGATTCAATCGTTAAACTGTTTAACTCAGCAATATTTTTTCCTGAAATTTGGACCGCAAGCGATTCCGGTTTAAGCCGTGTCCCATGACATTTTGGGCAGAATAAAAATCCGCGGTATTTGCTCAAGAAAATCCGGACGTGCATTTTATAGGTTTTTTTCTCAAGATATTTAAAGAAATCACGCACGCTGAAATAATCCTTATCATTTGAACCTTCCAAAATCCACTTTCGATGCTCTTCCTTTAATTTAGAAAAAGGAATGTCCATCGGAATTTTCTTTCGTTTGCAAAATTCTTTCAGCTTCTTGAATTCCCACGCCGCGCTGGGCTTTGTCCAAGGCGCAATGGCACCTTCTAAAATGGAAGCTTGAGGATTGGGAATGACCAGATTTTGATCGATTGTAATCACGCGGCCAAAACCCTGACATTCTGGACAAGCGCCCAAAGGACTATTGAAGGAAAACGCGTTCGGATCTGGAATCCGATATTCAAGATTGCATTCTGCACAATGAAAGCGGCTTGAAAATTTGCGTTCATCTTTTTTTGAAATAATTGAGACCAGACATTTTCCGAGCTTCAAAGCACTTTCGATTGAGTCCAGAATCCGGTTTCGATTGGCAGGATTGAGCTCAACTTGATCCACGATCACCAAAAAAGAATCTAAATTTTTATTTTCTTCTCTTAATTCCTCCAAACTTTTTTGTGATCCGTCGACCAAAAAATACAAAAATCCCTGTTTTTCAAATTCATCTAAAATTTCTTTTTGATAATTTCTCGCTTTCTTGGTGATGGATATAGGAAAAGCAATGATGATATTTTGATTTTTAAATTCCTGATTTATTTTTTCGAAAATCGCAGCCGGACTGTCGGCTTCAACTGTTTTTCCGCACGAAATACAATAGGTAATTCCGATGCGAGAAAACAGAAGCCTTAAATAATCATTTAATTCGGTTTGGGTTCCTACTGTGGAACGGGCATTGGTAATAATATTTTTGGCTTCGATGGCAATGGCAGGAAGAATTCCGCTGACATATTCCAAATCGGGTTTTTCAATGCGCTCTAAAAATTGGCGGGAGTAGGCGGACAAAGATTCCACGTATCGACGTCGGCCTTCCGCATAAAGAGTGTCAAACGCAAGAGACGATTTTCCCGATCCGCTAACACCCGTAATAACGGCAAATGTCCCATGAGGAATTGCGACGTCAACATTTTTAAGATTGTGGGTTTTTACCCCTTTTAATAATATTGAATCGTTCATAAATAAAAAAGGCAGGGCTTTTGACCCTACCTTTATTGTACACCATTCAATTTAATTTAACTGCCTTACGAACTCAGTGCCATTGAATGCTCTTCGGGTTTGCGTGTAGAGGACATCATCATAACTTGATCGATGCGCTTTAAAAGATCTCCGCCCTTGGAATTGCGTTGACTTACCGGATCAATTGAGATCGACGTCTTTTTACGGCCCAAACTAACAACATTAAAACGAACCACCCATTTATCATGATCGAATACGTGACCATATTCGGTATTGCGAAGAACAATCAAACCTTTATTTTTATCGGTTTCTTCTAAGGTCCATTCCGGAAAAGTATTGAGCGCTTCCAGCGTTTTTAAATAAGTGTAATCGTAGGGCTTGTCATAAACCAAAACTTGATCAAATTTGGGATAATTTTTGGCAGCGGCACAACCGGAAAATAAAAGCAGCAGAACAATAATAAATAATGAATGTGATTGTTTCATAATGGCCTCCAATTTTATCTCATGATGTATTGTCAAGCAACCAAAATTAAAATTTACCGCTCACTCGCGTAAAGAAGCCATGGGCACCAAAATCATTGAGATTTCTAAGATCATCATCAAAATCGGTAAAATTATAACCGATTCCAAAACGGATATATTCGGCAATTTCTCGATCTAGTTCCACCAACGCCCCATGTTTCATGGCACTCAACAATTCAATGTCCCAAAGCATCCGGTATTCAACAGCAAAATCCCATTTGCGGACCACGTGAAAATTAAATCGATTTATCCAAAGAAAATTTCCGATGTAAAAAGCATCTCCGTCGGGAACTGTAATGGAACTTCGCCGGTACGCAAATTTTTCAACCAGTCCCAAAAATGGCGGCAAGGCTTCATAACCAAATTCAGCTCCAACAATGTGAGCTTGTTGATCGACGGGAATTCCAAAAATATCGGGCGTGTTAAATTGGCTTTCGGCCCCGATTTCTTGCAGCCAAGTATATCGAGTGAGCACATTCAAGCGATTATGATCCACCGGCCGATAAGCAACTCCTACATTAAGCTCGGTAAATGAAGCGTCATTATTAAAAGATGCTCCGCCGGGAAACTGATTGGTATCGGAGCGATTAAACCTCACCGCAAAACTGTAATCCTGATTTATTTTCCAATCGACCGTGTCTTTAAAAAACCACTGAAGCCGGTCGTCAGATCCGCCGTCGTAACGGAGTTCGTAACGGTTGATCACTTTCAAAAAATCACGTTTCAGATAACTGATTTCGACCGCGCCGGCATTCCGGTTGGAATTAACTGCTTGAATGTCATAAAGATGAGACCGTTCAAGACTCGCATTCAAGCCCCAATGATCATTCAGTTTGGTGTCATAGCCAACAACATTGGCGGCACGATCTCCGGTACGGTAGCTTGAAAGTTCACGTTCATTGTAAAAACGACTTTTGGAATTAACTTGTGTCGAGCTTCCAATCGTTGTGCTGGTAATTCTTCCTAAATGATCAGCGCTCGGGCCAGTTCTTAAATTGGTATAAACGGTGGAGGTTTCGGTAGACTGAATATCAAATCCAAGTTGCGTTGAATCACCAACCGTTCCGACCATTTCCTCAATATGAACTGTCCCTTTTCCTTTAAGGACTTTGGCTTCAACGCCGCCGCCATATTGATTGTTTGGTCCTCCGACGCCGTTCCACCCGGTTTGAACTTTTGCATAAGGCATCACATCGGAATCAAGATGATAACCAAGTTTCGCAGCAGCAGCATTTTTAACTTGAACTTCATCCAAGATGGTCGCCAGATCCCGCTGAGTAGGAGAATAAGGTTCAAGATGTTGATTCCGAAATTCCAAAACGCCCAAGTAACGATCGTAATCTGCTTTCAACTGAGCGGTGTGAACTTTTTGTTCTTCCGGACTTGTCACAAATACATTTGCGGTATTTTGCGGATCGATGGCTTTTTGACGATCGAAACGGTAACTTAATTGGGCATGTTCGCCTGCATGTTGTCTAATTTCCACGCCTGCTTTACGAGTTCCGGCTTGGCTGATTAAATTTGCGTTGGCAAAACCAGCTTGGATTTGCTGAGCATAACCGCTGAGTTCAGTGCCTGTTTTTGCTTTCGTTTGAGCTCTGATTAAATAAGCATCGTCAAACAATTGAGTCGATTTTTTGAGAACCGAATTGCCGGTCGGAATATCTGAAAAAGTGATACCTCCATTATAAGAAACTGCATTTCGCTGAGTTCGATTTTGAGTCTTGGCATATTCTGCGGTAATTTTTGTGTTCTTTCCAAATTTCGAAACTAAATCAATTCCGCGCATATCATAGTCAAGTCCGTCCCGCTTATCTTCAATGGCGGTTCCGCCAATCCGAAAATGATCTCCCAAATGCGTGAAGCCGCGGATGCCATTATTTTGCTTGCCGGCATCTTGACTTTGCGGATCAAATTCGTAATCTGCAATTAAAAATGTTTCGCTGCCATTGAGAATGTCATTTGAAATAATGGTATCGCTGTAACTCACTGCTGAAAGCGGTTTTCTTAAAATAATTCTGCCGGCCGGATAATCAATTTCATAATCAGTTCCATAAATCAGATCTCGAGTGTAAACAGTAATGCCTTGAATTTTGTCTCGGACTTCGACGCGCATTTTTTCACTGCCTTGAATCACATTTTTGTTTCGAAAATAAAATAAAGAACCACCGGTTCCGGCAAATTCATTGTGATCTGCAACTTGATTTCCGTCATTCGCGCTAAAGACAATAAATCCACGCTTAGAATCTCCGTATTTTGTGGCAGCGAGTGATTCGTGTCTGATTTTTAAACCTGAAAAGGTTCGGTTGTGGGTCGCCAGTTCTGTATCCATAAAATTGGTATTAAAACTTCCCCACTTAAGTGCCGAACGGTCCATTTCAATCAAAATGTAAAATCGCTGCTTCGTATCGTAGGCATCATATTGAATCTGAGAATCATCTCCGTAAACCGGGTAATACGCATCGGGATCCAAGTTGGTAAATAATTCTTTTCGCGGATCACTAGTGTCATATCGTGAAGTAACCAAAAATCTTCCTTTGATTTTTCCTTTTAAGTAGTAAGCGAGCTTGCCGTCTTGATAAAAACCGTGATGAAAACGTTCTTCGCGGCCGACAACTTCCGGATTTCCATGAATAATATTACCCCCAAGTTCCTCTTCCGCCAATCCGACCATAAAAAAATAACTGTCCTTCACGACAACTTCTTCTTGATAAGAAATTGCGTTCCCTTCCGGATCAGTTGTGACAATAGAAATGGATTGTCTGCCCGCCGGAACAAAAAGTTCAGTTTGAAAACTTCCGTCCAAATTAACTCCGATTGGTTCACCATTGACCGTAATATTGTTCCAGGGAACCGTGGTTCCTCTGACTTCAAGCGTGGGCCTTCCGGCAGTGGGAATGCCTCTTCTGCCTTCATAATCAACGGTCATATTGCCCACAGCAGGAATTTCAACTTGAGGATTTTCAGAAACATATCGGTCCAGTTTGCTGATAACCCGAAAATATCTAAGCGGTGTCCAATCCTCATGTCCATCCCGATCTCGAACAATCAGTCGACATGAATAAACGCCGCTTTTAATTGGTTCTTTGCTTTTCGTTTTGCCGGTCCAAGGCGCTTCTTTGGGCGGCGAACCCAACCCATAACCGGTCCAGACTTCTTCGCCATATTCATCTTTTACTTCAATTCGCCAGCCGGAAATTAACTCTGCGTAATTGGTATTAACTCGAAAGATAGGATCTTTTTCAAAATAACCGATTCCCATCCTGAGAATTTCGGGATCAATGGTAATAGAAAGCTGCGGAACTGAGGTATCCGTTCCTTGTGTGACAAAAACTTTTAACTGGCCGCGATATTGTTTTGGAATTTGAGGTTCCGGAAGTTTTGCTGCAAAATTAACGACATTAAACATGCCTTCTGTGTTTTTAATTAAAACTGATTCTTCAGTGATAAATTTTGTTCCCTGCGGTAACGTGTGCCCGTCAATCTTAACGATATGCCGTCCCGGACGAATAGCAGGAATGTGAAAGCGTCCGTGTGGATCTGTGACCACAACAATGCCCTGCTCCGTCGCGATTTTTACTCCGGGAACTCCATACTCGCCTTTATCCTGGATTTGATTCTCATTTTGATCATCAAATACTTTTCCGACAATAGTCCCTTCATCAAATAACGGATCTGCCTCAATCGTCAGGATGAGTGAGCGCGTTAACGATTGAACGGTTCCATTTGTTTGTCTGACAAAAATTGAGACTTCGTATTTTTTGCCGATTTGAACAGCGTTTGAAGCCACCAGCAAAAATCCCAATTGCCGATTCTCATTAGAATTAATTCCGCCAAGAGAAAAAATTCTGGAACCTTCTCTGGAAGTTGTTTGAAAACCGTCCAGACGAGAAGAAGAGTCGATAAAATTAAATCCTTCGGGAACTTTAATCACCGCTTCAAGATTGGAAAAATTAATGGCCGAGATATTTTTGATTCGGAGACTGATAAACGTAGGACTTCCTTTTGAAATATGAGATTTAGAAGCTGATGCGTCAATTGCAATTGGAAATCTTGAAACGGTTCCAACGGTTTTATCAATTTGAGCCACAGTGCCGCCGCCAACTCCAATGGTTCCGTTCAGCCTGATCACAAAAATAGCTTGAGTAGTCCCGGCTGGTGCTGTTGCATTAACCGAAATTTGTGTAAACGTTGTACTGACTCCCAGACCTGAAGAAGTATTGACAGCATCAAGCAAATCCCCTCTGGCGTTTTTGAATTCAATCCGGACTTGTACGTCATCTCCTCCGTCTTGAGCGGTGAAACGGACAAAAGCACTAAAGGTGACAAAAACATTTTCACCAACTGTAGGGCCCGAATAAACTTGAAATGTGTATGCGCCTGTTGTGCCCGTCGTTAATGTTGCCTCACTTAATTGCAGAACTTTTGATCCATCCGGCGCACCACTTATAGTCGGCGTACTAAGTCCGCGGTTAGGTGTGTTATCCCAATTACCGCGAAAAATTCCTCCCGGAATTGTATTATTAACCCCGTCTTGAAGCGTATTGACCACAGCCGAACCAAGAGGCAGTTCAAAACTTGGATTTCCTAACAAATTCGTTAAATCAGGTTCGACCACGGCAAAAGCAGAAATGGAATTGAAAAGAAAGAAAAAAATCGAGGTGATGACTAATATGGATTTATTGAATCTCATCATCAATTAATACCGTTTGAATGAAACACTGATTCCGGCACGCCAATCGTGGTTTGGTAAACTGTCATCCCCGGCCAATGGATGGATGGTGCCGCCAATACCCACGTACTCAGCAAAAATTTTTGTTTTAAACAACCATTCGTTATGTTCGAAGGGATAACTCCGAAACGGCATCCAGCGGATCCCGGGAATAATAAGCAGGCGATTTTGATAAGCCAGATCGAGCCGCCTCAAATCGGTTACATGCTCAATCCGAATATAAGGCATTAACAACAATTCATCATTGATTGGATTTTTCGGAAGAGGAATGGAAGGCCATTTAATTCCCAATGTCAGAGAAGAGTTGTAAACCATGGCATTAAATCCATCGATCGAAGAAAAATCGCTGATTTCATAACGATAGTTTCCGAAATATTCTCCCCACACGAAATCATGAATGAAATCCGAGATCTGGTCTCGATTCGGCACCACCCAAGGCAGAGGAAGATCAATTCCCCATTCGTAAAAAATGTCGACGCCCGCCCAGAAATCGGTATCGGGACTTCCTAAAATTTCATCCGTCAGATTTTTACGATGCATGTACTGAACATAAAAACGGAAATTCCGGACAAATTTCAGAAAATAAAAACCATCGAAATTAAAATTTTCAAAAAAATCGACCCGTGAAAACGGCCGATATTCAAGTCCGGTTACTAAATCAAGATGATTTTTATAATTCGCACCGTGAGTTTCGAGAGCTCCCGTTGCTTCAACGTAAGGATCAATGGTTGGTTCGCCAATAAACCGCAGACCTTTCAAAACCAAACGATTCGTGAGATATCCAACCTGTCCGTTGAATCCGCCGCGTTCCAAATTTGTAGCTCGAAACGTGGTCTCGCCAAAAGACTGCCAAAGTAAAGATTCGCCCTGAGGTTCTCCCAAGATGTGACCCGGGATAAGTCCGAGAGGTCCGTAGCGGCGGGTTTCACCTACATCCAGCCAGTCCAAAATTTTAAGGGCAAGCTCTTCTTCAGCCAAATAGTTGGCATGAACTTGTTGAGGAGTCGGAGCCGGCTCTTCCTGAAAAAATTGGCTGATGAGTTGAAGCGAACGGTCAAAATTTCCGCCGTTTGTTTCAATCGTCGCTTTCACTTCAATAATTTTTGCTTTTGCCTGATCGAGTGAATCAAAAGCACGTTGACCCACCCAATAACGAGGAACAATTTTTCCATCTTTGGAAACAAGCGGAATTTCTTTTATGGGAATTCGTTCAAAAATAATCTTTCGGGTATTTTTTTCAAGAAATGTATTAACGGCATCCAGTGAACGGATATTTTTTAACACTCTGCTTTCAACAATGGGCCCGTCAAAATTGGTAATGATTGAAAATTCCGAATTTCCGCCTCTTTTTTTATCGCGCATCAGCAAAAATCCAGCTGTTTCGCGAACGTCATATTTTAATTTAATGGAAGGGGGAGCATAAAATGAGTCGCGGAATAAATAATTAATCGGTAGTTCTTGACTGGCTTGTTCAGCAAAAACAGATTGGCAGGAAAGAAAAATGAAGACGAACAGCATCACTTGCGGTGCTCGTTTGATCAGAGGTCGTTGTCCGCTCATAAACCTTACCGTCATTGCGAGGCAGCGATCTAAGCAATGCCGAAGCAATCTCAAAATCTTAGATTGCTTCGCTTCGCTCGCAATGACACGTTGGTTAAATCATAAACCTAATACTTGCGCCATATTGTAGAAACCAATCTTTTTTTTGGCAACAAATTTCGCAGCAACCAAAGCTCCGGAGGCAAATGCTTCCCGAGAAGATGCTTTGTGAATGAGTTCGATTCGTTCCCCATCAGCCATAAACGAAACCTGATGATTTCCAACGGCGTCTCCGCCGCGAACGGCATGAATTCCGATGGAACCTTTCTTTCGTTCACCGGTAACACCTTTTCGCCCATAAACCACGTTGGAATCAAAATCAATTTTTCGAGCTTTAGCAATCACACGAGCCAGTTCAAGGGCAGTTCCACTCGGCGCATCTTTTTTGTGTTTGTGATGTTCTTCTACGATCTCGACATCGTAATTTTCATTCAGGCTGCTTCCGACCAATGAAGCAAGCTGGAACAGAAGATTAACTCCAATGCTCATATTTGGAGCTTGGACAATTGGAATTTTTTTGGAAGCCGTTTTCAGTTTTCCAATAAAACCATCGGATAAACCGGTAGTTCCAATTACCATCGCACGCCTTGTTTTAAGTGCAGTATCCAAATGATGAGGAACAGCCTCAGCTTGGGTAAAATCAATCACGACGCTTCCCAATTGAATGCACTCTCTGATATCGGGATGAATCGGTACATTAATAGAAGGCGTCCCAATCAATTCGCCGACATCTCGTCCAATCATAGAACTATCCGCACGCTCAAAGGCTCCCGCGATTTGAATTGAAGGGTCATGATAGGCAAGACTCAGGATCGCCCGTCCCATTCGACCGGCGGCTCCAGCAACAATGATTTTAACCTGTCCTTGTTTTGTTTTTTTTTGTTTTTCTGTCATTTTAATTTTTTGAAGATGAAACTAATTTTGCTTGTCTTAAAACTCGAATCAGTTCTTTTCGATTTTCCAATTTCATTTCGCAAAGCGGAAGTCTCAATTCGCCCGAAATCATTCCCATCGTAGATAAAGCGGTTTTGACGGGAATCGGATTCGTTTCGATAAATAAGACTTTCGAAAGCTCAAAAAGTTCATAATGTAATTTTTGCGCAGTTTTGATATCACCTTTCAGATAAGCAGCAACCATGTCATGCTCTTTCTTCGGCGCTACGTTTGCAACAACGGAAATGGCGCCGGTTGCACCGATGGACAATAAAGGAAGCGTTAAACTATCTTCTCCAGAAATTAATGCCAAATCACAGAGCGCTTTAATTCGACTGGCCTGCTCCAAACTTCCACTTGCTTCTTTGATTGCAATAATGTTTGGAATCTTCGAAAGCCTGGCAACGGTTTCTGGAGCAATGGAAACACCGGTACGAGCCGGAACATTATAGAGAACTATTGGTATATCGACTTTTTTAGCCAGGAATTCATAGTGGCGGAAAAGTCCTTCCTGAGTCGGCCGGTTGTAATAAGGCGTTACAATTAAAACTCCGTCCGCGCCTTTTTTCTTGGCGTGTTGTAACAGAGGAACAGCCTCTTCGGTGCAATTTGAACCGGCACCGCAAATCACTGGAAGTCTTCCTTTAATGTAATCAACAACAAAAGAAATAACGCCTTTGTGCTCTTCGTGAGACAAAGTTGTCGCCTCACCCGTTGTACCGCACGGAACAATGACGTCTGTTCCATTTTCCAAATGAAAATCAAGCAAGCGTTTAAGTCCGCGCTCATCCACTTTGCCTTGCCGAAACGGAGTAACCAGCGCAACCATTGAACCTTTTAAATTTTTACGTGTCAGTTCCATAATTTCTCCTAACCCCGTTAGAGATAAGTTATCAACATTGCTATATTTTTCATAATATAAAATTCATGTATAAAAAGTTATGTTTTATTATAGAAATGGAAACGCCAAAGGCGTTTCCTATCTCTAACGGGGCTAAATCGATAAACGTCCTTGGGAAATAAATTCCGCAGGACCTTCTAAATAAACGTTAATCACTTTTTTTCCTGATCGAGTAAAATAAACTTTCAATTTTTCACCGCTCTTTGGCAGAATTTCCACAGGAGCTTCCACCTGACCCGATAAATTTGCGATAATTGCGGCGGCCGCGCTTCCGGTTCCGCAAGCCAGTGTTTCACCTTCCACTCCGCGTTCGTAAGTGCGAATCGATAAAGAATTTTTTCCGGTTACTTGGACAAAATTCACATTGGTCCCTTTCGGAGAAAATAATGAATGATGACGAATGGACTTACCCAGTTCCTGAACTGAAATATTTTTTAAATCTTCCATAAAAAGAACGGTATGTGGAACTCCGGTGTTTATAAAACCCGCGGTCAAAGTTTGATTCTTCAACGGAATCTTAATTTCTGCTTTGTAATCAACAGGATCGATCATTTTGACTCGAATCGCTTGCGGCTTCGCTGCATTAATTTCAACCAAACCACTCAAAGTTCCAACACTTATGAATTTTGGATTCGGAACATTTAAATGTTTGGATGCATAAAGCCCGACGCAACGGTAACCGTTGCCGCACGCTTCTGCTTCTGAACCGTCTGCGTTTACAATCCGCATAAAAAAATCGGCCTGTTTTTCTTTTGATTGCTCAATAAATAAAACACCGTCAGCACCGGGATTTTTACACGCCTTGGCGGCAAATTGATTCCGGTCCTTGACCAAGTTCTCACGGTTATCAATCACAATAAAATTATTTCCAGAACCTGCCATTTTGTAATATGGAATCTCTGTCATCTTAAACCCACTTCGGAATCCGCTCGCCACGAACCAAATCTTGGTTCGACTCCCGCTCTCTTACAATTTCAAATCGTGAGCCGTGAACCAAAACTTCAGCCACGCGAGGCCGTGCATTATAATTGGAGGCCATCGAAAAACCATAAGCTCCCGCACTAGCAAAAGCGATTAAATCATTTGATTTCAGTTCATTTAACGTTCGATCCTTGGCAAAAAAATCTCCGCTTTCGCAAATCGGACCAACCACATCATATTTTCTTTTTTTAGCGGTGCCGTTTAAAATCAATGGCCAAACATCGTGAAATGAACCGTAAAGCGCCGGCCGGATTAAATCATTCATGCCGCCATCGATAATAGCAAAGTTTTTGGCTTTCGTTTCTTTAATATAAAGAACGCGCGTCACAAAAATTCCGCTGTTGCCAGCAATAAACCGCCCCGGTTCGAAAATGATTTTGTATTTTTTATTTTTAATGAGCGGCAGAATGTATTTCGCAAACTCATCAGCTGTTTGCGGCCGTTCATCAGAGTAAACAATTCCGAGTCCGCCACCCAGATTTAAATATTTAATTTCGTGACCCTCTTTCTCCAAATCTCCGAGAAAAGAAAGTACTTTTTTAAAAGCCTTCACAAATGGCTCTCCTTTTGTAATCTGAGAACCGATGTGCACGTGAATTCCGGAAATTGACAAATTGGAATATCTTCTTTTACTTTGAAAAATAAATTGAACCATTTCCATATCCATTCCGAATTTGGATTCGGCTTTTCCGGTCGTAATGTGCGCATGAGTTTCGGCATCCACATCCGGATTGACCCGAAGAGAAACGTTAACTTTCTTTTTTAATCTTTGAGCTGCTTTTTGAATTCGTTCAAGTTCCGGAATTGATTCCACGTTAAACAGAAGAATACCGGTTTTAACAGCATCTTCAATTTCCGCATCAGTCTTCCCGACTCCGGCGTAAACAATTTTTGCCGGTGGACAACCGGCTTTCTTTGCCCGAAATAATTCTCCGCCCGAGACAATATCAAGCCCGGCACCTTTTTTTACCAAGGCACTCAAAATTGCCAGATTCGAATTGGCTTTCATGGAAAAACAAATAAGCGGCTTTACGGAACGAAAAGCATCTTGAATTTTCTGAAGATGTTCCGTAAAAGTTTTGTAACTGTACAGATAAAAAGGGGTACCTACCCGGTCCGCAATTGCTTTAACCGGAACCTGCTCACAATAAAGTTCCCGATTTACATAATGAAAATCGTGCATCATCCCACCACCTCCTTTGCAAAAACGCGCACTAAATTTTTACAAGCGCGTTTTTGAAACCTAATAAGTCTTCGATGCTTTGCATCGAAAAAAGGAGGTGGTTGGATCAAAGCATTATTCATATTCACTGACCTCGATGATGAAGCTGTTTCAATTTTCTGGCTTCAACTTTCAAACGTTCCTTCCAAATTCGAATTTGTTTTTGTACCAATTCCGGTTTTGTACTTCCAATCGGAGATTTTGCCGAAACTGAATTTTGCGGATCGAAAAGATCAAACACATCTTTTTTAAAAACGCTCGAATGCTTTTGATAAACCTCAAACGACAGTCCGCTTAACGTGCTGTGCGAATCAAGCGCGCGTTTCACCAACCCACCGACAATGTGATGAGCTTCCAAAAAAGGAACTTTCTTTTTAACCAAGTATTCCAAAAGATCAGTGGCAAATAGAAAACTATCCTTCGAAGCTTTTTTACAATTTTCATCATCCACTTTAAGTGTTTTCACCGTGCCCGTTAAAACTGTTAAGGAACTGACTAACAAGTGAAGCGACTCAAAAAGCGGCTTTTTATCTTCCTGCATATCCCGGTTGTAAGCTAACGGCAAACCTTTCATGGTTACAAGAACAGACATTAAATTTCCATAAGCCTCGCCGGATTTTCCGCGAACGAGCTCAAGCATATCCGGATTTTTCTTATGGGGCATCAAGCTGGACCCCGTGGAAAATTGATCATCAAGCGTAATAAATCCAAATTCCTGCGAATTCCAAAGAATTAAATCTTCTGCAAATCGTGACAAATGCATAAATGAAATCGCAATGGAAGACAAAATTTCAATTACAAAATCTCGGTCACTTACAGAATCAAGACTGTTCGCCGTCGGCCGTTCAAAACCCAGGAGCTTTGAAACATAGGCACGATTAATCGGAAGATTGGATCCGGCCAAAGCACCGGCTCCAAGCGGACATTGATTCATCCGCCTTTGCGCATCCAATAACCGAGATTTATCCCGTTCCAACATTTCAACGTAAGCCAGAAAATGATGAGCGATCAAAACTACTTGAGCTCGTTGCAAATGCGTGTAACCCGGAATTATCACGTTTCGATTTTTCTCGGCTTGGCCAAGAAGTGAAGATTGAAATTGATTTACTGATTCCAAAACCGAAACAATTTTTTCTTTCAAATAAACCCGTGTTGAAGTTGTCACTAAATCATTCCGGGAGCGGCCCGTATGTAATTTTTTGGCAAGTTTGCCGACTTTTTTCTCAAGCTCGAATTGAATGAGCGTATGAATATCTTCAAAATCACCGATCAATTCGCAGAGATTTTTTTTCTTAAGTGAAGCCAGCACCTGCCACAATCCTTTGACCAGACTTTTAGCATCACGCTCAGAAATAATTCCGACTTCTCCGAGCATCAACGCATGCGCCATGCTGACTTTAATTTCAGCGCCTAAAAGTTCATGATCCACAGTAAGTGAATACGAAAATTTTTTCGCACTCTCGTGCAATTCCGCTTTGAATCTTCCACCCCAAAGTTTCTTCATTTTTTTCTTCCCTTATATTCTGTGCTCTTTCCTTCATAAGGAAGGCCCCAAATTTTCATAAAGCCTTCGGAAGCCGTCCGGTCAAACTGATCTTTCGCTGAATAAGTCGCTAATTTTTCGGAATATCCTGAGTTCGGCGATTTTCGGCCAACCACCATTGCCGTTCCTCGGTCGAGTTTAATCCGAATCACACCGGTCACCCGATTTTGGTTCGACGCAAAAAATTGATCAAGCGATTCTCTGAGCGGTGAAAACCAAAGCCCGAAATAAACAAGCTCCGCATATTTTTCAGAAAGCACTCGTTTGTAATGAATAAATTCGCGGTCCATCACAAATCCTTCCAGCTCTTCGTGAGCCAATTGAAGAATTGTGGCCGCCGGTGCTTCGTAAAGCTCGCGTGATTTAATTCCTACGAGACGATTTTCAATTTGATCGATTCGTCCGACTCCATAAAACCCGCCCAACTGATTTAATTTTTCAATCACTGCGACAAAGGTCATGACTTTTCCGTTTAAAGAAACCGGAACGCCGGAACGGAAAGCAATTTCCAAATAAAGCGGTTTCTTCGGAACTTGATTCAATGGCCGTGTCATGAAATAAGCATCTTGAGGCGGCTCTTTCCAAGGATCTTCCAAAACTCCGGCTTCAATCGCAAGTCCCCAAATATTTTTATCAATCGAATACGGACTTTTTTTGGTGGCCGAAATTAAAATGTTATATTTGTTCGCATAATCAATTTCTTCTTCGCGCGAATTAAATGCCCATTCACGAAGCGGTGCAATAATTTTTAATTTCGGATTCAGTGAGCGCACGCCCAATTCGATTCGAACCTGATCGTTGCCTTTTCCGGTGCAACCGTGCGCTACAAATTCTGCTTTTTCCTTCATTGCAATTCGAACCAAATGCTTTGCAATCAGTGGTCTTCCGAGAGCCGTCGCTAAAAAATATTTTCCCTCGTAACGCGCATGAGCCCAAAGTGCCGGTGTCACAAAGTCCTGAACAAATTCTTCTTTAAGATCTTCGATATAAATTTTCGAAGCTCCCGCTGAACGCGCTTTTTTGGCAAGGAGTTTGCGATCAGTCACTTCACCAATAAAAGCCGAAAAACAAATCACTTCTGCACCGTACGTATCCCTAATCCATCTGACCGCGCAAGAAGTATCCAAACCGCCGGAATAAGCCAACACCACTTTTTTCATAATGACCTCGTCAATCTTCTCTAAAATTTCCGTTTGCTTTTGACATTCCCAATAAATAAAGCAAAATTGCTTTTTGAACGTGAAGACGATTTTCAGCCTGCTCAAAAACGATTGAATATTTTCCTTCTATAATATCGTTCGTAATCTCTTCACCGCGATGTGCTGGAAGACAATGCATCACTTTAACATTTTTATCTGCTTTTTTGAGCAAGGCCCGATTAATTTGAAAACCTTTAAAATATTGTTTCTTTTCAAGTTTTCCTTCTTCACCCATGCTGACCCAAACGTCGGTATAAACAATATTGGCTCCGGTCACTGCTTTTTTCGGATCGTTGGTTCCTAATAATTTGGCTTTTGTTTTTTTTGCTTCGGCCAAAGAACGTTTTAATAATTTTGCATCCGGCCCGCATTTCTTCGGAGTTGCATAAGTCAAATGAGCTCCCAAGCGCGCCGCCACAATCAAAAGTGAATTAAGTACATTGTTTCCGTCGCCGATATACGCAATTTTTTTTGCTTCCCAATCTCCAAGAAGTTCTGTAATCGTAAAAAAATCCGTGATGGCCTGGCACGGATGTTCCAAATCACTTAAACCATTGATCACCGGTTTTCCAAAATAATCAGCGAATTCGAGAATCAAATCATGAGAATAAGTTCTCATCACAATCAAATCAAGATACCGGCTTAAGACACGTGCGACATCGCGGACTTCCTCTCTCACGCCAAGTTCCATATCATCCGGACCTAAATAAATTACGTGGCCGCCCATTGTTGAAAACCCAACCTCAAATGAAACCCAAGTCCGGGTCGACGGTTTTTCAAAAATCAGACCCAATGCTTTGCCGCGCAACAAATCGCGGTAGCTCATCGGATTTGCTTTCACCCTTCGAGCCAAATCAAAAATGGTTTGGATTTCCGCCTGATCAAAATTAAATGCACTGATTAAATTTTTCATGACGTTGACACTTCCGCTAACACATCATCCAAAATTGAAACACCCTTGTCCAATTGCCGTTTCGTAACGGTTATTGCCGGCATAATTCGAAGTACTCGATCTTGCGTGCAATTAATCAAAAGACCTTTAATTCTGGCGCGAGTCACAATATCGGCGCCGGGCCGATCTAATTCCATTCCCAACATGAGCCCGATTCCTCGAACTTCTTTAACAAATGAATATTTTTCCTTTAGTTCCATTAATTTATTTTTTAAATAGGCTCCCATTTTTTCGGCATTTTGGAGAAGCCGTTCCTGTTCAATGGTTTTAAAAACAGCCAAAGCAGCAGCCGCAACCAAAGGATTTCCGCCGTAAGTAGAAGCATGAGTTCCGGGAACTAAAACTTCTTCTTTAATTTTTCTATTAACGACAAGCGCGCCGATTGGAACCCCGCTTCCAAGTGATTTGGCAAGCGTCATTAAATCAGGTTCCACTTCGTAATGTTGATAAACAAACCATTTTCCGGTTCTTCCCATTCCAGTTTGGACTTCATCCAAAATAAGCAGCAATTTTTTTTCATCGCAAAGTGCTCTTATTTTTTTGACATATTCCGGATCGGCAACTTGAATTCCGCCTTCTCCCTGAATCAACTCCATAATGACTGCAATCGTTTTCGGACCCACTGCATTTTTTACCGCCTGAAAATCATTAAACGGAACTTTTTTGAAACCTTCCGGAAGCGGTTCGAATCCTTTTAAATATTTTTCTTGTCCCGTTGCGGTAAGTGCAGCAAGCGTTCGTCCGTGAAAAGCACCTTCCATTGTAATAATTTCGTATCGGCCGCTTAATGATCCATATTTTCTGACAAATTTAATTGCGCCTTCGACGGCTTCGGCGCCGCTGTTACAAAAAAATAAACGACCCGGAAAAGATCGCTCCACAATTTTCTGAGCCAGCTGAGCCTGTTTGACGCTGTAAAAATTATTGGAAACGTGAAGCAATTTTCGTGCTTGATTTTTAATTGCGCTGACAACGCTCGGATAACAATGACCCAAACCTGAAACTGCCCAGCCCGGAAAAAAATCCAGATATTCTTTTCCTTCTAAATCCCAAACTTTGGAGCCCTTCCCTTTCACCATGCAAAGAGGTGAACGATTATAAGTGGGAAGAATATATTGATCGTATAAATCTTGAATCTGTTTCGTTTTCATGAATGAATTAACAACACCAATTTCCTCTCCCCTTTGGGGAGAGGATAAAGGTGAGGGGAGTTTTTTTTCACCCTCACCCTGCCCTCTCCCTAAAGGGAGAGGGAAACCCGGGTTACAAAATGATTTCCGTGCCGATACCGCGGTCAGTAAAGATTTCGAGAAGCAGCGAATGTTTGATCCGGCCGTCAATAATGTGAGCCTTTTGAACGTTGCCTTTCAGCGCTGTGATGCACGCACCAATCTTCGGAATCATTCCACCGGTAATGACTTTTTCTTTCAAAAGCGTTTCCACACGATCAACATGAAGTGAAGGAATCAAAGATTCCGGATCATTTTGACTCGCCAAAATGCCTCGTACGTTTGTCAAAACCATAATTTTTTGGACACCCATTGAAGATGCAATTTTTGCAGCGACCTCATCTGCGTTCACATTATAAATTTCGCCTTTTGAATCAATCCCAACGGGATAAATGACGGGAATTATATTATTTTCAGTCAGTTCTTTGATCGGAATCGTATTCACCGAAATCACATCTCCCACAAAACCTACATCTCCGTTGGATTCGTGTTTCTTAACAATCAAAATTTTGGCATCGTGTCCGGAAAGACCGACAGCCTGAGCGCCAAACTGATTCAAATCGTGAACCATCTTCCGGTTAATTTCTCCCAACGTTTCAACCACCACTTTCATGGTAGCTTTATCCGTTACGCGCAAACCGTTCACAAACTGGGATTGAACACCAGCTTTTTTCAAATTTTCAGTAATGGCCGGGCCGCCACCGTGAATTAAAATTGGACGAATGCCAACATAATTCATGAACACCAAATCATGAAGCACATTCTCACGCACTTGCGGATCAAGCATTGCGGCTCCACCATATTTAATTAAAATTTCTTTGCCGCGGAAGCGCTTAATGTACGGAAGTGCTTCGATCAAAATGTCGGCTTTTTCTACCAATTGTTCGATTAACATATCAGGTTGAATAAGTTGAATTGATCCAAACATAAAATTTAGTCAAATCGGTTGTCCAATATCGTTCTTCAAATCTCCCGCTTTTTAAATTTATTTCCAGCCGGAATTCTTTTTTCTTAAGAATTTGTCTGAGACGATTTTTATTTGAAATTTTTTCTTTTCCGTTCACGAGAATCGGAACACCTTCAAAGGAAATATCCAGCTTCGGCGAAAACGAAACACCACTCGCTCCGACAGAACCCATAATTCTTCCCCAATTGGGATCTCCTCCGGCCAACATGGTTTTAAAAAGCATCGAAGTTGAAATCCGGTCGCAAAGTCGTCGGCTTTCTTCCTGGGTTTTTCCCCTTTTTACAATCAGTTCACACACATGGGTCACGCCTTCACCGTCACGGGCCAAATCCCGCGCAATATGAGTGCAAACATAATTCAGCGCTTCCTGAAAAACTTTGAACCGATTGTCCAGCCGATTAATGATTCGATTGCCGGCTTTTCCATTGGCCAAAATCAAAACCATGTCATTTGTGCTTTGGTCATTATCAATGACAACTTTATTAAAAGACCGATCAACCGCTTCAGACAAAGCTTTTTGCAAAATCGATTTTGAAATTTTAAGATCCGTTGTCAAATAACAAAGCATCGTCGCATGATGAGAATTTCGAATTCCGGTCGCATTCATGTCCGGATACACCATTCCCGCGCCTTTTGCCATTCCTGCCAAAGTAACCGGCTTTCGATCAATTAAAAACCGAACGGCAATTTCCTTTGGATGTGTATCAGTCGTCAAAATCCCGCGTGCCGCATTATGACCGCCCTCTTTTGACAAACTGTCAATTAATTGCGGAATTGCTTTTTCAATCCGCTCAATGGGAAAAGCCCTTCCAATAATTCCAGTCGACGCCAAAAAAATTTGCTTTTTTGAAATTTTTAATTTTTTCGAAATAAGATTAAGCGAAACACGAACTGCCTGTTCTCCGCTTGCTCCGTTAAAACAGTTGGCATTGCCGCTGTTTGAAAAAATGACCCGATGCGACTTGTTTCGAATGATTTTCAAATCATGAACGAGCGGCCACGCTTTAACCCGGTTTGTCGTAAAAGTTCCTGCGCTGATCGCCGGAGTTTCTGAACAAATGAAAGAAACGTCAAATTTACGGAAACTTTTTTTGATTCCTGCATTCATTCCAGAAGCTAGAAATCCTTCGGGTGTTGTAACGCTACCATCGGGAACAACTTTAAAAGTCATGAAATTAATCCCGCCTCTTCTGGAAAACCCATTCGTATATTCATGTTTTGAACTGCTTGACCACTGGCTCCTTTAAGCAAATTATCAATTGCGCTGATAATGATCAGCTGATCGGACCTATCATCGATTGCAATCCCGATGTCACAAAAATTGGTATATTGAACATTTTTCAAAGTCGGAAATTGACCGACCCCAAAAAAACGGATAAAAGGTTCTGAGTCCGCGAAATTTTGAAACGCTTTCACCAATTTATCTTTCTTCACGCCCGGTTTGCGCTTCACATAAATCGTGGACAAGATTCCTCGATTCACCGGCAAGAGATGCGGAACAAATATCACTTCAATTTTTGCCTGAGCCACTTCGGAAAGTGATTGTTCGATTTCAGGGGTATGCTGATGTCGACCCACTTTGTAAGCGCCGAAGTTTTCATCCACTTCACAAAATTGCGTTGCCATCGAAAGTTTTTTTCCGGCACCGCTTACACCCGACTTCGCATCAATCACAATGGAATCGCACTTGATGAGATCTTCTCGAATTAAAGGATAGAGCGCCAAGATCGAGCCTGTTGGATAACAACCTGGATTCGCAATCAAATCGGTATTTTTAATCAACTCTCGATTCACTTCAGGCAATCCATAAACTGCCACCTTGAGCAAATCTTTTCGTTGATGCTTTTCTTGATACCAATCTTCATAAAGATCCGCCCGCTTTAGCCGGTAATCGGCAGATAAATCAATTACAATTTTATCTTCGTCATAAAAATTTCCAGCTACTTTCATCGCAAGCGTATGCGGCAGCGTAATAAATATCACATCTGAAATTTTGGCAACCTTCTGAAAATTAAATTTTTCGATGAGCAGGTCGTTTGCTTTCCCAAGAGCCGGAATCAATTCCCTTGCATAAATCTTTTCATCAGACCTTGTCGTTAACGAGCCAATTTTGACATGAGGATGGCGGGACAAGATTCGAATCAGTTCATTTCCCGTAAAACTGGTCGCTCCGACAACGGAACAGGTGATCATTTGGCTTTCATCTCCTAAAAAAGAAAAAATTCTAGACAAAAATCGTCTAGAAAGAAAAAGATACTCCAACCCTGAATGCTCATTAGGGAATAAAACGAGGCATTATTATAAATCTACACTTATCCATTGTCAAATGAATAGGTTAGGTAAATTACAGTTGACAGAAGCCAAATTAATCTTTACTCTTTATAAATTGTGAATCTTCAGTTATGACAGGGATTGAAAAAGCAATCGGTCAGACCTTCAAAAAACAGGCATTTCTTAAATCTGCGTTGACCCACCCATCGTGTCCCGATTCCGATGAACTGCAAAGTCTTTGCTTCCAACGGCTTGAATTTTTAGGAGATTCCATTATCAATGCTTTTATTGCGTTCAAAATTTATCAACTTTTTCCGGAAGCAAATGAAGGATTGCTCAGCCGGATGAGATCCATTCTGGTTTCCCGAAAAATCCTGGCAGAAATTGCTTCAAAACTTCGCTTAAAAAAATATCTTCGTCTCGGCCGACAGGAACAAGAACAGTTCCATTTAATTCACGAAAAAATTATGGCAGATGCTTATGAAGCTTTGGTTGCGGCGATTTATTTGGATCGAGGACAAAAGAAAGCGGATCAATTTTTGGCCAAGTCTTTTAATTTATATTTAAATCCCAAAAAACTTCCTCAATTCAACGTCCATCCAAAAAGTACGTTGCAGGAATATGCCCAAAAAATGTACGGCATTCTTCCCTTTTACGAAACGAAATTTAATCTGAAGCAGCGATCCTTCAAAACTTCTGTCAGTATTAACAAAAAAAAGAAAGCAAGCGGCGCAGGAAGAACAAAACAGGAAGCGGAAGCTGAAGCAGCTCGGATGCTGATTCAAAAATTAAAGATAAAAAAGACAAGCTTGTCCATCACACAACGGAAGAAACTATGAAGACGATTTTTTTTGGGAAAGAAAACTTTCGAGAAGATTAAAACCGCTTTGCACCAATTGTTCGTCTAATTTCTTGGATTCCTGACTTTTGGGCTGATTCTGGCTCAGCGGATTTTGTTCTTGATTCGCTTGTCCAGATTGAGCGGCGTCTGTTTGATGTTGTGGTTCAGAACGATTTGGATTAAATCTGGAAGTAATCCTGGAAAATTGTTCCTGCACTAAATTCTGCAAAAAAGAAGTGATGAGCAAAGGATCTTGATGAACTTCCGGCTTTGCGACCGGACCTACGATTAAAACCGGAATCGGTCCCAAACGTGAATTTTCTCCGAGCCGCGGCGAAATTCGCTGACTTAAAGCAGGTGATAAATAAACCGAAAGCCGGAAATTAAGAATACCTTCAAAACTCATATCTCCCTGACCTTCGATTTGAAAATCATCGGAAACGAGCATCGTATTTTTAGTCGTCAGCTTCCGATTTGCAATCTCAAAATCCCCGCGAATATCATCGAACCGAGTCGCTCCGGATTTAAAACTATTGAGCGTGGTCAATTGCGCAATTTGACCGAGATTGCCCAATAAATCCAAAGTATGAAATTCGCCGTTCGTAACAGAAACAGATCCTTTGCCTTTCAACCGGTCCAACCACCCTGAATCAAACGGACCTTGCCCTGTCAAAGTCACGTAAGAAAATAAATTACCATCCACAACCGGCTCACTTTTTGAACTCTGCATTTGAGACAAGCTCAAACGCTGAATATCCAGCTCGAGAAAACTGGTGGGAATTTCCTGAGACTGATCAAATGCGGCTCGTCCTGAAACCGTGCCGCCAAAGACAAGAAATTTAATTTTGGGAATTAAAAAATGTTTCTCGCTGAAAACAATTTGTGCTTCCAATTGTTCAATAGTTTCTGTCGGAGAAAAAAATTGTTGAACTGAATTTTCAACGGAATTCCAATTGAAATTTTGATCGGTTAAATTCATCGCTTCGGCTGCTTTTCTTATCTGCAACGCAAAATCGGCAACATCAAATTTTGGAGCTCGAAGATCGATCAGCCATTTGGCATCAGGCTGTTGAAACATTTTACCTTCGGCAAAAAAAGCGGAATTCCCAATTTCAAATTTGAAATCCTTTAATTCAGAATCGAGTGGACCTGAGTCAAACGATCCACTTAAATTTTTAATTTCAGCCCCGTTGGAAGAACGAGCCTGAAGCGAATCAAAACTGATATTATTCATCACGCGAGTTTCCGCTAAATGATTGAGGTCACCTTTAACGCTGGTTAATACTTTGATGTCACCTGAAAGTTCGAAGTCGCGAAGCAAGGGAGAATATTTTTGCCATCCGTTAATCGAAAATTTATTCGTTAAAAGAGTCGCTTCGCCAATGCTTGTCACTAAATCCAGACCAACCAGAGAGCCTTTCATTGAGGCTTGTTCAAACTCCAGCGAAAAATCTCCTCTCAAAACACGCCCTCCTGCCAATTTGATATCACTTTTAAAAAGCAGAGGAATGCTCGACGGTTTTGAAAAATATTTCGCATAAGTCAGATTTGTGTTGGTTAGATCAACGTTTAGATTGATCAAAAGTAACTCCGGTTCTCCTTTGGCAAAAAAATCAAGCTGCGTTTCGCCGGAAAAACCGAGATTAACCGGAAGAGCGCGTTCAAATGCCAAAATGTATTGAGGAAGCATTTCAAGTCGTAAAGATTTTGTCTTAATTAAAATTTCACCTAAGGAACCTGTAAAAATATTGAGATTTCCATCCAATTCAAAAGGACCGCCAAACGGCGCGGTTAATGATCCTTCTTTAATGTCTAAAACTCCTGTGCTGAGATCGACGGTCGTATTAAAACGAAGCTGATAATTGCCCGGCGTGGTGGTTACCGGTTTTGGCGGAATCTGATAAACCAAACCATTAACATTTGCGGTTCCTTTAATTTCTAAATTGGAAGTTCCTTCCGATTTAAAAATTTGGCCGGAAAAACCAAGTTTTCCTTTGTCCGGATGAAATGGCAGCGGACCTCCCCACCAGTCTGCTAATTTCGATAACTCCAAAGAATCGATAGAAACTTGAATTTTAGAAACCAAGTCTTTTACTTTGAAACGCTCAAAATTTGTCTGAACGGTGCCGGAGAGATTCATATTTTCTGCATCGCTTAGAAATTTTGTTTTCAATTTAAATCGAATTGGTTTGCCGGAAGCGATATTCCATAAATCAACGGAGGAGTCTTCGAGTGAAATTGTTTTTACAAAATTGGCGTCGCGCCACGTGTAATGAATGTTGGCGCCTTTGATGGCCACATGAGCCAAAGTAGGCTTACCCAGAAGAATTGAAAAAAGAGAAGGTCTGAAACTGGCTCGCTCAGATCTGATCAGCGGAACATCGGCTCCTTTCTGAGGCGTGAGAACCAGATTGTCAACATACACAACAGGCGCGGGAAAAAAAGAAATTCTAATGCGGTCAAATGCAGTTGTATAAGCAAGGTGGTCTTTAATCGATCGATTAATGAGATTTTCTAAATAATCCGGACGAATTAAAAAAGGGAGAGAAGAAAAAAAAGCAATCAATAAAACAACGAGAATGAGTAGAATCCAAAAAAGAAGACGTCTCACGTTCTTATTATCCTTAAGAGTTAGCATGAAGCGGTGAAACCTATAAGAGTATTATAGCGAAAAAACGGTGGAAAGGTTACTGGTTATTGCTGTTTATGGTAGATCCGACAGGATTATAACTATAATCTTCAAGAAAGGCAGCACAACCAGAACTTAAAAACAAGAAAAGCAACGCAACAATCCAACTTAATGATGTTAAACGCTTCATCATCACACAACAAAAAATTATCGCTTGGTATATTGGAAACTTCTTCGAGCGCCTTTGTGACCGTATTTTTTACGTTCTTTTTTCCGAGGATCGCGGGTTAGAAATCCATTTTTACGCAAAAGCGAACGAGTGCTTTCATCAAATTGAATGAGCGCACGTGCAATTCCCAGCCTGACGGCGCCTGCCTGCCCGCTCAAACCACCACCCTTGACCTCGACTTTAATACCAAATCGGTCAATCAGTTTTGCGGCTTCCAGCGGCTGCTCAATAATCATGCGGAGAGTTTCACGGGGAAAATAAGCTTCAAAGGTTTGGCCGTTAATTAAAATTTCTTTTGCTCCGTCTTCAATCCAAACTCGGGCAATGGACCGTTTTCTGCGTCCGGTAGCATAATAAATATTACTTTTGATTGCTGTATTAACCATGATTTTAGATTTCGACGGGAACCGGTTGTTGGGCAGCTTGGCGATGCTCTGCGCCGGGATAAACGCGCAGACGCTTCAGCATTTTATCCGCCAACCTATTTTTAGGAAGCATTCGTCTGACTGCTTCAATAATAATATATTCTGGCTTACGTTCTCTTAAATCTTCAAATGTATAAGTTCTTCGTCCACCCGGATAACCGGTATAATGTTGATAAATTTTTTCCTTTTCTTTTCTTCCAGTAACTCGAATTTCTTTCGCATTAATGACAATAACTTGATCTCCGCACTCCATGTGAGGTGTGTAATAAACTTCGTCTTTGCCCATTAACATCATGGCGATGCGGGTGGCCAAACGGCCCAAAACCTTACCCTTAGCATCCACCAAAACGGTTCTGCGCTTGAGTTCTCCAACTTTCGGAAGATATGTTTTCATCGAGGGTTGCATAAAATTTTCTTAAAAAGAGCTTTAATTATAACAGAGCTGATGGAGATTTGTCAAAACTAAAAGGTCACTTTTTTAAGGCAAAGCCCATGGGAAGGAGCTGTCGGGCCAATGAGACTACGATTGCGGGAGCGCAAAATTTCTCTTAATGTTGACGGTTCCATCTTTCCGGATCCGATTTCAAGAAGTGTTCCAACCAAACTTCTCACCATTTTATAAAGAAAACCGTCAGCTTCGACCAAAAAGGAAATGATTTTTCCTTTTTTCTGAATCTCAAATTTCCGAATGGTCCGGACAGCGCTTTTTCGTCTTCCTCCGCTTGACTCAAAAGCTCGGAAATCATGACGGCCACGCAAAAGACGTGCCGCTCGTTTCATTTTTTTTAAATTAAGCGGATATGGAAATTGACAAGCCCGTTCATATTCAAGCGGTGAGCGGTGCTTCGAATGAAGGATGCGGTATTCATACAATTTCCACTTAGCCGAATATTGAGCGTGAAAGGATAAAGGCGCTTCCGATATTTCAATCACCGAAATATCTTTTGGAAGAAAATGATTCAGTCCATATTGAATTTTCTCAAGCGGAAATTTGGAGGAAGTCTGAAAATGAACAACCTGACCTTCGGCATGAACTCCGGAATCAGTCCGGCCTGATGCAAAAGAAATGATTCGTTTTCGAAATAATTTTTTGAGCGCTTGTTCTAATTCGTTTTGAACGGTACGGCGATTTTTTTGAGTTTGATAACCAAAAAAATGCGTGCCTTGATATTCAAGGATAAGTTTAATATTTCTCATCCCCCACCAATTAAAAATATTGTTTTAATTCTCATAACTAAAATTGGTGGGGGATCAATTTTGAATCAAAAGCTCGGCGATCTGAACGGCATTTAACGCAGCGCCCTTTCGAAGCTGGTCTCCTGCGGCAAATAAAGCCAGACCATTTTTAAAGGAAAGATCTTCGCGAATGCGGCCGACCAATACTTCATCTCCGCCGCTGGCTTTAATCGGCATGGGAAAATAATTTTTTTCCGAAAAATCAACCACTTCTATGCCGGGCGCTTTTTTCAAAATTTGGCGGGCTTTTTCAGGAGACAATTTTTTCTCAAATTCCAGATAAATCACTTCAGAATGAGCCCTTAAAACGGGGACTCGAATGCAAGTGGTCACAATTCGGATTTTATCGTCGTGAAGAATTTTCCGGGATTCTGCAATCATCTTTAATTCTTCACCGTTGTATCCCCCATTTTCGACTGTGCTGTTGTGAGAAAAAAGATTAAAAGCAATCTGGTGCGGAAAAACCTGTTTTTGAAGCGGCTTCGCATCAGATTGGATATGTTCGATTTCATTTCGAATGGCGGAAAGTAAATCTTTTGAATATTCAGAATTTTTTTTCACTCGCTCGACAAATTCTTCCGATTGTTTGTACAGTTCAACCATCGCAGTCGCGCCGGCTCCGCTAACCGCTTGATAGGTTGCACACAAAACTCGTTTGATTCTGTTTTTTTGATGAAGCGGCGCAATCGCCATTAACATAATGATGGCCGAACAATTTGGATTGGCAATAAGGCCATTGTGTTTTTTAATGTCTTTGCCGTTAATTTCCGGAATGACAAGCGGAACTTTTGGATCCATCCGGAAAGCACTTGTATTATCAATCACCACAGCGCCTGATTTAATCGCGTGCGGAACAAATTTTTTGCTGACTGAAGCGCCGGGACTGGACAAAACAATATCAATCCCCTCAAATTCATCCCGTTCAAATTTAAGTTCTTGGTTTGAATAATCCTTTCCCCGAAAACGAATCGGCTCTCCCTTGCTCCGAGAAGAACCGAACGGACGGAATTCGGCAACCGGAAAATTTCTTTCTTCCAGAATCTGAATGATTTCGTGGCCGACAGCGCCTTTTGCTCCGACAACAGCCACGTTGTATTTATTTTTTTTCTTCATAAAAAACTAATGAACAATCCTTTCTAAAATCAAATCTCCCATTTGACTTGTGGAAACGGCTTTGCCATTGATCGCCGCCAAATCAAGTGTTCGATAACCTTCTTTCAAAACTTTTTTTACAGCCTGTTCCACCGAAACCGCAAGTTCATAAAGATTAAACGTGTAGCGCAACATCATGGCAAAAGAAAGAATCGTAGCAATCGGATTTGCTTTATCAGCTCCGGCAATGTCCGGAGCGCTGCCGTGAACCGGTTCGTAAAGCGCATATTGATCGCCCAAACTTGCTGAAGGAAGCATTCCGATCGAACCGGTCAGCATCGCCGCTTCATCACTCAAAATATCGCCGAATAAATTTGTAGTAACAATCACATCAAATTGTTTCGGATTCCGGATCAACTGCATCGCACAATTATCCACGTACATGTGAGACAGCTGAATGTCCGGATAATGTTTCCCCACTTTCGCTACCACACGACGCCAGAGTTCACTGGATTCCAAAATATTTGCTTTATCCACTGAAATAACTTTACGTTTTCTTTTTCGAGCCAGTTCAAACGCTTTCAGCGCAATCCGTTCAATTTCATGCGTCGTGTAAACTTCGGTATTAAATCCGCGTTCACTTCCGTCTGAATTTTTTTCAATTCCCTTTGGCGTTCCAAAATAAATTCCGCCAGTCAATTCCCGGACTACTAAAATGTCAACGCCCTCTACAATTTCACGCTTCAGCGGTGATGAATTAATTAAACTTGGATCAATCACAGCCGGACGCAAATTAGCGTAAAGTCCGAGTTCTTTTCGGAGTGCCAAGAGCGCTTGTTCGGGACGACGTTCATATCCAAGTTCATCCCATTTCGGACCACCGACTGCGCCAAGAAGAACGGCGTCAGAATCTTTCGCCAATTTGATGACATCATCTGTAATCGGAAAACCATGTTGGTCAATGGATGAGCCGCCCACGAGCGCTTCTTTCGTTTCAAAAACAAGATGCGCAAGTGACCCAATTTTTTTAATCACTTTGAGGGTCTCGCGAACCACTTCGCGGCCGACACCATCTCCTGGCAAAACTAAAATTTTATACATGATTGACCTAAGATGAGATTAATTAGATTTTAAAGTCAAGCCTTCTTGAGGACTTGAAGCAGAAGCATATTCTTTAATTGGAATACGTCCGGCCAGAAATGCTTTTCGGCCTGAGGAAACCGCTTCTTTCATTGCTTCGGCCATCAACACAGGATCTTTTGCGCCGGCAATCGCCGTATTCATTAATACACCGTCAGCACCAAGCTCCATACAAATCGCAGCATCGGAGGCAGTTCCGACACCGGCATCGACAATGACGGGAACCGAAACAACATCTTGAATGAATTTAATATTGAGACGATTTTGAATTCCGCGGCCGGAACCGATCGGCGCAGCAAGCGGCATGACACACGCTGCTCCCAAATCCTGCAATTTTTTTGCGATGATCGGATCATCATTCGTATACGGCATCACGACAAAACCTTCTTTCACCAAAACTTTTGTTGCTTCAAGAAGTGCAACCACGTCGGGAAGCAAAGTTTTTGGATCGCCGAGAACTTCGAGCTTTACCAAATCACCGATTCCTGCGGCGCGGCCAAGCCGGGCGATTCGAATTGCATCTTCTGCCGTGTAAGCACCTGCTGTGTTTGGAAGAATCGTAAATTCATTCCGATCAATATAATCCAGAAGTGTTTTCTCACCGGGTTTATCCAAATTGACCCGTGCAATCGCCACAGTTACAAGATCTGCGCCGGAAGCGTGATGGGCTTTTACCATCACATCGGATGAACTGTATTTTCCCGTGCCGACAATCAATCTTGAATTAAATTCGTATGAACCAATTTTTAATTTGTCATTCATCATGAACCTCTTTTATTCCTTCTCCCTCTTCAGAGGGAGAAGGTTAGGATGAGGGTGAAATTAATTTACCCTCACCCTAGCCCTCTCCCATAAATGGGAGAGGGGAAATCGCGTGCGATAATTTTCACACCTGAAGTGGCTTACGTTCCGCCTTCTCATAAAGTTGTACATATTTTCGAGCCGAAGATTCCCAGGAAAAATCACACGCCATTGCGTTTTTAATCAATTTCGGAAACAATTTTGAATTTTCAAAAATGCCGACCGCTCGCTGCATCGCATCAAGCAAGTCCTCTGTTTTGTAACCTGCAAAAGTAAAACCGTTTCCCTCACCCGTTTTCGGATTAAATTCATGAATGGAATCTGCAAGTCCGCCCGTTTCCCGAACAATAGGAATCGTACCGAATCTGAGTGCAAACATCGGTCCGAGCCCACACGGCTCAAACCGTGACGGCGTTAGGAAAAAATCACAGCCGCTGTAAATACGTTTTGCGATTTTCAAATCGAAAGTAATATTCAAACCCAAATGTTCCGGATGACGTTTCTGCATTACGCGAAGCGCCTTGTGAAATTCTTCATTGCCGGTTCCCAGCACAATCAACTGCCAATTTTGTTTTGCCATTTCTTCGACGGCCGGCACGAGAATATCAAGCCCTTTCTGATCCACCAGTCTTCCAATAAACCCAAACACGGGAATTTCGGAATCGATTTTGAGATGACTTTCTTTTTGAAGTACTTCCTTGCATGTTTTTTTCCCTTTTAGATTTTGGGAGCTGAAATGAGCTTCGATGAGCGGATCTTTCTCCGGATCCCATTCTTCCGGAATGATTCCGTTCATGATGCCGACTAAATTATTTTTCCTGCGCGCAAGCACCGCTTCAAGCCCGCAGCCGAAACCGGGCGTTTGAATTTCCTGAGCGTATCGCTCACTCACCGTCGTCAACACATCTGAATAAATCAAGCCGCCTTTTAAAAAACTAACCTTCCCGTAAAATTCAAGCCGGTCAAATTTAAATTCTTCCCAGGAAAGACCGGTCACCGGCACCGAATCCGGCGGAAAATTTCCCTGATATGCCAAATTATGAACAGTAAAAATGGTTTTGGTTTTCTTAAAAAATGGATCAGCCTGATAAAGGGTTTTTAAATAAACCGGAATCAAACCGGTTTGCCAGTCATGACAATGAATGACATCCGCTTTGATTTTTAATTTTTTCAAGCTTTCGACCACCGCCCGCTGAAAAAAAATAAAGCGGCGGTCATTGTCCGGATAATCTCCCATCGGAGTACCGTATAATTCATCACGGTCAAAATATTCGGAATGTTCAAGTAAAAAAATGTTTAATTCATGATGGCGATACGAAAAAATATTCGCTGTTTCAATTTCAGCGCCAAGCGGAATTTGAATATTTTCCGCCACTAAATCCAAAATTAATTTTTTCTGAGAAATTTTTTTATATTTAGGAAGAAAAACGGAGACGCGATGACCTAGTTTTGCAATTTCTCTGGGCAGAGAACCTAAAACATCTCCCAATCCGCCCGTTGTGGCAAACGGGACCATTTCCGATGCAACGAAAACGACTTCCATGTTTTCTATACTACCTCAACTACACAATTCCAAGTTCCAAAGGAATTTGGAACGAAAGCAACCGGCCGCTGATCATTTTCCCAGTTTCCGTCGACAAGATAGCGATATTCATAGCGTCCGGACTTTAAGGCAAGACTGAGACGCCAAGTTCCCGAACCTTCTTTTTTTAAAACGTGCTTCGAGCTGTCCCAATCATTAAAAGTTCCTGCCAAACGAACTTCCTTCGCCGAAGGAGCGTAAAATTCAAAGACAATCTCTTTTTGGGGATTATTTTTCTTCAAATTGGACGCTACTATCTTTGACATAAAACTCCTAAAATTATCTGTTTTCCATCGGAGATAGTCAGTATATAATGCACCTACTTTCATTTCAAGGACTTCTTCCCTCGAGGACACTGAAATAATCGTTGTTTTTCAAAGAGTTCTTATTATAATGCAACTCTTTTACTTTCTTGGAATTGAGCAATCTAGTTTTAGTATTGGGAGCACCATATGAAACTTTGTTACATCTGTGGAAAACGGCCGATGAGCGGCAACTCAATCGCTCGACGTGGTTTGGCCAAAAGAGAAGGCGGAGTGGGTAAGAAAATTACGGGAATTACGCGCCGAAGATTTTTACCGAACCTTCAAAAACTTCGAATTGTGATTAAAACAGGATTGGTTCGAAGGGTCAATGTTTGTACGGGCTGCATTAAAGCCGGAAGAATTCTGAAAGCCGGCAGAGCTTTAAAAGCTGCTTAAGCTTTTACATCCTTCACTTCTAAAGTCAGACTATCAACACCATCCCAAGTCTTGAGCTTTGGTGAATAAACAATTGTATAAGGCTCCGTTTCGGGAAATGCAATGGCCGCTCCACGAGACCGCCATACTGCTTCAAACGTCATCGCTCCATCCGTTACCCACCAACGAAACGAATTGGAACTAATTTTTTCCGGTTCTCTTTTTGTCCGGATGTTCCGCGTTAGAAAAACAGGTTTTGGATTCCCCGCTCCGAAAGGCTCGAGAAGTGAGAGCTCGCGTAAAAAGCGCGGCGTTAAATCGGCAAATGAAATTTCAAAATCAACTCGGATTGATTTTAAGAAAGCTTCGACAGAAATGGTCTTAGCATACTCATTCATTTTTTCTCGAAACAACTGCAATTGATCCCGGTGAATTGTAAGTCCGGCAGCCAGTTCGTGACCACCAAATTGTTCCAGATGTTCTTCGCAATGCTGAAACGCATTAAATAAATGAAATCCTTTAAGCGATCTGCCCGATCCTTTGCCTCGCTCACCGTCCACCGCAATCACAACCGAAGGCCGGCCAAAATATTCAACGAGACGCTGAGCAACAATGCCGATGACACCTTCATGCCAGCCGTCGCTGAAAATAACAATCACACGGTCACGGTTAAAATTAATTTCGCGCTCTACTTTTTGAAGCGCTTCTTTTAAAAGCGCCCGTTCTTCCTGCTGGCGTGCTTTATTTTCCAGTTCCAAACTTTTTGCGAGCTCGTTTGCTTCTTCAGAATTATCGGTCGTCAAAAGTCTAAGCGCCCGATCGGCAGAACTCATTCGACCAGAGGCATTAATTCTTGGTCCCAAAATAAAACCGATGTCAGAAGTTGATAATTTCTGACGTTTGAGGCCGGCAACCTCACATAAATTTTTAAATCCGGCTTGTCCGCGTTTTCCAAGTCGTTCGAGTCCGTAGTAAATTAAAATCCGGTTTTCATCAATTAAGGGCGCCACGTCACACACACAAGAAAGTGCCACTAAATCAAGTAATTCGTACGCACCTTTTCCCAAAAGCGCTTGGGCTAATTTAAAAGTGAGACCGCAGGCGGATAATTCTTTAAAGGGATAAGTACAGGATTCCTGAAGTGGATTGATAATTTCGAAAACTTCAGGAACTTCACCGTTATGAATTCGGTGGTGATCGATGATGATGACATCAATGCCGTAATCACGTGCTGCCTTCGCTTGTTCAAAAGCCGTAATTCCGCAATCAACCGTAATAAACAAGGAAACTTTTTTTTCATTCGCAAGATGAACAGCATCGAGACTGACACCGTAACCATCTTTTTTCCGATTCGGCAAAAACGTAATAAAGTTTGCGTTCAATTTTCGAAGCACCCGGCTTAACACCGCAGCGCCTGTGATTCCATCAACATCATAATCGCCGTGAATCAGGATCGTTTCATTTTTGGCAATTGCGGAAAGAATTCGTTTTGAGGAACGCTCAATTCCCTTCATTAAAAAGGGATTGTACAAATTGTCCAATGAGGGAAAAAGAAGTTTTTGAATTTCTGTTTCGTTTTGATAACCGCGGAGATGAAGGATTTTCTGCATCAACTGGGAATAAGGTAAAGCGGAACTTTCGGTAAAGCCGGATGGAGATTCTTTAATTTCCCAAACAGTAGACATAAACTCCTTTGTCATCCCCGAATGTTTTTACCTGCCTCGCCGGCAGGCGGGTCGGGGATCCATATTCTGGATTCCTCTCCGAGCCCTTCGGCTCGTACAGCCGGGGGCCGCTTAAAGCGTGCGGGAATGACAGAACAACTTATTTCTTCTTCAAAAAAGCGACCAAAAGAGGCGAAGCGATAAACATCGTTGAATAAACACCGGACATAAATCCAATGAGCAAAATAAACGAAAAATCTTTAATTGCGGGGCCACCAAATATAAATAAGGAAAGAGTGCCTAATACGGTCGTTGTCGTGGTCAAGACAGTTCGACCGAAAGTTTGATTGATACCCATGGTAGCAATATTTCCGAAATCTTCTTTTCGAAACACTTTGACGTCTTCTCTGATCCGGTCAAACGTGATAATCGTATCATTGACCGAATAACCAATGATGGTTAAAACTGCAGCCACAATCGGAAGTGAAAATTCTCGTCCGGTTAAAAAGAAGACGCCCAACGCAACAACTACATCGTGAGTCAAGGCGATCATGGCAGCAATGGCGTATTGAAATTTAAATCTCCAACTTAAATAAATTGTCATCATCAAAAGCGAAATCAAAATGGCTTTAATGGCTTTTGAAAATAATTCCTTACCTGCTGCAGGACCCAATGATTCCGAACGGCGGATTTCAAATTGGTCAGCGCCTACCGCATTCGTCAAAGCACCGCGAATAACTTTTGTACTTTCTGATTTGGTTCGGATCAAAATATTATTTTCTTCTGGCTTGCCATAATATTGTAATTGAGCTTCATGAAGTCCTGCTTTAACCAAAGCGCTTCTTACTTTGCCTAAATCAATATTCTGTTTCAGATGAACTTCTTCTGCGGTTCCTCCCGTAAAATCAAGCCCCAATTTATGAGGTCCGCTAAACACAATTGCAAAAGCTCCTACACCTGTCAAAATTAAAGAAAACGTATAACCAAACCAGCGTTTTTTAATCCAATCGATTTTCGGCTGGGGAATTAAATGAAGCATTCTCAAATTAATTTCCCGCCGGTCTCGGGTGAAATAATCAAAAATCATCCGCGTCACAAAAATAGCGGTGTACATACTCGCCATCAAACCGATCGTAAGAGTGACGGCAAATCCGCGGAGAGGACCTGAACCAAACCAAAGAAGTACCAACGCTGAAATGATTGTCGTCATGTTGGAATCTAAAATCGCGCTGAACGCTTTGTGATAACCGGCGGATATAACAGATCGGATTGCCTTTCCCAACTTCATTTCTTCGCGCATTCGTTCATTAATGAGAACGTTTGCATCAACCGCCATACCCATTGTTAAAATAACGCCAGCAATACCCGGAAGAGAAAGTGAAGCACCTGTTTTAGCAAGAACACCAAGAAGAATCACTAAGTTCAAAAGTACCGCAAAACTTGCCACCACACCTGGAAATAAATAGTAAACCGCCATGAAAACAACGATTAAAATTGCTCCGCCGGCTGCTGCATAAAGACCGCTTCGAATGGAATCTTGTCCTAAAGTAGGACCGACCACTCGTTGCTCCACAATATTAACCGGCGCCGGAAGCGCGCCAGCATTTAACACCAAAGCTAAATCACTGGCTTGCTGAACGGTAAAATTTCCTGAGATCTGCCCTTTGCCATTCGGAATCCGGTCACGAATTACCGGCGCTGAATGAATTTTTCCGTCCAGAACAATGGCGAGGCGTTTTCCAATATTTTGAAAGGTGGCTTGATCAAAAAGTTTGGCACCTTCTTGATCAAATTGGATTTGCACAATGGATTGACCATAATTATCAAAACCAACCGAAGCGTTCGTCAGTTTATCACCGGTGAGAATCGGTTCGGCTTGAAGCACAATAGTCTCACCCAAACGGCCATCTTCTGAAAGCTGTTTCACTTCATAACCCGGAGGCGGAGTTCCAGCCAAAGCATCTTTAATGATTTTTTCGTCATCGACGACTAATTTAAATTCCAAATGAGCGGTTTTGGAAACGATGTCACGAGCGCGGTCTTGATCCGTTAAACCGGGTAACTGAATTACAATTTGATTCTTTCCTTGCTTCGTAATGTAAGGTTCGCGAACGCCAAATTGATCAATGCGGTTTTTGATAACCTCAACCGCCCGATCTACTGCGCCCGATTTTTGGTTTTCAGGAAGTTTCTGCGTGTCAACTTCCAAGAGGATTTGCATTCCACCTTTTAAATCCAAACCCAAATGGATTTTTTCTTGCGGCGGATAAGCAAAATAAATTGAAAGCCCCACAATGACTAAAGTTAAAAGAACTTTCCATTTAAAATTTTTGTCCATCCCGTTAGAGATAGGAAATGCCGCAGGCATTTCCGTGTCTTCCTCGCAAAAGTTTAATACATGTAATATTTAGCATTGTTTTATCATTTTTCAATTTAAATGAACTATCTCTAACGGGATCCATGTTATTTTCTTAGTTCTTGAATGGCACTGCGCAGAACTTCTATCTTAGTTTCCTGATCGCCCACTTTTAAAACGACATAATCATCGTGAACTGCCATGACGGTTCCAATAATCCCGCCGCTGGTGACAATCCGATCGCCTTTTTTTAGATTTTTAACCATGTCGGCGATTTCTTTCTGGCGCTTTTGCTGCGGACGAATCAAAAGAAAGTAGAAAACGACAAACATCAAAATTAAAGGAAGGAATGAAAGAATTGGATTTGCTTGTTGTGCTGGCATTACGAATCTCCTAAGTTAGGCAACAGGATACCCAAGATGAAAAAAACATACAACAAAATTAGTTTTTTTATTTTCCTCTCCCCTTTTGGGGAGAGGATAAAGGTGAGGGAAAAATTGATAATTCTTACCCTCACCCTAGCCCTCTCCCAGAGGGAGAGGGGAAGTTGCATTTATCGGAGCGAATCATCGTAACCGGCCAAAAATTCTTTTTTGAATTCGAAAAACTTACCTTCCGAAATTGAGTTTCTGATTTCCCGGGTCAGCGCCAGAAAAAAATGAACATTATGATAACTGACCAATCTGTGACCCAAAATTTCTTCGCAATTAAAAAGATGTCTTAAATAACTTCTCGAAAAATTCCGGCACGTGTAGCAGTTGCATGTTTCATCAATCGGGGTTTGATCATTCGTGTACTGAGCATTCCGAACGGTAATACGGCCGATTCTGGTAAAGGCGGAACCATTTCTTGCGTAACGCGTCGGATTCACGCAGTCCAGAAGATCAATTCCTGCTTCGAAGGACCAGAAAAGATCGATCGGCGTTCCAACGCCCATTAAATATCTTGGTTTATCAATCGGCATTAACGGAGTTAGTTCTCGAACAACTTTTTCCATGTCCTCTCTTGATTCGCCAACACTCACTCCGCCGATGGCGTAACCGTCAAAATTAAGTTCTAAGGTTTGCTCGAGTGAATTTTTTCTTAAATCGAGAAATCGGCCGCCTTGGATAATGCCAAAAAGGAGTTGTTTTTCGCACTGCCTCGCCTCCTTCGCGCGTTTGGCCCAATGAATGGTACGGCGAACGGCTTCTTCAACTTGAGCATAAGTTGCATCATGAGGCGGACATTCATCAAAAATCATTGCGATGTCGGAACCAAGTCCTTCTTGAGCACGAATGACTTCTTCCGGCGTGAGAAAAATTTCACGGCCGTCAAAATGAGAATTAAATAAAGCACCTTCATCGGTAATTTTTCTGAGACGTGCCAACGAAAAAACTTGGTAACCGCCGGAATCGGTTAAGATCGGTTTGTTCCAATTCATAAATTTATGAAGTCCGCCCGAGGCACGAATGAGATCAATTCCGGGACGTACATATAAATGGTAGGTGTTTGATAAAATAATTTCAGTGTCCATTTCCTCAAGATCTTTGGGTGTTAACGTTTTTACCGTAGCCTGCGTCCCGACCGGCATGAACATCGGCGTATGAATCATACCGTGCTCGGTCTTCAGAACTCCAAGCCGCGCATTTGTCTTAGAATCCTGTTTCAGAATTTGAAATGTTTCTTTTTTAATTTGTTCTGTTTTCATAATAGTGTAAAAATTTGATAATTCATTTTTCTTTCCCTAACAAATAATTCCTTCCCCCTTTATGGGGGAAGGTTAGGATGGGGGTAAGTTTCAAATGAGTCCCCCCACCTTAATCCTTCCCCACAAGGGGGGAGGAAATAATTTCTTCAATCCATTTTTATTCTTATTCCTTCACACAATTAACATTGCATCGCCGTAGGAATAGAACCGATATTTTTCTCGGATGGCTTCTTGATAAGCACGCATCAGAAACTCGTGGCCCGAAAATGCACTCACCAACATCAGAAGTGTGGTCTTCGGCAAATGAAAATTAGTAATCATTCCGTCTACGATTTTAAATTCGTAAGGCGGGTAAATAAATAAATTGGTCATTCCCTCATTTGGTTTTACTTCGGCCGGAACAGAACTTGTGGCCGAAGACTCAAGCGCTCGAACTGCAGTTGTTCCGCAGGCAATCACCCGTCTGCCGTCTGATTTCGCAAAATTGATTCGTTCCGCCGTTTCGTCTGAGATTTCAAAATATTCGTGATACATTTTGTGCTGCGTTAAATCTTCCAAACTTACCGGCTGAAAAGTTCCGTAACTTACGTGAAGGGTGACAAAAAGAATTTCTACGCCTTTCGCTTCGATTTTTTTTAAAAGCGGCTCATCAAAATGGAGGCCGGCGGTAGGCGAGGCAACCGCTCCCGCTCTTTTGGCAAAAACAGTTTGGTAAAGTTCGCGATCAATTTCCGAATCTTCTCGGTCAATATAAGGCGGCAGTGGAACTCGGCCGTATTTTTCTAAAATGTCTTCGGTTTTTTTATTTCCTAAAAAATGAATGTGCCGAATTCCGGTCTCACGATCAGCTGAATCCATCACGTGAATGGCAATATCTTCTGCTTCTATTAATACAAGCTCTTCACTTTCCTTAACTCTCCCAGAGGGTTTGATGAGCACTTGAAAGATTTTTCCCTTCCCCCCTTGTGGGGGAAGGTTAGCCTGCCTGCCGGCCAGGCAGGGATGGGGGGATAAAATAATATTTTCACCCCCACCTTTATCCTCCCCCATTAAGGGGGAGGAAATAAATTCATCACCAGATTTTAATACCAAAATCTCAACTCGCGCTCCGGTTTTGCGTTTTGCAAAAAGCCGGGCCGGAAGAACTTTTGTATCATTCAAAATTAAAAGATCACCCTTTTCAAAGTAATTTCCAATTTCATGAAAGTGACGATGTTCAATGTTTTGGCCGGAACGATTAAGCACCATCAGCCGGGCGTCTGAACGTTTCGCAAGTGCAGTTTGAGCAATCAATTCCTTCGGAAGCTGGTAATCGAAATGACTAAGCTGATGAATGGCTGCAAGATTTCTCATAAAGAGGCGTATCTTACTATTTTTAAGAGAGAAATGAAAGATATTGAGGATGAATGAAATTGGCTGATATTTCAACCGCAAATTAAAGTAAATGATGGTGCGCCCCATCGGACACGTCTTCCATAGAAGTGCCGATGCAGTATTTTTTCCACCAGAAAAAATGCGCCCGTCGAGATTTGAACTCGAAACCTTCAGCTCCGGAGGCTGACGCTCTATCCAATTGAGCTACGGGCGCAAACAACATTAAATTATTTCTATCGAAGTTTGCACCAGTCCTGACTTCCTTAATTTTTAAATCAGAAGTCAGGGCGGGCGCAATGTATACTCAAACTGACGCTCTACACTTTCGGCTTTGCCTTAAGTGCTGCTCCGCTTCGCTCCGCCGTCCAATTGAGCTACGGGCGCAAAACTACATTATCTATTCAATTAAAGTTTTGCGCCAGGCCCTGTGGGCCGGGGCGCCACAAATTAATTTAATATTAAATCTTTCTAATTTTACTTCCCGGAAAATAGAATTCTAGAATTTCTCGGTAATTTTTTCTACTTCCGGCCTGAACCTTCGAACCCCATTGACAAAATCCGATTCCATGACCCCAGCCGTATCCGACAAAATAAGCGACACCATCTTTCACCCTCACGTTGACTTTCAAGCTCTTGAATTTGTCGTTACCGATGCAGGTACGAAAATCATCAGCCGCCAATGAGAGGTCCGAATATTTATATTTCAAAATTACCTTTGTGGCCCGACCGGATTTATCTCGACTTTGGAATTCGATGGCGGTTAAATTTTTAGCCGGATAACCTTTTTCGTTCATCATTTCTTCAATTTTTTTAAGCGGAAGCTTAAGAGACCATCGCCAATGTCTCGTGCCTTTACAATAATTGCAAACAACTCCATTCAAAACGGGGTTCGGCTCGACTTTCCATATCTGATCTGCCTGAGCCGTCCGGCCGCCGCAGGCCGCATGAAAATAGGCCGGAAAAAGTTTTCCGCCTGAAATTAAAACTTCACCTCGAGTCAATTCAACTGCTTGATCTGTTCGATCCTGATGAAATAAAGAACCGCCGTAAACTTGACTGTGAACGGTATCCATTAAAAAAAAATCCTGATTTTGTTTTTCCAAAGTTTTAAATAAAGCAAACGTTCTTGAAACAACCGCCTGAGCCTTCAGCGATTCAATCGGCCAATCCATATGGACTTCAAGCGGAAGTACTCCCTTTAAATATTCTTCCAAATCAATTTCATTAATAACGGTCAGTTTCCTTCCAGCTTTTCTGAGAATTTGTACCTGCTTTCCGTATTTTCTGCTGCCGACTTGAATAGAACCTTTTGATAAACTAATCGTAATCCGATCTGTGGAATAAAGATGGCCGTTGAATCGAATGCCTCCGTCATCAGCCCGCATCGTCGCCTTAATTGGATTTGCAATTAAAATAGGCCCTTTGACTTGAGAAAACTTCAGGATGGAGGAGCCTTCCGTTTTAATTGAAACTGAAGAGACATCGCGCAGCAATGCGATTTTAACGGAATGAGGAACTTCACTCGGTATCAGAATTGAGGTTGGTAAAAGAGTTTCCTTGGAAAATACCGGATTTGATATAAAGAATAAAAAAACAGGAATTAAAAACCATTTGATTTTAAAGTTCATCGGATTCAAATAATTTTTTCATGTGTTCCGTCAAATAGGCAAGATCGTTCGTCTTTTTTTTAAAAGACGTCTGCGAAGCAATGATAAAATCGGGCATCTTTCGATAATCATCCAATGAATTTTTATCTTTTTCCAAACAGCGGTAAAAAGCTTTAAGTCTTTCCTCAAGTTCATTTGAGGCATCATCAAAAATTCATGGGCTGCTTGCTGATAATAACGAATTAAATGTTTAAGCTCGTCAATAATTTCATCGCGTTCTTGCATGAAAATTTCCTGTTTGCTTTGGAGTTTAACATGAGCAGTGAAAAAACAAAAGGCGGGAATTTAAAGTAATAAGGGCAGGACTGCTCCTGCCCTTATTAATTCTAAAGTTAATTACTTGCGAGATGTGTTTTTAATTTGTTCCAAGTTTGACGACCGCAAACGCCATCCGGTGCAATGCTATTGTCACGTTGAAAATTTCGGATCGCTTCTCGTGAATCAGGTCCGATTTTTCCGTCCACGGTACCGGAATAATAACCGGCGCTTTTGAGTGCCCGCTGAACTTCAATCGCAGCAATTTCAAAACCAGACGGAGTTCGATAGATAGCACCTTTATAAGGCTCTTGAGGAATGCCCGCATTTCCTCCCTGGGCAGCCTGAAGTTCCGCCTCTAAAGCTTTGTTTCTTTCTTCCTGGGCTCTTAAGGCGGCTTCCGTTTGAGTCAACTGCCCTTGAAGACTCGCTATTTGGTCTGGGTTTCCTCTTGAAGCACATCCGGCTGAGAAAATTAGTAAACCGCTTAATACCACAAACGTTGCAATTCTCATTTTATCTCCTTCTGATTACCACATCGAAAGTTAATGATTATTATCCTAATCGGCGATTTTAAAAAGTCAATCGAGAAATCCGATTCGCGCTAATTTTTCTTTGATCAAATGCCGATAATCTGAATTGAGGCCCTTATGTCTGCACATTATATTTTCATTTCGACGGCAATTGTTTTAACCGGTTTTTGTATTTATCGAATCCAGCGATTTTTAAGAATCCACCGGACTTGGGAACTTGCCTTCTTGCTCATTTTTTTTACGATGGGCACCACCGTAGTGATTCAAAATGAATTCATCTCGCCCAAAGTAGAATTCGTTTTTTTTATTTCTCTGAGTTTCTTCATTTTGCTTTTGGCGGCGGAACCGGAAATTGCAAATTTTTTCAATAAATTAATTGAACGATTCAATCCAAATTCTCTTCGTCGAAAAAAAGTTGCGCTGAACGAAATTGCTCAAGCCGCAGCCGCGCTCGCAGCCACAAAAACCGGAGCGTTGATCGCCTTTGAACGAAACGACAGTCTGCTTAAATTTGGTGAAACTGGAATTGAGATCAATGCCGATATTAAAAGAGAACTTCTCCTGACTTTATTTTACAAAGATACCCCCACTCATGACGGTGGTCTTTTAATTCGCGAAGGACGAGTGACTCATTGCGGTGTCGTATTTCCCTTAAGTGATCGGAAACAAATTGAAGACGGTTTGGGTACAAGACATCGCGCCGCGCTTGGCATTTCTGAAAAAACAGATGCAGTTTGTCTGGTGGTATCCGAAGAAGAAGGAACCATTTCGTTTTCCCGCGACGGTGAACTTTTTTACGCCATTCCGCCAAAACAAGTTGAAGCCAAACTCACCAAACTTTTATCCAGAAGCAGCCATTTTAGATTTTATCCGTTTCATTATATTAAACACTTGTCGCCAAAATTGGTTCAATCCAATTATATCTGCTTTACAAAATCAATGAGCGAAAAAATATATGAAATGATTGTGGTTGCTTTTTTTAGCGCCCTTTTTTATCTTCTGAGTCTGCACCATATTATAAATTTAGAAGATTACCGCGCTCCGCTGGATTTACTTCTCAGCCGTCCCTGGCTTTACGCTCCTCTTCTGTTGTTGGCTTTCAATCTCATCATCCTCTTAAGCGGCCAGAATGTCAGTGTTAACGGAGTGATGAATGAAATTATCATCGAACACCGATTTTTATTCATTCCGGTTTGGAAAAAAATGATGCTGAGAGAAAATTTGAAAGGAGTGTCATTGAAGCATGAAAAAACAGGAAATAATCTTTGGTCTTTACTGCTTTTTAATAAAAAAAGGAGAAGAAATTATCTGCTGGACCGGAGCACTTCGGCAAAATCATTAATTGAATACGCGAAAAAAATCAAAGATGTCCTGAAAATTGATTTGGTGAATTAATCGCCGTCATTGCGAGGAGTCCCGAAGGGACGACGAAGCAATTCATTACTGTCATTCCCGCGAAAGCGGGAATCCAGAATTATGGATCCCCGATTAAAACATTCGGGGATGACACTTCGCGTCAGATTGCTTCGGCTTCGCTCGGAGCGCCGCCTCGCAATGACGAGGTAATAGACTTAACCGCAAAAACAATAAATTCTGTGTGACCGATCATGCGCTGTTCGGGCCGGGTTTTTCCAGATCGCGCTAAAATTCCGCGAACTAAAATTTCCATCGCTTCAATTCGGATGAAACCGGCTTTTTCAAACGCTTCGGCCGCTTTTTCAATTTGATTGTAAGTCGGATTGAGTGAAGCAACGCGTCCGCCATTTTTCAGACTTGCCTTAATGACTTCGGCTTCATGCCACGGCTCGGGAACGTCGGAAACAATAGCGTCGACTTCCGATTGAAGAAATGGTTCATGTTCCAAACGTTGATGGAATTCTACATAAGGCAAAAGTTTCGCTTTCTTTAAATTTCCTTCCGCCAGCTTTTGAAAATCTTCGCGCTTGTCGTACGTATAAACTTTTCCGTGAGGCGCTACTTGTTGAGCAAGGGCCAACGTCAATGCTCCGGAACCGGTTCCGATTTCAATTACCCGGCTTCCCGACTTAATTCCAAGTTTCATCATCAGGACAGCTGCGTCTTTCGGATAAATGATTCCGCTTTCGCGCCGGGCCTTCATGATGAAATCTTCAAGGGTAGGTTCCAACAAAAGCGCTTTCGCATTTCCCATTTCAATCCATTCACCGTAGGATTTTCCGATCAGTTCAGAAAGTTCAATGGGCCGGCCGCGATGAATCGCAAATTTCCGAGTCGAGTTGATTTCAATTAAGTAAGTAATTTCATCATCAAAGCACAGCAATACCGGATCGCCTTCTTGAATTACATTTTCAGAAGAAATTTTGATGTCATCCATCGTCAACTTAAAACCTTTTTATGGTACAGCCGACGCTTTTGGTTTGAGGAACCGTAACGGGAATTCCTTTTACGGCTTGTTCAAGAGCATCGCGTGCATAGAATTTTTTTGGAATATTATTTTCACTCCAACCTTGATCATCAACTGCGCCTTCGTAAATGAGCTTTCCTTCTTTATCGATAAGGAACAAATGTGGAGTCGTAACAGCGCCGAATTGATCGGCCACTTTGTTGCCCAGATCAAGCAAAACGGGATAATTCAATTTTCTGGCCGCGGCCACTTTTTTAATGTCCTCCAACTTTTCATTTTTGTTTGAATCAATTCCCAGAGAAATCACACCTTGTTTTCCATAATCATCCGTTAAGGATTTGAGCTCATCTTGATAACGAATGACGAAAGGACATGTTGCCGACCAAAAATGAATCATGACAATCTTTCTGTGATCACTTGAAAGTTTATGGACTGTACTGGTTGTATCTTTGAGCTCAAAATCCGGAACCGTTTCTCCGAGCCTCACCACTTTCTTGCTTAAAAAATCAGCGGCAGCTTGCGCAGAACTGCAAAAAATCACAAACAATAATAGAAAAATAGAAAGCCGACGAATGATTCCTGAAATAAATATTTATTCCTCCTGTCGATTCACAATTTTAATTAATTCCCTGACTAATTTGGCGTGTCTGGTTTCGTCGCCGATTAATTGCTTCAATTTTCCTGCAAGCAAATCATTTTTGGATTTGGCACATTGTTTTAAAATACTTTCATAGTCACGAATACTGTCTTCTTCCAAAACCAGCATTTTTTTAAATCGTAAAACCCAAAGTTCTTTATATAATTTTTTCTGCATTCACGGCCCATCAATAATTGATTGTAAAATATCCGAATGTTTTTGGGTATCATGAATAAGAACATCCAAGATTTTTTTTACTTGTTTCCTGTCTGGTTCCGGAAAGAAATTCAAGTCGCCGTCATTTCGGTAATGGAGCGTTAGAATGTACAAATCCATTTCTTCTTCCTGAAGAAGCTGCGCCAATTTTTCTTTGAGTAACTTTGAGATTGCCATGGAATCAACTTTATCACATTCGCCTGAATCGCCACAATCGATAAATTCCCCATAACATCGAGATTAAAATGATCGGCAGAAATAAATAAACAAAAAAAGTCAAAAATGAAAGGAAAAGAAAAGTGCCGATGGCAATTCCGCCAATCAAGCTGGACCACATGATCCATTTTGGTCCAAACGATAATTTTTGTTTTTTTGAATATTCAAAAGAATTCTTTCCATCTTCTGATTGATGCAACTCAATCGGATCTTTTTCACGCATGTTTACTCCAGTAATTGATCTAGTTTTGTCAAATCGGTTACGGGCAATTCGCACACATAATTTTTACACACATAAACCGTAACCTTTCCATTTAAAGGAAGCTGGTTTTTTAGAAACGGCGAAATGCTTTCTATTTGTTTGGCGGTATTTGCTGATTTCGGATGAAACACAACCACTTTGTTTGGAATAAATCGAACGTAAATTTTTTCCAGGACTTTCGGGAAATCCGGATTTCCTTCTTCTCCGGCAATCACAATTTCCCGACTCGGACCAAGAGCAAAATCCAAAGCAATCATCATTTGAGCAAATGCAGCAGGATAATTTGCAATTTGATTAGAAAAGGCATCGAATGTTTTTCGGGCATATTCTTCAAATTTTTTGTCCATCGTGATTCGACCAAGACGAATCAAAGAAAGTGCGGCAACTGAATTTCCGGATGGAATGGCACCGTCGTGAATTTCTTTGGTTCTCGAAATTAATTTTTCGCTGTCACTTCCCGTAAAAAAGAAACCACCTTCCGAATCATCCCAAAAAAGCTGGATCATTTCGGCTGCAAGAGATTTTGATTCTTCCAAATAACGAACTTCAAAAGTGGCTTCATATAAATCGATTAAGCCGTGAATCAAAAAAGCATAATCTTCCAAAAAAGCTGGAACTGAAACTTCGCCGTCGCGATATCGGTGCATGAGGCGCCCATTTTTATTTTTCATTTCCGTCAAAATAAAATCGGCAGCGTTCTTGGCCGCATCGCAATATTTCGGCTCGTTAAGAACCCGTGAACCAAAAGCCAAACTTGAAATCATAAGACCATTCCAATCGGTCAAAACTTTATCATCCAAATGAGGTTTGGGACGCTGATCGCGGACGGCTTTTAGTTTTTTCTTCGATTCCGTTAAGATTTGAATAATTTCTTCCGGCCTTTTTTTAAATTCCTTCGCCGTTTCTTCGATTGAATGATCGATGTAAAGAATGTTCTTTTTCTTAAATTCTCCTTGCGGATCCTGTGCCGCATTTCCTTCGGGAAGAACACCGTAATAAAAATTAAAAATTTCGGCTGGCGCTTTTCCAAGATGGCTGTTGATTTCATCATAAGACCAAATATAAAAAGCGCCTTCTGATTTTTTATTTGGCAAACTTGGATCGGCTGCGCTGTCGGCATCTTCTGCAGAATAAAATCCACCTTTTGAGTCAGTCATGTCTTCTAAGACATAATCAAAAATTTCCCGTGCCGTTTGAGCGTCATTTTCTTTTTTGGTTGCTTGATAAGCTTCAAGATAAGATTTTGACAAAACCGCCTGATCGTAAAGCATTTTTTCAAAATGAGGAACATGCCATTCGCCGTCTGTGGAATATCGGTGAAATCCGCCTCCGATTTGATCGTATATTCCACCTTTGGCCATTTCATCCAGCGTCTTCTCAACCATTTCAAGCGCTTCGGTTTCGCCCGTCCGTTTCCAATATCTCAGAAGAAAAGAAAGAATATGACTTTGCGGAAATTTGGGCGCTTCACTGAAACCGCCTTTGTTCGAATCAAATCTGGATTCGAATTGTTCATAAGCTGCTTTTAACGTTCCTTCATTTAATGTTTGTGTTTTGTTCACCTCCCGCTCAGATTCTTCTTTGAGCGCTTGAACGATGTCTTCGCTGGATTTAATAATTTTTTCTTTTTCACTTTGCCATTTTTCATGAATAGCGTTTAAAACAGTTTTAAATCCTGATCTGCCCCAGCGATCAACGGGAGGGAAATAAGTTCCGCCGTAAAAAGGTTTTAAATCCGGCGTTAAAAATACACTCGTTGGCCAGCCGCCGGAACCGGTCATGGCCATGACTGCCTGCATATAAATGTGATCGATGTCAGGCCGTTCTTCACGATCCACTTTAATGGAAACAAAATAATCGTTTAAAATTTTTGCGATGGACGGATCGATAAATGATTCCTCTTCCATCACATGACACCAATGACAGGTCGAATAACCAATGGAAAGAAAAATTGGTTTGTTTTCTTGTTTCGCCTTTTGAAAAGCATCATTTCCCCAGGGAAACCAATCTACCGGATTGTGGGCATGTTGAAGAAGATAGGGGCTTTTTTCCTGAGCCAAACGATTCGTATAAATTTCTTGTGCCATAAGTTCTAAAATCCCCGGAATTAAGAAGAAAACAAAAAGAACACCGATTGTTTTTTTCCAAACATTCATTGGACGTTTTTAGTCTCTTTTGTATAATAGCGCCCATTCTCATCGGAGGCAAGTTCCGTCAGAATTGTTTTCACTTCTTTAATTTTCCTTCTCCCTCTTTAGAGGGAGAAGGTTAGCCTGCCGGCAGGCAGGGATGAGGGTGATGAAATGACTTACCCTCACCCTAACCCGCTCCCAAAGGGAGAGGGAATTTAATTTTTTTAAGGTGCTCATGACGACTCTCGTTCTTGTGCGACACGGCGAAAGCCAATGGAATTTGGAAAACCGATTTACCGGATGGATTGATGTTCCGCTCACCGAAAAAGGCCGTGAAGAAGCCAGAAAAGCCGGAGAAAAATTAAAAGCAATTAAATTTGACAAAGCTTATACTTCGGTTTTGATCCGTGCCAATGAAACTCTTGATATTATTTTAAAAGAAATTGGACAAACAAAAATTCCGATTGAAAAAGATCAGGCCTTAAATGAACGCCATTACGGCGATCTTCAGGGGCTGAATAAAGCAGAAACGGCAAAAAAATTTGGAGAAGAACAAGTTCATATTTGGAGGAGAAGCTACGACATTGCGCCGCCAAACGGTGAGAGCTTAAAAGATACCGCCGCCAGAACCCTTCCCTATTTTGAGAAGAAAATCATTCCAGATCTGAAAGCCGGAAAAAATATTCTGATTGCCGCTCACGGCAACAGTCTTCGCTCCATCGTTATGTACCTCGATAAATTGACGAAGGAACAAGTGCTTGAGCTCAATCTCGGAACCGGAATTCCAATCGTTTACGAATTCGATTCCAACCTTAAAATTCTATCCAAAAAAGAATTGAAGTAAAAAATCATCGTCATTGCGAGGGCGCGAAGCGCCCGAAGCAATCTCAGAATGTAGATTGCTTCGTCGGCCTACGGCCTCCTCGCAATGACGAGTTAAACAGGGCTCACCTTTTTTCCCCAATAACCAACGAGATTGCGCACGGTAGATTCAGATTTGATCGAGTTAATTTCAAAAAACCAGCTTCGCGCATCCAGTTTTCAGTTTCATCAAATGTGTAGGTTCGGCCGCCGTCTGTATGAAGAAGCATATTCAAAGCAAAAATAGCGGCGAACTGCGGCGATTTCTGATCCTGATTTAAAAAGAAATCTTGAACGATTAATTTTCCGCCGGGATTAATGACATTGAAAATTTTCACGAATAATTTTTTATTTTTTTCGATGCTTTGCCCGTGAATGATGTGCGAGAGAAAACAAATATCAAACCAGCCTTGAATGGCATCTTGATTGAAGTCGCCGGCTTGAAAGGAAATTCGGCTCTCGAGTCCGGCTTCCTTCACCAATTGGCGCGTCGCAACCAACGTTGTCGGCAAATCAAAAATGACCGCTTTCATTTCCGGATTTTCTTTTAAAAAATGGATTGTAAAGGTTCCGGGCCCTCCGCCCATATCCAGAAATGTTTTGGCCGGTTTGAGTGAAATCTTTTTCGCCAGAAATTCGGCATGTCCCATCGCTGTATCGCGCATCGCCAAGGCAAAACTACGCGTGAGATCTGTATTTTCAGTTTTGAAAAATTCAGGCCGATCAATCGGTTTTCCGGAAAGAACCGAATTTTTTAAATGGCCCCAATCCTCAAAGCTCCGGCTTTGAAGCGAGATGATATCGCCCACGTAAAGCAGTTTACCTTTGATTAAAATTTCGCGGCCATATTTTGTATTCGAATAACCGCGGCCATTGGATTCTAAAAGTCCGAGCGAAACAAGAGCATTTAAAAATAAGATAAGAGAATCCAAATTTGTTTTCAATTCTTCCGAAAGTGTTTGCGCAGTTTTAGATTCATCTCCCAAATGTTCGAATAAATCAAGTTCAAATGCTGTCTCAAGCACCCGGCTTTTAACCGCTTCGTAACCAAGTTGAATAACGGATTCGCGGTAATTATTGAGCCGGCTCATGACTCATCCAATTTTTCCGTTGATCGAGAATTTTTTTCTGGAGCGTTTCAAATTGCTGGCGAAGATTTTGAAAGTTGAGATCAGCGAGTGAGAATTCAAATGTTTGATCGATACGGACAAAATAAAGCGTCGCAAATCTTGGTGTTATCTTAAGCAGCTCTTGACAGGCCAAAGCATAAAGCAGCATCTGACCTTGATAACGATCGGCGTGAGATTTTAAATCATATTTCAACTCTTGGTCATCCCCGAATGTTTTAACCGGGGATCCATGGATTCCCGCTTTCGCGGGAATGACAGACAGAGCGATTTGTGACGTTTTATAATCCAAAATAATCCAGTCTCCGGCTGAGTTTTGGTACAGAAGATCAAGCGTTCCTTGAATAATTCCATGATGAAGCCTTAAGACAAATGGAACTTCCGGATAACGTTTCTTGGCTGATTGAATATCTAAAAATTGTTTCGATTTAAGAAATTGATGGGAAAGCTTTTTTACTTCTTCGAACGTTGCCTCATTTAAATTTTTTTGAACACGGTCCAGCCAAAACTTAAGACGGCCGGATGCTTTTGCCGGATTCGTTACTAAGTGTTCAAAAATTTTGTGAATGACGGTTCCGAAATCAGCCGGGCTTAAAGTCTCACCTTCTTCATCTTCCGTTTCTGACCATTCTTCAAACTTTTCTTTGTTGTCATCCCCGAATGTTTCTATCGAGGATCCATATTTCTGGATTCCCGCTTTCGCGGGAATGACATCATTTTTTTCTTCCGGCAAAACACCCAACTCATAAGTTCTTCGGTATTCTTCCAAATCATGATCGAAGACGGCATAAGCCGAAACCGGCAAATCAATCCGTTCAAAATAAACAGGTTCAATCGGTTTTAAAAAATCAATCATTTGAGAAACACCTTCTACAACGTCTACTTTGATCGGCTGATTTTGTTCCATGGCTGTTTTAATTTTTTTGTGTTCGGCAAGCGGTAAAGGATGCCGGCCTTTTTTTTCTTCCGGCGCCGAAATAATTTGGGGCGTCAAATTTCCACTCGAAACAGCCCATTGCCAAACCCATTCAAACCAGTTGGCCCCATCATCAAAAGCGTTTGAATCTGTTTCCGGCTCTGCCTTCAATGAACCTGACAAAATAAGATGATCTTTGGCGCGGGTCATCGCCACATAGAGAAGACGCTTTGCTTCCTGTCGGGCGCTTTGAATTATTTTTTCCTTAATTTTTAAATAGGTAAGTGTTTTTTCGAATTGAAACGTGGATTCATTGAACACTTTAAAACCAACGCCGTCGATCGGATCCGTTAAAAAATAAGAGCCGCGTTTTTCGCCTCGGCGATTTAAATCAGGAAGTAAAACCACTTTGAATTCAAGACCTTTCGCTTTGTGAATCGTCATCAGTTTGACAACATTTCCCTCAAGCGCTTCGACCTGAGCTTCTGATTCACGAACCTCTTGAGTTTCAAAACCTTTGACATAACGAATAAAATCCCCCAGATGAACCGGCTCGCGAGCTTCCAATTCACGCGCAACTTCTAGCAGTTTTCGAATATTGGCAAAATGACGTTTTCCCTGTGGCAGATGCAGAACATAACGGTCATATTTCGTCCGCTCTAAAATAAGTTCGATACATTCTGAAATGGATGATTTTTCTTTTTCGTTTAACAGTTCAAATAAAAACGATCTGAATTTTTCAAGCCGGGTTTTATCTTCTTCTTCAAGCTCAGAAATTTCTTCAAACTTAATGAGGGCTTCATAAAGAGGTTTTGCCGGTAACAACAGTCTTGAATAATTGGCCAGCCAAAAAAGGCTGTCGTCTGAAATTTGAACGAGCGGAGACCTTAAAACTGCTGCGAGTGGAATATCGAGATGAGGATTTTCAAGAAGTTCCAAAAACGAAATAAGATCTTTAATTTCAGGTTGTTTGTAAAATCCCCTTCCGCCGACAACATAATAGGGAATTCCATAATTTCTAAGTTCATACTCATAAAAATAGATATCCGTTGTTGCGCGGAAGAGCATGGCAAAATCTTTGTAATCATAACGATCTGAATCAATCATCTGAGAAATCCGCTCGGCAAGGATTCGCGCTTCATTCATTCTCACTTCATTCATTGTCTCGTCTTCTTTACGTTCAATGGCCAAAAATTCAACGCAAGGATTTGAACCATCGGCGCTGGACAATTTAGATTTGAGCTGCTCAAATTGACCCTCTTGAGCAAAAAGTGATTCGAAAAATGGATTAATCGTATTCAAAACTTCCGGCAATGAGCGAAAATTTTCCACAAGCGAAATTCGTTCACCGTTCCCGTTTTTGACAAAGGCTGTTTCTTTTCTGAGCAAGAGTGACGCATCAGAGCCACGGAAACCGTAAATGGATTGTTTCCAATCTCCAACAATAAATAAATTGTCCGGCCTCACTAGGAACGAAATCAGTTTATCCTGAAGGGGTGACGTATCCTGAAATTCATCGACCAGAATAAATTTGAAATTTTTTTGGAATTGGTTCCGGCAGGCTTTAGATCTGGGATTGTCCTGACTTAAAAGATAAAGTGCTTTGCGTTCAAGATCATTGAAATCCAAAGTTGATCGCTCCTGTTTCAAAATTAAATATCGCTGTTCAAAATCGTTTGCCAAATTGAGAAATGTTTTCCTGAATTTTTCGCCCAACACTTCGGCTTGCGAAGCAATCCAGCGATCTAAAATATTTCTTAATTGTTCGATTTGATCTTTTATCTTACCTCGCCGCTGAAAACGTTTTCCAATCTCCTTCACACTTTCAAGTTCATTCCAGTTCGAAACCGATTTTAACAAAGCAGTCTCTAATTCACGGCAATCGGAATCTTTATCTTTTAAAATCTGAAGCGGTTTAAGTGCAGTCAACACGTCTTGAGTGATTTTGGGAATGGAGGTTAAAAAATCAATGGTTGCCAATTCCTGAATGGAATTTCCATGAGCGTGCGCGCGCTCGGCTGCGTGTTTTAAAACCTGACGAATTTCTTGATCTGAATAAATACGCAGCAAATTAAAAACATCCGGCTCTTGAAATCGGGATTCGATTAAATCTTCAAGCGCAGTTTCTTTTAATAAATTAGCTTCGTCTTCTTCGAGCACCCGAAACGCAGGATCAACTCCGGCTTCAATCGGATGCTCTCTTAAGATCCGGGAACAAAATGAATGAATGGTTCCGATGTACGCATTTTCCAATTGGCGGCGCGCATCTTCCAAACCTTCTTCTTTAAGCCGTTTTGCAATTCGTGATTTCATTTCCTGCGCCGCTTTTTCAGTAAAGGTGATGGCTAGAACTTCAGCCGGTTTGGCAAGATGATTTGAAATGAGGTAAAGAAAACGTTCTACAAGAACGCGGGTTTTTCCGGTGCCAGCGCCGGCAGACACACAAATATTTCTGTCTACCGTTTCAACCGCTTTTTTTTGGTGAACTGTTAATTCATTCAATCAAATACCTTTCTGTAAAAATGGTGAACTCCTTCCCCCCTTGTGGGGGAAGGTAGGGATGGGGGATAAAACCGAACTTACCCCCACCTAGCCTCCCCCATTAAGGGGGAGGAAATAATTTTGCGAGAGTATTTTACCGAATTGGCGGGTGGATTACTAAAAGAAAAAAGCCCTGCTCTTTTCAGAACAGGGCTTTTTAAGCAAAAAATCCGAATTAACGTTTGGTAACGTTAGTAGCTTGATCGCCTTTTGGACCTTTTACAATTTCAAACTGGACAGCATCGCCTTCATTGAGGCTTTTATATCCACTGCCTTGAATAGCAGTGTGATGAACAAACACATCTTTTCCGCCGTTTTCAGGAGTAATGAATCCGAAACCTTTTTCGTTGCTGAACCACTTTACAATTCCTTGTGCCATGATTATTTTTCCTTTCTTGAGAGCATCTGTTAAAGACGTCTGAAATTAGTAATAGAATGAGGTGCAGACGTCTAAAATAAAAAAGCCGCAAGCTTCGTTAATTAAGCTTACGGCCTACTAAATTGACCTTACAGCTTCACTTCTATTAACTGTTAACAACGAAAACATCATAAATTATTTTTTTGAAATGTCAACCAGGAATAATACGTTTAATTTTGGCGAGAAAAGCTTTAAATAAATGAAGCTCTCGCCTTTCCAGCCCCGACTTCTTAAAGTAATGCCTTAGGCCGGTCATAACTCGTTTGAAAGTATCATTTTGCGGTGAATTTTGATAATCGAGTCTTTTAAGCACTTCCTCAAAATCCTTCATCAAATCGTCAAACTCTTCGGGTTTGGTATAAAATCGCCTCGGTTTATGAAATAGTTTGCGCGCCTGATGAGTTTGATTAAAGATGGATGAGAGGATGATGGCCACTGCATGAGAAAGATTGAGCGAGGTATACTCATTCATTGCCGGAATCGTTGTGATCCAATGACATTTTTTGAGCTCTTCGTTTGAAAGTCCGTTTTTTTCATTTCCAAAAACGAGCGCTACCTTTTGTTTTTTAAGCGCTTCAACAATCGATGGAATCATTTCTGAAAAAGCTTTTGGTTCTCCTCTTCTTTTTCCAGCTCTGGCGGTAAATCCAACTGCGAGAATATTTCCCTTAAGTACTTGATCCAGAGAAGTTTTTCGTCTGGCTTGATCCAAAATTTTTCTGGCCTTCCAGCCCGGTGTGTAAGCCTCAGGCACTCGATGGGCTGCACATTGAACGAGAATTAATTGACGGACGCCAAAATTTTTCATGGCACGGGCAGATTGTCCGATGTTCACCGGATTTTCGGTACGAACCAAAACAACGCTTAAATTTTTTAGAACAGACATAGGCGGATGAAAAAATTATCGGGATGGTCTGCGGTGCCGGATTTGTCTTCTGCCTCTTCCCGGCGCAAAACGCAGAGTGAACTTTGCCGCCGCTTCATGAAAACGGACCGCCGGAATTTCGGGGTGTTCTGAAATGGGAATTGTGGTGCGAATTAATTTTTCAATATTTCGAACGTCACTTTTTTGATCGGGTGTAGCAAAAGAAATTGCGTGGCCTGCGTGGCCTGCCCGGCCCGTACGTCCGATTCGATGAACGTAATTTTCAGAATCATCCGGAAGGTCATAATTAATCACGAGCTGAATCCCGATCACATCAATTCCTCTTGCGGCAATGTCGGTTGCAACCAAGATGCGATATTTTCCGGATTTAAAACCTTCGAGCGCTTCACGCCGCTGACTCAACGTACGATCAGAATGAATTTCCGCGGCATTTTGTCCCATCGTCCGAATTAATTTTGTCACTTTTCTGGTTCCATTTTTTGTTCTGGAAAAAATCAAAACTGTTCCGTGATATTGCTGAAGCAATTTTTGCAAAAGTTCTTTTTTAGACTCCTGATGAACGATAAAAATTTCCTGAGAAACCTGTTGAGCAGCCGTTCCGGACGGAGCAATTTCAACGGAGACCGGAAGTTTCATATGAAGACTTGTCATTTTCACAATTTCTTGCGGCATCGTTGCGGAAAAAAGCATGGTTTGCCGGTCCTTTGGAACATAATGAAGAATGCGTTCGATTTGAGGCTGAAATCCCATATCCAACATCCGATCAGCTTCGTCGAGAACTAAAATATCAACCTGTGTTAAATTAAGATTTTTCTGATTGAGGTGATCGATCAAACGGCCGGGCGTTGCAATCAGGACCCGCGGATTTTTTCTGAGTGTTTGGATTTGATGAAACATGGAACTGCCGCCAATTAAAACGGCTGTTCGGATTCCGAGGGGACGACCTAGTTTTTGAATCACTTCGTCCACTTGAATGGCAAGTTCACGCGTTGGAACGAGCACAAGACCTCGACCTTTGGTCTGAGCGAGACGCTGAACCATCGGAATTCCAAAAGCGGCAGTTTTTCCGGTTCCGGTTTGAGCGATACCAAGCACATCTTTACCTTCAATCGCAATCGGAATGGCTTGATGCTGAATGGGCGTCGGAACTTGAAATTTCATCCGGTCTAATGCTTGAATCAAGTTTGGTGCTATGCCAAGCCCTTCAAAACCAGAATTGGGCGGATTTACTTTATGTGTCATTTGTGAATTATATACGAAAACTTCAGATATGCCATGTTCTTAATTTCGAAACAAATCAACAGTCCGCTCAGAAGAATAAATAATTTGTTGATCTTGCGTGTGTGCAAATCGAGTCAAAATTGAAATAAAAATGTCGATGGGACGAGTTGAATGACCGATGGCAAACATGATATGTTTCATAAAAATTAAATCAATCTTGAAATTTTAAATTCAGAAGCTGAAGTCCTGCACAATAATTCAAACTTTTCGCCGGATGCCACAAAACGGGAAAGTCACGACATTGTTTCGGCTTCTTGGGATGAATCGAACAACCTTGGGAAGTTAAAAAAACGCAGCTTTCGTCCGGATTCTTTTTTAAAACTAGTTTCCGCCGGTTCCATAAATCACAGAACCGATCGACGAATTGATATTCATTTAAATGAAGAAAATCAGCGATTTGTTCGGGTTCGCCTGGCTCTAAGTATACAAAACCTGACTGCTTACAACATTCATTACATCTTTGACATTCAAAATGTTTTAATGGTTCAGAATTAATGACGAAAACCGCCTCTGCCTCCGCCGCTACCGCCACGTTTATTGCCACTGCGTCCCCGGTCACCTCCACGTCCACCGCCTCCGCCAAAACCACCGCCCCCTCCACTGCTACGTCTGGGAGCTTGCGGTCTTGCCTCCGAAACGGTGATGTTTCTTCCCATGAACTCGGTTCCATTTTGTTCAAGGGCCTTCTCTGCTTCTTCTGAGCTCGACATTTCGACAAATCCAAAACCCTTGGATTGTCCCGAATAACTATCACGAATAACAGTTACGGAAGAAACACTGCCATATTTTGCAAAAAGCTGCTTAATATCTTCTTCGCTTGCATTATAGTTTAAATTGCCAACATAAAGTTTTGCTTGCATTGAACTCTCCTCGTTTATGGCAGTGCCTCGTAGAATCTTTCTCGTAGCCCACCCAATCAGAACCAGTTTATCAGATAGGTTCTGAATAGCAAAGAAAAAGCTGTTTACATGTTGATTGACAGAAAGACGGTTTCCAACTACTATCCGTTAATAAGAAATTGTTCTTTTTCGCACTCGGGGATAGACATCTCGAATGTCATGAACTCGCTGAAACCGGCTCGCTTTGCCCTCGTCGATAAAGATTCTGATGTTAAACCATGATTTGCAGCTTTATACGCGGAGAGCGTGTGATTGAAAACGGTAAGATCGTAAAAATACATTATACTTTGATCGTTGAAGGAAATGTCCTCGAAAGTTCTGAAGAATCAGGTCCTCTTGAATATGAACATGGCCGAGGTCAAATTATTCCGGGATTGGAAAATGCGCTCGAAGGTCTCAGTGAAGGCGACACTCGCGAAGTGGACATCGGCCCTGATGATGCTTATGGACCTCTTAATCTGGAACTTGTTGTTCAAATTCCGAGAGATCAAATTCAAGACGGCTTTATTGAAACCGGTACGGTGCTGCGAGGTAAAGATTCCGGCGGCAAAACAATGCAAGGCATCGTCCGCGAAGTCAATGAAGAAAATGTAACTGTTGATTTTAATCACCCGCTTGCCGGCAAAGAACTTCATTTTGATATTGAAGTAATTGAAATTTCCTAAGACCACATTAACTTGAGGAGGAAAAATGAACCGTACGTCAAAAGTGAGTCTGTTTTTAATTTCTACATTTATCTTAATTACTTCTTTCGCTTATGCCGCAGACGCAAAAGCTAAAGATAATGTGATTGATGTTGGAAAAAAAGTGAAAATGAATTTTACGATGAAATCAAACGGAACTGTTCTTGAAACAACAGAAGGAAAAGCGCCTTTTGAATTTACCTTTGGAGAGCATCCGATGATTCTGGGTGTACAAAATGCTTTGAAAGGTCTCAAAGCCGGCGATAAGAAAAGTTTAACGCTCACACCGGAAAACGCATTCGGTCAAATTAATCCTAAAGCGGTTATGGAATTCCCCAAAACACAATTTCCGAAAGCAGATATTAAACCAGGAATGGTTTTTAATGCCAAAGGTAAAGAAGGAATGCCGCTCAGAGGAATTGTAAAAGAAGTGAAAAAGGATACGATTATTCTGGATTTCAATCACCCGCTTGCCGGAAAGGAATTACAAGTTGATTTTGAAGTCATCGAGGTAATTTAAAAGCACCAAACGCAAACACAAACCATCCTGCCAAAAAAAATAATCCGCCGATCGGCGTCAAAGCGCCCCACGTTTTGACGCCGGTGAGTGCCAGAATATAAAGACTGCCGGAAAAAATTACGATTCCCGTCACAAAGAACCACCCGACCATTGAAAAATAATGACCGCCGTAAATATTCACAGCCCAGGCGACAGCCAGTAAAGCAAGTGCGTGATACAGATGATAACGCACGCCAACCTCAAAAATGTTAAACATTTCCTGAGACAGTTTTGCTTTCAATCCATGCGCTGCAAACGCTCCGACGGCAACGCTCAAAAATCCGAAAATCGACCCCAACATTAAAAAAATTCTTCCGTTCATCGATTATCCGTTCATCTGCCGTTTTTTCTTTTTGATAAACCAAAATAAATAAACTGCCAATCCAACTGAAAAGCAAAAAGAAATAAGGCCCGTTATCAAATCGAAAATTTTGTGGTAACTTTGAAAGTTTATGAATTCCCAAAAGGAAAATCCAAAGGAAAAAATAACGCCCGTTGAAATCAAAAAAATATGAAAATAAATAAGGGACATGGTTAGTTTTTAAAAAGTGACTTGAACTGGCCGTAACCTTCTTTTTCAAGATCTTTTGCTGGAATAAATTTAAGAGAAGCTGAATTAATGCAATACCGAAGCCCGGTGGGTTTCGGACCGTCCTCAAATACATGGCCCAAATGGGAATTACCTTTCTGGCTTCGCACTTCCGTTCGCTGCATAAAAAATTGATTGTCTTTTCGTTCTTTAACATTCTCCGAAATTAACGGCTGCGTAAAACTTGGCCAGCCGGTTCCAGACTCAAATTTATCGAGCGAACTGAACAGTGGCTCTCCCGAAACAATGTCGACATAGATTCCAGCTTCATGATTGTTCCAATATTCATTATGAAAAGGAGGTTCGGTTCCCTCTTCCTGAGTCACTTTATATTGAAGGGGTGTTAATTTTGTTTTAAGCTCCTGCTTCGAATTTTTTTCATTCATTGAATTACTCCCGTAAAGATTACTCGATTGGATTACAATAAAACTCATCAACGCTATGAATAAGCTGCCCCAAACTACATTTCTCATGGAAGATTATACAACACAAACGATTTTAGAGAAATACATGACGAATTCAACGGCAGAACGTTTCCAACAGGTAAATCCAGAGGGAAAGAAATAAAAAAGCGGGACGATGAGTCCCGCCTTTTTTGGTTTTAAATTAAAACTTCCGCTTACAGCTTAAAGAGCATATCCGCGTAAGAAGGAACTGGCCAAAGATCTTGCGGCACCAGCATTTCAAGCGCATCGATATCTTCGCGCAAATTTCTCATCGCTACCGTAACTTTGTCACGGAAAGCTTCTGCACGTTCCTTGGCATGATGAATTCCCTGAGCTTTTTTCAAAGCGGCTTCAAGCGTTCCAAGCTTATCGTGAGCGGACTCAAGCAAATCAGAGATCTCAGATAAAACTTCTTTCTGAACGGGTGCTTTTTGAGAAACCGCTTTCAGCTGTGCAATATTTTGAGCCAGATCCGACGCATATTTCATGACAGCCGGTTGAAACAACTTTCGCGTCATATCAATAGCAGCCAAAGCTTCAATGTTAATGCACTTGGCATAATGCTCAAGGTAGATCTCATAACGCGACAGCAATTCTCCTTTGGTTAGTACTTTATATTTTTCGAAGAGCTTAACGGCATTGTCATTTGCCATGGCAGCCAAGGCATCGACGGTAGATTTAATATTCGGAAGACCGCGCTTCTTGGCATCCTTAATCCAATCCTCAGAATAATTATTACCGTTGAAGATCACACGGCCATGCTTGTTCATCGCATCACGAACAATCGCAGCGGCTTCTTTGTTGAGATCTTTGCCTTTGGCTTTTTCAAGACGCGTGGCAATTTCATCGAGCGCTTCGGCCACGATTGTATTAAGAACCGTATTCGGTCCCGAAATCGAAGCGGAAGAACCGACCATTCGAAATTCAAATTTATTTCCCGTAAAAGCAAATGGCGATGTGCGATTGCGGTCCGTATTGTCTTTTGGAAGAGCTGGCATTGTGTCAATGCCAATGTTGATGAAATGCTGTCCTCTTGAACTTCCGGTTTTACCTTTCGCAATGCTTTCCAAAATATCGGTCAGCTCATCACCCATAAAAATGGAAATGATTGCCGGAGGCGCTTCATTGGCACCAAGACGATGATCATTTCCTGGAGTTGCGGCGCCGGCACGTAATTTATCTGCGTGACGATCGACTGCAATAATGAGCGCGCTTAAGAACAATAAAAATTGTTCATTGTCATGCGGCGTATCACCCGGCTCAAGTAAATTAAAACCATCGTCGGTTGAAAGCGACCAGTTGTTGTGTTTTCCGTTTCCATTAATTCCAGCATACGGCTTTTCATAAAGGAGGCAGACCAAATCATGACGAAGCGCAACTTTGCGCATGGTTTCCATCACAAGCTGATTGTGATCCGCTGCAATATTGGCCGAAGAAAAAACCGGCGCCATTTCAAACTGAGCCGGTGCAACTTCGTTGTGCTTGGTTTTTGCCGAAACACCCATTTTCCAAAGTTCTAAATCAAGATCGCGCATAAATTTGGAAACGCGGTCCTTGATGGAACCGAAATATTGATCTTCAAGTTCCTGACCTTTTGGAGACGGAGCTCCAAAAAGAGTTCTTCCAGTAACAATGAGATCAAGACGCTCTTCATAAAATTTTTTGTCGATCAGAAAATATTCTTGCTCGGGACCGACGGTTGGAAACACTCTCTTCGAAGTTTTATTTCCAAGCACGCGCAAAACACGGATGGCTTGTTTTGAAACTGCAGCCATGGAACGAAGAAGAGGAGTTTTTTTATCAAGCGTTTCACCCGTATAGGAACAAAATGCGGTTGGAATACAAAGGGTTACATTGCCGGCGCTGTCTTCTTTTAAGAAAGCTGGGGACGTGCAATCCCAAGCCGTGTAACCGCGCGCTTCAAATGTTGCGCGAAGACCGCCACTGGGAAACGAGGAGGCATCCGGCTCGCCTTTAATTAATTGTTTGCCGGAAAATTCCATGATGACTCCGCCATCTGAAGTCGGAGAAATAAATGAATCGTGCTTCTCTGCGGTTTGACCTGTCAGAGGCTGAAACCAGTGCGTATAATGGGTAGCACCTTTTTCAATGGCCCAATCTTTCATCGCGTTAGCGACGACATTGGCCACTTCAACTGTCAGCGGCGCTCCCTGCTCGAGGGTTTTGAGAAGACCTTTATAAGTTTCATTGGGTAAACGTTCTTTCATTACTTTTTGGTTAAACACATTAGAACCGAACACTTCACTTAAATCGAACTTGCCATTACCGTTTAACATACCCTTCTCCTTAAATCTTAATTTTTGAATTGATTCTACTGAAAGTGACATAGGGAAGCTATTTTATCCTCTTCCGCACTTCGATCAAGTGAAATTTAAAAAAATTTAATCTCTAGCCAAAATGAGACCTATTCATTTAATTTCGATTTATATAAGAATACCTTTTTCGAAATGCTATTTATTTTTTTCGAAATTGCTCCAGCGGCTGGCTTCCATAATTGGTAAATTGGCTTCAGTGGGAACATACACCACTTGTTTTTCGTTGGATTGAAGACCTTCAATCCAACGGTAACGCAAATAATTTTCATTTACGCTATTGGCAATAATTTGATTGCTCTTCGCCACGCCTTCTGCGCGCGTTACGGCAATCTCAGCATCCTTTTTGGCTTTCTGAAGTTCAAATTCTTTTTGCAGTGCCTCCTGCTCTGTTTTTAATTTGATTTCAATGCTTTGAGAAAATACAGCGGGAAGACGAACATCGCGCAACAGCACATCTTGAATCAAAATGCCGCGGTTTTCCAATTTGCTTTTCAGAAAATCCAGGATCTTCTGTCCAATTTCAGAACGGCCTTCTACGCTATAAAGTGCCTTCACAGGATATCCGCTCACCACATTTCGAATGGATTCCCGAACGTAAGGTTCAAGCACCGTTTGACCAAAATTAGGTCCGATTGTTTTTCGGACAAGGACTGCTTTGTCTTTCGGAACATTAAATAAAACTGAAACGTCAAGCTCCGCGATCAAACCCTCGGAAGACGGAACTCTTGCCGTTTCCTTGATTTCCTGCGTCTTCACATTCCAGACTTCAATCCAGGTAAACAGTGGAAAATAAACATGCCAGCCGGTTCCTAATTGTTGATCTTTAATTTTTCCGAAATCTGCTTTCACACCGGTTTGACCATCTTCAACAACGGCAATACCGCAGCCTGACAATCCCCCCACGATTAAAAGAGCGGCCAATGCAATAATGTATATATATTTTGTCTTCACGTTATTTTCCTTTTTTAAATTTTTGAATTGATTTGTCCGTCGAAGGTACTATTTTTAAGCGCTTCGGTTATAGAATGGAGGAAAGTGTATCGAGAACCCAGGAATTGACCGAACTGCGTCTTAAACTTTTTTTCATTCTGATGAGCGCTTCCTCTTCCGTAATTTCCAACGCGAAAGAAAGTTCACTGATCAACCCTTTCGCTGCGCGGCCCAGCATTTCCCGCTTCCCTTTGGCTCCCTTCCCGTCTTTTTCACGGGAGAAGATTAAAATCACTTTTCCAAAAGACCAAGGGGCGTTGTCTTCAATTAAATTGAGAATGACTTTATGCTGCTCTTTTCCAAGCGTTGCATCTTCCGCGTTGCGAGTTTTTAAATATTCTAAAATCTGATTGGCTTCTTTGGAAGAAATGGCCGGATGAAATCCGGAAGTTTCAACCTGTGTGCTATCAATTAAAAATCGAGCGCGTTTGAAACGGGTTTGTTTTGATTCGAGTGAATAATAGAATTGATCTTTTCCCGATTCAGTTTGCTTAATGACGTCTTTGACACGGCAAGGCCCGTGGCTGGAATGATAAAGAAGGCTGCCGCGCTGATAGGTTAATTTTTTTGTCATCGGGCACATTATACCTTAAAGTGGCGAGATTGCCCGAAAAATAAAAAGCGGCTTAATGAGAGCCGCTTTTAAAAATTGCCGATCGATTTACTCCTTAGAAAACGTAACCTGATCAATAAAGATAGTTCCGGCCTTGGGGTTAGAGTTGATGTCATCGAAGACAACCACAAATTCAGAGAGTGCGTCCCAAAGCTTAACCCTTCTGAACTTCTCAAAAGGGATAGAGACTTTCTGCCAG